>Ga0302325_10000016_pt1 | contig 497253 bp, 426 predicted proteins | sample Palsa_T0_2_FD_201948 | JGI IMG/M metagenome (GOLD analysis project Ga0302325, IMG submission 201948) | Peat permafrost microbial communities from Stordalen Mire near Abisko, Sweden - Palsa_T0_2 | ecosystem: Environmental > Terrestrial > Soil > Palsa > Peat permafrost | place: Sweden: Abisko...
AAGCCAGCCAAGGACCTCGACGCTACGCAGGCTGTTGCCTCGGCGGGCTGAGCGCGTACCACTCACGCGCTCGATCCTGCCTCATACCAACACCCCGTGGCAGGGTGCGCTTCACCGGACGGATACGCGAGGGACGGCCAACCGACCCATCCCGCTGCACTCAAGCCCCTCCTCTCCCATGCAGGAAAGGAGCGCGTCGATTGGGTCATCATTGACACTGCCGCAGGCACCGACACCAGCGCAGCTGCCGCCGTCGACGTCGCCGACCTAGTCCTCATAGCTTGCCGTCCTTCCCGCTTCGACCTGGAGGCGATCGCCAACAGCGTACGGCTCTGCCGCGTCCGCGACACTGTTCCCAACGTGATTCTCACGCAGATCGACGTCCAGGGCAGCATGCAGGACGAGGCGCGCGCCCAGCTGACGGCGCTTGGCATCGAAGTGCTTTCCGGAGGCCTTGGAAGCCGCGCCGCATTTCGCCATAGCACCCTAAGCGGTTTGGCTGTGACCGAGTACGAGCCGAACGGTAAGGCCGCGAAAGAAGCCGAGCATCTCTACAAGTCAATATGCAATCTTGTTGACAAGTTATCTAGTCACCAAGCTATCAAAGAGAGTGTTGCATGACTACAAGACGTCCGCCGCTTGCTTTGAAAGCAGACTCATTCGCTGCGCACGCGATCCCACAACCCGATCCCGTGCAGATGGCGACCGCATCGGCGCAGAGCCCCGGGTCTGTGCAATCGGCAGCCCCTCCGCCGCCTGCCAAACGTATGGAGGAACCTACTGCCGCTCCGGCGTTGGAGAGCCCTCGCCCAGGCCAGCAAAGCAGGGCAGGGAAAGTGCAGGTTGTTGCGTGGGTGCCGGAGGCGCGTCGCGCCGAGTTGAAGATCGTGGCCGCAAAGCTTCGCCGCACCGTTGATGACTTGCTGACAAGTATGATAGATGATTTGGTGACGAAGAATCTAGGCACCTAGTTATCTTCGATACCGGGGGCAAAACGCGATGGCCTTGAGGGCGTTCGATCTCACAACGTTGGGCCTTTACCACTGGGACGTCGACCTCGACTGGAAGCGTCCGCGAGACATCGAAGGCGATGACGCGAGCGTAGCGCTCCCAGAGGAGGCCTTCGAGCACCGTGGCATCTACCGGTTTGTGCGGGAGCATCACCGTCACGGATTCGCGGGAGGCATGACCGAGCGGATCGGTATTGCCTACGACCAGAGCATCGGCAAGCGGGTCTCGCAGTACACAGGCGCGCCTCTGAGGGGGATCAGGAACCGAGGTCGCTTGTCGATCAGTTACGCCCTTTTTGACTTCGATGGCCAGGAACGACGTCGAAGGTACGAGGATGTGGAACACATTCTCTGCTTCTTCGTGCAGCCTGTCGCGAACACGCAGAAGACGAGGAGCTTACCTAGCAGTGCATGGTACCGAATCACGAATCGCGGTTCGCGTGGCGATTTGCCGAAGGAGATCGTGTTCCCGGCGCTCTTGGTCAGCGAATAGGCAGGGGACGCTTCCCAGTATTTGGCATCAAGCTACTGGCAGACGCCGATCTGGGTCGTCCCGTCGTGTAACTCCGGGCTAAGCGAGGTACATGAGAGCGGGAAACAGGCATACAAACCAACGACGCAGTATTGTTCGCACTGGCTGGCTTTGCCGGGCGGAGTCACGCAGACGTAGCCCGCAGCGCAATTCGCGTTTTCGGTGCAGGGTGTACCTCGCACCCCCGCTCCTGCGGGTTGCGAGCAGTAGGTTGCGCTCGCATTCAATACCGACACATTGCAGCGCTGTCCCGACCCGCATGCCTCGTGGATGTTGTCGGGAGTGAAAGGCGTCACCGGATTGCAATGTGGCTCGCATACGCTGTAGCCAAGCATCGCGCTTCCACCATCGACGTTTTCACCAAAATACGGCAAGCACTCCCAATTGGCCGGACAACTTCCGCAAAGCGCCTCGCATAAGCCATTGGCGCATTCGTAACCCGCTTGGCAATCTGAGTCGAAGGTGCAGTCAGCCGCAGCGGGCGCGGTGCCGACGTCGACGCACGTCTCCGGGACGTTCCCATCGCGACTGCACTTTTGGTTTGCTGGACAGCCGCACTGCGTTGCGACAACGCATGTGCCCCCACCAGGAGGGCTGCCGCAGCACTGACCACCGAGGGGCTCACCGTTCGGGCAACTCGGGGCTGCCTCTTGCTGGTCCGCGTCCTTGACCGGGTTCGTTCCTGAGGCGTCCTGAGATGACGTCTCATCGCCATTGATGGTTGGCGCATCGTCGCCGCCGTCCGCGCTTGGCCCCACGGAGAAACCATTGCCGCCGCATGCCGCGATGGCCACCGCCACAATTCCAAGGGGCATTTGTCTCACGGCAGGCGCGTCCCTATGATCTCCGAGGGTATAGTGTTCCGACCAGATTTCATGAAAAATATGCTCTAAGGAGCGGGCCAGAGCGCATCGAGGATCGGTTGCCCAAGAAAGAGCGCAAGGTCTTCGGCAGGTCGTGCGCGTCCGATCGCAACGCCAACTCGCTGAGTCCAGGGAACCTGCTTCGTGTCAAGGATGACAGCTATTTGGGTGATCACGTCCTTGAAATCTCCGGTCTGTCTGTCGAGTCCAACGCATTGCCGGAGCGCCTCCGCCTTCTGACCGAACTCTCCCGCTCGTGCGAGGATAGCCGCTTTTGCCGTGTCCCAGGTGTGGCCGATGTCATGGAGCACCATGTTGGTCAGGTAAAGATTTTCCGCTTCGTGGCAACCCAAGCCAATGAAGCGAACGAAGTCCTGCGGTTTCGCCGGGCTCGCGGCGGGAACCGCTTTGTCGCCGTCGAGTACCGCGAAGCCAGTGGGCTTGGCCCGTCGTTCGCAAAGGCTCCCGAGAATTTTCTCGAGCGCCGCCTGATAATGGAATATCTCCTCCCCGTTACAAGGAATGACGGCCAGCTTGACAACGTGGTGACGAGGCACCTGACTCCATATGCGATAGTCGTCGTCGCCTTCGACGAGGAGGAGAGGAGCGCCGAAGAGCGGTCCCATCAGGACATGGCCGCCGAGACACGATGCGATCTGCTTCGTGGCTTCGTCAAACGGCGACGCTTCTAGTGCAGTGCCGTTCCGCTCGACATAAGCGACGCTGGTGCGAGTGCCCCCAAACTGCGCAAATGCCGAGAGAAGCGACGTACTATGTGTCGCGACCACTATCTGGAGCTTGAATCGGTCAATGAGTTGAAGAACGAACTCGGCGAAGCGAGTTTGAAGATCGGGATGAATGTGAGCGTCGGGCTCGTCCAGAAGTATGATGCGCTGTGCGCGCTCTTCGATCTCCCACATTGCCGCGATGCTCAACATATCGAGTCCTATCGTGAGCAACTGGGCTTCGCCGCTGCTTAGCTTATCGATAGTGTCAATCGTGATGGCTCCGGCCAGCCGTTGAATAGAATAGGGTGGAGATGCAGCTTTTATTGTGACGTCGAAGTCAGGGATTAGCAGCGCGAGAAACTGTTCCAGTTCAGCAGGATTGCCCGGCGCAGCTCCTTGCCCGCGATGGTTGCCTCGTGTCATAAAGTACGTTTGGACTCTCACGAGGATGCGCTGCCGATAGTTGGGTGCGAAGTTGCGTACGGAGACATTACGGCGTTGCGCGCCGTCTGCTTCCTGCTGCAAAAACTGTGGCGCGAAACCCATCTCGCCCGTTCGCTCGGGCGCAACGTAATGAATCTCGTGCGGATGCATGTCTCGCCAGGCGCGCAACAGCACGCTCTTGCCTGCTCCGTTCTTGCCCATGAGTACCGTGACGTCCGTCAAACCGCTAAGTGACCATTCCAGCCCTCCCAGATAGTCCGGTCGTTCCACCAATTGGTTCGTGCTGTAGATCGTCATGGCTTGCTCACTGGGTCTGTCACAACTGCACCCGTTCGACTTCAGCCTGCGCTGTCGCGCGGTTCTTGCGGACGTAGAGGCGCGTGGTGCGCGCGTCGGCATGCCCGGCGAGGTCTTGCGCTTCTTCGAGGCGGCCGCCGTTCTCCTGGTGCAGCGTGATGCCCGTGGCGCGAAACGAATGATTCGAGATGGAGGAGGGGAGTCCCGCATCGGCGCAGCGCCGCTTTACGGCGCGGAGCGCGTCGTCGATCGTCATTGCCTCACCGGAGAGCCTGGCGCTTCGTCCCGGCGCGCTCTGGAAGAGCGGTAGCTTCGTTCGCGGCTCGAAGCCCGCCGCCGCGATGTACGCGCGCAGATATTCGCGCGCCTTGTGGTGACACGGAATGCGCCGCTCCTTGCCGCCTTTCTCATGGAGCACGAGCGCGGCGTGCTCGCTGCCGTCGTCGAAGTCGCGGACGGCCATCCGCACGGCCGCGCCGACGCGCACGAAGCCGAACAGCATGACGGCGAAGAGGCAGCGATCCCGCAGTGCCAGGAGGTCGCCGCCCTCGGCAGCCGTATCGAGCGCGTCGAAGAGCCCGCGCGCCTGCGCACGATCGAGCACCGGGGTTTTTCCTTCCGTGACGACGAGACGCGCGGTACGCACCGAGAGCGCCGGGTTGTGCGTGAGTACTCCGCGTTGCGTCAGGTAGTCGAGCCAGTGCCGAAGCGCCGACGCCGTGAGCTTCACGCTCGCCTGTGAGGTGTGCAGCCCTTCGAGGTAGGCGGTGAGCGTCGGCGGCGCGAGCTCGCGCAGCGCCACGCCCTCGCGCTCGCACCAGGCGCAAAAGCGAAATACCGCTCGGCCATAGGCCTTGCGTGTGTGAGCGTTTGGAATTCGGGCGGTGAAGAATTCGAACGTGAAGCGCGCGGCGGCTTCGCCCGCATCCGCGATCACGGGAGGCAGCGTCATGGAGATGCCGCCCGGCGCGTGAACCACAACAGCAAGCGCGGTCGACGCAGCCGGGGAGGGGGCTGCCGCCTTCGCTAAAGCTTCGGAGGGCGCGTCCGACTCCCGCAGGATGCGCGGCCTGCCATCGGGTCCGAGCTCGGCCCGTCCCTCGGCGAAGGCGGCCGCGAGTTCCCGCATCTCCTGCGTGAGGACGAAATCGCCGGTGTGATTTTCCCGGCTATCCGTCACAGTCAGAACTCCCCCCCGGCTTCGACAGTCCGAGCCAGGCCTTCATGAGTTCCTGCCCCCTGGCGATGGTCATGGCAACGATCACGGCATCCGATGGATCGGGCAGGCCATCGCCGCCAACGACAGCGCCTGGCAGGGCAGGCCGCACGAACGGCAGGATCTCGGCCTGCGCCGGACGCGGGAAATCAGCGGCCATCGCGGATAGCCGCTCCCATTCCTCGTCGTAGCGCGCCCGCAACGTCGCGAGCGCGTCGGCTTCGTCGCGCGCATCCAGCGGGCAGAAAGCAGCGCACATTCCCTCGGCCCCGACGTCCAGCTCGTACCAGCCGCCATAGTCGCGGTACATAACCCGGTGCGCGTCGAGGAGGGTAGGAAGCCGTAGCGGATCCGGCGGATCAAGCGTATTGCCGAGGCCCCAAGCTGTCACGAGCCCCTCGGTATGTGACAAGCTGCCGACCGAATTGAGCAATTTCAAGGCGCACCGGCGCCGCCCGTGCGCCGTCAGGGACCCGTCACCGTGTCGGGCCAGCCGTCGCGGACGTCTCGGACCTCTTGCGCCGCCCCTTTACGCGAGACCGAGGTCGAGCTGCGCGGCCACCTCGTCGTCGATGTCTTCCTCGGTCGGGTCACGCGCTCGCGCGATGGGCGGGGGCTCGGTCGGCAGCCCCAGGTGTGTAAGGATGCGACGCGCCGCTTCGCGCTCGGTGATGACGGCGATCATGCGCAGCCGCCCGTGGCACTTCGGGCACTCCAGTACGTCCACCGAAAAGCTGCGCCGGAGAAGCGTCGCCCAATCCACACGTGGCTGCGCGGCGTAGAGCAGGCCACCGAGCAGCCGATCCCAATGATTCACGGCGATGACGTTCGGCGCGAGGCGATTCACGTCGCCTGACTGTGCTGGTGGGTGCGCGAGGGCGGCGCTTATGGGGACGTCGTTGGCCGGCGCGCTCTGCGCGTGCGGCGTCGACGACGGCGGTCGCGGCACCGGCACGCACTCGTCGCGACCTCTCGACTTGGGAGCCTTCGTTTCGGCGCGGTTGCCCCCGTTGGCCGGCGCTTGCGCGTCCACGCGCGCAGCTTCGCAGGCATGGCGTCGCTCGCGCGGCTGCGGCACCACCTCGCGCCGCCACGCACTGCGCGGTGCGAGCACGCCCGCGAATCTCACCAACGGATAACGTGGGGGCGCAATGATGGCTGCGAGCCTGGCCATGAACTCGATGCCAGTCATCAAGCGATGCTTGCCGCGCCGTCCCCGGTCCACGTACTTGAGCCGGTAGGTCACGCGCCCGCCAGCGAGTCGGCGGAGTCGTTCGAGCGACAGGGGCGGACGCGCTCCGTATCTCGCCAAACGCTCGCGCCCGAAATCGTCGCCAGCTTCGATGCGCACCCCCGCGTGCACGTTAAAGCCGTCGCGTTCAACGGCGAGTGCAGGCTTGTCAGGGCCCTCGTCGGTATCGCAATGGGCCTCGTCCTGCGCGCCGTCGTGCGGCACGCTCGCTACTTTGCCGCGCCCCATGGCGATGGCGGCGCAGGCGTCGAGCGCGGTCTGCGCGGGCGTCTCGTTCGAGCGCGCCTCGAGTGGCGAGTCGTCAAGGTAGCCATGTTTGCGCAGCCAGACGACCGAGCGGCGTGCCGTACGAGCGACGATCGCCTGCAGGTCCGCGGCGGTCGGCGCCTCTGCAGGGTGGAACACGAGCCGGCCCTGCGCGTCGCGGGCATACACGCCGTCGAGCAGGAGCAGGTGGAAGTGGACGTGGAGGTTCAAGCTGCCGAAGCGCTGAACGAAGTTGACCGCGCCGCACTGGATATCTTCGAGCCTGTCGCGCCGAGCGCGCGAACCGTACATCGTGAAGACCGCCTCGACGAAGATGCGCGCGAGCGCCGTCAGTACGTCGGCCTTGAACGCAGCCAGCTTGCGAAGCTCGTAGGGGAGCGTGAGCACGTACTGCCTCACGGGCACGTCCGGCAGGACTCGATCGACGAGGTGTGCCGCGACGTTGGCCATGCGTCGGCTGCAGCAGCTCGGACACACGCTTCGGCCGTGGCATGAGAAGGCGACGAGAAGATCGTGGCCGCAGGCGTCGCACCGAGCCCGAGAAAAGCCTTGGGAAAAGTCGCCGCAGCGGATGTAAGCGCGAAACTCCTGCTCGACGTAGAGAAGCATGCCTCCGTCGTAGTTCGCACGCGCGTAGGCGAGGAACGGTTCGAGGTTCTGGCGGACGAGCTGATGGAGAACCGTCTCCGTAGGGCGACGGGGTACGTAGGCGGGAGCGAGCGAGGCCACCAGGGCCCCAGCACCTCTCGCGCCGCGTGCCAGGACCGTCGCGAGCGATTCCGCGAACTTGGGCGGCGCTTACGGTGTCCTGGGACAGATCGCCTCCGACACCGGCACGCGCCGCAAGGATGATCGCCCGGTCAACTCGTTCGATTCGGTTCGCAGTCGTCGATCGCGAGAGGCGGGCCGGACGCACCGTTGTAGTGGTTTGTGACGCCGAAGATCGGCTGCTCGCTCATGTTCGTGGGAGATAGAGCTTCATCGGAGCGCCAATGCGGTGTCCAGGGCGACTTGGTCGCGGCGGACCGGGCGCCGATCGAGCATGCGCGCGACCTGCTCGGCCAAGAACCGCCTCCTCGTGCGGCTGACCTGCCCCTCGGCGGCGAGCCGGGCCGCGACGGCGCGAAGCGAGAGGCCAGACGTGCGAAGTTCGCGAGCGCGCGCGATGGTTGCTTGCTCTCGCTCGTCAGCGACGAGGCGCGCGCCGTCGGGGTCCAATGCGAAGCCGAAGGGCACCGAGCCGATGCGCTCGCCCCGAGCCCGCTTGGCCGCAAGCGCCGCGCAGGTTCGAGCACGAATCAAGCCGTGCTCGTACTGAGCGGCGCCGTCGATGACGGTGCGAATGAAAGCGTCCGCAGGGGAGTCGCCGTTGCCCTCGCCGCTTGCGCTGACGAGGCGCGCGCCCGCAATCGTCACTGCGCGATCGACAAGCGCCGCGAGCACGACGTCACGGGCAATGCGATCACGCCTCGCGACGACGAGCATGCCGGCGCGATGCTCTCGAAGTGCCGACAGGGCCGCACGCAGCCCGGGACGTTCAGCGATCGGCGAGACACTGCGCACGGCCTGGTCAGTGCACCAAACCGCCACTCGGAGGCCCTCGCGCTTGGCCCACGCTTCGATGCTCGCGCGCTGGGCCTGCCGCGAGAGACGCTGTTCGTGTTTCGACGCGCGGAGGTAGGCGATGGCGACACGAGGAGTTCGGGTGGGGGCGCACTTGCTCATGCAACGCGCCTGTATGGAGCAGGGGGGCGGGACGCGACACGTCACCGCCGTCCTTGCCCGACCCTTGCCACGACCGACGCGCACTCCGGGAGAACAACCCGGCAGACTTGGCGGGCACAAGGAAGCGAAGGCGGAAGGCGAGGGGATTCAAACCTCCCTAGCGTGAGCTCTTAACCGTCTCGAGCCGCACGACCGCCCCCGGCTTCGGCACTTCCCGAAGAACGTCGAGCAGCCGCGCCGCAAGCTCCAAGCGGCCGGCGTCGACGGCAGCCTTGATGGCCGTCCGGACCGCTTCATCCGGATCGGTTACCGCCCCAAAACCGCCCCGGGCAACGTTGGGATCTGCCTTTTTCTCGGGCAAATCGGTGATCTCCGGCCGGACTGAAAATCCCCGTGTCGGCGGTTCGATTCCGCCCCTGCGCACCTCTGCGAGGCGCGAAGCGCCAAGCCACAGGGGCGTCATCTGTCCGTCCTGTACTGCGCTTCGCTCCGTACAGGACGGGAGCGATTCCGCCCCTGCGCACCTCTGCGAGGCGCGAAGCGCCAAGCCACAGGGGCGTCATCTGTCCGTCCTGTACTGCGCTTCGCTTCGTACAGGACGGGAGCGATTCCGGCTCTTGTCACTCGGTGGTAGGCGGAGCGTTCAAGTCCGCCTAGGCACACGCTTAGCGGCGGCGCGCTACTCGACCCAGCATCGATGCTCGTGCGCCCAGCGCTCCTGCTCGGCGCAATGAGTCCGACATCCATCGTCTCCGCAGCGCGTTCTGCAGACCTCGACGTCGCGTCGGTTACGAACTTCTACATTTCGACACTCGACCCCGGGGCCCGTAACCGTGGCCTGCCCGTAACAACCCAAGGCTGCCCCAAGCGTGAGAAACGCCGCAAAGACCCGAGTTTTAGAGAACCGCATCTGGTCCCGACCTTTCTATTGCCGCAGGGTCTGTCGGCCTAGGCCGCTCCCCGCAACCGCCATTAGGCAGCAGGCGTGCCAACGTAATCAACACATCGAGCAGGGTTTTTCGCCGGGGCGAAACACGTCCCAGCGAGGTAGGCGTGCTCAAATTCGCCACGCAATCTTACGAATGCATGCCGGCGTCAGCACAATCGCCTCACTTGCGGGCCGGCGGACCGCTCTCGGCGCTGGAAGCGACCTCCGCGTCTTCGAGCATTCGCATGCCGGCACTGACGTTGCACGGTACCTGCGCATCCCAAGAGCTCCCGCCCGAGAGAACGTCGCATGCGCGTTATACTTATAGCTGCTGTCGCCTACATTGCCGTGGCAGGGGCGTGTGGTCCCAACGCGGCCGGAACGACGGACACGTATCGCAACGTTCACCCCACCCCCCCTCCTCCAAACTACCGGGAGCCGCGCGTGTACGACGGCAGCGGTGGAGGCAATGGCGCGCCAGTGGTGAATGGCGATCGGGGTGCCGATCATGGGCCGTCCAAAGCAAACTAAATAGGTTGTTCTGTGCAGACGTAGCCCCTTCGGAAAGATAGTTAGGACCTTACTTCCTTTGCTCGTGCGTTGGCCCTTCCGAGTGCGACGCGGGTTTGTGCGTGACTTGGGGGGAGGCGTTGCGCGCTGCCGGGCGAGTCGCGGCTTGGCGTTGAGCTTGATGCGGCTCGGGGGCCTGCCGTTCTGCCCGCCCCTCGGAGCGCGAATCTTCCGCGTGAGTCACCTTCGGCCGGGGGCTCGCCGCGTGAGCGAGCTTCGGCCGCTGCTCTCCTGTCGGCGGCACTTTCGGCCGCGCATCATCCGCATGAGCTGCTTTCGGCCGCGCGCCTTCCGGCCGTGCACGAGAGGCGTCTTTGCCCGCGCCCCGCCTTATCGCCGACGGAGGCGCACCGAGGTGAGACGTGCTCGACGGACGCGAGAAGGCTTGCGCCCGCGCCAACCCCCGCTCATGGCCGGTCGCTCGCACGACGCGCTCCGGCGCAATGTGGAGTGATGCCAGAGGCGGTCCCGGATGAAAGTGGCCGTGGGCGTCGGGCGCCCCGTAGAAATGTGTCGACCGCCCGATGGCTACAGCGCGCGGTCCCATGATGACCACCCGGCCTGGCTGGGGCGCGAAAAGGTCGGCATGGCCACAATAGACAAAAGGCGGAGCCGGCGGAGCGAAGCCCAGCGTTACGGCGACGCCGCCACGCCAGACGAAGATGGGAGGCGCTGGCGACCAGCCCACGTAGGCATCACCTGTCCTCCACTCGACCCATGCAGGCGCGTACTCGCGACCGGGGACCCAAGACCATCCGCGTGCTTGGAGATGAACCCACCTCCCGTAGTGAAATGGAGCCCAACCCCACGCGTAATCGCTGCTCCACGCATAGTCGTCTCCGTAGATCCAGCGACCCCCGGACACATAGGGCACGAAGCCCGGGCCCGTTTCGGCCACGCTAGGCGTCCATACGGTCCCATAGATCGGATCTTCGGCCCACGTGCCGTGCGCATCCAGCGCGGGATGGAACTCTTGCAGTGCTGTCGGATCGGTGTCGCTATAGGTTTCTGGGCTCGCGGGTGCGGGCGCCGCGTGGGTGGCGTTCGAGCCAGTCGCTTTTTGCGGCGCGTTCGTTGGCGCGTAGACCGGGTCGCTCGTGTGAGCGCACGCGGTCGCAAGCATGACGATGGCCGTCACGGCCGCGCTCTTGAGCAATTGGCGTGCAGGCTTTCTTTTCAGCATGCGGATGCTTGATGCACGATCCGGGCTCACGCATGGCTGCGCTGCAACACCGCGGAATCGCGCCGCTGTGGCGCCCACAGGTGGCGCAAAAGTCACCAGGTGACCTGTGCCGGCCGGCAGGTCTGATCCGCGCCCCGAGACGAGGCACCGCGATTGCAGTGCCGTACCCTCATGGCTGCGCAATTGCGACACAGTCGCGTCCCTGTTGGGGCTCATCTACTCATGTTGTCGGGGCAGGCCAACGGATCTCGCCGCACTCAAGGCGAGCAAGGGGTCCGTCGTCGACATCAGTAGCACCGCAGGTCACAAGGCGTCCCCGGCTTCCGCAGCTCAAGCAGGCGCTCCTGAAGCAGGTGCCGCTCGGTCGCATGGCGCCTACGCAACGCGCGCTCTCACCTCGTTTCGCCCGCCGCTTGACGGGCCGCTCCGAACAACTTAGCTAACTAACTGACTCGGATGCCGGCTGCCGATGCCCCCGCAGACAAACGCGCCGCGCTCGTGGCCGCAGCCACAGGGTTGCTTCACGAGCAAGGCTTCCAGCGCACGACGCTCGCCGACGTCGCGGATCGCGCGTCGGTGCCCCTCGGCAACGTCTACTACTATTTCAGAACCAAGGAGGCTCTGGCCGAGGCCGTCATCACCGCGCACGAGCAGGCGCTGCGCGGGCTGTTCGCTTCGTGGGACTCGGCCCACCGGGACCCGCGCGCGAGGCTCCGGCGCCTAGTGCGTGCGCCACTCGACACCGCCGACCGGGTCATCCAGTTTGGTTGCCCCCACGGCAGCCTTTGCCAAGAGCTGGAGAAGCTCGGCGGGGATGCGCCGCTCGCGCGCGCCGGGGCACGCCTGCTCGCCGTGTACATAGACTGGAGCGACGCACAGTTTCGCGCGCTGGGATGTGACAAGCGAGAGTCCCGCGCTCTCGCGACCGATCTGGTGGCGTCAGTCCAGGGCACCATGCTGCTAGCCAACACGCTGCGATCGGCCCCGCTCTTGGCTGCGCAGCTACGCCGGGTCGAGCGCTGGCTCGACCGCGCAGCCCCTTCCACCAAGCCGCCCCGAGCCAAGCCCGTCCCAGTGAGGAGCCGATCATGAGCCAGGACCCTTCCACCACCACACTCAAGAGCAGCATCGACATCTTCATGCAGGGTGTCGCCAAGAGCGCCCCGCCGGAGATTCTCACAGGTCTCGCCGCCGAGATCAGGAAGCTCGCAGAGTCGGGCATCGCCCGGCAGGCGCTGCAGGTGGGCGCGAGGGTTCCTGACTTCACGCTGCCGGACGCGTACGGCAAGCCAGTGACCCTGTCAGCCTTGCTGGGCAGGGGGCCGGCTGTCGTCACTTTCTATCGTGGCGGGTGGTGCCCATTCTGCGACCTCCAGCTGCGCGCTTACCAGGGCGCGCTTGGCGCGATCCACGGACTCGGCGCTGAGCTCGTCGCCATCTCGCCGCAGACGCCTGACTACGCGCTATCCGACGTCGAGAAGAAGCGCCTCAGCTTCCCCGTCCTTACGGACAAGGGCAACCGCGTGGCGCGGGAGTTCAGGCTCGTCTTTGCCTTGAGCGACGAGCTGAAGAAGCTGCAGACGCACTTCGGGAGCGTCCTGCCGAAGTTCAACGGTGACGATTCTTGGGAGCTACCGATGCCTGGAACGTTCGTCCTCGACCGGCAAGGCGTGGTCAGGTTGGCGTCGGTTGACCCGAACTGGATGGTCCGCGTCGAGCCGGCCGCCATCCTCGAGGTTCTACGGGCGGTGCGTTCGTGACCTGGCAGTTCGGCAAGACTGGACTGCTGCTGGCGTTCGTGGTTTCCGGGTGGGGGTGCTCGAAGCCGGCCGGAGACGCCGCACCACCGTCCAGACCGACGATGAAGGAGTACAGCGATCCTTCCGCCGACCGGATCGGCAAGCTCGCACCCGGCACGGGAATTCCCGTCGGACAGAAGGTCCCCGACATCCACGCTCGCGACCTGGATGGCAAGGATGTGTCGCTGTCGTCGCTCTACATCAAGGGCCCCGTCCTGCTCGCCTTCTACCGGGGCGGATGGTGCCCCTACTGCAGCTCCGAGAATCACGCGCTGGCGACGGCGTACCCCGAGTACCAGAAGCGGGGCATCACACCGGTCGCCGTCAGCGTCGACACGCCGGACGCCGAGGCAAAGACCAAGGCGACGTACACGATCCCCTTTCCGGTGCTCAGCGACAGCGACGCGACGATGATTGATGCGTTCCACGTCGTGAACCACGTCGACGACGCCACCCTCGCGAAGATGAAGGGCTTTGGCGTGGACATCGAGAGCTATTCGGGCAAGACGCATCACGAGATCGCGATTCCTTCCTTTTTCCTGATCGACCGCAGCGGCGTCGTCCGCTGGGCGCACTCGGATCCGGACTTCAAGGTCAGGCCGAGCACGGCGCAGATCCTCGCCGCGATCGATGCAGCGAAGCTCGCGAGCAGGTGACGACCGCTCGAGCAGACAAAGGAGCATACAATGAGCAAAGTCGTCCTGGTGACAGGCGCCTCGAGTGTCGTATTGCCGGTCAACGGCGGACTGAGCGCGGCTTGAGCCACCGTGGAGCCCACGCCGTCGCTGCGCCACTCCCGCGGGACGATCGATCGTTCGCTAGGCTGTCGTACCCCAAAAGGAAGAGGTGTTTCATGGGTTGCGCTACTCGCACGTCTGGTCGCCAAGCCCGGGAAAGAAGAGGAGGTCGCCGCATTCTTGTCGAGCGCGCTTTCGCTCGCACAAGCCGAGGCCGCCACCATTGTCTGGTTCGCGCTGCGGATCTCGAAGAACGAATTCGGCATTTTCGATGCCTTCCCCGACGACGTCGGGAGGAAGGCTCACTTGAACGGGCCGATCGCCGCCGCGCTCATGGCGAAGGCGGGGGAGCTCCTGGCCGAACCGCCAAAGATCGAGCAGGTTGACCTACTGGCGGCAAAGCTGGCGACGTGAGGTCATGGCCATCGCTAAAAGTGTCCGGCGACGAAGGCAGGTTCCACTCGACCGTCGGCGTCTCCGACGCTCCCTCGTGAGCCATCCGGCGGCCGCGGCCACGACGCTTCGCGCCGAGCGACAGACGTAACCAGCGCAGATATAGTGGGCCCCTGCGAATCATCCATAGCGATGAGGCACTGGCCGTGGGCGAATTCATGTCCATGTGCGTGTGCATATGGCGAGGCGCGGTAACCCCGGCGTCGTTTGAACGGCAGCGTTCGGCTTTGGCGGAAGTCGTGGACCTCCATCCCGGGGGCGCCGGGTTTCTATGCATCATCGAAGCGACGGCCACGCCCCCGAACGATGCCCTTCGGCGGGCATCCGTCGAGATGCTCGCCTCCCACGGCAACCGCTTGAAGTGCGTGGGGTGCACGATCGAGGGAACCGGTTTCAAAGCGGCGGTGACTCGCAGCGTGCTCTCGGGAATGGCCCTGGTCTTCGCGAATCGCAAAACGCCCGTATCCTTCTTTGCCAACGTGTCGGACACCGTCGCATGGATGTCCGATTGGTTGCCGAGGGGGGCTACCGTGAACGCAGTGGCTGCCGTGGCCGAGCTTCGTAGGAGCGTGCCTACATTGCGTGAGTAGCCCAGGCTCCTCGAGGCCCGTGCTCGAGCCATCCAGCGACAGCGAGAGTATGCTTGCCAGCCCATGACGAGCGCGAAGCCCCGCCGGGCGGTCATTGCCGCGGTCCTCGTGGCACTCCTCGTGGTGCTCGTCGTAGTCCCGGTCGTGACCTCACTGGCAAGTGGGGACGGAGCCGTTTGCTTCACCGACTCCGCGTGCCCTCTATCGGCGGTCAACCCCTGCGTACACAAGCCAGCCTTTGCGGTGGTCGGAAGGTGCGCACTCTCCATTCCATAAAGCCGGCGTATTGCGGTTACACTGCTGCTGCGCCCCATGGAGCTAGTCGTATACAGCCGGAAAGCGATCGAGCTAGTCCGCCCCCACGAGGTTTCGCACGTCATCATTTCAATCACGAGCACGCGAGAGGATGTTGCGGTCCTCCGAGCCAACGACCATTGCCGTGGCATCCTCAGGCTCTCATTCGTCGATGCGGACGAAGGCTCCGAGCCCGTGGTCGGCGGCCAGCTCTTTTCGCTCGACCAGGCCCGGCAAATCTGGGCCTTCGTCGAGCGTCATCAAGGGGACGTTCAACGGATTCTCGTTCACTGCGATATGGGGATCTCCAGATCCCCCGCGGTCGCCGCCGCGCTAGCTCTTGTTCTCAACGGCAACGGCGACGAGTTCCTCTTGTCGGACCAGTACGTTCCGAACACACTCGTGTATCGCCTCCTTCTTGAAACAGCGCCGAAGGCGCGACCGTGAGATGGCAAGGTCGCGCCGGCCAGTGCTCACGTCGCGGGAACGGTTCTCGCTCGAGGGCCCGCGCGTAGGAACTCGTCGACGAGGTCCGCGAGCAGGCGTCCGCTCCGGCTGTTCAAGTGGATTCCGTCCCGATGCAGCTTCCAGCCGTTGCGAACGCCGATCTCGTCGTTGCTCCAGCGCAGGACATACTGCCGGAGCACGTCGCGATAAAATGGCAGGAAGTCGAACCGCGTGAAGGCCTGACCCGGCGAAGCGACAACCATTTCCTGCATCCGCTCGTAGAAAGGGAGATACGTCACGCTCTCGGCGCTCGCGACCTCACGCAGGATCGCGTTGTGCTCGGCAACGCACCGATTGATCTCCGACTGGATCGGATGCGCATCGGTCGGGTCCTCCCCGATGGGCTGAATGGAAGAGAGCGCGATCCGCACGGGCGCTCCCTTCGCGAGCGTGCGCACGATCGCCAGCATGTTCTCTCGGTACCACTCAGGGGATGGCTTTCGCGGCAGTCGCTTCCACCCGCCGAGAAAGCGCTCGACCCTGGGGAAAACGGACGCGAGCACGTCGTTGGCACCGAGAAGGACGATGACGTCATCGGGGCTGGAGGCGACGATTTGGCCAGCGCGTTGAAGGCCGTTGTAGGCAAGGTCGCCGCCGGCCGCGAAGCGACCGAAGCGCCACGATTCGTTCCCTTGCCGCTTCGCGACGTCGTCAATCCAATCATAGATGCCGTGCGCCGCCGTCGAGCTCGACCCCAAACAAGCGATGGCGCGCATGAGCGTGACCCAGCCCCCGCGCAGTCTAACCCGACCCAAGAACGCTCGCGCTACCTCGGAGGTTGCGACGTAGCGCAGACGTTGTTGATGCAGCGAATGCCCTGCGCGACATTGCAGCAATCGCTGGCCGTCGTGCACTTGTCGTAGGCTGCGGCGCACGCCGGCTTCTGCGCGCTACACACCAGGCCGCCGTCTCCCTGTTGGCAATAGCCGCCACAACACTGGTCACCCGTCTGACAGCTCTGACCGTCTTGCAGGCACACATCGACGCTCCAGTACCCGCGTGCGTTGCCCGCGTGAAGCTCCTGCGCCGGCAAATAGAATGCGGGGTGGCTGGGATCGGTGCCCGGCGGGGCATCGAGGTCGACGGCGGCCACCCACAGCTTCTTGTCAGTAACCTGATCGAGCCAGGGATAGTCCCGCGGATCGCTCGTCCACGGCGCGAGCTGCGCAACGTTTCCATACATGCGCCGGCTCGTGAACACGACCCAGGCATAGCCACCCGAGGCGATCGGGTTCACCGTCGCCTCGTAGTTTAGCGTCACGTCCTGGGCGGCCGAATGTGTCCCCGTACCGCTGGCGTTGTCGGGAAGGTACGGAGCCCCACTCGCCGAGTAGCCATTCAGCTGATCCAGCCTGTGAGCCACGGCCGTTGCCAGGTCGACCCACCACAGCTCGGCGGTGTTCTTCCCGCGAGTAAAGCCCCACTCGTTCGATGGGTTGCTCAGCTCGATTTCGAAGACGACGCCACTACTGTCCGGAAGAAATGACGAGAATGTCACGGCCGGCTGTCCCCCCTGAACGTTCGGCGGCGTGTAGAGAATGCGCGGATTCGAGAACCCCTGCATCCCGTCGAAGTCGAGGATCGCGAGCGAGACCGAGTCGCCCATGAGCGCGGTCGTGCCTGCCGCGAGCGAGCCACCCCAGAAGTTGAACGACAGGTGCGCGCTATCGGGCGAGAACGCGGGCAGCGCGGCCTGAAAGTTTGCGGACAACCCGGTGACGCCCCCGATGGGCGTGCCGGCAGGCATCGCGTAAAGAAGGCTGACACGGTCGCCATCGATCATGCCACCCGAGCTCGAAAGGAGCTGGCTCCCGTCCTTTCGAAGGGCCGGGAACGCGAGGCTAGCCACCGCGAGCGATGTGCCCGCGCCTCCCGTCGCATCGTTGGCAAGATTGATCGTGACCGTGCGCGTGTAGTCCGTGGCGGAGCTGTTCGAGGCCTGAGTCACGAGGGACTTGCCGTCGCCCGATACGGTGTGACAAACACGGCACCCCGTGCCGTCGCCCATGGGGTTTACGCTGTTGACTCCCGCGGCGAGAGTCGGTGAGGTCGCGCCGGATGCAATCGAAAGTGTTCCGGCTCCATATTGGTTGCCGTAGCTGTCGAGCCCGTCGGTGGCGGAGTTCTTGACGAGCGCTGTGCCGTACGAGTTGTAATAGATGGTGCCGTGCAGAGTGGCCGGCGCGATGGTCCACGTTTCGGTATACGGGCCGAAGGTCGCGGTGCCCTGCGCGAAGACGAGGGTAACGGTCACGGGGCCACTGCCGCTCGAAAGCGTCATCGTGTCCCACGCTTGTTGCGGAATGGGCAGGTTCAGGAAAGGCGCCTTGTTCGCGGCGAAGTACCCCTTGTATTCGTAGCCCGCTTCTTGGATGTGGACGTACACCGAGTCGAAGGCGCGCGTTCCCGGGTTCCACTGAAGAAGCGGTGCGAGCAGACCCTGCGGCCAAACCGTGCGGTCATAGGGATAGAGAATCGCGACGCTGGTGTCCGCAGTCGGTGTTCCACTGAGCGCGCTCATTTGAGCCGCGGTCGGGGCACCGCCCGGGCCGTCGCCCCCGACACCTCCGTAGCCGCCCGGCCCCGGAGTGGCGGGATTCGCCGACCACGCGGGATCGCCTTGCTGCGTCGTTTGAATATTCACGGTCACCGGCGTCGAGCCACTGAGCGCGCCGTAAACCGCGCTGACCGTGCCGGTTCCTGCCACCGTACCCGCGGGCTTGAATAGACCGCCGGAAGTGATGGTGCCGAGCTCTCCCCGATCGATGGACCAAGCCGCGGTCTCCGCAACTCCCTGGAGGTCCACGGCGGTGAACTGGACCGTCGGGACTGGCTGCCCGGTGACGACGGTCAGAGTCGGCGATAAAGGCTTGATCGTCAGCCCAGCGGACGTGGGGCCACCATCCGGGGATGCCGTGCCATACGTGGGGCCACCGTCCGCGCTTGCCGGGATGAACAAGGTCGGCGAGCTACCGTCAGGCGCGGTCACCGCCGATCCGGCCCCACCGAACTTCGAGCTGCCCTGGCCGCAGCCCAAGGTACCGCCAGTGACGAGCAGCAAGAAAAGCCCGCGCTGAGACCACCTCGCGAAATGGACCCTATGGGGGACAGGCTCGCGCGCAATGCGGCGCCCGTTCGTGTGGGTGATGGTGCGTAAATGCGCGGCCAAGGAGGGGCGCGGGCTGCGAGCGGGTAGACGGTCTGCACGGATGAGGCTTCTCACATCGTCCGAATGCCCGTCGGGACTCGATTCCGTTTCGCGGCCTTCCGCCAATGTGGGCCACGAGGCGATCGCCCCTTGCCGCTCGAAGACGCAAGAAGGCGTAACCTCGCCCTCCCGATGCTCCCTGCGTTCTCGCTGCCCGTGCTGGCGGCACCCGCCGCCACTGTCACCGAATCTCCGCTCGACGTGCGCGAGCCGCCCTTCGAGGAGTTTGACTTCCGCTGGATGAACGGAAGCAACCCTCAACCGCGCTCCCTCCTCGGCATGGCCCCGCTCACCTGGTCGCTCTACGTCGACACGTACTTCGCATGGGACTTCAACCACCCCATCGATCACACCATCTTCCCGACGACGGTCGCGCCTCGGCACGACGAGGTCTCTCTAAACCTCGCCCACATTGGGATCGACGTGACCGGCCTCGACGGACCGACCGGACGTCTTTACCTCCAATACGGATCCATGGTCGAGACGATCGCCGGACAGGACACGACGACGACGCGCGGCTTCTTTCTGACCAATCGTCTCATGCAGATCGTGCAGCAGGCGGCCGCCGGATGGCACTTCCATTCGCTTCACGGCGTGAACGTCGAGCTGGGGATCTTTCCGTCCTACCTCGGCCTCGAAAGCTATCTGCCGGAGGAAAACTGGGCCTATACGCACGCGTTCGTGGCGGACGCCACGCCGTACTACTTCTTCGGATTCCGCGGCCAGTTATTCACGTCCGCGCGTATGAAGGTCGAGCTCTGGATCGTGAACGGATGGCAGACGTTCGGGGAGTGGCACGAGGGTCGCGCGGGCGGCTATCTGTGGAATTGGCGCCCGGACAAGCGGCTGTCGATCGTCAACTCCGTCTACCTGGGTCAGGAGGCTCAGGGCGATCCGAATTCACTCCGGATCTATTCGGACAACAACGTTCAGCTGCGCTACTACGACCACCAGAGTAGCCCCTTCTTGCGCTCGCTCGCGTTCTCGCTGGTCGGGGACGTCGGCTACGAGCATCGCGGTAACGCTCCTTCGGGCCCCATGGGAGGCATCTCTCTTTCGCATCGCTGGGAGTGGACCGAGCGCTGGAAGAGCACGCTGCGGGTGGACTACTTCTACGATAAGACCCAGGCCCTCTCCCCAAAGTTCCCGGTCGGCTCGGTGTATCCGTGGAAGGGAACCGATCCCTTTGCGGCTGCCGGACTATCGGCCACGCTCGATTACTGGCCCAGCCCATGGCTGGTGACGCGCCTCGAGGGTTCCCATCGCCTCGCGAATCAGCCGGTGTTCAGCGGCCCGGGGGGGATCACGGGGCCAGGTGGGCAGCTCCCGGTCAGCGCTGCCGCGATGGCGATGTTCACACCCGATCTGCGACGAACGGACAATCGGATCCTCTTCAACGTAACGTTGAGGCTCTGAGTCCCAGCGACACTACCCAGCCGTTCCCGCCCCAATGATTGCCTGCAACGAGCGCTTCGCACCCACTGCGGCCATGTCAGGGAGGCATTGCGCTAAGGCCTAGGCGTTTCGCGTCATCCGAGGGCCATCCCACTTGAGCGCTTCGCACAGTTCGCGCGTGTACGCCAGGGTGAGTGTTTGAGTCGTCTAGCGCGGTCGCTCGGCTGAAGACGAATCGATCGCCTTGGAATGCTGGACGCCTTGCCGTTGCTGCGCGACCGATATTCCACGCGATTCTCAAGGTGTGACCAAATCGGCAGTACCGATGCCGAGGACGCTTGCTCCGTACCCGCATCTCACGGTGGGGAAAGCACGCTGCTTCGCCTTTTGCTCCTGAGATAACCGGCCCAGACCTCTGGCACACGGGTTGCGAGGTCCCAACGACTTTGGAGACGTGAGCCCGTTCAGAAAGGGGGGGGGTCGCCACAGACACGAACGGAAGCGCTCGGGTGCGCGCAGCTGTCGCGGGAAACCGCGTGGCTGCTGCGAGATATGCGTCTGCGTTGAAGAGGCGGACGTCAGCGGGAGGCGTCGCGATCCGTCGCAGCAAAGCGAAGGATCGCGAAGTCGCGGAAGCACGGAGAGAGTCAGGGGGATCACCATTTATGCCACGACCGGAAACTGCAAAACCAAAAACTGCGAGCGACGCCGCTTCGTCGCGCGATTCGGGAACGCGGCTGCGCGTTCGCCTGTCGCAGTCTCCGCCGGCTCGCGAGCGCGGGCAGAAGCCGGCGCGAGTTGGAAAGCTCGTTGAAGGCGAGAGGCTGCTTGCTAGCGAGACGCCGGTGTCGAAGGAAAGCGTGTCATACCTCGTGACCGAGTATGTCGCGGGCGAACGCGTCCTGAGGACGGAGGTCGAGCGAACGGCTCGCCGTACTACCAAGGTGCGCACCGACCCAAGGGCCGAGCCGAATTCCTACAGCCCACCGCGTAATCGACGGGCCAAGGGTAACGATCTGGCCGCTCTGCGAGTGAGCCTCGACCGGGCGCTGAGCTCCCTGTGGATGGCCTATCAGCCCATCGTCCGAGCGGCGACGGGGTCGCTCTTCGGGTACGAGGCTCTGCTGCGCAGTGACGATCCCGCTCTGCCGGATCCCAGTGCCTTTCTCGATGCCGCCGAGAGACTCGGGCGAGTGTACGACGTCGGTCGCGCGGTTCGTCGCAAGGCATCGCAATCGATGGATCATCTGCCGTCTCCCGCCTTGCTCTTCGTCAACCTTCACGCCATCGAGCTAGACGATGAAACGCTGACTTGTCCGTCCGCGCCGCTCACGGCGATCGCCTCGCGAGTCGTTTTGGAGATCACCGAACGTGCTTCCTTGGAGTCGATAGACGACGTGCCCTCGCGGGTCGCGCGGCTCAGAGAGTTGGGGTTTCGGATTGCCATCGATGATCTCGGAGCGGGCTACTCGGGTCTGACGAGCGTGGCTCGCCTCGAGCCCGAGTTCGTAAAGCTCGACATGTCGCTCGTGCGTGACGTCCACAAGAGTCCTGTAAAGCGAAAGCTCGTTCGGTCCATGACGACCCTCTTCAAGGACATGGGCATCACCGTCGTCGCCGAGGGCATCGAAGTCATCGAAGAAAAAGACACCCTCGTCGAGCTAGGGTGCGACCTCCTTCAAGGTTATCTCGTGGCCAGGCCGGCAAGGACGTTTCCCGAGGTGCGCAAGTGAACAAGCTTCCGAGGCTCGTCGCGGGCGGAGACGCACGAGCGACATCGTCGAACGCCGTCGTCGCGCCTTTCGACGAGCGGATGCGACGCGTGCTCCCGTCTCCGCCGATCGGCAGCGCCATACGGGTAGGCAGCTGCGACCTGTGCTTCGAGCTGGGAGCGGGAGGGATGGCGACCGTCTATCTCGGCATCCACCGCGGCGCGCAAGGGTTCGAGAAGGTCGTGGCGGTCAAGCGGCTTCTGCCCGGTCTCTGCGCCGACCCTTACTACGTGGCCATGCTCGCCGACGAAGCCTGGGTATCGTCGAATGCCAATCATCCGTGCATTCGGGACGTCTTCGACCTCGGGCTGGCGGACGACGGGAGCCCGTACCTCGTGATGGAGTTTCTCGCGGGAGAGCCCTTGTCGGAAGTGTGCGCTGGCATGCGCGATCAGCAAGACCTTCTCCAGACGACGCGCCACCCTCGCGTCGTCTCTCGCATCATCGCAAGCTGCTGTCAGGGGATTCACGCCGCTCACGAGCTCTCGGACCGACAGACGCCACTCGACGTGGTTCACCGCGATCTCACCCCGCAGAACCTCTTTGCTTTGCACGACGGAACGGTCCGAGTGACGGACTTCGGAATCATGCGCGCGCGCGTGCGCCGTCAGCGGCCGAGCGGCCAGTGCATGCTCAAAGGCAAAGCAGCCTACATGTCGCCCGAGTACCTGGCGCGCAAGCCGTATGACCGGCGCAGCGACGTGTGGACTCTTGGCGTCGTCCTGTGGGAGCTCCTGACAGGCCTACGGCTTTTCCGCAAGAAATGCGAGGCAGACACGTTCGCAGCCGTTCAATGCGAACCGGTGCCTCCGCCTTCGACCTTTTCTTGCAGCGTCGATCGACGGCTGGATCGCATCGTCGCCAAGGCCATGGCCCGAAACGTCGATGAACGCTACGTGACCGCCCACGAGATGGCCCAAGACCTCGAAGGCTATCTTGCGTCCGGCGGCAGCGCCGTTCAACCATCGGACGTCGGCGGGTGGTTGCGGGAAATTCTGCCGGATTCTCGGCCAACGCTGACGGCGCTCGTCGAAGCGACGCGCAGCGGAGGCTCTCCGACGAGCCATACCTTTCGTCGGGCCGCCGAGGCGAATCAAGATGCCGAAACCGACGTCGGCGGCAGGCCTCCGGTCACGACGTTCTGATTTCAGCTTGCCGTGGAAGCCTTCGGTCGTGCCGTGGGTGGCGAGCGCACGGGTCCCTGCAAATCTGCGATACTGGGCGCAAGCTTGGCTGCCCATCACCCACTCGTCGAGGAGCTGCGCACCGGCCTGAGCCGGGTGCTCCGCGGCAAGCGACCCGTCATCGATCTCGCCCTCATCGGCATCTTCGCCGGCGGGCACGTGCTCTTGGAGGACGTGCCCGGCGTGGGCAAGACGACGCTCGCAAAGGCGCTTGCCAGGGTGTTCGGCGTGCGATTCACCCGTGTGCAGTTCACGCCCGATCTGCTGCCAGGCGACATCACCGGCTCGCTGGTGCTCGATCCGGAGAAGGGCACGTTCTCGTTTCACCGCGGCCCTGTCTTCACGAACATCCTGCTTGCCGACGAGATCAATCGCGCCTCGCCACGGACGCAGGCCGCGCTCCTCGAGGCCATGAACGAGTCCCAGGTGACGGTCGAGGGCGAGACTCATCCGCTCGAGGCCCCGTTCTTCGTCGTCGCGACGCAGAACCCGGCGGACTACCAGGGCACCTACCCGCTCCCCGAGGCCCAGCTCGACCGCTTCCTTCTGCGCGTCTCCATCGGGTACCCGAGCCCGCAGGACGAGCTTGCGATGCTCTTCGCGCGTCAGACCCGCGATCCGCTCGACGAGCTGACCGCGCTATGTACCCAGCAGAACCTCGTGACCATCCAGGAGGCCGTCCGCAACATCGAGGTCAAGCCGCTCGTGGCGCGCTACCTGCTCGCGATCGTCGAGGCCACGCGCAGCGATCCGGAGCTTAGTCTCGGCGTCAGTCCGCGCGGATCGCTTTCCCTTTTCCGCGCGGCGCAGGCGCACGCGTTCATGTGCGACCGCGACTACGTGAGCCCCGAGGACGTGAAGGCGATCGCCGTCGCGACGCTCTCCCATCGAGTGGGCCTTCGCGACGAGGTCCGCTACGGGGGCGGCGATGGCGCCGGCGTCGTGACGCGGATCGTCTCGAGCATCCGCGTGCCCACTTGAGCGCAGCACCTTCGTGGCTGGCCCGGCTGCGCGCGGTCAACTGGCAGCGCCTGAACTACGTCCTCATTCCGGCCGCGCGCTCGCGCAGGCCCATCGCGGAGCCGTTCGGCGAGCCGTCGTCGCGCGGGGGAAGGTGGGCGTTGCGCCTGTACCGGGCCTCCACGCCCGAGGGGCGCTGGCTCTTCGTGATCGCGCTCGTGACGGGCGCCTTCTCGGTCGACGTCACGCACACCCAGGTTTACCTGCTGTTCGCGCTGCTCGTTTCGGTGATTCTGGCGTCGCTGCTCGTGAGCCCCTCGCTTCGCCTGCCCGAGCTGTCGCTGCGCGTGCGGGCTCCCCCCCGGGTCTTCGTGGGGGCCGAGGTGTCGTTCGTCGTGGAGCTCGCCCGCACCGCGCCCGGACCGAGCACAGGGGGGCTCCGCGTCGAGGGCCCGTTCCTGCCCTACTTCGGTCGCTGGCTCTCGCGCCCTCTGGCCCTGGCCGACGTGGGGTTCGGCGCGAGCTGGAGCACGACACTGAAGGCGCGCTTCTCCGAGCGCGGCGATCTGACGCTCGGGCGCTTCCGCGTGAGCGCGCTCGTGCCATTCGGCCTCGCTTCGGGTCCTTCGCTGCAGAGCAGCCCCGTCCGGCTGCGCGTGGTGCCCCGTCCCGCGAACGTCCTCCGCCTCGGCATCGAGCTCGCGACCCGGCACCAGCCGGGGGGAGTTGCGCTTGCCTCGAAGACCGGCGAGTCGATGGACCTGCGCGGCGTGCGTCCGTATCGAAAGGGTGACCGCATCCGTGATCTCTCGGCGCGCACGTGGGCGCGGACCGGCAAGCCTGCGGTGCGCGAGTACCAGGAGGAGTACTTCACGCGCGTCGGGGTCGTGCTCGACTGCGTCGCGCCCCGCAAGCGCTCGGCGCGCAGCGAGGAGGCGTTCGAGGCCGCGGTCTCGCTCACGGCCGGCGTGGTCGCTCACCTCGGCCGCGGAGACGCGCTCGTGGATCTGCTGGTCACGGGTGGCGAGATCCACGCGCTCACGCTGGGGCGGAGCCTGGGCTTTCTGGAGCAAGCGCTGGATCACCTCGCGGCGGCCGACCTGGAGGCGAGCGTCGACCGCAGCCGGCTCCTCGAGCGGCTCGCGCCCTACCTCGCACGCCTGTCGGCCGCGGTGATGATCGTCGATGGCTGGGACGAGGCCCGGGAGGCGTTCGTCCGCGGCGTGGAGAAGAGCGGCGTGCGCTTGCACGCTATCGCCGTCGGGGCTCCCGCGAACGCGGGCGTGAAGGTCGTTCCTGTCGCCTCGATCCTCGCGGGAAAGGGGCTCGTCCTGTGACCCAGCGCGCGCTGGCGGCGCTGCCGCTCGCTTGCGCGACGCTGCTGCTCGCGGCGGGCAGGGCCCCCTTTTACTGGCCGCTCGGGCTCGCTGCGGTCGCCCTCGGATCGGTTGTCGTGCCCTGGCGCGCCTCGCTCACCACGTTCGGCGCGCTGTTCTGGATGATCGCGGGCGCGGCGGTTCCGGTGCTGTGGGTGAGGAGCACCACAATCGAGCCCGGGCTGGGCCTGTCCGCGGCGATCCTCTTCTCGAGCATCGCTGCCGTGCGGCTGTTCTTCGAACGGGCGCTCTTCGGTCGCAGCTTCGATCGCGCGCTCGTCGTCTTCGCGTGCGTCGCCGAGGGCATCGGCGTCCGGAGCGCCGCCTACCCGTACGGGGCCGCGGCCCTCGTCGCTTCGCTCCTCGTCGACCTCGGCGGCGGCTTCGTGGCGCTTCGCAGCTGGGCGCGCATCCCGCGGACCGCGACGAGCGTCGTGGCGCTCGTTGCGCTGCTGGCCACGTTGGTGTCGCTGTCTCTGCCCGTGCTCGACCGCGCCACCAACCGGCGATTCCAGGCGCTCTTCGTGGCACGGACGACCCGCACGAGCTTCACCCCGCACGTGCGCCTCGACCAGTCGGGGTTTATCCGCACGAACGAGGACATCGTGCTGCGCCTGCACGGCGCCGAGGCCGATTACCTGCGGGGCGCCGTGTTCGATTCCTTCGACGGGACGTACTGGAGCACGTCCACGCGCGCCGCCGCGGGGCTGGCAGGCGCCGCGACCTCTGCCCGGACCGAGGTCGACTCGGTCGAGGCCACCCAGTGGCTCTTCGCACCGCGCGGCTCGCGCATCGTGAGCGACACGGAGTGGGAGGCCGACGCGCTTGGCGCGTTCCGCCCTGTGGCGCGCGGGGTGAAGCAATGGGCATTCGCTCCCTCGACGGGTGAGCTCGACGCGCCGAGGGAGCTCGATCGGACGGTGCCGCCGGGCCTGGCTCCGAAGCTGAGGACGCTCGCGCTCGAATGGACCGCGGGCGCCCCCGATGATCGCGCGCGCGTTCAAGCTCTCGTGCGGCACTTGCACGAGGACTTCACCTACTCCCTCGAACGGCCGGCGGCGCCGCGCGGCCAGTCGGTGCTGCTCGACTTCCTGCTCGTGCACCGGGAGGGTCACTGCGAGTTCTTCGCGTCGGCCTTCGTGGCGCTCGCGCGCGCCCTGGGCATTCCCGCGCGACTTGTGGCGGGCTACCGGGTGGTCGAGCACAACGGCTTCGGGGGCTATGCGGTCGTGCGCGCCAAGCACGCCCATGCGTGGGGCGAGGCGTACGTTCCCGTTGCGTCCGACCCGACACGCTCGGCCTTCGAGGTCTTCGACCCGACGCCGGCCGCGCCGACGCTGGCCGAGTCCAGCGACCGCACGGCCGCGGCGTTGTTCGACTTCCTGTGGACGTCGCTGGTCGCCTTCTACGACACCGCCGTCGCAACCCCGGAACGAACGGTCCCCGCGCTCGGTGGCGCCGCGCTCGTCGCATTCGCGGTGCGCGCGGTGCGCAATCGACGCCGCCGGGGCCGCAAGGTCGAGGACGACGTCGACGCGCCGCCCGGGGCGTTCGTGCAGTTCGAGGCGCGGCTCGCGAAGGAGGGCTTCGTGCGTGACCGGGCCGAGACGCTCGAGTCGCTCGCCGGACGGCTCGAGCTGGGCGGGCGCGAACCCGTGTCGCGCGCGCTCCGTCGCTACGCGAGGGCGCGCTATGGGGTAGGGGAGGCGTCGGAGCGCGATCTGGCACGGGCGCTGGAGCCGGGGGGAGACTAGATGCCTTGCGCGGCGGCCGAAGACGGGATGAAGTTGGCGTTCCGAGGACGCGTATGACCAGCACGCCTTTCACCCGCAACTACCGCGACCACTCCAACAACGAAGGCTTCCAGTTCGAGTTTTTCTGCGACAAGTGCGGGAGCGGCTTCCGCTCGTCGTTCGCCACCAACGCGCTCGGCCTTGCCTCGGATCTCCTCAAGGCGGCCGGGTCCCTTTTCGGGGGAGCCGTAGCGAGCGCCGGCTGGGGCGCCGACCATGTGAAGGACGCGTTCCGCGGCAAGGCATGGGACGACGCCTACGCGGCGGCCATCGCAGAGTGCAAACCGCACTTTCATCAGTGTGGCCGCTGCGGCCACTGGGTCTGCCCGGAGGTGTGCTGGAACCAGGGCCGCGGGCTGTGCCTCTCGTGTGCGCCAGACCTCCAGCAGGAGGCCGCCGTCGTGCAGGCACAGGTCGCTGTCGATCAAGTGCGTGAGAAGGCGCGGCAGACCGATCAGACGGCCGGGATGAGCATGACCGATCCACACGCGGCGGTGTGCCCGCACTGCAGCGCCCGCGTCACGAGCGGCGGTAAGTTCTGCGAGGCGTGTGGGCAGCCGTTTGTTACGGCGTCTGCCTGTGTGAAATGCAACACGCCGATGTCGGCTACCGCCAAGTTCTGCGGCTCGTGCGGAGCGCCAAGAGGTTAGTGCCACTCTCTCCGTTCGGCCTTGCGGTTGCGGTCTTGTCCGGTGCGGCTGCCGCGTCGTTCTCCACGGGGTGTGTCTCATCGTCGCCCCCTAGCGCCGCCGGCTCGGGCGGCAGCGGCACTCGATCAAGCAGCGGCAACGGCTCGGGCAGCGGGAGCGGGAGCGGCAACGGCTCGGGCAGTGGAAGCCCTAGCGGATCCGCCGGTGGCCACAGCTCGGGCAGCGGGAGCGCCAGCGGATCCGGCAGCGGCAACGGCTCGGGCAGCGTCAGCGGCGGCAGCAGCGGCAGCAGCGGCGGCGGCGGCGGCAGCGGCGGCAGCAGCGTCAGCAGCGGCAGCAGCGGCAACGGCTCGGGCAGCGTCAGCGGCGGCAGCACCCGCTTGCACGTCAGCGGGGGCCTCATCGTGGACGGCAAGGGCAACACGGTCCAGTTCCACGGCGCGGACGAGACGGGCTCGCAGACCAACTGCGCCTACCAAGCGGGTGGCAGCGCCGGCGACGGGTACCCGGGTTTCTTCGACATGCCCAACACACAGGCTGGCGTCAGCCAGATGCTCGCGTGGAAGATCAATGCCGTGCGCGTTCCGCTGAACGAGGACTGCTGGCTGGGCATCAACAACCTGCCTTTCGGCGGCTCGACGTCCGCGGACTACCAGTCCGCGATTGAGCAGTTCGTGGCCTTGCTCACCACCAATGGGCTCTCCGTCATCGTCGACCTTCACTGGGCCGGGCCCGGCACCGACCCCACCAATCCTTCTCTTGGCCAGATCCCCATGGCCGACGCGGATCATGCCGTCACCTTTTGGACCTCGGTGGCCTCGGCGTTCAAGACCAATGGCTCGGTCATCTTCGACCTCTACAACGAACCCAACATTACCGACTGGAGCTGCTGGGTGAGTGGTGCCGGGGCGAGCGCCAACTGCGCCCAGGCAAACGGGACGCCCTACGCAGTCGCCGGCATGGCGACGATGCTCCAGGCGGTGCGCAACGCTGGCGCCCCGAACATCGCGATTCTCGGTGGGCTCGCCTACGCGCAGGACCTCTCGAAGTGGGTGGCCTCGGTGCAGAGCATCCCGAGCCTCGCTGCGCCGCTAAGCGGGGTCTCGATCGACAACGTTGCCGCCTCCTGGCACGCCTACGACTTCAATTCGGCCTACACGCAGTGCCCGTCTCAGTACAACCAGCCTCCGTACAGCGCTCAAACCTGCGCCACCACGGAGCAGTTCGCCATGAGCTCGGGCGTCACCGACGTGCTTTCCGCCGGGTTTCCAGTCGTCGTCGGGGAGATGGGGATCTCCGCGTTTTCGGCGTCGACGGCGAGCAAGTTCTCTTCGGCGCAGCTCACCGTGCTTCAGAGTTGGCTGGGCGGGCTCATGACCTACATGGAAGGCCAGAAGCAAGGCTATCTCGCTTGGTCGTGGGACCTCGCCCAGAACCCGGTGCTCATCACCGACTTTACGACTGGGGCGCCGACGCCCTACTTCGGCGAATCGTTTCAAAAGCACCTGCAGTCGACGTTCTAGGGCGCGACTTCTTCTTGCATCGCTCGCGATTGTGTTCTCTTCTTCGCGACCATGATTGCCGTCCGATTGCTCGCGCTCGCAACGTTCGTAGGGCTAGCCTCCTGTTCGCACTCGGGGGTCGTCGCGGCCTTCCCGCTCGAGTGGCGTGGCGTCGATTCGGGGCCGACGCCCTCGCCTGCGGTCGTGGACGGGATGCGTGGCCACGTCTTTCACGTGGCCCCGTTCGTCGACCAGCGTCCAGCCAATTCGCCCATTGCGACGATCGAAGACGACCCGCACACCATGCAAACGCCGACGGACGTCGCAGCGTTCTGCACCAAGCAGTTCACCGACTTGCTCACGGCCGCCGGCGCTCACATGGGAGACGGGCCGAGCGCCGTCGACCTGCACGCCGAAATCATGGACTTCAAAGTCATCGAAGGCGGCTTCTACAACGGCGAGGCCCGCGTCCATTTCTCGATCCAGTCGGGGGGGCAGTCGAAGTGGGAGGGCGTCTACGACGGCAAGAGCAAGCGTTGGGGGCGTAGCCACAGCCCGGACAACTACAACGAGGCTTTGTCGAACTCCTTTGCCGAGGTCGTGCGCAACCTGATCCAGGACGAGTCGTTCGGCAAAGCTCTCGCCGGGCCATGAAAGGGCGATAGCGGACCGTCTGGGTCAGTTGGGCGCGCAGACCCCCGCAACGCAAAGTGGCGCCGACCCGTCGGGGGCGCATTCAATTCCGCATCCGCCGCAATTGGTCGAATCGGTCTTTTCGTTCACGCACGTATCGAAGCACGCAGTCTCGCCGCTTGGACAGCACATTCCGTTCGACGCCGTCTGACCCGCGATGGGGCACTTGCACGTCCCACCTTGGCAGACCACGCCCGTCGGGCAAGCGTTCTGGCAGGCGCCACAGTTGCTAGGGTCAGTCTGTTGATTCACGCAGAGGGCAGTGGTTGACCCAAGGAACCCAGGGCGCGGGCACGGAGTCTCGCCCGAGGGACACGAACCGCAGACCCCACCCTCGCAGCTCGCTCCCAATAGTGGACACGCCGCGGCGCACGCCCCGCAGTTGTTCGAATCGGTGTGCTCGTCCACGCAGAACCCGTTGCAGGCAGTCTCCCCGCCGCGGCACGGCGCGCAGATCCCGTTCTGATTACCCTCGCCGGCGGGGCACGGTCTGGCCGGTAACGCATGGCTGATGAAGTCCCGGAACAACGTCATGCCGCCCCAGTTCTGGTCGTCGCTGTGGTCCTGGTTGTAGGTCGTGCAAAAGACGACGGGGTACTCTGCCGGGCAACCGTTGAACTGGACGCACGCCGTACCCACGGGCGGACTCACGCCCGCCGGAATCGGATAGGGCGTCGTAAGAGTATTATTGCGCGGGTCGCAGTCGATGTTGCTGCAGCCGTTTTGCTTCAAGACGCGCGAGCAACCCGGAAGAATGCTCGCGTACGTGTCGTCGGGGTCGCCGAGATCGTGGATATAGAATGCGGCCATGGGCGCCGGGTTGCAGGTGGGCAGCGACCCCGGGTAGCCGGGCGCGCCGGGCTCTGTGCCGTGTACCAACACTTGGCCGCGCAGACGCGCAGGAAAGGCGCAATCGAACTGCTGCGCCAACGAGCTGCCGCCGTCGCCAAGCTCCCCTATCCACTCATTCGTGGTGTCGACGCAGAATGTGTTCTCGACCTCGGTCATGAGCCAGGGCATGAACACCAGGTCGTTCGACATGGGATCGCGAGCGTCAAAGCAGCCCGGAACGTCCGAATACGTGTCGTAGTCGAGGCCGACCAATATCGCTTGGCCGCCGTCGACCGAGTAGTACGGAAGGCTGTCGTCACCCGCGTTGAAAAAATTCGGGTCGCCGCAGCCCGCCGCTTCGTAGATAACCGTGTAAGGTTTGGCCGCGTCATATCCAGTGGGCACGTAGACCCACCAGCCGCGATATTCTGGGCTGCCCTCGGTGGCCGTCGCCGGCACAGTGCTTCCCGGCGGAATCGCCTGGCAAGAGGGCGTGCCTTGATTGTCGTTGCCATGGGTGCAACCCGTCGGCTGCGACACCCACTTGCCGGTCGCCACTGTCAGAGGCTTGCCGCACCCGGCGCTCGGGATCGGGCCGAGCAGGCTATTGGGGCCGGCGTCCCCATCGGCGGTGCCGCTGCTCGGGGTGGCGCCGCCGCTCATGGTGGCGCCGCCGCTCGTGGTGGCGCCGCTAAGGCTTCCCGCCACGCTGCCAGTGACCGTGCCGCTTGCGCCCACCGGGCTTCCGGTGGCGATGGCACCACTGACCGCGCCACTCGCGTTGCCCGAAGTGCCGACCAGACTCGTGCCCGAGCTTGCCCCGCCAGCTGCGCCGCTGGGCGTGCCCGAGCTCGTGACGGCGACTCCGCTCGTACGACCGCCGCACGTAGCGACACCCAAAAGCACGAACGCGAACAGCGACCATCGGCTCCGATTCGTACGGGACAGAGCGCTCATGCGCGCAGATTGTCCCACCAAAGCGAGCCCCTGGCGCGTAGCCATCGCAACGGCGCGCGTACATCGCGATACGTCCAACCTGAGCCAGGTTGTGCCACGACCGGATCGACCCGTCATGGGCAAGCCTTTGGAGACCGCCTCTACACGTGCGGCCGAAGCCGGGGCGCCGCTGCGGTCAGGGCCTTGCATACGCAATGGCCATGACGTGCTCTCGCGAGGCTATTGCCCGTTTGCTGCGAGTAAAAATGCTCCTACCCGTCGCGCTTGGCGCCGTGGGAGCGGCAGCGTGCGGGGGTGGTTCCTACGAGGGCTCTGACGCTGGGGCTTCAGGCTCGAACACCGGCGGCAGCACTTCGGGCTCGGTTTTCAGCTCGGGGTCCGTGGAGTCGGGGTCCGTAGTGAGCTCGGGATTTGCCGAGTCGGGCTCGGTCTTCAGCTCGGGATTTGCCGAGTCGGGGTCCGTAGTGAGCTCGGGATTCGCCGAGTCGGGCTCGGTCTCTAGCTCGGGATTTGCCGAGTCGGGGTCCATAGTGAGCTCGGGATTCGCCGAGTCGGGCTCGGTCTTCAGCTCGGGATTCGCCGAGTCGGGCTCGGTCTTCGGCTCAGGGTCCGTCGCGTCGGGCACCTCGACGTCGGATGGGTGCGTGATCTCGGCCTCCAGCTACAACCAATCTTGTCACGTCGACGCGGATTGCCAGGAGGTTACGTCTACAGACTATTGCGTGGCCGGCTGCCTTTGCGGCGGATCGGCGATCAATGTCGGGGCACTCGCGCAGTTCAACGAAGATGTCTCGAGGACGCCGCTTGGGTCGGGCGCGCTTGGGGGTTTCGCGTGCCCATGTGCGGCCTCAGTCGGGCCATGTTGTCGGGCCGGGCAGTGCACGCTGAACTGCCTGTCGCCCGCCGACACGCTTGCGGCCTGCGCGAATGCCGGCGGCTCGTGCATCTTGAGCAGGTACGCGACATGCGGCGTAGAGGGCCCTGCGAACGCTTGCGCTTATTCGGACGAGACCTGCTGCGTAAACTGAATGGCGATTGCCGCCCGTACCGGGGCGACTGCAGCCCCCCCTTTCGGCACGCTCACTCCCCGACACCCGAATCGAGCGCGCAAGCCCCCGTATGGGCGAGCGGCGCCGCTACATAGCCGCCGGGCAGACCGTTGCAAATGAGATTGAGGCTCGTCCCATCGCACGCGCATCCGAGCTCGAAGGCTTCGCACACGACGCTTGCCTTCGGAAAGCAAGTGCCCGAGGCTGAGCATCCGGCGGATACGGGGAATCCGCAAACGGCCTCTGAGCCGCAGTCCGCGTCGGCCCCGCACGCGAGGCCCGCTTCTTCAACTTGAACACAGCAGAAGCCGCCTCCAGGGTTTGGCGGGTTGGTGTTGCAGTCCTGGGCGCTCTCCGCGGCCGGTTTTGCGCACATCGAGGTGCCTGAGCCGAGCAGGCAGGTACCTCCGGCAGAGGCGCACGCGCTGCCTGTCGGTGAGCACGAGATGCACGCCACGAAGATCGCTCCAAGAACGAGCGAGGCCCGAGAGGTGGACCGCGACGTCCAGCGAAGCCCGAGTTTGAGGGATGTCATGATGAGCCTTCCCTGCAAGGGCCTGACCATTGCCATGGGGAGGGGACCCGTCTTTGTTGCGGCCGAAGGTTCCGACCGAGCATTTTACCTCGGCGCGCAGGATGCGCCGGACCTCGAGGGCGCGCCGGTTCAGTGCAGCCTTCAGGGGGTCGAATCGCCCGTACGCGATGACAACGCGGGCCGCGTCGCGAACGATCAAGCGGATTGTCTCGTTCGCCCCTGGCCCGTTCCACTCATCTCTCGGAAGGGTCAGAAGATCGCGTGATTCTGTCGCGATTCGAGTGAAGAGATTGACCTTCCAAAGGGAGCCGAAGCCCCATCGCTCGGCGAAGCCTACGTCCTTTCGGATTGTCGGGTCGTCGCGAGTGGCATCGGCGACCGACGGGTTGACACTCAGCGATGCCATCGCGGGCCGCGTCGGGTCCCATTGTCGACGAAGCCAGTAGCGATGAAGACCGTCCTTGGAGAAGCGTGCGTCGCGGATCATCATCGAGCCAGACCATACCGAGTCAGCGGCCCCAGCGCATGCGCTCCGGCACGCTCTATTGCGGGAGCAGTGCGCAGACGGTGACTGGGGCGCGCGGGCTATCCACGGTGGTAACCGGTGCGCAATCGGTCCCTGCGAAGGCCTGGCAGTCTGCGCTCGTCGTGCAGCCCGGAAAGCACGAGCTCGTGTTGTCGCCATCGAGGATGCAATAGTTGTTTTCGCCTAGGAGGTTGGCGGCCTCGAAATTCATGCCCGCGCAGTCTGACGATGTCGCGCAGCTCTCCGTGCACCACGCAGAGCACGTCGCGAGGCCCGCGCAGTCGATGTCGTTCTCGCACGGGTCTCCGACTCCCAGGAAAGGGCACGGGGGCGAGCAGTTGCTCGTAGCGCATCGATTGAGCGCGAGCCACGTCGCCGCCCCGCCCGGGAACTGCTGCTCGCAAGTGCACGCGAGCGACCCGCATTGATCCTCGCAGCTCATGAAGCTCACGCAGGTAGCGTTGGCCTGGCAAGCGGACCACTCGCTGGCGCACGTTGTCTGCTCGCAATCGCGGCACGTCGCGGTGCGAGGCGTCGCGATCCCCGGAGAACCGGAGCTCGAGGTCGCGCCGGTGTCACGGCTGCCGCAGGCCGCGACCGCCAGAAGAACGGAGACCCAGCGCGGCCAAGGGCAACGTCTCGGGTCGAACCGGTCGAGCACCGGCACAGTATCGCACCAACGCGAGCGCCTCGCGTGCAACCGTCGCGAGTGCAATGCCACCGCGGTGCCGACATCGAAGCAAGCGCCGCCCACTTCCCGGGCCGCGGCCGCGCTGACGGGCACTTCTCGCCCGACAAGGGCGTTTCGCCAGCCGACCAAGCGTTTCGGTCGCCCAAGGATCGGCATTCGCCGTCCGCCTAACGGGGTTCGCACGCGAGTAGGGCGTGCTCGCAGCGCTACAACGAGCATCACCGCGCGGCCCAACGTATACGGGGGGCGCGCTAAACCGCTCGCGGGGCCGCCTGTCGCGTTCGCGTGGCCGCCCACGCGCGTTGTCGGGCCGGCGAGCCGCACCACCCGACGACCAAACCCGTTTCGCCGGCACACCCTCGAGCCCGCGTAGCGAAGAAACGCATTGGCCCGCGGCGTGGAGCGCTACCTCCGGCGGAGAAGTCGCTTGGGCGGCCGGCGAACCTTCGTAGGAGCGCTGCTAACCCACGTGGTCCGTCCGGTGAAGCTCGCAGGCGGCGTGAGAACGTAGTTTGCGTTGCCTGAGACCTCGCTAGCGTCGCATCCGATCGCCTTACTCCGCTCGGACCTCTGTTGGGCTCGCGACGACACCTCGCCAGAAGGCCTGCGAACCCGTGAGGTCGGCCGCCCGATCGCCGCTGCCCGCTCGGCGGAATGGCGAGAGCGCCCAGCGATCGTCGACCTGTAGGCAGAGATCGCGTGAGGCCGAGCCGTGAAGGCCTTGGTCCGAGCCGTGAAGGCCTCGATGCGAGCCGCGAAGCCTTTGGTCCGAGCCGTGAAGGCCTTGATGCGAGCCGCGAAGGCCTTGGTCGGGGCCGCGAGGTATGCTGGACCGACCATGCTCCTCGACGGACACGTAGAGCCGGGCTCGGGCGGCCTTGACCGACTCGTTATCGAAGCGGCCGAGGGCACCGCGCACGTGTACCTGCACGGCGCGCACGTGACGCGCTTTCAGCCGCGAGGCCAACGGCCCGTCCTTTTTCTCAGTCGCGAAAGCCAGTTCTCGGGAGGCGTGCCGGGAAAGGCCATTCGCGGCGGTGTGCCGATCTGCTTTCCTTGGTTCGGGGCGAAGGCGGGCGATGCGGCCGCCCCTGCGCATGGCTTCGCGCGTCTGCTCGCATGGGAAGTCGAGAACGTCGCACGCGACGATGAGGGGCGTGTGCGCGCCTCGCTTCGCCTGGGCGCAAACGACTATACCCGTCGATTCTTCCCTCACGACTTCATCGCAATCCTCGCGGTGACCGTGGGCGCGAGCCTCCATCTCGAGCTCACCGTGCATAACGCGGGACAGGCCCCAATGGTCATCGAGGAGGCCCTTCACACGTACTTGGCTGTCGGCGATGTACGCCGGGTGTCGATCCGGGGCCTCGAGGGGGCACCGTACGTCGACAAGACGGAGGCTTTCGCGAGAAAGCCCGCCGAGGCCATGCCCCTCACGATCGCGCGCGCCACCGACCGCGTTTACCCCGGCGCGCGTGGCGACGTGGCGATCGAAGACCCGGAGTGGGCGCGTCGCATCGTCGTAACCAAGGCCGGATCCGCGACGACCGTGGTGTGGAATCCGTGGATCGAGAACGCGAAGGCGATGGCGGATTTCGGCGACAACGAGTGGACCGAGATGGCGTGCGTCGAGACGGCGAACGTGATGCAGGACGCGGTCACCATCGCTGCCGGCGAGCATCACACGATGAGCGCGACGATCGACGTAGCCCCTCGCGTGTGACTGAATCTGACGAAGAACTTCGAGGGCCCGGATTTAGCGACGTTTTAGGAAGACGTTCGTACATTCGAATCCGCCCACCCAAGATGGGCACTCCCGAGCCGACGTCCCCTTCGCGGATAAACGCGAGAAGATGGCGCCTACCGTTTCAACACAGGAGATCCAATCATGAAAGCAAAAATGGGTATGTTTGCCTTGTCGATGGCCCTAGGCTCCGGTCCGCTCGTCGGCTGCGAAAACACGCAGCAGATTCAAGGGCCAACGAATCAGGCTACTGCGGCTCAACCCAGGCGATGCAACGCGGACTTCAGCGACGAGACCATTGCGCGCGTGCTCGACGGCTCCGCCATCGAACGCGTCGAGCCGCTCTACAGTGGATCCGCCAGCAAGACGAGCAATCCGAGGTTGCAGGGTGCCGCCATCCTGGTCGAGCCGGCCAAAGGCGAGACGGCCGAGCGGCTCGCCCGCACCCTCGAATGCCACCAGGCCCAGCAGTCTATCGTGCAAGCGACAGCTTCGACCGGGCGGGCAGACCCCTTCTGGCTGCCGGGTTCGTCGGTGCATGTCGAGGTGACGTCGGCTCGAGATGGCTTTCGCATCCAAGTGACCGGTAGCTCGAGCTCGGTGGCTCAGGAAATCCTCGCGCGAGCTCAGGCTCTGGGGGCTCGAGCCGCGACGGCGCAGGGCCAGACCGCGGACGCACGCTGAGGGAGCTGCTCACGGAGCTGGTGGGTCGGAAACCTCAACTGCCGAAGCGTCGCGCAAGATCGCCAGCAGCGCCGAGATACGCCGCACGGCGCCGTGCGCATCGACCACCGCCTCACTCCCGACAGTGTTGGACTGCTCTGCAAGAAACTCGATGCACAGGACGACCGTCGAGAGGGCGTTGTTGACGTCGTGCAGGGCCCGACCTACCCGCTCCACGGTCGACTCTCGGTCAAAGACAGGCGCAGCAACCACCGGTCGCAGGGCTTTTGCTCTTGGCGCGCCTTCCTGCGCCGGGCGAAAACTTTCATACCCGATCGCGTGGGCCATGCATTCCCTCCCACTCGCTGACGACTTGTTCACAGTTTGCGTGCAAGCATCGCTAGATAATCATATGCCGCTTCCAGTTTCAGTTACGTTTCAGCGACTTCAACAAGACATAAAAACGGATACTCTCGCTTTTGACCGCGCCTGTCAGGCGAATGACCGCGCTTGTCAGGCGAAAGCGAGCGAATCCGAGAGAGCCCGAAGCCTCGCGCGCGCCGCCGCGTCGTACGCCTGCGAATGGGCCCGAGTCTCGCGCGCTCCGTCGAAGTACTTCCCACTCACGTCGGCAAGCGATGTATCTGCGACAAGACGCATCGTCGCCAAAACGCCCTCCTCGATTGTGCTGATCGGATGAGCGACCATCTTGGTGGGCATGTAGGTCGCCGGATGCAGCGCGTTGACTGTCACGCCGGTACCCGCAAGCTCGGCTGCCAGATCGAACGTGAAGAGGATCTGCGCGAGCTTGCTCTGGCAGTATGCGCGCACGCCGCTGTAACCGCGCGTGAGCATCGGGTCGTCGAAATCAATCGGTGCCTGGCCGGCCGAGCTCACGTTGACGATGCGCGAGGGCGCCGAGCGTTTCAACAGGGGTATGAGCATGCGAGTCAACAGATAGTGCGACAGAAAGTTGACCGCGAAGCGAAGCTCGATGCCGTCGCGGCTCTCCGCGCGCTCCGGGGTAGGGAAGGTGGTGCCGATACCGGCGTTGTTCAAGAGCACGTCGAGGCGAGGCTCGCGGGCGAGCACGGTGTTGGCGAGCCCGCGAACCTCCTCGAGCGAGGCAAGGTCGGCGATGTACACGCGCACCGTTGCACCGGTCCTTCGGAGCTCGGAGGCGAGGGCCTCCGCGCGCGAAGAGTCGCGTCCGTGGACCAGCACGGTCGCACCCCGCTTCGCGAGAGCGTGCGCGACAGCCTTGCCGAGGCCGTCGGTCGCGCCGGTGACGAGCACAACGGCCATTGGTTCTTTCATGGCGCCTCCGGTGACCCTCGTCGCGTGACGAGGTGGCAGTGCACAATAGTCCGCAAACCGCGGACCGCACGGCTTGCGGTGTCGCCCGGCAGGGGAGGAGCGCGTTGCCAGAGGCGGGTCGTCGCTCGCTTATTGACCGGGTGAGCACGACGGATTACGTCATATCGTAACAGAATGCGACACGACGCGACGCAGCGGGCGGGCGGGGGTCACTCGGAGCGCTCTCGTATGCGTCATGGAGACGTGAGGGCAGCGCTCCTTCTCGCCCTCGAGGAAGGGCCGGCACACGGCTACGAGCTCGGCCAGCGGCTCGAGCGGATTAGCGGCGGGGCCTGGCGCCCCAGCCCCGGATCCATCTATCCGACGTTGCAGACGCTCGCCGACGAAGACTGCGTCTCGGTCGAAGAACGCGACGGCAAGCGCGTCTACTCGCTCGCGAAGAAAGGGCACGCCGAGATCCGCGAGCGCCAGGCACGCAAAGAGCAGCTGCCTTGGCAATTTGCGGGCGAAGGCAAGTCGGGCGCGCTCCGAGAGGCCGTCGTGGCGCTGAAGATGGCGGCCAAGCAGATCGGGACGGTCGGCTCGGCCGACCAGCAAGCCAAGGCCCTCGAGATCGTGGTCGACGCCCGACGGCGTCTCTACGAGCTCTTGGCAAAGTGATGAGCGCTTCCAATACGGCACCGGCTGCACCGCGACCCCAGGCGTTTGCCGCCCTGCGTCTTCCCGGGTACGGCGCGTATCTGGCGACGTTCTTGCTCACGATGATGGCCGACAACGTCGAGCACGTCGTGAGCTACTGGGTGATGTTTCAGAAATTCCACTCCCCCGCGCTGGGCGGCTTTGCCGTGGTCTCCCACTGGCTGCCTTTTTTGGCCTTCTCGGTCTCCGTCGGTTCGCTGAACGACCGCTTCGACTCGCGGCGCCTCATCCAGGCCGGAGCCCTGCTCTTCATCGTGGCCTCTGCAGGGTGGGGCTACTTCTTTGTCACCAACACACTCCAAATGTGGCACGCGATGGTGCTCCTCGTCATTCACGGGTGCGCGGGGGTCCTGTGGATCACGTCGAGCCAGGTGCTCCTTTACGACATCGTCGGCCTTGCGGCACTGCCGAGCGCGGTTCGTCTTGCCGCGACGACGCGTTACCTCGGAGTCCTCGTCGGTCCGGGCGTCGGCAGCCTCGTCATGGTCACGATCGGCCCCACGCACGGCATCCTCGTCAACACGGTTTTCTACCTTCCGCTGCTCCTGTGGCTGGTGGCGGCCCCTTATGGGCGCCATTTTCGTAAGGACCGCCCGGCGCCGAGGCGCGCCGTTCGTGGTCTGTCGGACATCGTCCAGACCCTCAGGGAGGTCCGCTCGATTCCCGTGCTCGCTGTCATGATTGCGCTTGCAGGTGGAGCGTCGTTCTTCATCGGAAACAGCTACCAGGCCCAGATGCCGGGCTTTGCGCACGACCTCGGCCATGGCGATCCCGGCACCGCGTACACGATGTTGTTGGCGGCGGACGCGGCGGGTGCGCTCCTTGCCGGCATCCTGCTCGAGAGTCGCGGGGGCATCTTTCGCATGCGCCCCCAGACGGCCGTCATGCTCGCCATGGCGTGGGCGAGCTCGCTCGTGGCATTCGCGCTCGTGCGCTCGTATCCGGTAGCGCTCGCCGTCCTCTTCGCGGCCGGGTTCTTCGAGCTCTCGTTCAGCAGCATGACCCAGACCCTCGTTCAGCTGAACGCCCCCGATGCGTCGCGCGGGCGCGTGCTCGGTCTCTTCAACATGGCTGCCGCAGGGCTCCGCACCTTCAGCGGTGTCACGGTCGGCCTCGCGGGGAGCCTGATGAGCATCCATGTGTCGCTGGCGGTGTCCGCCGGTCTCTATGTGGCGGCGATGGCTTTCGTGCGCCTGGGGTTTTGGCGGCGCTCCTTGTAACAGGAGCGAGCCCCTGGGCCCGCATCAGTGGCTTGGCGCGCATACGCCGCCCATGCAGACCAGCTCGCAGGCCGTTCCACACGAGCCGCAGTTCTCGGGGTCGGTCTGCAAGTCGGCGCAACCGTCGCCGCACGATGTTTTGTCGCTGGGACAAGGCGCGCAGAGCCCACTCTGATAGCCCTGCCCGGCGGGGCACGACGCGACAGGCGACAGGCCGGTCATGAAATCCCAGAACAGGGGGACGATACCCCAGCTTTGGTTATCCGATCCGTCCTGGTTGTAGGTCACGCAGAAGACGACGGGGTAGTCAACGGGGCAGCCGTTGAGTTGGACGCAGACAGTACCCGACGGCGGCGTCACGCCCGCTGGAAGTGTGTAAGGTGTCGTGAGCGTTGGATCGAGGGGGTTGCAGGTGGTCACGCTGCATCCGTTCTGCTGGAGGACTCTCGCGCACGCCGGAAGAATGCACGCATAGGTGTCGTCTTGATCGCCGAAGTCCTTCACGAAGAACGCGGCCGTCGGCTTGTCGACGCAAGGCGAGTATTGCGCCCCTGGGTAACCCGCCGCTCCGGGCTCGCACCCGGTGAGCGAAACGACGCCCCGCAGCCTGTCGGGAAAGGCGCAGTCGAGCTGCTGCCCAAGCCACGCACCGGAGCTGTAGCCCGAGAAGAACTCGCCGTTGGTGTCGACGCAGAATTCGCTCTCGATCTGGCTCTGGAGCCACGGAAAGAAAGTGAAGTCATTCGATTGCGGGTCTCTGCTGTCGTAGCAACCCGGCACGTCCGAATATGTGTCGTAGTCGAGACCCACGAGGATCGCGTCACCGTCATCCACGTTGTTGTACGGAAACCCGTCTTCGCCCGCGTTGAAGAAGTTGTTGTCGCCGCAGCCTGCCCCGCTGTAGATGACTTTGTACGGCTTGTTCGGGTCATAGCCTTCTGGAACGTAGACCCACCAGCCCCGATTCTCGGGGCTGCCCCGTGTGGCCGTCGCCGGTACCGTGCTCCCAGGCGGGATGGCTTGGCAGGTCGCGGTTCCTTGGTTCGCGGTGCCCTGCGTGCAGGAGCTCGGCTGGGAGACCCACTGGCCGGTTGCCCCCGTCCAGGGCTTTCCGACACATCCCGGGCTTGGCTTCACGGGGCCCGTGCCGCCGACGGTGGCTCCCGAGCTCCCGCCCGCCCCACTCGTACCGACTATCGTGTCGCTGCCGGATGCGCCCGCCGACATCGTTCCCGATCCGCTTACGCTTGCCGCGCCAGTCGAGCTCGCGCCGAGCATCGTGCCCGAAGCCATTGCGCCGCTTGCGCCTTCGTCGCGGCGGCTCACGCGCCCGCCGCACGCAGCGACCGTCAGAAGCGCGAAGGCCAGGGCGAGGACGCACACGACGGTTTCGTGTTGACCTGCGAAGCATAGGCGCGAACATGCGACACGGAAGGTAACCAAATGGACACCACGATGCGATGGTACCACTACGTTTCGTACTTTTTCGGGGGCGCATTTCTGGCGAACACGCTCCCCCATCTTGGCAACGGGATCTCGGGGCATCCTTTCCAGAGCCCCTTCGCGTCTCCGCCGGGCGAAGGCCTGTCGTCCTCCACGGTCAACGTGCTCTGGGGGCTCTTCAACTTGGTGGTCGCATACCTGCTCGTCTGCCGCGTCGGCAGCTTCGATCTCCGCAAGACGCCGCAAGTGGTCGTGCTCGGGGCGGGCATCCTGATCATGTCGATCATGGCGGCTCGCGGATTCGGTCGGTTCCACGGGGGACTCTGAAAGGACGTCGGTCCGCGTCCTCAGCCCGCGCCGCGCTTCATCCGCAAGATGAGCTTCTCGAGTGCCACGCGCATCCGCACAGTGGACGCGTGGAAGGGCGGCCCGTGGCCTGGCAACACCCACTCGAAGTCAAAGGCCAGGAGCCGCTCCATCGAGCGTGTCTGCTCGGTCCATGAGTGCCAGCAGACGTCGGAGGAGGCGTCGAGGCCGCTCCCGTCTGCGCTACCCCAGAGGTGATCGCCGGTGAAGAGAAAGAGGCCGCGATAGAGGAGCGCGAGGCTGCCGCGGGTGTGGCCCGGAACGGGGATTGCGATGAGATCCGGTGCGAGTGAGACCGCATCAGGGCCTTGGATGGACCGCTCGACATCGCGCGTATCGGCGGTGACGTCCGCCGCGTGCATGATGCGCTCGCAGTCGAAACGGTGCGCGTACTTGGCGTGATCCGCGACGTCATCGCGGTGCGAGAGAAACATCCGAGCCACCCCGCCCAGCGACTCGATTCGATCCATGAGCGGGCGAGCGGCACGCGGCGAGTCGACGAGCACGTTGCCACCGTCGCGCCGCACGAGGTAGCTGGCCGCGCCGTACGAGCTCTCCGACGCATAGCCGCAGTAGTAAACCTCTTGCTCGACGAGAGCGGGCAGGGCCGCGACCGCGTCGCGCAGGTCCGTCTTGCTCTCGCTGCCGATCGAGCTCGTCGGACAAGACACGATCGCCATCCGCGCCCGCAGCGCCTCGCTCTCCGCAATAGGCTGGCGCCCCACGACCGACTGCCCGAGCCGCAAGGAGCGCATGAACACGCCGGGGGCGAGCACGCGGCACGTCTCGCAGTCGATGCACGAGTCGTCGACGAAGAGGTCGCCGGGGGCATTTTCGATCGCTCGGGCCGACTTGCGGGCCATAGAAGACAGCTAGCACGTGAGGCCCGAGCGGCTGCGGGCGCACGCCTATTCGGGCTCTGGTTGAAACTCGATCGCTCGCCGAAAGCGTTCCGGCGAGCGGAAGAGGCGGTCCATCGCGCTCTCGGCGGCTTCGGCGAGAGCTCCTTGCTGTCGACCAAGCGCACATTGGATGAACACGGCTTCGCGCAAGAGCGGGACCAAGTCTGCGTCGCAGCGCGCCTGCCACGAGGCCTCCGTGAGGTCGCCTCTCTTGACCGCGGCCTCGAAGTCGACGACGACGACGCCCAAGGGAGCGGGGCAGACGACGAAGTTGTGCAGCTCGGCATCACCGTGCGCGAGACCGCCATCCTGAAGTCTGGTGAGCTGCGCGAAAGCACTCTCTATGAAACCCCAAAGTCCGGCCGCCGCCTCGACGGGGACTTTCTGCGCGATCCGAATGTTGCTCTCTTCGGGCTCGGCCCCGAACGGCGAGAGCTGCGAATAGGGGCGCCCGGGAGCGAGGCAGCTCCGAAAGCACTCCGCCGAATGACCGATGGGTGGCGCGAGGCCGATGATTTGGCTCGCCAAGGTCTGATTCTCGAATTCCTTGGCCGGATCCCCGTTCAGGCGCGCCGCCGAGTACGTCTTGCGAAAATGCAAGGGATACGTGGCCGAGTGAGGGTGCCGGTCGAGCGTCTCTCGCCCTGCGATGACGATGTCGGCGGACATGAGGGGCAGGCCATTGGCTTCGCGGCGCTCGATCGTCCGCACGACGTAGTCGGTCCGCTGCGGCCGGTCGATGAGGTCGACGTATTCCCGCGCGAGCCTCACCGAGTGGTGCGGCGATACCGCGACGACTCGGTCATCATCCATGACCCTTCTTGACGCACAACTCAGTTGCCATCAACTACCCGACGCGCTTCTCGGCAACGTGAGCGCCTGCGACCGCGAAGGAGTCGGACGAAAACGAATTTCTAGACCGCTCGAGCACCTCGCGAACCTTGCGCGCGAGGACGACGGGCGTAATCGGTTTCTGCAAAAACTCCGGGCTCGAGGCGCCTTGGCCGTACGGGAGCTGCGCACCTTTCGGGTATCCGGACATGAAGAGCACCTTCATGTCGGGCCGAATGGAAAGAAGGCGTCTCGCGAGCTCCGGCCCGTTCATGCGAGGCATGACGACGTCGGTCAAAAGGAGATCGACGGGCGCCTTGTGCTGCTCGGACGCGATGAGCGCATCCCCACCGCTGTGCGCTTCGAGGACCGTGTAGCCGTAGCGCCTGAGAATCGTGCAAGCCAGGCCGCGAACTCCGTCTTCGTCCTCGACCACGAGAACGGTCTCGGTGCCGCGAAGCGTGCGACGCTGGATCGATGGCGGCGGACCAACGGCCACGGCGCTCACGATGTCCGGTCTGGCGACGGGAAAACAGGTCTTGAACGTGGTGCCCTTTCCCGGGGCGCTCTGGACCCAGATGGCGCCGCCGCTCTGCTTGACGATCCCGAACACGGTCGAGAGCCCGAGGCCCGTGCCCCGGCCGATTTCCTTGGTGGTGAAGAAAGGCTCGAACATGTGTGCCTGCGTCGCCGCGTCCATTCCGATGCCCGTATCGGTGACCGACAGCATGACGTGCGGACCTGGCTTGATGCCCATGTGCTGGGCCGCGTCGCGTTCACTAAGATGAACGTCCGAGGTCTCAATCGTCAACGTCCCCCCCTTGGGCATCGCGTCACGCGCGTTGACCACGAGGTTCATGATGACCTGCTCGATCTGGCCGGGATCGAGCAAGGCCCAATCGAGCGAGGGAGCCGTCCGCGTCGCCAGCTCTACGTCCTCGCCGAGCAGTCGCTGAAGCATCTTCTCCATGCCGGTGCAGACGTCGTTCAGGTTCGTGATCTTCGGTTGAAGCACTTGCCGTCGGCTGAACGCGAGAAGCTGCCGCGTGAGGCCAGCGGCGCGGGTGCCGGCCGCGTTGATGGCCTCCAAGTCGGCCCGCATCGGGTCGCCCGCCTCGAGGTTCATCACGAGAAGCTCGCTGTAGCTCAAAATGATGGATAGCAAGTTGTTGAAGTCGTGCGCCATCCCGCCCGCGAGGCTTCCGACCGCCTCCATCTTCTGGGCCTGGCGAAGATGCCCCTCGCTCTCGGCGAGCGCGGCCCTGGCGATACGACGCTCGATCGCGTGGCGGACGACCCGCTCGACGAGCGGAGGAGTGATCTCGTCTTTCACGAGATAATCCGCGGCTCCCGCTCTCATCGCCTGGATATCCACTTCTCGATCGCCTCGACCCGTCAGCAGAATTATGGGTACGAGCGACCCCCTTGCGATGGCCTCCTCGATGACCTCGAGTCCCGTGTTCGCACCGAGGCGATAGTCGAGGAGACACACATCGTAGATGCCACCGAGCTCGGTGATCGCCTCGTCGTAGGTGCGTACCCACTTCACGTCAAACGCCTCGATGACGCTTCCGCCGAGGACCTTGCGCGTGAGCCAGTAGTCGTCGTCGTCGTCCTCGACGAGAAGCACTCGAATGGGTACATCGCTCATGACGAAACCTCCGAGACTCCATCGGGAAGCTGGACGACCTCGCCCCAGTATTGCCCGATGATGTTCATGACCTCAGTGAGCTTTGCGCCCGTCACGGGCTTGGTGATGAACGCGCTGCCTCCGAGATCGTAGGTGTGCAAGATGTCCTCTTGCTCCTTCGACGTGCTCATGACCAGAACGGGAATCCCGCGCAACCTCGGATCGGCCTTGATCTCGGTGAGCGCCTCGTGGCCGTCCTTCTTGGGCATGTTGAGATCAACGAGAATGACGCCCGGTCTTGGCGATCGCGAGGCGGGCGCGTGGCTTCCGCGATGATGGAGATAGTCGAGTAGCTCTTCGCCATCACCGACCGTGTGCAAATCGCAGTGCACGGCGCTCTTCTCGAGAGCCCGTCGCAACATCTCGCAATCGTCGGCGTCATCGTCCGCGAGGAGAATCACGAGAGGCTGCCTATCGGACTTGCCGTCCGTCATGGGGCCCCCACGTCCTTTTGTGGCAGAGGCAACGTAACCATGAACGTCGCGCCCTCGCCCGGCCTGCTCTTGGCCGTGATGGCGCCGCCATGTCTCTCGGCGATCTTGCGACAGATCGCGAGACCGATTCCCGTTCCTTCGTACTCACCGCGTCCGTGGAGTCGCTGGAAGATCTTGAAGACGCGATCGAGATACTTCTCGTCGAAGCCAATGCCGTTGTCGGACACCGAGAGCCGAAAGGTCTGCTGCGCTCTGCCTTTGGAGTCGGCCGCGTGTATCGTCTCCGCGCTCAGGCGGACGACGGGGGGCTCGTCTTCTCGGTGAAACTTGAGCGCGTTGCCGATTAGATTCTGGAGAAGCTGTCGCATCTGTACGCGGTCGCTGTCCACCGTGGGTAGAAACCCAATTTCCACCCGACCTCCCGTCTGCTGAAGGCTCGCTTCGAGGTCTGCGACGACGCCCGCCGCCACTTCATTGAGATCGACCTTGATGAAGGGCTTGCCCTTCGCGGAAAAGCGCGAGAATTCCAAGAGATCGCTCACGAGAGCGCGCATTCGGGTCGCGGCGCCCTGAATGCGATCGAGATAGTCGAGGCCGTCGCCATTGAGAGCGGCCCCGTGCTCCTCTCGCAAGCGCTCGGAGAAGGATTGGATCTTTCGCAGGGGCTCCTGCAAGTCGTGCGAAGCCACGGAAGCGAAGTCTTCGAGCTCGCGGTTGCTCTGTACGAGAAGCGCGGCCGACGAGCGAAGCTCTTCCTCGTTGCGTTTGCGCGCATCGATGTCGGTGCACGTTCCCAGCCATCGGGTGATCTGGCCCGTGACATCGTGAATCGGCAGGCCGCGCGTGACATACCAGCGGTACTCCCCCTCCGCCCTCTTTAGACGGCACTCGATCTCGTAGGCATCGCCGGAGCGGATTGCCGCCTGACGACGCTCCGCGGCTTCCGGTTGGTCGTCCGGGTGGATGACATCGCTCCACGCGTCGTCGCCGCCAAGTCCCTCGAGTCGTCCGGTGTATTCGTACCAGCGACGATTGTAGTAGTCGAAAGAGCCGTCCGGGCGTGCTCCCCATACGATCTGAGGCATGGAGTCGGCGAGCTCGCGGAGCCGCCTCTCACCGTCACGAAGCGTTTGCTCGACCAGCTTGCGCTCGGTGATGTCGGTATGGATCCCCGCCCACTCACGAACTGCGCCGTCCGGTGCGATGACGGGTACGGCTCGCACCGAGAAGTAGCGATAGTGGCCGTCGTGACGGCGCAGACGGTGTTCGAGCACGCAAGGCGTCTGTGTGGCGACAGAATGCTCGAAGAGCGCGACATTCGCCGCACGATCGTCGGGATGCACGGCATCGAGCCAACCACGATTCTGATATTGGGCGCGCAGTTGGCCGGTATAGGCGGACCAGCTCGGCTGGGCACCGACCATCTCGCCCTGAGGATTATGAGTCCAGATGACCTGGGCAAGGGCAAGAACGAGCGACTCGTAGCGATCCAGATGCGCTCGCAGGCCGATTTCGGTATCTCGGCTTTGCTCGATCGCTTCGCGTTCGAGCTGAGCGATGCGGATGCGATCGCTCTTGTGCTCGATGAGCGCGTCGTCGACGGCGCTCACGCAAGTGCCTTCCGGCCACGCTTGCGGGTCACGGCGGACTCGCAAAGGCATTTGGAACCGCGCCCGCCGAGCGGCACCGTCGAGTTCACACCGAGCTGTCCATCCATCGTGAGACCCCCGATCTTCAGCGAGTCCACACTACAACAAACTATGCGAATGCCATAGAAGGTTGAACGGCTCTGCATCGCGAATTTACTTGGTCCAGGTGTTAACGACAGTGCGTCATCCGCGGGACCGTCTAGGAAACAAGGCGATTCGAAAGCCGCTATACGCCTAAAGGCGTATGCCTGGTTGCCATAGCCGGCCACAAATCGGATCGACCCGCCTCGAGCGTCCTCGAGCACGTTTTGTTTCGAAAGGTTTCGCGTTTTGCCATTTGCAAATCGCGATAAAAACGTCTCGCATTTTGCAAAAACTCACGCGCCAAGATGTTGCGATCGGGACCCGGCGTCGCCGAATCCCGCGAAGTGCGCGCGACGAGGGCCCCCGCTGCCCATGGCGGCCTTCTTGCTAGTTCCGCGTCGGAATTGTTCTATTTGAGTGGATGGGCGGCTCTGAGCGTCCGCTACTCCACGCGGGATCGGGGGGATCTCATGCTCGTTGCCAACAGAAGCCAGGACGACGAGGACACCGATGTCGACGTCGGGCACGCGCGGGGCCTCGCGCGGCAGTCTGAGCGCGCACGGAACGATGAGGCCGCTGTCCCACTCGACGTGTTGCTCCTCGAAGACAATGCGGGAGACGCCGAGCTGATTTGCGGGGCCTTCCGCGACGGACCTAGGCGAGTGAACGTGGAGCAGGTCGACAGGCTGGACGACGGGCTCCAAAGGGTCAATCAGCGCAGGTTTGATCTCGTCCTTCTCAATCTCTCTCTAGAAGACAGCTCGGGCTTCGATATGGTCGTCGCCCTGTGCGCTCGTGCCCCGAGCACCCCAATCATCGTCATGACCAGGGTCGATGACGAAGACGTCGCTACGCAAGCCGTGCAAGCCGGCGCCCAAGACTTTCTCGTCAAAGCCCAGATCACCACGAACCTCCTGTTTCGGTCCGTCCGCTACGCCATAGACAGGCAGAGTCTGGTCGAAAGACTTCGGTCCCTCTCGTTCGAAGACGAGCTCACGCACGTGGCCAATCGTCGCGGGTTTCTGGTCTTGAGTCACCAGCAGCAGGTCAGGGCAAGGCGCACTCGAGAGCCGATGCTTCTCTTCGTCGCGGACCTCGACGGGTTCAAACACATCAACGACAGGCTCGGCCATCCCGCCGGCGACCTAGCACTCGTCGATGTGGCCCTTCTCTTGAAGCATACGTTTCGGGACGGCGACGTCGTCGCGCGACTGGGTGGCGACGAGTTTGCGATCCTCGCGAACGACGCTCGCGACGAGACGCAACTTCTCAATAGGCTCAAGGCTAATGTGGACGCCTACAATGCGGCGCCCAAGAACGGTTTCGAGTTGTCGCTGAGCGTCGGCGGCATCTGCGTGGAGCCTGACTCGACACGTACGGTCGAAGAGCTACTGGCGGACGCCGATGCGGTCATGTACGAGCGAAAGCGGGCGAGGAAGGACGTGCGCCACGTCGTCCGGGGGGAGGAACCGTCCGGAACCCGTAGGGTCTCGCCGCAATAAGCGAGGGTCGCCTGTTTCTGACCGCCCGGCTCGATCCCCGGCAGGCTCACCACTCCGGCTCACGCCGCTGAACCATGGCGGGTGCCGATCGAGCTACAATCGTGAGCGACGAGTGGGAACATGAAGAGAGTGAGGAGCGTTGACGCCGCCACGGCTCGCCTGAGAGTCCTCGTCGGGATCTCCGGAGGCGTCTATTTGTTCTGGTGGCTGATGGTCGAGCTCCTGCTCCCGGGCTCGTTCAATCCGCTTGCGGGACGGCTTCTGGTGGTCGGGCTCAATGGTGTGCTTCTCGGCGCAAGCTACCTGAGTCGACGGGTGGAGAGGCGCTTGTCGACGCTGTTTACCGTTTGGGTATGCCTTCTCGTCGGTCACTACTGTTACCTATTGATTGGAAACCACGGGGAGCCCACATGGTGGGTAGGGGCATTCGTCACCTTCGCTGCCTGCAGCATGTGCCTGCAGTCGCGTCGTGACGTCGCGGCATTTTCGCTCTTCGCGATGGCTTGTGTTCTCGTTGCGGCGATAGTGGAAGGGCAGCTCCGTCACTCGATTTACGTGCCGGGCCTCGCCACGATTCTGCTACTGGCCAACCTCACCAAGCGCAGCCAGAGGATCGCGCAGAACGCGACGTTGCAGGCCGAGCGCGCACGAAAAGAGAGCCGAAGCTCCGACAATCAACGCCTTCAACTGGCCGCCATAGTCGAGTCCTCCGGCGATGCGATCATCGCCAGTAGCTTGGACGGCCTGATCCTAACTTGGAACAAGGGGGCCGAACGCCTGTTCGGCTATGTGGCGGAGGAAGTGAACGGGCGACCCCTCTCCCTGCTGCTTCTGCCCGGCCGCCGAGAAGAGGAGCCGACGCTCATCGCGCGCGTGGCGCGGGGTGAAGTCGTGGCCCCCTTCGAGGGCGTGCGACGTCGTAAGGACGGCAGCGAGGTCGACGTCTCGGTCACGATCTCACCGATTCGCAACGCGGCAGGGGATCTGGTCGGTGCTTCGCTGGCGGCACGCGACATTTCGGATTGGAAGCGGGCCGAGGCCGAGGTGCTGCGTGCGCGGGAGGACGCGGAGTCGGCGAACCGGGAGCTCGAGTCCTTCAACTACTCGGTCGCCCACGATCTTCGAGCGCCGCTCCGCAGCATCGATGGCTTCAGCGCGGCACTTCTGGAGGACTACGGCAACGCCCTGGACGCCGAAGCGCTACGCCACCTTCAGCGCGTGCGCAATGCCGCCCAGCACATGGGACGGCTCATCGACAGCCTGCTCGCGTTGAGCCGCGTCACGCGCCTTAGCGTTCGCAATGAGCGAGTCGATCTGAGCGAGCTCGCCCGCGCAAGCGTCGAACGACTGAAAGAGTCGCAGCCGGGTCGTGTCGCGGAGTTCGTCATCGGCGACGGGTTGACGGAGAGGGGCGACAGCGCACTGCTGGGTGCGGCGATCGAGAATCTGCTCGGCAACGCGTGGAAGTTCACGCGAAATCAACCGCTGGCCCGCATCGAGTTCGGGGCCACCCAGGAGGGCGGTCACGCCGCGTATTTCGTCCGCGACAACGGTGCGGGCTTCGACATGGCCTACGCGTCGAAGCTCTTCGGCGTCTTTCAGCGGCTTCATACCGAGCGCGAATTCGAGGGGACGGGTGTGGGCCTGGCGACCGTTCAGCGAATCGTCCAGCGCCACGGCGGCCGCGTGTGGGCCGAGGGCAAAGTGGGCGAAGGGGCATGCTTTCACTTTACCTTGGGGCACAGCGTCGCTCACTAAGGACGATGGATGCGCGCTAGGGCACATCGTCGGGCGGTGGCAGCGCGCCCCCGGCACGCAAGTAGTCGACTACGGCGTTGGTAAGTGAGTCGTCCGCTTTGTCGCACGCGGCCGACACGTCGCCGGTCATCGCGCCCTTGCATTCCTTGCCGCGCTTGGCCCGCGCCCGCCTGATGGCTTCGCTCGCAGAGACGAGCGAGTCCTGTGTGCGCACGCCCAGGCGGTGCCATCGGATGCGAGCCGCCTTCGGCCTCGCCGGCTTGGCCCGCGTGATCATTTCCGCGTCCAGGGCGCGCGAGCAGGACCCGTCCCATCGCAGCACGTCGTAAGTTCCGAGATTGCTCCCCACGATGATTCCGCCTTTTTGGGGGCCACGAAAGCGAACGATAAGGACTTCCTCGTCCCAGGTCAGCTCGTCGAGCCTTCCGCGCAGGTATCCACGCGTGAAAGGCGTCGTGCCGGCAAGAAGCGACAGTGCGACGTCCGGGTAGGGCCGGTCGCACAATCGGTCCACGAAATCAGCCGCTGGCGTGCACACCGGCCCGGCCGCGTTCGCGCACTCGGAGGGAAGCGCGCGATCGTCGATTGGCGTCGACTTGCTCTTGACCGCGGCGACGCCGTTCTCCGTATTTGATCCACTCCCCTGGGGCATGGCGCCGACGCCTGCGGGCGTCGCGCTCGGTGGAGACGTCCCCCCACAGGCCGCAAGACTAGCGAAAAAGATGCCCAGAATGCGCATGACGCGAAGTCTACTGAATATCCCCTAGGACCTCCTCTATCCGCGGCGTCAGCGGCGACGTTTCCGCCAGTCGCCGGGCCGGTACGACAACGTTGCTCTTGACGCGGCGCTAACTGGAGCGCTCTTCTCCCGGCAAAGGGAGACTCGAAACATGGCGACAGCGAAGAAGACCAAGCCCCTCTCGAAGAGCGCAGTTCTCGATGCGGTGATCAAGGCGAACGCCGACGAGATTGCCCGCAAGCACGTCAAGCAAGTCGTCGAGGCGCTCGTTGCGTTGGGCCACAAGGAGCTGAAAAAGACCGGGACCTTCGTCCTCCACGGTTTCGCGAAGTTCGTCGTCGTCAAGAAGCCTGCGCGGCCCGCGCGAGAAGGCATCAACCCCTTTACCAAAGAGAAGCAGAAGTTTGCTGCGAAGCCCGCGAGCAAAGGCGTGCGCGCGAGGCCGGTTAAGGCGATCAAAGACGCCGTGATCTGAAGGCGATCCTCTTGCTGGGCTTCGCGAGAATCAGCGCCGAGCGATCATGTGGGTCTCCAGTGCCCTTCGCGAGTTGGATTCGAGCGCTCTTCGGCATCTCTACGGAGGCAGCCACGTCGGTGCCCTGACTTGGGCCATGATCGGGGTCACGGTTCTCGGGGGGGGCTGGGGCATGCTCGGGCTCGTCCCTCTCTTGGGTTGGGCTCGCAGTCGACATTTCGCCGCGTCACTGACCCTGGTGCTGTTGACGGCGGCGGGCGTCGTCTTCGAGCTAAAGCGCGTGTTCGGTCGCGTCAGGCCTTGCTTCGTGGTTCCCGGAGTCCGCGCCCTTTGGGGTTCGCCCACGGATTACTCGTTTCCGAGCGGGCATACCGCGGGTAGCTTCACGTTCGCGACGTTCGTCGTAACGTTCTTTTGGCTTCGTCGTCCACGATCCCGAATCGAGCTAGGCGCAAGCGTCGCAGTCGTCCTTTTTGCGGCATGCGTGGGTGTCTCGCGCATCTACCTCGGCGTGCATTTCGCGTCGGACGTTCTGGGGTCGGCCCTTCTCGGCACCTTCTTCGGCGTCGCGGGGGCCTTCCTGTGGAACGCGGTCAATCCGCAGCGACGAGCGTGTAGTCCATCTCGTAAGAGTGCTTCCCGTCCGGTGCGATGGTGATCTTCACGTTGCCCGAGAGCCCGACGAGCTCGCCCGAACCGGAGTCGGGTACGACGGTGATGCTGAGCTGCGGCGTCCCGCGGTTCATCGTGGCGTTGTGTTGGAGCACGAAGCTGCCTTTGCGACCACCGAGCGTTCCCGTGACCTTTTCGATCGCGACGTAGGCCGCGGAACCTTTGGTGTTCGTCACGTAGCTCAGCATCTCTCCCTGGCTCGTCGCCTCCAGGTCACCGTGAAGCTGCTTTTCCATCGACATGCGTCCGTGGCCCGCCCCCTCGGCTTGCTGATTGTCCGCCTTCTGCGGAGCGAGCTTCACTTCAAACGGTCCACTGGCGTGCTGGGTCATCTCGACTCCTGTCCGGCGCTAGGACGAGCTGCCGTCTTGCCGCCGCGACGAAAGTTGAGCACGTCGCCACGCGTTCGGCGACTACACCGCTGCGCGCGCGTCGCGTGGCCAGCTCTCCCGTGCTCGCCGCTTGCCACTAAGAGCCAGCATGCACCCGGCTGGTCGAGCTCATGGGTCCCCGAGTGCGCCCGCTTCGAGCGGGCCCTGGCCTGCGTCTGAGCCGGTCGAACTCCCCAGACAGCTATTGCAACCATTGGCTGCCGCACAGACGAATATGGCGTTCGCTACCCCGGCCGCCAAGGTCTTCGACGTGAAGCTCGGACCGAGCGCCGTCTGTGCGTCGCTCGTCTCGAGACCTGCATTCTCGGCCCCGAGGCAGGGGCCCTTCGCCGCGCCGGCACCGGCACATGCGGAGCTATCGCCTCCACCACAATAGCAGTTCACGACCGACGGATTTGCACATGCCGTCGCCAGAATGCAGGCGACGACCTGGTAACAGAGCGATGGCTTCCACGCTCCCTCCGAGGGTCCCGTGACCGCGTCGCCCATCAAGTCATCGCATTCGTTACCGGTGGCGCCGTCCGCGGCCCCGTCGATGCAACCGGCGCCAAGCAGGCACGGGTAGCAGGTCCCGGTCGGGTCGTTCATTACGAAGGCTTCTTCCGTGGGCGTGCAGAGCCCGGCGGGCGAGCCGGTGCACGCGAAGCAGCCCTCCTGGCCAGGAACGGTGCACGGATCCGTCGCGGACACCACGGTGGCATCTTGCGCGGGCACTGGGTCGCATCTCACGGAGGCCGAGCGAAGCGCAATGCAGGGCCCGCCGTCGGCTTCCGTGCCTCCCGAGACTTGAACGTCGATTGTCACCTCGCCCGGTGCGGTGCAATCAAAACGGGTCTCTTTTACGTTCGAGCTGGCGAATTGCCCGCCCGTGGCCGTCCACGTGTAGGAGATGTCCGCCGCATCGGATGCGTCCACCAAGACGGTCACGTCAACCTCGCCACCCACCGTGGTGTCGGCTGGATCGACGGTGATGGATCCGACGAACGGACAGTCTTGGGTGGGGCCCGCCGAGTCTGAGCGTGCCTCTTGCGCGCCCGCATCCGCGCCACCGGTCGCAGCGACCGGCGCCCCATTGCAAGCGAGGATCGGAGCCGCCACAGTCAGAGCGCCCATCGCGCGGCCATACAGAATGAGGCGCATGGCGAGGCGTCGATGAGCTTACCCCAGGTGCGCGCGCACCACACCGGCCGATTGAGGAGGTCGCTCACCAAAGGTAGGTCTCAATACTCGCCAATCGAACCCGCCGGACCGGAATACAATGCCGGTCTCACCCTCGAGGTTTCCCATGACGCTTCGTTTTCTTGCAGTCAGCTTCGGCTTGCTGGTCGGCATCGCCTGCTCAGCCTCCGATGGCGGCAGCCAATCGGGGTCCGGAGTCGCCGGGTCGTCGTCTGGCGGCGACTCGGGCAGCTCTGCGCCGTTGTCGTCCGGAAGGGCCTCGAGCACGTCTGGAGGGCCGTCGTCCGAGAGCGGCTCGAGCAGCTCTGGAGCGCCGTCGTCCGGGAGCGGCTCGAGCAGCTCTGGATCGTCGTCGTCCGGGAGCGGCTCGAGCAGCTCTGGATCGTCGTCGTCCGGGAGCGGCTCGACTAGCTCTGGATCGTCGTCCGGCAGCAGCCCCGAGCAAGAGAGCGGCACCTCATCGCTGTGCACGGACGCCGACGCCTTGTTCACGAGCGCCGAAGCGCAAGGCCAGTGGAGCAACGGCGGCTACTTTATCCGCAACGACGCGTGGAACAGCGACGCAGGTCCGCAGACGCTCTACGCGTGCTCGTATCACAGCTGGAACGTCGTCGCGAGCGAGCCAAGCACCACCGACGTCAAGACGTATCCCGACGTCCAGATGGACTTTCAAGAAAGCGGGGCCACTACCGGGTCGGGCGTTCCGATCGACTCGCTCAGCTCTGTCGCGAGCACTTTCGCTGAGATGAGCCCACACGTCGGCATCTACGAAGTCGCGTACGACATGTTTGTCAATTCGAATACGCTCGTCGGCCCCGGTACCACCGAAATCATGATTTGGGTCGAAAACTACAATCAGGCGCCGGCTGGCCAAAAAGTGGCCTCGGCGGTGTCCTTGGACAATCGAGACTATGACGTGTACTACGAAGCCGATAATGGCAATGGGGGGCACTATATCGCTTTCGTGGCGAACGCCAATTTCACTTCAGGATCCGTCGATATTCTCGCGTTCTTCGACTATGCCATCCAGCAAAGCTGGATCCCCAAGGCCGCCCCACTGAATCAGATCGGCTTCGGCGTCGAGATCTGTGAAACGAATGGCGGGAACGCTACGTTCGAATTTACCGACTTTTCCATCGCCACCCATTGAGGCGTAGTCCTCGGCGCTGCCTCGGCGCACCCACGCCACCCCTGATGCCATGACCGCCGCAAGGAGAGCCTCGGGGATTGCCCTCGGAGTCGTCGTGTGGTCGGCGGCTCGTGGCGTCGCGCAAGCCGACGAAGTCGCGACGACCCCGGTTCGTCCCGATGGTTCGAACACGGTGCCCGCGGCTCCTCCACCGCCCGGCGTGGCCGCAAGCAAGCGCCTTTCTGACGACGACTACGCGCGCAAGAAGGAGGGGTCCTACGTGACGGGCCTTCCACTCTTTTCGTACGACCCTGACTACGGCATCGGCCTCGGCGCCCGCGGTTATTACTATTACGACGGGGGTCGCAGGGATGCGCTCTTCCCGTATACCCCTTATTTGGACCGCCTCTATGTCCAGGTGTTCGCGAGCACCGGCGGCGAGCAGGAGCACGTCATCGACTACGACGCGCCGGCGCTTCCCAATGCAAACTACCGCGTGCGCGCCACCCTCGAGTACGACGCGGCTACCGACTGGCCATACTTCGGTATCGGCTCACGTAGCATGCGTCCACTCTCCTTTTCGGGGGCGCCCGGGGTCACCTTTGCAAAGATGTCCAACTACAACGCGGTGACCTCGACGGTGTTTCCCGACGGAACGACGTTCGCGCGCTACAACGTCTATGAGCTTCGCAGACCCGTGCTCCAGTTGGCGCTGGAGCGCAACATGCTCGGGGGCGTGCTGCGCTCGATGGTCGGGACCAACATCTCTTACGGCGCGATTCATGACTATACCGGCGATTCCACGGCCACCGGCAACAAGGACGCGAACGGTCATACGGTGTACGCCCCCGAGGCGATGACGCTCCTTGCGGCCGACTGCGCGGCCAGGCGCATCGTTGGTTGCAACGGGGGCTGGGACAACGTGCTGCGCCTCGCGCTGTCGATTGACACGCGAGACTTCGAGCCAGATCCGAACTCGGGGGTCTACGCAGAGCTTTCGGGCGAGTTCGGCACTGCGCTGCTGGGGTCGCAGTACGAGTACATGCGCCTGATGCTCTCGGTTCGCGGCTTTTACAGCCCCATCCCGCGCGTCGCCGACCTCGTGGTCGCCGTGCGCGCGCTTTACGAGATCCAGACCACCGGCACGCCATTCTTTACCGAGACGCTCTTGCCGTTCATCGATGACAACCACTCGGGCCTCGGTGGGTTTCGCACGCTGCGCGGATACAGGCAGAACCGCTTCGTCGGGCCGGTGATGGCGCTGACGAACTACGAAGTGCGTTGGACGTTTCTGAAGTTTCATGCTGTCGGGCAAGACTTCGGTCTCATCGCCGTGCCTTTTCTCGACATGGGGGTCGCGTTCGACGACGTCGAGCACACGTCGCTGGCGGGGTGGGCTCGCGCGCAGGGTATGGGGCTGCGCATCGCGTGGAACGAGGCCACGATCATCATGATCGACTACGGGTTTAGCAGCGAGGACAATGGACTATACCTTAATTTCAACCATATCTTCTAGTCGGCCCACAAGGCCTTCGTCCGCCAGGCGACCGCGATAGCGGCAGAAGGGCGGCGACGGCGCTCTCTTCAATGCGTCGTTGATTGCGCTACCCAGCCCGTGCTGAACTCCGACCGCCAACATGCGCAGAGCCAAGATCGTAGTGTGCCTCGTCGTTGCGGGGCTTGGCGCCTCGTGCGCGGGGGTCTCTTTCCCGCGAGAAACCCATGCGAGCAACGCGCGCAGCGACGATCCGTGGCTGGAGGGCGAGCGTTGCATCGCCGTCGGTCAGGATACCAGCGACTTGCGCATCGAAGATTTGGATGCCGGCACTGGCCGACCTGTCGGGCGAGGCGAGACCGTACGAGTGCACTACCTGGCCACGCTGCCGAGCGGCGCCACCGTCCACGACACGCGAGATCAAGGGTTGCCGAGCGAAATCATCATCGGCAGCACCAAGACGATCTGTGGCTTCGAGAAGGCCCTGATCGGCATGAGCCCGGGAGGACAACGACGCGTCCACGTTCCCTGGCACCTCGCATTCGGAGAGAGCGGACGCGCGCCCGACGTTCCGCCGCGCACGGACCTCGTTTTCCTCATCGATCTGTATCTTCCCGCCGAAACCGGCTTCCAGCCGGGCGCTCCCCCCGCGGCTCCCCCTGTGAACCCGAATGCCGTCCAGCGGCCCCCGGGACGCTAGGCGCCAGCCTTCGTACCGAGTGCGATCGCGTCACCGTTGCCGCCTCACCAGACGAGCGGCACGAGGCGGTAGGGCACCCTCCGCCGGTACTCGTCGTATCCTTCGAGCTCCTCGGCGAGCACTCGCTCTTCGCCGATCGTACGAAAAGCGAGGAGGAGCGTCATCGCAGCCGCCAGAGCGAGCGCGAACATTGACCCCAAGAGCAGCGGCGCTCCCACGAACATCAGGAGGGCGCCGAGGTACATGGGGTGCCTCACGAAGCCGTACACGCCGGTCGAGATCACGTGCTGCTTTCGCTCGGCTTGGATGCGCACCAGCGGCGACAGGAATGTGTTGTCGTGGAATGCGCGAAAGAGAAGGAGCGCGGAAGCGATGAGGAGCGCGCCACCGACCGCCTTCACCGCGGCCGGGAGCGGCGGCGTCCAGCCGAGGCGCCTGGCGTCGAGCGGCATCACGACGATCCACGCGGCGAAGCCCACGCCGATGGCGTAGACGACCGCCTGATCCCACGCCTTTTGTCCGCCGGAGCCGGGTGGCCGATAGCGCTCGGCCAGCAGGGAAGGGTCATTCCAGTACAGCCAGACGATTACTGTCGTGCACAATCCGAGCAACCAGCCTGTAAAAAGCCAGCCTTCGAGCCAACGAACATCACCCGCAAGCGCGAACATCAGCGCAGGCCAGACCGCTATGTAAAGCGCGGTAGCGACGAGCTTTAGCGGCGAAACAGGCTTGAGCGCGTCCACGACCTCGAGTCTCGCCCAGGTTCGCGCTTGTCGATAGCAATGCGTTCACGCGCCGTGCCCCCATCTTTTCGCCATGCCTTGCAAACGAGCGCGTGTATAATTGCCTATTAGCCGGGGATAGTCGGCACACCTTTAGCGACACGCGGAGCAGCGTTTTTGATCGCGAGGCATGAACCAATGGGGGACCGTGGCGAAGTCGCCGCCCGAGCTGCGGAGTCGACGGAAGAAGTTGCCCCGGAGGCAATCAAGCCGGAGGCTATTCGCGCCAAGGAGCGCATAGGACGCACCCTACGCGACAAGTGGCGCCTTGACGCGCTACTCGGCGTGGGCGGGATGGCCGCCGTGTATGCGGCCACGCACCGGAATGGCAGTCGCGCTGCGGTGAAGGTTCTTCACGAAGGCATGTCGAGCAACCCGTTCGTGCGGCCACGATTTCTCTGGGAGGGTTACCTCGCCAATGCCGTGGGTCATGAGGGAGCCCTCAAGGTCATCGATGACGATGAGGCCGAGGACGGCTCGCTGTTTCTGGTGACTGAGCTGCTCGACGGCGAAACGCTCGAAGAGCGGCGTATGCGCTTCGGCGGTCGCCTTCCGTGCGATGAGGTCCTCCTCGCGATCGACCAAGTGCTTTCAGTGCTTGCCGCCGCGCACGCCAAGGGCGTCGTCCATCGCGATCTGAAACCGGAGAACGTGTTCCTGACGCGCGCCGGTCGGATCAAGGTGCTCGACTTCGGAATTGCAAGGCTGCGCCAGCTGCCGGCCGCAGACGGTCCCGCCGAGTCCGAGAAGATGATCGGGGGAACGCCAACCTACATGGCTCCCGAGCAGGCCGGCGGTCCCTCCGACGCCGTCGACGATCGCAGTGACCTCTGGGCATGCGGTGCCACGATGTTTTGCCTTCTGTCCGGCCGCCCAGTGAACGAAGGAGCCACGAGCTACGAACAGCTGACGAGCGCGACCTCGCGGCCCGCTCCGCGCCTCAGGACGGTTGCACCAGATGTCCCCGCACGGGTCGGACGTTTGGTCGACCGCGCGCTCGAGTTTTCCAAAGAGAAGCGGTGGTCCAGTGCGACGTCTATGCAAAGCGCCGTCCGGGAAGTCTATCAATCCGTGAGCGGCCACCCCATCCGCGATGGGTCCAAGCTCGCGTTCGCGAGGGACGTTCCCGCTCACACGCGACAGAAAGAGCCGAGCAGCCCGCCCACCGTGTCTCGGGGGATTCCGACCACGGCCGGGCCTGTGGCCCTTCCCTACAGGCGGTCGCGCCGACCTATGTCGCCAATCCGCAAGAGGGCCGTGGCGATCGGGGGCGCGGTTGGTCTTCTGCTCGTCAGTGGCGTACTGCTGCTGACGGGAGGGCACACGGAGGGCCGTGCGCAAGCGACCTCCAGCCCCATGGCCAAAGCGTCTCCCGAGAACGCCACGCAGCCGAGCACCGACGTCGAGAAGCTGCTACCCGCGAGCCCTCCTGCGCTTTCCGTCCCAGACAATCCCGTCGCCAGCGTCGCGAGTACGAGCGCAGCAAGGAAGAGCCAACCTTCTTCCCCATCTTTGGTATCCCCCGGCGCGCCGGCCTCAAGCGTGTCGACTCGTGGCGGGTCAGCTCTCGGCGCGTCAGCCCCGAGCGTGCCGGGTCCGAGCGTTCGAGCCCCGAGCGCGTCAGCTCCCAGCGTTCAAGCCCCGAGCGCGCCAGCTCCTAGCATTCAAGCCCCGAGCGCGTCAGCCCCGAGCGCGTCAGCCCCGAGCGTGCCAGGTCCTAGCGTTCAAGCCCCGAACGCGTCAGCTCCGACCGTGCCGCCCACGTGTGAACCTCCCTACATCGTAGACGCGACGACAGGCAAGAAGCACTGGAAACTGGAGTGCCTCTGAGCAAAGGTCCGTGGGGCTAGCTTTGACGCAGTCCGGGCGCGACGTTAGAAAAGGAACATGGGCGCGCCGGGGGGATTCGAAGACACAGGGCTGGTGTTGGCGGGTGCTGTCGCCAAGGGCGCCTTCGAGATCGGCGCTGCCCAGGTGCTCGCAAGGCGCCCTCGTCGCATCACGCGCGTTGCGGCGACGAGCTCGGGGGCACTGAACGCCGCAATCCTGGGGACCGGCCTAGCCTTCGATCAGTTCCCGGCCGCTGTCGATGTGGCCACTGAGCTCTGGAAACGGGAAGGCTCCTGGACCGGGATCGCGCACTTGTCGCTGGGCGCCTTGATGCATTTGGAAGGAGCGCTGGACACGACCAAGCTCGCTGCATTGGTTAAGGAGGGCATTGCCCAGGTCGCCGAGGGCGCCGGTGTAGTTGCGGCGCACTCGTGTGCCGACGCGTTGAAGGTCACGCTCATCACCGCGGACCTCCAGGGCGTGCGCTGCGATGGGGTGCTTCCGACTTACGAGCGGCCGCTTCAATTCACGGCCACCGACTTTCGCGATCCCGCGCGCTGGGATGCCATTGCCACCGCCGCCGCCGCATCCGCCAGTTTCCCAGGCCTGTTTTCCCCGACGCTCGTGGGTGGGGATCCGTGCGTCGATGGCGGGGCCGTGAACAACGCGCCTATCTCGTACTTGCTCGACGATGAATCAGCGATCGAGTCGGTAATAACGATCACGGCACAGCCCCGGGTGCCCGGTCCACTCCCTGCACCACTCGGCGGCTCGAACCTCATTAGCCATCTTGCCGAAGTACTCACCAACGAGCGCTTGTCGCGCGACCTCCTGCAAGCGGACAAGACGAACGCGCGATTGCAGGCCGTGGAGGACGTGATGAACAAGCTCAATGTCTCCGCGGAGGCGGCGAAGGCAATCAAGGCAGCTCTCGGATGGCGCTACCTCGGTCAGACCCTCATCTGCCCCGCCACGTCCCTCCCCGGGACCTCGTTCGCCGGCTTCGGCGACGCGAAGCTACGGGCTGGCTATATTGCTGCGGGGGTCGAGGCCGCAGAAAAAGCGTTGCAGCAGGCAAGTCGCTGAGAAAGAAACCGACGCGCGCAGCTACGCTGGTTTGACCCACGACCCATGCGATTGGCGTTGCAGTGGACCGTCATTGGCGTGAATATCCGCCCCATGAAGGCATCGATAAAGCATCTGGCGCCGTTCGTCGTCCCGGCGTTCATGTCCGCGTGCAGCGCGCACTTGCAGGCGACGGTACCCCAGCCGGAAGTGACGGTCGGCGTGAACGCCCAGGCGCCGGCTCCGCCTCCCCCGGCTCCGCCTCCCCCCGAATCGTCGCCCGCTCCTCCCTCGCCCCCTCAGGCCGCCGCGGGCCCGACAGTAGAGGTCGAGGTCGAGCCCGTTGTAAATGGCGATCCGGAAGAGGTCACCGCGACGAGCGAGCCTCCCGATCCGGTCTACGAAGAGCAGACGCCGACGCCGACCCCTGGCTACGTCTGGATTGGTGGGTACTGGGGTTGGAACGGAGTCGATTGGGGCTGGACGTGGGGACGGTGGGAGTCGCCTCCCGCAGGCAGGGTCTACGTCCAACCGTACTACGAGCGAGTTGGGGGCCGAGTCGTCTACGTGCAGGGCTACTGGGGTGCACGGGACGCTCCGCACCGCAGCTATGGTGGCGAGCGTATTCGGCTCACGGCGGCGGTTCGGCCGGCCAACTACCATCGCGGCGAGCACGTCGTCGTCGAGCGCAGGGCGGGTCCGGCGCCGGGCAAACGCCCGGTCGCCGCATATGTGCACGCAACGGGGACTGTGCGTCCCGTCCCGCACGAGACGACACCCAAGCGCCGCGTGGCGTCGGCGCACGAGATGGCCACGCCCCGTTCCGAACCGAAAGACGAAAAGCTCAACGCACACGAAGGCGAGCCCGGGCACGAGCCCGCGAAGGGACACGAGCCCATCAAAGGACATGAGCCCGCCACCGGACACGAGGCTGTGACCGGTCATGAGGTTGTGACCGGACACGAGCCCGCGAAGGGACACGAGACCGCCACGGGCAAAGAGCCCACGAAGGAGCACGAGGCCGTGACGGGGCACGAGCCCGCGAAGGGACACGAGCCGACCACGGGCAAAGAGGCCACGAAGGAGCACGAGGCGGTGACGGGGCACGAGCCCGCGAAGGGACACGAGCCCACCGCGGGCAAAGAGCCCACGAAGGAGCACGAGCCTGCCACGGGCAAAGAGCCCACGAAGGAGCACGAGTCCGTCACGGGCAAAGAGCCCACGAAGGAGCACGAGTCCGCCACGGGCAAGGAGCCCACGAAGGAGCACGAGCCCACCACGGGCAAAGAGCCCACGAAGGAGCACGAGCCCACCACGGGTAAAGAGCCCACGAAGGAGCCCACCGCGGGCAAGGAGCCCACGAAGGAGCACGAGCCCGCGACCGGAGCTCACGACGTGCCGAAGAAGGGCGAGCCGGTGGAGAAGACGGCGCACCCGGCTCCGGCCGCCGCCCCTTCGCACGCGGCTCCGCCAAAGAAGCCGGGCGATCCCGAGAAGCCCAAGGAGTAACAGGCGTCCGCGACGTCCCGAGAGCCGGCTTGATGGCCGCACCCGATGGGACGGGCTGCCCCACGGTCAACCCTTGCCTGTAGTGTGCGGGACGACGGTGCATGTCTGAGGCCTCGCCGCGCATTCCCCGTCGTCCACATCCCGTGAGACGGTCGGGCTTCTTCAACTCGTTCGCTCACGCGTGGAACGGACTCATTCACACGGTCGTTCATCAGCGCAACATGCGGATGCACCTTGTCTCGGCGATGCTCGTCGGTCTCGTGGGCAGCGGACTTCCCCTCGGCCTCGCCGAGAAGGTCACGATGATTTTCTGCGTCGTCTTGATGTTCTTTTCTGAAATTCTCAATAGTGCGCTCGAGGCGCTCGTCGACCTCGCGGTCCAGCAGTTCGACGAGAAGGCCCGCGTAACCAAAGATGCTGCGGCCGCTGGAGTGCTGGTGCTAGCCATCGGAACGGTCGTCATTTTCGCATCGATCCTAGTCACAGATTGGAAGGCGGTGACCACGCACTTGCCCCAGGTTTGGCGTCAGACCAAGCTTGGAGTCCCGCTCACAGGCGTGGCAAGCCTGCTCGTGATGGATGGGAGCAGGCCCGCTTGGCTCGACGTGGCGCTAGCGCTCCTCGGTTTCGCGCTGCTTGGCGCCCTGCTGATGCAGACGGAGAGCTATGTGTTCACTGCCATGCTCGTGGGCCTTCTGGTGATGGCGGTGGAAGCGGCCCGAGCCCGGCGCAAAGGAGCGGAGGTCTGAGCGCCGCTTACCGGAGGGGCTCATGGTAACTACTGCGTCTTGACGAGCGCGGCGCTCGCGGGGGGGACGTCGATGGTTACGCGACTGCCAGAGACGGGAGCGTTCCCCGGCGTTTGAGGTGACCACGTTCCCATGGCGGTAACCGAAGCGCCGCCGAGGGTCGTACCTGTGGTGGCGTCGAGCGCGGGTCCCTGGAGTCGCGTGATCGTTGCGGCCGATACGGGCCTTCCAACGTCGAGGGTGATATGGGCAGTGGTCGCGGCGTCTTTGTTTACCAAGACGACGTTCGTCGAACCGTCGGCCGGGCCGACGGCGTAGGCCGTGAAGTTGAGGTTCGCGACGGAGACCTCGGTCTCGTACAACGAGCCCGTGCCGGCCAGTGTAAAGAGCAGCATCCCATAGTAGAGCGGCCGCGCGCCGACGACGGCACCGTTCGCATCGGCAATGGGCGTGTAACCCGGTCCGTTGCCGCCACCGTGAAAGTTGACCCCCGAGGCCCCGTACCGAGCGTTGGTGAACAGAAAATCGATTCCCCAAAGCGCCGTCCCGTAGGCGTCGCTGACGCCTGAGGCGCCGCCGTTGTAGAACGAATTGCATTCGGAGCACCGATAGCCATCGACGATTGCACTTTTGAGCGAGGCCGTGGAGAGTGCCTCGAGCATCGTCACGAGGCCGGGATCCGCGCGCAAGAGCAGGTCCAGCGTAGAGGTCGCGAGCATGCCGTTGGCGCGGTAGTAGTGCTGAGTCAAGAGCAGGATTCGGCTAGCCTCGTCGGCCGCGAACGGAATCGTGTAGCCCTCGTAGTTCGACGCCGCCGCGGGACCCGTCAATGGCGCGTTGGCTCCAGGTCCGCTCGCGCGAATTGCGGAAGCAAACGACTCCCATTGCGCCTTGAAGATTGCGTACGACCATGTCGGCGAAATGAGGGTCGATTTGTACAGATCGACCTCGTTCCCTATCTCGAAGCCGAGAAGGTTGCCGGCTAGGTCCGTCGCAGCATAGGCGGCTTCGTCGGCCGCGAGAGCCGGCGTCGATGTTTTCATGTTTACGCCGTAGATCACCGACCAAGCTGCCGCTTTCGTCAGCGCCGCAAGACCGTCGACGTCACCTTTCGTGATGATGCTTGGAGCCGCGGCATCGGCGGTGGACGTCCCGGCATCCGCGGCTTGCCACAGTGTTTCGTCGACCGAGTTTCCTCCCACGCGCAGCACGCTCGGACCCAGAAGGCGGAGCATGGCAATGAGAGCCGTGTTGCTGCCGCTGAAAAGGTTGCCGATGAGATGCGATTTCTCGTAGCTCAGGCCCGCGAAACCAGGGCCAATGCGCGCGAGGACGACGCTCGGGATCACCGTGACCGAGCCAGGAACTGACGCCTCGAGAGACGTATCGCCGGGGCCGGCCGAATCGACCCCTGAGGCGTCGATAGACCCCGGGCCTGAGTCGAGCGATGCGTCGCTCGCGTCGTCGGCAAAGTCCCCGTCGGCCACGGCGCCTGACTCCTGCGATCCGTTGACGACCGAGGTCGACGTTTCGTTCGTCGTCGCGGCGTCCTTCGAGCCCGAAGCGATGTTCCCGCACGCGCTCGTGAGGCCTGCCAGTAGGATCCATGCCGTCGAGCGAGCCATGCCTGCATTGTAGCTGCGGCTCGGTGTCTCGAGGCGCGCACCGAGGCCGTTGACATTGGCGCGTGGCGCCGGTATGTGGCGGTGGCTATCGGTGCCCTCCAGGCCACTTGGTCCGGTGGGATTAAAAGGGAACCCGGTGCGAATCCGGGACTGCCCCGCAGCGGTAAACGGGAACGAAGATCGCCATAGAGCACTGGGCGCGCATGCGCCTGGGAAGCGGCAATCCTAGGAAGGCGACCGAAAGTCGGTCGCAGAGCCCGTAAGTCCGAAGACCTACCGACGGCGCGCACGTCGACGTTTGGACGTGCGCTGCTGACCTGAGCCTTCGTGGGGAAGGCGGACACGTTTCGACGAGCGCCCTCCCGCTCACCGCGGCTGCCCGCGTATCACCTCGATGGCTCCTTTGCCCGCCGGAAGGGGTTGCCTGGGTCAGGTGAATGCGTCGCTCCATGATTGTTCGAAGCCCGCCGGGTGGCTACGTTCCGCCCGACTCGGCCGGCTCTCGTCGCTCGTCGTTATGGCGACGTGCGTTCTGGCAGGCGCCGCCCGAGCCGATGGCGTTCCCACGGCCTCGCCGCGCCCCGAGCAGCCCGTGGTCGAAGAGGTCCGGGTGCAGGGAGACCCCGTGGGCGATCCTGTCGCACCGAAAGACCCGACGGTGGCGGGCTCCGTGGTGAAGCGCGACCGGCTCGTAGGTCCGGGGCTCGAGGCTCAAGACGTCCTTCGCGCGCAAGCCGGCGTCGCAGTGACGGAGTCGGGTGGATTCGGCGCGCCTTCGACGGCCGCGATTCGTGGCGCTACCGCGGCGGACACTCCGGTGTATTTGGCCGGCGTTCGGTTGAACGACGACGTCGGCGGAACAGCCGACCTTTCGCTCGTGCCACTCTGGCTCATCGATCGTATCGAGATCTATCGCGGCAATGCGCCCCTCGAGGCGGATCGGCTCGCGCCGGGCGGCGCGATTTTCTTCGAGCCCCGGTGGCCGACCAAGCCCATGGGTGGTGTCGGTTACTACGGCGGATCTTGGGGGGCGAGCAAGGGGTGGGCTTACGAGGGCGCTCGGTCGGGACCGGTGGGTGTCCTCTTCGGCGTGAGCGCCGACCGAGCCACCAACCGCTACCCATTCATCAACGACCACGGGACGCTATTTGAGCCCCAAAACGCCACGGCCGACACCCGCGAGAACGCCGACGAGAGCACGCTCGAGGCCTGGGGTTTGGCACGAGTGGAGCTTGGCGGGGGAGGGAGGCTCGATGTTCTGGCGAACGCCATCTCCCGCGATCAGGGCGTCCCCAGCCTCGCTCTCGTGCCGACACGGCGAGCGCGTGAGCAAGCCCAGCGAGACTTGGCAAGCGTCACCGCGCACGTGCCGGTCGGTCACGACGGTCGCGCTACGCTCGAAGCACGGACATCCCTAATTGTCGGAAGCACGGCGTACTCCGATCCCCTCCTCGAGCTCGCGCTCTACACCGGGGAGCTCCGTATCGTGGGGCGCCGCGTCGAACAGACGATCGGAGCCACGATCGACGCCACCAGCGCTCTACGGCTCCGTCCCGTGGTCATCGTGGCCCATGAAGCCATCGAACGCGACCCGGATACCATTCCCCTGGGGAAAGCTCGCCGCGAGTTTGCGCGCGTGGCCGTCGGGGCCGATGACCAGGTAACGGAATGGCTCGCGGTCCACGCCGTCGGCAGCGCCGAGTGTCATCACACAGGGGCGAATCCAGACGAGCTCTGCGATGTCCTCGCGCCGACTGGCCGTATCGGACTCGAGGCCGCGTCGCGGCGCCTACGCGTGGTCTCGAACTTCGGGCGCTATGTGCGCGTGCCGACGCTCGGCGAGGTGTACGGCGTATCGGGTACGGTCCACGGCAACCCCGCCCTTGCACCGGAGACGGGATTCACCGGCGACTTCGGCGTTCGCGCTCAGACTGCCCGCGGCACCTCCATCTACGGTGCGTACGTCGACGCGTTCATTTTTGCGCGTTGGGCCGACGGTCTCATTGCTTACGAGCGGACCGGGCAAGGCTACGTCACGCCGTACAACGTGGGTCGGGCGCGCCTGCTTGGCGTCGAGCTGCTCGCCGGCGTCGCGCTCACCCCGATCGTCCGGCTCGAGGTCACTGCTACCGGGCTCGACCCACGCGACATCTCGTCCGATCGCACGACCATAAACAATATCCTCCCGTACCGGTCGCGCTTCATTGGCGGCCCGCGCCTGCGCGGCGACTGGAAGACGAAAAGCCGCGACGGGGTGAGTGGCTTAGGGGGCGAGGTCCGCGCTCTCTATCAGTCGAGTCGCTACGTGGACCCCGCAGGGCTCGGAGTGATCGCCCAGCAAGCCACCGTCGACCTCGAAGGGGACGTGGCCTTCTTCAACGGGCTTCTTACGGCCCGTCTGCGCGTCGCGGATCTCCTCGACGCAATGCGCACGGACATCATCGGTTACCCCCTTCCGGGTCGAAGCATCTACGCTGGCGTGGAGGCATCTTGGTGAGTGTCAGGGCCGGCGGCTGCGCGGCGGTCATCGGGCTCGCCGCCTGCAACGTGGCCTTGCCACCAGGCTCGACGGGGGGCGTTTCATTCGACTCGGGCGCTCAGTCGACGGGCGCCACAGGGCGCGGCCCCTCGGCTTGTGAGAGTGGAGTCGTAATCGTCACGAGCGACTATATGTCCACCAACATCGTGGTGTCCAAGCTCGACGGAACGACGCTATCGGCCTCGTTCGTGTCCAGCGGGGCAACCAAGCCCGGTCTCACGCTCGCGCTGTCGGGCGACGTCGACGTGCCTCTCGTGGCCCCCCCGTCCGGTCGTCTGCTTCTGCTCGATCGCTACGGCACCAACGTGCTGACCTGGATGAACATCGCCGACGCCAGAGTCATCGCTCAGCTACCCGTGGGTACAGGCTTCGAATCCAACCCGCACGATTACGTCGAGGTCGACTCCAAGCGGGCATACATCAGTCGTTTCGGAACCAACCCGAACCCCGGCCAGCAAGCATTCGACCAAGGCGGCGACGTCCTCATCGTCGACACGACGACGCCGGCAATCATGGGGCGCATCGCCATTCCGGAAGAAAACGCGGCCCTCCAGCCGTGTCCAGACGTAATGACCTGGATAGGCGCAGAGGTGGTTGTAACACTCGGGCGGTGGTCGGCTGACTTCTCACAGGTCGGCGACGGGCGCTTCATGGGTGTCTCGCCTGCGATGAATGCGATTGATTGGACCGTGAATGTGACTGGTCTTCAGGCCTGCGGTCGTGTCGCCGTGTCGCCCTCGGGAGAAATGGCCGCCATCGCGTGCTCGAGCATGGAGAACACGAACACCAATCAATTCGACCCGACCAAGAGTGACATCGTCATCTACGACGCGACTCAATCGCCTCCTGCGGAAGTCCGACGCCTGGGGCTCGGCGCAAGGCTCAACGCAGGTCTCCAGCCGATCCTAGCGTTCGCGAACGAAGACACCCTCGTCGCGATGACCTACGGGGGGAATGCGACGCCGGGAGACACCGTGGTTGCCGTGAGTGCAACGACGGGTGCAGTTAGTCGGCTAGGCCAGGCCACGACGCCTTACGTGTTCGGCGGCCTGCATTGCTCGCCAGGCTGCGGTGATGTCTGCATCCTGAGCGACGCGGAGAGAAACAAGCTACGCCGGTGGCAGCTCGTCGGCGGTGCCTTGACGCCGCTAGGGGACGATACCGTGGACACCGTCGTAGGTCTCCCACCGCGCGACATCGGGGGACTCAGGTAATGCGGCTCACCTTAGGATATGCAATTCTCCTCACGGCGCTCGCGATGCTCATCGTGATGTCGCTTGCCTTCGGTCCAGGCAGCCTCGCTGATCCGGCTCTTCGCGCGACTCTGCTCACGCTTCGGGCGTCTCGCCTTGGAAGCGCGCTTCTCGTCGGTGCCGCGTTGGCCGTGGCGGGTGTCGTCGTGCAGGGTCTCTTTCAAAACCCGCTCGCCGACGCCTCGGTGCTTGGGACATCGTCGGGCGCAGTGCTCGGGGGCGAAGTCGCGCTCGTTGCGACCGAGCTTCTGGTCGGCCGGCACGGTGCGTACGGAATACCTCCCGATGTCGTGCTGCCCTTGGGCTGTATGGCCGGCGCCATCTTCAGTCTTAGCCTTGTGCTCGCCTTCGCTCGTCGGTCGAGCGACATTCTGTCGCTGGTCCTGACCGGGTTTCTCCTTTCTTCGCTCTTTCTGAGCCTTGGGAGCCTTGTCACGAGCATCGCCCAGGATCGCTGGGAGCTCGGACGCGCAGTCGTGGCCTTTGCACTTGGGGACTTGACGGGCGATGGGCCAGAGCATGTCGCGCTGGCCGCTCCCCTCGTTTTCGCGGGGATCGCGGCCTGCTGGTTCTGGGGAAAGCCGCTCGACCTTCTGTTGTGCGGTGACGAGGAGGCCGCGTCTCTTGGCGTGAACGTCAGTCAGGTCCGCCGATGCTGCGTCCTCTGGGTGGCGGCGCTGACAGCGGGGGCGGTTACGATTGGCGGCAACATCGGGTTCGTTGGCTTGCTCGTTCCACACGCGCTCCGTCCGCTTCTCGGTGTCAACCACCGGCGTTTAGTCCCCATCGCCGCCTTGGGCGGCGGGGTATTCGTTGCAGCGTGCGATCTCGTAGTCCGTGTGCTGCCGGCCCGGGGCGTCGTGCCACTCGGGGTGGTCACGGGTCTCGTCGGGGCCCCCGTGTTTCTCGTGCTCCTCGTTCGCGGCCAGAAACGAGGCAACTATGCCTGAAGCCATTTCCGTTGCCGGGCTTACCGTCGTGCGCGGAGGACGGGCGATCGTCGACCGAGCGACCTTCTCGGTGCGTTTCGGCCGCGTGACCGGACTGATCGGACCCAACGGGGCCGGCAAGTCTTCGATAGTCAAAGCCCTGGTCGGCATCCTCCCCTACGACGGGGCAATCTCCATCGATGGAACGAGCGCGCGCGATCTCGACGGGCCCGGACGTGCCCGACGCGTCGCCTATGTCCCTCAGCAATCGGAGCTTCGCTCGGCATTTCCGGTCTCCGCGGTCGTCGAGCAAGGGCGCTACGCACATCACGCGGGTCGCATCACGTCGACCGCGGGCGACCACGCCGCGGTCGCGCGCGCCCTCGAGCTCACGGAGACCACCTCGCTCGCCGAGCGCTCCTTTCTGACGCTATCGCAAGGAGAACGCCAGCGAGTCCTGCTGGCACGCGCGCTCGCGACCGAAGCACGGGTCCTTCTTCTGGACGAGCCGACTTCGGCCCTCGACGTAGGCCACGCGCTCAAGGTCTACGTCATGCTGCGGCAACTCGCCGAGCAAGGGTACGGCGTGCTCGCCGTGCTCCATCCGCTCGATGCGGCTCTCGAGTGGACCGAAGAAGCGGTGTTACTCGATCGGGGTCGTGTGCTCGCCAGTGGGCCGACGCGTGCCATCATTTGTCAGGAAACCATCGGATCCGTCTATGGCGTGGAGCTGGTTCCAAACGGGGCTCTCGGCTTTCGGCTGCCTGGTGCGATGGCATGAGAGGCGTTGCCGCCATCAACGGAATTGCATTTGTGTTCGCTCTGCTCGCGTCGTCAGCGGCCGTTTGGCTTTTGCGCCCTGCTTCGCCTCCAGAAGTTGGTGTGCGGCATGCCTCAGAGGCCACTCCGAGGCCATCCGATAACCTGATCGATCTCGTAGGGACGCCGATTCCGCGCCGCGACTACCGACGCATCATTTCGGCAAGTACCGTCAGCGATGCGGTTCTTGTCGAGATTTGCGAACCGGATCGGGTGGTGGCATTCGGTGCCTATGGTGAAGGCCGGGGTGCACGAGGCTTCCGGTACGCCGGCAAGCCGACCATCGAGCACCTCGAGGACCTCGAACGTGTCCTGGCTTTTCGCGCGGATCTCATCCTCGTCAACGGCACGGCGGACCCGCGGCCGGTCGCGCGACTGCGGGGAGCGGGGCTCGTCGTCTTCGATCTCGGCGAGACGCGCGGACTCTCGACACTGATTCCGCAGATTCATGCGATCGCCGAAATGCTCGGGCATCCCGAGCGCGGCGAGTCGTTTGCGCGCGCCATCGTCGAACAGATGACTGCAGTCGCCGCCGACGTCCCGCCATCCGCTCGAAAGCGGGGCATGTACCTGAGCGTCTACGGCGACACGATTCTCGGCGGCGCGAAGGCGACGAGCTACGCCGACGTGCTGAGCGCTGCGGGGGTTCTCGATGCAGCTTCCGCCTACCGGAACTGGCCTCGATACAATGCCGAGCAGGTCTTGATGATGGACCCCGAAGTCATCGTCACCAACACCGGAATGCGGCCACGCATTTGCGGTCGCCCGGGGCTCTCCATGCTGAGCGCTTGCAAGACCCCCGATCACATCGTCGAGGTCGACGGCTCTCTCCTCGGCGATCCAGGCCCATCGATGATCGACGCGGCGCGCGTCATACGCACGGCGCTCTATGGCCTGCCCGCGAGCCCGCTGACGAGAACGCGGACGGGCCAATGAACGCGGACAGGCCCGTGAATGAGGCCCATCCTTGGCCCTTGCCATCAATTCATCGCGATACTACAATGAAAACCTGTCGACACTCTCTTCCGCCGTAAGCACGCTGCAACTGTTCGCCGAGCCAACGCGTGTGCGACTGATGGCTCTCCTTGCCGAGGACGAGCTGACGGTGGCCGAGCTCGTCAACATTACCGAGATCGGTCAGTCGAGCGTCTCGACCCATTTGGCAAGGCTGCGCGACGCCGGGCTCCTTCGCGATCGACGGGTCGGTGCATCGACCCTGTACGCGCTGAATGATGGGAATATGCCAACCGGAGCCCGACGCGTTTGGTCGCTTGTCGCAGAGGAGATAAAGGATGCCGTCCTCGAGGGCGATCGCGAGCGCTGCGCGAACGTGCTCAAGGCGCGAGCGCGGAACGTCGCATGGCCCGACTCGGTGGCTGGCCAGATGGAGCGGCATTACTCGCCGGGTCGGACCTGGGAGAGCATTGCTCGCGGTCTCTTCGGCTTGATGCGTCTCGGCGACGTTCTCGATCTCGGCTCGGGGGATGGCGCGATGGCGCAGCTTGTGGCGCCCCGGGCCGACAGGGTCACCTGCCTCGACCACAATGCAAAAATGGTCGAGGCGGCATGCGCGCGGCTGGCGGAAACGAAAAACGTAACGGTAAGACTCGGTGATATGCACGAGCTCCCGTTTCCCGACGCTTCGTTCGATCAGGTCATGATGTTCAACGTCCTGACGCAGGCGATCGCGCCAGCTCGCGTTTTGGCCGAGGCGGCTCGCGTGCTCCGGAAGCACGGCAGATTGTCGCTCGTCACTCTTGGCGCGCACGACCAAACGGAAGTCACCGCGACCTACGGTGACATCCAGCCCGGCTTCACTCCGTCGCATTTGCGCCGGCTCCTGCAAAAAGCAGGATTGCTTGTCGACGCGTGCGACATTGCGTGCCGTGAAAAGCGACAACCTCACTTCGAAGTCGTTGCAGCCTTTGCCCACAAGAGCCCGTCGTGACCACTGCTCCGATTCGTCATCCGCTCGAGAAGCTGCTTCAGAAACGCATCGCCATCATCGACGGTGCCATGGGTACCACCATCCGCACCTACGGAATGACCGAAGCGCACGTTCGCGGCGAGCGCTTCAAAGACGCGCCCAAGGATCTCCTCAACAACGGCGACCTCTTTTCGCTCACTCAGCCGGCGATGATCTGCGACATCCACAGGCGCTTTCTCGAAGCTGGGGCAGACATCATCGAGACGAACACGTTTGGGGCGACCAACATTGGACAGAGTGAGTTTTTCGTCGAGGATCCGCGCGAGCGAGGCGGGCGGAAAGATCCGGCATTTTACCAAAGAGTCATCGACGACGCGTTTCTGAACGACTTGGCGTGGGAGATCAACGAGCGTTCGGCGCGGCAGTGCCGCGAGTGGGCAGACCGCGTTGCCAACGCGGATGGCAAACAAAGATTTGTGGCGGGTGCCATCGGGCCGCTCACCGTGTCGCTCTCGAACTCGCCTGACGCCGACGACGCAGGTTTTCGCGTCGTGACATTCGATCAGGTCAAGGCGTCCTACGTTCGCCAGGTCCGCGCACTGATCGCGGGCGGCGTCGACGTGCTCTTGGTCGAAACCATCTTCGATTCTCTCAACGCCAAGGCAGCGCTCGTTGCGATCGAGGAAGTGTTCGAAAAGGACGGGAGGCCCTTGCCCGTGATGATCTCCGCGGCCGTCGGCCGAGGAGGCGAAACGATGATCTCTGCGCAGACGGGTGAAGCCCTTTGGAATGCGGTGAAGCACGCCAAGCCCATGTCGATCGGTCTGAACTGCTCGCTCGGCCCCGACCTGATGTACCCGTTTCTTTCGGAGCTTGCGGAAAAGTCCGACGCGGCAATTTCTTGTTACCCGAACGCAGGGTTGCCAAATCCCTTGTCGGCGACGGGGTTCGACCTGCTCCCCGAGGACATGGCGCGCTACTTGAGCGAGTTCGCGCGAGGCGGACTCGTCAACATTGCGGGTGGTTGCTGCGGGAACACTCCAGAGCACATCGCAGCTATCGCGAAGGCGCTCGAGGGGTTGCCACCCCGCGAAATCAAGGACGTGAGCACACTCGGTCCGGCTCCTGCCTCCGTCGACGTCGCCACGATCTCCGAAGGTCCGCGCCCGCTGCGCTTGTCGGGCTCGCAACCCTTCACGCAACAGATCGGCGTCTACATGATGATCGGCGAGCGAACCAATGTCGCGGGCTCGCCGAAGTTCGCCAAGCTCATCAAAGAAGGAAAGTACGAGGAAGCAGTAAGCGTCGCGCGACAGCAAATCGATAGCGGCGCGAACGTCATCGATATCTGCATGGACGAAGGGATGATTGATGGCGTTACCGCCATGACACGCTTTCTTCTGCTTCTCGCCACCGAGCCCGAAGTCGCCAAAGTGCCGTTTATGGTCGACTCGTCGAAATGGGAGGTCATTCTCGCGGGACTGAAGTGCCTTCAGGGCAAGGGGATCGTCAACTCGATCTCGCTCAAGGAAGGTGAAGAGCGTTTCCGTTCGAACGCAAGGACGATCGCACAATACGGTGCCGCCGTGGTCGTCATGGCCTTCGACGAGCAAGGACAGGCCGCGACCTATGCCGAGAAGATCCGCATTTGTGAGCGCGCCTATCGAATTCTCGTCGACGAGATCGGGTTTCCCCCAGAAGACATCATCTTCGATCCCAACGTTCTTACCGTCGCGACCGGCATCGAGGAGCACAACAACTATGCCGTGGACTACATCGAAGCCACCCGCTGGATCAAAGCGCATTTGCCGCACGCCAAGGTCAGCGGCGGTGTCTCGAACGTTTCGTTCAGCTTCCGCGGAAACAATCACGTGCGCGAAGCGATGCACTCGGCCTTCCTGTATCACGCCATCCAGGCCGGTATGGACATGGGAATCGTCAATGCCGGAATGCTCGAGGTGTACGAAGAGATCGATCCAGAGTTGCGCGAGCTCGTGGAAGACGTCCTGCTCAACCGTCGACCGGATGCCACGGAGCGGCTCGTCGAGTTTGGCGAGAAGCTGAAAGCGGTCGGTCGAGGCGAGTCGACCACCGAGAGAAAATTGGAGGACTGGAGAAAGGGCACGGTCGAGGAACGCCTATCGCATGCACTCGTCAAGGGCATCGACACCTACATCGACGCGGACACCGAGGAGGCACGCGCCAAGCTCGAGCGCCCGCTTTCCGTCATCGAGGGGCCGCTCATGGACGGCATGAGCGTCGTCGGAGACCTCTTTGGCGCGGGAAAGATGTTTCTGCCGCAAGTGGTGAAGTCGGCGCGTGTGATGAAGAAAGCCGTCGCCTATCTCTTCCCCTTCATGGAGGCCGAGAAGGCCGCGATGGCTACTGCCGGACAAACGGTGCAGACGCAGGGCAAAGTCGTTCTTGCGACGGTGAAGGGAGACGTCCACGACATTGGGAAGAACATCGTCGGCGTGGTCCTCGCTTGCAACAACTATCAAGTGATCGACATGGGCGTAATGGTCTCTTGCGAGAAAATTCTCGAGCGCGCCAAAGTCGAGAAGGCCGATCTAATTGGTCTGAGTGGCCTTATTACTCCGTCGCTCGACGAGATGGCGCACGTTGCGCGAGAGATGGAACGCCAAGGTTTCCAGCTGCCCCTGCTCATCGGCGGCGCCACGACGAGTCGCGCGCACACGGCCGTCAAGATTGCACCGTTTTACAGTCAACCGGTCGTGCACGTCCTCGACGCCAGCCGTGCGGTGCCCGTCAGCACGAGCCTGCTCAGCCAAGAGCGCAAGGCGGCATTCGTTCTTCAACTGCGTGCCGACTACGAGCAGCTTCGCCGTTTGCATTCCGCGCCGAAGGCCACGCTCTTGTCGCTCGAAGCGGCGCGTGCGAATCGCACCCGAATCGAATGGCGATCCGCCGACCTACCCGCGCCGGAGTTTGTCGGCGTACGCGTGCTCGAAGACTTCCCGCTCGCCGCGCTGCGCGAATTCATCGATTGGTCCCCGTTCTTTCACACTTGGGAGCTGCGCGGCGTCTACCCGCAGATCTTGCAGCACGAGAAGTACGGCGAGCAGGCGCGCGTTATTTTCGCCGAGGCGCAGACTCTTCTCGACGAGATCATTTCGAATAAAGCTCTCAGGGCGCGCGCGGTCTACGGATTCTTTCCCGCGAACGCGGTGGGCGACGATGTGGAGCTTTATAAGGATGAGTCGCGGAAAGAGGTGTGGGAGACCTTCCGCTTCTTGCGTCAACAGACCGAGAAGAGGCAACGAACGGAGCCAAATCGATCTCTCGGCGATTTCATCGCTCCGAAGAAGACGGGCCTTCTGGATCACATCGGCGGTTTCGCAGTCAGTACCGGGTTCGGCCTCAAAGAGATATGCGACGCGTTCAGGGCAAAGAACGACGACTACAACGCCATCATGGCCGAGGCGCTAGCGGACCGGCTGGCCGAGGCTTTCGCCGAGTGCCTTCACAAACGCGTGCGGGATGAATGGGGCTACGGCAAGAAGGAGACTCTCACGAACGAGGATGTTCTCGCTGAGAAGTACCGAGGCATCCGGCCAGCAGCGGGCTATCCGGCTTGTCCCGACCATACCGAGAAGGGCACGCTTTGGAGGCTCCTCGACGTCGAGCGAAACGCCGGGATAAGGATTACGGAGTCATTCGCAATGTGGCCGGGCTCGAGCGTCAGCGGTCTCTACTTCGCCCATCCGGAATCGCGATATTTTACGCTTGGCAAAATCGATCGCGATCAAGCGCTCGACTACGGGGCGCGCAAGGGGATGACGACGCAGGAGGTGGAACGCTGGCTGGGGCCGAACCTGAACTACGATCCGGCGAGCTAGTCACTCGCGCTGCGATCGAGCCGCGTCGCCGGGTTTAGGTGCGTCGATTTGCCGCATCGACTTGACCTCGCATCCGTTCCACAGTTGCGCGCTCATGAATCGCCTCGCTTCGCTGCTCGTGCATGTGGGGCTTGCGGCGTGCGGCTCGGCCCACGAAGTTGCGTCGACCGAGCCTTTGACGTTCACCGCGCAGCCATTGATGACGGTAAAAAGCGGGTTGGGCAAGCTTGCCATCGACGTGCGCACGGCTCCTCTGCAGCCCCCGACGCGCGGCTTGCAGGGGGTGCAGCTCGTGATTCGCGACTCCAAAACGGGAGCTTCCGAGCCAGGTCTCGCGTTGGGCGTTCTGCCTTGGATGCCCGCGATGGGGCATGGCGCGCCTTTGACCCCTAGGGTAGAAGAGGGTCCGCCGGGAACGTATGTCGTCAGCGAAGTCGACTTCTTCATGCCCGGCACCTGGGAGCTTCGCTTGAGCATCTCGGGGGCGGTTACGGATCATGCCGCGCCGTCCTTTCAGATCCCGTAGCTGTCTCATCGCCGTCTTCACGACTGTGGCTTGCGTGGTTGTCGCCGCGCGCGCAAAAGCCCAGGCATGCTGCGCCGCTTCCGGTATTGCGACTCCGGCGCGTCTGGCCCCCGATGAGTTGGCGCTCCTGGGCACTCAGTGGAAGGTGGGGGACGAGCTTGGGTCGTTCGATTCGGCCGGTCAATACGCCTCTTCACCCGCTGGAGCTTCCGAGCTGGACTTCGAGCAAGACATCTTCGGCGCGGCTCGACTGCCCTATCGGGGTCAGGTCGCGCTCTTCGTGCCCCTGGTCGAAACGAGGCGCACGAGCCTGGGGCAATCCGAGTTTGGCGGAGGCATCGGGGATGTGAACGCGAGCCTTCGCTACGACTTCACGCTAGCGGGAGGCTCGACGATCGTGCCAGGGCTCGCCGGGCTGGTTGGCCTGACTCTGCCGACCGGAACGCCGCCTGATGCACCGAGTCTGGGCCCCCTGGCTACGGGAGCAACGGGCATCGGTGCGTATCAGATCAACGCTGGCGTAGCAGTCGAGCAGACCTTCGGGCCGTGGCTCGTCAGCGCCACTGGGATTGCGGCGCAGCGAACCGCTCGCACCGTCGGCGTTGCGCCCAATCAGGTGCACGAACGACTTGCCGTGCAATGGACGGCGCTCGTGATCGCCGCGTATACGTTCTCCAGTGCGGTCGCTCTCGGCGCGGGGGTGTCCTACGTCGTCGAGGACGACGCCACAATTGGCGGCCAGCCAAGCCCTGGCACAGGGCATCGCCTCTCGACCTTTACGCTCTCGGGGATCCTTCCTCTGAGCGACGCATGGCGCCTGCAAGGCGGGTTGTTCGACAACTTGCCTATCGCGTCGCTGGGGATGAACCAGCCCGGTGGGCTAGGGCTCTTCGCGACGCTGATAGCCTCGTGGCCGCGCGCCTCGTCCTGCCCGACTCCACGGCCCGTCGGCGGTTCGACGTAGCCGGTATAGCGTCGACACAGTTGCGGCCGCGTAACCGCTACAAGCGGAAAGTGCGAGCCGAGCCGGAAATGGCTGATCCCAGGGCACCCCAGTACCGAGTCGTTTGCAGAAAACGACGCAAAGGGTGATCGGCGGCGGTGCGGGACTCCACCATCCCATCGCAAGGAAGGCTCTCACATGCGTTATTCGCCTTACGGATGGAGCGCGCTGGCCGTCGCGGCGCTCGCGTGCAGCTCGAATGCCCCCCGCACCGGTTCGACGGCGACCGGCAGCGGCGAGGAGACTGGCGCAAGCGGTGATGGGACAGGTAGTGGCAGCGTCGCCCAGGGGACTGGTGGCTCAGGGAGCGGCGGATTGAGCAGCACCGGCTCGAGCACGGGCAACTCAGGGACGACCGTCGCTGGTTCCGGGAGCGGCTCGGGCAGCGGCGGGGTGAGCGGCATGGGCTCGAGCGGTGGCGGCTCGGGTGGGAGCTCGAGCGGCTCCGGCGGCAGCAGCGCGACTCCCGACGGAGGCGACGACGCCTCCAGCGACAGCGCATCAGCCGGAGAGGGGGGCGCCGGGTGTGCTTCCGGGTATCAGCTCTGCGACGATTTCGAAGGGGTAGCGGCGGGCGCGACAGGAAGCGTTTGGACCATCGACAATTCGGGGTACACCGTCGAAACCGTAACGACCATGGCCCACAGCGGCACGCACTCGGTTCACGTCGCGGCGAAAGGCGTGAGCGGGCACGGGTACATCGTCGAGACCAAGACATTTCCCGCGACCGATTTTTGGGGACGCGCGTATCTGCTGCTTCAGGCGCCGGGCTCGGGACACGAAGTGTTCGTGGCGCTCGACGGCAACAACAACGAGCAAGTGCGTATTCTCAACGATCTCGGCAACGGTAAGATCGCCACCAACCGCCGTTCGGACGACCAATCCAAGGAATCAAGTCAGGCGTATCCGATGGGCACATGGGCCTGTTACGAATGGCACGAGACGCCTACCGGGCTGCACGTCTATTTCCAGGGAAGCGAGCTTACCGACATTGCCGAGACATGGACGGAGGCGACCTTTTCGTTGCTACGTCTCGGCTTCGAACGATTCGATACCGGGACCGGAGGCGACATCTACATCGACGACGTCGCGGTGAACAACGAACAAATCGGCTGCGACTGAGTCCGGGTACGCGCGCACCCGAGCCTTGCTAGAGGGCGGGATCTCAGTTTGCCGGCTCGCTCGAGCCTAGGGGCTACTCTCGCGAGTGGCGACTCCGTTCTCCAGCGCGGGAAGCAGGATCGTGAAGCAGCTGCCCTCGCCTTGGGCGCTTTGAACCGAAATAGCCCCGCCGGTCAGCTCGACGATCTCGCGCACTGCGGACAGGCCGATCCCCGTACCTTTGCCCGGCGCCTTCGTGGTGAAGAAGGGCTCGAAGACGCGCGCCTTGACTTCGGGGCTCATGCCATCGCCCGTGTCGCTGACTTGAAGGGCCACGGCGGCTGTCTGTCCCCCGCGGGTGGGTGTTTGGGCCAACTGATCGGAAGAAGCTCGCGCGGTGCGTATGGTTACCGCCCCTGGCGTGGGCATCGCATCACGCGCATTGCCTACCAGGTTCAGGAGCACCTGCTGGAGCTGTGTCGGGTCGGCGCCCACTACCGGCAGATCCGTGCCAAGCTCTATGAGAAGGCGACTGTCGCCGGCGAAGCGCCGAAGTAGTGGCTCGGCCTCACTGACGACTGCGTTGACGTCGAGAACGCGTGCCTCGATGGCCTGGCCGCGGCCAAAAGCCAGCAGCAGGCGAGTCAGAGTGGCTGCGCGTTTCGAGGCTTCCTCAATCGCCTGCGCCGTGACTGCGGCTTCTGGATCGCTGCTTCTCTTTAGGGCGCTCGAGAGCCCCAGGATTACGGTGAGAATGTTGTTGAAGTCGTGGGCCACGCCCGCCGCGAGGCTGGCGACCGCATCGAGCGTGCGCGTCTGGGCCAGGCGCTCCTCGAGGTGCACTCGCGCGCTCATATGCTCGAGTGCATCCTTTTTCGCCCTCTCGATAGTGCGCAGGGCTACCGCCAAGATGGCCCCTGTGATGACGAGCGTGGCGGCGATGACGAAGCCGAGGCGTACCGGGTCGGGGCCTGCTCGCTGCGGCAGGACACCGCTTTGCTCGAGCAGCAAGAGGACGAGCGTCAACAAAGCCGCCGCCACTGCGGTCACGAGCGCAGCGCGGCCACTCCAGGTCAGGCCCGCGAGTAGCACGATGGGCGGCAACACGAAGCCAGCCGGTGAACGCATTCCGCCATACCGGAACATGACCACGGCGACGATGAGGAGGTAGACCGTCACGAATGTAGTGATGGCCAATCGAAGGTGACCCGTCTTCGAGACCGCATAGGCCAACAGATGAAGCGCGAGCATCGACGCGTAGGGGAAGACCGTTGTCCACGCGTCCCCGTGGCGAGCGATGTTCAGGAGCGCGCCCACAGCCATCAGCGCGCCCCCAGCAACAAGCAGTGTCCGGAGGGTGCGCGTTCGCTCCTTGAGGCTGTCGGCCCCCGCGTCGCCGTCGCGTATCGTCACCCCCATGACGTGTCCATGTATGCTCCTTCGCGAGGACAGCCCTCGGAAGCCGGTGTGACAGGGTAATCCATTTGGGCACTCGTCGGGTCGCCGTTGGCATGGTGTCCGATGCTCGATCCGCCCGATGGATCGCGTGCCTTGGTCGATGACTAAAAGTTTGCCGTGCGTTGTTTTCGCTTCGACGTCCGCCACAACGTTCTCAGCTCCCCGCTCCAGCCGAACGGGTGCAGGCCCTTTTCACGGCGACGGAGTGAACGAGGGTGCACGGTTCAAATTCGCAACCGCTTGATTTCCGCCGGATTGGCGCAAAAAAGAGCCCGTGGTGCTACGACGGCAATCGGTACGCACTTTGCTTTGCAGTGTTCGATGCGTCCAGCAGGGCTCGCGCTTCTCGCCTTGTCTGCTGGCGCTTTGGGAGGAATCGCATCGTCGGTGGCGCGACCCGAAGCGCACGCCGCCAGCCAGGGGGAAGTGACAGTTCCTGTGCCCCCCCAAGGCGTTGTCTTTCGAGGAATCGGAGGTAGGGCTGTCGCGCGCATTACGTCCGAGTCTGCGGGCGGTTCGTTCGAAGTACTCGACAGTCGCGGAGAGGTGGCCGTGCGCATGCGTGCGTCGTCAGGTGGCGGCTTGGTGGAGGTGGCCACCTTAGGGTCGGCCGCCGCTCCCCTGCAGCTCGGCGGCTCGCCGGGCGATCCGGGATACTAGTCCACGTTTCGCGGAACTCGCGGCTCGCGGTCGTGTCTCTCCGTGAGCGCGGACTTCTCGGCCGCGCAGAGGCCGGTGAAGACATGCAGAGTCGTGTCCTGGTTGCCGGAGCGCTGGTGCTCTTGGCGGCGACGGTAGCCACTCATTCGACACGTCGCTATCGGTCGCGGGGGTAGAGCTCGAGGTCGAGCCTACTGAGCCCCCGTCACCCGACGTCGAAGCGCCCGAGACCGAAGCCACGGAGCCTTCGGGAGGCGCCGAGCCGAACTAGAGGGGTCTCCCCAGAGGACTCGACCCCGAGGAAGAGAGTCGAGCGCTAGAGTGCAAGGTCGTGCGGCGCCTTCCGTCTTTCCTGTGGGCGCTACTCACGCTGCCTTTCGGGCTCACCGTCGGATTCGCGACTGTGGCCGTGCCGTTCGTTCTTCGCGCGCGCGGGCTCGACATGACCACAATCGCGACCGTGTCGCTGGTGGTACAGCTTCCCCACGTCATCAAGCTCTTTTGGTCTCCAGCGCTCGACGCTGGAGGCGCGCGGCGCTCCTGGTACTTCGCGTCCGTCGCTATCGCGGCTCTTTGCCTGCCAGTGGCCGCCCTCATTCCGCCGCGCGGTGAGCTTCTCGTTGCCACGGTCGGGGTCCCTCTCGTTTGGGTGTACGCAGCAGTCCTTTTCTTCGCGCAAGCGGCCGTGGCCACAAGTGGGTCCGCGCTGCTTGCGCTCATGGCGCTTACCGTGCCTGACGCGCGGCGCGGAGCGGCCTCGGGCTGGCAGACGGCGGGCAATCTCGTAGGTACGGCCACCGGAGGCGCGCTCGTCACATGGATGCTCACGCACGCCTCGCCGTGGTCCACAGCTACGACACTCGGGGCGATCTGTGTGGTCGCGACCGTGCCTGCCGCGTTCATCGACGAGCCTCGCTCGCCTAGGCGCAGCGCTCGGGCGCTCGTCGTCGAGCTGCTCAACGAGGTGTGGCAGACGCTCCGCTCGGTGGACGGTTGGACAGGGATGCTCATTTGCCTGTCGCCGGTCGGCGCAGGCGCCCTCACGAACCTCTTTAGTGCTCTCGCGAGGGAATATGTGCGCGACGACGCCGCCTCCGAGCGGCTCGTCGTTGTCGTCAATGGCCTGATTGCGGGCCTGCTCAACGGCGTCGGGGCCCTTCTCGGGGGCTACCTGGCCGATCGGATGAACCGGCGATTAGCGTATGTGCTCTTCGGCGGCCTTGGCGGCCTGTGCGCCGTCGCGTTGATGGTCTTACCTGCGACTCCGGCGGCCTTCACCGCCGGATGCCTGTTCTACCAACTGGCCAATGGCCTCTGCTACGCCGCGTTCTACGCTTTCGTGCTCGAGCTCCTGGGCAAGAAGGCCGGGATCGCCACGCAATTGGCCCTCTACGTGGGCGCTTCCAACTTTGCAGTCACGTACGTTACTTGGTTGGACGGCTGGAGCTACGATCGAATGACGGCGCTTTTTCCGAAGAACCCCGCGGCCGGCCGTATCGGCATGACCGGGATGGACGCCCTGTCGACGTTCGTCGGGATCGCCGTTCTTTACGCGACTGCCGCTCACATTCGCCGGACTCGCGCACGAAGAGCGCCCTGGGCCTCCAGCGTCTCGACGGGTTCCTAGCCAGCGGCTCGGCAGGGCATCAAGGTCGCAGCGACTCGCAAGCGAGCAGAGCCGCGACCTCCTCATGGGTCCCCACCGTGATCCGCAAGGCGTCGCGGAGCTCGGGAGTCTCGAAGTGGCGGACCAGGATCCCCTCGTCTTTGAGGCGACCCTGTAAGGGTTTGAGATCGATACCGGGTCGGCGAGCGAGCACGAAGTTGGCCGCACTCGGAAGGCACTGAAACCCGAGCTGACGGAGGCCCTCGATGAGAACCTGTCGAGTCGACCTAACTTTGGCGACGCTCTCCAACATCCACGCATGGTCATCGAGTGCGGCCACGGCCGCTACGATGCCGAGCCGGTTGACGTTGTAGGAATCTTTCACCTTCGCCAGCGTCGCGATGACCGCGGGCGAGCCAAACGCCAGACCCACCCGCAAGCCGCATAGCGCGAAGGATTTGGAGAACGTCCGCAGAACGACCACGTTCTCGTGGCGGCGGACTAGCGAGAGGGCGGTGTCACCCGCGAAGTCGACGTACGCCTCGTCGATGACGAGCAGGCCTCGAAGCTTGCGGGCAAGCTCGTCGAGCACGCCGACCGGCGTGAACGTCCCAGAGGGGGCGTTGGGGTTGCAGATGATCGTGACCTTCTGTCCTTGCTCACCGAGGCGCTCCACGGGAAGCGCAAAGTCCTGAGGGAAAGGCACTTCGACGGCCTGCGCGCCCTGAATGGACACGAGCGTCTCGTACAAGCTGTAGGTCGGCCGGGGGTAGACGACGCGGTCGCCACGGTCTGCGCAAGAGCGCATGATCATCGTCAGCAAGTCGTCCGAGCCGTTCCCCGCCAGGATCTGATCGACCGCGACGCCATACACGTCGGCAGCCTTGCTGCGGAGCGCGCTCGCCATCGGATCGGGATAGAGACGAAGGTCGGCGTTCACCGCCGCTCGCACTGCATCGAGCACCCGGGGCGAAGGAGGATAGGGGTTCTCGTTCGTATTTAGCTTGATGTAACGGCGGTCGCGAGGCTGTTCGCCCGGCACGTAGGCCGCCAGGCGAACGATGTCGGGTCGGACGAATGCAAGGGCGCTCATGCGCTTAGGCTAGCGCGTCGCCGCTCTTGGCTCCGTCGTTAGGACCACTGCCGGGTCGGGCTGAGCCGCCCCGCCGCACGAACGGCAGGGGCCGCGCGAAGATGGTCGCACAGCACAATCTCGGTCCAAGGGTCCATTGGGGCGAACGCGATGCCGACGGCTCTGCGCTCATCTTGACGCCGTCGGCCCTGAAGCACTCGGACGACGGTGGCTTCACAGTCGAACCACCGATCGTCGACGGGGCTTTTGAACGCGACGAGGAGATCCTCACCCGTTAGAATCGATAAGTCGGTCTCAATCAGCATGCCCCGGGTCGAAACGTCGATAACCTGGCGGCCGACGAGTCTGAAATCGCGCAGGCGGACGACCTCGCAAAGGGGCCGTGCGGCGCGTCTCTTGCGGGCGTGTGGGCACTGAGCATGAAGCACGGGTCGCATTCTCGAATCGTATGAACGCGGCACGCGGCGGGCCAAGAAAGCGACCCGCGGCCAGGGGACGATTCGGCGGGGCCGACCGGACCCTCACTCGATTTCGTCCGGGCGCTCGGCAAACCGATAGCCGACGCCCCGCACGGTCTGGATGTAGATTCCCGCATTGCCGAGTTTCTCGCGAAGCCGCTTGACGTGAGTGTCGACGGTTCGTGTCGTTACGTCGGCGTCGATCTTCCAGACATCACTCAGGAGTGCATCGCGCGTTTGGACGCGGTTTCTTCGGTCGTGCAGCGTGAGAAGCAGTTTGAACTCGAGAGCCGTCAGCTCGACTTCGTGGCCGTCGACCCACACTCGATGCGCCGCACGGTCGACGCGTAGCATCCCGAACTGGAGCATTTCGCCGCCACCGCTGTCCTCGGCGCCACCCCGACGCAGCACCGATTGCACGCGAAGCAAGAGCTCGCGCACACTGAAGGGCTTAACGATGTAGTCGTCGGCACCTAGCTCGAAACCGAGAACGCGGTCGATCTCTTCGCCCTTGGCCGTCAGCATCATCACGCGCACGCCGCGCATGGTGGTGTCTTGACGCAGCGTCTTGCATAGGTCGGTGCCGGAGCCGTCCGGCAGCATGAGGTCGAGAAGAACCAGGTCGGGGCGGCGGTCGCGCGCAAGGCGAAGACCTTCCTTTGCCGTCGACGTCAGCGTCACGTCGTGTCCGTCGCGCTTCAAGTTGTAGTCGAGCACCTCTTGAATGTCGGGTTCGTCCTCGACGACCAGGATGCGCGCCATGGCTGTTCCCTATCCAACAAAGGTGACGATTCCGTTACGAAAGGGACCCTTGCGGGTGTCCATCGTTACCGCTCCCCAATGCCCGGTCTGGGTTGCGAAGGCGCTTCCACATGCGTGACGTGCTCGGGCGCGGGTCTGGGTGCGCGCGAGCGAGTCGGGGGCGGATCGCTCGGGGAGCCATGTGGCAGAAAGACCGTGACGGTCGTGCCTTCCCCTGCGCGACTGTCGATGTCGAGCGCCCCGCCGTGGGCCTCGATGATCCGGTCGACGATGGCAAGACCCAACCCCGTCCCGCTCGGACGCGTCGTGAAGAAGGGGTCGAGCGCGCGCGAACGGACTTGAGTGTCCATGCCCTCTCCCGTGTCGATAATGTCGACTCCGAGGCCATCGGCGCCCTCTCGGTTCCACGTGCGCACTCGGATCGTGAGACGGCCGCCGGCCGACATCGCTTGGACCGCGTTGTCGATGAGGTTGTCGAAGACCTGGCGTAGGAGGTTGGCATCTCCCCAGAGGCGACCTTCGTGCGCGTCCATTTGGAGATCGGTTTGGACCGTCTTGGCCCCCGCGCTCGCGAGCGCGAGAGCGCGCTCTAGCAAATCGCGGAGCGCGATCTGGGAACGCTGCACGCTCACAGGCCGGGCGTAGCGCAAGAGGTCGCTCACCAGCCGATTCAAACGACTGGTTTCCTCGTCGAGGATCGCGAGCAGTACGTCGTGGTCCTCCCTCGAAATGGCCGGCTTTCGTAGCCCCGCGCCGGCGTTGGCGATCACAGCAAGGGGGTTTCGCACCTCGTGGGCGATGACGGCCGCTAGCTCGCCAACGACGGCAAGCTGCTCCTTTTTCAAGAGCTCCTCCTGAATAGCACGAAGGTCTTCGTACGAGCGCCGGAGCTCGCGCGTGCGCGTCTGAAGCTCCTGCGTGCTTCGGTCGAGCTCCCGAGCCACCGACGCGTAGCGGGCGCCCGGCGTCGTGGCCAGCGAAACCACGAAGACGGCGAGCCCTGCATCCACGAGATGCCCAGCTGTCAGAAGTCCCGCGGCGGCTAATAGATCGTTGAGGGCAGTCGCGAAAAGGACCGTGGCTCCGACCACCACCGGCAAGGCTCCCTCGACTCGCGCGAGATACGCGCGCGACGTGAGAAGGAGCGTGATCCCGACTGCGACCACGCCCACGAGAAGCGTCGAGACGGTGAGCGCGCGGCCCACGTGCCCGGCCTCCGCGCTCGCGTCGATCCATCGAACGGCGTGCGCCCCCGCGTCGGCAGGCAACGGAGACAACCACCCAAGAGCGGGCGGGGCGATGGCGATCGCGTAGATGGCCAACCGCTGCCAGGGAGTGATGCGGCTACTCGCATAGGCGAACGCAAAATCTACGGAGCACGCCAGGGCCAATGCGAGGCCCGCGCTTGCAGTGAATCGAGTCGCGAGCTCCGCCAACCCATGGCCTGCGCCAGTCGCGACCACGATGCTCGCGCTTCTCGACGCGGCGACCAAAGCAAGGAGGGCCGCGAGCCCATACTGCCGGTCGGCCCGGCGGCGCAAGTAAAGGGACGCGAAGAGAAGAGCCGCTAATAGCTCGGTCGCGGCGGTCGCAACATGTACAGGGACCACCCAATCCACGGGAGCACAGCTTACGGGCTAGCCGCCGCGCGCTCCAGTGGTTGGGCGGGCTGCTTTTCTAGTGCGCGACGCTGAAAGACCTACTCGTCGAATTCCACGACCCCGCGAGCGGCTTGCCATCAGTGCCCAAGAGGTCGAGTTTTACGGTGTACGAGCCGTCTTGGAGGTTGTCGAGATAGTACGGCGTGCCGAACTTATTGACGTCCGCCGTCTTCTCGCCGTCGATCCCGGGGCCCGTGACAGCGATGTGCACGTGGTCCTTGTCCGGCGCAAGCGTCACGTTGGCGATCTGAAAGTCGACGAGGACGTGATTTGCCATCTCGCCTTTGTATTCGCCCTTCGGACGACTGTAGATGATGAGCGGCTTGGTGATGTCCTGCGTCTTCTCTCCCTTTTTCCCGACCCAGAACTCGACCACCGCAAGCGCACCCTTGGTCTTGACGCTTTCGTGGTTGGCGCGGCTCGGGAATGCCACAAGGACGTGTTGGCCCTCGTCTAGAGCTTCGCTGCCCGTCAGCTCCGAAAGCTTGATCGGCGATTTGGGGTCATAGATCGGCTTGTAGGGTCGATGGTCGAGGATCAGGTGAACGTGCGCGTCTCCTGGCGCCGTTTTCCAATTCTTGACGTCGAGCTTGACCTCGAAGTCGCTAGACTTCGCTGTGGGGACGAGTTGCCCCTTGGTTGGCGCAGTGAACGCGACCGTGGGAAGGGGGGCGGGTGGCGCGGGGCTGGCCACGCCTTCGGTGAGCTGAATGGGCGCGGGCGGTGGGGGCGCCTCGGCGGGCGCGGCCGACGCCGTGGGCACGGGAGCGGCTGCCGAAGCCGCGGGCGGTGGAGCTGGGGGCGGGGGAGGCGGGGGCGGAAGATTCTCGTTGGCGCCGCCGCACGCAAGGGCGAGAGCTGCCGGCAGCACGGGGAGGGTGATGAAAAGAAGCCTGCGGACGTTGCGGAGGTTCATAGGGCCGCGAGCATTGTCCGGGCGCGCGCCGAGCGCAAGGCCGGCTTGACGTCAGGCCGCCGAGCGCGTCACGTTCTCGGGATGCCTTTCCGCGACCAGTATCTCTTCGTTTGCACCAATCGTCGCGTCGATGGGCACCCGAAAGGGTCGTGCGCCGAGAAGGGTTCGGAGGCGCTGGTCCTGCGGCTGAAGGAGTCGCTGGCGCAGCGGAGCCTTCACAAAAGCGTCGTCCGGGCGTGCGCTTCGAGTTGCCTCGATTTGTGTGAAAGCGGCATCGTCGTGTTGCACGAGCCTCGACATGTCGCGTACGGGCGAGTCACTCTAGAGGATGTGGAAGACCTAGCCGACGCGGTCGCTCATGGGCGGATCGTCGATCGTCTTGTCGTCTCCAGCGGCGACGGCTCTACGCGAAGCGGGGAGCTCTAGCGTTGGGCCCGCTTCGCCTTCCCGGTTTCTCATTCCGAGAAGAGCTCAGCGGCAGCTACTGGTTGCTCGAGGAACCTACCGACGAGCGCACAATTCGCGTGCACTTGGAGACGCGAGTTCGCGACGCCGCCGCGTTCCTGCAATCGCGCACGGGAGAGCTCTCCGGCCGGATCGATGTCGAGGGGATGGCTTCGATGCGCGAAATCCAGGGCACCCTCGCGTTCAAGCTCTTCGAAGAGCAACGGAGCACCTATCGCTTTACGTTTCAGGCCGACGACGGTCGCCCCTACGAGCTCTGCGGACAGAAGGAGTGGAATGCGTTGGCTCCGCTCGAAGCCATTACGCTGCTTCCCGCGAGTCTCTACGACGAGAAGGGCGGGGAGGTGGCTCGCGCGACTCTGCGTTTCGACGTCCGTGCAGACTGGGTCCGGTGGCTGGCAAGCCTACGTCTGGTCGTCGCGTGATAGAGCCCTGGCGCCAGCGCGTGCGGTGTTTGCGGCCGATCCGGAGGTCATCTCCGGTTCGGTTGGGTTTTTGACACGCTGTCTCTCGGGTGACATCTTGTCTCCGTGGGTCCAAACGCGCCGAGCTTTCCGAGCTCTTCATCGCTGACGCCACTCGCGACGGGCGTGGCCGTTCCGTCCCGCGATCCGGTGGGACAGCCCTCACCCGATGCGGTGACCGTGCTCGTCGTCGACGACGAGCGCTCCAATATCGAGTCGATAGAGAAAATATTTCTCCGCGAGGGAATGCGTGTTCTGTCGGCGTCGGACGCGAAGCGAGCGCTCGAGCTCGTGCGCTCGCATCGCGTGCACGTCGTGTTGAGCGACCTGATGATGCCCGGAACTACGGGGCTCGAGCTCTTGCGCGCGATAAAGCAAGTGGCACCGGAAGTGGAAGTCGTTTTGATGACGGCTTACGGCTCGGTCGAGGTGGCCGTCAGCGCGATGCGCGAGGGCGCATACGACTTCGTCGAAAAGCCTCTCAAGCGTATCGCCATCGTCAAGAGCGTTCGGAAGGCGGCCGAGAAGCAAGAGCTCGTGGCCGAGAATCAATCGCTCAAGGACGAAATCAAGCGTCTCGCGCATCGAGAGATCGTGGGTAGCTCCCCCGCGTTGCGCCGCGTCATCGATGTCGCCACCCAGGCAGCGCCCAGTCAGGCCACCGTTCTTCTGCTGGGCGAGAGCGGGACGGGCAAGGAGCTTCTTGCGCGCTACATCCACGAGCGGTCGGCTCGTGTGCGAGCGCCCTTCGTCGCGGTCAACTGCGCGGCGATTCCGGAAACGATCCTGGAGAGCGAGCTCTTTGGCCACGAAAAGGGCGCGTTTACTGGGGCGACCGGAAGGAAAGACGGTCGCTTCGCCAAGGCCGCCGGAGGCACGCTCTTTCTGGACGAAATTGGTGAGCTGTCTCCAAGCGTCCAGGTTAAGCTCTTGCGCGTGCTGCAAGAGGGCGAATATGAGCCTCTGGGCGGCAACACCACCAAGGCGCACGTGCGAATTGTCGCCGCGACCAATCGCGATCTCGTGGCCGAAGTCGCGGCGGGCCGCTTTCGGGAGGACCTATACTACCGGCTCAACGTCATCGCGATTACCGCACCTCCCTTGCGCGCGCGACGCGAGGACGTTCCGCTACTCGTGGACCACTTCCTCGGTCTCTATTGCGCTAAAAACGGGCGGCCCCGTCTGCGGCCGACCCGGGTCGTCTTGGCGAGGCTGATGGACTACGCATGGCCCGGCAACGTGCGCGAGCTCGAGAACGTCATCGAGCGAGCGGTCGTCCTATCGAGAAACGATTCGCTGACCGAGTCGGACTTGCCCGATCACGTCGCCACTGCCCAATCGAGTAGTGCGGCTCCGCTCACGTTCGAGATCGGCACGCCGCTCGACGAGATCGAGCTGAGAGTCATTCGTGAGACTTTGCGTCAGACCAAAGGCGACAAGTCGGTTGCCGCGCAGCTCCTCGGTATTTCGACTCGTACCATTTACCGCAAGCTCGACGGTGTGCCCGAGGACGCCGCTTCGAGCGATTGACACTTTGGCGAGTCGGGCGGGCCCGGCGCGGATACCGCGCCAACCTGTCGCGAAGGCGCGGCGGACAAGCGCGAAACATCCTGTAACTTCGACGGCTTTCGGTGTGGCACGTGACTCGCACCATGGACGGTGGGCCACCCTGCACAGACCCCCAATCTCTCCATGGCCATCGACAAGCTTCTCCGACGCCACTTCTGGGCCGTCATTCTCGCGCTCGTCGCCATCGCGGCGTTTCTGGGTGCACAGGGAATGACCCAGATCGTCGGCGCCAGCTTGGCGGTCACCGAGAAGGAACTCGCCGCAGCGCCGTTGATGGGTCGGTTGGCCCCCCCGCCGAGCGCCTCTAGCCAGCACTCCACCAATGCTGAGCCGATTCTAGCCCGTAACCCCTTCGATTCGGTGACCGGTCCTCTCAATGCCGTCGCGGTTTCCCTTCCCGACCAGGCCCCGAGCTCGGCTCCTGATTTGAGCGATCCCATGAGCGCGCCGGATTGCGACGGAGTGCGGATCCTTGTAATCGCGGCCTCGGCCGATCCGGATTGGTCCTTTGCGGCTTTCGAGACTCAAGCGGAACAAGGCAGGAGTTTTCTCCGTCGGAGGGGCGGGGACGTCGGTGGGAAAAAGGTGGCGTTCATCGGCTGGGATCGCGTCTGGATGTCGACGGGCAATCAACTCTGCCAGTCTCGAATGTTCAAGCCCCCGGCGCTTGCTAGCGCGGCGGCAGCCGCCTCGGTGCCTCCTCCCGCCGCGACAGCCGGGGGAGCATCGGCGATCTCGTCCGAGATCAAGAACGGCATCCAGAAACTGAGCGATACGGAGTTCAAGATCGACCGAGGAGTCGTCGACAAGATTCTAGAGAACCAGGCGGAGCTCATGCGTCAAGCGCGCATCGTTCCTGAACAAGAGAACGGCAAGGTGGTTGGCATTCGTCTGTTCGGCGTGCGGCCGGACACCTTGCTCGGCACCCTCGGGATGGAGAACGGCGACCGGCTCGAAAAGATCAACGGATTCGACATGACAAGCCCGGAGAGCGCCCTGGAAGCCTATGCCCGGCTACGCACTGCCGATCACTTGACCGTGTCGCTCAACCGGCACGGGCAACCGACGAACGTCGATTACAACATCAAATAGAGGATGCATGCCAGGCGAACCGATCGATAACCGTGGGCTCATGAGACGCACACTCATCACTGTGGGCGCCATGGTGGGGGGATGCGTCTTGCTCGTGGGCACGCTCACGCTTCTGGCTTCTTCCATCGCAGGCCGAGCCCTGGTCCCGTCCAGCGGCGACGCGGCCGGAAGCGCGAGCGGCGCTCATGCCGCGTCGTCCGCCGCCAAGACGTCGCCCGTCGGCGCCGCCGCGAAGATCCACTAGGCGCCGCAAACCAATGAGAGCTCGTCTTCTTCAAGCCGCGGTGCTGTGTGGCGTCGGTCTCGCACTCGTTCCATTTCCGGCTCAAGCCCAGCCTGTTCGCAATCGATTGCCGATGCCAGGCATCGCCCCCGCGGCCAACGGTCCGGGGGTGGCAGGCGCCGCCGCCGGTGCCGCACCCGCAGCACCCGCGGCGCCCGCGGCGCCGTTAGCGCCGGCACCGCCCGGGGCGCCCGTGGTGGGTCCTGGCGGAAAGGTCATCGCGGACACGCAGGGGCTTCCGCAGTTCGAGACGGGCATCGAGTACGCGCCGCGGGGCGGGGCCGACCGAGTATCCTTTTCCCTCGAGGACGCGGACCTGCCCGAGCTCGTCCGCGTGATTGGCGAGCTCACGGGCAAGCGGTTCATTTTCGGAGGCAAGGTCAAAAACATCAAGGCAACCGTCTTTTCACCTCAGAAGGTCACCGTCGCCGAGGCGTACCAAGCCTTCCTGTCGATCCTCGAGGCCAACGGGCTCACGGTGGTTCCCCACGGGCGCTTCTACAAGATCATCGATGAGCCCGACGCCAAGGCAGGCGCCCCTGTTTACGTCGCCGGTCAGGCCGGCACCGGGGAGGAGCGTTACATCACGCGCCTTCATCGTCTCCGCAACGCGAGTGCCGAGGAGATTGCGGGCGTGCTCGGGCATTTCAAATCCAAGGACGGCGACATCACGGTCTACGGGCCGGGCAATCTCCTCATCATCACGGACACCGGGACCAACATTCAGCGCATGATGCGCATCTTGGAGGACCTCGACGTTGGGGGCGTCGGCGATCAGATCTGGATCGAACCCATCCACTACAGCATCGCAAGCGACATCGTCGCGCGCCTGAACGAGGTCTTCGACCTCAAGGCGGGGGCTCCGGCCACCCCGGGCAAGGCCGCGGCTCCTAGCGCGGGTGGCGATGTGCACATCACCAAGATTGTGGCCGACGATCGAAGCAATTCGGTCGTCATCATCGGGACCGAGCGGGCGTATCTGCGCGTGCTCGAATTCATAAAGCGGCTCGACGTCCCGCACAACGGTGAAGGCGAGATCCACGTGCTCGCGCTGCAGCATGCGGATGCCGTGGAGCTCGCGAAGACATTGAGCGATATCGTCTCGGGGGCGGCCGCGGGCGGCGCAGCGCCTGCGGCCCCGGGGCGGGCCCCACCTCTCACCATCTTCGAGTCGGGCGTCAAAGTCAGCGCGGACAAGGCTACCAACTCGATCGTCGTCACTTCTAGCCTCAGGGATTTCGCGAACCTGCGCACGGTGATCGACCAGCTCGACCAGGCGCGGCGCCAGGTGTTCATCGACGCCGCGATTATGGATTTGAATATCGACCGTGAGAACCAATTCGGCGTCGTGTTTCATGCTGGCGACGTCGAGAACGGGCCGAGCTCGGCAGGCCAAACGCTCCTTTATGGGGGTCTCAACCCGTTCAAGTCCATCGGACTCCCGACTCCCGGCGACCCGACGCTCAATGCCCTCGCGCTCGGTATTCGTGGCCCGAGCTTGCCGGGGTCCGCGAACTTTCTTGGCACGGGAATCACCATTCCCGCGTTCGGCGTTCTGCTCAACGCTCTCGCATCCACCAACGACTCGGACGTTCTCTCCACCCCGCACATCCTGGCGACGGACAACATTCCTGCCGAGATCAACGTCGGCTCCAATATTCCCCTACAGAGCAACGTGGGCAGCTTGGGCTCGCTGCCCTCTGCGGGAGGCGCTGCATCGCCGCTAGGGGCTCTTGGCGGCCTGGGGGCTCTGGGGGCTCTTGGAGGGGGCTTTGGAACGGCGCCGCGGCAAGACATCGGGACCAAGATCAAGATCGTGCCTCACTTGAACGACTCGGACGAAGTCCGGCTCGAGGTTACCGAGGAGATCAGCGACATCTCCGGTCTTGCTCCAGTGGGATCGCTCGGAGCCCAACCCTTCGCCAAACGCACGGCGCAAACGCAGCTCGTCGTGAAAGACCAGCAGACCGTGATCATTGGTGGCCTGATGCGAAATCAGATTGCGAGGACAGATACGAAGATCCCACTCTTGGGCGACATCCCTGTGCTCGGGGCTCTTTTTCGCTCCAGCAGCACCTCGCTTCGAAAGTCGAACCTGATTCTTGTGCTCACGCCGTACATCATTCGCGAGCAGGCCGACTTGCGAGCTGTCTTCGAGCGGAAGATGCAAGAGCGCCAGGAGTTTCTGGATCACTATTTCGTGTTCAGCGACGATACCGAGTACCAGCCGCCGAAGGACTACTCGCGGACCAACGGCCTGCTCGAAGAGATACGCGAATCTTACATTCAGATCGACGAGAAGCGCGTTCTCGAAGAACTGACGCGCCCGGCCGGGGTGAAGACGCATGAGCCCGGCCAGCCTCTCGAGCTGCCTGCCCCAGCGGCGAATGCACCCGACGATGTTCCCGCCGCCGCACCCGCCGCCGCAAGTCCAGCGCCGGGGACGGCGCCGCCGGCCCCCGCGCCGCCTCCGACACTCAACGTTGCCCCGCCTCCGCGCAGCATCGAACGGATGGAGCGGTAGTTAGATGCCCGCGGAGCAGCGATTTCTAGGCGAGATCCTGGTTCGGAGGGGCGTTGTCGCCGCCGACAAGCTCGAGGCTCTCTGGGCCGTCCAGCGCGAGCGCGGGACGGATCTGCTCGATTTGCTGGTTCACGGCAGCGTGGTCGACGAGATGGTGCTGGCGCGCGCTCTCGGCGAAGAGGCGCAGGTCGGGGTGACCGAACGGATCGATCCCGCGGAAATCACGACGTCTCTCGCTACACGCGTCCCGATCGCGTTCGCAAAAGTACACCGGCTCATCGTCGTCCGAGAGTCCGACGCTGCGGTCCACGTGGTCTGCGCGGACCCGTTCAATACGCAGGCGCTCGACGACGTCCGCGTCATCTTCGGCAAGCCCGTGGAGGCCTCGGTCGGTGGCCGTGATCGCATCGAGGACGCCATCAATCGCGTCTACGAGCGTCAAGCGGGGGAAGAGCAGCTCGAGGGCGAGGACTCGGGGGGCGACGAGGAGGCCGCCGGCGACATACTCGATTCGGACGACGATGCCCCCGTCATACGTTGGGTCAATTCGCTGTTTCTCCAGGCGATGAAAGAGCGCGCGAGCGACATTCACATCGAGCCGGAAGAGAAAGAAGTCATCGTTCGTTATCGGATCGACGGCGAGCTCTACGTGGCCAGGCGCGCCCCGCGAGCCTTCATGAACAGCATCATCAGCCGCATCAAGATCGAGAGCGCTCTCAACATCGCGGAAAAGCGCCTTCCTCAGGATGGGCGCATTACCAAGAGAGTGGCGGGCAAGAGCTTCGACATTCGCGTCAGCACGATTCCGACGAGCCGTGGTTACGAGCGAATCGTCATGCGTCTGCTCAACAAGTCCAGCGTACTGCTCGACTTGCCGGATTTGGGCTTCAGTCCTGGCGAATACGCGCTCATGGACGCGCTCATACGCAAGCCCGACGGAATCATTCTGGTGACGGGACCGACCGGAAGCGGCAAGACGACGACGCTTTACGCCTGCATCAATCGCGTCAACCGCCCCAACTTGAACATTCTGACCGCCGAGGACCCGGTCGAGTACGAGATACAGGGGATTCACCAGGTCCACGTTCAGCCGAAGATCGGGCTGACCTTCGCGGGAGCCCTGCGCGCGTTCTTGCGCCAAGACCCGGACATCGTGATGGTCGGCGAGATCCGCGACAACGAAACGCTCGAGATTGCGATCAATGCATCGCTGACCGGGCACCTCGTTCTCTCGACAATTCACACCAACGACGCGGCCGGTGCGATCACTCGTACTATCGACATGGGTGCCGAGCCGTTTCTCCTGCGCTCGAGCGTCATAGGCATTCTCGCGCAGCGTCTCGTTCGGGTGCTCTGCCCGCACTGCAAGTACTCGTATCCTGCCGAAGACTCGGAGCTGGAGGAGTTGGGTCTGACGACCGAGCGGGTGCGCGCGCGCAAACAGCGACGGGAGAATCCTGCGTCCCGCTACTTCCCACGCACCGTGACCCAGAGCGATCCGGTCGAAACCTTCGACGCCCAGAATCGGCCCATGTTCTACAAAGCGCGCGGCTGCGACCAGTGCACTCAGACCGGGTTCAGCGGCCGGCTCGGTATCTACGAGCTGATGCTCATCGACGACGCGGTGGGGCCGCTGATTCTCAAGCGATCCGACGCGCAGACCATCAAGCGCGTGGCGTGGGAGCAGGGCATGAACACGCTTCGCGACGACGGGGCACGTAAAGTCATCGCCGGAATGACGACTGTCGAAGAAGTGCTCGCCGCCACGCAAGAGGATGTCGATGCCGCGGTGGTGCCTGCGCTCGGTGCGAGGCAGCCTGTGTCCGCGGTCGGGGTGGCCTAGGGAAAGCCCGATGAAGCTCGGAGCGCACTAGCCATGGCGGTCTTCGAGTACCGCGGCATCCTGACCACGTCGGGCAAGAACGTGCACGGCGTTCGGGACGCCGACAACGCGCGGACCTTACGCTCGACGCTCAAGCGCGAAGGCGTTCTGCTCACCAACGCGCACGAGACTCAAGGTGCACGGTCTCGCTCGATGACGTCGCAGGAGGCGCTGTCGGTATTCCGCCGCGTCAACTTGGCCGACGTGTCGATGATGACGCGACAGCTCGCCACCCTCGTGGCGGCCGGCATTCCTCTTGTCGAAAGTGTCGGCGCGCTCATCGAGCAGGTCGAAAAGCTCGAGCTCAAGCGAGTCCTGACGCAGATCGTCGATCGTCTCAACGAGGGAGGCTCGCTCGCGAAGGCCCTCGAGGGTCACCCGCGCGTGTTTTCGAACCTCTACGTGAGCACCGTGGCCGCGGGCGAGGCCTCTGGCACGCTCGAAGGAGTTCTCGAGCGACTTGCCGACTTTCTGGAATCACAATCCAAGCTGCGGGGAAAGGTTGGCGCGGCGCTGGCCTACCCGGCGCTGATGGTGGTCATCGGCTCGGTGCTCATCACGGTGATGATGGTCGTGGTCGTTCCGAAGGTGACCTCCATCTTCGAAAGCCTCGACCGTGCTCTGCCCTGGTATACGCAGCTTCTCATCGGCACGTCGCGCCTCCTCGCGTCGAGCGAGATGCTAGCGTTCGTGCTTTCCCTCGGCGCGTTCACCGCGGCCCGCGCTGCGCTACGCGACTACAAACCGATCGAGCGCGCGAAGCACACGGGCTTTGTCGTCCTCGCGTTCATGGCCGGTCTGCTGCTCATCGCGTGCGCGTTCGCGGTCGACGCGCTCGGCGCATACGTCATCGGGACGGTCGTCGGTATCGTCGCCGGTATCGGTGTTGCGTGGCTCGTCGGGTGGCTGTCGACGCCCGAGGGTCGAATCGCCAAAGACGGTTTTCTCCTCCGCATGTGGGTCGTGGGCCCGCTGGTACGCATGCTCGCCGTTTCGCGCTTCGCTCGCACGCTCGCGACCCTTCTGCGGAGCGGTGTGCCGCTTCTCAAAGCGATGGAGATCGTCAAGAACGTGCTCGACAACGCGAAGCTCGAGAAAGTCATCGAAATGGCCGCCGGGAGCATTCGCGAAGGCGAGTCCATCGCCGGGCCGCTCAAACGAAGCGGGGACTTCCCCCCCATCGTCACGCACATGATCGCAGTGGGCGAGCGCAGCGGGCAACTCGAGCAGATGCTCGAGAACGTTGCGCGTGCCTACGATGCGCAGGTCGAAGCGCGAGTTCAGGCGCTCACCAGCCTGCTCGAGCCGCTCATGATCGTGGTGATGGGTGGCGCCGTCGGGTTCATCGCGTTCGCCATCCTTATGCCGCTGATTCAGATGAACGAGTTCGTCCAGCAATGAAAAGGTGCTCGCGTGTCCGTCTACCGTGAACAGCCGAAGGTCTTCTTTCCTTGGGAGAGGCGGCGCGGGTTGCGGACGGCCTTCCGTGGGACGCGTGTGCGGCAGGCAATGCTCATCGTGGTCGGTCTGGTCGTCTTTGCCTTCTTGCGCCAGCGCGAGCTGCGAGCCTCTCAAGTTCGGGCCACTCGCGCCGCGATTACGACGGCGGGGCGGGCGATGGCGGCGTGGCGCGCCGACCACGATCGGCCGTGCCCGTTGTCGATGAGCGACCTCGTTTCCGCCGGATACCTTTCCGAGCTGCCCCGCGACGCGTGGGGGCGCTCGCTTCGCGTGACGTGCCCGGGGCGCAAAGACCCGCAGGGGTTCGATGTGTCGAGCGACGGCCCGGACGGCGAGCCCGGAGGGCTGGACCGTGTGGAGTGAGAACGACAAGCGACGAGTCACGAGCTTCTTCGAAGGAGTTTTAGCCATGCCCAGAACGCGAGTTACAAGAATCTCCCGACGTGCGGCCTCGCGCGGATTGACGCTCGTAGAGCTGGTCATCGTCATCACGCTCATCGGCGTTCTGACGGGGGCCATTGCGGTCGGCGTCTTGAAAGCGCAAAAGAGCGCGAACGTCGGTGCAGCCAAGACCGCGTGCGACACGATCCGGACTCAGACGATGCAGTGGAAGGCCCTGCATCCGACAGAAGACTGCCCGACGGTCGAACAGCTCAAGACCGAGAAGGATCTCGACACGGGCTTCAGCCTGAAAGACCCCTGGGGCAGCGCCTACAAGGTCGCCTGCGATGCGGACGAAATCAGCTGCACGAGCGCGGGGCCGGATCGGAAAGAGGGAACGGACGACGACATACATCGTCCGCAACTGGACACCTCCTCGAGCAAACCCTGACGTTCGTATGTCTCGTTCGTCTCCAATCATCGTGCGACGTTCCGGTGAGCGCGGCCTGACCCTCATCGAGCTCATCGTCGTGATGCTGCTGATCGCCGTCGTCACCGGTGCGGTGCTCAGTGGCTCGATGCAGCTGCCGTCGGCGCGCTTGCGTCGCTCGGTCACGATGATCGCGAGCGCCGTCAAGGTCGCATACACGCGAGCTACGGCAACTTCGAAGAGTCTGCGCCTGGTCATGGACCTCGAAGGGCAAAAGGTCTGGCTCGAAGAGAGCGACGCGCCGATGTTCGTTCAGTCCAAAGATACGACGGGCGCCGCCGGGGCCGACCCCGTCACCGAGGCCGAGAGGGCCGCGATCGCCCAGACGGAGCAAATTCTGAAAGGCCCCCGCATCCCCAAGCCGCAATTTCACAAGATCGACACGACCGGGTTCGGGGACATGGAAGGGAGTCACGGGGTCAAGCCATTGCAGCGCGGGATCACGTTTCGGTCGGTTCAGACGGCGCACGACGACGCTCCGCGGACGACGGGCCGCGCCTACCTTTATTTCTGGCCTGGAGGGCTCACCGAGCGAGCCTCGATTCAGCTTCGCATTGGAGACTCAATCGAGGACTCGCGAACGCTGACTCTTCTGGTCTCGTCTCCGCTCACCGGAAAAGTGACCGTCAAAGGTGGTGCGGCGGAGCTCGAGCTGCCGATCGACGCCGACCACGCGTCGGACCGTACGGACACCGGGTTCTGAGCCATGGGCACCCTACGCGCCTTTTCGCTCCTCGAGGTGCTCTTCGCGGTGGCCCTCTTTGGCGCTGTCGTGACTTTCATTCTGTCGGCCGAAGCCGGCCTCATCTCGGGTAACAAGACGGCGGCGAATATCAGTCAGGCGACGGAGCTCGGGCGATGCCGAATGACCGAGCTCGAAGAAAAGCAGATCCGGCTCGGCTTCCCGGAGATCGAGGAGAAGGATTCGAGCAGCGCTTGCTGCTTGGAGACCGAGACGCCGGGGTTTTCCTGCGAATGGAACGTCGAGCGGGTCAAACTGCCGGAGGCGACGACTTTGGGGGGCGACGCCGGCCTATCGTCGCTCTATGGTGGAAATCTCGAGCTCGAAGGGGGCGCGCCGCCGTCGGCCTCGTCGCTCGCGAGCCCAGCGGGTTCCGCTCTGATCAATCCGGCTGGAGGGGCGCAGCTCGACTTCGATGGCGGGCTCGATGGGTTCGGTCAGTCGATCCAGAAGTCGCTCGGCGGAGGGATGGGCGCCCAGGGCTTGGTCTCCATGGTGTTCTCGATCGTGTATCCATCGCTCAAGCCGGTGCTCGAATCGGCCATTCGAAAGATCACCGTCGTGGTCCGATGGAAGGAGGGAGCCATAGCTCGCGACTTTACGCTCACGCAATACGTGACCAACCCGTCCCGTGCGGGCCTCATCTCGGGGCTGGTCAGCAGTGGCGCGTTCGGCGACGGCGGAGCGGGCGGCGGTCTCGGCGGCTTGGGAGGCCTAGGGGCCTTGTTGGGTGGCGCGGGTGGCTCAGTTCCCGGGCTTGGCAAATGACGCCGCGCAGCGCCTCGCGCTCGCGCGGCATGACGCTCTTCGAGGTCGTGGTGGCCATCGGCATCCTGTCGATGGTCGCCGTCCTGATAGGCGGCGTCGTCGAATCACTGTCTCGCGGCAAGGCGGGCGAGGGCATGCGCGCCGAGCGGGTGCGCGAGGGAAGCCAAGCCGTGGAACGCATTGTACGCGATGTATCGTCGGCGTATTTGTCGACGCACGTGCCCGTCGTTCAAGCGCTGATGACGGGGAAGACCGCGTTCGTCGGACACGGTTCGACGCCGTTCGATCGCGTGGATTTCACCGCGTTCGCCCACACGCGAACGGAGCGAGACGCCCACGAATCCGATCAAGCCGAGGTGGGCTACTTCGTCGCGTCCGACCCGGCTGTTACCGGCAAGATGGATTTGGTTCGACGCGAGCAGACGCCGATCGACTTCGAGCCGCTCAAGGGCGGCATAGTCAGTCTCGTGGCGGAAGACGTCATCGAGTTCGATCTTCGCTTTCTCGATCCGCAGACGAGCCAGTGGATCGAGTCTTGGGACTCTACACAGGTCGCGGGCCAGCCCAACCGCCTGCCGTTGGCCATCAGCATTCGACTCGTGCTCAAAGGGGTCGGCGAAGGGCCGCCCTATTCGTACGCGACCAAGGTGTTCATCCCCACGCAGCAGCCGCTTTCCTTCGGAATACCGAGCCAATGAGAGCGGTTCGAGCCCCGAAGCGTGCACGCCACAGGCGACGGGAAGGCGGCGTCGCCCTCATCATGGTGCTCGGCGCCATCGCCGTCATGATCGTCATGCTCGCAGACTTCCAGGATGACGCCGGGGCGGAGTTCGCGTCCGCCACAGCGGCTCGCGACAGCGTGCAAGCCGAGTACATGGCGAGGAGCGCGCTCAACCTCTCACGCTTGCTCGTGGCGGCCGAGCCCACGATGCGGCAGGCCATTGCGCCCCTGTTCGCTCTCGCGCAACGCACCGTGCCTCAGATCCCGGTATGGGAGTACGCGGACCGTATTCTGGGGGTGTTCAACGCCAAGGAAGGAGCGCAGGACTTCCTCGGACTATCGGGGCTCGACCCTTCGCGCGGCAAGAATCTGGGACTGCGCGGCGGCAGCTTCGAGATCGTGATTGTCGACGAAGACGCCAAGATAAACGTCAATATGGGCGCCTCGAACGAGATTGCCCACATTCGCGTCGCCCGACAGCTCATGGGGCGAATGGCGCCCCCGCAGTACAACCCGCTCTTCGAGCGACCCGATTCGACGGGAAACTACAGCGATAGGCTCTCAATCTGCGCGGCCCTCATCGACTGGGCCGACCCCGACGAACAGCTCTACTCGTGCGATCTGACAGCTGCGCCATCGTCGAACGCTGTCGAGGACGGCTGGTATCAGCTTCTCGCAAAGCCCTATCGCCGCAAGAATGCTCCGTACGATTCTCTCGACGAGCTGCATATGGTGCGGGGCATTACCGACGACTACTGGTCGACCTTCGTTGATCCCGATCCGACCAACCCGCGAAAGCGCGAGCTTACTGTGTGGGGGCAGGGGACGATCAACGTCAACACCGCCAACCCGCTGACCCTGTTTGCGATCATTTGCTCGGGTGCGCCGCAGGCCGAGCTCTGTACCGATCCGAGCGGTACCCAGATGCAGACCTTCGTCACCGGCGTCATGATGGCTCAGGGGATGACGATGGGCGCGCCGCTTTTCGGCTCGACGGCCGACTTCATTGCGACCATGAAGGGACAGGGCATGCTCGGGCCGATGCTGTCGGCTCTCGGAATGAAGCCCGTGAAGTTCTCGTCCGAAAGTGACTTTGCCAAGAGCATCTCGACTGAGAGCAAGGTGTTTTCGATCTACGCAATCGGGGTCGTAAAGGGATACAAGCGCGAGACTCGGGTGCGGGTTCACGCGGTCGTCGATTTTCGCGCGGCCCCGACGCTCTCCAATCTCGCGTCTGCCGTAGCAGGTGCCGCAGGAGCGAGTGGAGCCCCCGGGGCCACCGGCGCCACCTCGGCGACCGGCTCACAGGCGGCGAGCAGCGCCAGCGCTCTTCAGGCGGCGATGCAACCGAGCATCGGGGGACAGATTCTTCACTTCACGATTCAATAGTGGAAAGTAGCGCTGGGTGACACATGCCGACGTGGCTGGGTATCGATATCGGAAGCTCGAGTGTGAAGGCGGCGGTGGTGCGTTCCGCCTACCGCAAGATCGCGCTTGTGCGGCTCGCCACCGCCGACGTCGCCACGAGCGGTGGCGTTGTGCCGGCCGTCCGTGACGCCGTGGCGAAGGCTCTCGATGGCGAGAAGCAAGGACCGGACGCGGTGGCCGCCGCCGTCGACGGCAGTCGCGCGGCCATTCATCGGTTGCTCTTGCCCGCCACAGCGCAAAAACAGCTCGCCGACGTTCTCGGCTACGAGCTCGAAGCCCAGGTCCCCTTCGACTTGGACGCGGCAGTGTTCGACTGGCGGCCCCTCGACCGCGCGGAAACCGGAGGACAGATCTCGCTCGTCGCCGCGGTCGCCAGGCTCGAGGACGTGCGCGCGCGAATTGACGTCGTCAAGGAGGCCATCGGACAAGAGCCCGAGCGCGTGGGTGTCGGCGCGCTGACGCTGGGTGCCCTGGTCCCCTATGTCGCGGGTCTCGACGACGCGGCAACCGTGGCTGTCGTCGATCTCGGGGCCAAGGCGAGCGAGGTGCTGGTCTTGGAACGCGCTGAGGCCGTTTTTGCGCGCACGCTCTCGACCGGCACCGAAGGTCTTCCGGCCACCGCGTCACGGCTTGCGCGAGACATTCGCGTCAGCTTTGCCGCCCACCGAGCGCAAGGCGGGGAAGCGCCCACGAGGGTCTACCTCTGTGGCGGAGGCGCTTTCGTCTCGGGAGCGGAGGGCTTTCTTTCGGGGGAGCTCGAGATTCCGGTGCAGCTTCTCCCGGCGCCCGCGCTCGACGTGACCGCCCTTGGCCCGACGGACGCGAGTGAGCTCCCGAGGTATGCAAAGGCGGTCGCGCTCGCGCTCTCCCTCGCGGGCCGTGGCTCCGGTATGAATCTGCGACGGGGCCCGCTCGCGTTCGAGCGCGGCTTCTCGTGGGTCCGCGAGCGAATCCCCCTGCTTGCGGGTCTTGCGGCCGTCATTCTCGTCAGCTTCGTGTTCAGCGGTTGGGCGCGCCTCCATACCGTGCACAACGAGCGCGCTGCGCTCCTCGGCGCGCTCGGCTCGGTCACGCAAGAGGTCCTCGGGACGCAGGCCACGAGCGCGCAAGAGGCGCAAGACCTGCTCGCAAAAGAGGTGGCGCTCACCGACGAAGACCCGATGCCACACGCCGACGCCTTCGACGTGATGGTCCGTCTCTCGCAAGCGGTCCCCATGTCGATGGTGCACGACGTCGAAGAGTTGGAGATGCAGCGCGGGCATGTCGTGCTGCGAGGTGTCGTCGGCTCGATTCCCGATGCCCAATCGATCACATCGAGCCTCTCGGACCAGCCGTGTCTCTCGGACGTCAAGATCAAGAACACGACGCAGGCGGTTGGCAGCGACCGGCAGAAGTACGTGATGGAGCTCGACGTAAAGTGCCCGGAGGACGTCAAGAGTCCCGCGAAGAAGAAGGGCGAAGGCTCCAGCTCCGCAAGCGGCGCACCCTCGGGGGGCAACTGACATGGCCGGCCCGGTCCTTCAGATCAATGCGCGCGAACGAAAGCTCCTCGGAGTCATCGGTTTTGCGTCGGCTGTCTTGGTCGTTCTCGCCATACCTGTCGGGCTCGACTTGTTCATACGCTCCGAGCAAGGCGAAAACGACGATTTGCGCCGCGCCCTCGACGACGTGCAAGAGGCTCGAGGTCGTGTCCGCTCGAGGCAGGCCAAGGCGGAAGCCATCGCACAAAGGTACGCACGCAAGCCACCGTCGCTTGCCGGGTATCTCGAACAGGCGGCGCGCCAAGAGAAACTCGAGGTGACCGAGTCGACGCCTCTGCCCGACATCCCGCATGGCAAGCGATACAGCGAGCACGGCACCGACATCCATCTGAAAAAAACGGGGATGCTTCCGGTCGTACGCTTTCTCGAAGCTATCGAGCGGAGCGGTTACCCCCTGGCGGTGACGCGGCTCAACTTGCGTAAACGCAGCGGCGAAAACGATTCGTTCGATCTCGAGGTGGGCGTTTCTTCGTACGAACGAAGCGATGCACCCGTCTCGGCTTCACCGGCGGGGAGCGCGAAGCCATGAGAGAACGTTTGCTGCGTTACGGTCGGCTCATCGCATTCCCGGCCTTCTACGTCGTTTGTCTGGCCATCTTCGCGCCTTTGACGTTCCCCTACGACTTGGTCAAAGAGCGGATCGCCGTTTCGTTCAACGACGACCAGAGGGCCACCGGGGGTCAGCAAGAGCTGCGCATCGAGAGCCTGAGCGGTTACTGGCTCAGCGGTGTCCGGATGCAGGGGGTAAGGCTTCTTACGGCGTCCACGGAGCCTGGCAAGCCGCCGACCAAGATCGACATCGACGAAGCGACCGTGCGTTACTCGATTCTGTCGGCCATGGTCGGTAGTGGCGACATCGATTTCTCGGCGGAAGCCTTCGGTGGGGAGATCTCGGGCTCGTACGATACGCACGGGAAGGATAAGTCGCTCGAAGCCAGCCTCGACGGTATCGACCTGGGTAAGGTCACGCCGCTCGTGCAACTGCTCGGAGTCCCTCTCGATGGAAAGCTCGGGGGCAGTCTTCGGCTAGCCCTGCCCGACGGGAGACTGTCGAAAGCTGCGGGCGCACTGTCGTTCGAATCGAAAGACACCGCCGTAGGTGACGGGAAAGCCAAGCTCAGAGGCGCGCTCGCGTTGCCCAAGATCCAGGTCGGCACGATCACGTTAGCCGCTGACGTGAAAGACGGCGTCATGAAAATAACGAAGTTCGTTTCCGCCGGTAAAGACCTCGACTTGCAAGGCGACGGGCGAATCACCCTGCGCGACCAGATGGCTGACGCCATTTGTGACATGCAGGTGCGCTTTCGCATCAACGATGTGTACCGCACCAAGAACGACTTCACGCAGAGCCTCTTCGGGGCACCGGGCTCGAGCGCGCCCCCGCTCTTCGAGATGGATTCCCGGGTCAAACAATCCAAGCGGGCCGACGGCTTTTACGGGTGGATTGCTCGCGGCCCCGTGACCCACCTCGACTTTGCGCCCGCACCCCATTGAGTCTCCGAGCGGTTTTTTCTCTGTCTCAGCCGACCGGTTCCTTGGCTGCTTCGGGTTCGGCCTCCACCTTGGCAGCTGCGAGGCCACCCGTGCCTCTCGCGCGGCGCCCTTGCTCGAAGATGCCCTCGAGCGCCGGCGGCTCGAGGCCCTTGGCCCGTGCCCGAAGTCGAGCGAGCAGCGCAGCGCGGTCCGGCGGGGCGCCTAGAATCGTGGCTGCGGAGCGGGGTGGTGGAGGTGGCGCGGACAGGCGAGCTCGAGGCGGAGGAGGTGTGGACGCCCGAACCGACGAAGGCGGACGAGAAGACGCGTGTGGGAGCGGTGGGGGCCTGAGCGAGGAACGCCGTTGTTCCCGAAGCGCGGCAGCCTTGTCGACGAGCGCCTTCGAGCGCACGTCGAGCCGAGTGAAACGCACGGCCAAGCCGCCGGCACCCGGCTGAGCGCCTGCCCTGTAGCCGACCACGCGGCCCTCCCCGCGTACCAAGACTTGTCCCGTCGAAAGCGTAAGCTCGAAACGAAGGACGACGCCTTCGGCTCTCGGTTGCGCCCCAATGAGCGTCACCCCAGTGCGCGACAGCGTCTCGAGCTCGTGGTCGAGAAACTCCTCTTCCGTCGCGTAGGGTCGTGTAATCCGGATGGCTGGCGGCGGGCGCGCATCGGCAGTCACGGTTTCGAGGATACCCGCCCTCAGGCGGTCTTGGCGAGCCCGCGCTGTTCTGGCGGAGCGACCTTCGTCGTGTTAGCGCGGGGCCTTCGTCATGGGCAAGGGTGCGAGCGTGCTTGTCGTGGGAGCCGGTGCGCGCGAGCACGCGCTGGCGGCCGCCCTCTCTTCGGGCGGCCACCAACTCGTGTGCGCCCCCGGAAACACTGGCACCGCGACGATTGGGCGTAACGTCCCTGTCGCCGCGGACGACGTGCCAGGCTTGGTCGCCCTCGCCGTGGTCGAACAAGCGAGCCTGGTCGTGGTTGGCCCCGAGCTGCCCCTGCAACTAGGCCTCGTCGATGCTTTGGCCGCCCGAGCCATCCCTGTCTTCGGGCCGACCCGGGCCGCGGCGCGGCTCGAGGGGTCCAAAGTCTTCATGAAGCGCTTCTGCGAGCGCCATGGGATCCTGACCGCTCCTTTCGCGGTATTTGACGACCCGGAGGCCGCGGACCGGCACGTGCGAACCGCCGGGCGCCCGCTCGTGGTCAAGGCCGATGGCCTCGCGGCAGGCAAGGGAGTCTGTGTGGCCGACTCCGTCGAGGAGGCTCTCGTCGCCATCGACCGAATCATGCGAAAGCGCGAGTTTGGCGACGCCGGGCGCCTGGTCGTCATCGAGGAGCGGCTCGTCGGCGAAGAGGCCAGCTTTCACGTCATATCCGACGGAACGAACGCCGTGGCTCTCGCCGCGGCCCAGGATCACAAGCGGGTGGGCGATGGCGATCGCGGACCGAATACGGGCGGTATGGGGGCCTATGCTCCCGCACCGATCGTGGACGCGGACGTGCACGACCGCGTCATGCGAGAAATCGTCCGACCGACGCTCGACGGCATGGCTCGCGAGGGGGCGGCGTTTCGAGGGGCGCTGTTCGTCGGCCTCATGATCGAGCGAGGTGTGCCGACTGTCTTGGAGTACAACGTGCGCTTCGGAGATCCCGAAGCGACCGTGCTCGTCCCCACTTACGCCGGCGATTGGTTCGAGCTTTTGAGCGCCGCGGCTGCGGGCGACGTATCGCGCGTGGGCTCGAGCCGTCCCGCTGGCAGCGCGCTCGCCGTGGTCATGGCCGCGGCGGGATATCCCGGTGCCCCCCGCACCGGGGATCGCATCGAAGGACTCGGTGCGTCCATGCCGCCCCATTCGTTCATCAGGCATGCGGGAACGCAGCGCACGGGCGACGGGCACCTCGTCACCGCCGGGGGCAGGGTTCTTACTGTCGGCGCCCTCGGCGACACGTTACGTCAAGCCGCGAGCACTGCGTATGAAGCCGTCGCCCTGATTCGCTGGGCGGGCGAACACCATCGAACCGACATCGGGCAGCGGGCCCTGCGCGGCCGCGCATAACCCTTCGAGGAATCCACAATGGCCGATATCGCACCTCTCGCTCCACTGAGATATGACGTCACCCGGCTAACGGGGGGCCTTGCGAGCGTCGTTGCGCCTCCGTACGACGTTATTTCGACCGACGAGCGTGCAGCCCTTGCCGCGCGAGATCCCCACAACATCGTGCGCCTCATCTTGCCCGAAGGGGAGGGCGACGCGAAGTACGGCCGGGCGGCGGAGCTGTTCACAGAATGGCAAGCCGCAGGGATCCTCGTCCGCGACTCCGAGCCCGGATTCTACAGGTACGATCAATCCTTCGTGCCGCCGGGAGCCGATCGAGCAGGAGGCTCGCTCTCCAGACGTGGCTTTCTGGCACTAGTTCGCCTGGTGCCGTTCTCTGACCGCGTTGTGCTGCCACACGAGCGCACTCTGTCGGGCCCCAAGGAAGACAGGCTCAAGCTCTTCCGCGCCACCCGCGCCAACCTCAGCCCCGGCTTCATGCTCTATAGCGATGCTCGCGGCGAGCTCAATGGGCCGCTCGACCGCGCGGAGCCCCTTGCGGAGTTTCAGACGCCCGACGGGGTCGGTCACAAGCTCGCCAAGGTGCGCGACCGGGAGGCCGTCCGTGCGATCATCACCGGCGTCTCACGGTCGACACTGCTCATCGCCGACGGGCACCATCGTTATGAGACGGCGCTTCGATACTCGCGCGAGGTCACGGCGGGCTCTGCCGGGTCCCGCGGTGAGCACCTCTACTTCATGACGTTTCTCGCCAACGGCGACGACCCAAACCTCGTCGTCTTCCCGACGCACCGTCACGTCCATTCACTTGCGCAGTTCTCGTTCGACGAGCTTCTGGTGGGGGCTCGGGCCCACTTCGATGTCCAAGAGTTGGAGCGGGGCGCGGCGGCCGGTCCGATTCTCGACGCGGTGCGTAGAGCGGGCGGTACAGGTCCCAGCCTGGCGGCGGCTTCGCCCGATGGCCAGGCGCTTGTCTTGACGCTGCGGCCGGGAGCCGATCTCGCCGCACATCCGACCCTTGGCGTTCAACCGGCCGTCTTGCGCGGTGCAGACGTGACCGTCCTGCACGCTGGCATCCTCGAGCACATCCTTGGCATCACCCCGGAGGCGCAAGCGGCCAAGACCAATCTCTGGTACCCGCAAGACGCGGCCCGGGCCCTCGCGGAGCTCCGACAGGGTCGCGGGCAGGTGCTGTTTCTGATGAACTCGACCCCTGTCGCGCAGGTTCGCCGTGTGGCCGAAGCGGGAGAGGTGATGCCGCAGAAGAGCACTTTCTTCTATCCGAAAGTGATGACGGGGCTCGCCGTTCACACGCTCGATCCTGCTCGCAGCGTGTCGGTGCTGTAAGTCGCCGCGCGTGCGGGAAAATCGTCGAGCGCTGCGAGGCTGGCCCTCCCGGCCCGCTGGCGGTCACTCTGCGCCGCGTGCGCCTCTGGGAGGGCGGATTTCGCGAAATCTAGCGCTCTCGCTTTGCCGTGCTTAGGATGCGACGATGCGGCGTCAGTCGTCGCTGCCGTAGCACCGAGTCCGCGAGAGGTAAGCCAGCCATGTCGGATAAAAAACAGAGCCCCGGGCGACAAGAAGAGGAACCCGTTCAGTTCGGCGACGAGCTTCCGGTGTTGCCGATTCGCAACGCGGTTCTCTTCCCCGGCGCGGTCGCGCCGTTCGATGTCGGTCGCGAGAAGTCCGTGGCGCTCGTCGAAGACGTCGACAGCCTGCCCTCGCCGGTCATTGCAATTTTCGCCCAGCGCGACCCCTCCACCGACGACCCGGGGAAGGACGACTTGCACCACGTCGGCTGCGCGGCTCGGGTCCTCAAAGCGCTCAAGCATAGTTCGGGGAACTACTCGCTCATCTTACAGGGGCTAGAGCGCATTCGCCTCGAAGAGGTGACGCAGACTGCGCCCTACGTGAAGGCGAAGATCGCGCGCTTGCAAGAGCAAAACGTGGGCGACGACGAAGCTGAAGCACTCAGCATGAGCCTCCGCGACATCGCCAAGCAAGTCGTCCAGCTCATGCCGGAGCTTCCGCGCGAGGCCGGCTCGGTCATTGACTCGATTCAGGCCCCCGGAGCTCTCGCGGATCTCGTAGCGGGGAACCTGGACGCGCCCGTCGACGAAAAGGCAGCCCTACTCGAGACTGTCGACGCCAAAGAGCGAATTCGCAAAGTCCTCAAGCTTCTCACGCGCCAGCTCGAGATCCTCAAGATGCGCGAGCGCATCAATTCTCAAATTAAAGAGGAGATGGGGAAAAACCAGCGCGAGTACGTGCTGCGCCAGCAACTCAAAGCCATCAAGGAGGAGCTCGGCGAGGACGAAGGCGATCAAGGGGACCTCGACGGTCTCGAGGAGCGGATCGCCAAGGCCAATCTCACCACCGAAGCCGAGCAGGTCGCGAAGAAACAGCTCAAGCGACTACGCAACATGCAGGTCGGCAGCGCCGAATACACCGTAGTGCGCACCTACCTCGACTGGATTCTGGATCTGCCATGGCACGCCCAGACGCCCGACAACATGGACATCAGCGCGGTGCGAAAGGTCCTCGACGAGGATCACTATGGCCTGGAAAAGGTCAAAAAGCGCATCTTGGAGTACCTCGCGGTCCGCAAGCTCAAGAAGGACAAGAAGGGTCCGATTCTCTGTCTCATCGGGCCTCCGGGCGTGGGAAAGACGTCGCTTGGGCGCAGCATCGCGCGCGCCCTCGGCCGCAAGTTCGTGCGCATCTCGCTCGGCGGGGTGCACGACGAGGCCGCGATCCGCGGTCACAGGCGCACGTACGTCGGCGCGTTGCCGGGACAGATCATTCAGGGGATGAAAAAGGCCGGGACGATCAATCCCGTTTTCATGATGGACGAGGTCGACAAGATCGGCCACGACTTCCGCGGCGATCCGGCTGCGGCCCTTCTCGAGGTGCTCGATCCCGAGCAAAACAACACCTTCGCCGACCACTACCTCGAGATTCACTACGACCTGTCGAACGTCATGTTCGTCGCCACGGCCAACATTGCCGACCCTATTCCCGCGCCGCTTCGCGACCGCATGGAGATCCTGGAGATCCCCGGCTACACACGCCGCGAGAAGCTCGCGATCGCCAGGCAGCACCTCATCCCCAAGCAGCTCGAGGAGCACGGCATCACCAAAGAGCAACTCGACATTACCGACAAGGCCGTCGATGTCGTCATCGATACTTATACGCGCGAGGCCGGAGTGCGCACTCTCGAGCGGCAAGTCGCCGGCGTCATCCGAGGCGTCGCGGTGAAGATCGCCGAGGGCGACACGACGCCTCGCAAAGTCGACGACGAAGACAGCATTCGCGAGTTTTTGGGCCCGCAGAAGTTCACGAGCGAAGTGGCCGAACGCACCGAGGAGCCCGGCGTTGCCACGGGGCTCGCATGGACGAGCGTGGGTGGCGAGATTCTTTTCATCGAAGCCACGCGCATGTTTGGCACCGGCAAGCTCCAGCTCACGGGACAGCTCGGGGACGTCATGAAGGAGTCAGCGCAGGCGGCTCTCTCATACGTTCGGACGAACGCCGAGCGTTACGGGATTGCGAAGGACTTTCTCGAGAAGAGCGACATCCACATCCACATTCCGGCCGGAGGCATGCCCAAGGATGGCCCGAGCGCCGGCGTCACCATGTTTACGGCGCTGGTGTCCATGCTTACCGCCATACGCGTTCGTCACGACGTCGCGATGACGGGCGAAATCACGCTCCGCGGGCGGGTACTGCCCATCGGGGGCCTCAAAGAGAAGGTCCTTGCGGCGCACAGAGCGGGCATCAAGCGAGTCCTGGTCCCCGAGCGCAACAAGGCCGACCTCGACGAGGTTCCTGCCGAGGTTAAAAACGATCTCGAGTTTGTCTTCGTCAGCAAGATGGATCAAGTCCTCGAAGCGGCTCTCGAGGAGATGCCGAAGCCCAAGCCCGAAGAAAAGGTCGCTCAGCCGGTACCGCCCGCGAACTGATGGCGAGGCCGCACTAAAACAAAACCGTCGCGAGCCGGCGCCAAAGCCAGGGAAGGCGAGCGAGGAAACCTGCGCCCCGTGTACACTGCGGGCGATGAAAGCGATACGTCTCGGCCTTCTAGGCTGTGGCACCGTGGGAGGCGGCGTCATCCAGCTTCTGCGAGCCAACGCGGAGTACGTCGTGCAGAGCATTGGGGCACCGCTCGAGGTCGCCCGTGTCCTCGTGCGCGATTCGGAAAAGGATCGCGTGCCCGAGCTCGATCGGGCTTGGCTCACGACCGATCCGGAGGCCGTTCTCGGGGATCGATCGATCGACGTATTCGTCGAGGTGATGGGGGGCGTCAGCCCGGCGCTCGGTTACGTCGAGCGTGCGATCGATACCAAGCGCAGCGTGGTCACCGCCAACAAGATGCTTCTGGCCATGCACGGGCCGGCGCTCGTGGCGCGCGCGATCGACAATCGGGTCGACCTCGCTTTCGAAGGCTCGGTGGGTGGAGGCATCCCCGTCATCCGCGTTCTGCGAGAGGCGCTGGCCAGCGATTCGGTGCTCCGCGTTGCCGGAATCGTCAATGGGACGTGCAACTACATTTTGACGCGCATGCGCGTCGACGGATTGCTGTTCGACGACGCGCTCCGCGAGGCCCAGGAGAAGGGCTACGCGGAGGCCGATCCCACGCTCGACGTGGACGGCCACGATGCCGCCCACAAGCTCGTGGTCTTGGCGATGCTCGCTTTCGGAGCGCGCGTGGACGCCAGCCGCGTTCCCACCGAAGGGATCCGCGGAATCGACCCCATCGACCATCGCTTCGCGGATCGGTTCGGGTTCGTCATCAAGCACCTGGCGATCGGGAGCGATCGCGGAGACAGCGTCGAGCTTCGGGTGCATCCCGCGCTCGTCTCGCGCGACACGCAGCTTGCGAACGTGAATGGGGTTCTCAACGCGATAGCCCTCGAAGGGCGGGCGCTCGGTCCGACGCTGCTCTCCGGCCGTGGGGCCGGTGACATGCCCACGGCGGTGAGCGTGGTGGCGGACGTGCTCGATGTGTCGCGGGCTCGGCTGAGCGGGGTTTCGGGGCTCGCGACGCGAACGATCCGTGTGCACGACAAGGCGCTCACTCCAATGGCGGAGATTCGCGGTCGCTATTACCTGCGCATCCAGGTGCACGATCGGCCGGGCGTGCTGGCGCGTTTGGCGGGTGCGCTGGGAGACGCGGGCGTGTCTATCGAGCAGATGGTGCAGGAGGGGGGCGGCGGGTCGAGCGGCGTTCCGGTCGACATCGTCCTTCTGACGCACGACGCGCGGGAAGGCGACATCCGCGCTGCGCTCGAGTCGATCGCACGCAGCGAGGTGGCCGCGAGCGTGCCTCGGCTTCTGAGGATTCAGTCGTAGTCGCGCTCGGCTCTACAAATCGACTTGCTCGACTTCTCCCACGTCGCCGCCGAGAAATCGTGACGCCACCTCGCGAAACCTGTGAGGCATGTCTGTCACCAGCAAGCCGACGAGGCCGCCTCCCGCGCCGCGCGGCCGGGCCAGGTTACGCGAGTGCAAGAACTCGCGAACCTGGGATCCCGTCGCTCGGGCGCTGTCGACCACCGTCACGTGCTCGCCGATCATGGCTCGGACCTGCTGGTCGATGACCGCCCGTAGCAGCGGGTAGTGCGTGCACCCGAGCACGACGACGTCGACCTCGGCCATCGCGAGGGGCTCGATGTATCGACGCACGATTTGCCTCGGCACGTCGCCCTCGACCCAGCCCTCTTCGGCGAGCGGCACGAGCAGTGGTGCCGCTTGGCCTACGACCTCCGTGCGCGTCGACAGCTGGGCCACGGCCCGAGGATAAGCCCCGGAGGCAATCGTCCCCGCCGTCGCCAGAACGCCGACTCGGCCCGAACGCGTGGCCTCGACTGCCGCTTGTGCGCCGGGCTCGACGACTCCGAGCACCGGCACGTCGAGCTCGATCCGTAGCCGCTCCGGGGCCACTGCGCTCACCGTGTTGCAAGCGATAACGAGTGCTTTGACGTCTCGGGCGACGAGGTGGCGCGCGCACGACAGAGCGTACTTGATGACGGTAGCGGGGCCCTTGGTGCCGTAGGGCACTCGAGCGGTGTCGCCGAGATAGACGATGTTCTCGTCGGGCAAGATCTCGCGAAGCGCGCGCACCACGGTCAGCCCCCCCAGCCCGGAGTCGAAAACCCCGAGCGGTGCGTCTTGTTTCATGCCGCGCCCGCCCGGAGCGTATCGCCCGCCGCGATGACGCCTTCGAGGACCGCCATGCGCACGGCGACTCCGGCTTCGACCTGGTCCAGAATCACGCTTCGGGGCCCGTCGGCGATTCGCGAATCGATTTCGACCCCGCGGTTGATGGGACCGGGGTGCATGACGATCGCATCGGGTTTCGCGAGGGCGAGCGTGCGCGCGTTCAAGCCGAAAGTGCGCGCGTACTCGCGGGTGCTGGCGATCATCGCTCCGGCGAGGCGCTCGGTCTGAATGCGGAGCATCACGACCACGTCCGCGTCGCGAACGGCGTCGTCGATCGTCGTGAATACTCTAACAGTGGGGCCGAGCGCCTCGGCGTGTCTGGGGAGCAGAGTGCGCGGGCCACAGAAGCGAACTTCGGCTCCGAGGGCACCGAGCAGGAGCGCGTTGGATCGCGCCACCCGTGAGTGCAAAACGTCGCCGCATACGGCCACGACCAGGCCGCGGATCTCGCCCTTGTGGCGGCGAATCGTGAATGCGTCGAGCAGCGCCTGGGTGGGGTGCTCGTGCGATCCGTCGCCCGCGTTCACGATCGAGGTACGCACGCGCGACGCGACGAACGCAGCGGCTCCGGAGGCCGGGTGACGCAGGACGATGGTGTCGGCCCGAAGCGCCTCGAGGTTGCGGACCGTGTCGAGCAGAGTCTCGCCTTTGGTGACGCTCGACGTCTGAGGGCTGACGTTGACGACGTCGGCTCCGAGCCGCTTGCCGGCGACCTCGAAGGACGTGCGCGTGCGCGTCGAGGATTCGAAAAACAAATTGACCACCGTGCGGCCGAGGAGCACGCGGGCGCTCCGCACCTCGTCTCGCGCCATGGCAAACCAGCGGTCCGCCGCGTCGAGAACGCCGAGAATGTCCTCGCGCGAGAGCTGCGCGATTCCGAGCAAGTGGCGATGGCTCCACATGGGCGCGGCGCCTCAGTTAAGGTAACGCTTGTCTTTGGGTGGGGTTCGATTCTTCAGCACGTCGTCGAGCCCGCCAGGAACGACTCGCAAAGGCGGCCCGCCGGGGCGTGTGCGGCGCGGGGGCTTGGGCGCGAGCCAATCTTGCGCGCTCATGCGGCCCGAGCGCCGGCGAAGCACGGCGAGCTTGAGATGAAGCCAGGCCCTGCGCACCAATGGCGGCGAGCCCCCGAAAAGGACGCCCGCGGCCACGCCGCCGAACGGGGCGACCACGCCCTCGGGCATGCCCGCGGGGTAGATCAGATCGAGGACGCAGAGCCCCAGGGTTATCCAGAGAAAGACGCGCCCGCGTATCGGCACGAAGAAGAAAAGGTTGACGGTCGCGTCAGGGTACTCGCGCGACCAGGCCACGGCGATCGCGGCGATCGCGGCCGAGGGACCGTAGACAAGCTCCGGATGAAAGCGTCCACCAGGGGGCGCGATGGCGCTCACGGCAAGGATGACGAGGTTGCCGGCGAGAACCGCAGCGGCCAAAAAGAGGACGAATCGCCAGCCTCCCCATCGCCGCTCGAGCGGAGCTCCCAGAAAGTAGAGCCCGAGAAGCGAGAAGAACAGGTGTGACCAGCCGGACGGGCTCGTGACCAGCCCCGAGGTCATGAGCGTCCAGGGCTCGTAGAGCACGTGGGGCGGCTCGCACGCCAAGAGAGCGAAGAGCAGGCTCCCGTGAGGGATGCTCAGGGTCGTCAGCAGAGCCGTCGTGACTCCGATGACGGCCATCACGACCAAGACGGCCGTCAGCGCCCGACCCGGCTTGGGGAGGGCCAGCGGGGGCGTCGGTCGGCCGTCCATACGTGTCGTTACTTTAGTGGCCCCCGCCGCGGGTCGCCAGCCTGCGCCCAAGCCCAGGCGAGCGCTAACCGCCGCCTTCTAGGCCGCCGTCGGCTGGCGTTTGAGCATCCATGGCTTGGCCGTCCGGGTTCGCACCGTTGCCTGTCGCGGCATCCGGGCTCGCGTCCACGCTCACTGTGGCATCGAAGCTGGCATCAACGCTGGCGGTGGCGTCGAAGCTCGCGGCGGCCTCGGACGGCGCGTCTCCGCTTGCAGCGGCATCGAGGCTGCCATTCGCGCCCGCGTCAGGGCTAGCGGCCCCCGAGGCTTGCAGAGGATTGCACAGCGCAAAGACCGAAGCCGCGGCTTCTTCGGTTGCGGTGCACGTGGTCGTCCACGAGTAGCCGGAAAACGCGGCGCCCGCGTCGACCTCGGGCGGGACGCACGGACTGGCTTCGGAATCGCACGCGATACCGGCCTCGGCGCTCTCTGCGAAGGTGAACGCATAGATCACCACGGCGAAGCTTGCCGGAGGCGGGGGAAGGCCCTCGAACACTCCGTCGTAGAAGCAGTCGAAGACTCCGGTGGCGAGCACTTGCCCCGCACCTGCGTCCGAGACACGACCGGCGTCCGAGGCGTCTCGACCTGCGTCCGCAAGACGACTCGCGTCCGATGCGTCGCTCGCGTCCGGGGTGGCCGGGAGCTCGCTCACCGACGCTACGTAGCGATAGACCTGCCCAGGCCCCATGCCGCAGCCGAACGGAGCGACGAGAGACGCCGAGTCGATATTGAGGCCCTGATACGGAGTATACGGGAGCACCGCCGCAGAGCTGCCGCAGCCGACCGAGGCGCAGGCGACCACCGCGCTGGCCGCTAGGGCCGAGAGAGAGACGCGCTGAGCCATCAACCGTGCCCTCGCCCCGTGACTCGGTCCACGGTACGTGTCGTCATGGTTCCCTCGATGACCTCATGGTCGGCGAGCAGCGCCTTGTGCAGCTCGATGTTGGTGCGGATTCCGGCGACGATGAACTCGTCGAGCGCGCGGCGCGCTCTCGCCAGGGCTTCTTGGCGCGACGCGCCGTGAACGACGAGCTTGGCGAGGAGGGAATCGTAGTCGGCGGGCACGCGCCACCCACCGTACACACCGGAGTCGACGCGAACCCCGGCACCCCCGGGGGTGTTCCACTCGGTGATGAGCCCGGGCCAAGGCGCGAACGTTTTCGGATCCTCGGCGTTGATGCGGCACTCGATGGCGTGCCCGCGAAAGCTCCACGGGCGCGTATCCGGCAGGTCGAGCTTCTCGCCCGCGGCAATCCGGATCTGGCATGCAACCAAGTCGAGCCCCGTGACCATTTCCGTGACCGTGTGCTCGACCTGCACGCGGGTGTTCATCTCGAGAAAATAGAGCTTGCCGCTTTCGTCCATCAGAAATTCGAGCGTGCCCAGGGACGTGTAACCGGTTTCGAGCACCGCTTTGCGGATGATCTCGGCCATCTCTTGGCGGCGCTCCGGTGTCATCGCCGGGCTTGGGGCCTCCTCGATGACCTTCTGATGGCGCCGCTGCAGCGAGCACTCGCGCTCTCCAAGGGTCCATACACGCCCGTGGTGATCGGCCATCACCTGGAATTCGATGTGCCGCGGCCGCTCGAGAAACTTCTCGCAGTAGACGTCGGGGTTCTTGAAGCCCGATTCGGCTTCGCGGCGCGCGCTCGCGAAGGCGTCGGGCATCTCTTCGTCGCTGCGCACCACGCGCATCCCCCGGCCGCCCCCTCCGCCGCTGGCCTTGAGAATGACAGGATAGCCCACGCGGTTGGCCTCGGAGACCGCGTGAGAGGCGCTCTCGAGAACAGGGCTTCCCTTGAGAAGCGGAAGGCCGAACCTTTCGGCATTGCCGCGCGCCGTGACCTTATCGCCCCAAGCGCGCATCGCCTCGGGCGTCGGTCCGATGAACGTGATCCCGCATTTGCCGACGATGCGGGCGAATTCGGCGTTCTCGGAGAGAAAGCCGTACCCCGGATGAATGGCGTCGGCCGCGGTGATTTCCGCGGCGCTGATGATCGCTGGAATGTTGAGGTAGCTCTTGCTCGCGGGCGCTGGCCCGATGCACACGGCCTCGTCGGCGAACCGGACATGGAGGGCGCGCGCATCCACCTCCGAGTGCACGGCGACCGTCTTGACTCCGAGCTCCCGGCACGCCCGCAAGACGCGGAGCGCAATTTCCCCACGATTGGCGATCAGGATCTTCTTGAACATCGCCCGGGAAAAGCCCGTCACGCCTTCTTGATGCGGAAAAGCTTCTGTCCGTATTCGACGCTCTTGCCGTTTTGCGCGAAGATCTCGGTCACGGTCCCGGCCCACTCGGACTCGATCTCGTTCATCAGCTTCATCGCTTCGATGATGCACAGAGTCTGCCCCGCGCGAACCATGGAGCCGATTTCGACGAAGGCTGGCGCGTCGGGCGACGGGGAGCGATAGAAGCTTCCCACGAACGGGCTGGTGACGTCGGCCGAATCGCCATCGGTGGCCGCATCGGCGGGGTCGACGCCCTTGAGCGCCGCGGCGGGTGGGGAGAGCTCGGCGAGCGGGGCCTGGGCCGCGCGTCCGCCGCGCGCCACGCGCAACCGGACACCCCCCTCCTCGTGCTCGAATTCCGCGATGTCCTTCTCGGCGAGAAGCTCGAAGAGCGCGCTTAGCTTGTCTAGGTCGAGACTCATGGCTTTCGGACAACGAATTTTCGGCGAGGCGGAGGCCCGCCGACAAGTGCGGCGAGCACCTTAGGCGGAAGGGGCCTGCGTGGGAAGCACTACGCGAGCGCGCGTTTGCGCGTGAGCACGCGCACCAAACCCTCGAGCGCAAGCTCGTAGCTGTCGGCGCCGAAGCCCGCAACCCGCCCGACGCACGCTCGGGACATGGGCGAACGGCGGCGAAACGGCTCGCGCGCCTCGGGATTGGACAGGTGGACCTCGATGCAGGGAAGGGAAACGGCTCGGAGCGCGTCGAGAATGGCAATCGAAGTGTGGGTGTAAGCCCCTGGATTGATGAGAAGGCCCGCAAAGCCCTCGGTTGGAGCGTTGCCGATCCAGTCGAGGATTGCCCCTTCGTGGTTGGTCTGGCGCGTCTCGATTTCGACGCGCAGCGTGCGCGCACGAGCGGCCAGCCGTGCGTGGATCTCGTCGAGCGTATCGCGGCCGTAAACCTCCGGCTCGCGTGTGCCGAGAAGCTGCAGATTGGGGCCCGAAATACAAAGGATGCGCGTCGTCATCCGAGCTCGGCGAGCAGGGTCGGTGCGGCCGTACGCATCAGATATCTGCCTTTGCCGAGGTTGCCTTCGGGGCGCAGGGCCAGAGCGAGAAAGTAGTTGTCCCCCAGCGTTCGGATGAGGGTGACCATCTTGTCGGTCGCGATGGCGACCTCTCGCGGCTGGCCGGCTTCGAGCGACTCGGCCGCACGCCTTATCGACCCGAGAACGACGCCAAACTCGATCCCGATCGTCGTGATGTCGAAGGGCGCGCCGTCCCTCGCGTAGACGTCCACCGAGATGCCTTCGGAGTCCATGATGAGGCCGGCCACTCCGCCGTCGGTATTTTCAACGATATTGCGAAGGGCTTCACGGAACATGCGGATGCTGGCGAAGGCTAAGGCGCAGCCCGGTCCCGGGTCAACTTCGGCATTCGGGCGCGAGTTGTAGGCTGCGCGCCCGGGGCTCTTGACCCCTTCGACGCGGACGGTTTACTTTCCGCCGCCCGCCGCTCGGCGGACGAACCTGAACCGATGCGCGCACGAGCCGGGGCTCCGCCCCGCACGATGGCCCAGAAGATACTCGCTGCTCGATCGAGTGGCGCCCAGCTTTCGGCTGAGATGGTCGAGGTCCAGGTCGACCAGGTCGTGCTCGCCCGCGCGCCCATGCGCGTTCACGCCGAAGCGGTTGCCATGGGCCTGGGCAAGACCTCGGTCGAAGTCGCGATCGCCTACGAGGGCCGCTGCGTGACCGACGATGGCGCCGGGGGCGACGCCGGCTCCGCCTTCTCGGAGATGCTGTCGCACGGCGTGCTTGTCGGGCGCGCCGGGGCTGGCTTTGCTGCGCCCGTGCATCTCGAGCGATTCGCGAGCCCCGGGCGCGTGTGCGTCACCGACGAGCCGCGACTCGCGGGAGTGGGTGGCATCGGGATGCTCACCCTGGTCGTCCCTTCTCACTCTCTTGCTCGGGCGCTCACGCGCGGGAGCGTAAGCGTGAGGCCGCCCGTCAGTGTTCAGGTGCTCCTGACTGGGAGACTGCGCCCCTTCGTCTGCGCTCGAGATGTGGCGCTCGAGCTTCAGAGGCGCGGCCTCGGAGATGTCGTGCGTCGCGTCGAAGAGACGCACGGGGCGCCGGTCGTGCTCGAGTTCGCGGGCCCCAGCGCCCGCCGGTTGTCGATCGGCGAGCGCAGCGTGATCGCGGCTCTCGGCCCCTACGTGGGCGCGTCCGGGTCGCTTTTTCTGAGTGATGAGCGCACCGACGTGTTTCTGCGCGATCAGCGTCGCTCCAAAGCGCACCGCGCTCTTTTGCCGGACGCCGGGGCCCCGTGTGAAGAGGTCTTCAACGTCGATCTCGGCGCGGTCGATCCCCTCCTGCTCGACGGAGCCGGGGCCGTTCGCGCGGTGTGGGATCTCGCCGGCCAGCCCGTGACGCAGGTACTGCTCGGCGGCGATAGCGGGGTCACGCTGCGCGATCTCTTGGCGGCGGCGACGCTCCTGAAGAGCAAACGGGCCCCGCAGCGGCTCGACTTTCTCCTTGCCGTGCCCTCGCGTCAGATGCTCGACGTCCTCGCTCGCTCCGGGGCCCTGGCCGACTTGATCGCTACCGGGGCGAGGTTGGTCGAGCCCGATGCCCGCGTTCTTTCCGGAAAGCTATACCCGGCTCCGTCTCGGGGCACCGCGCTTCGCACCTGCGATCCGGAGCCGCGCCTCGGGTCGCGGCCAGTGGCGAGCGTGGCGTCGGCGGAAACCATCGCGTACGCGGTGGCGACGGGCGAGGTTGGCGACCCCCGGTCGTTCAAGCGGCCCGTCCGGGTGATCGTACCGCGTGTGCTTCCGACCGATGACGTCTTGGTCACCCGACGGCTCGAGCGACGCGACATTGCCCTTGCCCGGCCTGCAATCAGGGTCGATCGCCCTCCCGTCCTAGCGTGGAGAGCCGCGCAGACGCTTGCCCTCGTGCAGCGGTCGCATTTGGGCGATCCGCGCGAGCTTGGCTCCACGAATGGGGGGGCCGGAGTCGCCGTGGTGTGCGCCACGCTCGATGAGGTTCGCGACCTTTCGGGCGTGGCATCCGACGTTTCACGCTACGTCCGGGCCGTGCTCGCGCCCTACATTCCGGGCTCGCTCGTAGGCTTGTTCAGCGCCGCGGGGATCGCTGCGATTCGTGTCGACGCCCAAATCTCGGGCGACTTGAAAACCGAGCCCACGATCGCGCTCCCCGCGCCATCTGAGTGGCCCGAACGACAGTCGACGACGGTCTCCGCGGGCGGCCTCCGATTGGCGCTCACCTGGCTTGCCCGCGGGGCGGAGCGGGCGTGGGCCACAGGGGCTCCGTCGGGAGACCGACCGAAGACGAAAGCGGGCCCTACTGCCCGTGCGAGCGGCGACGACTAGCGCGGGCGTACCTCGCGCGGCGTCGTTGGGCTTTGGAGACGTGACCTTGGGGGGACCTTCTGGCATCCTTAGTCCGCGTGTCCAAAGGTAGGCTGACACGACAAGAGCTCGGCTGGCTGCTCACGCAGGAGGCGCAAGGCGCCGCGGAGCGGCTGCGCACCGGCATGGCGACCCTGACCCACCCGCCGCGTGCTCCGGACGTGCGGGCCGCGCCGGACGCCAGCGCTGTCGACGAGACGCTCTCGGCCCTCGACGACACGATGAAAATGCTGTCGAGCCTTCATGCGCAGCCGACTGGGATACGCGGCAGGCGGGGGCGGATCGACGTGGCCTCGCTCTTGTGGGAGGTCGCTCCCGAGGCGCGTGTGTCGATCGAGCCGGGGAGTGGGACGGAGGTTTTTGGCGACGAGGCCGAGCTCAGGCGCATGTTTCACGTCATGCTGGGGCACGGCAGCGGCACCGGGAGCACCGTGGCCATCCGGCGCGAGGCCGACGAGGTCGTCGTGCGGATCGTGCTCGGGCCGGACGCTTCGGCGACCGCCGATACCGAGCGCGCTTGGCTCTCGCGCATGGCGATTCGCTACGGGGGTCGCTACGAGCTCGAAGGAAGCACCGAGCTGCTCGCGGTTCCGGCCGAGGGCCTCGAGTCTCGCGACGATCTCGCACGGCTTCGAAAAGAGCTCGACGAGGCCCGTCGCCAGGGCGAGACCTACGCGCGCGAGCTTGCGGCCGTCTGGACGGCGGGCGAAGAGACCGCCGCCCTCAGCTCGACGCATCCCGCATCCGAGCCGTCCGGGAGGCAGGGACGCTACGGTGCGCTCACACGGCTGGCCGGGGGTGTGGCGGCAACGCTTCGCGGAATCCTTTCTCCGGTGGGCCGCGATCTCACCGAGCTTCGTGCGTCGCTTTCGCCCCGAAAGAGCTCTCCCGACCTCGAGATGGTGGCGCGCACGGGTCTCGACGAGCGGCTCGAAGAGATTCGCCGCAGGCTCTTGCTCGTTCAGGACTTCGTCGCCGACCTCGCGACAATCGGCGAGAGCGATGCGGACGAGGCTGCGCGAACCCTCGACCTCGTCTCGCTCGTGCGCGCCGAGCTCAAGAAGCTCGAGGCTCGCGCGGCGCGCGCGGGTGTGGATGTCCGGCTACGTCTCGAGCCGGGCGCCCGCGCGGAGGAGGCTGCCGCCTCCGTGGCGCCGAGCGCGGCTTCGCTCCTGGTTCGCGAGCTCGTGCTGCACGCGCTCGCGGCGTCGCCCCGCGGGAGCAGCGTCTTCGTCACTCTCTCGCCGCCAACGGCCGAGCTCGGTGCGAGAATCGTCGTGGACGACTCCGGCACCATTCTGCCCGCGGCCGCCCGAGATGCGCTTCTCGCTCTCGATGTCGAGCCGGGGACCTTCGGGCGACCCAGCACGATCGCGCTCTTCATCGCGGCGGAAATCGCGTTGGCTCAGGGCGTTCTGGTCGAGATCAGTGACGCGCCCGTCTTCGAGGGTCTCGGCGGAGGCGTCCGCGTCAGCGCGACCTTTCCTCGCTAGCGGCGCCGTGAGACGCTGGTAGACCTGAGGCGATGCGCATCCTCATCATCGAAGACGCCGATTCGATTCGGCACATGATCGAGGCGCTTCTCACCGCGCGCGGACACGCCGTGGTGGCCGTGTCGAACGGCGTGCGGGGTATCGATGCCGCGCTCGCCGCCGCGCCCGACGTGATCCTTCTCGACTTGCATCTGCCCGGTGCCCTCGACGGTTTCGAGGTTTGCCGAAAGCTCCGGGAGCACGCGACGACGCGCGAGGTTCCCATCGTCGTCATCAGCGCCATGACCGATGAGGGCTCGAAGCAGCGCGCCGTCGAGGCAGGCACGACGGCGTACTACACGAAGCCGTTCAGCCCGACGGCGCTTCTCAAAGAGATCGAATCGATCCCCGGCAAGCACAACCAGCGCCCCAAGCCACCCGCCGCGTAGGCGCGGTTCTATTGCGCGCTCAGGCGGGCGATCCGCGTCGCGGTCTTCGAGCGAGTCGTTATCGTCTCGTCGAGCTGGAAATCGCTCGCCGACACGTGCAGCCTCTTGCGAAACGTCGTCGGCCCTGCCACCAGGATGTCGAGCTCGCGGTCGCAGCGCAGTTGGTCGACGCGGGCCTCGGGGCCGATCCCGGCGAGCATCCAGATTTCGGCGCCGCGGGGTGTGGCCACGACGCGAACGGTCCCCGGCGGTCCCTGCCCGCCGACCTCGCTTCCGGGCTCGCCGGGTGGCCAGGGGTCGGCGCCGGTTTTGGCCCTCGACTTGTCGAGCTGGACGGCGGCTTCGAAGCGCGGTTTTCCGTCGGCGCCCGTGTCCCACGCGGCGCCCGCCGGAACGACGACTCTTTTGGGAGCGTAGCCCTCGGCGGTGGCCACGAACTCGAGGCGCGCGCCCACGGGCATCTTGTCGACATCCAAGGGAGCCTGGCCGGCCCGCAAGAGCACTTCGGCGTGCTGCGGCACCCCCGTGACGACCAATGTGGCGTTGCAGGTCGCAGGGCCACGTGCCGCTTCGGCATCGGGCGCCAAAAGAGGCAGCGGCGCCGAAGTGGCAGGCTCGAGCGGAGGCCGTAGGCGCAAGAGCACGTAAGCCGCCCCGGCCAGCCCGATCAGCGTGAGGACCGCAAGCACCGGTGCAAGGCGCGAGCGCCGGAAGTTTGGGGCGCTCGGTAGCGATGGGCGCGCGGCTCGAGGGGTGGGGCGCGGTGTCGGCGCCGCTACGACCGGACGCCTAGGGAGCTCGTCGCGCGGCAGCACTATTGTGGGAAGCGCCCGAGAAGCCGGTTCATCGCCGAGGGCGAGAAGCGATTCGACGTCGGAGTCGCGGGGTGCCGCGCCGGCAAGGGGCTCGTGCGACGTGCCGACCGGAGGAGGCGTGGGCTCCAGGCCGACGATATTTCCGAGCGCACGCGCGTGTTGCTTGTCGCCGTCTGCCGAGACGCCGAATTGCTCGATGAGCAAATCGATGTCCGCCTGCGAGGCAGAGGGCAAGCTCACAGGGGGCTCGAACTGCGAGGTGGGCAAGTCGGGCCATTCGCTCTTCTTGCCCTTGTCCTCGAGCAGCTCGCTCGGAATCGGGCGTCGCCGGGTCACGTCCTCGTCGCTTGGGGGGCGGGCGAGCGGTCGTCGCGAGACCGGCTCCTCGTTTCGGACGGGCGCCGGAGCTCCTTCGCTCGATGACGGTAGCGCATTGCGACCCAGCCCGAGCTTGACCCGCCGCACCTCGCGCGCGAGCCGGCCGAGGGCTCGTCGCCCCGCCGCCCGGTTCACCGGAATCAGCGCCGTCTCGAGCTCTCCGGCCAGAGAGGCCAAGCCGGCGCCGCTCGGGCGCCGCGCAGCTGCGGAGAGCCCGGGGGTGAGAGCCCCACTCGCGAGAAGAAGGCGCGCGAGCAGCCCTCGAACGGAAGTCTCGGCGTCCCCGGTAGCGCTGCCGGCGCGAGGCTTGACGAAGACGACCGTGCCTTCATCGCCCACGAAGATGCGGTTTGGGTCGACCTCGCCCGCATTCGGCTCGACTCTCTCGGCCATCTCGAGGACCAGGTAGCCCGCGAGCTCGGGAGCCATCGGAACGCGCTTCGTGGCCAGCGCGGCGAACACCTCTTCGAGGGTTACCGACGCGTCGAGCGCTCCGTCGGTCATGGAGAGCTTCCCGCTCGCTGGAGCTGCCGGCGCGACGGCTCCTCGACCGGCCGCACCGGGACCCCGGCGCTCGCGAGCGCGCGCTTGACCTCGCCGATCGTCCACTTGCCCTCGTGGAAGATGCTCGCGGCCAGCACGGCGCTCGCGCGTCCCTCCACCAAGCCCTCACGCAAGTGGTCGGGGGAGCCCACGCCCCCACTGGCGATGACCGGGATGGGCACAGCGTCGGATACGGCTCGCGTGAGCTCGATGTCGTAGCCCGACAACGTCCCGTCGCGGTCCATGCTCGTCAGCAGAATCTCGCCGGCTCCGAGCTCGGCCATCTGCTCTGCCCAGCGCAGAACGTCGAGCCCGGTCGCCGTGCGCCCGCCGTGGACGAACACCTCCCACCCCGCGCCGTCCGGACGCTTCTTGGCGTCGATGGCCAGCACGATGGCCTGCGAGCCCCAGGCGTCCGAGCAGCGCCGAACGAGGTCCGGGCTCTTCACCGCGGCCGTGTTGATGCTCACCTTGTCGGCCCCCGCCGCCAGGAGCGCGCGGACGTCGTCTTCGGCCCGCACGCCGCCGCCGACGGTGAGGGGCACGAAGGTGACGTCGGCCGTGCGAGCTACGATATCGAGAAGAGTCCCGCGGCCCTCGTGCGACGCGGTGATGTCGAGAAACGTAATTTCGTCGGCCCCTTCGCGGTCGTATCGCGCGGCGCACTCGACCGGGTCGCCGGCGTCGCGCAGGCCGATGAACCGAACCCCCTTGACGACGCGTCCATCCCGCACGTCCAGGCAAGGAATCACGCGCTTCGCGAGCATGATCGCGCGCTCAGCGTTCCGGTTTTCCGTCGTACGCGTCGAGGAGTTTCTCGATCGATGCGAGGCTATTTTCCATGGCGTCTTGCACGATCGTGTACATGGTCGCCGTCGAGCCCTTGAGGGCCTCGTAATAGCGCTGCCTCTCGGTCGAATGGATGATGGCCGGCGGATACCCGCTCCTTAGCAGGAGAAGATTCATCACGAGCCGCGCCACCTTTCCGCTATCGGTTGCGAAGGGGAAGACGCGCACCAAGTCGTAATGGGCGCGCGCGGCCAAGCGGACGGGCGTCCTAGCGCGGCGAAGCTCAGGGTCGTTCATCCAGTCGATGATCTGGCGAAGCTTGTAGGCAATCTTGTCGGGCGGCGCGTACTCGTGAAAATAGAGGCGATGCTGAGGGATGTCGCGGCGGTATTTGACCGTCTTGGTGTCTCCCTCTTCGGGATGCAAGACGCAGTATATCCTCTTGATGACATCGATGGTCACCGGCTGACGCCGCTTGGTCGCAAGGTCACGGACGAAATTGAGCGCCTCGCGGTGACGACGGATCTCTTCGACGACCGGCTGCATGCTCGAATCGGCGGTGGCACCAACTTCGGTGCCGCCGATCGCGGCGCGCAGCTCCGAGACCGTATAGACGACGCCTTCGAGCGCGCTGTCGTGCGCGATCCACCCCATGTCGAGGTCGTCCCGATAAATCGCCTGGACCTCGGCCGAGGCGGCCTTCAGCCTCTCTTCGAGGTAAGCCGTCCGTTCTTCGACGGATTGGACCTTGACCGCCGGTTCCGGCGTTTTCTTTTTCGTTGAGGTTCGGGACGGCATCGGGCCTGCGTTGGCCATGGGAGATGTATGTTCTTGAAAAGGCTCGCCTATTAGAGCTCACTCCGCGGGTGGTGCGCCCGCGCAGGCTAGTGAATTCAACGCAAGCCCGTCAAGCCTCCTCGCCGCGTGCACGAACCTTGTAGGCTACTCGTTCTCGAACAGATTCGGTGAGAACGCTGCGGTGCTCGTCCAGTTAAGTATCCAAAACGTCGTGCTCATCGAAGAGCTGGTTCTCGAGCTCGCCCCGGGCTTTAGCGTGATTACGGGCGAAACTGGGGCCGGAAAGTCGATCCTGGTACACGCCCTGTCGCTCGTACTGGGGGGACGGGTGCGTCCGGAAGTCCTGAGGGCGGGGGCGGACGAGGCCCAGGTCGAAGCTCTCTTCGAGGTGGCTCCAGGGTCACGCGCCGGCGCCCGGCTCGAAGCCGCTGGAATCCAGTGTGACGGCGAGCTCGTGGTTCGGCGCGTGGTTCAAGCCACGGGCCAGGAGGAGCATCGGGAGGTCCGAAGCCGCGCATACGTCAACGGCCGCCTCTGCACTGCGACCCAACTGGCCGACATTGCTTCTGATTTGTGCGACATTGCATCCCAGCACGAGAGCGTGTCTCTCACGGACCCCGCCACGCACGTCGAATATCTAGACGCTTTCGCGGCCTTGCAGGACGACCGCGAGCGGGTGGCGACGGAGGTCGACGGCCTGTCGGAGATCGTTCGGAACCTCGAGGCTCTCACGAGCGCCGACCGGACGCGCACCGAGCGCGAGGACTTCTTACGCTGGCAGATCCATGAAATCGACGACCTAGCGCCTCAGCAGGGCGAAGAGATCGAGCTCGCGCAGGAGCTCGAGCGCCTGCGCCACGCCGATCGCCTCCAAGCCGCCACTCGCGGAGCCGCCGAAGGCCTTTACGACGGGCCGAGCGCCGTTTGCGACGCGCTTGCCAAGCTCGCCGCCGACCTCGAGCAGGCGACCGCAATCGACGGCTCGCTCGCCCCGCATGCGCGCACCCTCCAGGTCGCGCGGTCCGAGCTCGCGGACGTCGCTCGCGCGCTCGCCCGGTACGCCGAGTCGGTCGAGACCAGCCCGGACCGGCTCGCCGAGGCCGAAGAGCGCCTCTTTCGCCTGCAAAAGCTCCTGCGAAAGCACGGGCCGACGACCGCAGACGTGCGAGAACGTCGGAGCGCGCTGGCCGCCGAGCTCGAGTCGCTCTCGGGGGCCGCCGATCGAATCGCCGTGCTCGAGGCGGACAAAACGCTTCGCTTGGCGCGGGCCGAGTCCGCGGCGCGCGCCCTTTCACGAAAGCGGCGCGATGCGGCCGACAGGCTAGGCAAGGCCATTGGCGCCGAGCTGGCGCAGCTCGGCATGGGCCGGGCGCGGGTGGTGGTCGAAGTGACGGCCGCGGCGGCTTCGGCCGACGCGCTGAAGATCGATGGCGCTCGCCTCTCGCGCACCGGCATCGATCACGTGGAATTTCTCATCGCGCCAAACCGCGGCGAAGAGCCGCGGCCTCTGCGCCGCATTGCGAGCGGTGGCGAGCTCTCTCGGTCCCTGCTCGCCCTCAAGCGTGTGCTCGCCGACAAGGGGCCCGTGGGCACGTACGTATTCGACGAAGTCGACTCCGGGGTCAGCGGCGCGGTCGCCGAGGTGATCGGGCGAGCCATCGGCGATATTGCGCGGCACCGACAGGTCGTGTGCATCACCCACTTGCCGCAGATTGCAGCTCTCGGCGATGCTCACTTCGTGGTCGACAAGAGCGAATCGGGCGGCCGAACTCGCGCTCGCGTGAGGCGGCTCTCGCCGAGCGAGCGCGTCGAAGAGATCGCGCGAATGATCGGCGGCATCAAGGTCGGCGCCGCGGCTCGCCACGCCGCAGCCGAGCTTCTCGCAAGAGAGTAGCGCCGCGCGATTCAGGCCACGAACAAAGTTGCCGCGTTTTCACTGCTGCGGAGCGCCCGATCGCGCGCGGTCAGCACCTCGCAGCCGCCGCGTGTAACGAGCAGCGTGTGCTCGAACTGGGCGCTGAGGCTACGGTCGGCGGTTCGCACCGTCCACTTGTCGTTCGGGTCGACCTCGACCTCCCACCCGCCGGCGTTGACCATCGGCTCGATCGTAAACGTCATGCCCGCACGTAGCCTGTCGCCCGTGCCGCGCCTTCCGTAGTGGCGCACCTGCGGTTCTTCGTGGAAGCGGCGCCCGATTCCGTGACCCACGAAGTCGCGGACGACGCTGCACCCCTGGGCTTCGACGTATTCTTGAATCGCCGCTCCGACGTCGCCGAGGCGGGCTCCGTCGCGGACCTGCGCGATGCCAATCTCGAGCGAGCGCCGGGCCACTTCCACGACCTGCCGCGCCGCGGGGCTCGGAGTCCCAATGTAGAAGGTGGCGCTCGTGTCGCCGTGAAACCCCTGATAAATGTGCGTCACGTCCACGTTCACGATGTCGCCATCCCGAAGCGCGGTGCCGTTCGGGATTCCGTGGCACACGATGTCGTTGATGCTCGTGCACACGCTCTTTGGAAACCCCTTGTAATTGAGGGGAGCCGGGCGGGCCCCCTGACGGAGCGTGTCGGCGTGCACGAGGTGATCGATGTCGTCGGTCGTCATGCCGGGGTGAATTTTTTCACCGACGAGCAGCAGCGTTTCTGCCGCGAGGCGGCAGACCGTGCGCATCAGCTCCACTTCTTTTGGACTCTTGATGTCGATCGGCAAGGGGCTCTTCCTCGGCTAGACGGCTAGCATCCTTCTGCCGCGAATGCCGCTTGTGCTAGCGTCGTGCGCCGGTCAGCGCCAAGCCGGCGCTCGGAAGACAGGCAGGGACCACTCATGAAACGCGCCATCCTCGCTGCCCCTGTGCTCGCCGCGACCATCGTGCTCGCGATCAATGGGCTCGCCGCGCCCCGCGCGAGCGACGCGCCATCCGTGACCTCGCTCGGGCCGCTCATGCAAAAAGAGCTGCACTGGGGCATGTCGCACAAGGACGTGGACGACGCCTACAACAAAGCCATGGGGCTCTTCGACGTCGAATACGCTCCGAAGCTCGCGCGCTTGCAGCCTGGCGTTCAGATGGATCAGGTCAGCGCCGACAAGGACAGCCGCAAGGCGAACTTCGAGCGTAGTTATACGGAGTTCACCGACGGGCCCACGGGCTACGACGTCTCGGCCCTGCACTCCGAATACACGTACAAAAACAGCGAGGCCGTGCAGAAGGTCTTCAAGGACGGCAAGACGCGCTACTTCTTCTACATTCGCGATCAGCTCTGGAAAACCTACGACGAGATCCCCCTCAAGGCTGAAGGGCCTCTCGGCGACACGTTTCGCGGCGCAGTCAGCAAGCTCGGAAGCCTGCTCGGCGGGGCGGGCCGGGTCATCGCGGGCGATCCGGCGCAAGGGGTCGAGCGCACGACGGTCGATTGGCAAGACCCCTCGCAGCATTTGCGCGCCATCGATCGATCCAGCGAGCACCTCATCGGCATCGTGCTCGAGGACAAGCGCACCCTGGCGAACCTCGCTTCGCTTCGCTCCGCCAAGCCGGAAGATCCCTTCGCCCTCGATCCTTCGATCTCGGCGATTACCAAGGGCGGAGTCAGCGATCCCAATTCGGGCCACACGGGGTCGGCTGACGCCGGGGCCGGCCGAGGGCGGGGCCGCTAAGCGTCCGGGGATCCTCGCACTCCGGTCGTGAGGATCAAGCGGGCCTTGGGTGCGACCGAGGCGAGAGCAGGCTGGAGCACCTTGTCACCGGTGAGGGTGGCACCGGGGCATCCTGCGCACGCCGCCGACAAGTGGATGTGAACGTCGTCGCCGTCGAACCGCAAAAGGTGAAGCTCTCCGCCGTCGACCCGGACCAGAGGCGCCAACACTTCTCGGCACACCCGTTCAATCTGCTCCCTGGTCCTGTCGTCCACGATGGCTATTCGCGCTCCGGGGGAGCCTCGGTCTCGATGATTGCGCGAAACCGTACGGGGGCTGAGCAGCCGGCCTGCCCAGCTGCGTTGCCTGAGTTATACTTCATTTGGGCGTGCCGCGCCCAGCGGACGCAAGGCTCTCTCTCCGGAAACGGCTTCTCGGAGTCCGCGCTGACAGAAAAGCCCAGAAACGTAGAAGGGTGCAAGCTGGCGCGTTACCGACTGAGATTCGTTCTGCAGGAGTTCGACTTGCCGCGAGGTGCGACAATCGTCGGGCGGAGCCTCGAATGCCATCTCACGATCGACGATCCGCTCGTCTCCCGGATCCACGCGCGCATCACGGTCGGCGATGACGGCGCCTGCATCGAAGATATGGGCAGCCGCAACGGCGTGCGCGTCAACGGCTCGCCGATTCGGGGTCTGACCGCGCTCCGGAGCGGGGACCGCGCACGCATCGGGACCCAGGAGCTCATCTTCACCTGCGTCGAGGATGCCGTGCCGGCTTTCGCACGCATTACGGGCAAGCTCCGTTTATGCGTCAATTGTCGGTTTCCATATCCGCGCGAGATGGTCGCGTGTCCGGGCTGCGGTGCCACCGAGCAGACCGACGACGATACGCCCACGGGAAGCGGATCGGACGGTCAGTCCTGGAGCGTTCAGCTTCTGGTCGAAGCCCTCGAGCGCGCCTTGAGGTTGGGTCGATCGTCGGACGCCGAAGGCCTTCTTCGTCGGGCCGCGGCCCAAGTCGACGAGCTTATCGCGGCTGGCGCGAAGGTGGACGGCGACACGGTCGTGGCGCTCTCGGTGCAGGCCACGAAGACCGCGCTCGCGTGCAACGACCCGGCCTGGGCCGTCTGGGCTCTCGATATCCTGGGACGGAGCCGCCGCGTGCCCCCGGCGCTCGCGGTCGAACGTTTCGCGGACGTCGCGGCCCATCATCCGCGCGCCATGCGCGTCGCGGTGAGCGAGCTGCTGGTGCGCTTGGGTCCGGCGGCGGCCTCGGCGCCGCCCGAAGACATCAAAGCCCTCGCGATGCTGAGAGAGCTTCGCGAATCGGACGAAGAAGTCACCGGGAACTTCTCGACCTCATGATTCGACCCGCGACAGGGGGGGCGTAGGTCGTGCGCTTTCGGCTGCGCTACCGGCAACGCGAGCTCGACCTGAGCGACGGGTCGCTGACGGTGGGCCGCAGCTCATCGTGCCAGCTCTTTCTCGACGACCCGCTCGTCTCCCGAAAGCACGCCATCTTTCTCGTCGGCGGCACCGGGGTGACGGTCGAGGACCTGCAGAGCCGTAACGGTGTTCTGGTCAATGGGCGGCGCATTCCGGCGAGGACTGCGCTGCATCCTGGCGATAAGATCCTCATCGGCTCGGCCGAGCTCACGCTCATTGCGACACCGAGCGAGCTCGCCAAAGCCATCGACGAGAGCGTCGGCCGCAGGACGTTGAGCCGCCTGGTCGTGCCTTCACCGTCGGCCAGCGCGCCGGGTGCGTCCGGGGTGCCGCCCGTGGCTTCGCCGACCGACGCGGATGCGAGCACGGTGCGGCGCGTGAACGCGTTCAACCTTCTGAGCGCCGTGGCCGAGAAGGCGCTCGCTTTCGGCCGAGCCGACGAGGCGGAGCGGCTGCTCACCGGTCCGTTGACGGAGCTCATCGAGTCTTCCCGCTCCGGGCAAAGGCTGTCGGCCCCGCTCGTCGATACCGTGGCACGTCTGGCCGCGAGGCTCGCGGCGGCCACGGGCAAGGGCTCCTGGCTGGACGCGGTCATCGAGCTTTACCGCGCGCAGGCCCGCCCGTGCCCCGGATTGGTCATCGATGAGCTGAACGTCGCCGCTCGGCGCGTCAATGCAATCGATGTGGCTTCCCTGCGCGCGTATCTGTCGATGCTCCACGCGAAGCAGGCGGCGCTTGGCCCGGCGGAGCGGTTTCTCCTTCAGCGGCTCGAGGGGCTCGAGCGGCTGGTCGGGCTTCGTTAGGGGCGCGCTCCGGCGGCGGCCGAGTGGCCTCCTGCCACGCGAGATTCGACTTCGCCGCGCGCGCGATTGCCGCGCGCAAGTTGGGGTCTCCGACTTGAGCGAGCCCTCGCGCCAGGTCCGGCGGCAGCTCGCGCGGGACGGGGACCGGCCTCGAGACGCGTCGCTCCGGCGGCCGCTCGACGGCGGGCAGAGAGCCCACCTGGAACCGCAGCTGCCGCACCTCGACGCCGCGCTCTCGGAGTCGCGCGCTCACTTCGTCGGCCAAAAGCGAGAGCTCGTGTGCCCACACACTGGTCGAAACGCGCAGCAGCAGCACGCCGCCCGAGAGCGAGACCGGCTTGGCCTTGTCGGCGATTCGGCCGCCCACGGCCTCGCGCCATAGCCGGCTCGCGATGGGCGGCCGCAAACGCGCAAATCGGTTTTCTCCGGCGCGAAGCAGTATCGCCTCGAGGCTTTCGGGTGCCAGGGATCGGCGTGGGCGTCGCGGTGCGGTCATGGGTCTATCTGCGCTCGTGAGAGATTGACCAACCGTGCAGGCCCCTTCGGAGCCGCGGGATCGAAAAACGCGCCGCGGCGATCGGCCCGGCCGAGCCGGAGCAACCCGTCGGCCCAAAGAGCCCCATACGAGGCATCCACGACGGGCTCGCTCGAGCCCTCGGGTACGACGTATACGAGCAAAGGACCGACCCCCGCTCCGGCCGGGGCGCGCGCCTGGCAGCGCGCCGCCACGGCGACCGAAGCGTCGCCTCGGGCGCAGCGCTCGAGCGCGCGCAGGTCCTCGGCGGTTGCCTCGGTGGCGACCGCGAGCGCGGCCGCCCCTCGGACATCTTCATCGGGGTCTTCGACGAGCGCCTTGCGCTCGAGGGTGCCTCCAGGGCATCGGGCGCGCGCGATCGAGAGCCCCGCCAGGGCATTGATGCGCGCAAAGGCCGAGCCGTGGATCAAGATCGGGCAGAGCTTCTGCGCGGCGTTCTCGGCCGAGCGCTCGCGCGCAGCGATGCGGGCGATGGCCGCGACGGCATCGACCGCCACTTCGAGATCGGACGTGCTTTCGAGCGGCTCGAGACGCGCAAAGTCCGAGGCGTCGCCGATGCTTCCGAGCGACCATGCCGCTTGGCTTCGCACGCTCGCGTCCGGATCGCTCAAGAGATTTCTCGCTATCTTGAGCGCTTCCGTGTCGAGGGTGTGCGCCGAGAGCATCGACGCCACGGCCCGCCGATCGAAAGGTTCTTGCGACCGAGCCGCGCCCTCGAGAACGCGAGTGGAGGGCGCGATAGGCGCGCGGCCGATCGCCTCGAGCAAGGCATCGCGCTCCGGACCCACCGAGAGACGCAAAGTCTCCTCGAGCTTGTCGACCGCCGCCGCGCTCGGGACTCGGCTCACGATGCCGCCCACGGCCGTGAGGAGCGCGGGGACGTCGACCTCGTCGTCCCCACCGAGCTGGGCCAAGAGAGACGCCAGGGCTCGAGAGCCTCCGGAATCGGAGAGCGCCACCGCGGCGTGTAGACGCATCTTGGGGTCTTTCGATCGTAACACCTCGACGAGCACATCGTCGGCTTGCGCCCGGCCTATCGCTCCCAGGGCGTCGATCGCCGCCAGGCGCAGCTCGGGCGCCCCGTTTCGCACCAAAGGAACCAGGAGACTGATCGCGCGTGCGGCCCCCGTGCGTCCCAAAAGGAGCGCGACGCGCGACCGCTCTTGCGCCGTCAGGCGGGCGTCACCGAGCGCGGCCCCGAGCGGCTCGACCGCGCGCCCGTCGGGATGGCTCGGATCGAGCAGAGCCAGCGCGGCGTTCAAGGCCTCGTCTCGAACGACAGGATTGGGATCGGTCACGAACTCCAAGACGACCGGCGCCTCGGCGGCCGTCCCGGCCCCCGCGAGCGCCCGCATCGCGAAGGCCACGGAGACCGAGCTGCTGCGCATCGCGGCGACGATCGCTGGGGCCTCGGCATGGGCGCCGAGCGCGCCAAGAACCCACGCGGCGCCGGCCGCTGCCCCGGGCGACTTGGAGGCGGTCAGAGCCTCTCGCAACCGCGGGGTCGCGGCGGGCCCTACCGACACGAGAGCGTCGCGAACCGGCGTCGGATCGAGCCCGGCCGTGCCCTCGTCGCCGGCGCCGAGCGCGGCGACCAGCGTCGCAATCGCGTCCGGAGTCGCGATCTCGGCCAGTGCGCGCAAGGCGGCAAGGCGCACGGGCGGCAAGCGATCGGTGGCGAAAGAAGCAATCGCATCGACGGCGTCGCTCGCGCGCAAGAGCCCGAGCGCGATGAGGGCCTCGCGGCGCACGTCGGGGTTGCCGTCGCGAAGCGACAAGGCTAGCCGCGAGGACGCGCGCGCATCGCCCAGCTCGCCGAGCGCGCGGGCCACGGATTGCCGAACTTCAGGCGACGAGTCGCCAATCTTCCCGACGAGCGGAACGACGGCGCGAGCGTCGCCCAGATGGGCCAGGGCGCCCGCGATCGCGATGCGCACCTCCGGATTCGCGTCATCGAGCCGACCCAGAAGAGGAGTGACCGCCTCGGGCGAGGCCTGGCGGCCAAGGGCTCGCGCCGCACTTTCTCGTACTTCGGCCTCGGGATCGCCCAAGGCTCGCGCCAGCACCGCGATTGCGGCGGCGTTGGGCAGGGCGCCCGCGACCTCGCACGCCTTTCGACGTAGGCGCGCGCTCGGCGCCCCGACCCACGAGGACACTCGCTCGGTTGCCCCCGCGACCCGCAGACGAACCGCGGCATCGGCGGCTGCGAGGCGGACGTCGTCGTCGGCATCTTCGAGCGACGCGAGCGCGAGCGGACCTCCGCGTGCTCTCCCTAGAGAGCCGATGCGGCGCGCCGCGGCCAGGCGAGTCGCCACATCGTCCGAAGAGAGCCCGCGCTCGACCGCGTCGGCCACGTCGGGCCATTCGAGCCCGCGCGCCGAGGTCGCCGCGCCGAGCGTGAGAGCTGCGCATAGAGACGCCACCAAGGGCCGCACGGCTACGACAGGCCTCCGCGACGACGCGCGATCCAGTGCATTCCGAGCAAGGCCGCCGCGACCGACGACCAGGCCCAAGGCGGGGCCATGGGCATGACGTGTCGCTCGACGCTCACCACCGTCGGTTTCGGCAGGCGCAGCGACGCGATGTCGTCGGCGTAGACGAAGGCGCCGCCCGTGGCTTTGGCAAGCGCTTCGAGCCGGGCCGCATCGGGCCGCGAGTCCGCCCACTCGTCGCCCCCCGTCTCGCACGCGAAGTCGAGACGTGCCGTCGTCGCGCCCACCATTTTCAGCCGAGCCGTGTACGCACCCTCGGAGAGCCCGGGAACGTCGAAATCCAGCGAGGTCGACTCGGGCACCCGCACGGCCTTCGCGCGAAAGGGAGCGCCGCGGCCGTCGAGCTTGGCCACCTCGAGCTCGACTTCATGCGCGGTTGCCCCCGGATTCGCCGGCAGAAGCCGCGCCCGGACTTTGGCGGGCACGCCCGTGGTGCAACCTCCCGCGACTTCCAGCTGAGCGGTTTCGAAGCGCGCGTCTCTCATCAACCATCCGAGCAAGCCGTCCCACAGGGCGCCATGTCCGCGTCCGGCGGTTCTCGCCCCGAGCTCGGAAAACTGAAGGGTCCACGTGCCGTCGACGCCGAGAGCGATTGTGCGCCCGTCTCCTTCGTCGCCGATGGCGAGCACCGGCATCTTCCTGCCAGTGCTGGTGAGACGCGTGGGATGGGTCATGAGCACGATGCCGCCGGGTCGGACGTCTCCTAGAATGTTCGCGCCCGGCATCCGCGGCAAGTCGTCTCCGACGACATTTCTCAGCGGTGCGAGCAGCGGTGCGGCGCGCCCCTCGAGCGTCCATTGGGGAACGAACGCCGAAGTGTCGGCGGCATCCGCGCTCGGCGAGCCGTCGAGGTCGACCGGCAAGACCTGCGCCAAGGGCGTGCGCGCGTAGCCGCCGGCCACGAAAGAGTTCTGACCCCCCACCATCACCAGGCCGCCCCCTCCGCGGACGTAACGTTCGATGTTCGGCAAGTATTGCTCGAGGCCATAGGGCTGCGCATCGAAATCCTGGAGCACGACCGCGTCGAAGGTCGGCAGGTGCTCTCGAAAGAGCTCATCGACCGGGAACGGGATGAGCGCGAGCTCGCTCTGGGTCGCATGCACGTCGTCGGTCGGCGTGCGCAGGATGAAGAACGCGACCACGTCGACCGACGCGTCGCTCTTGAGCCAGTCGCGCAGGGCCCGCACGTCGTTGGTGGGTCGCCCGGCGACGTGAAGGACGCGCACGCGCTCGCGCGCGACGGTGAAGGTCACCAGACGATGGTCGTTTTCGGCAATCGTGTCGCCAGGCGGCGGCTTTATCGCGATCTCGACGATATGCGACCCGGCGCGCTCGAGCGTGAGGGTCAGATCAATCGCGGCCTTGCCGTCCGTGAGCGTCGCTGTGCCGGATGCCAGAAGGATCGGCGGCCCGTCGTCGCGCAGCTCCCGGGCCGTCACGTCGAGCGTGTCGCATGCGAGCCCGCCCGCGCAGCCGACGTCGACCCGAACGGGAAGCGGCACGTGAGCGATGGCCGCGCCGGCGGCGCTGACGCGCCTGACGCTCGCGTCGGCAGGGGTCGTGCGCGTGGTTGCGACCGTGTGGATGGGGACGTGCAAGATGTCGCCGACCGCGCGCAAGCTCGAGGTCGCGGCATCTTCGGGGGGATCGTCCAGGCGGCCGTCGCTCACGACGACGACCGCGGCGGGCCGCTCTTCGGGTGACGCCGCGAGGGCGCGGAGGGCGACCCCGAGGTCGCTTCGCGCGGCGCGCGTCGTCTCCTCGGGCGGCTGCGCGCCGCCCGTCGAAAGAGCCACGGGAGCACCAGCGCCGAAGCCCAGGACCATCGCGCGAGCTCTCTCGCCGTTGGCTTGGAGGTGGCCAACGACTTGGTCTCGAGCCTCGCGCCGCGAGCGCTCGTGGTCGCCCGGGAGCGCCATCGAGCGAGAGGCGTCCGCGAGCACGAGCACGCGGCTGCCCACGAGTGTTTCGCGCGCCGAGACTCGCGCCGGGCGCAGCACGGCGGCAAGAAGCGCGGCCACCGCGAGCGCTCCGGTGATCACGATGGGCCACGTCCCGCGCCGCTCGCTCCGCATCTCGACAAAGAGCATCGCCAGGCTGGCCACGCCGAGGGCGAGCGCCAGCCAAACCGCCCAGCTTGGCAAATCCCCGCTCGGGCTAAGACGCGTCGACAGGATCAATGGGCGGCTCCCACGGCGCGCCGCTGCATGAGAAAGGGGGCGTGGACCTGGTCGTCCTTGTAGTTCGAGCAGAGCGAGTACATGGCGATATTCACGGCGAGGCGAATGGCGTGCTCGCGCTGTCTTTCGCCGCCCGGGACGACCGGGTCTTCCCACGTCCCGAACGTGCTTCGGGCGAGCGCCCCACCGAGATCGTGCTCGCTGAAGATCACCTGCAGGCGCCCGGCGCGGACGATGGCGTCGAGCGACGCGCGGCCTTCGATGCGGCCTTCGGCGCGATCAAGAAAGTAGAACGTGCGAAAGACCACGTGCTCGGCTCCGATCGCGATGGGCTCGGCGTCGGGGAGAACCCGCGCCAGCTCGCGTCGCGCGCTCCGGCCAAACGCACCCACGTCGCCTTGCGCTCCGGGCGCCGCGTCGTCGGCCAGAAGGGTGCCGCCGAGGGCGAAGAAGCTGCGCAGCCCAGCGATCTCCGCGGCGGTCAGCGGAGCGATCTCGGAGTCGCCGCTCCAATAAAGGAAGGGCTCGTCGACGATGGCCGCGTCGTCGGCGCGCACCGACCCCGGATGCAAGCGCGCAGGAGCTGACGTTCGCTCGACGAGCTCGATCGCCCAGCGCGCGGGTGCAGTCGGACGTGCGGGAGCGCTTTGCGAGCCGGTGAGAAGAATGCGCGGGTCGAAGCCGCCGACGTCTCCGAAAGCCCTCGCGACGCGAGGGGTCGACGACACGAGCGCCGCCACCAAAGCAAGGCGCACCGGCAGCGCAGTCAGCGCACTTGGAATTCTCACGGGGCCACTCTAGAGGGGCGAGCCCGATCCGTGAACAGGCGGCTCTCAATCGAAGGTCTGGACTCGCCATACGCCGGCCTCGCGCTTGAGCGTGACCATGTGGCCTCCGGGAATCGGAACGTGCGCTTCGTCGCCGGTCACCCTTACGAGCAGCCCGCCCGGATCGTTCAAGCCCTCCACGAGGGCGCGAACGTCGTTCTCGATGCTCGAGCGCGTCCCGGTCGAAAGCACCCGAATCAAGCCGTCGTAACTGCGTCGGGCGAGCACGCGCCTCAGCTGCTCGAGGGTCTCTTGTGGAGTTCGGCCGCCGCCCGGGAGCGTGCCTGCGGAGGTTACCCCGTAGCGCCCGTCACGGAGATCGAGCGTGGCCTCTTCACCGTCGGCAAAGCGCAGGGTCGCGGAGGCCTCGACCCGAATGTCGCCTGTATCGAGGTCTCGAGCCTGTTCGGCGAGCTCCGGGCGCTCGTCGGCTACGATGGCGCTTACCTGGGCGGCGCTGAGCGTGCGTCGCGACTCGGACGTGAGAAGCGCATAGAGCGCTCGCGCGTCCCCGCGGCCCGCAGCATCGGCGTAAGCCCGCACGGCGGTGCGCGGATCCGGGACCGAGCGTGGCCCACACGCTGCGACGGCCCAAGCCCAGAAAAGAGTCGACCCTGCGAGGAGAGCGCGTCGCAGGGGCGGCGTCACGCGCCGACCTCCGCCCTCGCGACGGCGACGTCGAGGTCATATTCCTCGCGCCAGAGCGACGCCTTGGCCCGCACCGTCCACTCCTCGAGCTCGCGGTCACCGTCACCGCGCAAAAAGAGAGTGACCTGACCCAAACCGCGGTCGACCGCGGCGCGACAGCTCTCGATCTTCTGCTTGTGCTCGCGGTCGAGCGCGTCGGCGATTCGCAGCATGGCGGCGAGGCCCCGGACCTTGCCGCGCGCTTCCTTGCTCAGGTCGCGGTAACCGGGGTGGGTCGCGTCGGGCGGCCCCTTGCGGTGGTAGCGCGCGATGTTGGCCACGATCGCTCGCTCGTCGGGCGTCAGGCCCATGATGTCCGCGTGGAGGATCAGATATTGGCTGTGCTTGTGATGGCCGCTGTAATGGACGTAGTCGCCGATGTCGTGGAGCATCGCCGCGGCGCGCAGCAGAAGGCCGTCGCGCTCGCCGAAGGCGTGCACGCGCTGCAAGTCGTCGAATAGTTGGGTGGCGAAACGGCAGACCTGGCGCGCGTGGCGCTCGTCGAAGTGGTACCTGCGTCCGAGGCGGGCGCAGGCCTCGAGGATCCGCTCGGCCTCGCCCGCGGCGTCCCACACGTGAAAAAACTTGTCGACGAGCTCTTCGAGCGCCCCCGCCGCGAGGCCGACCCCGGGCGCGAGGATGGTGGTCAGCTTGAGGACGTGGGCGAGCCTCAGAAAGATCGCCGTCGCAGGGACGATGGTGTCCGCGCGGTCGGGCCTGAGCTGGTAGGCCTCGCGCCGCTCGTTCGCGGTCATCGCGCACATCTTCTTGTACAGCGTCCGCACAGCGGCCATGTCGACCGCCCGCGCGGTGCCCTTGGCGGGGCATATCTCCCAGAGCGTTTCGAGATTGCCCCCGGTGCCGACCAGGACGTCGACCGATCCGAGCTGGGGGAGCGCTTCACCGAGCGCGCGATCGATGACCTCCTCGAGCAGCCTCTCGCGGGCTCGGTCGACGGTCTTCGCTCCCTTCAGATAGGCCTCGAGCACGCGCACGGTGCCGAGCGGCAGCGACATCGTGAACTCGGTGTCGCCCCGATTGAGCAGCGTCACCTCGGTCGAGCCGCCGCCCACGTCGACCAGCAGCGCGCGCTTGTCGGACAGCGGGACACGCCGCGTAACCGCCAGCTGGATGAGGCGAGCCTCTTCGTGTCCCTCGATCGCCTCGAGCTCGATCCCCGCCTCGCGCCGCGCTCGTTCGATGAGGGTGCTTCCGTTTTTCGCCTCGCGTACGGCGCTGGTCGCGATCGCGCGGTAGGCATCGATCTTCCAGCGGTCCATTTCTTCTCGGAACCCGCGCAAGGCGTCGCACGCTTGGGCGATCGACGTCGGCGCCAATCGGCCCGACACGAACACCTCCGCCCCCAAGCGAACGGGGGCTCGCACCGTGGCCAGATCGCGCCACGGCGGATCGGGCGGCACCGGCGGCGTGGAGGCCGAAGCGGGCGTTCGCGGCTTGGCGGGGCTCGACGGCGCCATGGCTTCGATGACACGCAAGCGAAGCGCGTTGGATCCAACATCGATGGCGGCGAAGCGCGACATGGCAAACGCAAGCTATCTTCAACCATCCCCGCTCGGCTAGCTTTGACGTTGGGCAGAAACCAATGAGCGCGTCGAAACGCTTGATCGTGCTCGGGGCGGCTCTCACCGCCGTCGGCCTCGCGATCGCGGCCACGGCGCCCGTCGTCGGAACCGCCTCGGTCGACCGCGTGCAAGGGCAGCAGAGCCTGGGGGGCGTGGTGCTCTTGCTCGGCTGGGCCCTTCTGGCGTTCGGGATTCATCGCCTCGGCCGAGAGTCGAGCTCGGCTCCGGAGCGGCCTCGGGCTTAGAACTCGGTTCGGAGCACGACCAGGCCCGTGTCTGCGGCGAGCTTGGGGGTGCGCAGCGCCGCGAAGCCAAAGGCGCGGTCGGAAATCGTGACCGTGCCTTGCGCCGGCCCGCTCTCGGTCCTGGCCGCGAGCCCCAGGCTGGCGAGCGCCTTTTCGTTGACGTCCGGGGTCAGCGGCGCCGGGTAGACGCCGGCACGGTCGAAGACGGCCACGTAGAAGACGGGGAGCTTGCCCTCATTGCCGGCCGCCTTCGCCACGTCGAGCAAGTGCGTCTTGAGCGCCTCTTGCAGGTGGCGCGAGAAGTAGCGATAGGACCACCCGGTCACGAGCAGAGCGCCCGTCGACCCGTTCTCGCGAACGACCGGAGCGCCCGCGATCCAGTCTTCGTCCGGTCCGTTCTTGGCCGACGTATTCGGGAAAGCGCCCGTCGTCGTCACGAGACCCTTCAGACCCTTGGCGAGGCCGGGAAAGATGGCCAAAAGGTTTTGCCCGGCCATCACGTCTTCCTCGAGATCGTTGCGAATGGCCACGCCGCTCGGATCGGCCAGGGCGAAGAACGTCGACTTGGCAATGTTGAGATCGGCCACGTCGCGACGAATCTGTTGGAGGCCGTGGCGCACCGCCCTCATGTCTTGCCGGGGGTCGGCTCCGCCCGCCACGAGCGACGCGAGCTCTTTGGCCCCCGCGGGCAGGCCGCGCTCGATTTCGCCCACGTCCTTCTCGACGATCGATGCCATGTACGTGGCATCGCCCATTGCGTGATCGGCGCTGTCTTTCGCCTGATCTTTGCAGCCCGAAGCGAACATCAAGACCGCCGCAAGAAAGGCGTGGCGAGCTTTCAGAGGGGTGTCACGGGCCCGAAGTCCGAGGCGACCAGGTGCTGCGGTACCGAAGGAGGGACTCGAACCCTCACGCCCTTTCGGACGGCGGATTTTGAATCCGCTGCGTCTGCCATTCCGCCACTTCGGCATGTTCAATGGCCGCTGAAACTTTTGCACACGATTGGCCAAGTCGCCCATGCCTACAACCTGCGGCGCCCGGCGGGAAGCGCCAAGAGATCCAACTCTCGGCAAGCTGCGCGGATTTTGCATAGAAACCCTTTGACGGAAATTCCCATTAGCGTTTAGCTGAGGGCTCATGGCTACTTCACTTCGCAGTCGTCTGGGCAATCTTGCCTCTGCGTTTGCCGCCCGCGTCGTTGCCGCGATAAAGGAGTCGTCGATCGAGGAGCTCTTCGCGCAGTCTGGGGCGAGGTCGCCAAGCTCGCGGGCCGCGCCCACCGGTCCTCGCTCAGGGGGGCGCCTTGCGCGTCGCTCCGAAGGCGACATCGCCGCCGTCATCGATCAGATCGTAGAGCTTTTGCGCGAGCACCCGAAGGGCTTGCGCGCGGAAGAGATTCGGGCAGAGCTCGGGCTCGAGTCCAAAGAGATGCCTCGCCCGATCAAAGAAGGGCTCGAGGCCGGACGCTTCACGAGGTCGGGGCACAAGCGGGCCACGACCTATCTCGCCAAGGGGGCCAAGCGCGCTTCGCCAGGCAAGCGCAGCAAGCGCGCCAAAGCAGCGGCCCGCAAGGGTCGCACGAGCAAACGGGCCAAGCCATCGCCAAAGAAAGAGGCTGTGGTCTCCGAAGCCCCCGCTCCGCAGTCCTAGCCGGTCGGTCGCGATTGGCCGCTCAAGGAGCGGCATCATGGTCCGAGGTAAAGACTTTGGCGGGGACCGCTTCGGCGGATGCGCGCGGAGCGGTAGCCTGCCCAGCGGCCTGGTGCTCTGGCTCGATCTCGCGCGCGACGGAGGCGGCGGCCGGCGCGGCTTGCGCGGAAGGCTCCGCGCTCGCCGATGTCACCGCCGAGGCCTCGCCCGCGGCGATGGGCCAGCGAAACGTGACCGTGGACCCCCATCGTGCCGCGGCGCGTGCGCTCGTCATGGCCTGCCGCTGGGTCGCCGTCCTCTCGGTCCACAAGTGAGGCCCAAACCAGGCGAGAGCGACGGCCGTCAGGGTGAGCGCCGTAACCGCGCCGAGGAGCCATCGGTCGCGGGCACGTGCATGCCTTTTCGGCGTTGACGGCAAAACTGCCCCCGACACAGAGTGGACAGGATGTGCGTCCGAGCCCTCGACACTCGGGGCGGCCACGTCGGGCGAGGCGTTGTCTGCTGCTTCGACGAAAGTCGCGGCCATTTCGGTGGCGGAGGCGAAGCGCTCTTCGATGTCGCTGCTGAACGCCTTGCAAAACCAGGCGTCGAGCGCCGGGGGCAGGCCGGGTCGATGCGCGCTCGGGTCCACGCGGCCCCCGGCATGGATCGCCATACACACGGCACCGAAGGTATCTCCCCCAAACGGTAGCTCCCCGGTAAGGCAACAGTAGGCCACCACGGCGACCGACCAGAGATCGGCCCGCCCGTCCACGGCCCTCGCACTGAGCAGCTGCTCGGGGCTCATGAAGCTCGGCGTGCCGAGCGTCGTCCCGGTACGCGTGAGGCCTGCGGGGGTGCCGCCGGTGTCGGCTTTCGCGATGCCGAAGTCGAAGACCTTGGCCGTAAGCGCGCCGTCTTCGCCGGCCACGAGGACGATGTTTTCGGGCTTGATATCGCGGTGAATGATTCCGAGCGTGTGGGCCGACGCGAGGACCGAGCAAATCTGGGTGACTAGGAGCGCGGTCTGGGCGAGCGAAAGCGAGCCGTCGTTTCCCAGCCGGACCTGGAGCGTGACCCCGGTCAAAAGCTCCATCACGATGAACGGCGTACCGTCGGCCAGGACGCCGTAGTCGTAGATTTGAGGCGCGTAAGCGCTTTGCAGGCGGGCGAGCGTTTGCGCTTCGAGCGCGAAGCGCTGGAGGGTGTCGGCGTCCTCGACGAGCGCGAGCGCGACGAACTTGACGGCCACTTGCCGCCCGAGGGAAATGTGGTCGGCGGCCCAAACGCGTCCCATCCCCCCTTCGCCCACGGGAAAGCGCAGCTCGATATTCTCGGTGATGCGAAGCCCGGGTTCCAAGGTGAGCATGAGTGGTCCCGTCGCCGTGAAGGCGGGCAATAGTGCACGGACCGCGCCAATGGGCGGGCAGGGGCGAATCCGCCCCCGCCCGCGCGGTCGAGGCATCCGGCGCATTCGCGTAATGCGCGAGGTTTTTCGCCTTCTGCTCCTTGGCTAGAGCGGCCGCTCCGTGTTAGATGACGGCGCGCGGTTGCCGTAGGGTGACCCTGAAGTAGACTCCTGGAGACGATATGCCGAGCGAAGCCATTCAGTGCAAACCCCTTGAAGTGATCGTGAGCGACCGCGGGATTGAGCGCGCCATCAAGATGCTCAAGCGCAAGCTCGCGTCCGAGGGCGTGCTTCGCGAGCTCAAAATGCGTCGCCACTACATGAAGCCCAGCGTGAAGCGCCGCAAGAAGCAGGCAGAGGCCGCCCGGCGCCGCCGCAAGCGCGCCAAGGTCGAGGCGCTCGCCCCCAAGGCATAGTTAGGCGCGCGCGGCTTCGATCGCTTCGTCCAGCGTGAAGGCCTTCTCGTAGAGAGCGCGGCCTATGACGCAGGCGGGGATGCCTCGTTTGGCGAGGGCTCTCAAGTCGTCGAGCGTGCCTACGCCCCCCGAGGCGATGACGGGCACCGAGGCCTGAAGAGCGAGCGCCGCGGTTGCGTCGACGTTGGCTCCGGCGCGGGTGCCGTCTCGCGCTACGTCCGTATAGAGGATGGCCGCCAGCGGGACGTCGGCGAAGGATTGCACGAGCTCGGAGGCCAGGATGCGCGTCGGCTGAGTCCAGCCGTCGACCGCCACGTAGCCGTCGCGCCCGTCGACCGCGAGGACTACGACCCCGGGGTGCTCGACGGCGAGCGCGCGCACGAGGGCCGCGTCCTTCACCGCCGCCGAGCCGAGGACGACGCGCGCGGCCCCGAGCTCGAGGTACGCTTCGAAGCTCTCGCGCGTCCGAACGCCGCCGCCGACCTCGAGCCCCGGCCCGAAGACCTTGGCGATCGCTCGGACCGTCTCCCGCTGCACGGGCTGGCCCGCGCGAGCTCCTTCGAGATCGACCACGTGCAAAAAGGGCACTTTCCCCTTCCACGCGAGCGCGCGGGACGTCGGGTCCGCGTCGTAAACGGTCACCGCGTCGTAGCGCCCTTGCTGAAGCCGAACGGCCTGGCCGCCGAGAAGATCGATCGCCGGAATCACCATCATGACGACACGAATCTTTCGAGCAGCGCGAGCCCCGCTTGCTGGCTCTTTTCCGGGTGAAACTGGCACGCGAAGAGGTTGCCGCGGGCAATGGCGCTCACGAAGCGCGGCCCGTAGTCGGTCGTTGCGGCGACGATCGACGCATCGCGCGGGACCACGGCGTAGCTGTGGACGAAGTAAAAGTGCTGTGGACCGGGGAGCTCCACGCATCCCGGCGTGGGCTCGGCCACGTTCCAGCCGATGTGCGGGATCTTGAGCGGGGCCCCGCTCGCCGGATCGACGCCACCCGGAAGCCTCTCGACCGTCCCCTCGAAGATGCCGAGGCCCGACTCCGAGGGCGCTTCCGCGCTCGAGCGAAAGAGCACCTGAAGACCGAGGCAGATCCCGAGATAGGGCCGCTCGGCCTCGATGTGCGCGCGAGCCGCCTGCCCGAGGGCGCCCGACAGAGCGCGCGCGCAATCGCCGAAGCCTCCCTGGCCCGGCATGACGAGCTTGTCGGCGCGAGCGATGCGCGTCACGTCGCTCGTCACTTCGACCTCGTCCGTCCGGCCCCGAGTGACCTCTCGCAGCGCGTGCTCGACGCTGCGAAGATTGCCCAGGCCGACGTCGCAAACGACGATGCGCACGTTGCGCGGCATACCACAGGACGGAGCTCGAGGGGGCTCGTCGGGCGAGAGCGATCTCCGCTAACATCACGGCATGCATCCGACCGCGTGGCTCTCGGACAAGCAGCGCGCGATGGAGCAGGCGCTCGAAGCGCTCGTAGTCGTCAATTCGTATACCGAAAACCCCGAGGGGGGCCGCAAGGTCGGCGCGCTCTTGCGCGACCTCTTTGCCCCGTCGGGTCTCGACATCGCGGTGCACCCAAGCTCGCGCTTCGCCGACCACTTGGTGCTGCGCTCCCGGAGCGGGGCTTCGAACGAGGGCGCGGTAGCGCTGGTCGGCCACCTCGACACGGTCTTTCCGCCGGGCACGTTCGAGGGCTATCGCCAGAGCGGCGCCTACGCCTATGGCCCGGCCGTGCTCGACATGAAGGGGGGCCTTGTCGTCATCGCGTTCGCGGTTCAGGCGCTCGCCTCGTCGGGCGCGCTCGAGCAAGTCGCGCCGTTGCGGGTCGTCATCGTGAGCGATGAAGAGGTCGGCTCTCCCGAGGGGCAAGCGGTCATCGCCGGCGCGATCGCGGGCGCGAGCGCGTGTCTCGTCTTCGAGGCCGGCCGCGCGCAAGACGCGATCATCGCCCGCCGCAAGGGAACCGGGGCGATGACCGTGCGAGCGCACGGTCGCGCCGCGCACGCCGGAAATAACCACCGCGAAGGCGCCAACGCGCTCTGGGCGCTCGCTCGATTCATCGACGGCGTGCAAGAGCTGACGCGCTATGACGACGGGGTGACCGTCAACGTCGGCCGTGCCAGCGGCGGCGAGACGACGAATACCGTTCCGGATCGCGCCGAAGCTCAGGTCGACTTGCGCTTCACCACGCGCACCGACGCAGACGCGCTCATCGCTTCGATCCGGCGCGTCGCCGAGCAAGCGGCGGCGTCTGTGCCCGGCACGCGCATCGAGCTCGAAGGCGGCGTGCAGCGCCTGCCGCTCGAACGCACGGAAGCCAGCGCGCGGCTGCTCGCCGAATACGGGCAATGCGCGCGGGCTCACGGGCTCGGCGCCGGCGAGGCCGCGCTCGTCGGGGGCGGTAGCGATGCGAGCACCGCGAGCGCGCTCGGCATCCCCGCCATCGACGGCCTGGGTCCGCGAGGCTCGGGGTTTCACACGAAAGACGAGCGCATCGAAGTCGGCTCGCTCGTGCCCAAGGCCCAGGCGCTCGCCCAATTTCTCGCTCAACGAAAGGCGTGAGCGCGATGGTCCGGAGGCTCTCCGCGATGCTCCTTTTGGGGTGCGCGGCGTGCCCGGGCCCCGCGGACACCACGCCGCAAGTGCACGTCATCCCGGGCAAAGCCGGCGTGTGGAGCGCGATCTTTGCCCCTCCGCACGTGGACGCCTCCGCGCAGAGGCCGGCGCGGGTGCACGTGATGCAAAGCGGGGAGCAGCTCGCGGGGCCCAGCGCCATCGGCCGCCCCGGCGATCTGCTGCTCGAGAACGACCAAGTCGTCTTCGTCGTCGACCAGCTCGGCGCGGGCACGGGCTTCGCCGAGAGCGGAGGCAACATCGTCGACGCCGCCGACGGCAAGTCGCGCAAAGACGAGCTCGGGCAGCTCTTCACCTACTTCGGGACGTTTCCGCGGCAGAGCGTGTACGACACGCTCACGAGCGGGACCTCGCCCGACGCGAGCGCGTGGATCGAAGTCCGCGGCCACGAGCTTCGGGATTCGAGGCTCGAAGTGACCACGCGCTACACCCTTCACGCCGACGGACGCGCGCTCCTGCTCGAGACCACGCTCAAGAACACCGGCACCGAGCGTATCGATCTGCCATCGCTCGGCGACGCCATCGAATGGGGCGGCGCCGAGAAGATCGCGCCCGGAAAGCCTCGCGGGTTCGACGGCGCGTCGAGCGGTCCTTACATCGGCGGAGTCGGGCGATTCGTGAGCTACGCGTCGACCTCGGTCGAGGGCGCGATCGACGGCGTCAGCGGGGCGTCGTGGACCGATACTTCCGTTCGCAAGGCGGTCGCGCTCGCGCCCGGGCAGCCGACGACCTACGCGAGAGTCTTTGTCGTAGGCGAGAGGCCCGACACTTCGAGCCTGGTCGCGGAGCTGACCAAGGCAGCGGGCTCGACGGCGCTCGGCACGGTGAGCATCGCGCTGACCTCCGGCGCGCCCGGTCCCCCCATGCTCGTTCCCGGCGACGCTCGGGTCGCCGTAAGCGTGCCTGGGGGCGGCGAAGTCATGACGGTCCACGCCTGCGGCGACACTTCGAAGCTCGAGGCCGAGCTCCCTCCCGGGCGCTGGGTGCTCTCGTATCTCGGAGGCGGCGGGCGTGCGGGCACGCAGGCGGTCGACGTCGAAGTCAAGGCGGGGGCGAGCGCGTCGGCGAAGCTCGAGGTCAGCGAGCCTTCGTCGGCGCACCTCGCGTGCGTCGATGCGGCCGGCGCCGCGATGCCGTGCAAAGTCACCTTCGAGCGTACCGACGGAGCGCCGCCGCCCGATTTCGGCCTGCCGCACGTGGCCGGCCCGGCGCGAAACCAAGTGACCACCGCCGACGGTGAAGTCGACGTCGCGCTCAGCCCTGGCGCTTATCGCGTCACAGGCTCGCGGGGCCCCGAGTACGCGCTCGCGCAGGCTTCGCTCACGCTGGCTCCCGGCCAGCGGGGCGAGCTTCGTCTCACGTTGGCGCGCGTGCTCGACACGGCGCACTACCTGGCGTGCGACTTTCACCAGCACAGCGTGCATTCGGCCGACTCGCCCGTGGCCCTGACCGATCGCGTCATCGCCAACGTCGCCGAAGGCGTCGAGCTTGCCGTGTCGACCGACCACAACGACATCGCCGATCTTCGGCCCTTCGTGCAGAAGCTGCACCTCGAGCGCGAGCTCGTCTCCATACCCGGAGACGAGCTGACGAGCGACGCCAGCCAACACCCCTGGGGTCACGCCAACGCGTATCCGCTCGCACCCGACCCCGGAAAGCCGCGCGGAGGTGCGCCTCCCGTGCGCGACCGCACGCCGGGCGAAGTCTGGGCGGAGCTTCGCAAGTCGGCTCCGACCGACATCGTCGTTCAGGTCAACCACCCGCGCTCGGGGCGCACCGGATACTTCGACTTGCTCGGGTTCGACCCGAAGACCGGCGCCGGGGCCAACCCCGCTTACGACGCGGGCTTCGACGCGCTCGAAGTCTGGAATGGGCGCAACGTCGATGCTCGCGGCCGCGTGCTCTCCGACTTTCAGGCCATGCTTCGCACCGGCCACCCCGTCACCGCCGTCGCCGACACCGACACGCACGGCATCGTCGGTCAGGAAGCGGGCTACCCGCGCACCTACGTCCGCGTGGCGGACGACACCCACTTGGAAGCCTGGAATCCGGCCCGAACCGAAGACGTCCTCCGGGGGATGAAGACCTTGCGCGACGTCGTGCTCACCAACGGCCCCATGCTTCGCGTGACCGCCAACGGCGCGCCCATCGGAGGCGTCGCTCGCGGCCACGTCGTCCGAGTCGATGTCCGCGTCGAGAGCGCCCCTTGGGTCATCGTCGAAAAGGTCAGCGTGAGGCTCTCGTCCGGCGACGAGCAAGCCAAGCCCGTCGTCGAGAAGCCCACCCCGAGCGGAGCGCTCGCGGCGCACGTGACCTTCACGCTCAAAGTCTCGGCCGACGCCGCCCTCGTGGTCGTGGCCGAAGGGACGCGACCCCTTAGTCCCGTCCTCGGCCCCGAGAGCGATGCCGCCATCTTGCCGTGGGCGATGACCGGGGCCGTCTGGGTCGATGCCGACGGCGACGGACACGCGCTCGGGCGAGAAGGGGCGGGGCCGCGGGCTCCCTAGAGCGAAGCTCCGCGCCGCCTGTCACATTTGTCAGGACGCGAAGGGGGAAGCGAGCGCTTCGTGGCAGATCCATGGCGTCGTGAGCGCGGTCCATCGGGCCGCGTGTCCTATCGGGTCGCGACCGGAAGCGTCCATTGGGGCGACGTGTCAGGTTCTCAGAGACGCGAAGCAGCGGATACGGCGAGGGAGTCACATTCCGTCGCGCACGAAGGCGACAGCTCCACGTCAATGTCACATCCCTATCGCTCCCGAGGCCTTCGTCGCGCGAACATGTCACATCCCGGCGCGTGCGACCGCGCTCGCTCGCCCTTCGTTCTCGATCGTTTCGCAAGAGACATGACAAGAAGCTTTGCAGAGGCGCTTCCTGGCGATGCCGACATGACACGCTGGCTTGAAGCCCGTCACGACTCGCGCGCCAATGTGACAAGATGGGCTCACCATCGCTTTCGAGGGGGGAGATATGTGACAAGCTCGCGCTGCGGTCGCCTCCGCACGACGAGCTACAGGCCAAGCTCGCGCTGCGGTTGCCTTCACTGGACGAGATACCTGACAAGCTCGCGCTGCGGTCGCCTCCACAGGACGAGATACCTGACAAGCTCGCGCTGCGGTCGCCTCCGCACGACGAGCTATGGGACAAGCTCGCGCTGCGGTTGCCTTCGCAAGGCGAGCTACGTGACAAGCTCGCGCCGCGGTTGCCTTCGCAGGGCGAGCTACTTGACAAGCTCGCGCTGCGGTTGGCTCCACTCGGCCGCCGAGTCGAATGATGCGTCGGCGAAGGCGCGTGGCTCGCGCAGCGGCTCACCTCCCTTGCGCTGGCTCGCCGGTCGACTACCTTGCCGCCCCTGCCTTTCACAGGCAGGGCTCGGGGCGTAGCGCAGCCTGGTTAGCGCACTTGACTGGGGGTCAAGGGGTCGGAGGTTCGAATCCTCTCGCCCCGACAAATCGACTGGATTTGCCGGGAAAAGCAGCGAAAACGCGAAGGACGGCGGGTCCGTTGTCTCCCAGTTGCCTGGCTCAAGTCCCCGTTGGGAGCCGGAGGGGGCTATTTGCCAAGCCGGTCGATAGCCGCCCGGAGGTCGGCCGCGCCGGCGTTGTTCCCCGTTCGGCTTGCGGTCATGATCGGCTCGCGCCGTTCTTCTTGAAGACGTCGTCGAGCCAATCGAATTCGATCTGGTGCTTCAGACTCGGGTTGTTCAACGTGCAGTGAACTTCTCCACCATCGAGCGCGCTGACCATCCGCTCCGTCTTCGGGCAGGTCAGTTTTTCGCAGAACGCATGCTCGGCAGCGGCCACCAGCGAGCCTTCGCCCTCTCCGGTGATGACCAGGATGGGGCAGGTGATCTGTCCCTCCAGGCCGGCCAGACTGTAGCGGCCCATATCCTCGAAGAAGGCTTCCACGGGCTTCCCGGCCATTCCACATCGCTCCCGGAAGACGCTTCCAAACACGGTCAGGGGCTTCCGGAGATCCATCTTGCCGTCGAGCTCTTCGCTGGCTGGCGTGCTCGGCTTCGCAAAGAGCGCCTCGAACATGGGCTTGAGCTCCGGCAGAAGTGAGTTCGCCATCACCGCCGTGATCCGCTTCTCGAAGGCCGCGGCACGGGGGGCGAAGTATCCGCCCATGCTGTGTCCCGAGAGCGCCAGCCGCTTGGGATCGACGTCGTTGCGGGAGAGGACGTAGTCGACGGCGTATCGCGTTGGGACTTCCCAGTCCGGTCGATAGATAAGATCCCGATCCAGGGCGTAAGTTCCGACTTGTCCGGGGCCTTCCCAAAGAAATGCGTTGTACCCGCGGCGGACCGCCGCTGCGCCACCACCCCAGTAATAGAGCTCTTCACAGGTGGTATCGCCGCCGCCGAGGATCATCACGGTCGGGCGCGGGGCACCGCCTGCGGCAGCGCGCATGAAATACGCGGGCAGCGTCTTCCCGTTCTCGTAGGGAATGCTGACCGGCTCGATCGGCGGGTCGAACAGCTTTGCCGCCTGCAGGAAGCAGGAACGATGGCGATTGTACATCGCGAGCTGTCGTGGGTCCTTCGTTTCGAGGTAGAAGAAACCTGTCTTCCAGTAGATGGCTGCCCGGAGGAATGCGTCGCGCGCGCTGATCGCGTGGCCGCCGCTCAGGCAGGCGTGCCCAATCTTCTCGACTCTCTCTGCGGTCTCCGTCCACGCGACGACCCAGCTTTCGAGATCCCCATCGACGATTCGCCTGGCCGTCGAGCACGCTTCCCCGACGGCTCCACCGTCTCCATAGGCGCCAGCGGGCATCGCTCTGGCGAGCTGGTAATCGAAGTTGGACTTGAAGATCCCCGGCATCCCCGCCGAGTAGCCGAAGACCACGGGAGGCTCTGCGGACGGCCTTTCCGGGAGCGCCCCCGCTCGGTTGGTCGGAGCCTTCGGGTCGCTCTTCGGTCCTGGAGTCGTGTTCAGCATGGTCGCGTCCCTGAGCGCCGGTCCGGGAACGGTCGGTCTGACCGCGGTGGTCGGTGCTCGGGCTGCCGCACTGCAAGACGGGGCCCCGACCCAGTCACGGCACGGCTCGCGCAAAGGGGCCTGGCACGAAACCGGCTTCGCCGCAGGAAATCGATTAGCGCGATATACGAATGCGCCATGTTGTAGAGTTTTCGCGGTTGCAAAAACCCCACGGTATGGCGTTCTGCGACGAGTGAACGCGGAGGCACCAGCTAACGACGGGACGTGCGACGCCCCACGGGAGCCCCCGGCGCGCGCGGCCGGCCCCAACGGTCGAGCCTCGCCGTTGCGGTTGTGTCGATCGACGATGGCCCTGCCGATGGGGGGCTAACCGAGTCGGGCGCGAGCTGCTGCTGCGTAGGCTCGAAGACCGCGTTATCTATCGGCTTCGGCGTCCGAAGTTGAACTGGAGCGGCCTATGAGCCTTTCATATGTCACGGGAGATGCGACTGCACCGATAGGAGCCGGCACCAAGATCATCGTTCACGTTTGCAACGACATGGGCGGCTGGGGTCGAGGTTTCGTCGTGGCGGTCTCGAAGAGATGGCCTCAGCCGGAAGAGCGGTACCGGCAATGGTTTCGCGAGGGCGGCCCTCAGCCCTTTGAGCTAGGTCAGGTCCAATTCGTCGAGGCGCAGCCCGATCTCTGGGTCGCCAACCTCATCGGCCAACACGGCATACGATCCGAGGGAGGGCGGCCCCCGGTCCGATACGACGCCATCCGCACGGGTCTCGCGAGCGTACGCGACTTCGCGCGCCCCCGCTCCGCATCCGTCCACATGCCCCGGATAGGAGCGGGCCTCGCCGGGGGACGATGGGACGAGATTGCGCCAATCGTCACGACGGAGCTCGTGGATCACGATGTGTCGGTCACGGTTTACGACCTCAAGGTAGGCGTCGGCTGAGCGTGCCCCGGCACGCCTCGAAGCGATCCGCCGGGCTCTCCAACAGCGTCGAGGTGCGTTGCGTTCACGCAACGCAGAGTTCCCCCGCTGGTTGGAGACAGAGCCCACGAACCTTGGCATCGTCTCCTTCATGAACGCAAGCACGACATCATCCACCAGCACCAACCCCACGACCGCCACCCGATGGACCCTCGACCCAGGGCACTCCGCCGTCGGGTTTTCCGTCCGACACTTGATGATCACCAACGTTCGCGGAGAGTTCGAGAAGTTCGGCGGCGAGGTCACCTACGACGCGGGCCACCCCGAGGCGACGCGCATCGAAACGACGATCGACGTCGCGTCGCTGAATACGCGCGAAGCCAAACGCGACTCGGACCTCCGGAGCGCGCTCTTCTTCGACGTCGAGAACCATCCGACGATGACTTTCGTTTCGAAGAGCACGCGCGCCGCCGGCGACGGCCACCTGGAGGTGACGGGCGACCTCACCATCCGTGGAATCACCCGCGAGGTGACGCTATCGGTCCGTGACGTCAGCTCAGCGCAGGACATGCGCGGCAACTCCCGCCTCGGCGCGACGGCTTCGACCAAGATCAAGCGGTCGGACTTCGGGATGACCTGGAACAAGGCCCTCGAGACGGGCGGGGTGGTCGTCGGCGACGTCGTCACGATCGCGCTCGATGTGTCGCTCGTGAAGGCGTCGTAACTTCTCGACGCGCCCATGGCGCGGAAGCTCGATAGTCTTGCGCGGGTGAGGGATCTCGACCTGAACGATCTGCGGGTATTCGTCCGCGTCGTCGATCGCGGCGGTTTCGCCGGCGCGGCGCGCGAGCTCGGGGTCCCCACCTCGACGGTGAGCCGCACCATCGCGCGGCTGGAAGCGAGCGCCGGTACGCGGCTTCTTCAGCGCACACCCCGGAGCGTCCACGCGACGAGCGAGGGGCGCGCGATCTATGCGAGCGTCAGCGAGGCCTTGGGGACGCTCGAACGAGCGGCCCGCGCGCTCGAGCCCGCGACGCGGCGACCGAAGGGAGTTCTTCGCGTGACGGCGCCGACCGACATCGGCAGCTCGTTTCTCGCGGACGTCGCGGTCGCCTTCGGCGAGCGCTATCCGCTCGTGCAGATCGATCTGGTCCTCACCAATCGCGCGGTGAACCTCGTCGACGAGGGCTTCGACGTCGCCGTGCGCGCGGCGACGCGGCTCGCCGATTCGTCGCTCGTCGCGAAGAAGGTCGGGGAGCTCGAGCACGGGCTCTACGCGTCGCCGCGCTACATCGAAAGCCATGGTGCGCCGCCGTCGCCGCGCGAGCTCGGCGATCATCGCTGCATCGTCTTCCGCGCCAAGGACCTCGCGAAGACCTGGAGGGTCTACGACGACAAGGAGACGCTCGAGGTCCTCGTTCGCGCGCACATGGGCGGCGACGATTTCAGCTACATCCGCGCGGCCGTGCTTGCCGGGGGCGGCATCGCGCTCATGCCGCGCCTGGTCTGCGCGAAGGACGAAGAAGCGGGCCGCTTGGTTCGCGTGCTCCCTGCTTTCGAGGCCAAAGGGGCGGTGCTCTACGTCCTCTATCCGTCAGCCGCTCACGTGCCGGCGCGCGTCACGGCGTTTCGCGACTTCGTCGCGGCGGCTTTCGACGCGAGGTTGGGCCGCCTTTGACCTGTGCAGTCACCCGCCGACTTCGATCTGCATATCGCCTGGGGCGGGGCGCCCCTTACCCGTCTCGAGGAGCTGTTTCAAACTGAGAAGGAAGGTCGCCCATTTGGTGCTGCAGTGATGCATGAACTCGACGGGCTCTTTCCAATCCGCGTGCGTGAAGAGGACGAACGTCTGGCCCTTCTTGTGCACGAGTTGAAAGATTATCTCCGTATTCAGCCAGTCGCTGTCGCCCCGCACGCACTTCCACTTCACGAGCTCGTTCGGCTTGGTCTCCACCACCTTGAAGTCCCAGTTCTTGAAGAACGTCAGGAGCCCGCCTTTCTTGGCGTCCCCTACGGCGCTCGAATCCCACCAAGCTCTGTTGCCTTCCAAAGTAGTGAGGGTCTCGTAGACCTTCGCGACAGGCGCATCGATTCCGACCCGATGAAGAATGTTTGGCATTTGGATTTCCTTTCGCGGTCCGTGCGACAAGCACGGTCCCGACGAAGGAAACCCTAGGCCGCTCGAACGAAGGGCGTGAGTAACATCGGTGACGCGGGCGCCGGCATTGCCCCAGGTGACAAACCCCCGCGGTCGGTCGATGCTCGGCCGGTGACCTCGGTTCCCCCCGCTCTGCTCGACGCTGGGCGTGCGCTCGCTCAAGGCGATCCTCTCCGCGCGCTGGGCCTCGTGGGGCGCACCGACACCGCGCTCGGTCTCACCGTGCGCGGCGTGGCGTACGCGCAGCTCGGCGATCTGGAGCTTGCGCGCGAGTCGCTGCTTCGCGCGGTGTCTCTCGCCGACGATGCTCGGACGCGCGCGCGCGCTCGAGCGGCCCTCGTCGAGATCGCGCTGAGCACGGGCGACCCCGCGGCCGCGGCCCGAGCCGCGAAGGTCTCCGCCGACGAGCTCGATGCGATCGGCGACGGACACAACGCCGCCATGCAGCGCCTGGTGCTCGCGCGTGCCGAGGTGCTCCTCGGACGACTCGGCGAAGCTCGCCGCGTGGTCGAAGAAGTCCTCTCCACGGACGTCGCCCCCGACGTGCGGGCCGTGGCTTCGCTCGCGGAGGCGGAGATCTCGATCCGTGCGCTGGCGGCCACCGAAGCCCGCCACGCCCTCGCTCGCGCGCGACTGGCTCTCGAGCAGGCGCCGCACCCTCTCATTTCTCGCGCGGTCCTGGCGGTCGAGCGCGAGCTGTCGCTTCCTCTCGCTCGCACGTGGCGTGGGGGCGTGTCCCGGAGCGCCGATCTCTTCGCCATCGAGGAGGTTTCTCGAGGGGATGTGCTGCTCGTCGATGCGTGCCGGCGCCTGGCGGTCGCCGGGCGCGCCACGATCCCGCTCGGGCGAAGGCCCGTTCTGTTCGCGCTCCTGCTCGCTCTCGCTCGCGCGTGGCCGGAGCCGGTTGCCCGCGACGAGCTCATTTCAGTGGCGTTCGAGGCGCGACGAGCCAACCCGTCGCATCGCGCCAGATTGCGTGTCGAGATCGGTCGTCTTCGGAAGATCCTCGACGGGCTCGCGGCCGAGCCGACTGCCACGCCGGCGGGCTACGTGCTCTCGTCGGAACGCGACGTCGTCGTCCTGCTTCCGCCGTCCGACGACGAGGCGGCGCGAGTCGCGCTCCTGCTCGGCGATGGCGCATCGTGGTCGGCGCAGGGCCTTGCGGAGCACGCGGGTGTTTCGAGGAGGACGGCGCAGCGCGCGCTTGGAGCCCTGGTCGAGAGTGGCGACGCAATTCGCATGGGACAAGGCCGTGGCGTCCGCTATGCGCGGCCCGGAGCGCCCATCGCGTCACGAATGTTACTCCTCGGTCTCGTGGCGAAGAAGTAGACCCCACCAACGAGTCGAAAGCGATGCCGAACGAGACCAAGCTCGCAAAGAAGGCGACCCGAACCGGCGACGCGGAGATCGTCCGCGAGCTCGTGCCCATCGACGGTGGCTCCGTCAATGGCGTGACCTTCGACGGAAACCTCGTGTGGTTCGCGACCGACAACGAGCTCGTCGCGTTCGACCCCGATACCGAGAAGGTCGTCCGGCGACTCTCCGTTCCCGCTGCCGACGCGGGGACGGCGTTCGACGGCGAGCACCTCTATCAACTGGCAAACGATGAGATCCTCGTCGTCAGCCCCTCCGACGGACGCATTGTCCGCAGGCTGCCCGCGCCGGGTCGGGGGCGTAACAGCGGAATGGCCTGGGCGGACGGTTATCTATGGATCGGTCAGTTCAGCGAAGCGCGGATCCACAAGGTCGACGCGAAGACCGGCGAGGTCGTGAAAATGCTGACGTCCGACCGGTTCGTCACGGGCGTGTCCGTCGTCGACGGTGCGCTGTGGCACGGCGCGAGCAGCGACGGAAAACAGTGCGAGCTCCGGCGCCTTGCCCCCGACGGCACGGTGGAAGAAACGCTCGCCGTCGCAGTGAGCAAGATCTCGGGCATCGAAGGCGCGCGGGGCGGCGGCTTTTGGTGCGGCGGCGAGAAGGGCAAGCTTCGCCTCGTCCGCCCTAAGGCGGCTCGCGCGTAGCGACATTGGTCGCTTTGGGTCGCCTTCAGGCAAGCGGCTCGTGGTCGCGATCGTACGGCCGGTCGGAATGCGCTCTTTGGTCGCAGATCCTCGGTGGCTCCCGGGGCATGGTTGCGGGGTGACGGCGACATGCTGACGCGCTCCTCGGTCGCACGCGAGGCCTTGGTATTCGTCGTTCTTGGGGCGTGCACCTCGGAGTCTCTCCCGCCCGAGCTAGGCGACTGCACCCCCACGGGCGACGCGAGCTGCATGCCGTCGAACATCGGGAGCGGAGCGCTCGCAGGCGGGAGCGAGGGCGGCTCGGCCGCCTGCAACGCCGGAGCGTCCGCATCGCAGTGCGACGTGTGCGCCAACGCAAATTGCTGCGCGGCACTCTCGACGTGCGCCGCTTCGACTCAGTGCGACAACTTGCTCAGTTGCGTGATGGGCTGTGCGGGCGCAAGCGCGTGTGTCAGCGGCTGCGAGGGAACCTACTCGGGCAGCGTGGCGACCCTCGACGCGATCGACTCGTGCGTGGCGCTAAAATGCGCCGTGTGCGCACAGGCGGGCGTCGGCGATCCTTGCGCGGCCGGGGCGAGCACCTGCGTGGCCGGCCTGACGTGCTCTGCCCCTTGGTGCACCAAGCCTTGCGCTCGATCGACCGATTGCGCGGGCATCGGTCCGAACGGCGGCAACTTCACGGGCGAGCCCAACGCGTGCGTGTCGACCGGCGGCGTCGAGCTCTGTGCTCCGGGCTGCGCCACGAACGCGGACTGCGGCGACTTCGTCGGTACGTTCTGCGCCTCGACGACGTCCGTCGATGGTCTGGCGGTCTCAATCTGCTCAACCCTACCCGATGGAGGCTGACGACATTGTGCGACACCAACTCGACCCATGGGCTCGCCAGGCAGAAGCAGGGCATAAACTTGTCCAATCCGATTCACACGACGTAGTGGCAACGATGGTGGAGCCACTCAAGCGTCGCCCGATCGCAGGCCGACTCGTTTGCGTCGCGGGATACTCGATGATCGCGAGCGCCATTTTCTGTTCCCCCGCAACAAGCTCGCTCCCTGGCACATCCCTCGGCACCTACAACGTCACAGGGACGCTGCAGGGCAACACGTGCGGCGCGGGGTTGGCGGCGCCCAATCCGTGGACGTTCACGGTTCAAATGTCCGAAGATGGGACGGTTTTCTATTGGCTGCTCACCTCGAGCGGGAGCGAGGCGTCGGGTACGCTCACTTCCTCCACGGCGGCGACCATAACGTCGATAGAAACGGCGAACGTCGATGCTCCGGATGCGGGCCTCGAGGGGCCTTGCAACCTCCAGAGCACCACCACTATCGATCTCACGCTGGCGACAGGGTCGCCGCCTGCCACCTTTGCCGGGACGATCAGCTACACGTTCGCGGCGGCCACGGGCGTGTCGAGCACCAACGACTGCACGGATCAACTGAGCGCGTCAGGTGGCACGTACGACACGCTGCCATGCACGGCGAGCTACACGCTCGCCGGAACGCACCAGTAGCGAGCGGCTCAGCCCCCGATAACGGCGCGCACTCTGGCCCGCTCGCCTTGGAGAATGGCGAGCGCGGGTCCGAGCCCGAGCTCGGCTGCGACCGCCTTGAGCAGGCTCTCGGCGGTGGCTGAAGCTCGCGACCCACCGGTGACTGCCACTGGAGCGGAGGCGGGGCTCTTGGATGCTGTCCTCGACTTCTTGGCTGCCATCTTGGCCGCGCGCCGGACGTTGTAGACGTAGTAGATCCCGAGCTTGATCCCGGCGGCCTTGGCGAGCTTCACGACCTCTTTGGCGGGCGTGCTCGAGGGCAGGCCGCGCACGAAGGCGGCCTTGCTGGCCGGCGGCTTGCTCGAAGCGGGGGCTGCGGGCGAGGCGGCAGGCTTCTTCGCACCAACCGCCTGTTTCGCCTTTCCCTTGGCTTTCGCGGTGCCCCTCACCTTGTAGACGAGCTGAGAGGTGAGCTTGAGGCCTGCGGCCTTGGCCTTTGCCAACACCTCGGAGGCCGAGAGTGTGAGGGGTTGCGAACGGACGAAGTCGGACTTGCTGAGGGTGGGTTTCTTGGCGGTCTTGGCTCGGGGCATTTCACCGGGAACTTGAGCACGGGCGCGAGCACGGAGGCAACGACTTCGTGGAGGTAGGTCACCCCAGTTGGCAGGAAGGCGCCCCGAGCCAAGCGCGCCATCAGTGATTGCCTCGAAACACTCGCGCACCGCTCCGGCCGACCAGGAAGTCGAAGTCGGCGCCGCGGTCCGCCTGAAGGACGTGGTCGAGATAGAGTTTGAGGTACCCGCGTGTCTCGTGCGGGGGAGGCGGGGACCACCTCACCTTGCGCCGGCCGAGCTCCTCATCGGGGACCTCGAGGTGGAGCCTCCGGCGCTCGACGTCGAGCTCGATGAGGTCGCCGTCTTGCACCAGTGCGAGCGGTCCGCCGACCGCGGCCTCGGGCGCGACGTGCACGACCACCGTGCCCGCAGCCGTGCCGCTCATGCGCGCGTCGGAGATGCGCACCATGTCGCGAACGCCCGCGGCGAGAAGTTTCTTGGGTAAAGACAGCAACCCCACCTCGGGGAAGCCGGGATATCCGCGTGGGCCACAGTTCTTGAGCACCAATACACAGCTCGGGTCGACGTCCAGGGCCGGATCGTCGATGCGCCGATCGTAGTCGTCGATGTCGGCGAAGACGACGGCCCGACCTCGGTGCTTCATGAGCTCGGGGGTCGCGGCCGAAGGTTTGATCGCGGCGCCCGACGGGGCCAGATTGCCGGTGAGCACCGCGATGCCGCCGTGCCGTTTGAACGGGCGATCGAGCGGGAAGATGACGTCGCGGTTCCAGCAGCGCGCGCCCTCGACGTTGTGCCACAGGCTGTGACCGTTCACGGTGGGGGCGTCCTTGTGGAGTAGCGCCCCCAGCTCGGCGAGCAGCGCGGGCAGCCCGCCGGCGTAGAAAAAGTCCTCCATGAGGTACTTACCCGAGGGCATGAGATTGAGCAGGCAGGGCACGTCGCGCCCCAGTCGATCCCAGTCGGCCAGCGTGAGGTCTACGCCGACGCGCCCCGCGATGGCCAAGAGGTGCACGGCAGCATTCGCCGAGCCGCCGATGGCCGCATTGGTAATGATGGCGTTCTCGAACGCTTGCCGGGTGAGCAGCCGCGACAGGGGCACATCGTCTCTCACCAGTTGAACGATCTGCCGACCAGTGAGGTGTGCCAGCGTGTTGCGACGCGAATCGGCGGCCGGAATGGCGGCGTTGGTGGGCAGCGCCACGCCCAGGGTTTCCACCAGCACCGCCATGGTCGAGGCCGTGCCCATGGTCATGCAGGTGCCCGCCGAGCGCGACATGCACGACTCCATCTCGAGCACGTCGGCTTGGGTCAGCTCACCGCGTTTGAGCTGGTCGCCGAGCTGCCACACAGCCGTCCCCGACCCGATGTCCCGGCCGCGGAACTTGCCGCTCAGCATGGGGCCGCCAGAGAGCACGATGGTAGGCAGATCGCAGCTGGCTGCGCCCATCAGGAGCGCCGGCGTCGTCTTGTCGCAACCGGCGAGGAGGACCACGCCATCGATAGGATTGGCGCGGATGGATTCCTCGACGTCCATGCTGCACAGGTTGCGAAACAGCATGGTCGAGGGCCGCATCAGGCTCTCGCCCAGGCTCATGACCGGGAACTCGAGAGGCAACCCACCGGCCTCCCACACCCCGCGCTTGACCCGTTCGGCGAGCGTTCGAAAGTGAGCGTTGCACGGCGTCAGCTCGGAGAACGTGTTGCAGATGCCGATGACCGGTCGCCCGTCGAACACGTCGTCGGGCAACCCCTGGTTTTTCAGCCAGCTGCGGTGAAGCATCCCCTCGCGCCCCGCGGCGGCGAACCATCGGGCGCTTCTCGAGCGCCGATCCTTGTCTGCGGGGTCGTCGTCGGCCATGGCGACCAGCATGCCGGAAAAACGGCTCGAGGCTCAACATGCTCCAGCGCGAGACGGGTTCGGCGAGCTCACCAAGATGGGATCCGCTACGGAGCTCGGGCACATCGAAAGCCCACCCGGTAGTCGCGCGCCGACGGGGCGCGGAACGCGTCGTAGCGGGCCGCGGGGAGCAAGTCCGACGAGTCGTAGCCGAAGAAGCCGCCTCGGACGACGCGGTCGGTCGAGGCCGTCAAAGCCGCGCAATCGGTACACGGATCGGTGTAGTCCGCGCGCCAATCGAGGTTCCACTCGTCGACCCCTCCTGCCATATCGAGCTGCCCCCACAACCCAGCACCCAGCGCCGCCGTCCCCACCGGTGCGATGTTCGCTGTGCCCGTGCACAACGGGGAGCCGTTCGGGTAGTAGCAAAGGTAGATGGCGTACTGGCTGCTTGTCCCAGGGTCGGTCGTCCCCCAGGGATACTCGCGTTGCTCTGCGCCCCCCGCCGCCGCGTACTCCCACTCGGCCTCGCTCGGGAGAAACCCTCCGTCCCAGGTGCAGAACGCGTAGGCCTCGTACCAGTTCACGCAGTTGATCGGGAGCGACTCCTGGCTGCCGGCCGAAGGCGTCCAGGTCGGGTAGGAGGTCGGCGAGCAGGCAAGGTTGGCGGCGGTCGGTGCGACGCTCGCATCGTCCGACGTCGCCCATCCCGTCTCATAGTTGGCCGGGGAGCCGCCGTTGACCAGGCCGAGGCCTCCGTTCAGATGCGCGTGCTTGCCGGAGCCCGCGGCGGGTTGCCAGCCGGCGCTCCACGCGCTCACGAACTGACGAAAGCGTCCGACGGTCACCAGATAGTTGTCGAGCCTGAACCGGCTCACCGTCGCTGGGTCTGCCTCGCTCGTCGGTCCACCGCTGGCGGCGAGCGCGGGCGGGTCGTAGCCGGGATCGTAGCTGCGGTAATACGTTCCTCCGGTGACCTCGCTGCTCGCGCAGCAGCTTTCACCCGCCGCTCCGCAATGGGTCACGCCGGGGCCTCCGAGCGCGCAGCTGGGCGGAGCGACGCCAGCATCGGCGGTTTCGTTTCCGTTCCCGTCGGATCCGCTGACAACGGTATCGCGGCTGCTTGGGGAACCGCTCTCACCCGCGTCTGCAGCCTCGGGACTGATGTGCGCCACAGAATTGCCCACACTTTCAGTAGTTAGGCCCTCACCGTCCACGCGCCCGCCGCAGGCGGCCACGCTCAGAAGCAACCACGCGCCAGACCGGATAAGGCTCCGGGGGTAGGGCTCGCACACGCGCGCACCATCCCATCGAAACGGGCTCTGCGCGATGGCTATCGCAACGGTATGGGCGGATTAATCGCCTGTCACTGAATCCCGGGCAGGTTGTACTGCACGGTCGACACCTGAGTCCCCAAGGCGGTGTTGCCGCCGTCGCCAACGACGATGAGGGTCATCCAGTCGCTGCCGCCGAAGGTCGGGTGGGTGCCACCGCCGCCGGGAATCATGCCGAGGGACATGCCCGCCGGACTGAAGATCCCGCCACCGGACGACTCGTAAACGTCGCCCGCGCAGTCCATGGCAATGCCGTCGGTGTTTCCCGCGAACGGGCGAGAAGCGCCGACCGGAACGCCATTGGCGTCGAGGTCGAATACGCCAAGGCCGCCGCCGTTGTCTTGCTCGACGTAGAGAAGCTTCTCGTCGGGCGACAGCGTGATGCCGTTGGGCTCCTTCGCCTGTTCGATGAGACTGAGCACGCCCGTCGGATCGATCCGATAGACCGAGAGAGGAAGCTGCTGCGGGCGGCTGCCTCGCTGGTAGTCCGGATCGGTGAAGTAGATGGTCCCGTTCGAGTGCACGATGAGATCGTTGGGCGAGTTGAACGTCTTGCCCATGTAGTGGTCGACGATGATCTTCGGTGTCTTGGTGCCGAGATCGAACTCGGTGATCGACTGCGTCGTGTTGACGGCGGCGAGGAGGTTGCCGTCGGGGGCGATGCCCATGCCATTGGTGCTGGCGCCGGCGAGCCATATCTCGCACTGACCCGTCGATGGCGTGTATTTGATGATGTCACCGATGAAGTTGGTGGTCGCGTCCAGAGAGAAATTCGAGAACAAGAAAGCCTGCAGGCTCGCGACCCACACCGGGCCCTCGTTCCAGCCGTAATTGAACTTGAAGCCCGTGCAGACGTTCTGCCGATTGGTGCCCACGGGCGCCGGAAAGGGGCCCGGGGGGCATACCCTCTTCGTGTATGTGCTCGCATCTGCCGTGCTCCCGGAGGTGACGGCGCCGCTCGTCGCGCCGCCGGTCGTTGCGCCGCCGCCCGAGCCGGCTCCCGTAGCCCCCGCGGATTGCCCGCTCGCCGAGCTCCCCGTGGAAGAACCCGCCGAGCCTCCAGCGCTGCTTCCGGTGGCTGGGGCTCCACTCGTGCCGGAGGTCTGGCCGGAGACTTGACCACTCGTCGTCGCTCCGCTGCCCGCACCCGACGAGGCGCCCGTCGCCTGTGTGCTGCCCGATCCCTGTCCGGAGCCTGACGCGCCTGTGAGCTTGCTCGCGGTGCTTCCGCAGGCTGTCGCGATGATTGCGACCGAAACGAGGCAGACGCGCGAGGTCATGCGGGCCCAACAGGATAGCGCAATTCGGCGCCGTCAGGCTCCGGGCGAGGGAGATGCGACGACCAGCTCGACCTCGAAGGGTTGAGACGCAGGAAAGAGACATCGCGACGCCGTGCACGCCTGATAACGCAAAAGGCCGCGAATCCGCCTCGAGCCGGCCGCCGCGTCCTTGGCCACGTCGATCGGAATCCGCACGTCGATCGTGCCCGCGAAAGTCGAAATCGACCGGTCTGCAATCCGAAACAACGTGGGCGGCGGGTACTGGGTTTCCCCCGCGAGGGTGCCCGCATTGGATTCAAGAGTGATGCGGGTGGGGATGTACGTGGGCTCGCTCGGTCGGTTGGACATTACGTGAAAGCCGGCGGCCACGGTCAATTGCACGTGGGCTTCTGTGTGACCGCCGGGCTTGGCGGCGCAGGGCGCAGCGCTCAGGGAGACCGTTGGCGGGGGAACGAGGGTCTCGAGCTCGGCGCTAACCGCGCGAAACGTCGGATCGAAGTGCGCCGAGTCGGGTAGGAGAAAGAGACGAATCGCTCCCGCCGGGTCGACGATGAGCGTCGCGTCGAGCACGGCCTGCGCCCGGTCGTCGAAGGAGGGCTGGGCACCCGGAGGCGCGAAGCGAGCCGCGCTCGCACCGGTAACGTCGTAAAGGGCGATGATGGCGGGATCGACGTGTTTGGCCGCATAGGCCCTCCAGACTCCCGCGTCCTCTTCGAGATCGACGACCACGGTCTTGACCGACCTCGCCGCGAAGGCTTGCGCCACTTTGCCGAGGTGCGCGAGCTCGCTGTCGCAAAATGGGCACCAGGTCGCGGTGAAATGGAGGAGCACCCAACTTCCGCGCATCGAAGCGAGCGACACGGTGCTGCCGGCGAGGTCCGGCAGCGCCAGGCCAGGAGCGGCCTCTCCGGGCCGGGGCGACCCCATCTCCGGTCGGACCGCGCCGCCGAGACCCGGGCGATCCCAGGTGGCAAGCCGCGACTCGCCGCGCGCGCTCGCGCACGCGACAAGAAGCGCGGCGAGCGGGGCGGCGAGCGCTGCAGAGCGAGTCATCCCGGGCTCTCGGCGAGCACTTGCTCGAGGGCCCTTCGGAGCTGGATGAGCTTCGCGTCGAAGTGGACGGTGTCGAGCACGGTGAAAAACCGAATCTTGCCGTCGGGTGCGATGACCAGATTGCTCGTGACCAGGGCCATCTTGCGGTCGGTGAACTCCGGCTGGGCGCCCGGTGGCGTGAAGCGCAGCGCGACCTTGCTGCCCTCGTCTCGGAGCACCGGCAGGCCCATGGGTATGCGAGCGAGATAAGCGCGGTAGTCGGCCTCGGGCTCGTCGATTCCGATGGCGATGACCTTCACGTTTTTGCCTGCGTAGTCTTGCGCTAGCTTGGCGAGATAGGGTTGCTCGGCCTTCGAGAAGGGGCAGAACGACGCCACGAACGCGAGCACGACGACCGAGCCGCGCGCGGCCGACAGCTTCACGAGCTTGCCGTTTTGATCGGGCAGCTCGAAGTCCGGCGCGCCTTCGCCGACGTGCGGGCTGCCCATGGCCTCGGTCACGACGATGGACGGTGTTGCCGGCGTCGGGTCCGCGGACGCGGCGGGGGATGACGGGGCGACGGCCGGCGCCGCCGGTGCGCACGCGCCCAGCACGAGAAGAAGCCCAAGGGTTACGCGCTTCATGGCTTGGCCTCGAGCACGAGGTTGAAGGGCGTCTCGGCGGCGCGGCGAAACCGCTCGAAGCCCGCCGCACAGACCACGGTCCTCAGGCGCGCCTCGCCCGCCTGGGCCCCCAGAGCCAGGCCCACTTCCTGAGCCTTGGATGCGGGCGTGCAGATCATCGTGGATGCCGAGTAGAAGATGCGTCCGACCGGGTTCAGGTTTTTCTCGAGCTCGTCGTGCGCGAATGGCTCGACGATCATCCATGAGCCCTGGGGCGACAGCGTCGAACGAACATGGCGCGCGGCGCCTTGGGGGTCGCCCATGTCGTGCAGACAATCGAAGAAGGCGACCAGATCGTAGTCGTGGCCTGGAAACGTCTTCGCCGTTGCGACCTCGAAGGTCACGCGATCGCCGACCCCTGCCGCGGCCGCCGCGCGCTTTGCCGCGTCGATGGATTCGGCGTGGTAGTCGTAGGCGAAGAACTTCGAGCGCGGAAAGGCCTTGGCCATGAGGATCGTCGAAGCGCCGTGGCCACAACCGACGTCCGCCACGCGCCCCCCGGCGTCGAGCTTGGCCTTGATGCCGTCGAGAGCGGGGATCCAAGAGCTCACGAGGTTGGCCGCATAGTTCGGACGGAAAAACTTCTCCGTCCCCTCGAAGAGGCACTTGTGGTGCTCGTGCCACCCGAGTCCCTTTCCGCTTCGGAAGACCTCGGTCACTTTCTCTTCGTCCTTGAACATGCTCATGGCGATGAGAAACGCGCCGGGCACGTAGGCCGGGCTCTGGGGGTCGGCGAGGGCAAACGCCTGCTCCTCGGACATGCTGTACTTTCGCGCCGCCGCGTCGAACCGGACGTAGCCGGAGGCCGCGTTCGCCGCGAGCCACTCGGCGACGTATCGCTCGACGGTGCCGGTGCGGCTCGCGAGCTCGGCGGCCGTCGCCGGTCCCTTCGCGAGCTCGCGGTACAGACCCAGCTTGTCGCCCAGGGTGATGAGAGGCGCATGCAGGACGGCCCCGAGGTCTCCCACGAAGCGCCCCATGAACTCGTTTAGCTTGGTTTCGTCGACGGTCATTGTCAGGCTCCTTTCGGTTGGTTGCGAGGACGGAAAGGAGCTTGCGGGCGGTCCGGAGGAGCCTGCGTTTGAACGAGCGTGGAAACGTGGTACGGCCCGGGCAACGTGGCTGCCAAGCACGAGGGGGCATCCTCCAAGGCGTTGCGGGTTCGCCTGGCCGGCGAAATCGGGGTTTTTCGCGCCGGAAAATGGGTTGCGCTCCCCGCATCGAAAAAGACCCGCGCTTTGCTCGGCTATCTCGTCGCGAGTCGAGCGCCGCAGTCGCGCCAGGGGCTTTGTGACCTATTCTGGGACGGTCCAGACGATCCGCGCGCCGCGTTGCGATGGAGCCTCACCAAGCTCCGGCCGCTCGTCGACGATCCGGGCGTGACCCGGCTCGTGGCCGATCGGGAGCACGTGGCCTTTGGGTGCCTGGAAGCGGCCGTCGATATCTTCGAGGCTTTGGCGGCCGTAGGGCCGAATCCCGAGACTGCAAGCACCGACGCCCTTCGGAGCGCGACCGCCGCGGTCGCGGGCGACTTTCTCGAAGGGCTCGATCTGCCCGACTGCTACCGATTTCACGAGTGGTGCATCGCCGAGCGCGAGCGCGTGCGAGGGCTGCGCCTGTCGTGGCTCGATCGGCTCGTCGAGCGGCTCGTCGATGCGTCCCCGGAAGAGGCGCTGGCCTACTCGAGGCAGAGGCTCGGGATCGACCCGCTCTCGGACGTCGCGCACGCCACGGCCGTCAAGCTCCTTGCGCGTTTGGGGCGAACGCTCGAGGCCCAGGCGCAAGTGGAGACATGTCGCAGGATCCTCGAGCGCGAGCTCGGGGGTCGGCGCTCGCCCGCCCTCGAGCTGGCCCGCATGGAGATCGGCAAGACTGCGCCCGCGGCCGAGGTCGTTGCCGAGCGAGCGGCGCCCGCCCTGGCCCCGGCCTCGAGCGCCGTCCGAGCTTCCGAGCCGGCCGATGGGGCGCGCAAGCTCGTCGGGCGCATGGCCGAGCGGGCTGCCATGGACGCCTTCGTGGGTCGTGCGGCGCAAGGCCACGCGAGCCAGGTGATGCTGCTGTCGGGGCAGCCCGGCGTCGGCAAATCGCGCCTTCTCGGCGAGCTCGATGCGCTCGTGCAATCGCGAGGCGGCAAGCTTCTCATGAGCCGCGCGTTCGAGGCCGAGTCGGTGCGGCCCTTCGGGATCTGGACAGACGTTCTTCGCGAGCCCGCGCTCGCAGGTCTGGATCGCGAGTCGCGCGAGCAGCTCGCCCCGCTCTTTCCCGAGCTCGCGGCGACGTCGGGCGATGCGCGCTCCAGGGCGCTGCTGTTCGACGGCGTCGCCAAGCTGCTGCGCGAGCTCGCGGCCCGCGCTCCGCTCGTTCTCGTCGTCGACGATCTGCACTGGCTCGACGAAGCCTCTGCCGGATTGCTGCACTATGTGACGCGCGTGTCCGACGGGACGCGTATGGGCGTGGTCTGCGCGACGCGTACCGGAGAGCTCGAGGACAACCCGGCAGCCCTTCGCTTCGTCCGCACGCTGCGGCGCGATGGCCGCCTGGTGAATCTCGAGATTCATCCGTTCGGGCAAGTGGACACGCTGGCTCTCGTGCGCGCCGTGGCGGGGCCGCACGCGGATGCCGTCCGCATCTTTCAGGAGAGTGGCGGAAACGCGCTGCTCGCGCTCATGATGGCCCGCGGTCTGTCGAGCGGCAGCCACGACGCCCCGCAGGCCCTCGACGGTTTGCTCGAGGAGCGTCTGGCTCACCTCGATAGCCGGGCCCGCGATCTCGTCGTTTGGGCGGCGGCGCTCGGCCGCGAGTTCGACCTCGAGCTGCTCGCGGCGGTGGCGGGCGAGACTCTGGCTCACACGGTCGCGGCCATCGGCGATCTGGAGCGCGACGGGCTCGTCACGAGCTTGGCCACGCGCTACGCGTTCACGCACGAGCTCGTGCGCGGTGCGGCGTATCGCCGCCTTTCGGGTCCGCGCCGGCGGCTCGTCCACCTGACCATCGCGCGCACGCTGGCGGCGGCCCCCGATCCCGGTGCGACGTGGGGCGACGTCGTGCATCACGCGAGCCTCGCCGATGACCCCTCTCTCGTGGTCAAGGCATGTGTGTCGGCCGGAGATCGAGCGCTCAAGATGTTCGCACGGCGCTCGGCGAGAGACTTCGCAGACCGGGGTCTCAAGCAAGCGGCCCGGCTCGGGCTCGACGGGTTGGGCTCGCGCGTCGAGCTTCTGACGATCGCCGCGCACTCGGCCGCGATGGAGCCTGGACGACAGGTGGCTTTCGAGGAGGACGCCGAGGACGCCGTTCGGGTGGCGCGAGCGAACGACAGGCCCGAGGTCGCGGCCAAGGCTCTTTTCGCCCTCGCCTTCCTTCGGAGCTCGCGGGGCGACTTCGAAGGCACCCACGGGGTCACGCTCGACGCGGTCGAGGCCGCGCGGGCCACCTCGCCCCTCGAAAGCCTCCCCACGATCGCCAATACGGGTTTCTGTCTCGCATTCATCGAGCGAGAGCTTCCCAAGGCCAGAGCACTCATCGACGAGGCGACCGAGGCCGCACGCATCCACCGACTCTCGATCATCGACGTCGAGCTCGGCGATGGCTATCTCTCGCACCTGAGCGGCGACCTCGCGCACTCGACGGGCGCGCTCGGCCGGAGCCTCGCGCTCTCGCGCGCGCGTGGCGAGACCTGGCGTGAGAGCATGGCGCTCATTCGTCTCGCCATGATCGCGCTCGAGTCTGGGGCCTGGGAGGTCACGCGATCGCGAGCCGCCGAGCTCCGAGCCGTCTCGGCCAAGTTGGGTGAGGGAAGCGAGGGCGCGATCGCCACTGGCCTGGACGCCCTCGCGCTTCTCGGGGCTGGCGCCGTGGACGGGGCCGAGAGTGTCGCGGCCGCGATCGAGGGGCTGGCCCAAGTGGACGCCAAATCCATGCTCGCCTACGTCCTCACGATGGCCGCCGAAATGGCGCTCACGAAGGGAACGATCGGAGAAGCCGCGAAGCTCGGCGCGCGGGCGCTCGAGGCCGCCCTGCCCCTGGGCAAGCCCAGCGCGATCGCCCTGGCGCACGCGGTCCTCGGTCGCGCGGCACTCGACGCAGGCCATCCCGCCGAGGGGCGGGCTCACCTCACGCAAGCTCGGTCCTGGGTCGAGCATCCATTCGGCGTTTCCAGGCGCAGCCGCGAGGCCGTCGAACGCCTTCAGGACCGTTTCAACGATGGTCCCAACGCTAGCCCCCACGGCCACGCCGCATAACGGGGGGAACAGGAGGTGACGTCATGGCACGCATAATCGTCGAGCAGGTGTTCACGGAGCCCTTTACTGACGCGCGCTACGCAGAGTCCGCGAAGGCGCTCGATCCTTGCCTTGAGGTCCGTAACGGCGCGTGGCGACGGAGCTCGTTCTCCAAGGACAAGCTTCGCCTGACGTGCGAGTTCGAGGCGCCCGACGCCGAATCGGTTCGCGAGGCCTTCCGCACGGCCGGCGTGCCTTTCGAGCGGGTCTGGGGGGCCGACGTCTTCGCCGTCGAGGATTATCCCGAGAGGCAGAAAAAGCTCCAGGGGGTCATCGACAGGAACGCCAAGGGCACCCCATAGGACCAAGGCCCGCGGGGGCGCCGTGCGAGACCTCGCTAGGCGCGTAGCGCGTTGGTCACGGTCTCGACCACGTCGGCGGCCGTGAGCCACGATAGGATCTCGTCGGGATCGAGCTCGATGCCGAACCGGGTCTCGACATCCATGACGATGTCGACGAGCGCGAGAATGTCCACTCCCAAGTCGAGCAGGGGACGCCTCATCGTCACGACTTGGTCCCCAAGGTGGCCGTAGCGGGCGATGAGGCTCTGTACGAGCTGCTCGAGATCGGCGGTTTGGGCAACCGATGTGTGCTGAGCCGGAGGCCGCGCTTCGAGATCCAGGTCGCTCGTCGACCCGATGCCCGAGGGGAGACGGGCTTGGACGGCGCCTTCAACGAGATTTGTCGTGCCGGTCATGGGAGGTCCTCCGAGACGTCGATGGATGCGCTTGCACCTTCCGAGTGCAAGGCATGGGCCATCCGCGGCAACCTTCTCGGGCTTGCGGTTACTGCACTGAATCGCCGACAACTCGTGTCGACAAACGGCCGGCTGTCACGACGTGCGACAGGGCGGCGGGATCCGTTACCTTAGTGACACCCCGTCGCGGACGCGATCTGGCAGGTCCCCATGACCCCGCCGTCGACGGCCGTACCCACGCACACCGCCGGCGCGAGGCAGCCATCGTCACTCGCGGTGTCGCAGGCCGTTCCATCCATCACGGGCCCTGTGCACGTCCCGATGCCCGGCATCGACTCGAGGCAAGCCGCGCCGGCCGTGCAATAGGTGTAGGTGTTTGCCCCGTTCACGTACGCGCACGGCTGGCCGCTCGGAGCCGTCGTGTACGCGTCGCACGTTTCGTCCTTGCCGCAGAAAAGGTTGAGGGTCGGGTCACACCCGGGGCCGGTCTTCAGCGCGTGGTCGCACGCGGCGCCCGCGGTCTCGACTTCGGCCGTGCACGTCCCCGGTGTCCCGGCCGTGGCGTTGGCGCCGACGCAATCGAGCCCGTGGCCGCAGTCGTTGTTCACCGAGCATGGCGCCCCTACCGCTCCGTACGCCACGCAAGTCAGGGTGCTCGTCGCGCAGTGGAGCCCTGTGGGACAGTTGCTCGCGGCGCAGGAGCTGCCGCTGGCGGGCGCTGGCTGGCAGGTGCCGCACGTCGAGCCTTTGGCGATCAGGCAGAAGGCCGATTCGCATTGCCCCGCGAAAGCGCAAGCGACTCCGGCTGCACCGGTACCGACCTGAGGCCGGCAGGCAGGCGGAACGACGTCATTGTCGAAGTCCGCGCAGGAGTAGGTCGGATAGGCGGCGACGCAGGCCTCGGTCGTCGCCGGCGTTGCGCCGGTCCCGGGGGCGGCAAGCGAGTTTTCACACAGCTGCGTGCGGCGGCTCGTGCATGTGGCCGCGCTTGCGTAGTTCTCGGCCATCGAGACCGGCGAGCACTTGGCGAGCTGGGCGCAATACGCATCGGCCGAATCGGCGCAGGCCTGTGAGGCCGTGGGGCCGCCGGCGCCGCTCGTGGCGCTCGCGCCGCTGCCAACGCTGCTGATCGTCGAGCCAGAGCAAGCGGCAGCAAAAAACGCCGAGAGAAACGCAAAAGCGACGAGAGATAGGGCGCGCATGGACTCCTAACGATAGCCGAATAACGAACAAGAGGGACGGGCGGGTGGCCGGGCCTGGCGAAATAGCCTTCTCGGCGCGATGATGCGGGCGGCATGACGCACGCCCAACTTGCGCCGCGCACGTTCGAGCCGGCCCCGGGGGACCTCCTCGCCGACCGCTTCGAAATCAGACAGTTCGCGGGCTCGGGAGGGATGGGCGCCGTCTACCAAGCGGTCGATCGAGTGACCGGGAGCCTCACCGCGATCAAGCTCGTCAAGAGCAGCGGTCACGAGGACGAACGCTTTGCGCAAGAAGCACGGTTTCTCTCCGGGCTAACGCACCCCGCAATCGTTCGATACGTCGCCCACGGCGCGACGTTCGAGGGCCAGCCGTTTCTCGCCATGGAGTGGCTCGAGGGCGAAGATCTCGCCACGCGGCTCAAGGGCGCGGGCCTGCGCGTCGCGGAGAGCCTGACGGTGATTCGCCGCGTCGCCGAAGGGCTCGCCGTGGCCCATGCGCTGGGCGTCGTGCATCGCGACGTCAAGCCGAGCAACATTTTCCTGGTGGCAGGCGATCCGTCGCAGACCAAACTGATCGATTTCGGCATCTCGCGGATAGAGCTCTCGAGGCTTGCCTCGGCAACCCCGATGACCCAGTCGGGGTTGATTCTCGGCACCGTCGGCTACATGTCTCCCGAGCAGGCCACGGCGGATCGATGGCTCGATGCGCGCACGGACGTATTCGCGCTCGGCTGCGTGCTCTTCGAGTGTCTGACGGGTCAGCCGGCTTTCTCCGGTGAGCACGTCGTAGCCGTGCTCGCAAAGGTGCTGCGCGAGGAGGCGCCGCGCGTCCGGCAACTCAGGCCGGACATCGCCGTACCTCTGGACGATCTCGTGAGCCGAATGCTCTCGAAGAACAAGGCCGCGCGTGCCGCAGACGGAAGGGCGGTCGTCCGCGAGCTCGAAGCCCTGGGTCCGGTTGCGGGGGGCGTGCCCGGCACGGGCGAGCCTCGCCCCTCGGGGGGGCTCTCGGGCGGAGAGCAGCGGCTCGTGGCCGTGATCTTGGCTGTGTTGCAGGGCGAGTCCGACCGGGTGACCGAGCTGGTGCGGCGGCATGGCGCGGAGCTCGCGCGCCTGGCAAACGGCGTTCTTTTGATCACCTTGAGCGGACGAGGGACGACGAGCGAACAGGTCGTGACGGCAGCGTGCTGCGCGCTCGAGCTGAGCGAGGCGTTCCCTTCGGCTCGCCTCGCCCTGGCAACAGGTCGCGCGCAGACTCTGTCAGGCGCATCTCTCGGGCCCCTCATCGATCGAGCTGCGGCGCTTCTCGCGCTGGCCACGTCCTCGGGCATTCGGGTCGACGAGCTCACCGCGGGGTTGCTCGCGGAGAGATTCGAGGCGAGGCCGAACGACACCGGGCAGCTACTGCTGGGCCGACGAAGTGATGTCGAAGCCCCGCGCACCTTGCTCGGGAGACCGACTCCGTGTGTCGGCAGGAACAAGGAGCTTGCGCTCCTCGAGGGCACCCTGCGCGAATGCGTCGACGACGCTGTGGCCCGTGCCGTGGTCGTGACCGGGCCGCCCGGTCAGGGCAAGTCGCGGCTCCGGCACGAGTTCGTGGCCAAGGCTCGCGACGTTGGCAACGTCGCCATCCTGACCGCGCGTGCGGATCCGGTGGGCGCCGGCTCCGCCTTCATGCTCGCGCGACAGCTCGTGCGCCGCGCGGTCGGGCTCCGAGAAGGCGACGTCCCCGAGGCGCAGCAGGCGAAGATCCGGGCGCGTGTCGCGACGGTCTGCGGCGGCGCCGATGGCGACCGGATTGCGGATTTCCTCGGCGAGCTCATCGGAGTGCCACCCTTCGAGCGTCAGACTCCGCAGCTGCGCGCGGCCCGAAACGATCCGCAGGTGATGGCCGTCTGGTTGGGCCGATCGTTCGGAGAATGGCTGCACGCCGAGTGCGCGGCGCGTCCGGTCCTGGTCGTGCTCGAGGATCTCCAATGGGGAGACCTGCCCAGCGTGATGTACCTGGGCGCCGCGTTGCTTGCCCAGCCCGCGAGGTCGCTCATGGTCTTGGCTCTGGCGCGCCCCGACGTACACGACACGTTCCCCAACTTGTGGGCGAGGGCGGAGAAGATGGAGATCGCGCTCGGCCGACTCACGCCGAGAGCGGCCGAGGCGCTCGTTCGCGCGGCGCTCGGAGACGGGCCCTCCCCCGAGTCGATCGCGCGCATCGTCGAGCGGGCCGACGGCAACGCATTTTATCTCGAGGAGCTTACCCGGCGCGTGGCCGAACGCGACGCGGACGGCTTGCCCGAGACGGTGCTCGCCCTGGTCGAGTCGCGGCTCGAGCGCCTGGAGCCCGAGGCTCGGCGGATCGTCCGCGCCGCGAGCGTGTTCGGCGAAGCGTTCTGGAGCGGGGGCGTCGCCGCGCTTCTTGGCGAAGGCGATGGCCACCGAGATCTCGATGCCTGGCTCGGAGTGCTCGTCGAGCAAGAAGTCGTCACGGCGAGCTCCGAAAGTCGCTTCCCGAAGGAGCGCGAATACGCGTTTCGCCACGGCCTGCTCCGCGAGGCCGCGTACGCCATGATCACCGCGGTCGACCTCGCGACCGGCCACCGCCTCGCCGGCGATTGGCTGGCGGCCGCGGGCGAGAAGGACACGCTGATCGTGGCCGATCACTTCGAGCGCGCGGGTGAGCCCACGCTCGCGGTCCCTTGGCTGCTCAAGGCGGCGCAGGCCGCGTTCGAGGGGGGAAACGTCGAGGCGGCCATCGCGCTCTCGAAGCGGGGATTGGCGGCCGGCCCAAGCGATGCCGAGCGGGCCGACATGATCGCGACGCAGGCGCAAGGGCTCGCGCTGCGCGGTGACTTTCGAGGCGCGGTCGAGGGAGCGAGAGAAGCCATGCGCCTGAGAGCGCGTGGGAGCGCGCCATGGTTTCGGATGGCCGCCAACGTGCTTTTGGCGGGAACGCTTTTGAGCGACTCGGACATCGTCGCTTCCACCATCCGGGAGATTCTGAGCGTGTCGCTCGTCCCCGAGGTCTCGGGCCCCTATGGCCTGGCGACCTATTGCACGAGCACGGCGCTGAGCCGGGTCGGTCAGCTCGCCGTCGCGCACTCGTTTCTCGAGCGCGCACGACTCGCAGCCGCGCGCGCCACCGAGCCAGACCCTGCCTTCATTCTCTGGTTGCACACGACGCGCGGCTACCTCGAGCTGACGGTGGGAGAGCTCGGGAGCGCGATCACCAGCTTTACGTTGGCTCGCAACTTGAGCGAACGCACGGGACACACGGTGGGACGAGCCATCGCGACTCATCACGCGCTCCAAGCCATGGTTCAGGCGGGAAACCATGATCGGGCCACGAAGCTGGTCGACGAGTTGGTCCTGATATGCGCGCCCCTCGGTATGTCGTATCTCGTCGACTACGGGACCTACGCGATGGCCCGGTTGGCCTTGATGGCGGGCCGTGCGCCGGAGGCCATTGTCGCGCTTCGGTCACTGCTCGATCGGCAAGACATCACTATCGCGACGAGGGCTCGGGCTTACCTCGCCCACGCTCTCGACGCGACCGGTGACGCGGACGCCGCGACGCGCGAAGCCACGGAGGCGATGGACAAGGGCTCGATGTTTCCGGACGTGCAAGCGATCGCTCTCGGCGCATTGGCTCTTCTTGCGCTACGTCGGGGTCGGCCGCTCGACGCGCTCGCATTGGCCGATCGCGGCCTGCAAGCGTTGGGCCCTGCGAGCGAGAGCTCGATCCTTCGTCTGTCGCGTGCCGAGGCCCTTCACGCGCTCGGCCGGACCGATGAGGCGCACGCCGGTCTTCGCGACGCTCTCGGCCGCATCGATAGCGTTGCGGCGACGTTCGACGAGTCCGAGCTCCGCGACTCCTACCTCGCCAACATCGAGGCCAACGTGCGCACCCTGCACCTCGCGCGTGAGTGGTTGGGGACGAGCTAGCGCCGGAGCCTCAGAGGACCTGCAGGTCGACGATCCGCGCCGCCACGACCCTTTGCACGGAGTTCGTTCCGTCGATGATGGCGTCCATCGGATCGCCAAGCGCGCGGAAAACCTTGGTAAGCGTCTGGTCGGTCGGAGTCCGGCCCGACACAGTCCGCAGAGACGAGGTGACATCGAGCTTGAGCGCAAAGCCCCGGCTGCCTCGCGGCACGTTGGAGGTGCGAGCGCGCGCCGCCTTGGCGATTTCCGCGGCGACCACCTCCCACTCCTTCCAGTCTGAAGAGGCGTCGAGCACGTGCACGGAGACCACGGCCCCATTGGCGTCGACCTCGAGCTCGAGCGTCGCGCGACCCGTCGTGGGCGCGTTGCTGGTGCGCACCGTGTCGCGTGTGAGCGAGACGAGCTGCCCGCCCGGGACGAGGCCGAGATCGATGTCGTGCTGACTAAACCCACCGAGGACGGATTTCAGCGGATCGCTCTTGGTCCGGCCCTCCGCAACCGAAGCGCGCACGCCCGCGTGAACGGCGTCGTCCAGAGCGGCGGAAGAGAGTTGCGTGCCGGCAGGCGCGGGCTCGGTCGGCGAGAACGTCCAAGACTCGCTGCCGCTGCCGGCGACATCTGGCGCCGGGGCCTCGGCGGCGGAAGCATGCTCGCGCCGGGCCGCGAGACCCGTGGCGGGGGGCCGTGCGCCGGCGAGCCTCTCCCCGCCGACGGAAGGGGCAGCAGGCTCGACAGCCGCGTTCGGCTCGGCGGCGAGGAGCGACTCGACGTCGATGTCGATCTCTGTCGTCCGAGTGGACGAGTCGCTCTGGACACGCGCGGGCCGCGCCGTCGCCATCCATATGGAGACCGCCGCGTGCGCCGCGATCGCGGCAGCGATCGACCAACGGAAGCGCCGCGTTGACTCCACGAGTCAGCGATAGCTCGACGCCGAGAGATTTGCTCGCTAACGCTCCCGACGACCTTCGCGCATCCTTTCCTCCTCCCCAATCGTTGTCGTCTCGAGGCCGATGAAAGTCATTGCCGCTCCCGGCTACGGGCCGCTCGAAGGGCTCGTGCAGACAGACGTGCCTCTGCCGAGCCCCGGGCCCGGAGAGGTTCGCGTTCGCGTCGTCGCGTCCGCTCTCAACCCGGCGGACTACAAGGTCTTGCTCGGGAGCCTGAAGTTTCTCCACGGCCGCAGGCGGCCGCTGGTGGTCGGCTACGATTTCTCCGGCACCGTCGATGCGGTCGGGTCCTCGGTCACCGAGGTGGCTGTCGGTGACGACGTATTCGGATTTCTCCCCTACAGCCCGGGCAACAATCGCGGCGCCTTTGCGGAGGCGCTCATCGCAAGGTGCGACGCCATCGCGACAAAACCCAAGGGCGTTTCGCACGAGGTCGCGGCGGCCGCCGCCACCACGGGGCTCACGGCGATACAGTCCATTCGGGATCTCGGTCGGCTGCCGGCCCAGGGTGGACAGGTTCTCGTCACCGGCGCGTCCGGAGGGGTCGGCTCGATCGCCATCGGCGTCGCGAAGAAGCTGAACGCGGTAGTGACGGCGGTTGGCTCCGGCGCGGGCGTCGAGCTCGCGAGGCGACAGGGCGCCGCCTCGGTCTTCGACAGGACCAAGGACGCTCTTCCCGGAAAGCTTCACGAGCAGTTCGACGTCGTGTTCGACCCGTCTGCCATGTACCGCTGGCGAGAGTGGCAAGTCGCCTTGAAGAGGGGGGGCGCCTTCGTGACGACGCTCCCATCGCTTGCCTTTGCAGCCGACAAGGTCGTCAGCCTCTTCGCGCGGACGCGTGTCGCGTTCGTGAACGTCAAGTCGCGTCCGGCCGACCTGCGTCTCGTCGCGACGTGGCTTGGCGAAGGGCTCGAGGTGCCTCTGGCGTCCACGGTGCTCGTGCAAGATGTCGCCAAGGGACTTGCGCAGCTCCGAACGACGGGTGGTCGCATTTCTGTGAAAGTCGAAGGCGGATTTCGATGAAGACGGACCTCAAGCAAGGCAGGGAAGGCGAAGGGCAGGGATCGTGAGCAAGGTCGAGGGACAGGGCACTGCCGCGAAACCGTGGGCGCTGAAGACGCCGCCTGGCACCTCGGACTACCAGGCCTACGAGGATCAAAGCGCCGATCCACCGGCCCTGGTCGTGCAGGTGGGAAAGACGCAGCTCCGATATCACCTACGCTGCATCGAGGATCTTCACGCCATGCTCTCAGAAAACGGCGACTGGGTCCCCCTCGGGAGCGCAGACGAGCAAAAGCCCGCGGCGGACGGCACGGTCGAGGCCTGGGGCCGCTCGAGCTCCAATCCGGTCAAGGGCTGGTACGGCCTCAAGAAGGGGCTACGAGGGCGGTTCGGCATGTATGTGCCGCCGGTGCTCGAGGCGCTCGGCCTCGCGGAAGTCGAGCATAACGCGAAGAACAATCGGATGCGGGCGGCCGGCAAACGAAAGTAGCGGGCCGTGGCTCAAACCCCGGCCACGCTTGCGGATGCCCGCGAAGCGTTCCTCGCCATGGTCGGGGGCGTGCGCCCCGAGCTTCATCGGTACTGCGCGCGCCTTACGGGCTCGGTCATCGAGGCGGAGGACATCGTCCAGGACACGCTCGCGAGGGCCTTTTACGCATTGAGTCTCACCCCTGAGGTGCCGCCACTACGGCCCTGGCTGTTTCGCATCGCGCACAACGCGGCCATGGATTTCTTGAAGAGCCACGGCACGAAGTACACCGATGCGCACGCAGAGATGGACGAGATTGCGGGATTCGACGACAAGCCCGAGCCCGCTGTCGTTCGAGCGGCCCTGGCGCGCTTCGTGTTGCTCCCGATAGCGCAGCGCAGCGCGGTCATCTTGAAGGACGTCCTTGGCCACTCCCTCGAGGAAACGGCCGAAACCATGGGGACCACCGTAATGGCCGTCAAAGCTGCGCTCGTCCGCGGGCGCCGAACACTGCTCCAACGAGACAAGGGCGAGGGGGTGACGCTTGCCACGACCACTCGAGTCGAGCTCGATCGGTACGCAAGCCTCTTCAACGCTCGCGATTGGGACGGCATTCGCGAGCTCGTGAGCGACGACTGTCGGCTCGACCTGGTTTCGAGGTCACAACGCCGCGGCAAACAGGTTCGGATGTACTTTGGGCAATACGAAAAGGCCGCCGTTACGCTCCGCGTCGTACGGCTAGAGGGGCAGCTCGCGCTCGCGGCCTACGGCCCCGACGCGTCGAGGCCGGCTTACTTCATCCTGCTCGAGTTCGAAGAGGGCCTCGTGAAGTCCATCCGAGACTTTCGCTATGTGCCGTACATCACAGAAGACGCCGACTTCGAAATCGTGGCTGGGTAGTGCTCATCCATCGTGCCGCGGTGCCGCTCGAGGCCTTGCGCCGAAGAGCGCGGCGAAACGCTCGAGCGCTTGCCTGCGTGCCGAGTTGCGCTCGGGGGCGGCAGCCGGCTCGCCACACTCGAACCCGACGAGCGCCGCTTGCGGGTCCGCTTTGTCTTGTCCGCCCGTCGAATCCATCGATTCGACGAGCTCCGCAAGGCGCTCGAGGCTGTGGAGATCGGCCTCCCACGCGCCCACTTTCATCTTGGCTCTCCGATTTTCGAGCGAGCGGAGCCGTTCGGTCAGCGTGAGCACCGTCCCACCGCCACGCTCGTCGAGGGCGATGGTCACGATGTGCTCGTGGCTCGAGTGGGGTGCGACGTCGAAGCGCTCGGTGTAGACGAGCCGCTCGCGCGGGACGACTTCGCGATACACGCCGCTGAAAGTGAGCTCCTTGCCGTCGGGCGCTCGCAAGACCGAGCGATGGATCCCGCCCTGCCAGAGGTCGACCTCGCAGACCGACTGCATGAAGTCTCGAGGACCGCTCCAGCGAGCGAGGTGCTCGGGCTCTACGAGCGCGGCGAAGACAAGGCGGCTCGGCGCGTCGAAGAACCGTGTCGCAACGAAGGTAGGCCTAGCAAGCTCGACGCTGAACCTATTTTCCGAAAGCATGGGTCCGTCTCCTGGCTGCATTCCAAGCGTGCCGTGGCGCGCGGCGCCTGCATGGCCCTAGCAACACGCACACCAGGTTGCGGCGAGGCTCGGCTGCCCCTCACGCCCCTCGGTCGGAGGCGTTCGGCCAATGGAGGTCGGGCTTTTGAGAACGGCTTTGTCGGGCCAAATTGCCACGTGCCTCCGCACGCCGTGTCAGATCGCCGCAACGCTTAGGCGCCCGCCTTGCATCTATCGTTTCGCAACTTATCGTTGCACGCCGAGTAGGCCCATGACTTTCCCACTCTTTCGTCCTCTGACCGGCAGTCGTCGTCGCCGAGCCGGCGTCGCTCTTGCGGCAACGATGTTCTTTGCGCGTCCGGCGTTTGCCCTACAACCGTTGTCCGAGTTTCTCACCCATGCGCGGACGTGGAATCCGCAGAACCGTGCAGCCCGTGCGACCGCGGTGCAGCGCGACGCCGAGATAGGGGTCTCCACGGGCAACCTGCTGCCGAGCCTCTCGGCCGCGGGGACCTATACGAGAAATGAGTACGAGGTCACGACCGCGGCGCTCATTCCGATGACGGGAGGTGGGACGCCCGGGATCCCGAATATCGTCATCCAGCCGCAGAACCAGCTCGACGGCAACGTGACTTTGACGGTGCCGGTTATCAACGTCGGCAACTGGGATCGCCGCGCTGCCGCGAAGGCGACGCTCGAAGGAGCCCGCGCCGACGAGGCCAACACCGAGCTCACCGTGAAAAAGAACGTCGTGCGCGACTACTACACGCTGCTCGGCGACGAGGCGGTGCTGCTCTCGGCGGTGAGCAACGTCGAGATTGCGCGGCACAACGTGAAGCTGGCCCGCGACCGCAAGGAGAGCGGCACGGGGTCCGAGCTCGACGTACAGCGCGCCCTGGCCGACCAGGCGAAGGCCGAGCAGAGCGTGACCGCGGCGCAGCTCGGCGTGACCAACACCCGGCGCGATCTCTATTCGCTCTCGGGGCTCGACGCGGAACCTGCAACCGGTTTTCCGGAGGACGATTTGCACGAAGAGGAGACTTTCGGGGTCTGGAACGCGAAAGCCGACGGCGTGCCGTCGGTCAAAAGCGCAGCCGCGAGCCGCATGGCCGCCGAAGAGGGGGTGCGAGCCGCGAACTCGGCTTGGCTTCCTTCGGTGTCTGCGTCCGCCGAAGAGAAGTTCACCAACGCGACCGCGTTCGTCGGGGGGCACATCGCCGTCTACCTGCTCCAGGCTACGGCGAGCTGGAAGCTCGACACCACGCTGCCCGCGCAGATCCGGGCCCAGGATGCCGCCGCTGCCGCGGCGCGCGCCAACGAGGATCACTCTCGGCAGGCCGCCGAGGACGCGGTCTTCCGTGACTGGCAGCAGATTCATGCCGATATCGAGACGGCTCGTTCTTCGCGCGCGCAGGTCGTGGCCCTCAAGCTCGCCGCCAGCCTCGCGGAAGACCGCTACAGCAGCGGCGTGGCGACCCAGCTCGATGTGTTGCAGGCGCGGCAAGACGCCTTCTCGGCCGACGTGGCGCGGATTCAGGCGGACGCCGACTTGGCCTACGCCCGCCTGGCCCTCCGGCTCGACGCCGGACAGCTCGATGCCGTCAAGGAGACGCGATGAACCGCGGGGTGCCTGTCGCCGCTCGGAGGCTCGCGCTCGCGCTTGGCCTCTTCGCGGCTGGTTGCGCCCATAAGTCGGCCGCCGCACTGGAGGAAACGCCTGCCGCTGCCAAGATCCACGTCCAGACCGCGCTCGCGTCCGAGCAACCGGTCCCAAATCTGTTGGCCCTCACGGGGGTGCTCTCGTCCAACGAGCGAACCGACCTCGCCGCCAATGCCGTCGGGCGCGTCGTCAAGACCTTCGTCGAGCGGGGCGACCACGTCGTGCAAGGGGCGCTTCTTGCCCAGCTCGACGCCCGCTCGGCCGCTCTCTCGCGTGCGGAGGCCGAGGCCAACGTCGCCAGCGCCGCCGAGCAGCTCAAGAACGTGAGAGCCGATTGTGAGCGCTATGTGAGCCTGCTCGCCAAAGGGGCGATCACGCAGCAAGAGTACGACAAGCAGGCCACGAGTTGCCAGACGCAGGCCGCGAGCGAGGAGGCCACACGGGTCCGCGCCGCCGAGGCCGTGCAGACGGTCGCCGACTCGGCGATTCGCGCGCCCTTCGCGGGGATCGTTGCCGAGCGCTTCGTGCACGTGGGCGACTACGTCCACGCCGACACCCGAGTCGTCACCCTTCTGGTCGACGACCCGCTCCGGCTCGAGCTCACGGTTCCCGAGGCGAACGTCGGAAGCGTGCACCCGGGGCTCACCGTGTCGTTCGAGACCGTGGCGCTCCCCGGCCGCACGTTCTCGGCCATCGTGAAGTTTATGGGAGGTGAGATCCGCGAGGCGACCCGCGATCTCGTGGTCGAGGCCGTGACCGACAACGGCGACCACGTCCTTTTGCCGGGAATGTTCGTGACCGCGCACGTCCCGGTGGGGGAGGTGAGGCTGCCCGTAGTGCCGGCGAAGGCGGTCGTTCATCGCGCCGAGAACGACATGTTGTTCGCGGTCGTCGATGGGCACCTCGAAGAGCGCGTCGTGCAGGTCGGGCCGAAGGTGGGCGAGCTCGTCGCGATCTCCGATGGCGTGAAGCAGGGCGAGCAGGTAGTCGTCTCCCCGCCACCGGGCGCGATCGACGGCATGCAAACCGAATAGGCAAGAGACGAGGGTAGAGGCATGCAATGGCTCGCGTCGCTCTGCATCCGGCAGCCGGTCCTGACCTGGGTGCTGATGCTGGTGTTTATCGTCATCGGAGTGTTTGGCTACTCCTCGCTCGGTGTCGACCAATTCCCCAAGATCGACTTTCCGGCCATCGTCGTGACGACGACGGAGAACGGCGCCGCGCCGGAAGAAATCGAGACCGAGCTGACCGACAAGATCGAGGGCGCGGTCAACACCATCAGCGGCATCGACGAGCTGCGCTCGACCTCGAGCCAGGGCGTCTCTTTAGTCATCATCAGCTTCAACCTCGACAAGAACCCGGACGTCGCGGCGCAAGAGGTGCGCGATCACATCAACAACGTGCTGCCCGATCTCCCGAAAGGCATCGACCAACCAGTCGTCTCCAAGGTCGACCCCGACGCGTCCCCCATCCTCTACGTCACACTGAGCAGCCCCGGCTCGATCCGAGACACGACAGAGCTGGCCGACAAGCGGGTACGCCGTCAGATCGAGAGCATCAACGGCGTCGGCCAGGTCAACATTCTCGGAGGCAGAAAGCGCCAAATCAACGTCTGGCTCGACCCGCTCAAGCTGCAGGCCACCGGGCTCACGGCCGTCGACGTCGAGCACGCGCTCGCCCAGCAGAACCTGAGCGTTCCGGGCGGCCAGATCGACACGGGACCCAAGAGCGTCTCGCTCCGCGTCGAGGGGCGTGTCGACGATGTCGGCAAAATCGGTGGCATCGTCATCCGCGAGAGCCAGGACCACCCGACACATATCGGGGACGTGGCGCGGGTCGAAGACGGCATGGAGGAGCCCAAGACCTCTGCGACCGAAGACGGCAAGACGAGCGTCGTGCTGTCGATCCGCAAGCAATCCGGTCAGAACACCGTGGCCGTCGTCGATGCAGTCAGGGCGCGGCTCGGCGAAGTGCAGAAGACCCTTCCCTCCGGCTCGGCGCTCGAAGTCGTGCGCGATGAGTCCGCCTCGATCCGCACCAGCGTGAATGCCGTCAAAGAGCACCTCGTTCTGGGTGCCGTCTTCGCGGCAGTGGTCGTGCTCATTTTTCTCGGCAACTGGCGGAGCACGATCATCGCCGCCCTGGCCATCCCGGTGTCCATCGTGGGCACCTTTGCCTTGATGTGGGCGATGGGCTTCACGCTCAACATCATCACGCTCCTGGCCCTGGCGCTTGCGGTCGGCATCGTCATCGACGACGCGATCGTCGTCCTCGAGAACATCGTTCGCTTCATCGAGGTGAAAAAGCAGAAGCCTTTCGTGGCCGCCGCGCTGGCGACGCGCGACATCGGTCTCGCGGTGCTCGCCACCACTCTTTCGCTGATGGCCGTCTTCCTCCCCGTCGCCTTCATGAGCGGCATCATCGGGCGCTTCTTGAAGAGCTTCGGGCTCACCATGGCCTTTGCCATCCTCGTCTCGCTTCTCGTCAGTTTCTCGCTGACGCCGATGCTTGCGGCGCGCTGGCTCAAGGGTCCTGCCGCGGAAGGAGCGTCCGGGGAGGCTCAAAAGTCCTTCCTGGAGCGCGTGGTCGACCGCTTCTATCGGCCGATCGAGTCGCTCTACGTGGCCGTCTTGAAATGGGTCATGCGTCACCGCTGGGTCGTGGTCGTGCTCGCGGCCGCCGCGCTAGGGTCGTGCTTTCCGCTTGCCGCGGCGGTGCCAAAGGGGTTCACACCGCCCAACGACGTGGCCGAGTTCGACGTGAACATGCGCGCGCCCGAGGGGACGAGCCTCGCCGAGACGAGTCTGGCAGCCGAGCGTCTCGCGCGCGCGATCCGGGCCATCCCCGGGGTCAGCCATACGCTCGTCACGATCGGCAACGACTCGGCCGTGACGCGTAATCTCGCGAACGTCTTCGTTCATCTCGTCGACCCGCGCCTGCGCAAAGACGACCAGTTCGCCATCATGGAAAGGGTGCGGACCGAGGTCGTCCCGCATCAGCCCAAGGCGCTCCGCATCGATGTTTCGCAGACGGCGCAGATCTCGAGCGGACAATCTCAGGCTCAGGTCCAGTACACGTTGAGCGGGCCCGATCTCAACCAGCTAGCGCGCTACGCGAGCAAGATTCTGGAGCGTTTCCGCCAGGCCAGAGGAGCGGTGGACGTCGACTCGAATCTCGTCGTGGGCAACCCCGAGGTTCACGTCAAGATCGACCGCGCGCTCGCCGCAAACCTTGGCGTCGACGTCGCGGATGTGGCCAACGCGCTCGAGCTCTTGGTGGGCGGTCTCAAGATCTCGACGTACCAAGAGGGCGGTAACGACTACGACATCCGCGCTCGCGCCGACGCCGTTTACCGCGCCGACCTGTCCGGAATCTCGGCCATGACCGTGCAGACCAAGACCGGCAAGACCGTGCCGCTCACGTCCGTGGTCAAGCTCATCTCCACCACAGGTCCCTCGCAGATCAACCGCCTGGCGCGGCAGCGCCAAGTGACGATCACCGCCAACGTGGCCCCGGGCATCGGGCAAAGCGAAGTGTCCGATGCGCTGGTTCGCATCATCAAAGACCAACACTTGCCCGCGGAGTATCACGCCGTACCCGCGGGGCTGACCAAAGAGACCGGCCGCGCGGTGCGGGGTTTCGCCATCGCCGTGGGGTTGTCGTTCATCTTCATGTACCTCGTGCTGGCTGCGCAGTTCGGGTCGTGGCTGCACCCCATCACGATCATGCTCTCGCTTCCCCTGACGGTTCCCTTCGCGCTCCTGTCGCTGCTTTTGTTTGGCCAAGAGCTCTCGCTGCTGTCGATGCTTGGCATCATCGTGCTCTTCGGGGTCGTGAAGAAAAACGCGATCCTTCAGGTGGATCACACGAACCACCTGCGCAAAGAGGGCCGGACGCGGCTCGACGCCATCCTGGAGGCCAACCGAGACCGGCTCCGCCCGATCCTGATGACGACGTTGGCCTTCGTGGCCGGAATGATTCCGCTCATCACATCGCGAGGTGTGGGGGCGGGGTTGAATCGCGCCACGGCCGGCGTCGTCGTGGGGGGACAAACGATGTCGCTCGCGCTGACTCTCCTCGCGACCCCCGTCGCATATTCGATCTTCGACGATGTCACGGTGTGGTTCAAGAAACGCTTTTCCTCGAGCGAGCAAGTTGACCGCGGAGAGCGCCAGCTCGACGAGCTCGACGCGGGGCCGCTGGCGCACGCATCCACGGGTGCGCCTTAGTGAGCGGACGAAGGTGCTTCTTTCGACGCTCGCGGCGCTGACGTGGTCATGCCGTGAAGGAGGACGTCGACCGCGCGCGCGATGACGGCATCGTCGACGCCTTCGCCCTTCACGAATACTCGGACGTGCAGAAGGCCGCCGAGCATGTCGAGAATCAAGGCAAGGTCGGCGTCCTTCGAGAGCTCTCCGCGCTCGACCGCCGATGACAGGAGTTGCTCGAGCTTCTCCTGCCGTCGCGCCCGCAGGCGCGTGACCGCATCGACGAGCTCGGGGTCCGGGCTCCGCAAGATGCCGAGCCTCGCCAGGCCTTGCCCCTCGAGCGAAAGGGCCAGATTGAGCATGCGCCGGCCGATCTCCAGGAGATCGGCGCGGAGCGAGCCCGCGCTCGGTCCGAGCGTCATGTGATCGGCAAGCGCGGTGAGCGCGCTCCCCACGAGGTCGGCCTTGGTCGGCCATCTCCGGTACACCGTGGTCTTATTGACCCCGGCGCGCTTGGCTACGCTGTCGATCGAGAGCGCACCGTAGTCTGCTCCGGCCAGCTCCTCGAGCGTCGCGCGCAGGATGTTGCGCTCGCGCAGGACGCGGGACGAGACATGGACGGTGGCGGCCATCTCTCCAAAGGTATCTAGGGCACGTTCCCGGTGCCAGCGGACGCGGAATCACGAGGACGCCGGCGCCTAAGGGCGACGCCACTCCTCGGGCGCGAAACGCCAACATCGCTTGTCGCAGGACTCACAGCGAAACGGAAACAAGCCGAGCAGGGCGAGCCACCGCTCGGCGCCCCGGCGCGACGACCTGCGCAGGGTTCCGTCGCTGCATCGATCGCAAGGCCTCGACGCGTAGGCGAGTGAGCCTCTTTTCAGATTCTCGACAGATTCGCGAAATGGAGCAGCGACTTCTTTTGCCAGCATGAAGAGACTTCCGTGGGCCACCAAGGGGCAACGCTCAAAGGTCGAGTACCGCGATTGAGCGGCAATCAGGCGTGCACAATAGATGCCAGGTGCGTCCGCAGGGTGTCGTAAAGAAGAACGTCAGGTAGCGGAGGCACGCATGTCACATCTGTGCGCCTTCGTTGATCCAGGTTTGAATCAAGTCGACCTGCGCCTGGCTGAGCGTCGTGGCGTCGTCGGGCATCGAGTCGCCGCAAGGCGGATTTGCCTGGGTCAGCTTGCTCTGGACCTTTTCGTAGAGCAGGCTCGTTTGCGCGCTCCCCGGAATCACACGGGTCAACCCCGACGCGGAGCAGCCACCGACCCCCTTCGCCTTGACTCCGACCAGGTTCGAGTAGGCCGCCTGCTCCGAGGCCATGTTCAGCATTCCCTCGGTCGCGCCCGGGCCGACCGAGTGGCACGGCAAGCATCGCGAGCTGATGATGGTCGAGTACACCTGAGAAAACCCGGTAGCTCCGTCGCCACTGCCGCCGCAAGCGGCCACGAGTGTGGCGAGTACGAACGCAGGCAGCAGGCGGTAGAGCACGCTTTCGATCATCGATCGAACCGTACCCTGGACGCCGCCCGGCGTCCCATCTCTACGCCTCGCCGGCTCCACCGCGCTGCGCGTCGCCACCCCGCACGAGCGCGCGTATGAGGTCTCTCCACGACACGATTCCCTCGATGTGCCCATGCGGGTCAACCACGGGGAGGCATGAAACCGAGTGCTCCAGCATCCGGGCGACGGCGTCTGGGATGGAGTCGTCACGATGCGCCACGACGAGCCCTCGCGACATGAACTGATGTGTCTTCTTCGTGAGCGTCGCGACATCTTGCGTGCGCTCGCCCAGAGTATCGATAAACGGGCTCATCTCCCGGAGCACGTCCCGATCGGAGATAACCCCGACCAGGCGACCTCGGTCGACGACCAGAACATGATGAAACCCGTGCCGATTGAAGAGCTTGCGGAGCGTCGAGAGCTCGTCGTCGAGACCGACGGTTATCACGTGGTGGGACATGATGTCAGCCAGGGGCATCAAGGACGCTCCGGTTCGGTCCGCTAGGGTCTCACCACTCTCGACCAGGAGGGCGTAGCATGGGGGTTATGGCGAAGAAGAAAGCAAAGAGTGTAAAGGCAAAGGCGTCGAAACGATCGGCCAAAAAGCCTGCGGTCACGAACCGCGCACGGCCCGCCAAGAAGACCTCGACCAAACGCTTCGCTCGCAAGGGCGCGGCCAAAAAAACCCCGAACGCGCTCGCCAAGAAGGCGACCAAGCCGCTCGCCAAGAAGGCGACCAAGCCGCTTGCCCAGAAGGCGACCAAGCCGTTCGCGCGCAAGGCGACCAAGCCGGTCGCCAAGAAAGCGGCCAAGCCGCCGGCGAAAGTCCAAACGCCCGCGTTGGCCAAGGCCTCGCCACGCAAGGACGAGGGCATTCGTCGCCGCGACGGCTCCGGGCATCTCGATCCGAAGTACGCGGCCGATCTGCGTCGTCGGATCGGAAAGCCGGATCCCGAAGCAGTCGGCTTTCTCGCGCAATCGCGCTCCAGCGACGATTTGGCCGAGGCCTTGGGCGAGCAATTCGTCGAGGGCGCGACCACGGGCGAGGGCGCGGGCGAAGAGCAGCTCGACCAGGAAGTCCCCGAGGAGCGCGGCGGGCCATTCGTTCGGTCAAACGCCGGGACCGAGTTTGCCGAGGGCACCGACCGCTCGAACCCCAAAGGGGCCAAGCGCGAGCCATTTCCGACGACGTAAGGCGGCCTCGCGCTCACGCCACGGCGATGGTCTTGTCCAGGTGCTCGAGAAGCGGCATCAAGCCTCGTGCGTCCGACTGGCGGGCGACGCGCATGGCTTCGTCGAGGTAGCGACGAGCCTCGCCCGGGTGCCGGCGCGCGTTGGCGACGTGCGCCATGACGCCGAGAAGGTGAGCTCGGTGCTCGCTGTTCGGAGGGGCATTGCCAAGGGCTTCGCGAAGAATACCGTCGGCGTCCGTCCATCGGCGCGAGACCACCAGCGCCTCCGCCAGCTTTCGAGAGAAGACGAGCACCGCGCTCCCCGGATCGTCGATCTCGCCGCGATGCAGCTCGCGCCGCGCGAGCTCGAGAGCATGGCGCAGTGAGCTGACGCAGCCGTCCGCGTCCCCGTCTGCGCCGCGGCGCGCCGCCAGCGCGTCGAGGAGCGCCAGAGCCTCGAACGCGCTTCCCCCGTGCATCGCGTCTTTGGCGCGAACTTCAAGGGGGGCGTCAGGCCTGAGCTCGCTGCAGCGCGCGAAGAGCTCGCGCTTTCGGCCGACCGGAATGGACGAGAGAGCCACCCTGCGCATGAGGGGGTGTGCGATGCGCATTCGCGACGAATCCACCGTGACCATGCGCGCGCGCTCGAGGGCGTCGGCCCCGGAGACGACGTCTACCGCGTGGGGAAGTAGCTGCGAAAGGAGCTCGAGCGTCGCGCCGTCGCCCCAAACCGCGAACGCGTGAAGGGTGTGGCGCGCGTGCAGCGCGAGGCGCTCTGCCCGCCGCGCCATCAGAGCGCCCAGCTGCTCGGGCGCGGGCTCGATCGTTTCATCGGCCCACGCCATCAATTGCTCGACGTGCAGCGGCGCCAGGGCGACCTGTGTTGTGTTCAGTCGCGCTGGCAAAACGTCGGCGAACGATTCGTGGAGCAAGGGGTCCAGACGCCAGAGCTCGCCGGCGACGGGGTCGCTCACCGGGCGTGTACCCGGCGCATATGCAGCGATGACCAGCACGGCTGCCGGCGCCGGCTCCGAGAGGATGTCGGCGAAGGCGTTGCGGCTCGTCCCGTCGATGAAGTCGAGGTCGTCGATGGCGAGAATGACGCGGCCGGCACCGGCTCGGGCTTCCGCGCTTTGGAGACTCCAGCGCAAGGCTTCGGCGACAGCCTCACGCCGCTCGTGTGCGGGCAATGTGGGCGGGCGCGAGCCGAAAAGCGCCCTCAGACCCCTGCGAGCCTCTCGAGTCGCCGACTCGAGGGCCGCGCTCTCGACCTCCCCGGAGGGCAGCGCGAGAGCCTGGATCGCCGCGCGGAGGGCGGCGTCGCCGATTTTCGCCCACGTCGGATCGGGGCTGACGCGGAAGACGCTGTTGCCCTCGGACGACCAACGTTCGAGAGCTTCGTGCAGCAGCCGTGTCTTGCCCATGCCGGGCTCGCCGACGACGTGCGCGACCGCGGGCATCGATGCGGCGTCGCGGCGGCGGCCCTCGAGCCATTGAAGCGCGTTGTCCCGGCCGACGAAGGACGTAAACCATGTGCCGCGGCCGGCCACGGGCCGGACGGCGCGGCTGGGGAATACCGATGACGGGGCGCTGGATACGTGCACCGGCCTCCGTGGGCTCGACGCTGGCGCGGAAGGTACGGGCGGCCGAGAGCCGATGGAGGCGCCGCATTCGCCACAAAACCGCTGACCAACGGGGGTAAGCCGGCCGCAGCTGCCGCATCGGATGGCGGTCACCGGGGCCGAATCGATGCCCCGGCCCTCGCTCTCGACGAAGGCTTGCTCGAGGGAGTCCGAAAAAGCGCTCGCCGTTTGCGGGCGACCCTCACGTGCTTTGGCCAGAGCACGGAGGGTAACCTCCGCGAAGGCGGCGGGAATGACCCGGTGCGGGGCAAGCGCGCGCGGGTCGGGGGGTAGCTCGTCCAACTGCAAGAGCAGCGTCTGGTTTTGCGTGTCGCCGACGAAGGGTAACTGGCCCGTAAGGAGCTCGAAAAGCACGATGCCCACGGAATACAGATCGCTGCGACCGTCCAAGAGGTCCCCGCGACCTTGTTCGGGGCTCATATATTCGGGCGTGCCACAAACGAGCCCGGGACGGCTCTGCGACGGGCCAAGTGGCGGGAAGTCGTCGCTGAGAAGCTTGGCGAGCCCGAAGTCCACGACTTTGACGAAATCGAGGCCCGAACGGAGAGGCTCGAGGACGATGTTGTCCGGCTTTACGTCTCGGTGCACGATGCCGAGGGCGTGCGCCTCGCCGAGCGCGGCGAGCGTTTGCTGAAGGATGTGGACGATTCGCCGCAGTCCAAGGGGACCCTCGGCTTGCGCGACGCGGCCCAAATCCTGGCCGCGCAGGTACTCCATGACGATGTACGGGTGCCCCTCGAGCGTGCGTCCGAAGTCGAAGATCGCGACGGAGTTCGGATGGCTGAGGCGGCTCGCGGCGCGCGCTTCGTTGAGAAACCGGGCGGCCGCGAGCTCGTCACCCGCAAGCGTGGGATGAACCACCTTGACGGCGACGGTTCGGCCAAGCGCAACTTGCTCGGCGCAGTACACCCGCCCCATGCCGCCGACGCCCACCAGATGGGTCACGCGGTAACCCCCCGGGAGGGTAATCCCAACTAACGGGTCGTTGGCGGAAGGTGCCGACCGCCCTAGCTCCGCACCGCACGCGACGCAGTAGTTGTACGCGTCCGGGCAGTCGTAGGCGCAGTTAGTACAGCGCACCATGGCGCCCAACGTAGTCCTGTATAGGCTAGGCGGAAAGCTGCGTCAGAGATGAGACGCCTTTGTGCCGCAACCGTTTCAGCGCGGCGCGCCAGGCGATTCGGGTTCAAGCTCGACGAAGCCGCGACCTATCTCCGCGGAACGGCTGTCTTTTACGACGACGCGGACGACCGAAGGAGTGGAAATCACTCTTGGAGCGATTCGCGCGGACCAGGTCGCGCCCTGGTGCACCCAGGCTACGTTCAAGGGGTTGAGATCGAGAGTGGCGTCGACGGAAACCGGCTCAGTCGCGACGTCGATGCGCCCCGACGGGTCGTAAATCCGAATCTGGACACCAATATAGTCGCGCGGCCAGCGCGCGTTGCTGGGCGAGAGCTGCACGTCCGCGCGTAGCTGGCGGCGCACGAGGACAAGACGCGTCTCGGCGCCGCTCACGGGATCACGCAGGTGAACGAGTCGCATCGGAGCTGAATCCGAGAGCCGAACGGAGGTGCCCAAACCCGACCAATAGAGCGTCGGCTCGCGTCGTACCACGGTTGTACCGAGCTCGGGCCCATACGCCCCGCGTCCACGGGGCGCGATCACGCTGTCGGTGAGAGAGACGTTCTCGAAAGCGACTTCGAGGCCCTCGGGGTCGGGGAACATCAGACTGCCGCCGTCGGGCAGCACGATGGCGCCGTCACGTGCCACAATTGCGCCTTTTGGCATTTGATAACGAAGGACGCGAATGAGCTGCGGTGAGGACCACGCGCCCACGATGCCCTCGAGACCGACCGCCCGCACGTGGGCCCAGTATCGGCCTGCAGCCGAGGGCTGGATCGTCGAATAGTGCAGGTCCGTCGTCGTGGTCCGGTCGACGACCCTGACCATCGTGGCGTCGGTGCCCACCTCTACGCGGTAAGAGGCGGCGCCCGACACGGGCTGCCACGCGAGATTAATCGCGCCGCGCGAGTCGTCCGACTGCATGAGAAAGCCGCCGCTTCTCGCTTCCCACTGAGGCGTTGCGGGGATGCCGCGCGTCTTGTCCGGATTGATGCCCCGGCGCATGAGAATACCGGCCCCGTCATAAACGGGGAATCCCTGCCCGTTGGACCCGACAACCAGCGCCCCTTCGTAGATTGCGGCAGCGGCCGAGTCGCCGTGAACGCGAACGTGAAGCTGACCGCGCCAGTCGGTGAGTGTTCCAGCTTTGGTGGACACGAGAAAGGCGTGGGCGCCCTTGGCCGCGGTCGGCATCCGAACTTCGAGCTCGCCCTCCTCGAGCACCAGATGGTAGCCGCGCGTCCAGCGATTGATCTCGCTCGGAAGCTTGGCCGCAGGCATCCACTGGGCGAGCGCCGAAGGCTCGAGCGTGACGGTCACCCCGTCGGGCAGGTTCATTTCGAGAGGTTGGTCGGGGGCCGCCTGGACGCTGACTCCGGCGCTCAAGACATCCGCCGTCGACATGTCGCGCCACTCGTGCGCGCCGTCCGGCTTGACGCGGCCTGCTCCGCGAACGATGGCCGCGCCATCGATTCCCGAGGCCGCCGCTGGCGCGCTCACGGTGACCGCAACGCATGCCGCGGCCAGATATTGCCAAAGCCGACACCCCAGCGCTGCCGTGCTCATCACGACTGGGAGTACGGGTCGCGCGCGCGCTCAGATAATGGACGCGGAGACGAGACCGAGTGCGAAAGCTTGAGTGAAACGCCGCGGCCAAGCACGCCGATCGAGGTCGCGAGCACGACAACGCCGCACGCGAGCACCCATGGCTGCATGCGCATGGAACCGGCCCAACTCGGTGAAAAGGTGGCGAGGACGACAAAGAGCATGTTGTTGGTCGCGTGCGCTGCGATGCAGGGCCGGACGCTCCCGAAGCGCTCAGCCACCCACCCCAGCAGCAGACCTGCGACGAAGGCGACTGCGCCCTGCGCAAGATCGAGGTGAAAGACCCCGAAGGCGGCGGCGGTCAGGGCGATGGCAGGACCGCGGCCCCATCGCTGTGCCAGCTTGGGCTGAAGAAGGCCTCGAAAGAAGAGCTCTTCCGCGAAGGCGGGGGCCAGCGCCAGAGAGAAAAGTGCGAGCAAAAGGAGAGACGATGGGCCACTCTCCAGAGCGGCCGCGAGTGTGTCGGTCACACCGAGAGTGTGCCGTCGAAGTAGCTCGATCACGGCACCGCCCGCGGCGCTTAGCCCGACTAGACCAAGAACCGCAGCCGCGCTGCCGATGCGGCTCGCTTGGCTGGCCCGGAGGCGCAGACTGTCGATGCGACCGCCCCAAACATAGGGGGCCCCGAGGGCCACCGACGCGAGGACGAACGCTTCCACGAGCGCGCAGGCCATCAGTCCGGCTGCGGAGCGAGCGAAGCGCTCGGTTTCGCTCTCGAGAAGCGCAGGGTGTCCGAAGGCGCGGCAAGCGCCCACAAGCAAGACCACGCCGGTGCTGGCGACGAACGTCAGGGCGAATGCGACGCCGTAAGCGATAGCGGCCTGCGAGGTCGCGGACCGGAGAAAGCGAGAGGACCCGAGCAAGGCCGCGGCCGTCAGACTGGGATGTTCCGGCGCGTCAGCTGCTGTCGGGCTGCCTGAGCGATTGCGCCGGTGACGTTCTTGCTCCTCGCGAGGCCCTTGAGCTCGTGCTCGCGCAAGTGAGTGACCAGCTTGGCCGAAAAAGCGAACGGCGTGCGCGGGTTCTGGACCAGGTTCAGCTTGATCTGGTGCGACCGCGTCCACTCCTTGTCCATCGCGATGATCCGCAGAACGTCCTCCGATACGGTTCGGCTCGCGCTGATGCGCACGACTTCGTTCTCTTGGATGCTGGGGCTCTTGATTGCGGCCTGCGCAACGAGACGATTGGAGTCGCGCACGAGGAGCAATCGCTCGGAGGCGGAGCCGATCATCGCTTTGCGAATCTTCTGAGAATTGGTCATTCTCCCGAGGCGGACATGCAAAGGCAGATACTTTTCTTCGACGATTTCCTCTCCAGTCTCCTCGTCGATTCGATGCGTATCTTCCGCGGCAGGATCGATAGGGAGCATCGAAGCGGTCGCTTCGGTTTCTTTGAATAGCAAGTCGTCCGGCGTGGGCTCGGGGGAAGGCTCCGCGATGAGCTCTTGTCCGATCGCCGCCGCCGCTTCCTTGTAAGCGGGAATGCCCCTGAGCTCGATCTTGTTTCGAACCGCAAGCTCGAGAATGCGATCGGCGGTCGACATCCGCGCATCCTTGTTCATGTAGAGCTTCTCGATGATTTCCGGGTGCGCGAGAAGGCGCTGTTCGTTGGTGGCTACGAGCTCCGCAACGGCTTCGCTGGCCATGGCGGCAACGAGGGCGACCGTTTCAGGAGTGATCGAGGGGTGCGTGAGGACTCTCTCCATGGTCGGAAGATCCCGCGCATAGAGAGGAGCGAGAATCGCAAGAACGCCGGGTTGCAGCTCGCCGGAGAGCGCCCCGTTCAGCAGTGGCACTGGCAGCTTGCCGAGCGTCGCCTTCGCCGAGATCGCGATCGCTTCGTCCTCGAACTCCGAGAGCAGCGCGATGACGGTCAGGGCTTCGTTGGGCTTGAGGCCCGGAGCGATCCCCTTGGCGGCCATCTGACGCATCGGCGTCGGACCCGTCGCGTCGAGTATCTTGCGCGCGCTCGGCGAGAGCTTCTCGACGTCGACGGGAGGGTCCACGTTGGAAAGCATAACGGCAGTTAGGAATGTCTGTGGCCTCTTGCGTGCCAAGGCGCTCGTTCCCCGAATCCCGCAAAAGTTCTAAGATTGGCGGATGCGGTTCGATCGGCTGCTGCTTGCCGTACTGGCTGCCACGAGCCTGCCTGCTTGCAGCTCCAATGGGGCGTTGGGAGGGCTCAACGCGCCGTGCGAGCGTCAGAACCAGTGCGTGGCAGGCTTGTCCTGTGTAGGAGGCGTGTGCACATCTCCAGTCGAGAGTGCGATGGATGCCGGTGGCCCTTCCGGGGACGCGAGTGCCCCGGGTTCGGACGGCTCCGACTAGGTGCCTGACGGGCCCTGCGCGGCCGCTGGCGTGGGCCGAGGTTCGACCGCGGGTCAGCCCGGGGGGAGACGTGACAAAAGAACCTTGGGGGTGGGCACGAGCTTGACACTGCGCACACCGCCCTTCCATGCTGACGCGCACCCCGTGGCGAAACAGAAACTGCTCCTCGTCGACGCGGATCCTCGCAGCGTTCGTGTGCTCGAGGTCAGCCTCAAGAAAGCCGGCTACAGCGTAACGACCGCGGCAGACGGCTTGGACGCGCTCGCCAAGATCGAGTCGATGACGCCCGACCTCGTTCTCAGCGACACCCGCCTGCCCAAGCTCGACGGTTACACGCTCGTCCGTCGCCTCAAAGAACGCCCCGAGTGGGCGACCATTCCCGTCGTCTTTCTCACGAGCCAAAAGTCGATTGAAGACAAGATCCGGGGCCTCGAGTTGGGCGTCGAGGACTATCTGACAAAGCCAATCTTCGTGCGTGAGCTCATCGCCCGAGTGAATCTCCTTCTCGCGAAGCGCACGCAAGAGAACATCGCGGCCAATCGATCGCCAACCTCAGGCCGAACACGGTTTAGCGGCTCGACTCAGGACATGGCGGTGGTCGACCTGCTGCAGACCTTCGAGGTATCTCGAAAGAGCGGGGTGGTGCACCTTCGAAGCGGGGAGCAAGACGCTCGGATCTACTTTCGTGACGGAAAGGTCGTCGACGCGGAGCTTGGCCGGCTTCGGGGCGAAGAGGCGATCTACCGCGCGCTCATCTGGAACGAAGCCGCGTTCGAAGTCGAATTCAAGGCCGTCGCAAATGAGGACATCGTGGATGGCTCGACGCAGGCCATCCTCATGGAGGGGATGCGCAGGGTCGATGAATGGGGAAGGCTCTGCGAGCAGCTCCCGCCCCTGGCGACCGTGTTCGAGATTGACCACGAGGAGCTTCTCGAGCGCCTCAACGAGATCCCCGACGAGCTTAACGGTATCCTGCGCCTGTTCGACTCGGCCAGGGCGCTCTCGGACGTGGTCGACGATTCGCCCTTCGAGGATCTTTCCACCCTGTCGACGATCTCGAAGCTTTACTTCGAGGGCTTGCTCGTTCCACGCCCGGAGCCCGCGAGCGAAGACGCAGCTACGGTCGCCGCCCCCGAGGCTGGTGTGGCGCGCGCGGCCGAAGATGCACTGGCGCACGCCGCCGAAGATGGCCACCGCGACGGCGCCAAGGGGAGCACGCCATCCAGTGGAGAGATGGCCGTCGTCCCAGCGGCCGATCCCGGCGCAGCGCGGGTTGCGCCGCACAGCGCGTTTCCGCTCGAGTCGGCCGCAGCGACCACGTCCGCCGGAGTGGGTCCTCCCGTCCCCATCGCCGAAGCTGAGATCGCGCTGGCGCTGCCTGCCACCAACGGGCTTACGGTCGCGCACGTCCCGGTCGTCGTCGCCAGCGCGCCCCCGGCAAAGGGCGTCGAAGAGCTGCTTGCCGATCCGGAGCTATCGCCCACGCCCCCGAGAGCGGTTGCGACGGCCGAGCAAGCGCCTTTGGCGGCGGTGTCGCGTGCGGCGGCACCCACTCCTTCGGCCCCGTGGCCGGCCGAGGCCCTCGACTTGGAAGTGGCGATTCCGGGCGTTGCAAGCTTGAGAGGTGGGGCCAAAGTGGCCGCCGCCGCCGTCGCGGTCGCAGCGATCGTTGCCGTCGTTGGTGGCCTGATGGGGCTGCGGGCGCGCCAGCAACGACAAGCCGAGGGGGAGCGCAGTGGAGCCGTCGCGGCCGTCAGGGAAACGCCAGAGAATGGAGAAAATCGGTCTCCGGCTCTGTCCGCGCTTCCCGCGGAGCCGGGGCACTCCGCTCATGCGCAGGAGCCAGCCGCCGAGCCTCCGCAGGCAGCCTCCTCAGCTTCTGAGTCGCCCATCGCGGGCGGCACGTTGCCGGTAGCCGCCGTGCGCGCGGTGGCTGCGGCGACGCCTTCTCCCGTCGCCGCCGCCGACCCCGCTGTTCCATCGCTCCCGCCGGTGACCGCGAGCCCGGGAGAGCAGCCTCTCGAAACGCCGCGCGCGGCGGCGGGAAGCTCTCTCGCGATGCAGGCGAATCGTGCGCTGGCTGCCGGAGCGACGGGTCGGGCCATGGATCTCGCGCGACAGGCGGTTTCGGCCAACCCCGGCGACGCAAACGCGTGGCTGATTCTAGGCGCCGCGAGCCAAGCTTCTGGGAACGTCTCGGCGGCCCACGAGGCCTATCTGAGCTGTATCGCGCAAGCCCACGGCCCCAATGTCAATGATTGCCGCGCGCTGGCGGCTCACTGAGCGGGTTGCGCGGCCGTCGCGGGCTCGACGCGCGAAGCGCTCGCGCGCCTCATCGCGACGAGGCTCGGGCGCGAGGATCGATTCGGGGATAGCTGAGGTCCACCAAGACGTTGGCCAAGACGACGGCGATCGACGTCACCAGCAAACATCCACATACGACGGGGCCATCTCGATTTCGCGTGGCGTGAAGGCTCAGGTCGCCAAGGCCCGGCCACCGAAAGACCGTTTCCGTCACGATGGCTCCACCCATCAGCGCCCCGAAGTCTAGACCGACCGCCGTCACAATCAGCCCGAGTGCGTTGCGCAGGGCATGCACGACGACCACCCGCCTCGGCGGGAGCCCTTTGGCGTGCGCCGTCCTTACCCAGTCGCTTTGCAGCAAGACAATCATCTCGTCTCTTACCAGTCGTGTGTAAAACGCGGCCCCGTATATCCCGAGGGTGAGCGCGGGCAGAACGAGCGAGCGTGCGTGCTCGGTCCACGTCTCGCCGTACCCGTCGAGCGGCAACCATCGGAGCTCGCGGGCAAAGACGAGCTGCAAGACGAGCGCGATCACGAACGTCGGGATGCTAACGCCGAGCACGCTGGTACTGACCAAGAGCCGATCGGCCCATGACCCGCGTCGCACAGCGGCAAGCGTCCCGAACGCGACCCCGATGAGCAGTTGAACGAATAGGCCCGCCGCGGCCAGCGTCGCAGTTCGCGGAAGGCGCGCGGCGAGCAGGTCGACGACGGGCTGTCTCAGTTGGAAGCTCTTGCCCAGGTCAAGATGCAGCTCGCGATCTCCGACGGCTGCAACGACCGCGCAGCTTGCGTGGTCGACGGACTCTCGCCCGCGCGGCGCCAGGTGGATGAGCCTTGCCCAGAATTTCGCGTAACGCTCGAGGGGAGGCCGGTCGAGCCCGAGCTGCTCGCGAATGTGCGCGACGTCGGCGGGCCGAGCCTGGACACCCGCGGCCATCCGAGCGGGGTCGCCTGGCAAGAGCTCTTCGACGGCGAAGGCGAGCGAGACAACGGCGCAGATGACGACAAGGGCCGTGGCCAGGCGGCGGGCAAGGTTCATTACGGTAGCCCCCGTCCAAGGACCTGCTCAAGCGAGCGACCTGCGCGATCCAGCCAGGTTTTCGTGGCGTCCATGCGCCACACAGGGTGGATGACCCCGCCGCGCACATAAGGCTGACGCAGAGTGTAGAAGTGATGCGAAAAGGTGAACGCCCACGGTGCCTCGTCACAAAGGATGGCATTCGCCCGGGCGTAGAGAGCGCGCCGCTGGTTTTCTCGTCTCTCGCGATGGGCCTGGGACACCAAGTCGTCGAACTGTGGATTGGAATAAAAGGCCGTGTTGTGGCCCCCCTCGGGCCCGATCGCTCGCGTGGTGAAGAGGGGATCGAAGAATGAGCTGGGATCGGGATAGTCCATTGCCCAATTGCCAAGAGAGAGCGCCGCGCCTGACGGCCGCTCTTGTAAAGCGATGAAGGCTTCCCAGCTCACGAGCTTGAGCTCGATTCTGAGCCCAATCTTGGCCAGATCTTGCTGGAGAAGCTGGGCCGTGAATACGGGAAGGCCCTGATCGTAGAGGGGGTACTCGATGGGGAGAGGCCACCCCCCATGGCCGCTCACGGGATCGTATGGATATCCGGCCTTGCGCATATGCTCGAGAGCCACGCCATAGTCGTAATGTTGTCCCTCGACGGACGGGTCGAATCCGGGAATACCCGGGGGAATGAGTTGCGTCATGACGGTGATGGAAGCGGGCTTGAGCAATCGGTAGTGCTCACGGTTGATGCCCGATGCGACCGCGCGCCGAACTTCGATATTGTCGAATGGGGGCATCCGCGTGTTCATCGACTCGCCGTAAACAGTCGTGTCGGCGTCGGCCTGCCCGAAAGGCACCCAGCGCGGATCCGCAGAAAACCGCCGCTCGTCCGCCTGACTGAGGTCCCGCACGAGGTCCAGATCTCCCGCTTCGAAACGAAATCGTTGGGCCAGAACCTGCATGTTGAAGGTCCATTCGACCCCGTCGAGCAAGGGGAGCCCCGGCCGAAAGTACGCCTCATGGCGGACGAGACGGAGGCTCGTGCCCCGCGCCCAACCTCCCGGCTGAAGCCTGAAGGGCCCGGCTCCACATGGAATCCAGGCGTCCGAAGATCGCCAGCCTCCCGTCTTGCATACCGGCCTTAGGGCGGACATGGCGACGAGAGCCAGAAATGTAGCGTCGGGATCTTTCAGCTCGAACCGGACGACGTAGCGCCCCTCGACGCCGACACCCTCGATGTGAGCCGCCTGGCCGGCGGTGAACGCGTCGAAGCCGACTATGCCATCGAACAAGCTCGCGCTCGGGTTCGGAGCGCTCGGATGCAGGGCGCGCTCCGCCGAGCGTTTCACGTCTTCCGCGGTCAGCTCTTGACCGTCGTGCATCACCGTCCCCGGTCGCAGAACAAAGCGGTACGTGCGGCCTTGGTCTCGCACATCCCAGCTCTCGGCAAGATCGGGGACAATCTTGGCGTGCTCGTCGAAGTCGACCAGACCCGCGAAAATCAGGTGAACCGGCTGCAGGGAAACGCCGTCGACCGAGCCGGCGGGATCGAGATTTCGCACGTTTCCTATCTCGGCCAAGTGGAGGATTCCCCCCCGGTGCGGCGGAGCGTCGTCGCCGTGCTCGGAGCCCATCGGCGCCGAGAGCCCGGGCTTGCAACTGGGGGCGAGGCCGATCGTTAGCGCCGCCCACATCACCGCCGACAGGGGGACCCTGTCAGGCGTTTCTCGGGTCGAGCGCATCGCGAAAGCCTTCTCCGAGCAAATTGAACCCCCACACGGAGAGCAGGATCGCAGCCCCCGGGGCGATCACCAACCAAGGCGCCGTGAGGTATTCGTCCTGACCTTCGAGGAGCATCCGGCCCCAAGTGGGCGCCGGCGGAGAGAGACCGACTCCGAGATAGCTGAGGATGCTGTCGGCCACGATCATCTGAGCCAACAGAAACGTCGAGGCGACGACGAGTGGCCCGAGGACGTTCGGCAGAACGTGGTTCAAAAGGATCCCGGGCGTCGACTGGCCGAGTGCCCGCGATGCTTCGACGTATTCTAGCGCTCGCACCTGCATGGTTCTGGCGCGAAGCAGGCGGGCGATTCCGAGCCACCCGGTTACCCCCAAGGTGAGAAGGAGGGTTAGGACCGTCGTGCGCTCCAGAGCGGCTCCGATGGCCATGAGAAGAAGCAAGAACGGAAAAGCGAGCAGGACGTCGACCAGGCGCATGAGGGCGCCGTCGATGTCGATGCGGAGCCCGCCGCTTCGCGCGACAAACGTGCCGGCGCACCCTGCCGCGAACGCCAGGCACGCGGCGAGGGGTTTCCCGAGGCCGAGCGCAATGACCCCTCCGAACACGCCCAAGAGCGCTGGCCAGGGCGTTCGGACGCGGGCTCCCTCGAGCCATCCGGAGACGACGCCGACAACAGCACCGAGCGTGGCCGAAACGAATGTCGCCGCACACGCGATGAGCAACGACAGGCGAGCGCCCCAAGAGAGCCGCGCGAGCACATCCCGGCACAACCGATCGGCCCCGAGGGGAAAGAGTGCGCAGGGGCCAACGGGAGCCTTGTCGAGTGACAGCCCGTGCACGAAGTCGCTGTCGTTCGGCCCGTGCCGGCTAAGTGTGGGCCCGAAAATCGCGAATGCGACCAGCGTCGCCACGACGAGGGCGCCAGCCCGGGCGGAAGGATTGCGAAAGAGGCGGCTTTTGCGCGCGGCAAGCACGGCGTCAATTCCCCGGGTGGCCCGAAAGAAAAGCCGTGAGGGCCTGGGTAAAGGCCTCAGGACATTCCTCGGCCGGAGAGGGTCCGCAATCGAGGACCTCGAAACGCGAGCCGCCAAGCTCTCGCGCGAGGCGACGTCCCTGATCGACGGGGCCGGCGCGGTTGCCGCGCCCCCAGAGCACGAGACTGGGCGTGGTGACCCGAGGAACGCGCGCCATGAGCGCGCGGGTGTCGAGCGTGGCCCGCATCGTGGCGTAAGCGGCTTCCCGAGCCGCAGGTGCGTCGAAAAGATCGAAGAAGTGGTCGAGACGTCGCATGGGAGCAGCGTTCGACGCCGAGCGTCCCTGCCACAAGAAGTGGTTGCGAAAAAGCGTCCGGCCCAGGAGCTGCTTGAAGACGAGCGGGCCAATGACAGGTAGGCCCGCGATTCGCGTGAGAGCGTCGGGTCGAGGCGGGTAGACGAGCGGATTGACCAGGACCATTTTTTCGACGAGATGGGCGTGCTCGGCAGCGAGAGTTAGAGCGATTGCGCCCCCGAGCCCGTGTCCGCATAGAGAGAGGCGGACGAGCCCGAGAGCGGCGGCGAGGTCGACGAGCGACTCGGAGAAGGCGGCGAAATCGTATCCGTAGCGGCTTGGGGCGGGCTTTTCGCTTTCGCCAAAGCCAGGCAGATCCGGCGCGATGACATGAAAGCGGCGGGCCAACTGCACCAAGACGTCATCCCACGCCTCGCGGCTCGCCAGGCAATCGTGCACGAGTAAGAGCGGCGGGCCGCGCCCTGCCTCGACGAACCGAATGCGGGCGCCTCGCGCGGCGACGTCGCGTGTGATCGGTTGCAAGGTGTCGCGACGCTCGAGCATGTTTCCGTGGTGCTCGGGAAACATAGGCGTCGGCCGCGACATCGGGCAAGGGTAGCGCGGCGCCAGCGTGAGCCTCTCGAACGGGGCGGGGCGCGCCGCGACCAGTGACATTTCCTGTCATACGGGCGATCTAACCACGCGAAACGAGTTCCATAATGGAAAAGCTCAAAAAAAAGGGGAAAGATGGATTGACCGCGATCTTTCGATTGCATTAATGTGCAAAACGATTCGGGCGATTGTGGGGCGGTTGTCGTCACAGTCACCCCGGCGAAACGAGCGAGGTCGTCCTTGCGATTGAGAGCGCGAGGGGCAGTGCTTGGACGCGAGGAACTTCGCGCAGACTGACGTTTGTGCGGAGCAGCTGTGGATTGGTGGCCAGGAAGGACCGAGTATGGACCCGAAGCACGATCCCGATGACACACTGCAAATGGCGCCGGTCGAGACCGAAGGCGCCCTCGCCCTAAAGGCGCCCGAGCCCCTGGCGCCTGTCACTCGCGAACAGCGACGTTCTCGGCGAAAGCGCGCTATCCGGGCGCGGACGATTAGCGTCAAGCGGATGACCAAGCGCGAGCTTGAGCTCGGCCGCCTTCTTTATCCCGAAGGGGAGGATGCAGAGCGGCCGGAGGCCCGAGAGGATTGCGCCAATGGCGCTCGCCCCTGCCCATTCGTCTCGTGCAAGCATCACCTCTATCTCGACGTGTCCGCTCGGACTGGGGCGATAAAGCTCAACTTCCCCGATCTCGACGTGTGGGAAATGTCCGAGACCTGCGCGCTCGATGTCGCGGATCGAGGGGGCACGACGCTTGAAGAGGTGGGGGCGATCATGAACCTGACCCGTGAGCGCATTCGTCAGGTGGAGGTCAAAGGCCTGGCGAAGCTCGCGGCACTCCGGGACATGCTCGCCCTGCGCGACTACGTCGACGAAGGCCCGATGGGCAAGAGGCGTCTTCCGGTCCTGGCGACACCGCCGTCCGACGACGAGGACGAGGACGAGGACGACATCGAGGACGCGGCCGCGGAGAGCGAAGACGGCGGCGACGCGGACGTGACTCACGAGGCGCCGACTCCGGAAGTTGGCGACGAATTCGACATGGGCGAGGTCGGCTGACCGTCATTGACCTCGTGGGCTGATCGGGCTACCGCGCCCGCATGGCAATACGCACGGCGCTCATTTCAGTCTCCGACAAGGCGGGGATCGTTGCTTTCGCACAGGCGCTCGCCCAGGGTGGAGTGCGCCTGCTTTCAACCGGCGGCACTGCGCGCGCCCTGAGCGCCGAAGGTGTGCGCGTCGAAAGCGTCGAGTCCTACACGGGCTCGCCCGAGGTCATGGCCGGCCGGGTCAAGACACTGCACCCGCGCGTGCACGGCGGTATCCTGGCGCGGGGCGATGTCGACAGGGAGGACCTTGACCGGCTCGGTGCCAAAGAGATCGATTTGGTCGTCGTCAACCTATATCCCTTCGAGCGTACCGCTTCCGATCGGCAATCCACGCACGAGCTCATCATCGAGAACATCGACATTGGTGGACCGTCGATGCTCCGGTCGGCGGCGAAAAACCATGCGCGAGTGACCGTGGTGTGCGATCCCCGGGACTATGCGCGTGTGCTGGCGGAGATCGCCGAGCACGGCGACACGACCGAGGGGACGCGCTCGGAGCTCGCCGCTCGGGCGTTCGCGCACACGGCGGCTTACGACGCCGCCATCGCTGGCTACTTGTCGTCACGCGACCCCAACGGCAGTCGGACGCGCTTTCCAACCTTCCTCGGGCTCAACTTCGAGCGCAGCTACCCCCTGCGTTACGGAGAGAACCCGCACCAGAGTGGGGCTTTCTATGTCGATCGCAACGCGCCGCCAGGTTCGCTCTCGCGAGCGGCCAGCCTTGGAGCGGGCGGAAAGGAGCTCAGCTTCAACAACCTCGTGGACGTCGACGCTGCGCTCGATGCCGTGCGCGAGTTCGAAGGGCCTGCCGCCGTCGTGGTCAAGCACACGAACCCGTCCGGTGCCGCGGTGGCTCCGTCCCTGGTCGAGGCCTATCGGCGAGCTCGCGATGCGGATTCGGTGAGCGCTTTTGGTGGCATCGTCGCCCTCAACCGTGAGGTCGATGAGGATACGGCAAAGGTTTTGGCCGAGACCTTCTTGGAATGCGTCGTAGCGCCAGGCTTCACCACGGGGGCGCTCGCGATGCTGCGGGCGAAGAAGAACCTGAGACTTCTTCAGACCGACGCGTGGCTCGGCCCGGACCACGCTGCGCTGACATTCAAACCTGTCGGCGGCGGACTGGTCGTGCAGGATCGCGACGCGACGGCCGCGCTCGAAGCGTCCCATGGCAAGGTCGTCACACGGAGGCCGCCCACGCCCGACGAGATGAGAGGCTTGGAGTTCGCGTGGCGAGTTTGCAAGCACGTAAAGTCGAACGCGATTGTCCTGGCCCTCGGCGAGACGACGGTCGGTGTGGGCGCCGGGCAAATGTCACGTGTCGTGTCCGTGCAGATCGCCTGTGAAAAAGCCGGCGACAAGGCCAAAGGAAGCGTCCTCGCATCCGACGCGTTCTTTCCGTTCGCCGATGGTGTCGAAGCGGCCGGCCGCGCCGGCGTCACGGCGATCGCTCAGCCCGGCGGTAGCACGCGGGACGCCGAGGTCATCGCTGCCGCAGACGCCTGCAATATCGCGATGCTCGTGACGGGAGTGCGGCACTTTCGCCACTGAAGCCCAACGCCGGCGCCCTTGCTGCCTATGTGTGCAACGGGGCCATTGTGCGACAAAGGGCGCGAGAAACGCGGGCCGGAGCCCCAAGGGTGCGTCTAGCCCTCGTTGCCCGCACCAGGTACACTAAAGGCACTGTGGTTGCGCCTGCTCCAGCGTTGCTGCCTGCTCGAGCCATCGGGCGGTACCTTCTGTTCGGCGAGATCGCCGCTGGCGGAATGGCCACGGTGCATTTCGGTCGCCTCAGCGGCCCCGCGGGGTTTTCACGCACGGTCGCGATCAAGCGATTGCACCCCAATCTAGCGAAGGACCCCGAGTTCGTTGCGATGTTCTTGGACGAGGCGAGGCTCGCCGCACGCATCCGTCATCCAAACGTCGTCCCGACGCTCGACGTGGTCGCCACCGAAGGCGAGATCTTCCTCGTCATGGACTATGTCCAGGGCGAGTCGCTGTCGAGGTTGCGCATCGCGATGCAAGACGCGAAACGGCAGGCCGATCCGCGCATCGTGGCCGCGATCATGAGCGGCGTGCTTCATGGGCTGCACGCGGCTCACGAGGCCAAGAGCGAGCAGGGACAGTCGCTCAACATCGTACATAGGGACGTGTCCCCGCAAAACGTGCTCGTCGGAATCGAAGGCGTGGCTCGCGTGCTCGACTTCGGCGTCGCCAAAGCGATCGGCCGAGTGCAGACGACTCGCGAAGGCCAGATCAAAGGCAAGCTCGCGTACATGCCGCCCGAACAACTGCGGGGTGGCCGAGTAACGCGGCAGGCCGATGTATACGCCGCTGCCGTCGTGACGTGGGAAGCGCTGACGGGCGCGCGCCTTTTCTCGGGCGAGCACGAGGGTGCCCTCGTCACGTCGATCTTGATGCACCCCATCAAGGCACCGAGCGAGGTCGCTCCGCACGTTCCCGCCGCTTTCGACGCCGTCGTCATGCGTGGCCTCGATCGCGATCCGACCAAACGCTATGCCACCGCTCGCGAGATGGCTCTCGATCTCGAACGTTGCGACGGGGTCGCGTCGACGTCCGAGGTCGGGGAGTGGGTCGAGTCGCTCGCGGGCACGGAGCTTTCGAAGCGCGCAGCTCTCATGGCCGCTATCGAAGGGTCCACTCCAACCAGACCCTCAGAGCGAATCAGGGTCCCGGTGTCGTCGACGACCAGCGATATGCCCACCAACCCGGCGCCCGCTATGAAGGGCCCGGCGGCGGCGCCGAAAGAGGCCGACTTGCGGTCCGACATCTCGCACGTCGCCGTGGCCCCTACGCTGCCCGGGGCGCCGCGCCCATGGGGGCGTATCGCGGTGTTCGCTTCCTCCGTGAGCGTGGTGCTGCTTATTGCGCTCGTAGTGGCCTTGGCGGGTGGGCACAAGCCATCGGGCCGCGCCGGGGTGGCCGTCGCGCACGGCGGCCCATCGCCGGACCCTTCGGCTGACCCACCTTCCGCAGCACTTGCGCCGTCCGAGGCCCTGGCCGACCCGTCCAATCAGCCCGCGGTGCCGGGCCCGAGTAGCGCCAAGCCCCATCCCGCGGCCTCGCCCACTACTCATCCCCAGGCCAGGCTTCCAAAGGCCGACTGCGCCACCCCATTCACGATCGACGACAAAGGGCACAAGCACTACAAAGCCGCTTGTCTGTAGTAGCGTGCGCGGTGGAGTCTAGAGCCTATGAAGGGCCGCGCCTACGTCCGACTTCTGCCGTTCGCCATCTCGCTGGCGGTCTTGAGCCATGAGGCCTGGGCGGACGAGGCGTCTGAGAAGGCGGCGTGCATCAGCGCTTCGGACGAGGGCCAACAGCTACGCGACGACGGCAAGTACACGCGCGCTCGCGAGGCGTTCGAACGTTGCGCGCGCGAGAGCTGCCCGGTGCTCTTACGCGTCGACTGCGTCCACTGGCTTCTAGACCTCGACCAGAGCTCGGCAAGCGTGGTGATCAATGCCAAAGACGACAAGGGCAACGATCTCGTCGATGTGACGGTGACCGTCGACGGCCAGGTCCTGGCTTCGAAGCTCGACGGAAAGCCACTCCCGGTTGATCCCGGTGCGCACCTTTTTCGGTACGAGGCCGCCGGGTTCCCGCCGATGGAGGAGCATGCGGTCATTCACGCTGCCGAGAAGAATCGTGCTCTAAACGTTCGCTTCGGAGCCGCGCTCGCCCCCCGGCCGTCGTCCGACGTCGGGACTCGTCGGTCCGATGAGGCTCAGGTGGCTCCCGACGTCGTCGTGGTGGCACCGCCCATTACCGCAGCAGCGGTGGTCCCTGCGAACAAGCCGCGCGTGGCGGCCTGGGTCTTCGCTGGGGTAGCCGTCGCGGCGTTTACGAGCGAGGCCTACTTCGGCATCACCGGGCTAAGCCAGCGCAGCACAGACATCGGTCCCGGCGGGTGTGCTGCGCAAAAAAACTGCGCTCCCTCGGAGAAGGCCGATATTCAGACTAAATTTGCCATCGCTGACGTGTCTCTAGGGGTCGGGCTGGTCTCAGCGGGCCTGGCTGGCTACTTCTTTCTTCGTCCCGCCGACAAGACAGACATCGCCGTCGATATTCTGCCGCGCTCCGGCGGGTGCGAAGCTTCCGTCTCCGGAAGGTTCTAGGCTTCGCAAGCCAGTTCGGTGCCCCTGCGGCCGTGGGGCCGACGCACATTCACGTGCTTTTGCGCGCTTCTACGGCTTGCACCCACGGTGGGCGCGATGCTTCGAGGTCTGATGCGATTGGGCCGTCTGGCCGTACAACTGTATGGGCGGAAGAATCGATGACGCGAAGAGTCCTAGCTTGTTTGTGCGCGGCGCTCCTCGCGGGGCTTTGCCAGTGCACCTTGCTTTTCGACCTCGGCGCCCTCGACCCGCCGGCAGGTGGTGCAGGTAGCGATGGCCCTGGCGGCGACGCAGCTGCCGCGCCGGAGACGGGCGAGGACGACGCTTTCGACGACGTCGCTATCGGCGCGACCGGCGCGACCGGCGCGACCGACGCGACCGACGCGACCGACGAAGCAAATGGGATCGGGCTTGCGGACGCGTCGGCTGACGTCGCCGACGGCTTCGCGCTGCGCGCCGATGCTGCGGACGCCACCGCCGACATGCGGGGGAGCGATGCGTCGCACGACGCTTCGGCTGACGCCGTGCACGAGACGGCACCGCCCTTCGACGCGGCTTCGTGCGCCTCGGTCCTGCTCACTCCGTCGACCACGGTGCAGGCTTCGTCCTCCCGAACCATGAACTACCCGAATCAGGCGACCGACAAGCTTTTCACGACCCGCTGGGAGAGCACTCAGCAGGCCGATGAGCCGACCGGCACCAACCTTCCGCCCCAATGGATATACCTGGACTTTGGCGTGCCCGTTTCGATTACGCGCGTGCGGATCGATTGGCAGAGCGCTTGCGCCCTGGACTACCAACTCCAGGTGTCCGACGACGCGTCGAGCTGGGTGACCCTCACGAACGGAAACGTCTCCAACGCCTCGGAGAACGGGAGCCTAGGCGCCCCCACGGACTGGTCGACGGATGTCGATACGACAGGCCTCTCGGGCGTTGGCCGATACCTGCGCGTGAACGGCACACAGCGGTGCCTGCCCATGTACGGCTACTCGATATGGGAAATGGAGGTCTACGGGCACGGTGTCTCTGGGTGCGCCCAGGGGATGTAGATCGCGCCGTCGAGGGACATGGCACTTTCTTGGCCCTTTGGGCCTCGATGTGTTGATTGCAGGACACGATGCCGGCAATGACAGAGACCTGCAGCGTGTGCGCGGGACGCTTCGACGTCCAGTTTCGATACCAGATGGAGGAGCGCGACGGCGGCTTCGCGTTCTACTGTTCCCAGGCGTGCCACGGGAAAGCCGTTCGCGGAGAGACGACGGGCGGCGCCACGTGCTCGGCGTGTCGAACGCGCTTTCGCGTAGAGCTCGTCTCGCACGTCGTTCGCGTCCGGGGCGAGCTACATCACGCTTGCTCGGAGGATTGTCGACGCCAAATTCTCGCCGAAGCGGGGGGGGCTCGCATCAGCCTCGCGGGTCCGCCGCCGCCTGCGTTGGCCGCCCCGCCGTGCGTTTCGGCGCCGGCGCGCGTGCCCGTGGTTGGCGCCGCGCCTCGCAAGCGTATCGCGGCTCCATCGCGCCTCGCGATCTTCAATCACAAAGGTGGCACCGGCAAGACGACGACGTCGGTCAGCATCGCCGCGGGCCTCGCCGACCGGGGCCTGCGCGTGCTGCTCGTGGACACCGACTCGCAGGGCAACGTCAGCATCTCGCTCGGCGCCAAGGCCGACAAGACGCTCTACCACGTGCTGGTCATGGGCGTTCGTCCTCAGGATGCCGCCATTCGGGTGCGTCCCAATCTCGATCTCGTGGCCTCGAACGAGACTCTGGCCGCCGCGGAGCTCTATCTCGCCGGTCGTCAGAATCGCGATCGGATTCTGCGCGAAAGGTTGGCGCCGGGCTTCGAGGGCTACGACGTGGTCGTGCTCGATTGCTCCCCGTCTCTCTCCCTCATGAACCAAAACGCGCTCGTGGCGGCCGATGGCATCATCGTGCCCGTGGCCTGCGACTTTCTATCGCTCGTCGGAGTGCGGCAAGTGATCAAGACCGTCAAGAACGTCAACGCTCTCTTGCACCACCCGGTAGAAATCTACGGTGTCTTGCCCACCTTCTTCGACGCGCGAGCGCGCATCTGCCGTGATTCGCTCGATGCGCTCAAGGAGCACTTCGGCGACCGCGTCATGCCGTCGATTCGAACCGCGACGAGGCTCAAAGAAGCCCCGGCCCAAGGCCAGACAATCTTCGAGTTCGCGCCCGATTCGAATGCAGCGGAAGACTACCGGCGCATCGTCGATCTGCTCGTGGATGGAACCGAAACCCGGTTGGCCCGAGCGGTCGGAACCTGAGAGGAGCGCGGGAAGAAATGGCAGCGCGAGAGGCAGAAGCGGGACTAGGCGGGGCGCGTGTGCTCGACGGAGACGAGGTTCAGAACGTCCTGTCGGGCGCCTTTTACAGCCCGGAGCCTCGGGACGTACGCGCGCGCAGGGGGCAAGCAAAGCCCGCGCACTACAAGGTCATCTGCATCTCTCTTTACACCAAAGATCTCGATCGGCTCGATGCGCTCGTCGAAGAGCTCAAGGCTCGAGGCATGACCAAGGCCAATCGGAGCGCCCTGATTCGCGTCGCTCTGGACCAGATCGATCTCGACAAGGTTCCTCGCGGGCTCTAGAGCAAAGACGCCCAGAAATCGGCCATGTCGCTCGGGAGCGCGGCTTGCAGGTCGAGACGTTCGCCGGTCACGGGGTGGGGGAGCACGAGGCGCGCGGCATGAAGGGCATGGCGCGGCATCTCGAGGCGCGCAAGATCGAGCTCGGAGAGTCGCCCATCGGCGGCACGCCCGAAAGTGCGTTCGTCGGGGCCGTAGAGCTTGTCGCCCACGACGCAAGCTCCGAGCGTGGCCAGGTGCAGGCGAATCTGATGCTGGCGGCCTGTCTCGAGCCCGCAGACCACCCACGAGTAGAGTTGGCCTGAAGGGCCGCGACGGCTCTCGCGGACATCGATCACCGTGGCCGCGTGTGATCCGGCTGGGGCGTCGCAGACGCGCATTTTGACGCCCGTCTTGCTCTCACGATCGAGCTCGACGCGGCGCTCGTACCGAAACCGACTCGCGCCGTCGCCGCGCTCGGGTACGCCCCAAGTGAACGCGACGTACGTCTTTTCTACTTGCTCGCGCTGCTCGAAGAGCTTCTTGAGAGCACGGTCGCACGAGCGCGTTTTGGCGACGACAACCACGCCGCTCGTCTCGCGATCGAGCCGATGCCCCAGCGACATGAACGCGCACTCCGGGCGCGCCGCCTGGAGCATCTTGATGAGCGTATTCTTGTGGTAGCGGGCCGTCGGATGTACGGCCAGCATCGAGGGCTTGTGGACCGCGAGCAGGTGCTCGTCCTCGAAGAGCACCGGGATATCGATGGCTGTCGGAGCGTCGTCCCAAGGGGCTCGCCAGAGCAGAATACGCTGCTCGGGCTGCACGCGATCATTGGGTTTGAGCCTGCGGCCATCCAGATCGTAGGCGCTGGCTCGCACGATCGCCTGCGCTCGAGTGCGGCTCGTACGGTGAAGCTGGCTATGGACGAAGACGTCGAGTCGCTGCCCCGCCACTTCGGGTGGCACGCGAAACACGGACACGACCGAGCCCTCGGCCACCTCAGACGGGCGAACGAACTCGACCTCCGACGCGCGAAGGCGCGACATGCCGCCCATAGTGGACATCTTCGAGGCCGTCGTCACCCCCCCACCTCGTGCGGGCTGCGGCGGAGCCGACATCCGCGTCGCCCCCATGCTATGAGCCGGCGCCGATGGACATCACGTTCGTGACCACCGAGCTCGCGCCGTTCGTCAAAGTGGGCGGCCTCGCGGATGTCTCGGCGGCTCTTCCGAAAGCACTCCGCGGGCTCGGGCATTCGGTCACTGTGGTGATCCCGCGATTTCCCGCGTTCGAGGCGCAGGGGCTTCTCCTGGCCAGGCGGCTCACACCTCTGCGATTCTCTCTCGGAGAGCAGGCGTTCGAAGTGACGCTGTTCGACGGCAGGCTGGCTTCGCAGGTCGACCTCGTCGTAGTCGACGCGCCTCACCTTTTCGATCGCGATGGGGTCTATGGCGAACGCGGCGAAGACTATCCGGACAACGCGCTACGCTTCGCCGTTCTGTCGCGCGCGGCCGCGGAGCTCGTTCGCCAGCGCGTAGCCGGCGGCCGCCCCGTCGACGTCGTCCACTGTAACGACTGGGCGACCGCCCTCGTGCCGACCTACTTGCGAGCGCTTGCGCGAGAGACCCCAGCGCTCGCCGCGACGCGTAGCGTGCTTACGATTCACAACGTCGCCCATCAGGGAATCTTTCCGAAAACCGAGCTCGCAACCATCGGTCTAGGTTGGGATTCCTTCCGCGTCGACGGCATCGAGTTTTACGGCGGGATCAACTTCCTCAAGCAAGGCATCGTCGACGCCGACGTCATCACGACCGTGAGCCCGAGCTACGCTCGCGAGATCCAGACAGCCGAGCAAGGAGCGCGGCTCGATGGAGTGCTCCGCAAGCGCGCCGACGCCCTCGTGGGCATCGTCAATGGGGTCGATTATGCCGTGTGGAACCCGGCGACAGACCCCGCCCTCAGCGCTCGCTACGATGCCGAGGATTTTCAGAGCAAGGCGCGCTGTAAGGGTGCCCTGCAGAACGAGCTTGGTCTTCCCATCGACGTGCAAGCTCCCCTTGTGGCGTTCGTGGGCCGCTTGGTGCAGCAGAAGGGGGCGGACACCGTGGCCGCGTTTCTTCCAAAGCTATTGCGCGCAACGGGCGCACAGGTCGTCGTCGCCGGTGATGGCGATCCTGCGATCGCGCGTAGTCTGGCGGACGCGACGGCGAAGCCCGTCGGCCGTGCCGCGTTCGCTCGGGCTGCCAGCGAGCCGCTCGTGCATCGCATTTTCGCGGCGACCGATTTGCTTCTTGTTCCCAGCCGCTACGAGCCCTGCGGTCTCGTGCAGATGTATGCTCAACGCTACGGCGCGCTTCCCGTAGCGCGCGCGACGGGAGGCTTGGCCGACACGATCGTCGATTGCGACGCCAAGCTCGAGACGGGGACCGGCTTTCTCTTCGGCGACGCCGAGGTGGGCGGGTTGCTTGGTGCGACCGAGCGGGCGCTCGCAGCGATGTCGTTGCCTCGATGGCCAGGGCTCGTTCGCCGCGTGATGCGGTTGGACCGCGGCTGGGAAGGGCCGGCACGTCGATACGAGCAGACGTACGGCGCGGTCGGCGCACGCTGACTGGGCGGCTGCATGGCGTCCCGCGCTCGCGGCATGGTGCCCTTGTGCGTGCTGGCCGCATCGGCATGCGTTCGAAGCTCGCACGTCGAGCGTATGTTCGGGGGCACTCTGGTCGAAGGGCGATACATCGAGGCGCCCGCGTACGCGGCCTTTCTTCGAGGCTCTCTTGCCGACGTCGCCGGCGATGCGCGAGGGGCCGCAGATGCATATCGTGAGGCGGTTCGAGCGGACGCGGACGCTCGAAGCGCGTTGACACCGAAAGGTGCCGTTCGCTGCCGGCTCGAGCCGTGCCGTTCGGACCTTGACGTCACCCCGGACCGCGGTCCGGCCGCTCTCCTCGCCGCGACGAGCGATCCCGTTCGAGCCTGGGGAGCGGTCGAGAGCTGGGCTCGCGCACACGACGACGCGCCGCTGGGCGTCGCCGCGCTCGAAGCCGTGGTGCGTGCGGGTCCGGTCCGTCGCGCCGCTGCCGCCCGTGAGGCGGAAGATCTCGCGGGCATGGGTGCTCTGGGCCTCGCCTGGTCGCTCGCGGCTGCAGCCGTGGAGGCAAGCGATGAGCCATTGCCGGCGCAGTGCGTCCTTGCGCCACTCCTGGCGGTCGACGAAGCGATCGCGCGCGGCGAACCCCTACGGGTGAGGGAGCTTGCCACTCGAGGGCGCCTCGGCTTGGAAGAGACCTCGGCTCGCGCGTTCCTGGCGGGCCGGCTCGAGCTCGCGAGGTCGCTCGCCCTGGCCCAGACGCAGGCCGACCCGGATTCCACGAGCGCTCGCTTCATGCTGGCCGCGGCGGGAGGGGCGGACGCCGCCGAGCTGCTCACGCGGCCCTCGCCGGCGGCGCGCCCGCTCTCGGCTACGGAGTGGATCGCGTACGGACAAGCCCTGCAGCACGGGGGTTCTCGGTGGGGTGCCCGGGCGGCGCTCGCGACGACCGCTCACCGCCCCCTGCTCGGATCCGACGACCGCGTCGTTCGTGCGGCGGTCGATCTTGCCCTGCGCGGCCTCATCGACGCCGAGGCGCTGCCGGAGACGGGGCGGATGGAGCTCGCGGTCATCCGCGACGGACCGCTTGGGCGAAGCGCCCTAGACTCGGCGTTCGACGCAAGCGCGCTCGACCCCCGTCACCTGTATCTCGCGCTCGCCCACTACGCTCCGCTCGATTCGCGTGCGCGCGAGCTCGGCGAGCGCTTGCGTTCGTTCCGAGCGAGCGATCCAATCGTCGAGGCCGCCGGTGCGCTGGTCGATCTGGCCCGAGCGAGTGAGCTCGATCCGGGCAGAGCTCGCGCTCTTCTCGACTACGATCCGGCTGACCCCCTCCTAGCGAGTGTGGCTCTGCGCGTGGCCGAGCGAACCGGAGAAACGGCCGTCGCCGAGCAGGCCCGAAAGGTGGTCCTTGCTTCGACCCCTTGCGCTCCTCCCGCGCTCGGGCCTCCTCCGGCGATCAGGGAATGACTTTGGGGTGCCACGTGCCGCCCGCCGAGCTGGGCGGACTGCTGGTCGTATAACTGAGCACAAAGTTGGCCTGCTCGACCACGTTGGCGCGAACGTCGATGTCCTTCTGGGATTGGCCGCCAATGGCTTCGAGCTCCGTGCCCAACTTGAGCTTTCGTGCCGGAACTCCGTCGATCCGATAGTGGCCGTCGCGGTCTGTGATGGCATGAAGCGGCTGGCGCAGGACGAGGACGACCTCGCGCACGAAGGGCTGGATCTGGTCGCCGAGCATGAAATGGCCGGGTCGGGGCGGGTATAGCTTGACCGCGTCCCCGTTTTGTTGAGGCGGTGCGATCATGATGGCGGCCCGAGGCGCGCCCGAGAGCACGGGGGCGAACGCGAGCTTGGAGTCGTTCGCGATCTCGAGCCGCTGACCGAAGGTCATCGCGATCGTGCGCTCGGCGTAACCACAGTTGGCACCAATGACAACGCGCTCGACTTCGCCCTTTGCGGGAATGAAGTAGTCCGAGTAGCCCGTGACCACGACGACGGCATCGGCCACCGGCCTGAGCCCATCGGCTCGAGGGGGACCCGCACGAAAGAGCTTTCCGTAGGTGTCCAAGGCTGCCGGACAGCTCTTGACGTCGAGCCCTGGCACGTCCGGCGCTTCGGGACCGCTCACGAATACGGTGCCTTCGACGCTTCCGGTCGGACCATCGTAGGCCGGAAGATGGGCTGGGTTCACCATCGCGTCCACGCTGGCGCTCGGGATTGGCAGTGCGTTGGGTGGTGATGCCGGTGCGGGCGTCGACCCTGACGGCGGCGTCACTCTGGCCGCAGTGGGGCCCGAGTCATTCAGTGCGGCCGCCGAGCTAGTCGTCCGGTGGCAATGGGTCGTTGGCGCGAGCAGGGCGGCCGCGGCAAGTCGAGTGAGAGATGTCCGCATCTTGGAGCCCGGTGCAAACGGCGTGCTCAGTTATCCCCCGGCGCCGAAGGTCGCCGCGTTGACCGCAGCGGCGAGAGAATGCATAGGCGCGAGGCCGAGCGCCAGGACCAGAATCGCCGTCACGACGAGCGCGGTGGTTACGTAGGCAGAGCGCATGGGCACGGCGACCGCGGCTCCTGCGGCCGGCTCGCGCATGTACATGTAGACGAGAACGCGCAGGTAGTAGTACGCGCCGACGACGCTATTCATGAACGCGATGACGACCAGCCAATAGAGGCCCGAGTTGATCGCGCTTCGGAAGACAACCCACTTTCCGAAGAATCCCGCGGTGGGGGGAATTCCCGCCAAGGAGAGCAGGCAAACCGAGAAGGCGAGGGCAATGGCCGGATGTCGCCGGCCTATGCCCGCGAGATCCTCGTAGCTTACTGCCTCTCGCCCACGGCTTCCGCAAAGGATGAGGGCCCCGAATGCTCCTACCGTCGAAACCGAGTATGCGGCCAGGTAAAAAAGGACGGCTCCCCCCGCCTCGTGGGGTGCGTGCATGACCGCGGTTACGCCCACGAGCGCGTAGCCCGCGTGAGCGATGCTCGAGTACGCGAGCATTCTCTTGACCGATTCTTGCCGGCCCGCGACGAGGTTGGCCACGGTCATCGTCAGAACGGCGATGGTGGCCACCACGGGCGGCCAACCGCTGGCCCAAGACGTCCAGGCCACGCCTCCGAACGACAAAACGAGCACGCGCAGCATCATCGCGAACGCGCCGGCTTTGACGGCCACGGCCATGAACGCCGTGGCAGGGGTGGGCGCGCCTTCGTAGGCGTCGGGCGCCCAAGAGTGAAACGGGACTGCGCTCACCTTGAACGCGAGCCCTACGAGGACAAGAACGCAGCCCATGACGACGAGCGGCGTCTCGACACCGGCGCTCCGCGCTCCGGCGCCGATCCCTGCAAGATCGGTGTGTCCCGTCGCGCCGTAGAGGAGCGCAAAGCCGTAAATGAGGATGGCGGCGGCGAAGGAGCCCAGAAGAAAGTACTTGAGGGCGCCTTCGGAGGATCGCGGGCTCGCGCGGCGAAACGCCGTCATCGCATACGCGCCGATGCTCATCGTCTCGAGGCCCAGAAAGAGAGTCAGAGCGTCCCCGGCGGCCGCCAAGATCATCGCGCCCACGGTCGAGAAGAGAAGAAGCGAATAGAACTCTCCACGCTCGATGTGGTGCTCGGGCATGTACCCGCCCGCGAGGAGCGCGGCGACGGCCCCACCGAAGCAAAGGAGCATGTCAAAAAAGAGCGTGAAGCGATCGGTGATGAGCCATGGCAGCAGCGTCTCGGCGCCCTCCAGGTGCTCGACGCCGAACATCCAGACACTGGCCGCGAAAGCAGCGCCCGCCATGAGAATGGCCGCTGCCCCCAGTGCGAGCCCTCCGCGGTGTGGAGACAGAGCCTCGGCCAGCATGAGCAGCAGCGCGCCGACACCGACGACCAGAAGGGGAGAGAGAGCGAGAGCGATGAGCATGGCTTCTCAGTTTCTCGGCGATGCCACGGCCGGCAGGGCAGGGGCTTCCGGCCGCAGCGGCAGGAGCTTGAGCGGGCCCTCGTAGTCGTAGCGGTGAGGCCCCGGATTGGCTTCCGCGCGCGTCTCGAAATCGTCGCTTACGCGAGCGGCGGCGCCGCGAATCTGCGATAGGAAAATATTGGGAAAGAGGCCAATGACAAAAATCATCATCGCGAGCGGCGCAAGCGAGAGAAGCTCGCGGTCGTTCACGTCCGGCAGGCTCGCGTTCTCCTTTTTGGTCACGGGACCGAAAAACAGCTTCTCGACCACCATGAGCATGTAGACAGCGCCGAGGATCACGCCGAAGGCCGCGCCGCCGGCCTGGATCCCGGCGAAGCGACCCAGGTGGGTCGAGGCGAACGTTCCAGTGATGATCATGAACTCGCCGACGAAGCCATTGGTGGCTGGCAGGCCCACGCTCGCGAGAGTGGCGACGATGAAAAGAGCTGCGTAAACCGGCATCGGTTTCGCGAGGCCGCCGAACTCTTCGATGTGGCGAGTGTGGCGGCGGTCGTAGATGACCCCAAAGAGAAGAAACAGCATCCCGGTCGACACCCCGTGATTGACCATCTGCAGCACGCTGCCCTCGAGCGAGGCCTGCGAAGCGGCGAAAAGGCCGAGCATCACGTATCCCAGGTGGGCGACCGATGAATAGGCGATGAGGCGCTTGACGTCCTCTTGTTTCCAAGCGCAGAAGGCGCCGTAAACGATTCCGAGCACGACGGCGACTCCCGCGAGATTGGCGGCGAGCTCCGCGCTCGCCTCGGGAAAGAGGCCCATCGAGAAACGCATGTAGCCGTACGTTCCCATTTTGAGCATCACGGCCGCCAAAATGACCGATCCGGCCGTGGGCGCCTCGGTGTGAGCATCGGGGAGCCACGTGTGAAAGGGGAACATTGGCACTTTGATGATGAACGCCAACGTGAACGCCGCCCAAAGCCAGAGCTGCACGTGGCGCGGGATCATGAGCCGTTGAAGCTCGAAGTAGTCGAAGCTCGGCGTCCCGCCGCTCGCGCGGCCGTACGCGTACGCGACATAGACAATGGCGCCGAGCATCAGCACCGAGCCGAACATCGTGTAGAGAAAGAACTTGATGGCGCTGCGGATCCTTCCGGTTCCTCCCCAAACGCCGATCATGACGTACATGGGAACGAGCATGAGCTCCCAGAACACGTAGAATACGAACAGGTCGAGCGAGAGCAGCGCGCCGAGCATGGCGCCCTCGAGCAGCAGAAGAGCGAAGCACCAGTCCTTGAGGCGGGTGTGGATCGATCCGAACGAGGCATACGTAGCGATTGGCGTGATGAAGACGGTGAGGAGAACCAGCCAGAGCGTGATGCCGTCGACCGCGACGTGGTAGTGGATGCCGAGCCCCGGGAGCCACGCCACGTTCTCGTTGAAGTGGTACCCGCGTCCCATCGGCACCCGAAGCAGAGGCAGGGCGACTGCCATCGTCGCGCCCATGACGAGCAACGTGACGCCCTCGACCCAGCGCTCCGCCTGCCGCGGCAAGACGAGCATGACGAGCGCTCCCGCAAGGGGAAACCCGATGATGAACGTCAGGAGATGGGCCGTCTCGACCGGCGGCGCGCTCGTCGACGCGGCCTCCGCTTCGGGCCACAAGCGCACCACCATCAGCGCGACGAGCCCTGCGATGACGGCCAGCGATGCCCGCAGCGGCATGCTCCGGCCGCGCGCGGTGAGCGCTGCAACGCAAGCGGCCAAGACGACCGGCAGCCACACACCGAGAAACCGGCTCAGAACGCCGGCGACGAGAGCAGCTGCCATCAGTCCGGCGAACAGACCGGCCCGAAGGGGTGCGCGCTCGGTGTGCTTGAGCGAGGCGGATTCGGCGGGGACCATGGGTTTTTCTCAGAGAGCCGAGATTGCGGCCGGCGAGTGCGTTACTTGGATGTTGCGCCCCTTGACGAACCCGAACGCGTTTCTGACCTCGAGCCTGACCGTCGTCGTCTTTCCGGGCTCGACATGCAGCTTGAGGGTGGCGTCGGGCCCGAACTCGACTTTGTCCGGAGTGCCGTCGCCATCAGCGTCCCAACGGTATCCGTAGCCCAGTCCGGGCGCAGCGGTGACCACGTAGTCGTCGCTACCCGCGTCGGCCACGGTCGCGTTGGGATGGGGGACCGCGAAAAACCATCCCATCGCGGCGAGCCCGACGACCATCGTCGCGCCGTAGACGTGGACGACGCCGGTCTGCATGGCTCGCAGGACCGCCCCCGCCGCCGCCACCAGCAGGGATGTAACGCGGGCGAGCAGGCCGTCGACGATGTACTTGTCCGCCGCCGCGCTCGTTTCCGCGACCGAGTCGACCCCTGCGAGTATGGTCGCGTCGTAAAGCTCGTCGATCCTCCACTTGTCGAGAACCAGCTTGTGCAGGCCCGGCAGCGCGGCCGCCAGCTGCTTGGCCGGGGCACCCCTTTTTGCGACGTACATCCACCAGGCGAGCGCCGTGCCCGCCGCGAATGCAAGGACGCCGAACGCCGTGACGACGTGCTCCTGCGCCTGCGCCCACTCTTCGGTCTGCCCCTGGGCGACCACGATCGCGCCCTCCCGTGCGGCCCGGAAGACCGGCTCGAGCCAATGGTCCATCGGGTGCTTGTCGCCGCCGAAGTGGTTGAGGAGCCCGGCGGCGAGCGCGAAAACCGCCAGGACCATGAGGGGGACGGTCATCTCCCACGGCGACTCGTGCGGCGCGTACCCGGGCGTCGACAAATCCTCGGCCGGATGCCCGTGCGCGTCGTCGTCCGTGGCGTGCGCATCGTGGTCTTCCGCCGCGAGCTCTTGCCTCGCGAGAAGCGACGGCCGGCCCACGGTCCACCCCTTGAAGTCGCCCCAGAACGTCAAAAAATACAGGCGGCACATGTAGAAGGCCGTGAAGCTTGCGGCGAGGACCGCGGCTCCGAAGAGCACCATCCCGAGCGCGGCCGGTGGCTCGAAGAAATGGTACTTCGGATAGCGGCCAGACGACGGATTGACCGTGTGATTGACCAGCGTCCTATAGAGGATTTCCTCTTTCGAGAAAAAGCCGCTCGTCAGAGGAAAACCGATGATGGCCAGCGTAGCGGCCAGAAACGTCCAGTGGGTATGAGGGAGCCATTTGCGAAGCCCCCCCATGTTGCGAATGTCTTGCGACTTCTCGCCGTCGTGAATGCGAGCGTGCATCGCGTGAATCACGGAGCCCGCGCCCAAAAAGAGGCACGCTTTGAAGAAAGCGTGGGTGAATACATGAAAGAAACCCGCCTCGAACGCTCCAACGCCGACGCCGAGGAACATGAAACCGAGCTGGCTTATCGTGGAGTACGCGAGGACTTTCTTGATGTCGTTTTGTACGACGGCGATCGTCGCGGCGAAGAGCGCGGTGGAGGCGCCGACGACCGCAACGGCCATCATCGTGAAGGGCGACAGGACGAAGACGAACGACAGACGACACACGAGATAGATCCCCGCCGTCACCATCGTGGCGGCATGGATGAGCGCGGAGACGGGCGTCGGGCCCGCCATCGCGTCCGGCAGCCAGACATAAAGCGGAATCTGGGCGCTCTTGCCCGTGCAGCCGAGCAGCAGGGCCAGGCCGATGGCGGTCGCGGGGAGCACGGTGAGGGGCACGGCGGGTTGCAGCCAATGCAGGGGCCCCGTGTACTCGCCGCCGCCAGGCGGCCAGACGCTCACGCGCCCTTGTCCGCTCAGCGAGATCAAGCTCGATGCGCCATTCTCGATGCCCGTCCAGTCGAGCGAGCCGGTGTAGTGAACGAGCAGAAACATCGCGATGAGCAACCCGAAGTCGCCAATTCGGTTTGCGATGAACGCCTTCTTCCCTGCCGCGGCATTCGACCGGGTCTCGTACCAAAACCCGATGAGCAAGTAAGAGCAGAGCCCCACGCCTTCCCAGCCGACGAAGAGCAGCGCCAGGTTGTCGGCGAGGATGAGCACCAACATCGAGAAGATGAACAAGTTCAGATAGGCGAAAAAGCGGGCGTAGCCCTTGTCGCCCGCCATGTACGAAGTCGAATAAAGGTGGATGAGAAACCCGACCCCCGTCACGACCAGCATCATCACGCCGCTGAGCGCATCGATGCTGAAGCGGACGGCGACGGGGACGACGTTGCCCGCGCCGCCCGTCGTGTGCATCCACTCCCACGCATTCCACGTAAGCCGGACGTGGGCCTCGTGCTCTTGGCTGGTCAGGTGCGCGAGGGCGGCGAACGCCGTTACGGAGGCGGCGAAGCTGATCCCTACGGCCGACAGCGCCATCACCTTTACCGCCGCGTCGCCCAGCCGCTTGCCCCATATGCCGTTGATGAACGCGCCGAGCAGCGGCATCCCCAAAATGACGGCGATAAGTGAGTAGTCGTGGCTTGGAAAGAGCGGCATGATTTGGATTGGCGGTCAGTTTCTCAGCAGGTGCGCTTCGTCGGAACGAACGGTGCCCGTCAGGCGATAGAGCGACAGCACGATGGCCAGGCCGACCGCGACTTCGGCGGCTTCGACGGCGATGACGAAAAAGGCGAAGATCTGGCCGAGATGGCTCTGGCCGGAATAAGCCTGCAAGTGGCTCGCCTGCAGATGGGATCGATTGAATGCCACGAGCGCCAGGTTCACGGCGTTGAGCATTACGTCGATGCTCATCAGGGCGACGAGCACGTTGCGCCGGACGAGAAAGCCGAGGCCCCCGAGGACGAAGAGGATCGAGCTCAAGATGACGTAGTGCGCCACAGGAATCATCGAGCGGGCTCCTCGGTTGGGGCGCTTGCACCGGAGGCCTGCAACGACTGCGCTCCCGCGCTCTCATGGCTGAAGACGCCCGAATGTGTGGCGCCTTCGGGGGCGCCGAGCGCCGACCTGGCCATATCGAGCTCGCTCTTCGACAGTGTTCGCTCGCCTTGCCGCCCGCGAGCCACGGCCACGGCGCCCACCACGGCGACCATGAGAAGCGCGCTCGAGAGCTCGAACGGCACGATCGCATCGGAGAAGAGAATGTCGCCGAAAGCGCCAATTCCGCCGAAAGCACTATCGGGCGCAGTCAGCGCCGCAGTCGCGCGCCCTCCGACTCCGGCGCGGCTCACCGCAACGATGGCGGAGCCGCCCGCGAGCACGAAGAGGCTGCCGCCGAACGCGCGCGACCACAACCCTGCGTGGTCGCGCGAGGTGATCGCGGTCGGTCCGAGAAGCATGATGACGAAGAGAAAGAGAATGACGACGGCTCCGGCATAGACGATGAGCTGGACGGCCGCGAGAAATTGAGCGTGCAGCGAGAGAAAGAGGCCTGCCACGCTCAGAATCAGCATGAGAAGCCCCATCGCGCTACGGATTGGATTCTTCGAGAAGACCACGCCGAGCGCGCCCAGCACGGCGAGCAGCGCGCAGGCATAGAAGTAGGCGGTGCCGAGGCCGGTCATCTCAGCTCCAAGGCTCGAGCGTCAGCGTGGCGGAGCCGGGCGCGCGTTCGCCGCGTGCGTACGCTTCGAAGTCCTTGCGAAACTTCTGTACGAAGGCGAGCGCGGGCATCGCCGTTCCTTCGCCGAACGCGCAGATCGTGTTGCCCATGATGCCGTTGGCGATGTCGTGGAGGCTGTCGAGCTCCTCCATCGAGGACTTTCCCGAGAGAAGCTTCTCGCAAAGGCGCTCGAGCCACGCGCTTCCCTCGCGGCAGGGCGTGCACTGACCGCAAGACTCATGACGATAAAACTGCATCAAGTTGTGCATGCAGGCCACGGGGTCGGTCCCCTCGGCGATGACGGTGACGCAGCAGGTTCCGAGCATGGTGCCCACGCCGCGCATCGTGTCGACGCCCAGCGGGACGTCGAAGACGCTCTTGCCGTGCCAAGGGTGGAGCGCGGACTTCGGGTCGATCGCGCTCACCGTCTCTTCGGGGCGCAGGATCGGCGTCGAAGAACCGCCCGGGATGACGCAGAGCACCTTGCGATCGCCGAGCACGCCACCGCCCACTTCGAAAATGAGCTCGTTGAGGGTGGGGCCGACGGCGAGCTCGACGACGCAAGGTTTCTTCACGTGACCGTTCAGACCGTAGAGGCGTACGCCTCCGTCTCCCGCCGCGTGGAGGGCCGAGAGCTTGCTGAACGCTTCGCACCCCATCCCGAAAGCTGTGGGCACGGCCGCGATGGTCTCGAGATTGTTGACCGTCGTGGGGCAGCCAAAGGCGCCCGCATTGGCTGGAAACGGCGGCTTCATGCGAGGTTCGCCGCGGCGTCCCTCGATCGAGTTGAGCATGGACGTTTCTTCGCCGCAGATGTAAGCGCCGGCGCCCGAATGCACATAAACCTCGACGGCGTAGTCCTTGCCGAACGCGGTCTTGCCGACGTAGCCCTTCGCGCGGGCTTCGGCGATGGCGTGCTCGAGGCGAGCCTTGCTCAGGTGAAGCTCGTCGCGAACGTAAATGTAGGCGACGTGCGCGCCGATTCCGTAGCAACCGATGAGGCACCCCTCGACGCAAGCGTGCGGATTCTGTTCCATCAGCGTGCGGTCTTTGTGCGTGCCTGGCTCGCCTTCGTCGGCGTTGATGACGAGGTAGTGGGGCTTGGCGCCGACCGTCTTCGGCATGAAGCTCCACTTGACACCCATGGGGAACCCGGCGCCCCCGCGCCCGCGCAGATTGGCCTTCTTGGCCTCGTCGACGACTTGCTCGCGCGTCATCGTCGTGAGCACGCGGCGCGCCACCTGGTAGCCGTCGAGGTCACGCTCGTACGCGGCGAGCGTGTGGCCGTCCGGCTTGTCGTAGCTGCGCGTCAGATAGTCGGTTCGCTTGATCATCGTCCTAGCTTCCGACGAGCCTCGATAGAATTTGATCGACCTTCGCGGGTGTCAGATTCTCGTGATATTCGCGATCGACTTGCATCATCGGCGCCGTGCCGCAGCTGGCGAGGCACTCGGCCGTGCGCAGGGTGACCTTGCCGTCGGGCGTGGTCGATCCGCAGGAGATGCCGAGCCGCTTCTCGCAGTGCTCCAGAAGCGCCCCCGCGCCTCGAAGCGCGCAGGGCAGCGTGCGACAGACCCAGACCTGGTGCTTGCCGACCGGATGCTGGTTGTAGAGGGTATAGAAGGTGACGACGCCCTTGACGTGGGCCTCGGGAAGGTCGAGGCGCTTGGTGACGTAGTCGACGATGGCGTCGCTGACGTAGCCCTCTTGCTCCTGGCAAAGGTGCAGGAGAGGCAACGTCGCAGCCATACGCGTCGGGTAGCGCTCCAAGATCTCAGTGAGCTTGCGCTCGCGTTCCGGGCTCAGAGCGAAGGGCATCGCGTGGCGGTCCTTAGCGAAGTCGTCGCGCGCGGTCGAGGGGATTGACGAGACAGGCGAGCGAAAGCGCGAGAAAACAGTCAGAAACCGGCGCGAAAGCTAGTGGGGAGCGCGCTTGGGTGTCAAGGTGCGGCGGCTTCTCGTGCGCCGAGAAGTTGGCGCTTGGCTGGCGGGATCGCGAGCCGCTATGCTCCCGCCCGGAGGTGGTCGAGTGTTCTGTCCGAATTGCGGCACGCAGAACCCTGAGGTGGCAGAGACCTGCTCCAAGTGCAACTTCGCTCTGAAGGGCGTGGTGGCGCCAAAGTTCAAGGGGACGATGCTGATGATGAATCAGCCCCAGATTCCTGGCGTGACGCCGGGCGTCCCCGCGTCTCCGCCTGCCGCGCCCGGTCCGGTACCGCCCGTGCCGGCCGCTGGAGCTCAGCGGCCCCCTGCTCCCGGGGGGCCGTCGATGCCGATGATGTCGAGCAAGCTCAAAGGAACGATGGTCGGGGTCGCGCCGATGGCTCTTCCCGGGCAATCGGGGCAGGCACCGGTTTCCGTGCCGTCCGCGGGTGCGGCGCGCGGGTCGAATGTTCCTCCGACGCCCGCTCCTCCCCCGCCGGGTGCCCACATGGAGAGCGGCTCCGGCTTCTCGCCTCCGGGCGCACAGCAAGGCGTAAACCCCCTAGGTGGAACCGTGGCTGCGGACGCCGGTGGCTTCGCGCGCCCGTTTGGCGCAGGAGCGCAACCGGGCGCCGCTCCTGCCTACCCCCCTCACCAAGCCTTTCCCGGCGCGGCACCTCTCGCTCAAGGGGCGCCCGCCCAACCGTATTCGCCCTACGGGGCTCCACCGCCAGGCACGCCGCCTCCCGGCCAGCAACCCGTTCCGATGCCGTACGACGCTTCTGGCTATGGAGCGCCGCCCCCCAATCCCTATGGCGCTCAGCAGAATCCCTACGGATATGGCGCATACGGGCCGCCTCCCCAGCAGGGGTACGGCCAGCAGCCCGGGGCGATGACGCCCTACGTGCAGCCTGGCGCGATCTCGCCCCCTGGAATCGGCGGCGCTGCGGGAATCAGCGCGCTCATGCCCTGGCTCCTGCCCGTGTCTGTCATCGTCGGCGGCGTCATCGTGAGCATTGTGCTCTCGATGCTCGGACATCCGGTTTTGGGTCTCGTCGTGGCCCTGCTCGCTCTAGCGGGCGGCATCGCGACTCTGGTCCGAGTTCTGAAGGACCGCGGCGCTCCTCAATGAGAGTCGGGCGGATGCCCGCGCCTCAGACGTTGAACCGGAAGTGCATCACGTCACCGTCTCGGACGACGTAGTCCTTTCCTTCGATGCCGAGCTTGCCCGTCTCCCGAGCCTTGGCCTCGCCCCCCAGCTTGACGAAATCCTCCCACCAGATGACTTCGGCCTTAATGAAGCCCTTCTCGAAGTCGGTGTGGATCACGCCGGCGGCTTGAGGCGCCTTCGCGCTCTTTCGTACCGTCCAGGCTCGCACCTCCTGTTTGCCCGCCGTAAAAAACGTGATGAGCCCGAGAAGCTCGTAAGCCGTTCGCGCCACGGCGTTCAGTCCAGGTTCCTTGAGGCCGGCGCTGGCGAGAAACTCGGGCCTGTCTGCGGGATCGAGCTCGGCGATTTGAGCCTCGAGGGCCGCGCAGATGGGAACGACGATCGCGCCCTCGCTGGCCGCCTGCTTGAGGAGGGCCTGGACGTGCGGGTTGGCGTCCAGTCGAGCCAGTGAGCCCTCGTCGACGTTCGCGATGTAAAACGTTGGCTTGTCGGTCAGAAGTTGCATCTCGCGCACGATGCCCGCCGCGTCGGCGTGATCCGGCAGCCGAAAAGTTCGGGCGGGCTTGCCCGCGTCGAGGTGCTTCGCGAGGCCGTCGCAGATTTCGCCTGCGAGCTTTTCGATGGCGCTGCCCGTCTTGAGCAGCTTGCGCGCGCGGTCCGCCCGCTTGGACACCGTCTCGAGATCTTTCAGGCAGAGCTCGGTCGTGACCGTGGCGATGTCGCCGACCGGGTCGACACGGTTCTCGACGTGCACGACGTTTGCGTCTTCGAAACAACGGGCGACCTGGGCGACGGCGTCGACCTCGCGGATGTGGGCGAGAAACTGGTTTCCGAGGCCCTCTCCCTTGTGCGCGCCTCGCACTAGACCGGCGATGTCGACGAAATCGATTGTCGCCGGAACGATGCGGTCGGCGTGGACCACCGAATCGAGCGAGCCGAGGCGAGAGTCGGCCACCGACACCACTCCGACGTTCGGTTCGATGGTGCAAAAAGGATAGTTGGCTGCCTCGGCTTTGGCCGACGACAGGGCGTTGAACAAGGTCGACTTTCCGACGTTCGGCAGCCCTACGATCCCGACAGACAGTCCCATATCCGAGGAGGGCGCGAGCTATCACGCGATCCGCCCGCTCGCAAGCAAAGGCCGCCCGCTTGCCGCTTCGGGCGGATGCGTGGGACGCTGAGATCGTGGAGCCGAGGCCCGAGGCGACTGGTCGCGTGGTCGCGCTTTGCGTGAGCGGCAGCATTGCAGCCTACAAGGCCGTGGAGCTTGCGCGCCTGCTTGTCAAAGAACGAGTCACCGTGCTTCCGGTCATGACCGAGGCGGCGCAGCGATTCGTCGGCCCCGTGACGTTCGCCGGAATATGCGGCCAGAGCGTGGCGGTCGACATGTGGGAAGCATCGTTCCCCGGCGAGATGCACGTCGAAATCGCTCGTCGAGCGGATGTCGTCGCCATCGTGCCGGCCACCGCCGATGTGCTCGCGCGCTTGGCTCACGGACAAGCCGGCGATCTGGTGGCCGCCGTAGCTCTGTGCGCCCGCGGCCCGATCGTCGTGGCGCCGGCGATGCACCCTCGCATGTGGGATCACCCGGCCACAACCCGCAACGTTGCGGAGCTTGCGGCGCAGGGCCGCGTCACGTTCGTTGGTCCGATGGGTGGCGAAGTAGCCTCCGGCGACGTCGGACTGGGACGCATGGCCGAACCCTTCGAGATCGCTTCGACGATTCTGGCCCTGCTTGCGCCCCGAGACCTCACCGGCATGCGCTTGGTCGTGACGGCAGGTCCGACGCTCGAAGATTTCGATCCCGTTCGGTTCCTCGGTAACCGCTCGAGCGGGAAGATGGGCTTTGCCATTGCCGAGCGTGCTGCAGCGCGGGGGGCCGACGTAACGCTCATTGCCGGTCCGAGCCAACTTCCGACGCCTGCGTCGGTTCGCCGCGTGGACGTGCGCGGCGCCTTGGCGCTGCGAGCAGCGCTCTGGGAGGCGATGGGGCCGGATCTGGCGCGCACCGACGCCCTCGTGATGGCGGCCGCGGTGGCGGACTATCGGCCCGCGCAGGCGAGTGACACCAAGATCAAAAAAACCAGCGAGCGCGTCAGCGTGGAGCTCTCGCGAAATCCCGACATCTTGTCCGAGATCGGTGCCGCGAGAACGGGGCCGCGCCCGGTGCTCGTGGGGTTTGCGGTCGAGACGGAAGGGGGCGAGGGGCTCGTGGAGTCGGCGCGTCGAAAGCTCGCGCAAAAGCGCGTCGACATGATTGTCGCCAACGAGGCGCAGGTGGCGTTTGGGCATGACGACAACCGCGCGATTTTCGTGTCGCTCGACGACGCCGAGCCCACGGCAACGCTGTCGAAGCGCTCACTGGCCGACGCCGTGCTCGACAGAACGCGGCGTCTTTGGCGTCCCGACGCCAAGTAGCGTTGGCCGAGCTACGCTCGCACCTCATGTGGGTCACGATCAACGGGCAGGTTCGCGAGGTCCCCGACAACCTCACTGTCGACGCCCTGGTCGTGCATCTCGGGCTCGTCGAAGGGCCGGTGGCGGTCGAGATCAATCGAGAGATTGTGACGCGCGCGCGGCACGCGGAGCATCGTGTGTGCTCGGGCGACGTCGTTGAGATCGTTCACTTCGTCGGTGGCGGATAGGTCGACCGCTGGGCGCGCTTGATCCAGACGATCAGCGAGCCCAAATCCGGCTTGAGGAAGACCGGACCCCGGGCTCGAGCGCTCTCGACGAGCGAAGGGGTTGCCCCGTTGGTGAAAAATGCGATCGGAAGGCTCGGCCGTTTCGCGAGGAGCGAAGTGGCGAGATCGGCCCCATCTCCGTCGCTGAGCTCCAGATCGAGCACGGCGCACGCCAGCCCGGCGAGGGCCGCCGCGTCGAGCCCGCGACCTCCTTGTACCGACCCGACCTCGCGCACGGCGCAGCCCTCGGCGGCCAAGCGGTCGGCCAGCACGCGGCGCGCTGCGGGCGAGCCATCGACGAGAAGGACAATGCCCAAGGCGGTCGCCGGGGGGCAGCCTACCTCAATTCCAGCTCTCCGCACTCTGCTAGAGTGCGCGACGCATGACCAAGGCTAGCGTGGGGATAGAACATCAGGCCGTTCGAGCCCTTTACGATCGGCCGCTTTTTGCGCTTCTCGACGAGGCAAGAGGCGTGCATCGGGCCGGGCATGCCGAACAAGAGGTCCAGCTCTGCACTCTTCTCAGCGTCAAGACCGGCGGCTGCCCCGAAGATTGCGCATACTGTCCGCAGTCGAGTCACTACGAAACATCGGCGCCGCCCGAGAAGATGCTCGACATCGACGAAGTGCTGGCCGCTGCTCGTCGAGCGCGCGAACAGGGGTCCACGCGTTTTTGCATGGGCGCGGCTTGGCGCGAGGTGAAAGATGGGCCGGCATTCGATCGGGTCCTCGCCATGGTCGAGGGCGTCAAGGCTTTGGGGCTCGAAGCGTGCGTGACCCTGGGGATGCTCACCGAACCTCAGGCGCGGCGCCTGAAGCACGCGGGTCTCGACGCGTACAATCACAATCTGGACACGAGCCGAGAGCACTATAAGTCGATCATCTCGACGCGCACCTACGACGACCGGCTTCGCACGCTCGAGAACGTTCGCGCAGCCGGGATCACCGTCTGCTCGGGTGGGATCATCGGAATGGGCGAGAGCGTCTACGACCGCTGCGAGATGCTTCGCACCCTCGCGAGCCTCGAGCCGCAGCCCGAGAGTGTTCCAATCAACGCGCTCGTTCGTGCCGCGGGTACACCGCTCGAGCACCTGCCGCCGGTGGACCCGCTCGACCTCGTGCGAATGGTCGCGTGCGCCCGCATCTTGATGCCGCGCGCACGCGTGAGGCTGAGCGCGGGCCGCTCGGAGCTTACGCGCGAGGCGCAAGTGCTTGCGATGTACGCCGGGGCAAACTCGATATTTTTCGGAGACAAGCTTCTCACGACGCCGAATCCCGAGACTGACGACGATCGTGCGCTCTTGAGGGCGGCGGGCCTACAGGCCATGCCTGGCTGAGCCTCCTACGGGAGTCGCGCGAGGGCGCTACGGGTCAGAACGGAAACGGTAAAAGTGCGGATGACGCGGCCGGCGCGCTCGATCGGGACCTCGTGGCTGCGAAGCAGGTCATGGCTTTGCAAGCTTGGCGTCGGCCCGAAGCGCGAATCGGTGACCCAGATGATGACGTCCGCGGTGCGCCAGCGCGCACGCGGCCACCATCGATCGAAGTCGTCGGTCACGGGGGTATTGCAGCCCACGCGGGCGCGTTGCTTCAGGCGGGCCTCGAGCTGAGCGCACATCACCCAGTGCGGCGCGACCACCGCAAGCTCGTCCGGAGAACCGAGGGGCGATCTCGATGCGTCGATCTCGCTCGCGACGTCGCGCGTTACCTCGGGCCATCCATAGAGCTCACTCACGATGTCCAGCCTCGGATCCCACGATGGAGGCGCGAGAAGGACGGCTGCTGGCAAAAGAGCCCAGGTGTAGACGGCAACGACCATTGCACCCGCCAACCCCATCGCCGCGATCAGGCGTGGAGCGCTCGTCGCGCCTCTCGCACGCGCCGCCGCGGGGGCTAGCGCGAGGAGGGCAGGAGTGACCCAGTGCGGCTCGGCCACACGGCTCCAAAGGGAGAGAGGGACAAGGACGCTCGCGGGTAGTGCGCACGCGGAAAAGAGGAGAGTCCCCACGGCATCCCGGCGATCGAGCCAGAGGGCTCGAAGCGAGCCGGCGCCCACGAGGGCCACGCCGGGCGAGAGGTAGAGAAGCTGACCTCCCAGCAGCGCGGCCGCGTTGCGTAGCGACCAGCCCGCCGCGGCCTGGGTGTCGACGAGCCTGTGCTGGATCATGGGCCACCCATTGGCCGATTCGTAAGAAACGATGGGACCCATTGCGAGTAGCGCGGCGGCGAGGCCCGCCCAGGGGGCGATCGTGCGCGCGTGCCGGCGAGCGCTGGGCGATGCGTAGGTCGCTGCGAGCGCAAGGATCAGCAGCACCCCGGTCACTTTCGACGCAGCTGCGACGCCCGCCAGAACACCCGCGCCCGCGAAGCCGATCGCCGCGAGCGGAGCCCCAGGCGGCTGCCGCAGAGCCAATGCCGCCAGACCGAGGGCACCGATCCACGACACGGCGAGCAGCAAGTCGGGAGTGAGGCCGAAAAGGCCAATCGCCATCTCGGGCACGAGGGCCGCGATCAGCGCTGCGGCGAGCGAGCGACGCCACGGAGCCCCGCAGGCACGACACGTCAGTGCCAGCAGCCAGGGAACGATGGTGGCCGCAAAGGACGTCACGAAGTGAGCTCGCTCGGGGCTCGGAGCGCCGCCATTTCCGATGGCCCGTGCCATGTCCCCAATGAGGCCTGGGTGATCGAGATAGGCAGGCTGGGGGTGAAGTGCGTAGCTGGCGTAGAGGGCCTCGGAATCGCCGAAGCCCACGCGCCGCGAGGCCACGAGGCGCACGGCCAGCAGAGCGGCGGACACAGCGGCGAGCGCGATGATTTCAACGGATACCGTCTTGGAGGCGTCCGACCTCATCGCGAGCTCGGGGGCGCGGCCAGCCAGGGTGCGAGCACGCTCGCCACCGCCAGGGAGGGAGTCCGAGCGCCCGCGAAGACAGACTCGACCTCCGCGCACGTGGCAAGGAGAGACCCCCGTTCGTCGAGCGCTCGGCCAAGCGCTTCGAACATGAGGTCGGGCGCGGCGTCACGCTGCAGCAGCTCAGGAAACGCGCGGCGGCCGAGCAGCACGTTCGGTAGTGCGATGTGCGGGGATTGAACCAGCAGGCGAGCGACGATCTCCGTGACGATGTCGACGCGGTAGACGACGATGGGCACGGCGCGCGCGAGGGCGGCCTCCAACGAGGCGGTGCCGGACGCGCAGAGCGCTACGTCGAACGCGCCGAGTACTTCTGGGGCACCGGCGGTTGGGTCGACGTCGAACGTGCCCACGCGCATCGCGCGGCACCGATCGCCAAGCCAGATTCGCGTAGTCGGGTCCAGGCTTGGGGCCACGAGGACGCGGGCGTCGACGCTCGCTCGATCGGAAAGAAGCCGCCGGTAGGCTTCGAGCATCGCGGGCAGCATGCGTCGCACTTCGTGCGGTCGGCTTCCCGGCAGTAGCGCAATCGCCGCAGCGTAAGGCGTGAGGCCGAGAGCTTGTCGCGCCAAGTCTCGCGAAAGAGGGGTCGTTTCGAGCGCGGGATGGCCGACGTAACGCACATCGACTCCGGCGCCACGCCAGATCGGCTCTTCGAACGGAAGCATCACGGCCATGACGTCGATGTGCGGAGCGAGCTTGTGCGCGCGCCCGCGCCTCCACGCCCAGACCTGCGGGGCTCCGTACCAGAGAACACGCACGCCGGCCGAGCGCAGATGCGGGGCAAGGCGCGAGTTGAAGTCGCTGTAGTTGACGAGGAGAGCCGCGCGCGGTCGCCTGCGCTTTACGGCGGCGTGCACCGCCCTCCATGCCCCGAAAACCCCGACCGCTCGCGCCGCTGTCCCTCCAATGCCGAGCGCCGTCGATGCTCGCAGGTCGCTCACCAAATCGACGCCGCGACGGGCCAAAGCTTCACCGCCCAGCCCGAACGCATCGACGCCCGCCAAGCGTCCGATGACGCTGGCCGCCGCGCGGTCGCCTGAGGCCTCTCCGGCGACCACCAGGAGCGAGCGCGTCAACGGGGGTGCGCGCGGTTCCAGGCGGAGAGAACCTGCTGAACCGCGTCGTCGACCGTCCTGCCGTGGAGGGCGTCGGCGGCGAGCAGCGCGGGAACGGAAGGCGGCTGCACCTGCCTCGGAACGAGCGCACCGATTGCTCCGCTACGAACGACGTAGGCGGGGCTCTGGTCGCTCGAGGGAATCACGGGAAACTGACCCTGAGCTCTCGCGGTGACTCGGAAGAAACCACTCGGACCTGGCTGTAGAAACAGTAGCGATTGCTGGCCCGGGACGAGCTGCGCTTCGCCTTCTACCCGCTGCCCCGTGCCTCCGACGATGCCCCCCATGGTGCGGACCCATGCGTCGGCGCCAGCTGTCAGAGTGCCAGCGATGGCTCGGTCGACGTGGACGTGTGAATACGTGTAGATGCGGCCGTTCTCCCATTGCGCGCGCGCGTCCGCGGGGGTCGCCACCACCGCGTCCGTGGAGCCTGCGAGCAGGCCCTCGAAGCTCACCGGGATCGACACGGAAGCGACAGCGTCGCGGGGGGCGACGGCGGCCATCGCGACTGCGATCGCCAGGATGGCAGCTGTCGGGAGCAGCCAGCGCGAGATCGGGAAAGCCATGGCTCGCGTCACCAGCGCACGAGGGCGCAGCCCCAGTGAACGCCGGCGCCCAGAGCCAGCAGCATGCACAAATCGCCATGCTTCAAACGCCCAGCCCGCATCTGCTCGTCGATGAGAATTGGAAGAGTGGCGGCGCTCGTGTTTCCGAAGCGGTCGATATTCGATGGCAGCTTCTCCGGCGGAACCCCCAGTGCATCGCGCACGTAGTCGTTGATGCGCGCGTTGGCCTGGTGCGCGAGAAACAGATCGATGGCCTCGAGTGGCGTCTTGGTCTCGTCGCAAAGCGCCCGCGCGCAAGCGGGCAGTCGTGTGACCGCGAACTTGAAAAGCTCCCGACCGTCCATCTTGGGGACGTAGGTGCGGGCGTCGAAGTCGGTGCGCTTCCAATAGGGGCGCGTCCGGAAGCCGCCGCCCTCGACGTAAAGGAGCTTGGCCGCGCCTCCGTCGGTGTAAAGCTTGATGCCCCGCAGACCGGCGTCGCGATCGGTGGCGCGGAACACCAGGGCGCCCGCGCCGTCGCCAAAAAGAACGGCGAGCGCCCGATCCTTGTTGGCCTGCTCCTTCGCCTCGGGGCTTGCGTGGCGCCCGTCGGTGCCCTCGAGCGCGTCCCAATCTTCCCAGGGCATGAAGCCCGCGTGGGCCTCGGCGCCGACGAGAAGAATGGTTCGCGCGGCGCGGCTCTGGATGAGGCCGTCGACGAGCTGAATCCCGAAGAGCATGGCGGCACATTGCTGACGAATATCGAGGGCCGGAGCGTGAATACCCAGCTTGTGACCCAGCAGTGCCCCGGGACCTGGGAAAATGTGGTCCGGGGTCATCGTGCAAAAGATGACGTAGTCGATGTCTTCGGGGCGCACGCGCGCCGCATCGAGCGCGCGTTTGCACGCCTCGACGGCCAAGTCGCTCGCTCCGACGCCCTCGGGGGCGTAGTGGCGCTGCCGAATCCCCGAACGTTTGAATATCCACTCGTCGCTCGTATCCATCACGCGCGCGAGCGCAGCGTTGGGTACGGGCGGCCCGGGGACGTAGTGTCCAGTTCCGATGATCTCGAATCCAAGCATAGTGGGTGGGCGGCTCAGCGGCCCCTGCTCCAAGGATACTCGATCGGCATCCAGGCGCCCTGTACGCCCATGCGCTCTCGTCGCTCATACTCCCAGTCGGCCAAGATTTGGCCGCCGACCGAGGCCGCTACGGCAAGCGTCACTCCGGCGACGACGTCGACCAGATAGTGCCAGCGCAGGAACATCGTCGCCACGATGATCTGCGTAGCGACAAAGGCCACGACCGGCCATGAATACTTGAACGGCGAGAGCCTACGGTGCCGAAAGCTGAAAATGGCCAGGAACGTCGGGACGGCCGTATGAAGCGACGGAAAGATGTCCTTCTGCGCGCCCCCGGCTTCGACCGCTTCGCGAACGAGCTTCCAAAACATCCCGCCTTGCAGCTCATGGCGGTAGGTCCCGCGCAAATACCAGTATGGCCCCCAGCCTGGCACCACCATGTAGAGAATGTGCGCCGTCGTGAACAAGAGGAGAACCCCGAGCGCAAAACGCGCGATCACCCTCAAGTCGTGCTGCCAAAAGAGCATTGGGACGATGTGCACGGTCAAGACGAAGAAGTAGAGAAAGTAGAAGAACGCGAACCATTCCGTGGTGGCGGGCGAGACGAAGCGGTCGAGCCACGCGGCGGGCTCGACGCCGAAAACGCTCATGTCGAAGGCGTAGATTCGCGCGTCGCTTGCACGCGAGCTGACGGCGGGCAGGATTTCGCGCAGTTGAAAAAAGGAGGCGAGCAGCGTCCCGGTTACCGTCGTGCGGTAGAGCACGGAGCCGACAAGGCCCCCCCAGCGTAGAACGGGCAGGCGGACGAGTGTCAGCACGCAAAAGTAGATGCCGAAATCCGCGCTCACACGCACGATGCAAGGGGCGCGGTTGGGCCCCTTGCCGAACGCCAGAGCGACGAGAAGCGCGCAAAAATACCCGATCATGAGCCAGTCTTGCGACGCGAAGTTGTGGACGAACCATGGGACGGCGCCCACGTTGAGCGGACGAGGCGCGCCGGTACCAGCGATCGCCACGGCGGGCGACAACCTCCCTCTTGCTTGCATTGGCCTCGCCGATTCGGGCTTCATGGGTGCTCAGCCCGCGCGGTTGGGGGACATCGCGTCTCTCGTGGGGGCTCGCCGTGGCGGGGGCACGCGGGCATGGTGCCGACCTTCTTTAGCTAACCACGTCGATCTGCGCCCGACAACCGGACCGCCGGCCCTCAGGCGGAGCCATCTCGCGAGAGCCCGAGCACGACCAGGGGCTCGGAGGATCGCCGCATCGTGACGACGTCGCCCATCGCCACGCCGTGCACGAGTTGGTGGCCGTCGAGAAAGATCGATGCGTGTCGCATCTTGCTCTTCATCGCCACGCACTCGCCCTCGCCAATGAGGCCAACGACCAATCCGAGGTCAGCTAGCTTTGGGCGGTAGGGCTCGCGGACCACGTACTGCAAGTCGCTCGATTCAAGGGGCAATGTCGTTCCCCCGGCGCTCCGCTGCGCCCCGGTCGACCCCGCCGCCGGTCCCACCCAAATCCCGCTCGACTTTTGCTCCTCCTCGGTGAGGATTCGGCCGTCGCTCGCGAGGACTCTCAAGATGTAGCGCGAGGTGGCGGCGGGCGATACGTGACAGAAGAGCGCCTCGTTGAGGACTCGGTTGTGAAGCGGCTGGCCATCGAGCTCCACCCGCATGCGAGTGAGCTCGCTCCTGCGAAGCCTGCCTTCGAGCGCGTCGCGCACCGACTGCTTGACCCGCCCCTTCTTCGCGCCGCAGAAAAAGCCGACGGAATACTCCGGCGAGCTGTTCACACCGAGCAAGGGCACCCCGGCGCCCACGCCGTGTGACGCGCCGAGAAGTGTGCCGTCCCCACCGATGATGATCACGAGCTGTGAATGCTTGTCGACTCGAAAGTCGTGCGGCTGGTCGGACCAGCGAGCCATGACTCCCAAATCATCGAGCGCCGCGCGCACCTCTTCCACAGTCTCCAGGTGGTCGGTGTGGCTGGCCCGCATGTGCCGCACGGTTTCATCTCCAGCCGCGAGAAGCTCGGCGACGCGAGGGTCGGCCTCTTGTTCCACCCATTTGCGCCATGACGTGCGCTTGAGGACGACTTCGACCTGCGGCGCTCGGCCGTCGCGTTCACGGTCCGTCATGAACGCTCCGCGAACCGCCTTAGCGCGAGCTCGGTCTTTGCATCGACGATTGCGCCGGATCTGCAGTGCGAGAGCGCTTGCTCGAGTGGAAGCGAGAAGACGTGCGCGCCCCGCTCGAGGGCTGAGCCGTCCTCCGTGGGCTCTGCGCGGGCCCGCGGGTCGACTTCGACCGTGAAAAATACGTGGCGCTCACCGATGACGCCGGGCGCCGGAAAGGTCCAATGCCCCAGGGGGCGCATGTCGCCAGCCTTCGAAGAAAAGCCGAGCTCCTCGTGGAGCTCGCGCACGGCGCAACCAACGGGCTCCTCGCCCGGTTCGACGAGACCTGCCGGAAGCTCCCACAGGAGGCCGTCATGCGCGGGGTCGACCGCTCGAAGCGCACACGGGGGCCGTACGGCTGAGCGCAAGAATACGTGCCTCGCTCCAGCTTCGGCGAAGTGGGCGAGAATCACCACGGCATCGAGCGCCTTGCGCTCGGCGATGTCGTACGAAAACGGAGCGCTGACCTGTCCGTCGGGATAGTGGGCCACCAGATCGACTCGCCGCACGTTGACGAAGCCCCCGGTCGCGCGCGAATCCGCCGTCCGATCCCGAGCCATCACGAGGCGAATCGCCGGAGGCGCAGGCAGCACGGGTTCACGTTCCTTGGCCGAAGGTGGAGACACGGCGCGGATTTGAGCCGTGAAGTCGAGCTTGCGCCAGTTTTTTCGCCTTCCGCTGTCGAAGGACTCGATCGGGCTCGACGGCAACCAGCCGCTGGAGGACCATGAACGTGGCGTGGGGAAGGCGAGCCGCTTCTGATGTTTCCGAGCGAAGCGCCGCCTCGCACTCTGGAAGGATTCGACATCCTGGAGCGCCTTGGCGCGGGCGCCGCGGGCGAAGTCTTTTTGGCGCGCAGCCGGGGCGGCAAGCTCGTGGCCATCAAGACTCTTGCGCGCGCTCAGGGGGACGACGCGCGCGCCGCCGCGGCGTTCGTTCGCGAAGCCTCGGTCTGCGCGCGCCTGCGGCACCCGTGCATCGTGGAGGTCCGGGCTTTCTTCGAGGAGGGAGGGGTCACAGCGCTGGTGTTCGAATACGTCCCCGGCGTGGCGCTTGCGCGCGTGCTCCGGCTGTGTGAGGCGCGCGGGGTGCGTCTTCCCGACCACTCGGGGTGGCACATTCTCGAGCGTGTGCTCGATGGCCTCGCCTACGCCCACTCGTTTTGCGACGACAGCGGCAAGCTCACTCCGATAGTGCACCGCGATGTGTCCCCGTCGAACGTGCTTCTCGACTGGAATGGTGGCGTCAAAATAGCCGACTTCGGGATCGCCAAGGTGCTCGGCGTTTCACCGACCACGCGCCTGGGCCTCGTCAAGGGGACGCCGGGATGTATGGCGCCCGAGCAGGCTCGAGGCGAGTCGGTCAATGAGCGGGCGGACGTCTACGCGGCCGCGCTTCTCGCCTGGAGGCTCGCGACGGGACGGTTGCCCTTCGGCAAACACCAGAAAGACGAGATGGAGCTTCTGCGCGCGATGAGGCACCCGAGCGTTCCCACTCTGGCGGCCATCCGCCCGGACCTGCCCCCGCTTCTTCTCGAGGCGGTTTCGCGGGCTCTCGAGCCCGATCCCGAACGACGGACCATAGCCGCCGCGGAGCTCGCCGACGTCGTGCGCTCGCAAATGGACATTCAGGGGGGGCCCGGCGAGCTAAGGCGTCTGCTCGAGCTTCGGCGGCCGGCGCTCGAGCGGGCGGTCAAGCCTAGTGCGGATGCCGACGCGCTCCCCCAAACGCGCAACCTTACGCAGCGCTACGAAGAAGCGGCACTGGCGTTCGACGAGCAACCGCCGCTCGACGCCCCGACCTACGAGGCCCACGCCCTGCCGAGCGAGGTGGCAGACGACGCGGCGGACGAGATTCTGGCTCCCGATCGGGTGTCCCCGCTGCCGCCGGAGCTTCTGGGTAATCGGAGCTCGAGCGGGCGCCTCCGCTTGCGAGGCCCCGCCATGGTGCTGGCCGTATTCGTCGGGATGGTTCTGCTTGCGGCCGCGTTCGCGGCTCTCATGCGCTAGCCGGCCCGCCCGGAGGGGGAGCGTGCGTCCGGTGGCCGACGGTTTGCTACACTTGACGAGCTCCGATGGAACTTCTCGCCCCGTCGAACGTCAATGCGAAGGGAGCCCCGCTGTGATCGAGAGCGAGCATTCGCGGCTGTGCGGATGAAGAGCCAAGAGGACGCGGTCCTCCGCATCGTCCGGCTGACTCGCCGCGCGGAGCGCAGAACGCGGCTGTCGCGCTCCCTCGACGCGACCGTTACGGCGCTCGGCTTGGCTTTGTGCCTGTCCGTTATCGACGTGGCGCTGAGGAAGGTCGGCCTTGTCGGCGAGCTCGGCGCGCGGGGCGTCCTGATGGTCTCGTTCGCCGGGGTTCTCTGTGTTGGCGTCGCGGCGTGGGTGTGGCCGCTTCCGGAGTACTCGGGCGCCCGCTCGCTCGATCGCTTCTACGGGCTCCACGACGGGCTCGCGAACGCTCTTGCATTTGCCGCGACGCCCCTTTCCGAACGCACCCCGTTCATGGCGGCCGCGATTGAAGACGCGATTCGTTCGGCTCCCGGCCTACGTCCGCGGGCTGCCATTCCGATCGTCCTGCCCCGTTCGCTCTTGGCGACCGCGGTCTGCGGAGCAGTTCTCGCCGGGGTCATGCTGCTCGAGATCCGGCGGCACGTGCCCGTGGCGCACGCCACGACGCTGGCGCCGATGGATGTCTCGCCCGACGATATCGATGACGTGCGAGACTTTCTCGCACAGCTCGCGTCGCGAAGCTCGAGTGACGAGACCAAGAGCGCGATCGAAGAGCTCAATCGTCTTCTCAGCGACATCGCCAACCGGCGCGTCGATCGAACCGAGGTGTTTCGTCGGATCGAGGCGCTCGAAATGAAGCTTGCAGAGGCCGCGCCGATCCGTCGCGAAGCGCTCGCGCGCGACCTCTCGAGCATGGGCGAAGCGCTGAGCGAGGCCGCGCTATCGCGGTCGATCGGCAAGGCGCTCCGGGACGACGATCTTGGCAAGGCGCGTGACGCGATGCGCGAGCTGGCAAAGAAGGTGCGGGGCGCAAGCGCCCCGGCCGACAAGGCCAAGCTCGACGAGCTGCGCGACGCCCTCAAGAAAGCCTCCGATCTCGCCGCGCAGAACCGCTCGGCGCTCGAGCGGCATCGCCAGCAGCTCGCCGACGAGGTCGATCGTCTCAAGGCGCGTGCGGGCGATAGCGGCGCGGACGAAGACCAAAGCCGCCTCCAGAAGGACCGGCAAGAGCTCGAGCGTCTCGACCGCGATCTCGGCAACCAGAGCCGCGAGGATTCTCAGCTCGAGAGACTCGACCGCGAGCTTGCGCAGGCCGCGGAAGATCTGACCAAAGACCTCGGCATGAGCTCGCGCGACCTCGACGAAGGCGCTGCGGACCTGAACCGCCTGAATGAGCAGCAGCTATCTCAGCAGGAGAAAGAGGAGCTGCGTCAAAGGCTGACGGAGCTGCGCGAGCTCTTGCGCCAACAGGCTGCGGGCGGCAAGGGCCAACTCAGCCGCCTGAAGCGCTTTGGACGGGTGGCTCGAGGCCAAAGTGGAAGCGAGGGCGCCGGTTCCAACGGGGGGTCGGGTGCTCAGCCGGGCGACGGGCAGCCCTCGGGGAGCGAGGGCCAGGAATCGAAAGGCGCCGCGAAGGGCGAGCAAGAGGGCGAGACTTGGATCTTGGGGGCGAACGGCGAAAAAATCCTCATGCTGACCGAGGGGCGAAGCGGCGCAGCAGGCGGCGCCGGACAGGGAGCGCCGCAGCGAGGCTGGGGCGAAGGTCACGATCCTCACGTGCAGGGCGCGCCGACCCACGCAAAGATGTCGACTGAAGACACGCAAGTGCCGGGAACCGAGACGGGGCAGGGAGGCTCGCGAAGCCAGGTCATCCTTGGAGCCTCTGCACGCGGCTTCTCATCGCACAGCTATCGAGAAGTCTTTACCGAGTACCACCAGGTCGCGGAAGAATCGCTCTCGCACGACGACATCCCGGGCGGGTACCGGTTTTACGTAAAGCGATACTTCCAGCTGATTCGGCCCCGCGAGGAGCCCTGACGGGAGATGGTCATGGAAACCGAGCCGATTCGCGAGAAGGTCGCACTCTTTCGCAAGCGCATCGACGAGCTGAGGCAGGGGGTCGCTCGGTCCATCGTCGGCAATCGCGAAGTCGTCGATGGTGTCATCACGTGCATGCTCGCCGGGGGCCATGCCCTTCTCGAAGGCGTTCCGGGTCTCGGTAAGACGATGCTCGTGCGCACCCTTGCGGAGACGCTGACGCTCACGTTTTCTCGGATTCAGTTCACGCCCGATCTCATGCCGGCGGACATTCTGGGAACGACGGTGATCGACGAGGGACAAGGCGGAGCGAAGGCGTTCGAGTTTCGCCGCGGCCCCGTGTTCGCCAACATCGTCCTCGCCGACGAGATCAATCGCGCCACTCCCAAGACCCAGAGCGCGCTGCTCGAGGCCATGCAGGAGCACCGCGTCACGGTCGGCAAGCGCACGCACCTCCTCGACGAGCCGTTCGTGGTCTTGGCCACACAAAATCCGCTCGAGATGGAGGGAACGTATCCACTCCCGGAGGCCCAGCTCGATCGCTTCTTTTTCAAGTTGCAGGTCCCGTTTCCCGATCGCGACGAGCTTCATCGCATTCTCGATCTGACCACCGGCGCACCGGTGGCGAGGCCAGAACCGGTTCTCGGCAAGGACGCGATCGTGGAGATGCAGCTTCTCGTGCGACAGGTGCCCGTGGCGAGGCACGTTCAGGACTACGCCATACGTGTGCTCCAAGCCACGCATCCTCAGGGTCCGGATGCGCCGGACCTGGCCGTTCGCTTCGTGCGCTACGGGAGCTCGCCACGCGGAGCCCAGGCCGTTCTGCTCGCGGCAAAGATCCGGGCGCTCTTCGATGGGCGCTTTGCGGCGAGCGTCGATGACGTTCGCGCGGTGGCGTTGCCTGCCCTGCGTCACCGGATACTGCTGAACTTCGAGGGCGAAGCCGAGGGGGTCAAGACCGATCAGGTCATCGACGCCGTCCTCAAAAAGGTGCCCGAGGCCGCGCCTGGAGCGGAGCCTCGGTCCATCGCCAATTAGTCTCACGCTCGAGCCGCGCGACCGTAGCCCACAGACCCGCATGAGCTTCTCGTTTTCGTGGCGTCGCCAGAAGAACGTCGCTCCGGTCGAGTCCGACCCCTTCGACGACGATTTTCAGCGCAAGCTCGAATCGCTCGCTCTCGTGAGCCGCCGGGTCTTCGCCGGCCGGCTGCGCGCCGAGCGCCGCACCAAGAAAAGCGGCAGCGGCGTCGAGTTTGCCGATTACCGCGACTACCAACACGGCGACGATTTTCGTTCGGTCGACTGGAATGTGTATCAGCGTTTCGGACGTCTTCTGGTGCGTCTCTATGCCGAGGAAGAGGATCTGGCCATCTACTTCGTGCTCGACGCGAGCGCCTCGATGTCGTTCGGCGAGGGCAAGAAGGCCGCGTACGCAAAACGTGTCGTGGCCGCTCTTACCTACGTCGCGCTCGCCAATCTGGACCGGGCGAGCATCGTCACCACCAGCGATCGCGTGACCAAGCGCCTCCCGGAGACGCGCGGTCGTGCGCGTATCTTCAAAGCGTTTCGTTTTCTGCGCGAAGTCGAGTTCTCGGGCAAGACGGACCTCGGCGACGCGATGAAGGCTTTCGTGGCGCAAAACAAGCGCCGCGGGCTCGCCGTCATCGTGAGCGATCTCTACGATCCCAAGGGGTTCGAGCGCGGGATCAACATTCTACGGTACCACAAGTTCGATCCGTTCGTGGTCCATGTCATCGACCCCGCCGAGGCCGTGCCGAAGCTTCACGGAGACGTGCTCGTTCAGGACTGCGAGACGGGCGAGGCGCGCGAGGTCACGGTCACGACGTCCGTTCTGGATCAGTTGTCGCGAGCGCACGCGCGCTATGCGGGCGACATCGAGCGGTTTTGCGCCACTCATCAGGTCTCCTACGTGGCGGCCGACGTAGAACGACCTCTCGAGGAGCTCATCTTGCGGGTCTTTCGCAAGGGAGGGTTTCTGCGGTGATCCTCACCGGCCTGACGCTGGCACAGCTCGGCGTGCTCTTCGGTTGCGCCGGGCTGGGCGTTGTCTCGCTTTATCTTCTCAAGCTGAGAAGGCGGACCGTTTTGGTCCCTTTCTCACCCCTTTGGGATCGCATTTTGCGCGACCGGGACGCGACCGCGCTCTTTTCCAAGCTCAAACGAATACTCTCGCTATTGCTCCAGCTGGCCCTCTTGGCCCTTCTGGTGCTCGCGCTCGGAAATCCTCGGATCGGCGAGCGGCTCCTGGCCGGACGAACCCTCGTGGTCCTCGTCGACGCGAGCGCGTCGATGCAGGCGACCGATGTCCTGCCGAGCCGCTTTTCCGCAGCGAAAGACGAAGTTCGCAAGATGGTGCGGGGCCTCGGAGCGGGCGACCGGATGCTCATCGCGCGGATGGGTGCAGACATCGCCCCCTTGGGGCCGATGACGGGCGATGCCCCGGTACTCGAGCGCGAGCTCGATTCCATCGACGTGACCGACGCTGCCGCCGACTTTCCCAGGGCTCTGCGCTTCGCAAATGATGTCCTTCGAGGGGTGGCGGGTGGCGAAATTGTCGTGGTGTCCGACGGTGCGCTCGGCCCCGCGGTCGACGCGTCGGGCGTCGTGCATTTGGCGCAGGCCACGCTCGCCTTCGTGCCCGTGGGTCACTCGGGACGGAACGTGGGCATCACCCAATTTTCGGTGCGTCGTTACCCCCTCGACAAGAGTCGTTACGAAGTCATGCTCGAGCTCTCCAACACGGGTCCGTCGCCTGAAGAGGTCGAGCTGCAGCTGCTCGGAGACGGAGCCCTTGTCGACCTCACCAAGCTCGCGCTCGGGCCGGGAGAGCGCCTTCCGCGCTTCTATCCTCTTCTTTCGGGCGCGAGCCGCACGCTCGAGGCCAAGATCGCGCGCACCGACGGCACGCACGACGAGCTCCCCGCCGACGATCACGCGTACGCGCTCTTGCCCGAGCGCCATCGCTCGAAAGTGCTCGTGGTCACCGAAGGCAATACGTACTTGGAAGCGGCGCTGCTTCTCGGCGAATACCTCGACGTCACGGACGTGAGCCCCGCGGGCTATGCGCAGGCGATCGCGCAAGGACCGTGGGACGCGGTGGTCTTCGACCGTGTCGCTCCCGCCGAGGCGCCCCGAGTGAGCGCGCTGTATCTGGATCCGGCCGGCCCCGGTTCGCCGGTCTCGGTGGGCAAGGAGCTTTTGGCCCCCACGTTCGACAAGGTCGACCGCGCGCACCCTTCCGTGCGCTACACGGCTCTCGAGGACGTCAACATCTCGGTTGGCCACAGGCTGGTCGCCGAAAGCGGGGATCGAGTCGTCGGTGCGTCGGACGGGGGAGCTGCTCCGATTCTCGTCGCCGGAACGCGCGGCGGCTTCAAGTTCGTCGCGCTGGGGTTTGACGTACGAAAAAGCGACTTGCCCCTTCGTCCGGCGTGGCCCCTTTTCGTCCTCGATTGTCTCGATTGGTTTGCAAACGAAGACTCGCGCTACCTGTCCTCGTATCGCACCGGCGAAATCTGGCGCGTGCCAGTCGAAGGAGCGGCCAAGCAGGCGTCGCTCAAGCTCCCCGACGGCAGCCTCGAGCGGGTTGCGGTCCACGATGGCCACGCCGTCTTGCTTGGCGAGAAGGCCGGCTTCTACGAGCTCACGACGACGTCGGACGCGAAGGGGGCGGCTCCAGCCGAGGCGATCCCGACGTTCGCCGCAAACTTGGTCGACGCAAGCGAGAGCGCGATCGCGCCACGCGACAAACTGGTCGTCGACGGGCGTTCTGCGGGGCAGCTCGTCGGGTTTCACTTGAGCGCACAGCGGGACGCGTGGGCATCGCTCATCTTGGCCGCCGTTCTGTTGACGGCGATCGAGTGGGCTACGTACCACCGGCGAGTCACGGTATGAGGCTCGCCGGCGTCACGCGACAAAGCCGCGCGAATCTGTTCGTCGCCGTCCTGGCCGTTGCCGTCGGCGCGGCCGGATTGTGGGCGTTCATGCGGTACGTCTGGCTTGCCGGTGCCGGATTGGCCTGGGTGCACCGGGGAACCGAATACCGGCTGCTCTCCCCTCGAATGCTCGGGATTGGGCTGCTCGCCCCGTACCTCATTTGGGTCGTGGGGCGCAGCCTGGCGGACCTGCCTCCTGCCCAGCGCGTGGCCTCCGCGATCCTGCGAGTGGCGTTCGTCGCCATCCTGGCCGCGGGTCTCGCCCGACTCGCGCGCACCACGACGAGCCAGAGAGTGTGCACCGTGGTGCTCGTCGATGTGAGCGACAGCATTTCGGATGCCGCGCTCGAGGAGGAACGTGGCGCGGTCACCAGGCTCGTGGCTGCGAAACCACCAGACGATCGGGTCAAGGTGGTGACGTTTGCCGAGCGCCCTCGGGTCGTCGTCGCGGGCGACGACGGCGAGCCTCTCGGCGCTTCGCGAGAGGCGATCGCGCGCCATGGCGAAGGTCACGATTCGGGGACGGACATCGCGGCCGCGCTCCAGCTCTCGTATGGGCTGTTCCCCGAGGGATACTTGCGGCACGTCGTGCTTCTGACGGACGGCGTTCAAACCGACGGCGATCTTCTTGCCGAGGCGAATCGTGCGAAACGCTTCGACGTCCAGATATCGACGCTGCCCCTCCGAGGGGCCGTCCCGGGTGAGGTCGCGGTCCGCGAGCTTCGTCTTCCGGACCATGTCCGTGAGCAGGAAACTTTCGACCTGCACGCCCAGGTTTTTTCGAGCGTAAAGCAAACGGTCAAGCTTTCGCTCAAGCAGGGCGATCTCATCAACGGTCTGGACGGGATCAAGACCGTGCTTCTCGACGCGGGAGACAACGACGTCGTGTTCAAGAGCAGGGCAGCGGTGCCCGGTGACGTCACCTATGCGCTCGACGTCATCGAGTCGGAGCACGATCACTTCGCGGAGAACAACCGCGCCACCGCGGTCGCGGCCGTCGTGGGCATGCCCGTCGTTCTTTACGTGGACGGCGCCCCGGAGCGATCGCCTTACTTGGCGGCGGCTCTCGGCGCGCAGCAGCTCAACGTCGACACGGTCGACCCGCTGCCCGCGAGCCTGCGAGAGGCCGAGAGATACGACTTCATCGTCTTGAGCGACATGCCCGCCGAGCGCGTGTCGCTCGCTCAACAGGAGGTCATCGAAGAGTACGTGCGTGACCTGGGGGGTGGGTTTCTCTTCGCCGGGGGCGAGAACGGTTACGGCCTAGGCGGCTGGCAGCACACGGCCATCGAGCGAATCTTGCCCGTGCGCATGGACGCCGACAAGCGACGCGACGAGCCGGAGGTCGCGATGGCTCTCATCATCGACCGGTCCGGATCGATGACGGGTCTGCCTCTGGAGATGGCGAAGCAAGCCGCCAAAGCGACGGCCGACACCCTTGCTGGCGACGACCTTCTCGAAGTCATCGCCTTCGACTCGTTGCCGACGCGCATCGTTCAGATGACCGCCGCGAGGCACAGCGCGCGGTTTCAGACGGATATCGCACGCATTCAAGCCGGAGGCGGCACGGAGATTTTTCCCGCGCTCGACGCCGCCTACCAGGCGCTCTCGTCGACGCGAGCCAAACGCAAGCACGCCATTTTGCTCACCGACGGACAGGCGCCAAATAACGGGATCCGCGATCTGGTTCAGACGATGGCCGCGGAAGACATCACGGTGACGACGGTGGGTCTGGGCGGTGGCGCCGACGACGGCTTGCTGCGGACGATTGCGGAGGTGGGCGGCGGCAGGTTTTACAAAGTGGCGGACCCCCAGATGCTCCCGCGGATCTTCACTCGCGAGACCGAGATGGTCAGCCGGTCGGCCGCCGTAGAAGAGTATTTCCAGCCCCGCGTGGTGTCCCCGGCCGACTTTCTTCGTGGCATCGACGTCGCGGGCGCTCCCTTTCTGCACGGATACGTGGCGACGAGGATGAAAGCGGCGCCCGCCCAAGAGATTCTCGAAAGCGAGCTAGGCGAGCCGATACTCGTGCGGTGGCACGTCGGCCTCGGCTGGGCCCTGGCCTGGACCAGTGACGTGAAAGGGCTCTGGGCCGTCGAGTGGCTTCGCTGGAGAAACTGGGGCGCCTTCTGGGGGCAGCTCGTGCGCGAGCACATGCGCCTCAAGAAGCACCAGACCTTCGACATGCGGGCCGAGATCGACACCGCCACTGGAAACGTGCGGGCGGTGCTGGATGCCGTAGGTCTGGACGACAGGTTTCAAAACGGGCTCGAGGCATCGCTGACCGTGACGGGACCTGAGCCGGGAGGCACGACGCGCAAGATCCCCATGCCCCAGACGGCGCCTGGACGATACGAGTCGGATTTTCCCCTCGGTCGGTACGGGTCGTTCTTGCTCCACGCGGTGCTCGAGAAGCGTGCGGAGGCGGCTAGCGGGAAGTCGGCGACCGTAGCCGAGAGCTTCGGACACGTGAATAGCCCGTATCCGCGCGAGTACCTCGCCTTGGCTCCGGATGTCGCGACGCTTTCTCAGGTCGCCGCCGCGACCGGCGGGGCCGTCGATCCCGAGCCCGCGGCCGCGTTCGCCCCCGCAGGACAAGTGGTGCGCTATCACGAAGAGCTCTGGCCGCGTCTCGTGGGCGCCGCGATCGCCGTCTTTCTGCTCGACCTTCTCGTGCGACGGGTGCGCCTCTTCGAGCGCAAGCACGCTCTACCAAGGTCGGGCGCGGGACGCGAGCGGCGCGCAGTCTGAAAAGAATGGACTCGTAGCCTGGCACCGTCTGGGGTATTGCCCGAGCACCGCGTTGCCGCCCGACGGCATCCAACGCGAATCGCCCGCCCTTTTGCGAGCTACCGCCGTCATGACGAACGAGCCCCAAGACCTCGAGCCGATTCGCCGCCGGGACGACCTAGTCGCCCCGTTCGCCTCCGCCTGCAAACCGCGCGACGCGTGGAGGATTGGGCCGGAAATGGAGAAGTTTGGGCTCCTCGAAGCGTCGAGGAGCCCGCTTCACTACTCGGGGGACCCTGGCGTCGTGCGCGTGCTCGACGACCTCGCAGAGAAGTTCGGCTGGGAACCCTGGCGAGAGCTTCCGGAGGGCCCCGTCGTGGCTCTCACGCGGCCGTCCGGGGCTTCCGTGACGCTCGAGCCGGGGGGCCAGCTCGAGCTGTCGGGGGCGCAGAGCCTCACCGTCCACGAGGTCTGCGGCGAAGGGCGGGCGCACATGCGCGAGCTCGGGCCGGTGTCTCGGGCTCTCGGGATTCGCTGGCTTGGGGTTGGATTCCATCCGCTTGCCTCGCGCGCCGACTTCGAGTGGGTTCCCAAACAGCGTTACGGGATCATGCGGCAATACTTGCCAACGCGCGGCGCTCACGCCCTCGACATGATGCTTCGCACGTGCACCGTGCAGGTCAATCTCGACTATTTGAGCGAAGCGGACGCGATGCGAAAAATGCGCGTTTCGCTGGCGCTTTCGCCGACGACGACGGCCATGTTCGCCAACAGCCCTTGGCTGGAGGGCAAGCCGCATGGAGGGCTCACGTATCGGGGCCGCGTGTGGCTGGATGTCGACCCGGATCGCTCGGGCCTCGTGCCCGCCCTCTGGAAGCCGACGGCCTCTTTTGACGACTACATCGAGTGGGCGCTCGACGTCCCTATGTTCCTCATCAAGCGCGAAGGGCGCGCGATCGCCAATACGGGCCAAACCTTTCGCAGCTTTGCCAAGAGTGGGTTCGAAGGGCACACGGCGAATGCTGCAGACTGGAAGCTGCACCTCAACACCCTCTTTCCAGAAGTGCGCCTCAAGAACACCATCGAGGTGCGCGGGGCCGACATGCAATCGACCGACATGGCGTGCGCGCTTCCTGCCCTCTGGACCGGTGTGCTTTACGACGAGCAAGCCCTGGGCGAGGCGGAGGCTCTGATCGATGGCTGGACGCACGACGAAGTCGCGGAGCTTCGCACGCGGGTCTGGAGAGACGGGTTGCGATCTCGCTTTCGAGGGCGACCGCTCGCCGACTTTGCGTCGCGCCTGGTCGCCATTGCCGAGGGGGGATTGGAGCGCCGTCGATTCCTCAGCGCATCCGGAAACGACGAGCGCGTGCATCTCGCCCGGCTAAAGCAGCTCGTCGGGGACGCAAAGACGCCCGCCGACGCGCTCCTCGAGGGCATGGATGGGGAGAAAGACCCCGTGGCCGCGATGGTGGAGCGAAGCACCCTGCGTTGGTGAGGCCACTAAATCGCCGTTTTTGCCGCCTCGATGAAGGCTCGAACTCTCGCCATGTCTTTTACTCCCGGCGACGATTCGACTCCGCTTGCCACGTCGACGCACCACGGCCGGACTTCGACGATGGCGCGGGCGACGTTGTCGGGCGTCAGCCCCCCGGCGAGAACGAGCCGGCGGCGCTTGGCCAGGCTCGCCACGAGCGAACCGTCCACCCGATGACCGGAACCGCCGAGCATCCCGGCGACCCTCGCGTCCACCATCACGTACGCGCCCGGCGCCGCCTCGGCGCGCGCGACGTCCTCGGCGCTGCCTACGCGCACGGCTTTGTACGCGTGCGGTAGCATCGCGGCGACCTGGTCTGCGGTCTCATCCCCATGCAGCTGAAGGCATCCGACCCGTGCCTCGCCCAGCAGCCCGCGCATGGTCGAAACCGGCATGTCGGCGACAACGCCAACCAAAAGCGTGCTCGATCCGAGCGCGTCCGCAATCGCGCGCGCTGTCTGCACGTCGACCCTCCGAGGGCTCGAGTCGACGAAGTTCACGCCGATCGCGTCGACGCCCAGCGCGGCGCAGGCGAGCGCTTGCTCGACGGTGGTCACCCCGCAGATCTTGATCCGGATCACACGTCCATCTTGAGCAGCGAGCGCACTTTTGCAATGACCTGCGGGGCTTGAATAGGCTTGGTAATGTAGGCGTTCGCCCCGAGCTGAAGCGCTCGCTCTCTGTCCTCGTCCGAGCCTTCGGTCGTCACCACGATAATCGGCACGTCTTTGTGCGCCGGGTCGCTACGCACGCGCTTGACCAGCTTCAGGCCGTCCATGATGGGCATGTTGATGTCGGTGAGGATGATGTCAAACTTGCCCGACGCGAGCTTTCGAAGGCCATCGACGCCGTCATCCGCCTCCGTGACGTGCAAGTTCTTCACTCGCGAAAGCGCGAGCACGAGAAGCTGTCGCATCATCGGAGAGTCTTCGACAACGAGGCAGGTGTACTGAGGGGTCATCGTGAACGAGTCTCCGCCTTCCGAATCGAAAAAACTACCGCGACGTCCGCCCTACACGGCGCCGCGGCTTACGCGCAGGCCTTTCGGAGCGCGTCGGCAGTCGGCATGGGCGCATCCGCGTACTCCAACAAGTACGCCGAAACGATCGCGCCGCCCGCTTGGGTCTCCAGAAGTTTCAAGAGCTCGCGGTCGACCGCCACGAACCCTTTCTTGTGTCCGAGGAGAGCATAAATGACAATTGCGCCAATCACCCGATTGGAGAACTCCAAGGGAACGCACGCGGCGGGGGCCGCTCCGATGTGCCCCTCCGCGACGTGCGGGACGCCCGTAAGAAACGTCCGCTCGATGGCTGCGGCGACGGTGTCGGCGGGCGCCGCGTGGCGCAGCGCAATCTTGGGCAACGCGGCAAGATCCACGCCGTCCGAAGCGATAGGGACGAGGTGATGCTCGGCGTCGTCGACGAAGTAGATGCCCAGCGAGCGAACCCCGACGAGCTGCATGAGAAGCTCGCGGACGTTTCGGACCACGGCGCGCACCTCGACCGAGGCGTGAAGCTGAGAGCTTGCCACATAGAGGTTTGCGAAGCTCTCGAGCTCTGACTCGACTTCGGCAAACCGGCTGCTGATGTCGGCCTGGTCGTGCACGGCCGACAGCAGGCGTGCTTTCTCGCGCTCGAGCTGCCCGATCTTCCTGAGCAGATCGCGTATGGCGTTGTCGCTCGCAAGCTGCGTCCTGAGCGAAGCGCCCTCTTCCTCCAAGGCTTCGATTTGGGACCGGAGGCGCTTGTTTTCGGCGACGAGCTCGTCGGTCAGCGCAGCCCCGCGCTTGAAGAAGGTTTGCAAGAAGGCGTCGCGCTTCTGCTTGAGGTCGTCCTTCTTGACGGGGGTGGGAGCGTCGCCGCGTCGGTTCACGCGAGCCTTTTTCGCGGCCATCGATCTGAATCGTATCATCTTTTCGGATCGGGTTGGCGCAGCTGGTCGACCCAATTGGAGAGCTCGCCCACGAGCACTCGTGGGGCGCTACGCAGGGCGGCCAGGGTTCGACTCCCCGTGAGCAGCATGGCGGCCGCGAGCTCGGTCTCGATTCTGTCGAGAACCGCCATGGCCCCCTCGCGCCCACCGGAGGTGAGCGCCTTGAGCATCGGGCGGGCAAGGCCTGCCGCCGTGGCTCCAAGGGCGACGGCTCGCGCCACATCCAGGCCGCTTGCGATCCCCCCGGTGGCGATGACGGTCTGAAACCCCATGGGCGACACGAGCGCGACGGAGGCGGCCGTCGGCACACCCCAGTCCCAAAACGCCTCGCCGAGCGACCGAGCAGGCTCGTTGCCCGCGGCAGCGGCGCGCTTCGTTTCGACTCCGACCCAGGACGTGCCTCCGGCTCCCGAGACATCGACGTGCTCGACTCCGACCGACCTCAATCGGGCCGCGGTGGCGGGAGAGAGCCCGCACCCTGTCTCCTTGACGACGATCGGGGTGCCCAGGTCACGCACGAGGCGTGCAATGGTCGCGAGCCCCTCGGAGAAGTCGCGATCTCCGCCCGGTTGGACGAGCTCCATCGCCGGGTTCAGATGAATGCAGAGCGCGTCGGCCCCCACCTTCTCGACGAGACTGCGCAGCTCGGAGACGGTCATCGCGCGCGCCTGAACGACTCCAACGTTCCCGAGCACGAGCGTGGTCGGCGCCTGCGATCGCACGGCGTAGGTCGCGTCGCTGTCGGGCCTGATATGCATGGCCCGCTGGCTTCCAAGGCCAAAACCGAGCCCTCGCTCCTCGGCGATCCCCGCGAGCTCTTGATTGACCCGCTGGGCCTGCGGCGTGCCCCCCGTCATCGCTGCGATCACGATCGGAGCTCGGAGGCGCTTTCCCAGCACCACGACCGAGGCGTCGATATCCGAGACCTTGCAGTCCGGAAGGGCGTTGTGGACGAGGCGAACGCACTCGAGCAGCGTGGATACGCCGCGAAAGCCGACGTCTTCTTTGGCGCAAATCGTCAGATGATCGGATTTGCGTTCACCGATCCCGCTCATGAGCCCTTCGAGCGTAACGGAAGGGGAGCGAGCGCGCACCGTTCATTCGCGCCGAGAACGGCGAGGAGCGCTCTTCAACGAAACTTGAAAGTGCGCGTAGATACGCGCAAATCGGTCGTAGGCGCCGTTGACGATTGCAGCCCCGGACCCTACGCTGCGCAGCGCGCGAATGACGCGAGCCGGAATTGAGTCCACCCGCCCCGGGATGCGCGATCCGCTGTTGATCGGCTCCACGAAGGCGCCGGCGGGGCGCGACCCCTTTGCCAATTTCGTGACCCGTGTGCGCGCCCAGGTCGAGGGGCGCCTGGCGAGCTGGCTCGACGCGCGAGTCGCCGACGCGACACAAAGAGGAGCCGACGTCGGTGCGGTGGCCGATGCGTTGCGGCAGCTCACGATGCGTGGCGGCAAGCGAATGCGCCCGGTGCTTCTGGCTGCGAGCTACGAAGGGTGCGCCGGCGACGGCGGTAGCGAGAGCGTCGTGCAGGCGGGTGTCGCCCTCGAGCTCTTTCAAGCGTATCTCCTCACGCACGACGACTGGATGGACGGCGACGATTTGCGTCGGGGTGGGCCGAGCGTTCCGGCGATGATGCACGCGCGCTTCGGTTCGGAGCACGCGGATGAAATGAGCGTCCTTGCCGGGGATCTCGCCGCCGCTTGGTCCAAGCGCGCTCTCTTCGAGCTGACGTTGCCGCCCATGACGATTCTGCGGGCTGCCGAGGAGCTCGCTCGGGTCGAGGAAGAGGTCGTTCAGGGACAGGTCCTCGACGTGGCGGGCTTGTCCCGGAGCGCGGCCGCGGTCGAGGCCGTACATTCACTCAAGACGGCCAGCTACTCGGTGCGCGGCCCGGTCGTCATGGGCGCGCACCTCGCGGGCGCGAGCGACAGCCAGGTGGCGTCTCTTGTGGCTTTCTCCGAGCCCCTCGGCGTCGCGTTCCAATTGCGCGACGATTTGCTCGGCGTTTTTGGCGACACCGCCGCTACGGGTAAAGCCTGCGGAGGTGATCTACGCAGAGGAAAATACAGCGCGGTCGTCGTCGCGACGGATCGTGCAAGCGGTCCGGTCGGGCGCGTCTTCGGTCGCGTGGACGCGAGCGACGCCGACGTTCGGTCGGCGATTGAAAGTCTCGAGGCGAGCGGTGCGCGCGCACGCGTCGAGGCTCGAATCCGTGAGCTTGCGCTCCTTTCGCGCGCCGCGCTCGAGCAAGCAACCTTGACGACCGAGGGCCGGGCCTTGCTCGCGTCGGCCGCCGAGGCCCTCACGCAAAGGCCAAGCTAATGACCGCGGTGGGCTACGCGGGAGGCAAGGCCATCGTGCTCGGCGAGCACTCGGTCGTATACGGGGGGCCTGCGATTGCGGTGGGCATCGATCGCGGCGCCCGCGCGTGCGCGACGGCGATCGAGAGCGGTCCCAGTCGACTTTTCATCCGCGGCTGGGGTCTCGCCGTACACGAGAGCCAGGACGACAACGATCTGGGCCGCGCCTTTGGCGCCCTGCTTGCCACCGCGCGCGGCCACGTCAGAGCGCACGGTCACTTCGAGGTCGAAGTCGAAGCCAATCTCCCCCCCGGAGGCGGTCTCGGTTGCTCAGCCGCCATCGGAGTCGCCATCGCTCGTGCGCTCGACCCTCGAGCGACCGAGAGCGAGGTGCTCGATCGGGCCATGGCGTGGGAGCAAGTCTTTCACGGCAATCCGAGCGGCGTCGATGCAGCGGTGTCGGCGCGGGGGGGCTGCTTCGTGTTCCGAAAAGGGGCTGCGCTCGAGCCGGTGCACCTTCGCGGTCCGATTTACCTGTGCATCGGCAACACCGGCGCGACATCGAGCACCAAAGTGATGGTGGACGCGGTCGCTCGGCTGCGAGCGCGCAAACCCGAGCTCGTCGACCAGACCTTCGAGGCGATACGGGTGCTCGTGAGCAACGCGAGGCTCGCCATCGAAGCCGGGGACCGCGTAGCGCTCGGGCGCCTGATGGACCTCAATCAAATGCTCCTGAGCGGCCTCTTCGTGTCGACCGCGGAGATCGAGCGGATGTGCGCCGTGGCTCGCGAAGCCGGTGCGCTCGGCGCGAAATTGACGGGCGCGGGGGGCGGCGGCAGCGTCATCGCGCTCGCGGCCGCGCAGAGCGCGGGTGACGCCATCCTTGCGGCTTGGAAGGCCGACGGATTCTCGGGCTTTCTCACGTTGGTGACGCCCGAGGCTCGACCTCGCGAGATCGAGAATGGTCCGGTTCTGTGAGTGAAGCGGTCGCCGTCGCTCACCCGAACGTGGCGCTCTCCAAGTACTGGGGCAAGCGTCCGGGAGGCGGAAACTTTCCCGCCGTGCCGAGCCTTTCGGTGACGCTGGCGGGCCTGGCAACGCGTACGCACGTGACATTCGACAGCGCGCTGGACCGAGACCGCGTCGTTCTCGACGGCGAGCCTGCCGACGAGCGCACCTTGGCGCGCGTCGGCGAGCTACTCAATCGCGTGCGCACGGCGGCGAGCGACAGCCGTCGCGCCGAAGTGGTCTCGCGAAACGATTTTCCCACCGCCAGCGGGCTTGCATCGAGCGCTTCCGGGTTTGCTGCGCTCGCTCTGGCGGCCTCGAGCGCGGCCGGCCTCGATTGGGATCGCGCGCGCGTCAGCGATTTGGCGCGTCGCAGCTCTGCGAGCGCGGCAAGGAGCCTGTTTGGAGGCTTCGTCGAGCTCGCTGCGGGCGCGGCCGACGGAGATGAAGCGGCCATCCTGCCGGCTGAGCCCCTGGCGCCGGCGGAGCATCTGCCGCTGGTCGTGCTCGTTTGCGTGACCGCCGAGGGCCCCAAGGCCGTCAGCTCGAGCGAAGGGATGCGAATCACCATGGCGCGCAGTCCTTATGCGGCGAGCTGGCTCGAAAAAGCCCCGCAGATGCATCTGCGCCTGCGTCAGGCGCTGCTCGCGCGCGACTTCGCGGGCATGGGAGAGCTCGCCGAAGCCAGCTCTCTCGCCATGCACGGGAGCGCGATCGCCGCAGGGGTCACGTACTGGGTCGGCGCGACGATCGACGCGTTGGCCCAGGTTCGCAGCTTGCGGTCGGCCGGCACGCTTGCGTTCGCGACCGTGGATGCCGGTCCGCACGTGAAGGTGCTCGTGCAGCCCGGTGACGCCCCTCGAGCCCGCGCGACCATGGAGCGCGTTGCGGGCATCAAGCGCATCATCGAGGCGCGTCCTGGGGCGGGCGCGCGGTGCGAGCCCGAGGCGGCAAAGGGCCGATGAAGGCCCGAGCGCCCGGCAAGCTCGTGCTGACCGGCGCCTATGCGGTTCTCGAGGGAGCGCCCGCCATCGTCGCGGCGGTAGACCGCCACGCCGTCGCGGATGCATCGCGCGTCTCGGAGCATCCTGCCGCCGAAGTGCGCGCCGCGCTCGAACCGGGCGAGCCGGTGCCGCACGCGGACGCGAGCGAGCTGCAGGACAGCGCAGGGCGCAAGCTCGGCCTTGGGTCGAGCGCGGCTGTCCTCGTGGCGTCGCTCGCGGCTCGCGCCCTCGCGCGAGGTGAAAATCTGCGCGATGGCGGCGTGCGGGCCAGCCTCTTTGCAGCCGCGCGCGCCGCTCACGCGCTCGCGCAGCACGGAGGCAGCGGAGTGGACGTCGCCGCCAGTGTCTACGGCGGGGTCCTCCGCTATGCCGTCGCGGGCGGCGAGCCGCAGATTCGCGCTGCGACGCTACCCCCGGGGCTCGTCTTCCAAGTGTATTTCGGAGGCTCGAGCGCGCGCACGAGCGATTTGCGTGAACGCGTGGCGCGCGCAGGCGTCGAGCGCCCGGGTGAGGTATCGCCCGTGGCCCGTGCGATGGCCGAAACCGCAACCCGAGCTGCCGATGCGTTCGAGGCCGGAGACACCGCGGGGTTCGTGTCGCTGGCGCGCGCGTACGGATCCTTGCTCGGGTCGCTCGGGCGAGCGGCCCGCGCCCCCATCATGCTTCCGGCTCACGCAGAGCTCGCCTTCGATGCCGAACGTGAGGACGCCGCGTTCTTGCCCTCCGGAGCCGGCGGCGGAGACGTTGCGGTTTGGCTTGGCTCGGCTGCCCCCTCGCACGCGTTTGCTGCGCGGGCTCTGGTCTTGGGCCTGCTGCCCCTCGCTCTTTCGGTCGACGCAGGCGGAGTAAGCCCCCATTCGGCTCGTTCTTGAGGCAAGAAATCGATGGCGCACACGTCCCGGCTTCCTGGTTTTTACAAGGTCACCGTCGAGCAGCGGCGGGCGCTCGTCGGAGAAGCGACCGGCGCAGACCCGAACGACATCGGGATCGCGCTCGATGCCGGGGGGCTCGACGCCGAGACCGCCGACAAGTTCGTAGAGAACGTTCTCGGTGTCTATGCGCTCCCCTATGCCGTGACGCTCAACGTTCGCGTCAACGGACGCGACCACGTCGTTCCCATGGTCATCGAGGAGCCGAGTGTGGTCGCGGCCGCTTCCAACGCGGCAAAGCTCGTCCGGCTTGGCGGGGGCTTCACGGCCGAGGCCGATCCGCCGCTCATGATCGCTCAGGTTCAGCTGCGCGACGTTCGCGATGCGGCCGAGTCTGCCGCGCGCTTGCGTGCGGCCAGCGCCGAGATCGTGGCCCTCGCGAACGCCGCCGTCGGGGGTCTGGTGGCTCGGGGCGGGGGAGCCCGCGACATCGAAGCTCGTGAGCTCGCCGACGACATGATCGTCCTTCATGTCATCGTGGACTGCCGCGATGCCATGGGGGCCAACCTCGTCAACACGATTGCTGAGGCCGTAGCCGATCGCGCCGCGGCCATCGCCGGCGCGCGAGTCGGCCTTCGCATCTTGACCAACCTCTGCGACAAGCGGTGCGTGCGCGTCGGATGCCGACTGCCGGTCGACAGGCTCGCCACGGGCGAGATGTCCGGGATTGAGGTCGCCGAGGGCATCGTCAATGCATCGCGCTTTGCCGAGCTCGACCCGTATCGGGCGGCGACGCACAACAAGGGCATCATGAACGGCATCGACGCCGTCGCGATTGCCACGGGCAACGACTGGCGGGCCGTGGAGGCGGGGGCGCACGCCTACGCCGCAAGAAACGGCCGGTACGCGCCGCTCGCCGTATGGCGCCGAGACGGCGACCACCTCGACGGGCGCCTCGAGCTGCCTCTCGCGCTCGGAACGGTGGGTGGGACGTTGCGCGTGCATCCGGCGGCGCGGCTGTCGCTGCGCGTTCTGGGGGTGACCGATGCCCAAGAGCTGGCCGGCATCGCGGCGGCCGTCGGCCTGGCGTCGAACTTCGCGGCCGTTCGTGCGCTGGCGACCGACGGCATTCAACGAGGACACATGGGTCTGCATGCGCGCTCGGTGGCTCTCGCGGCGGGCGCCGTGGGTCCCGCGGTCGAGAAAGTTGCCGCCATGATCGTCGAGGCGCGAAACATCACCCTGGACGCGGCGCGCAAGGCCATGCATCTGCTCGCGGCCGAGGGGGAAGATAGCGGCGACACCGTCGAATGACGGGCGGCCAAGGCCGGCTCGAAGGGGCGCGATTCGAGAGCGTGACCGAGCGGCATATATGTCGTAGCTTCCCCGTGTGCAGGGAGACGGTCGGGATCCAGACCCGTCGGCGTCCGTGAGCGGGCTCCTACCCGTGGATCCGCACCAGGACGTGACCGGAGCGCTCCACGACGTCTCCAACGCGCTCACGGTCTTGCTCGGTTGGATCGCGGAGGCTCGCTCGGGTCGCTCCGCCCCGGAGCAGCTCGATCGGGCGCTCGCGATTGTGGAGCATTGCGCGCGCGGTGCGCGCGATACCGCGCGACGGGCCATCGGAGCTCAAGGCCCCATCGACGAGCACGAAGAAGCGCTCGACGCCATCGTCGAAGCCGCCGTCGAAGCCCTCTCGGTCGAAGCGCAGCGCGCGGGGATCGTGCTCGCCGTGACGTCGCGCAATCCGATGGTCAGGCTGCCGCTTGCCGCGGACGCTTCGCAGGTGCTCACCAATGTGCTGCTCAACGCTCTCGGGTGGGGCCCTCGGGGCAGTCGGGTCGTCGTCGAGTGCACGGCCGAGGGTGGGATGACGGCGATTGCGGTTCGTGACGAAGGGCCCGGCGTGCCCGAGTCGGATGCGGAGAGCGTCTTCGCGGGGTCCACGCGTCGCCAGGGAGGCGCTGGCGTCGGCCTGAAGCACGCACGCGCCGTGGCTCGCGCCGCGGGAGGCGATCTCGAGCTCGCAGCCCCGGTGCCCGGCAGTGGCGCGACCTTTCGGATTCGCTGGCCGCGGGCGAAGCCGCCTGCCGCCCCGCTTTCGGCCCCTCGCGCTGCTGTGCTCGCCGGCACGCGGGTCTTGGTCGTCGAAGACGATGCCGACGTGGCTACGCTTCTCGAGTCGGCGCTCGGCGCCCGCGGCGCGGTGGTCGTCGTTGCTCGCAACGTCGACGAGCTCGAGGCGCGCGCCGGCGACGATCACGACGCGGCGCTCATCGATCTCTCGCCCATCGCCGATGACGTCAAAGGCGCTCTCGCGACGTTGCAACGCGGCTCGCCCGACGCCGTGCTCGTTCTCATCAGCGGGAGCGCTATTGGCGTGCCCGAGGGTATCGACATGGAGCACATCCGCTGGGTGCGAAAGCCATTCGAAATCGCCGAAATCGTGGCAGCGCTGTTGGGCGCGCGCCCCGAAGGTCTATCCGGGAGCTCGACGCCGCGCGGAGGCTGAGGGCCCTTCTTTCCCCCTTATGTTTCCTGACGCGACATGCGCCATCCCGGGCGCCAAATCGCCGACCCGAGCCGAAGAAAACGCGGGAACCGCAGCCCTGCCGCCTCCGGACGCGCCCATGATGGCGCACGTGCGCGACATTAACGGCCGGTAGTCCCGACCGCAAATCCAATCGAAGTCGCGAGTATTGTTTCGGGACTGTGACGTTCATGCTCCAAGTCGCTACGGCGTGTGGGTCTGTGCACTAGCTGTGGATAACCTGCACAAACGTACTTGATTGACTGGGGATTGAAGCGAGCCGTTCAATAGTGTCACCGTGACTCTTTGCGCCAACCCGACGATGGTGCAGTCCCTGCCCCCGGGCGAGGCCACGGTGACCGCCATAAGGCCCGCGGCGGAGTCGACCGGACCCTCGGCGTTCGGGCGCGATCCGCAGCGAGGCGAAGACCGAGCGGCGACAGTCATCGGATTTCGTCGCGCGCTGACCGTTGGCTTCGGTGTGTGGGCGTCTTTTTTCGGAATCGACTGCGTCGCAGTGCGCTACTTGCACGCGGGCACTCTGCTGCACTTCCTTGCCCTTCGCCTGCTGTTGGCGGCAGTCGTCGGCGGGGTGCTCGTTCGCATGTACCGGAGCCCGGCGCCCTCGGAGCGGACTTTCAAGATCGCCGACGCCCTCACCTATGGGACCACCGCGGTCGCGATGGCTCTCATGTGCCTCGAGTTTCGCGGCATCGCCAGCCCGTACGTTTCCGGCTTCTGTCTCGTTCTGTTCTCTCGAACGGTGGCCGCGCATGATCCATGGCGACGCGGTCTGGTGATGAATGGACTGCCCGTGGCCTTGTTTTTCGTCGTCCTGCTCGGCGCGGCATTCTTCTCGCCGCACATCGCGGCCCAGCTGCACGACCCGGCCGCGGTCGCGACGCTTTTGCTCGGCGTGGGGTACGTGTTCGGCACCTACCTTTTCCTCGTGGTCAATGGGCACATCGTTTGGTCGCTTCGTCGGCAGGTTTTCGAAGCCCGCAGTCTCGGTCGCTACCGGCTCAAGCGTCGGCTCGCCTCGGGAGGCATGGGCGATGTGTGGGTTGCGTACCACCCCGGCCTCAAACGCGACGTGGCCGTAAAGATCCTCAAGCCCGAGGAGCAAGCCCGATCGGCGAGCGCGTTACCGAGGTTCGAGCGCGAGGTGCGAGCGACCGCCGATCTCAAACACCCAAACACGGTGCGGGTCTTCGACTATGGAATCACCGAGGACGGCCTTCGTTACTACGTGATGGAACTTCTGGAGGGCGAGACCCTCTCGCGGCACGTGGCTCACTTCGGACCTCTCTCGCCGGCGCGCGCCGTGCACGTCGTCGGGCAAGCGGCGCGAGCGCTGGGCGAGGCGCACGAGCACGGCATTGTGCATCGCGACGTCAAGCCAGAAAACATTTTCTTGACGTCGATGGGCGGCGAGCACGACTTCGTCAAGGTCATCGATTTTGGCATCGCGAAAGATCAAAGCGCCGACGCCACGGTGACTGGCACCGGATGGGTGCTCGGCACCCCCTCGTACCTTTCGCCGGAAGTCGCCATGGGGAGGCCCGCAGACGCGCGATCGGACGTCTATGCTCTGGGCGCCGTGCTCTACTTCTTGCTTTGCGGCCGCCCGCCCTTCGAAGACGAAAACGTCGCAGCTCTCGTTTTTGCGCACATTCACGAACGGCCCGTCGCGCCGTCGCGCAAGCTCGGACGCCAGCTGCCCACGGACGTCGAAGCCACGGTCATGCGGGCGCTCGAGAAGGACCCCGACGCCCGTTTCAGCACGGCGATGGAGCTCGCGCTCGCTCTCGCGTCATGTGCGCTCGCTGGCAAATGGACCTACGGCGACGCGGCGCTCGTGGCGAGAAACAGCAGTCGCCCGCCGCCCGCGAGCGGAATCGACAGCCTGCCGAGTCTACGCCCCCCTCGCGTCCCCAATATCCGCCTCGACGGAGCCACGAAGGACTCCTCCGAAAACGTGCAGCCCGGGTCGCTGCCCGCGCACTAGGCGATCGAGCCCGTCGCTGGCTTTCTGACGTCGAGAAAGAGGCACCGTCCCGTCGTGTCGCGAGTGATCCCGACCCGCTCCGGCGCCGGGGAAAGCCGGTGCCCGAGGCGCAGCATCGACTCGTCGGTTCGGTAGAGCAGCGTCCAACCCAGCACGTACTCCATCATCCACGTACTGTCCGGCGTCTCGACGAGATTGCCCATCAGCATGCGGCCGCTCGGACGCAACTTTCCGTAAAGGGTCCTCGTGAGCCTCAAGGCCACGAGCTCCGGGAGATAGTCGTAGAGGCCCGCGGAATAAACGAGGTCCAGATCGCGGAGCGCGTCGCACACCTCGTGGTCGTCCGGCGTGAGCGGCTTGAGGAGCTGGCGCACCGAAAAGTGCAAGCACTGCACGGTAACCGGCAACATGCCGTGGTGACGCTCGAGCAAGATGCGCGTCAAATGCCGGTGCGCCGATTCGTGCGCCGATGGATCCTGATCGAGCAAGATCAGATGTACGGGGCGACCGAGCATGGGCGTCTCTTCGAGCCACCGACGCAGCTCGATCGCAGGCCCCGCGGCGAGGGCAAGAATGCGAATAGGCGCGTCTCCGGGAGCTTCGCTCGCACCGCGCACCGCGCTGCGCATCACGGCCTCGCGCGCGACGACCGTGCGAACGAGCCCATAGTTTTGACCGATGGAGTGAAGAAAGCGGGCGAAGAGGCCGTCCCCGGTCGGCTCCGGGGCAAAGCAGAGCTCCATCATGCGGTAGTCGCCCGCGTACCCCAACGGCTTCTCGTACGCGCGCCGCTGGAGCGCACACGCCATCAGTACGGGCATCAGCACCGCTGATGCGTAGCCTCGCCCCAACTGTACCGCGCGAGGGTCGAGCGCTCGGCTAGCTTCGTGAAGCTCCGCGACGGCGCCGTAGAACACGGTTCCCCAGCGCGCTCGGAGCTCCTCGAAAAGCTGCGTCTCCTCGTCCCGGCGCTGAAGTGGATCTTGGGTCTCCGAAAGCTCGAGCTCGTCGACTTCGTGGCGGACATCGTCGAGCAGTTGCCGCAGATCGCCCACCCTGGCGCGCCACTCCGCCGGCAATCGCTCCTTTTGCTCGGCCAGGATCGCCATCCGCCCTTCGAGCGTGGCCCCGAGGCGAAGCCGCCGGAGATCCACGATGCCGGAGGTGAAGCGCGCGCCCATGCGGTCTTCGCTGCCGTGGACGACGACCGCCTCGCCCGACCATATCGCTCGATCTCCGAGCAGAAGCTCGAACGACTCGAGCACGGTCCCCGGAGCCCACACGAGCCCGGAAAGCGACTGGGCCGCGAAGCCCGTGGTGCTCAAGTCGAGCACCGGCAGCGGGCCGATGAATGCGCCGTCGCACTGAAAGCGACACCCGAGGTCGGCCGGCAGGTCGGCGGCGTTCAGACGCGCGGGCCTGAAGTGCGCGCTGACTCCGTTCGACCCGAGGAGATCCGGATGACTGCGCGGCGGCGAGGACGCCGGCGGGGGTCTGGAGGATATTCGGTGCGTCCCCGAAATGGGCGGGGGCGGGCTCGAAGACCTTCGGGAAGGAAGTCCGGTACTCATGTCGCACAATCCATGCGGACCACACTCATATCGGATTAAGGCCCACGTGGATCAACTCATATTCGAATGTGCGAATCCGTCACAATTCGGAAACCATACTGGTGCTTGCCCGCAATCGTTCGTGACGGAAACGCCCCTCGAGGGAGTCTTCCCAGGCCGTCTTCCATGAAGTCGGGCGCCAGTCAGATCTGATTCACGATCGGCTGGTGGATCGCCCGAAAGGCCGGATGAGCCTCGCTCCGCGCGCCATGCTCCTCGAGAGCGGGACAAGCGACGGTGCGGTAGAGCTCCTCGTGCGCTTCTCTGAGAAAGCGAAGCGCGCAGGCCACCGCGATGTCGGCGTGCGTAAGGTGGTTGCCGAGCCACCAAAGAGTCGGCCGCTCACTGCGGTCGCTCTCGAGCGCGGCGAGAGTCTCGCGGATCTGCTTGCGGCACCGCTCGCTCCACGACTCGCTTCGAAGCGGCCTTGGGCGAAGGACCTCCTCGTAGAGCAGGCTGACGCACTTGTCGGCCAACCCGGTCGCCAGCGAGACGACGCGCAGGCCGTCGCGCCGACGGGCCCCGCCTCGAGGTAAGAGAGCGCGGCTCTCACCGACGAAGTCGTCGAGGCCATCGAGAATGGCGCCGCTCTCAATCAAGACCTCGCCGTCGTCGAGCACGAGGACCGGGACGCGTCGGAGCGGGTTGAAGCGGGCGATGTCCTCGGCATTTCCCCAGACCGACCACCGGCGATGCTCGAACGGCAGACCGTAAAGTGTCATCGCTATACCGACTCGCCGCACGAATGGAGAATCGTACTGCCCTATCAGAATCATGACGTCGTTATAGCCCGCTCTATGCGGGGCTCACGCGGGGTGCGGCGGCGTTTCAGATCTTTGCGCGGCGCAGACGTAGGGCGTTGGTGATGACCGACGCCGAGCTGATGCTCATCGCTGCTGCAGCGAGAACGGGGCTGAGAAGCAGGCCGAACATCGGGTAAAGGGCGCCGGCTGCGATGGGGACACCGGCCCCGTTGTAGACGAACGCGAACGCCAGGTTCTGCCGGATATTGGTCATCGCGGCGCGCGACAGTCGGCGCGCGCGAACGATGCCGACCAAGTCGCCTTTGACGAGCGTCACTCCGGCGCTCTCCATGGCGATGTCCGCGCCGGTGCCCATCGCGATGCCGACGTCCGCCTGCGTGAGCGCGGGCGCGTCGTTGATCCCGTCTCCTGCCATCGCGACCACGTGCCCGCCCTTTTGCAAGCGCGTGACGGCTTCGGCCTTCTGGTCGGGCAGCACCTGGGCGATGACTTCGTCGATCGCGAGCTTGCGCGCCACCGCTTCCGCGGTCGTGCGGCTGTCGCCCGTGAGCATCACGATGTGCACGCCCTCGGCACGAAGCGCGCGCAGAGCGTCGGCTGTGGTCGCCTTGATGGCGTCCGCGACGCCGAGCAGGCCGATGGCCCGGTCGCCGACGGCCAGAAACATGACCGTCTGCCCCTCGGCTCGGAGCGCCTCGGCGCGCTCGGCCAGTGGCGACGTATCGACCCCGAGCCCGTCCATGAGAGCCCGATTGCCGAGCGCGGCCTTCTGGCCCCCGATTTGCCCGGTGATGCCCTTGCCGACGACGGCCTCGAATCGATCGACGTCCGCGAGAGCGATGGCGCGCTCTTGCGCGCGCTGTACGATCGCGACGCCCAGAGGGTGCTCGCTGGCGCGCTCGAGGCTCGCGCCCAACCGCAGGACTTCGGCCTCATCGTGGCCGGAGAGCGCCACGATGCCCTGAAGGGTTGGCTTGCCCTCCGTCAGGGTGCCCGTCTTGTCGACCACCAGCGTGTCGACTTTGCCCAGGGTCTCGATCGATTGCGCATTCTTGAACAGAACGCCGATGCTCGCGCCCTTTCCCATGGCGACCATGATCGACATGGGCGTGGCGAGCCCGAGCGCGCACGGACAGGCGATGATGAGCACGGCGATCGCGTTGACGAGCGCGTGAGCCATCTTCGGCTCGGGACCGGCGAGCGCCCAGATCACGAACGTCGCCACGGAGGCGAGCAAGACGGCGGGCACGAAATAGCCGGCCACCTTGTCGGCGAGCTTCTGAATGGGCGCTCGGCTGCGTTGGGCTTGGGCCACCATCGCGACGATGCGTGAGAGCAACGTCTGCGCGCCGACGGCCTCCGCGCGCATGACCAGGCTCCCGGTTCCGTTGATGCTGGCTCCGACGACCCGGTCCCCCGGCTTCTTGTCGACGGGGCCCGGCTCTCCCGTCAGCATCGATTCGTCGACGTGGCTGCGGCCATCGACGACGACGCCGTCGACGGGCACCTTTTCGCCTGGGACGATCCGGAGCTTGTCGCCGACTTGCACCGAGCCGAGCGCGACGTCTTGCTCCGAACCGTCGGGCAGAAGGCGCCGTGCGGTCTTCGGGGCGAGGCCGAGTAGCTTCTTCAAGGCGAGGCTGGTCTGCCCCCGCGCTCTCAGCTCGAGCACCTGACCGAACAGGACGAGCGTGACGATGACCGCTGCGGTCTCGAAGTAAAGCGCCACTTCGCCCGAAGGGCCGCGAAACGAGGGAGGGAACGCGGCCGGCAGGAGCGCCGCGACGACGCTGTAGCCGTATGCGACGCTCACCCCGATGCCGATGAGCGTGAACATGTTGAGGTTCCGATTCTTCAGCGACACCGCCGCTCGCGCGTAAAAAGGCCACGCCGACCAGAGGCACACGGGCGTCGCCAGCGCGAGCTCGAGCCAGCCGCGCGCCCGCATCGAAAGGGCGCGCCCGAGCGGGTCGCCCGGCAGCAGATCGCTCATGGCGACCGCAAAGAGCGGAAGCGTGACGACCAAGGCGAACCAGAATCGCCGCGACATGTCGCGAAGCTCGGGGTGATCCTCCGGCTCGGCGCTCACCGCGCGGGGCTCGAGCGCCATCCCGCAGATGGGGCAAGCGCCCGGGGCGCGGGTGACGATCTGCGGGTGCATGGGGCATGTCCAGGCCGCGTCCGCCCCGGCGAGGCTCGGCGCGGTTGCTGGCGATGGCGCAGCCGGCTCGAGCGGCTGGGAAGGCGCGGTCGGCTCGGGGGTTGCGACGCGCAGGTAACGCTGCGGATCGCGCCCGAACCGGTCGAGGCAACCCTTGCCGCAGAAGAAATGTCGGCGACCTTCGTGCTCGAGGCTCGGCGCCGTCGCGGGGTCGACGAGCATCCCGCAGACGGGGTCCTTGGTCATCCCGACACCTTTCGAGCCGTTGTCCCTTCGGGGTGCCGATACCAGCCGGGGTCCTCGTAGCTCGTGATGCCCTCGCGGACCTTCATCAGCGTAAACATACCCCCCATCTCGATGTCGCCGAACGGGCCTTTGCCCGTCATCATCGGGAGTGTGTTTCCGGGTCGTCCCATCTCCATCATCCCGCCCATGCCGGCGCTACCCATCGTCATGTAGCCGGGCAAAACCGTGCGGATCTTCGCGTCGTCGGCTTCGGGCCGCACACCAATCATGTTCGGCAAGTCGTGGCTCATCGCGTTCATGGTGTGGTGGGATTTGTGGCAATGAAGAGGCCAGTCGCCCGGGTTGTCGGCGACGAACTCCAAGTCCCGAGTCGCGCCCACGGGGACGTCGACCGTGTTCTCGTGAAAGCGCGCGCTCGGCGGGATGGGCCCCGCGTCGTTGCCCGTGACCTGAAAGCGGTGCCCGTGGATGTGCATCGGGTGGCTGTCCATGCTCAGGTTCGCGAAGCGCAGGCGCACGCGGTCGCCTTTCTTGACGATGAGCGGCGCCGTCCCCGGCCACGCGCGCCCGTTGAACGTGAATGTATTGAAGTCGAGCATCACCATCGGGTTGGGCCGCGAGGTGCCCGGAGCGATGGCCCACTCGGCGAGGAAAATCGCGAAATCGCGGTTCACCCTTTCGGCCACTCTCGGGTGGACGATGAAAAAACCCATCATCCCGAGCGCCATCTGCGTCATCTCGTCGGAGTGCGGGTGATACATCAGCGTCCCGTGCTGCTTGAGCGTGAACTCGTAGACGTAGGTCTCTCCCGGAAGAATGTGGGGTTGCACGAGCCCCGCGACGCCGTCCATGCCGTTGGGCAAGATGACGCCGTGCCAGTGCATGCTCGTGCGCTCCGGCAGGCCGTTGGTGACGAAGAGACGCACGCGGTCGCCTTCGACGGCCTCGATCGTCGGCCCCGGCGTCTGTCCGTTGTATCCCCAACAATCGACCACCATACCGGGCGCAAACTCGCGCTTTACCGGCTCGGCGACGAGTCGATATTCCTTGACCCCGCCGTTCATGGTGAACGGCAGAGTCGAGCCGTTCGGGGTGACGACGGGCGTGTACGGACCTGCCGGTGGCGAGGCCGGCGTCGGTGAGAGCGCCGGCGGCAGGGCGGCGGCGGAGCGCGCGCGAAGGGCGATGCCGCTGGCAAGAAGGCTCGCGCCCGAGAGAATGTGGCGACGTGTCATCATGACGGGGCTCCGGATGGCAAGGGTGGCCTGGAGATGGGAGTCGCCACGGGCACGACTCCGCCGCTCGCGCGCTCGAGCTCGGCACGCGCAACCCAGTAGTCGCGCAGCGCCTCGATGAGCTCGCGGTAGGCATGCACCTCGCTCTGCTTTGCCTGAAGAAGCTGGTAGCCGCCGAGGAGCATGGCATCGAATTGTTGTTGCGCGAGGGCCACGACCCGTTGGCGCAAGGGAACGACGACGTTCGCGTAGCGATCGACCACTGCTCGATGGGCGATGACCCGGCTTGCCGCCAATCGAACCTCCGAGCGTACGTCGACGGCGAGCGCCGCCTCCCGGGCGAGCGCCGAGCGAAGGCGCGCTTCGAGCCGCGCGATGACGGCCTGCCTCTGGTCGAAAATGGGCAGCTCGAGGCTCACGCTCGGTCCGGCAACCGTGTACCCCTCGGGAGAGCGCTCGAGGGCGGCGCCTGCCGACGCGGCCCCTAGAAAGCGGAAGTTTTTCGCCATGGTGAGCGCGCGAGAAGCGGCTCGCGCTTCTTCTCGTGCGGCGGCAAGGTCGAGCCGTCGGTTTACGGCCATCGACTCGAGATGCTCGAGATCGACCTCGACGGCGGGCAGCTCGGGCAGCGGCACGCGGACTCTGTATTCGGAGGCGGGGCCCCAGAGGCCGAGAAGGCGAGTGAGGTTCTCGCGCGCGGTCACGACGTCGGCATCGCTGCGCACGACATCGGTCCGCACCTGTTCGTCGAGCGCCTCCTGATTGGCGAGATCGAGGTCGCTGATGTTGCCGGCCTCGTGCTGTCTTCGAGACAGGTCGGCGGCGGCGTCCTCCGCGTCGAGCACGGTCCTGTGCATGGTCGCAACCTGCGCCGCGCCCGCCAGGGCGTAGAAAGCCGACTCGACGTCGAATGCCATGCGCAGCACGGCGTTGCCGACGCGCATCGTCGCAGCGCGAAGCTCGGCCTCGGCGACTCTCTTTCGCGCCGCGAGGGCAAAGACGCTCAAGAAGTCTTGCGAGACCGAGATGCCCATGCCCGTGCTCACCGCTCCAGCCACGGGGAAGGCCACGGCGGCGGAAAAGACGGGATTCTGGAGCAGCCCCGCTTGAACGAGATCGGCCTGGGCGACGCTGAGGTCTTCGTAGGTCGCTTGCAGCGTCTTGTTGCTCAGGAGCGCAACCTGGACGGCGGTTTCGACCGTGAGCTCGCGCGACAGAAGATCGCGGAGCGTTTTGGCGACCGCCGCGTCGTCGGCGCCCGCTTGGTCCCACACGACCTTCCGACCCGTACGGGCCTCGACGAGGGCGGCCGCGTCGCGGAAGGCCTGCTTGGGCGAGGTGGAGGCGCAGCCCGCCCCCACCGACAAGAGGGCGATCGCCAACCCGAACCCCGGGTGCCCGGGTTTCATCGCGCCCCGTGTCCCTTGGCCCCGAAGACATCGAGCAGCTCGGCGATGACCCTGTCGCGCTCACGAGGCTCGTCGGCTCGAACGGCCGCGGTCACGCAGTGACGAAGGTGACGGTCGAGAAGCAAAGCCTCGACCTTCGAGAGGGCGGCGTGAATCGCTTTCGTCTGCCGGAGCACGTCGACGCAGTATTCGTCGGCTTCGACCATCTGCAGCACGCCCCGGAGATGCCCTTGTACGCTTCGCAAACGCACGAGGATCTTGTCTCGGGCAGGAGCGCCGTTGGGGCTGCGGCGGGAGGGCATGCTGGATTGTACACCCCCCCCATGGGGGAGGGGAGTGTCGAGCTCAGGTTGTGACGCGTCGCCCCCTGCGTGTCAAGCGTTCGGCGCGAGGACGAGGGCGCGGACGCGGATGTGCCGTCTGAGGTTCACTCCGCGCGCAACGTGACTCTGCGACCGCGACGCGCCGGGGAAGGCGTACCGCGCGCGGGGTCACGTTGCGCGGGCGTGGTTCAAGCCGTATGGCGCGCGGTTCAAAGGGCATAGGACGCGCGCTTACGCGAGTCTGGCCGCGGTCCAAGCGGAGCGTCGCGCGGTCCAGCGAGTCCCGGGCGCGGTCCAAGCGGAGCGTCGCGCGGTCCAGCGAGGCTTGCCCGCCGTCCAAGCGAGTCCTGGGCGCGGTCCAACGAGTCTCGCGTGCGGTCCAGCGAGCCCCGGGCGTGGTCCGACGAGTCCCCGGCGCGGCTCCTCGAGCGCCGCGGTCGGTCCGTCGAGCACCGCGCGGCGAGCACGCTCGCGCACGCCAGGTTCAATGGGTACGACGCGCCCTCCAGCGAGCCCCTCGCGGTGTGCCGCGAGGTCAGTCGTCAGCTCGCCCACATTGTCCGACCTAAATGGGATCCACGATGCGATTTCTTTCGCGAAAATGCCGACGAGCAGTCCGTTAAGGAAAGGAGCAACACGGATGCGCGCGAGGCCAAGCAATGGTGCGTGGCCGCGCTCGCGAAAGTGTTCTCGTTCGAGGAGACAGTCATCATGAGCCGAATCACCAAAGTCACCGTATCCGAGAGTGTTCGCGGTCTCATCGCGGGCACGCAAAAACACCCACCGAGCGGGCCATTGACGCTCGGCGGGCAACCGTTCACCGCGCAATCGCTCGTCCAAGTCCTACAAGACATGGGAAGCGCGCTTTCCGCGGTGGACACGGCAAAGGCAAGCTGGAAGGACGCGCTGAAGAACCTGGACGACGTCAAAGCGAAGGTAGATCCCACCCTCGGGGCCTACCGGAGCTGGGTCCTCGCCACGTACGGAAACGCGCCTGCCACGCTGGCGGACTTCGGCCTCACGCCTCCCAAGGCGCGAACGCCGATGACCGTCGAACAAAAGGCCGCCGCGGGTGCCAAGCGCGAGGCAACTCGCGCCGCGAGACACACCCTGGGGCCGAAGCAAAAGAAGCTGATCAAAGGGACCGTGGCCGCGACCCCGCCGACCGTCGGCGCGGCGCAAGCCCCGGCCCCCGCGAGCGCTTCGACAGCTTCGCCCGCGGCGCCCGCCAAGCCCATCGGCTAGCGGGATAGAGCACGAAAAACCAGGACGGAAGGCGCTCTCGAGCACGCGTCGGGACCGCCTTCCGTCCGAACCCAAGACCGGCGAAGTAGACTCTGCGGACGAGACGGGCGAAAAGACGCCTCATGAAATCCGGCACGTCTCTCGCTGCGATGGTTCTCGCAGCTGCCTTCGCGAGCGCCTGCCGCAGCACGCGCGAGGTGGCGGAGCCCGCACCCGGCGCAACCGGCGGGTCCGCCAGTGCCCCCGCCGCACGGTCCGCGCCGTCCGCTTCAACCGAGCCGAAGGGGCCTCCGCCCGACCCGAGACTCGACGCCGTCGTCCACGCGCAGATCGAGCCGGAGGCCACGCGCTGCTACGAGAAGGGTCTGAAGACCGTTCCCCAGCAAGCGGGCAACGTGGTCCTCGTCGTCAAGATCAAGCCCAGCGGCAAGGTCGACACCGTCTCGGCGGGAGCCGACGGAGCGCTCTCCGTCGACACGGTGGATTGTATCCAGTGGGTCGCCAAACGAGCCGAGTTCGATCCGACGCCAGGCGACGCAGGGACAATCGTCCGCATCCCCTTGACGTTTCCTCACTAGACGAGATTGCAATTGACGCGAGCGTTGCGGGCGAGGTTAGCTGACGGGCGATGACGCGCGTCGCAATGCTCGCCGTGTTGGCTGCCGCCTCGCCTTTCGGGTGCGGCAACAAAGACGACATTCCAACCCCGCCCGTGCACATCGGGCTTGGCGGTTCGACCGGAACGGCAAGTGGGGCAACGGGCGGCAGTGGGACTCAGGCGGGCGCGGGTGCGGTCTCGGGCTCTAGCGGCTCGGTCGCTGGCAGCTCGGGTTCTGGCGGCTCCGGTTCCAGCGGGTCAGTCGCGAGTGGCTCGGAGGATGGCGGCGGTTCCGGTTCTAGCGGCTCGGTCGCGAGTGGCTCGGATGACGGCGGCTAACCGGAGAAAGATCCGTCCTTGCGGTCCTCCGGAACGACCTGCTCGCACATTCGAACCTGGCAAACGCCTTATCGTATTTTGATATCGGCCATTTGCGCAAGGCCGAGGTACACTCCTACGCAGCCCTCGGGGTGTGGCCGGGATGGGCCCGCGAGAGGGTTGGTTCCGCCGTGTGGATGACAAGAAGGGTGTTGGCAAATGACTTCATACATTGACCAAGCGGCAGTGAACGCGGTTTCCCGCAGCGCGGGAGCTCGCAAGGTCGTCCTCCGCACGCTGGTGGCGGGCGCTCTCGTGCTGGCCGGCTGCGGAGGTAACAGCGGGGGCGGGGGCCTGATGGGCCTGGGGGGCAACGGGTCCGGCAGTGGTGGGTCGACAAGTGGCGCCACGGGAGCCACCAGCGGCACATCGGGCACCGGGACCGGGGGCACCGGAACGAGCACGGTCGGCTCGGGCAGCACGGGCGGCGCGGGGGCGAGCAGCGGCACGATTGTCGGCGCGTCCGCGAGCGTATGCATGGCGTATTGCTCGTCGATCACGGCCACCTGCACGGGCGAAGCGTCACAATACAAAGACCAGGCCGACTGCATGGAGGCTTGCTCGCTACTGCCCGCGGGCAGCCTCGGCGATACGACCGACAGCATTGGCTGCCGAGCGGCAAGCGTCGACATGGCTGAAGAAGCCGGCGCGAACAACTACTCGAGTTGCCTGCACGGGGGCCCCGACACGCTCGGCTCTTGCGGCGACGAGCACACGACGTTCTGTACGCTTGCGCTCAGCTATTGCACGGCGGCAAACGGCTACACGGGCCCGGCCGTCTATCCGGACGCTGCGACTTGCTCGAGCATCACCAGCCAGCTGGTGGAGAACACGCCAACGGCCGTGAGCACCACGCCCAACATGTATACCGCGGGCAATTACAGCGCGATGGGCGTCTCCAAGGCCGACACGTTCGAGTGCCGCCTTTACCAGCTTGTCGACCTGGCGATGGATGGGGCGGATGCAGCCACGCGCGCGGCAAACGCGGCGATGTACTGCCCGAGCGTCATGAACGTCAGCCCCAACTGCGGCCCGGGCGTCAACCTCGACGCGGGCGCCATGGGCGCGGGCGATGCGGGCGCTGGAGCCGTCGGCAGCGACGCCGGCACGATCGCGTCGGGCCCGTTCAACGAGACGGGCTGCACCGCGGGAGCTGCCGGCTGCTATCCGTTCGTCTCGCGACGCATGATCCTTCGCGACGAGGGGGATCCGCACCTGCACCTCATCGACCTGGGCACTCCGTCCAACGACTGGTCGACCGCCACCGATGGCCCCTGGGCACGAACCGCGCAGCTCGTCGGGATCCCGACGGGGTACACGACTCCCCAGGTCCTCGGCGGCCGCAACGACGGCTACGAGTACTACGACCTGGCGACCGGCAAGATCAGCCACGTGGTCAACACCTTCGCGAACAGCATGTCGCCGTATCGGATGAGAAACGGCAACACGCTCCTTACCCTCACCGGCGGCACGCTCACCATTCTCGATTCCACCGACAAGAAGCTCACCTCCGTCACCTATCCTGGCCACGGCTACGTGCGCTTGGGGCGGCCCGCGCCGGCGCGGGCGGGCATCTTCAGCGGACAGACGTTCCTCGTTCCGTCGGACACGACGCTCTTCGAGGGAGACTTGAATGGCAACATCGTCAAGTCGATCACCAACGGCGCAAGCGGGTGGGGTCACATCTGGCTGCCGCTCGTGCGCAAAGATGGGGCGGTTCTCCTCGGAACGGCGTTCGGATCGTCGGTCGACGTCATCGACTGGTCGACGGCGACGCCCACGGTGACGTCTAGGTATGGCAGCAAAACGGGGACGTATGCGACCGCTGCGACGGGGGAGGCCAACCCGCTGTGCTGGTCGAACCCGCAGCAGACGACTTGCCCGGCCCTGACAGCCAACGCGGTCGCCCCGAACTTCTTCTCGGAGTTCGAAATCCTACCGAACGGAAACATCCTCACCCCCAACTGGCAAGGACACGGCGGCGGCAACGGAGGCCACGGCATCCAGGTGCTCGAGTTCAACCCGGCCGGCCAGGTCGTCTGGTACTACAAGCAGGATCCGGCGGTGTTCTCGTCGATCCAGGGAGTGCTCTTGCTCGACGGGCTCGACCCGACCAAGCTCAACGTCCAGGACACCGACGACGGCACCTGGCAAGCGGTGCAGTAGCTCGAGGGTTAGTGCGTTACTGCGAGGGGCAGGCCATCGTCGCGGCTGCCCCTGTCAGCTTCTTCATCGTGAGCGTTCGAAGCCCGGCGTGAGCCATGATGGGGGTGCCGCGGTAGCCCGTGAGCTCCAGGGTTTGGCCCTCATCGCCCACGCAATAGTCGCTTTGAAACACGGTGTGGCTCCCCTCGTAGAGGTTCGCGCTGCCCGCAATCGAGTACGTCCAGATGAGGCCGTCCTGCAGGGTCCAGGTTCCGTTGCCGCCGACGGCGCTGTTGTTGGCCGTCGGGCTTTCGGTGAAGTCGAACTCGCAGCTGCAGTCCTCGCCGACCGGTGTACACGCGAAGTTGTAGTACTGCGGGCTCTCCGCCGTGAAGAAGACCGTGAGCGAGCTGGCCAGCGCGTCGCATGTCATGTTCGCGCCGTTGACCCCGAGGCACGAGCGCGCGAGGTAAAGCTCGTTTTGCGACATCGCGGTCAGTGTGTAGGCGTACGTGTGGTCCGGATTGAAGCACACCGTCCCCGAGTTGACGGCGTCGACGTTGATGGTGGTCGCGCCCGCGTAGATCGAGTTGGGGCCGATGGTCACCCCCGTGGAGGGAGCCGGCGTCGCGTTTGCGATCGTGCCGTCCGGGTTGACTACGATGCTCCAGCACCAGTCGCCGCTTCCGCTGGCCGGTGATGGGACGCCGTACTCGGGCGGGACCGTGGACACCGACGGCTTGTTGTATGCCGAGAAGTTGCAAGCCTGGGTGACGGTCCAAGCCCCGGTAGGATCGCCGCCGCAGTCGCTCAGAACGGGACAAGAGCCGCCGGCTCCCTTCCCACTGCAACCGCCCGCGAGGATGACAAAAAGCGCCAGAGGGGCACCATGGCGGTTCCGAGTCTTCATGCGGCGGCCCATGATCAAGCTCGTTGTCACTTACATTTTCTGAAGGAGCATCGTTCGCAGCCCCAGCAGGTCCGACAAGCTTTCGCCGCGGGCGCCGCTCAGCTCGAGGCTCGCGTTCTGCTGACAGTACGTCGCCTGGACGGTCTGCGCCGGGGTCCCGAGCTTGGAGACTTGGCCGTTATACGTGAAAGAGGAGTTCTGCTCGAAAATCGTCGCGCCTGCCGCAGACCAGGTGCCTTCGTCGACGACCTGGAGCTCGTAGTAATAGGTGCAGTCGCACCCCCCGTCGGACGGCGAGGTCACGCACTGGATGTTGTTGAACGTCGCCGGGGGCTGAGGGGTGCCGTTTCCCGCGGCGTAAAACTTCGTCAACCCCGCGGTGAGGTCGGCGCACGAGGGGTCGCCCCCGTTGGCCGTCAGGCAAATGGGAGCAAAGTGGGTCGTGTTGTTCGCTCCCGGATAGTTCGTGGAAAAGACGTAGATGGCCGTATAGTCGTTGACGGCGGGGGTTGTGGCCGTTGCGGCGGTCTTGGTGAACGAGACCGTGCTGCCCGGCTGTAGCAGCGGCGCGTCGTGCCATAGAGACACGTTATTGACCGTGCCCATGTTGTAGTCGAGCGAGAGGCACCAGTCGCCGCTCGTGGTCGGCACGAGCTGCGTGGGCTGGGGCTGCGGCGGCGCCAGCGTCGGAGGGAGCGGTGGGGTGCCCATGTAATCGTTCACGTCGGTGGGCTGGTCCGGTCGAACAGGTTGATACTGGCAGGCCTCGACGATCTTCCAGTTGCCGGTCGGGTCGCCGCCGCAGTCGCCGAGAACCGTGCACTGCCCCTCGGCTCCTTTGCCGCCGCAGCCGGATGTATAGACGGCGCCGAGAGCCACGGTCGCCAAGACCGAGGAAAGGGCTCTTTTCATGGTCGGAATCAAAAGAACATCCACCATGACGCTTCGCCTCGCCGGTTGGTTGCGTTGACTCCGTCTCCGAAGGTCTGCGTCATGGTCTGGCAAGAGAGCGCCATCTGAAAGGCCGGCGTGATGTCCCACCAGACGGTCGCGTCCCAGTAGCGCCCCTTGTTCCAGACGTAGGTTTGCCCCAGCGACGGCGTGACGGCGACCGCGTTGTCCGAGTAGTTCTGTGAATACGTCCCCGAGATCCAGAACATGGTCCCGTGCCGGAACGGCAAGTGGTAGTTGGCCCCCACCATGAAGGCCTGCCAGTCGATCGTGTGAAGCGCCCCGTTGGCGTCGTAGGTCGCAATGCCGTTGTCGATGTTCGGCGTATACGTCGGCGCCGGCAGCGTGTTGTGCGGGTTGGGAAGAGACGGGAAGAGAACGCCGCCCGTGAGGTTCAGGTAAAGATCGGCGATGCCGGTGCCCCATGAAAACTCGCCGACCAAAGACAGCGCATTGCTTAGATCGGTCCCGTGGGCCGGAATGATCGGGATAAAGACGTCGGCAGCGGCGCCCCCGGCGTACACCACGTGGAGGTCTCCCGGCACGGTCGAGAAGTCGCCGACGGCGAGGCGACGGCCCACCGCGGAGATGCCGATCGCCATGGGCGCTGCGGACGCTCGACGTGGCCCCTGCGCGGACGCGCCCTGCCAGCCCGGCAGCGAAAGCCGTATCCCCGCTTGCAGGTCGGGTAGCGCCGAATCCCGATCCGCGGGGCGCACCCCCGCGACCGCCAGCTCGAGCTGCGCCGAGCTGCCGCCAAACGTCTTCGAGAGGCGAAGCTGCGGGTTTCGGTGAAATACTTCGCCCATGACCCCGAGGAAGGCGGGCGTGCTCGGGAAAAAGCCTTGGCCGCCCCAGCCGAACAAGTCGTTGGTCTGGCCGACCAGCACGTCGACGATGGGGGTCTGGAGCTTCATATAGAATTGGCGCAGGCGGATGATGCTCGCGTCGTAGTACTGGTCCTGCGTCGCCGCAGTGGACGGAAGTCCGAAGAAGTCCGCCTCCATGAGCGCCGAGGCCTTCATCCCCTCGAAGGTCGGCGCGGCGGCTTTGAGCCCGATGCGCGAGTCGCGGACGCTGCCCTGAAAGCGCGGATTGTCGCCCGCAATCGTGTTCGGCCTGGAGACCGTGCTGTTGGTCACCGAGTCGGTGAAGCTCTGGGTCGTGTCGTACATGGCGTCGGCCTCGGCCCAACCGAAAAAGGCGAGCTTCCAGCCTGCCTCGCCCGACAGCAGCGTGACCGATGGAGCACTCTCCGGCCCGAGACCCTCATCGCCTCCTCCCCTCGGCACGCTCGCGGGCTCGCCGGCAGGGGCGCCCGCAGGTTCGCTCGAAGGGGGGCTCGCCGGAGCGGCAGTTGGCGGATCGGCGGCGCGCGCGAAGGACGAGACGGCCGCGATCCATCCCGCGACCGCGATCGCGAGCGTACAGCGCACTTGGCGGGCGAGTAGTGAGCTCATGCGCTACCGGCTATCGCACGAGTCGTCGTTACGTAAAATGGCTTTCTAAGCGCGAGAGAGCCCTAGTGACGCGCGCTCGTCGCCGCGGCAAGGTGCAGGTTTCCGCTCACGCTGCTCACGGGGTTCGCGCGCAGCGAATCCCGATGTCGCCCGGACCGTCGCTCTGTGAGTCCGGATCCATGGAGTTACGCTGCCATGTCTCCAGATAGTTTGCGAAGCCATTGAGCGGGCCGCCCCGATACACCCGCTCGTTGACTGCGGGCTGCGTCAGCACAGCGCAGTCGCTGCACGGGTCTACGTACGCAAGAGCAAACCAATCCAAGACCCACTCGTAGACCTCGCCCTCGATGTCGAGCTGGCCCCATAGGCCCGCACCCTCCGCAGCGGTGCCCACCGACGCGTAGTTCACGACGCCCGTGCAGTTACGGTCCGCGTTGGGAAAGAGGCACCCGTAGATGGCGTATTTGCTGGCGGTTCCCGGATCGGTCGAGCCCCAGGGGTATTCGCGTTGCTCCTGCCCCCCGGCAGCGGCGTAGCCCCATTCGGCTTCGCTCGGCAAGAAGGCTTGGTCCCAGATGCAGAACGCCTGCGCCTCGACCCAGTTGACGCAATTGATCGGCAGGTTCTCCTGCGTCCCGGGAGCGGACGTCCACGTCGCGTCGCCTTCGCAAGAGAGGTTTTCATCCGTCGGCGCGACGGCGGCGTTGTCCGATGTCTGCCAACCGGCCTCGTAGCCGCTGGCGCCCGGCGGCGCGGCGACGTCGACCAGACCCCGGCCGGCGTTTAGGTGCACGTGTTTGCCGGAGCCGGCGGGAGGCGTAAAACCCGCGTTCCAAGCGTCCACGAATTGACGAAACCGGCCGACGGTCACCAGGTACTTGTCGAGCCGGAATCCGCTCACCGTGGCGGGGTCGGCCTCCCCGGTCGGTCCGGTTCCGTCGTTCGAGAAGGTGCGGTAAAACGTTCCGCCGGTCACCGGCAGGCTGGTGCAACAGCTCTCGGTGCCGCGCCCGCCAGGGCCGCAGTTGGTCATGCCCGGGCCCCCGGGCGCGCAGCTCGGCGGGCCAGGCGCCGCTTGGCCGCCGCGGCTCTCGGGAACATCGAGGCCCGAGCGCGCGCCGCATGCGGCGGCGACGAGGGCGAGGCCCGCAGAGCCGACGGAGAGCGATGTCGCTCGCAACGGGAGGCAGTGTATGCGAGATCGACCGCCACGACGCGCGCGCCGCGAGTACCTAGCTCTGCGCGGGAACTTTCTTTCCTTCGCGGCGGGCCTCCGAGAGACCAATCGCGATGGCTTGCTTGCGACTCGTGACTTTCTTGCCCGAGCCTCCGGAGCGGAGCGTGCCCTGCTTTCGCTCGTGCATCGCCTTCTCGACTTTGGCGCTCGCCCCCTTGCTGTACTTGCGTCCGTTTGCCTTCTTCGTCGGCATTGTGACCTCCTTGCGTATGGCCAATAGTGACAACCGTTTTGCCCCAGACATGCAGCCTTGCCTCGTTGTCCGAGCGTGCGTGCGCGCGGCTTTCGGGCGGCGCAGACCGAGGAGCTAGTAGCGGAGACCCGTAGTAGCGGAGACCCCTAGTAGCGGAGACCGCCGGTAAGCCAGAGCACGACGACGAGGAGCAGCAGAAGCCCCGCCGGCGACCAGCCGACGTATCCGTAACGCGAGTGAGCCCACCCGCCGCCGCCGAGAGCCAGCACCAAAAGCACGATGAGGATGATGAACAGCATGGCAGCCATAAGTGCATGCCCTGGGCCAGCCGCTCGGGCCCCGAGCGAGGGCAGGGGTGCAACCCGACCTTGACGACCCGCAAGCCCCCGTATACACGGACCGTCCCCCTCGCGAAGGTGGCGGAATTGGCAGACGCACTAGCTTGAGGTGCTAGCGCCGTAACTGGCGTAGGGGTTCAAGTCCCCTCCTTCGCACTTGCTGAACGACGGCCTGCGTGGCGGGCCGCTTCGGGGCCTGCCCGAGGCTCGCCACCACAAGTTGAGCGACTAGGCCCCGGCGGTCGCCGTCTGAACGACGATGCGCTGCACCGCTCGAACCGCGTCGCCCACGCCCGCGACGCGGTCGCCGAGCGCACCGAGATAGAGCATGCCATCGCGGGTGGCGACCGCTCGCGCGGTTACGTCCGAGGCCCCGCCCATCGAAGAAACGCTCGAGGGACTTGCCCGCCGCCACGCGACGTCGATCGCTGCGGTCGCGAGGCCGCCTAGATCGCCGGCTGGGCCCATGCCCGCCAGGATGCGGCCGTCGTCGTCGACGAGAACCAGAGCGCGGACTCCGCTTCGGTCGGCTACGGTCTCGACCAGATATTGAAGCGCTTCAGTGCGGCTTTCACTTCGTTTGGTGCGTCGTTCCATGGTCGCCCGAAGGTGTCACGACCTGTGCGACGTGGCCCACTTTTAGGCCTCCCCGCGTCCCCGCGACGGCGAGTCAGTCGGCCAGGCTTCCCTTGGTCGACGGTACTCCCACGGCCCGCGGCTCGATTCGCACCGCGTCGCGAAGGGCGCGCGCCAACGCCTTGAAGCTTATCTCGACGATGTGGTGCAGGATCTCGCCCCGATGAAGCACGACGTGCAAGTTGCACTGCGCTCCGCGCGCAAACGCGTCGAAAAAGACGGGAGCAAGCTCGACGTCCCACGTGCCGAGCTTGGAGCCGCGCGGAAGGGGCACTTCCCAAATGAAGTGCGTGCGCCCCGAGAGATCGAGCGCGCACGTGGCCCGCGCTTCATCCATCGGCAACGTGGCCGACCCGTAGCGGACGAGGCCGACCTTGTCTCCCGTGGCTTTGGCGACCGCCTGGCCGATGACGAGGCCCAAGTCCTCGGTCGTGTGATGCCCATCGATCTCGACATCGCCCGTCGCGCGAACACGAAGGTCGATGAGCCCGTGACGAGCGATCTGCTCGATCATGTGCGTCAGAAAGGGCAGCGGCGTCTCGACGTCGCTCCGCCCCGTGCCGTCGAGATCGAGCGTGACTTCGACGTGGGTCTCGGTCGTCTTGCGTGACACTGTGGCCGAGCGGGTCATCGGCCCGCCAATATGGCCTGCCGCCCACCCCCAGGTCCACGCCTCACCGAGACCTGCTCAAATGAGCAATATTATCTCGAGGGCCGCCGGGCGCCGTTGACGAGGGCGTAACCTGTGGAGTAAGCCCCTGGGCGGCTGAAACGTGTGGTGTTTTTGCAACGAGTCGATGTAGCTTGGTTGGCCGGCCTCCTTGCCCTCACAGGCGCGGAGGCCAACTGCGTGTCGAGGGGGACCGAGACCCCACATGCAAACCCGCTGCGACAAAGTCAGTCCGAATACGACCTTGCTCGCGATTACTTTTACCACGGCCAGCCACGGCTGGCCCTCGACCACTGCCGCAAGGCCATTGAGTTCGACGATCAGAACGCCAAGGCGCAGTACTTCGCTTCCACGATTCACCTCTTTTTTTGCTCCGGCAAGCTGGAGCTTCGAGACCGCGACTGCCGGTTGGCCGACGCGGAGAAGTACGTCCGCGCGGCTCTTCGGGCCGACGGAAACTTTCGCGAAGCAAAAAATGCTCTAGGACAGATTTTGATCCTTGAGGCGAGGTACCCCGAAGCGATCACCGTGCTGGCACCACTGACCAAAGACCCAGCGTTCGAATCGAGCTACCTCGCATGGGGGAACCTCGGGTGGGCGCAAGTGCTTGCCGGGCACGTCGACGAAGGAATCGAATCGTTGAAGAACTCAATCACGGAACCGAGATTCTGCGTGGGTCACTACCGATTGGGAGTTGCTTACGAGAAAAAGGGCGATCTGGCCGCGGCCGAGCGCAGTCTCACCGATGCGCTCTCGGTCGACGTGGCCGACTGCAAGAACCTCCAAGACGCTTGGGCGGCTCGGGCCCGCGTGCGGACCAGTGAAGGCAAAATCGCCGACGCGTGCTCCGATCTGCAAGCCTGCCGCGATCTTTCCGCGGAGACCTCCGCGGGCAAGACGTGCGTGACGGCGATGGCCCAGGGGTGCCCGTGACCACGACACGGCCTGGCGCCGCGTCGAGCGCGGGAGTCGTCACGCTCCTCGGGACGGTCGAGGGTGCGGATCCGGCGAGCCTGGGCCCCCGCGAATGGGACGGTCCCTCTCCGGCCGAGACTCTGGGCCAGTATCTCAAGCGCCATCGCGAGCTTCGAGGCATCAACGCGGCCGAGCTCTCGCGCACGACGCGCATCTCGTCAGGATCGATCGAGGCCATCGAATGCGATCGATTCGACGAGCTTCCCGGCGAAGTCTTCGTGCGCGGCTTTCTCAAGGCGTACGCCCAAGCCATCGGCCTTCTCCCCGCCGAGGTTCTCGCCCGATATACGTCGAGCCGGCGCGTGGTGTTCGTCACTCCGCTTCCGATGCAAACGCCGCTGCAGGCCGCCCGTGACGAGCACGGTCGCCGCTTCGGCGTCGCCATCGCGTTCGTGCTCCTTCTCATCCTTCTGTCGCTGGCCTTGTCGATTGCGCTCAGGCCTCGCGGGCGCGACATGCCATCCGTGCTGTCACAGACCTCCTCAAGCGGCGCGCCGAACCTTACGATAGGGGTGTGACGCTTCTCGAGAGCGACGCGCTCGTCGTCCGTACGGTCGACGTCGGGGAGAGCGACGTCGTGGCCACGGTCGTGACCGAGCGGTTCGGAAAGCTCGGCGTCGTCGTACGAGGCGCGCGCAAGGGCTCGCGTCGCATCGGCGGAGCGCTCGAGCCCGTACACACGGTCAACGTGTGCATCGACGACAAGGGCAAAGAGCTCTCGACCCTCAAGGAATCTCGAATCGTGCGCCTTCGCCAGAAGGTCGTACAAGACCTCGACGCGCTCGAGGCCGCCGGGGTCGCTCTACGCTGGGCCCGGCATCTTTTCCCGCTTCGAACGCCCGAGCCCGAAGGTTGGCGCGTGCTCATCGATCTCCTCGACCGCCTGGACGCTCCTGGGCCCCCGCCGCCGATCGCGCGGACCGAGCTCGCGCGGGCAGGTCTCGCCTTGCTAGCGGCCGTCGGCTGGGGGCTCGAGCTCGGTGGCTGCGTGGTCTGCGGACGCATTTGCCCTGACGACAAGGCGGCATTCGTCGACCCCGAGCGAGGGGGTCTCGTCTGCACGCGTTGCGGGGGTGCGCGCGGCGTTCTCACCCCTCCCGAGCGTCGGGCGGCTCTTGCGCTGGCCGCGGGCGGCACGGGCGGCGTCGACGACGGGGCCGCGGCCGCTGTACTAAACCTCGTCGATCTCGCCATGGCCGCGCACGCGGGCTTCGAGCGATGACCGCGACTTTGCAAAGACGCCCATGAAAAAGGACCCTCGCCTCAAACCGCTCGCGATTCGTTCACCTCGGGGCGGCCGTATGACGGAGATCGACTGGGCGGACGGACACAAAGGCGTCTATCCGCACCAGATACTGCGGGGCTATTGCCCTTGCGCCGGATGCCAGGGGCACACGGGCACGATCGAGCTGCTCGAGACGACAGACGATCAGCGAGAGCTCGACGATATCGCGCCCGTCGGGGGATATGCGCTTTGCCTGACCTGGTTCGACGGCCACTCGAGCGGCATCTACTCGTTCAAGTATCTTCGAGCCCTCTGTCAGTGCGACGCATGTCGGCCGCCCGAGCACGGCACGATGCCGCGGCTCTAGCGCATGGTCGACGCCCAGCAAGAGGGATTGCGAGAGCGTCGCGGGCTGCTCGCCAGCGCGGGCGTCGTGGGAGCGGGCACGCTCGTCTCGCGGCTCTTGGGGCTCGGTCGCGACATGGTCCTCGCGGCCATCTTCGACCGCGACGCGACCGATGCGTGGTGGGTGGCGTTCACGATCCCGAACTCACTTCGCCAGCTTCTCGGCGAGGGGGCCGTGTCGAGCGCGGTCGTGCCGATTCTCTCGGAGAAGCTCGCTCGGGAGGGCGATGGGCCTGCCCAAAATTTTTTTGCGCGAGTCCGCGGGGTGTCGCTGCTGGCTCTCGCCGTGACAAGTGTGCTCGGGGTCGCCTTTGCAAGGCCGCTCACGCAGCTCTTCGCCGGCGGCTATCGCGACAGGCCCGGCGAGCTCGAACGCACGGTCACGCTGACGCGGTGGGTGTTTCCCTACCTTTTCTTCGTGGGCTCCGCCGCGCTCGGAATGGCCGCGCTCAACGCAAAAAGGAGGTTCGCCGTCGCCGCCTTTGCTCCAGCCTTGCTCAACGTGGCGCTCATGGCAGCGGCGCTCGCGCTTCCGGCCCTGCTCCTCGCGAGCGGGTACGACGCCGCGCTGGCCCTGCCCATCGGGGCGCTCGCAGGGGGGCTTTTGCAGGTAGGCGTCCAGTGGCCGGCGCTGCGCGCGATAGGCTTCGCGTCGTGGCCGCGCTTCGCAATGGACCCCGACGTGCGCAGGGTCTTTCGACGGATGGCGCCGCTGACCTTGGGCATCGGAATCTATTCGATCGACCTCGTCATCTCGCGACGATTCCTGTCGGGTCTCGGGACAGGGGCTCAGAGCTACTTCTCGTGGGCCATGCGCATCTGCGATTTCCCCCAAGGCATCTTCGTGATGGCGCTCTCGACAGCGGCGTTGCCGTCCCTGTCGACGCTCGCCGCCCGCGGCGCGACGCGGGAGGTGGCGGCGACCTGGGCTCACGGGATGAATCTCGCCCTCTTCGTGGCGCTGCCGGCGAGCGCCGCCCTGGTCGTGCTCGGCGAGCCCATCGTTGTAGCCCTCTTCGAGCGCGGCGCGTTCGACGCGCGAGCGGCCCATGAGACGGCGCGGGCTCTTCTCTGGCAGGGCGGCGCTGTCTGGACGGTGGCTGCCGTCAGGCAAACCATCCCCGCCCTTTACGCCCTCGGCGACACGCGGTCGCCCGTCATCGTGAGCGCCTTGGATCTGACCGCGTTCATCGCGCTCGCGGTGACGCTACGGGCACCCATGGGTCACGCGGGGATCAGCGCCGCGGTCGCCGGCTCGAGCGCCGTGCAAATGGTGCTCTTGCTCGCGGCTCTTCGCAGGCGGATGGGGACGATTTGCGCGGATGTCCTCGCGCGGTCCGTCGCGCGAACGCTGGCCGCTTCTCTGCTCGCTGCCGCCGTGGCTTGGGGGCTGGCCCGTGCAACGTCGGGTGCGGCCCTCGGTTCCCTGGGCCGTCTGGTGCCGGGGCTCTCCGCGCTTACCGCGTTTTCGGTCGTCTTTCTTTTGGCCTCTTGGGTGCTGCGAAGCCCCGAGCTCGAAGAAATATCGAGCGCGCTACGTAGAACCCTGACAAGACGGACGAAGCCCTCATGAAGCCCGCAGCGGACGAAGACAAGAACCGCGTCGTCGAAGCGACTTTCGTCGCCGGAGCCGTCGAAGCCACGGGCCTGCCGCCTCCCGCCCTGCTCGAAGTGGCCTTCGCGGGCCGATCCAACGTCGGAAAGTCGAGTCTGCTCAACTCGCTCATGGACCGGCGGTCGCTCGCGCGAACCAGCCGGACGCCCGGATGCACGCGCCAGCTGAACATTTTCGAAGTGCGGTGCGCCGACGGGTTGATGGTGCGATTCGTCGATCTTCCGGGATACGGCTGGGCGCGCCGCTCGAAGGACGAGCGCTCCCAGTGGCAGACGATGATCGAGGGTTACCTCCGGACGCGCGCGAGCCTGCGAGCCATCGTGGTTCTCGTCGACGTGCGGCGCGGCCTCGAAGAAGAAGAGCAGCAGCTGCTCGAGTTTCTGCGTCTGCCCCGGCAGGTGAGCGAGCCCAAACCTCTCGAGGTCGTGCTGGCCGCGACCAAGGTCGACAAGCTGTCCGCTTCCGCGCGAAAGCCCGCGCTCGAGGTCGTACGAAAAGGCGTGGGCCTGCCCGTGGTCGGCTTCAGCTCCGTCACCCGCGAGGGGAGAGCCGAGCTATGGGAGCGCCTCCGGCGAGCCGTGCTCTAGGCGCTCTTGCTTGCCCCGTTCGAGTGCGCTACCCGTGGGACCTCTCGGGCGCATAACTCAGCGGTAGAGTGCGTCCTTCACACGGACGAAGTCGCAGGTTCGATCCCTGCTGCGCCCACGAAAGTCGCTCAGGGGGTCGTTGTGTCTGTTGGTCGAATATCGGGACACAACGCGCGTTGGAACGTGTACGTGACGATGCTTGCAAGGGACACCTAAGGCGCAGACACTGGCCGCTGGCTCACCCGGGAGGGGGGAGCAAGATGAGCGAGAGCCCGACGTCCGGCAGCCCCGATGCGGCGGTGACTGAGCCACAGGCGGCGCGGCGCGCTTCGACACCCGGAGCGCGTCGGGTGCCCATTCTTGCGGCCGGCATCGCCACTCTCGTGGTGCTCGGCGCGCTGATTCTGGTCGTCGCCTTCAAGAGCAGGGCGGACCAGCAAGAGGCCCAGGCGAGGGCCGAGGCGCGCGACGCGAGCGCGAAGCTGGCGCGGACGATGTCCGCTCGGTTGAGCGACGCCGCCGATCATACGCTCGCGACGAACCCCGAAAGCGCGGCCGCGTTGGCGCGCGCCGCGTTGTTTGCACTGGCCAAAGCAGACCCCCCCACGAGCATGGAGATCCAGCGGCTTCTCGCCTCTGCGGCGCTCAGCCGCACGAGCCCGATCGTGGTCGATGGCTTTCGCAGTCTATCGACGGTCCCGCCGTTCGGCGCGCCCACCGGATTGAAGGTTTCCGACTCCGTGGCCACCGCGAAGTCGGTCTCGATGCCCTGGTTCGTGGGCGCCGGCGATCTCGTCCCCTTCTTCGGCGACGGCGACGCGATCACCTTCATGGTCCGGCGGTCTCCGAACGTCCTCGTGGGGCTTTCGCTGAAAGCGGGCAGACCTTCGGCGTACGTCGCTCCCGACGACGTGCGTTTGCTCTGGGCGCGAACCCGCGGCGCACCGGACGACATGGACATCGTCGCCGAGAAGGGGACCAGCTTCGTCTGCGGCAACACCACCGAAGGTGGATGGCGCGTGGTGTCGAGCCTTTCGCCTCCCACGCAGGGAGCCGCAACCCAGACGGCCGCGAGAGCGCAGGGGCCGGCGCGCCCAACGGCGCCGATCGCGGCGTGGGGGCTCACGATCGGCCAGGCGACGGCGCTGCCCCGCGCCGTCGATCGCGCCGGGCAATTCGTGGCGTTTGCAACCGACGACGCCGTGCGCCTCTTGAAGCTCGACCCGAAAGAGCCCAAGTCGCGCGCGATTCCGCGCAAGGCGACGACCGCGCTCTGGCTCGCACCCGGTGCCCGTGCGCTGGGCGTTCGCGGCGCCGACGAGCGGCTCGACCTCTACGCCTCCCCGCAGGGCGAGGACGTGCTCGATCGCTCGAGCGATCCCAAGATCGTCGTCCCCGCCAGCGTGGGCGCCACCGACGTCTCTTTCAGCGACGACGCCGCGTCGGTCGCAATCGCGAGCCCCGGTTACGTCAAGCTCCTCGAGACCGACAAGAGCACATGGGACAAGAGCACCTTCTTCGAGGTGACCCAGCCCGACGCACGTTCGTCGTGGATCGCGGTCGCCCTTAGTCCCAAGCGCGAACGAATCGGCGCGCGCCGCTCCGACGGGCTTATCGCGGTGTGGGACGCCCACAAGGCGGGCGCACCCCTCTTTCAGCGGCGCATCCCCGGCCTGGGGACGACCGTCGCCTTCGACCGACAAGTGCAGTCGCTTCTCATCGTCGACTTTGCCGGCGGCGCCTTCAAAGCGCTTCGCACGATTCCGCTCGTTTCGAACGACAAGGTGCCCGACGGTCGCCCGCCTCGGATACGGGAGTACCTCGACGCTCTCTCGCCGGCCGTCTCGGACCTCGACAAGGGCGCGTCGGACGCACGCGACGGCCGCATCGAAGACGCCGCGAGCGACTTCGAGAGGGCCTCGAAGTACCCCGGGGTCGTGTTCGTTCCCAAACTCTCGACCTCCCCGCCGGACCCTCCGTTCGACCTCGCGACGGCGCGCGAAGACGCCGCCGGTCTTCGCGCCGATTGGCTGGCCGCTGCGGCGCACAACGCGGCGCAAAAGGGAGAGGTCCAGACGTTCGAGACCGAGCTCCAGCAATTGAGCCAGTTGGCGGACGACCCGGCGTGGCAAAAGCTCTCGCTCAAAGATCGGCGCGACGATCTGCTCCGCGAGCGCGTGCCGGCGCTCGCCCAGGCCGGACGACACGAGATAGAGGCTGGCGACTACGAAAGCGCAGCGGCGCACATGAAACAGGTCTACGACCTGAACGCGACCTACCTGACGGCCCAGGACTGGAACCGGCTCTGCTGGCGCGGCACCGTGGCGGGGCAGTGGGGGGCCGTAGCCTTTGCCGGCGTTCGCGCCGTAGAGCTCGACGACAAGCAGCCGGAATACCGCGACACACGCGCTCTCTCTCGCCTGCTCACCGGAGACCGGGACGGCGCCCGCGACGACTTCAACTTCTACGTCTCGCACGACGGCGTCCGTTCGAGCGAGCGTCGCGAATGGATCAGGCTCATGAAAGACAACAAAGATTGGCTTCCTACCGCGGCGGACCTCGCGCGTATCAAGGACGAGTGACCTGTGGCCGAGCCGTCCACCGATGCGAGGTCCGGTGAGCCTCGCTCTCTCACCGCGCTGCTTCTGGTTCTGCTCGCGTCGCCGCTCGCGCTCCTCTTTCATTCGGGCACCGGGACCTCCGCCGCGGACAAGCACGCCGCTGCCGAGGAGCGCGCGACGGCCAAGCAAGCGCAGAATCCGGTGCCGCCGGGGCAGTGCGTCGATCGCTTTCTCGAAGAGCTGACCGGCGAGCCGCGCGACGACACCGCGCCGGACCCCACCCTCACGGCCAGAGGCCGTCTCGATCGCGCAACCGGCGACGTCAAACTTCGCGTGACCTCCAAAGATGAGCCGCAACCCCCATGGCTCGAAAGGCTGCGCGTGGCGCAGCTCGGACTGCGAAACGCGCGCGCCTGTCTCGCGATCGACACGCTCATCGCCACGGTGCCCGACCCCCTCGACTCGGGGATGCCGTACTTGTTCGATGCGTCGCTCCAAGCGCTGCGCCTCGGCATCGAGCAGCCTTTGACCGAAGTCGCCTCTGCCGAGCGCCCGATCCTTTCTTACTACCAGGAGAGAATGTGGCTTCCCTGGGACGATGGCCAAGCCGGCGACGCCAAGCGTGAAAACACCGAGCGATGCCGCGACACCATGCCCGGCCTGCTCGTCTTTCGAGGCAGCGACGTCGCGCGCCCGCGCGTCTTCGCCGTACTGCTCGTCGGCGAGACCCCGACCGGCGGCGTGCACGCAGCGGCCATGTCGAACGCGCTCGCCGCGGCGAGCATCCTCACCACGGGGACCCGCTCGCAGGCCTGCCAGCGCGACGGCGACGACGACTGCGCCACGTATCCAGAGCGGCCCCTTTGCCCCTGTACGGCGTGCGCGAAAATCGTGGGTCCCACTTATTCGGGATCGGCGACCTCGATGCGGACGGCGATCGACCAATGGGCCCGCAACGAGCCCGGAGTTTCGGTGCGTATCGTCACCGGATCGGCCAACGGCGACATGCTCGTGCCGACGTTCCGGAGCTTGAGCTCGCAGAACGGCTCGGTCACCGGCGCGGTGGAGTTCGCGAGCACCATCCCTTCGGCCGAGACCCAAGAGTGCGGCTACTACTGGTTTCTCAAAGAGCGGCTCGGCATCGACACCGAGCGCAGCGTGCTGCCCGGAGACAACCGGCTCGTCCTCCAAGGCGTGGCACTCTTGCACGAGTCAGGAACGCAGTTCGGCGCCACCACGACCACCCACTGCGACCTCAAGCCCGAGGTCGACGTCTCGTTTCCTATCCACATCGCGACGCTGCGCTCTGCGTACGACAGCGTCGACCAGAAAAACGAGGACCCTAGCTCGCCCTTGACCCGACCTACGTCGCTCAACGTCTCGCTCAAGCAGCAGCGCCGCCCGGTCGACCTGCCGTCGCCCCTGTCGCCCACGACCACCAACGCGCAGGACCTCACCCTGCAAAACGTGCTCCTCGCCGTCTCGCGCGAGAGAGTGCGGCACATAGCCATCCAATCGACCGACATCGGCGATGCGATTTTTCTCGCGCGCAAGATGCGAGACGTAGTGCCTGACGTCCGCCTCGCATTCTTCGAGGCCGACGCCCTCTTGCTGCACGACACGTTTCGTCGCGACGTGGTCGGGTCGTTCGTCGTCAGCGCCTACCCGTTTCTCGGCACCGACAGCTTCGTGCAGCCCTCGGGCGAATACCGGCATCTCGGCCTGCAGAGCGCCTACGCCGAAGGCCAGCTCAATGCGGTACTGGCCGCGCGCGGCTTTCCGCTCGACGCGCTGCACGAATATACGCTGACCGGCTCGATTCACTCGACGACCCTTCCCTTATGGATCTCCGCGATTGGGTACGGCGGGCTCACGCCCGTCGCAGTGCGAACGTCTCTCGACTGCGACCACGCGATCTTCGGCCCCTCTCTCGGTCGCCCGCTTTCGCCGGACGAAGCCGACGCGTGCGACACCCATACGGTCGGCCAAGACCCGCGCAAGCGCGATCTTGCCCGGGCGAAGCTCGACACCGTCAGCCGAGAGACCGTCGACATCGACGACGACCTGACACCGCCGCGCATCTGGCATCTAGCGTATTGGGGGCTCGTAGTCTGCTTTCTCGTCGACCCGCGCCGGCGCAGGCAAGCGGCGCGCCGCCTGTCGAAGGCGCTCATGCCCGAGAAGCTCGGCTCCGAGACGGACGTGCAAGCCGACCTCGCCATCGGCCGCACCAAAATCGAGCTTTATGCCGCGATTCGAGTGATCGTGTTTCTGTTCTCGCTCTTTGCGATGGGCCTGCTCTATGGGCTCGTGCTCTGGACCTTTTGGCGCCAGCACGCCGAGGTGGTCGCGTGGGAGCGCGTGACCGGCGCACGCATATGGATCGTCGTGAGCCTGGGCGGTGCGGCAATCGTTCTTCTGTACTGCGGCGTCGAGGCCGTCAGGGCGATCGGCGTCTTCGGCCGCGACTTCAAGGATTTCAAGCGCGCCACACGCAACGGCTGCAGCGGCACCTTGCCCGCGCATCTCAAGTGGATCGACCGATGGGTCCTCCTCCCTTTCGGTTTCTTGCGGCCGGACGGGCGCGTCGAGTCGGCGTGCACGTCGTTCGCGCAGGTGCGCTTCGTTCTCTGGGCGTGCGCCGTAGGGGCCCTCCTTTTCATCGTCGGCATGCCATTCGAGCTCTTGTTCTTGGCGACCGGCAGGTTCGCCGCGGGCGGCGGGGGGCCCGCTCACACGCTCCTCGTCTTGCGAGAGGTGTCTCTTATGAGCGGAATGTCGCCCATCCTCCCTATCTTGCTCTTCGGCGTGTGCGTCTACGGCTGGGCGGTCGGCCGCACCAAGCGGTTGCTGCTCGTGCACCGTCTCGCGCGCCTCACCCCAAAGGGTTGCGCGGCCGACCTCGTCAGCACGCCGATTGAGATGCTTCTCTACCCGAAGGCGCCCGACGCGACGAAGGCTGGAACCTCTTCCGAGTCGGAGGGCGGGTACGCAAGTATGGAGCGCGACCTGGTCAACTCGATCCTTCGCCCGAGCACAGGCCCCCAATACGCGCTGGCCCTCGTCGCGACGGCCTCGTTCCCCTTCGTTGCATTTCTCACCAAGCCGCCGTCCACGCTCGAGACTTGTTTAGGCACCTTTTTGCTCATGGCCGGCGTGTCGCTCTGCACGTGCCTCGTGGTCGCCACGCTCATTCAGCTTTTTCAGTATTGGATCGCGCTGCAGAAGCTGCTCAAGCGCTCGATGGAGCATCCGCTCGGCGACGCATTCCGCCGCATCGAGCCCTTCGCGCAAGACTCGCTCGAGCAGCAGGTATCGCGCACGCCCGACGACCTCTTGCGCCTCACCGCGTGCGCCGAGCGCTTCGGCCTGCTGGCGGCGGCGAGCGAGTCGTTCGGCAGCGGCGCTTTCTTCGACGCGCTCGCCGGCCTTCGGACCGAGGCAGCGAAGCTATCGGAGAAGAGCCGTCTCTCGCTCTCTCAATCCAACTCGCGCGACCTCGCCGTCAGAGCCCAGAACGAAGAGGAGCTGGGCCAAGCGCTGGTGCTCGCCGGGCGATCGCTCTCGCTCCTTCTCTGCTCGTCGCGCACCGGCGCGCTGAAGACCGGCGGCGAACAGCTCGCGGTGCCGGTCGCGCCGGGGCCCGCCGGCACCCCGACGAGGGCCGATTCGGAGGACGCCGCGGTGCCCGGCGACGCCGCCTGGGCCGTCGAGTGGCGCTTCACTCCGAGAGAGATGGCTTGGCTACGACGCGCCCAGGGCCTCGTCGCGACGATCGTCGTGCTGCTGGTGAACCGGCACATCCGCCAGTTTCGCGCGTTCGTCTACACGCTCACTGCATGCACGCTCGTGCTTCTCGCCGCCATCAGCAGCTACCCCTTCGAGCCGCACCGTCTGCTCTTCACGTTCGCGTGGGCCCTCATCTGCGGGGTCGTCGTCGCAGGCCTCTGGATCTACATCGAGCTCGATCAAAACACCTTCATGAGCCAAGTCGCGGGCACCACACCAGGCCACCTCACGTTAAACTTCGCGCTCGCCGGGCGCGTTGTCACGTGGGTCGTCCTGCCGCTGCTCGGCGTCGCCGCGACGCAGTACCCCGCGCTCGCGAATACGCTGTTTCGCGTTGTCGAACCGTTCGCCCACGCGCTGCGGTGAAAATGCCGAACCCGGAGCCGAAGGATCACAGGCCAGCCCCGCCGGCCGCCGAGCGGCAACTCACGTTTCGGTTGTCGTTCGAGCCCCGCCTCGGATACGGCGCGTCCCCGGAGGCGGTGCCGTCCGTCTGGAGCAATCCTTCGACGGTCAGCTTCGGACCGTAGCGGATGCGGCTCGGGTGCGAGCGCCGGCTATTTCTTCGGGGTGGAAGGTGCTGGGGCGGGCGCAGGTCGTCTGGGGGGCGCTCCAGCGCTGACATGCGCGGGCGCAGAAGCCTGGGAGCTCGGGCGTTGGGCAGGGCCCCCGGCTTGAAGTCTCTCTTGCGGGGCAGGCTCGACCGAAGCAGGGCTGCGGCGCGCCTCAACTGACGCGACTCGCGGCGCCGGCGCAGTCGCTCGCGGGAGAGGGCGCGCGGAAGCCGTGACCCGGACATACGCGGTCGCCGGCCGCGCACCGGGAGCAGCTCCCGCCCTGCGCTCGACACGCGCAGGCTCGCCTCGCCGGAAGTCGGCGGGCCGGACGGCCGCATGGAACACAATCCGGTCGCCGCCGTAGCTGCGGCGCGGCGCGTCGGCGGTGCCCCAATAGCCTCGCACGTAGACCACATTCGGACCGACGCGCTCGTAGTAGGGCTCGACATACACGCGACCATAAGGTGCCGTTAACCAGCGACCCGGATACCAGGCCCAGTCAGCTCCCGTCCAACCCCAAGAGCCTCCGACCCAGGTGTAACCGGGCCCGAGCGAGTCGGTCGGTTCCTCGTAGATCGGCTCGGGCGGCTCCGTCGTCGCGGTCATCTCGTCCGGATCGGCAGTCGTGACCTCGGGCGCGGCATCGCCGGCTGGCTGAACGTCCCCTCCCGATGAGAGGGCGCCCGGGAACTGCTCCTGACCGCCTCTACCAAAGACCTCGACCTCGTCGAGATGAAAGTAGTCGGTTGCCGCAAGCTGCAGCCTGACGAAGCGAGCTGCCGCTCCGTTGAGCATCACCTGCAGTGGGTGGCCGTCCCTGGCGCCGCCGAAGATCGAACCGTCATGCACATAGACGGTGCGAAAGACGGCACCGTTGTCCGAAAGGAGAACTTGGAGAGTCCGCGCCCGCTCCGCGCAGCAGTCCTGCCGGTTGAAGACAACCACTCGATCCACCAACCGCACCGCGCCAAGGTCGACCTGCCACCATGGACTCGCCTGGAGTTGGGTGTGAAAGCCGAAGCCGCCATTCTTGATACCGTCGACCGCGCCCTGCGCCCCGATGGGCGTCGACCACTGTGAGAAGCTGCTCTGCGTGGCCGGCCTGCCGAGCGCGAGATTGACGTCCGCCCGAGCCACTGGAGCCGAGATGAGCACAAGCCCGGCAGAAAGGCCGGCGATCAGTTTTTTCGTCATTGCGCGGCCCCTTCGGCAGACTGCTCTGGCGCCCAGATAACACACTGCCTGCCCTTCGTTTGTTACGTCCCTGTGTCGTCGAGCATCGAGCATGCGCGTCGCGATGGCGTTGGTCGGGGCCGGCTACGCGCCGCGCGCAAACGCCTTACGACTCGGTCTCGCAGAATTCGGCGCGACTCGAGGAGGTAGGCATCCTTACCTCGGGAGCCGAAGACGCCGACGTCGACGAAGGCCTCGGGCGGTTGGGCGCCCACCTTTTCGTCGAGCTCTTTGACGTGCTCCACGGCGCGCTCGGCGACGTGGCGCACGTGCCTCAGCTCCGCCGGCGTCAATCGGGGCAGCGCCCACTGCATGAAGAGCCACCCGAAGCGCGCGTGCAAGGCCTCGTCTTTTCCCAGTCGGCCCCACGCGGCCTCGAGGAGCGGAACAGTCGCGTGTCGATGATGGAAGGTGAGAAGGCCGTGCGACAGCGTCTCGCCCACGCAAAACTCCCACGCGACAACCTGCGCGGCTTGGGCGAGCGGAGAACCGCGGCTGGGTGACGATGACGGAAAGACTCGCTCGGTCGGGTACTCGATCGGCACGACACCGCCTAGCTCCTCGGCCATTCGGGCGCACACCTCGGTGTGGACCAATTCGTCGAGCGGAAAGTTTGCCACAAGAGCGCTCAGATCCATCGGCACGCGCGCGCGCACGAGGAGGCGAACGACGTTGGCCTGGGAGGCGGCGGCTCCGTACTCCTGAAGCGCGAGGTCGGTCCATCCCCGACGAGCCGCCAGGAGCTCGTCTTCGCCGAAGCGGGCGAGATCCAGACTCCCCCAGGGCATCTTTTCCACGTGGGGGTGGCGCGCACGATAGTGACGCTCGGTCGCGCCGCCGAGGATCTCGAGCTCGAAGATCTCGAATGCGGCGGGCTCCTCGGGTCGGAGTCTACCGAGACTCGTCTCGCCGTCCGCCCCCGCAGGCATGGGCGACCTATGCGCCCCGGCCGTCACGCGCCCCGCCCTTCGGCGGGTCCGCGGCCTTGGCGTCGGCGATCTGCACGCCGACGGTGAAGTGCAAGAGCGCGGCGTCACCGCCCTCCGCGTCACCGCCGTCGCCCGCGTCGCCGTTAGGAGAGTAGTCGATTTCGTTCGGGAGGCCCGATCGGCATGCGCCCAGGAACGACACGGCGATCATGCCTTTCACGGCCCTGATGAGCGAGCGGGGCCCGCGTCTTGCGCGGCCCAGGGGGAGAGGGCTCTTCATGGACAGCACCTTGGTGCTCGATATGAGCACGAAGGGTGCCACGCTAGCCAACCCAGACGCGACCCTTAGTCCGAGGGCGCGTCTCCCGCGTCTCCTGAATCGCCCAACGGGGCGAGGCCGTCGATCGACGTCTCGGAGATGGCGTCGCTCGAAAAGGCGTCGGACGAATCGGGGCTGGAATCGAGCTGCGTTTCGCTTTCCGAAGCGTCTGTGCTCGCGTCGGACGACGACGCGTCCTTTGTCCCTGACTCTGACGAGCCTTCCGCCGCACCGTCGTGCGCGGTCGCGTCAGCGTGAGCATCGGAGCCCGCGTCTGGCGGCAGCGGGAGCGAGTTGTCGTCCCCCTGGCAGCCGCACAAGGCCGCAGCGATGAGAGTGGATGCGGCCGTCAACCCAAGTACACGAACGAATGACATCTGATTCTCCTTGAAAGGAAACGACAAGCGCGCGAGTCCGTGAGAGGCGCCTCTCAATAGACGACCTGGGCGCGAAGAAAGATGATGTTTTCGGCCTCACGATGCCCGATGGCGACCTCCGACGGGGTCGAGGCTCCGCCCTGAAACTCGGTATGGTCCCAGTTGACGACGAACTTTGCGTTGTCGCTCCAGTACCAATTCGCACCCAGGGTGACTTCTGTAGCGCCCCGGACCGAGCCCTTGGGCGACGCGAAGTTCGGGAAGGCGTCCGAATCGATGTCGAGGTGCCCCGCGCGAGCCGCCAGCTCGAGCGCCCCGAAGTGACCCGCCGATGGGTCGACGGGCGTCTCCACGTGCACGAAGTCGTACGACGCCTTGGCCCCGAAGAGGACGAACGTAGCCTGGGCTTGGTACGCGCGATTGTGCACCACCACATTGGGAAACCCGGCGCGGCCGACCTCTTGGTTGGAGAGGTAGTACTCCCCGAGGAGGCTGAACGGGCCGAGCGCTTCGTACAGAAACGCGCCGTAGCGGTTGTGAGGCCCGTTCGCCACGACCGTGTTGGCGTAGGTTGCCGTCGTGCCCGACGCCGCCGAGATGTAGGTGAAGTCGTTGATCTGGCCCGGAGTCTTGTATGCGGGCGTCGACGCCGGGTTGGTCAGCGAGGTATTCGTCGGGTTGCCGTAGTCGCGCCCGAAGGTCGAGGCGGCGCCGACGAAGAGTCGACCGAGGGGTTCGTTCGGGAGGGGCGAAAACGGGCGAAAGTAGATGCGCCCGGCGAACTCTTTCTGGCTGTCGGTGTCCAAGTCGGCGCTGCCGTTGTCCGGTACGCCGTTGAAGATTCCCGCGGCGTAACCGACTACGCCCTTGAAGAGATCGCCGTGCACCATCGCGCCGACGTCGCGGTTGGGCGTAAGCAACGTGGGCAGTCCGAATTCGACGAATGACAGGTTGGATGTCGGTTGCAAACGCTCCAGGCCGAAGGGCGGCCGGAACTTGCCGAACCGGAATCTCAACGCGTCGTCGAGATCAAGCCCGAGGTAGGCGTCCTGAAGCACCGTCGTCCCGCCTCCGAAGTCGGGATTGATGAGAAACGATACGCCGTACGGAAGGCGCCCCTCGATGTAGGGCTGCGCGCGCCGAATCAGGAACGTGTTGATCTCGGCTCGCTGGCTATTGTCAAACCAGAAGCGCCCGTCGCCTTGCACGAGGGCGCGAAAGCGGATCTGCCACTGCTTGTCGCGCGATGCGAGCCCGAAGCCCCCGGGCCCCGCGGCGACGGATGCGGGATCTCCGGGACCTCCTTTCGCCGTCGGCGTGGCGCGGAGCTCGCGAAATCCCGGGGGGGGAGCTGCTGGCTCGGCCGGAGGAACTTCGCGGACGAGGTCGGGCGCAGACTCCGGTGCGGCAGGCGCCCCGCTCGTTCCGGGTCCCGTCGGCGACGCTGCGGGTGGGGCGGCCGCGGGTGTCTCGGTCGAAGCAGGCGTGGAGGCCGGAGGCGGCGTAGCGGCGGGATTCCCGGTGGGCGTTTGCGCGGGGGCTTCTTGAGCCTGCGCGCGTACGAGCAGGCTCGATACGAAAGCGAAAGCAACAATCGATGAACGCGAATGTGTCATGAGGTCCCTGTGGGTAGAGAGCGAGGTACACCGCTTGCGATCGTCCGAGTCCGTTGTGCGGTGACGGACGAGGTGCGGCGCACGCGTCTTACATAACAGACACACGATTCGACGCAAGAGCCGTTTTACGAAGTTCGGATCGAATTCCGGGCCCGTGTCGCGTCCGTGATGATGGCAAACAAGCACCTCCTCGCCGATCAAACACCAGGGCGAGCGCGAGCTGGATCGAGGAGGCGAGAAGGCGAGGAAGCGAGGAGGCGAGGAGGCGAGGAAGCGAGGAGGCGTTCATAGTAGTGGACGAGCTAGTCCCGGCGCGAGCGCGCGTCCCCCTTGGCCAATCCCCATTCGAGAAGGCTACGGATGAGCCGGGGGGCTCAGTCGCGTCACGGCGGGCCTAAAGTGCCGGCGTGAATGCGCCGTCCTCTCCGCATGAGAGTCGAGCCGATGGCCGACCTCGGGGGGCAGTACAATGACTCTGGCTCAGCATGACACCGGCCCTCGAGTGGGGGTGGTCGAGCAGGTGAGTGACGCTTGCCACGACGTCAACACGGCACTCTCCACGATCGCCCTCTGTATCGATTTTCTTGCCGAGCAGTCCCAGACTGTCGGACACGAGGCGGTGCAGGATGCCCGCAGTGCCGTGCGCAGAGTTTCGGTCGTGATGGCCACCTTGCGCGACACCTTGGAGCCCGAAGAGTCTGCGGCCAAGACCTCGGCCGTCTTTCGACGGAGCGACCCTCCGGGGTCCGATAGCGGCCGGTCGCGAACGCAAACGACTTAGTCCGAGGACTGCAATCTGCCGTCGCAACGCGCAGCGTCCGGTCCTCCGCCTTCGGGCAGGAGTATGCGGAGTCGCTAAGTCCGCTTCAGGAAGGATCCGCGCGTAACGCGGTAGCCCTCTCCTGAATCGGATACCATGCACCCAGGGCCAGTCGGCCTACGGAGCGGACCCTTGACGCGAACGCGCACGAAGCAATTGGAGTTGCTTGGCCTCTGGCTTGCCCTCTTGATTCTCGCGGGTGTCGCGGCTCTCGCGTACAGAAGTGTCGGAGCCGCCGCAGACACCCTGGGCTGGGTGGAACACACTCACGAGGTCCTTCACGAGCTCGACGATGTATCCGCGGCTTACGCGCGCTCGGTTTCGGCGCGTCGCGCGTACGTCGTAGCGGGTGACGGCTCGCAGCTCGGCGACGCCCCCAAGCTCGACGCTCATATGGCAGCCGCCATCGTGGCACTCCGGGCATCGATCGCCGACAACCCGAGCCAACTTCGGCGGCTCGATTTGCTCGAGCGACGGCTCGACGACAGAATTGCGGAGCTTGACGCGGGGGTCGAGCGTCGTCGAGCCGAAGGGTCCGCGGTCGAGACCGCCGAGGGGCTCGCGCTCGCCGCAAGCGTTCGGAGCATTCGGGAGGAAATCGGAGCGGAGGAGAACCGTCTCCTCGTCGATCGAGACGCCCGAACGCGGCGCGATTTGGGCTCGACCAAGCTTGCCGAGGTGGTGGGAACGCTGGCGAGCATTGCGATCCTGCTCTTCGCTTTTGGGCGCCTTCATCAGGAGATTGCCGGGCGAGAGCGCACCGAGAGGGCGCTCCGGGCCAGTGAGGGCTTTCTCGAGTCGATCGTCGAGAACATCCCGCACATGATCTTCGTCAAAGGCGCCGGCGAGCTGCGCTTCGAGCGGATCAACCGCGCCGGCGAGCAGCTCCTCGGCGTGACGCGAGAGGAGCTCGTGGGAAAAAACGATTTCGACTTCTTTCCCGCCGAGCAAGCGAAGTTCTTTCAGGAGCGGGATCGCGAAACGCTCTCCAACCGGGTCGTCGTCGACATCCCCGAAGAGCCGATCCAAACGAAGCGCGGCAAGCGTTGGCTTCACACGAAAAAGGTCCCGGTCGTCGATGAGCAGGGTGTCCCCAAGTTTCTGCTCGGAATCTCGGACGACATGACCGAGCAGAGGGAGGCCGCCGTGGTCCTCAAGGCCGCCAAAGAGGCGGCCGAGGCTGCCATCCAGGAGCTCGAGGCCTTCAGCTACTCGGTCGCCCACGACCTGCGGGCGCCTCTCCGGGCCATCGACGGCTTCAGCTTGGCGCTCGAAGAAGACTGCGGCGCGAAGCTCGACGGCGCCGGCGCGCTCCACCTCAAGCGGGTGCGCACTTCCGCGCAGCACATGGCGCGGCTCATCGACGGGTTGCTCGGTCTCTCTCGCGTCACGCGCGGCGAGCTCGTCCGCGAAAAGGTCGACCTGACGCATCTCGCTCAGCAAGCGGCCGCGAGACTGCGCGAGACGTCCCCGGACCGGCAAGTCGATCTGGTGGTTCAGGAGGGCCTCGAGGTCGAAGGTGACGCTCGGCTGCTCACCGCGGCGCTCGACAACCTGCTCGGAAACGCCTGGAAGTTTACGGGCAAGTCCTCGCACGCGCGTGTCGAAGTGGGGCGCCAAACCGAGGAGAGTGGCGGTGTCTTTTTCGTTCGCGACAACGGGGTCGGGTTCGAGCAGGCCTACGCGCAAAAGCTCTTCGGAGCCTTCCAGCGGCTTCACTCGGTGACAGAGTTCGAAGGCTCGGGTATCGGCTTGGCCACCGTGCATCGTATCGTCCGTAGGCATGGCGGGCGTATCTGGGCGCAGGGAGAGGTCGGCCGCGGCGCGACGTTTTACTTCACCCTCTGATCGACGGCGACGAAGGGAGCCACCGTGGACGACAAGATCATTCTCCTGGTCGAGGACAATCCGAACGACGAGGCGCTCACTCTCCGAGCGCTGCAGAAGAACAACATAAAGAACACAGTGGTGGTCGTCCGCGACGGCGCCGAGGCACTCGACTGGCTCTTCGCCCGTGGCGCATACGCCGGCCGGGACGCAACCGTCATGCCGCAGGTCGTGCTGCTCGACCTGAAACTGCCGAAGCTGAGCGGCATCGAGGTGCTCAGCGCCGTGCGCGAGGATCCGCGAACGAAACGGCTCCCCGTCGTCCTGCTGACCTCTTCGCGGGAGGAGCAGGACGTCATGGCCGGATACGACAAGGGGGCGAATAGCTACGTGCGCAAACCCGTCGACTTCGCGGATTTCGCAGAGGCCATTCGGCAGCTCGGGCTCTACTGGCTCGTTCTCAACGAGACCGCGCCCGCCAAGCGAACCCCGTGAGCGAGAAGCGGCTTACTCGGTCTTCTTGACGCCGGTGACGAAGTACGACGTCTCTCCGAAGCAGCTCGACGGGATACCTCTGTGCTCCTCGTAGTCGAGTGAAACTCGGTGGCCGGCGAACGACTCGATTTCCCCGACGACCTTGTCGTCGGGCACCGTAAACGTGAAGATCGTCGCCTGCTGGCCGGCCATGTTGACCATCGCGAGCTCGCCTTCGTTGGTTTTGCAAACCCACCCGCGCTTGGACAGCTTCTGCACGAAGCCGACGCGCTCGCCCTTCGAGTACGCGAAGTTGAGAGTGAAAAAGACGTAGAGGCCGGTGCCGACGACAAGGGCGAGCAGGCCCCCGCCGACGATGCGGATCAGCCACTTCTTGCCCTCGTGCTTGGCTTTCGTAAGATCCATACGCGCGCGAGTCTGTCCGGCGACGTGAGCCCGGTCAACCGGCTTTTGGTGCCCCCTTGAGCCATGGGCGTCCACCCGATACGACACGTCCATGTCGGTCTTCAGGCTCGCCCCGCTCACTTTTGCCTTCGGGCTCGTAGCTTGCGGTAACGCTTCACCCGCCCCTCGTGCCCCAGCGCCGCTGGCGGCACCTCCGCCCTCGGGCTCGGTCAGCGCGTCTTCTCGGCCGCCCGAGCCACCCGACGGAGCCTTGCCCAAGCTTCGCACCGGAGCCCTCGAGCCCATCGACGACCCGATCGTGCACGAGCTTCGCGTCATCGGGAGAGACGTCAGCGACGGCTACGAAACGCTTGCCGCGGAGGTCCCGGAGGGGGTTCTTCGACGCTTGTCGAGCTGGGGCGCGCTGCGCACCCCCGTGAGGATCGACTTTCCCCCGGGGGAGCCGACGCCCGCGGCGTTCTTGGGAGTGCCGTTTTCGTATGGCGAAGGTGAACGCGACGAGCCGAGCTCGCACGGCCATGCCGTCGTCTGGATTCGGCGGGCGGTCCCGGCGAGCTCCGCTCCCGTCACTGGGGCCCTGTTTGACAGCGCAAACCTCGACGAGGGGACGCCGGGCGCCGTGCATCACTTTCGAGTCGCGAGCGCGCAAGCCATGGCAAGCGATCCGAAGACCCGCCGACAGTGGCTGCGCGCGCTCGACGCGCACGTCATGACGCCGCTAAGGACACCGTGGGGCGCCTTCTCGGCGGCGCGCCTTCGAGCCCTCGCCGCGGCGCACGATCCCGCGTCGAAAAAGAAGCCCGTGTCCCCACGCTCACGCCCCATGCGCTCAAGCCCACCTGGAACCGATCTCGCTACGCTCATGGAGACGACGACGGGTGCCACGGCCATTCAGGAGGCGCTGCAGACGGACCGTCCGCTCTTTGCGCTCGCCGCGCGCGAGCCAGCGAACATCCCCGTCGCGACGCTCAAGGGGCCGGCGCTCGCCTCCCACCCCTGGCAGGCCATGCTGGCGCGCAGCGGCGCGCCACCGGCCGAGCGGCTGGCGGCGAACGTCCCCGCGGAGTTCTACTACGTGAGAGCCTCGGACTTACCGTCGCTCTACCACGTGCTCGACGAGGTCGACGCGTGGGGCACGCCGGCCGCGAGTGTGCTCGATGGCGCCTTCGAGGAGCGCTCGCTCGCCGCACGCTATGAGGCCGAGCTCGCCCTCAAACGAGGGCCCCTGACGCGCGCGCTCGGCTCAGCGGTCGTCGGCGAAGTGGCGCTCGTCGGAAGCGACCCGTACGTGAAGGAAGGTTCGGACGTCAGTGTCCTCTTGCAGGTGAAGAGTCGTTCTCTCTTCGACGCGGCGCTTGCCGCCACGCTCGTGGATCTCGAGGTGGAGCACGGAAGCCTCGTGCGCTCGAAGCGCGAGCACGCGGGCGTAGAAGTGAGCGTCGCGCGCTCGTCGGATGGAGCCGTGGCCCAGCAGCGGGCCACCGTCGGCGACGTCGAGATCGTGTCGAACAGCGCCCACGCCATGGATGTCGTGCTCGATACGTACAAGGGGCTGCACGCGCGAATGAGCGACGAGCCCGACTTTCGGTTCATGCTGGCCCGCGACGCCCATACTCGGGCGGACGTGCTCGGCTACATGGGCGACCGATTCGTGGGCGCGGTCGTGGGGCCAAAGCAGAAGGTGCTCGAATCGCGCCGGCAAATGGCCCTCAGCGAGCTGACGGCCCCGGGCTTCGCCGCCCTTCTCTACGGATGGATGCAAGGCAAGAGCCCGGCAAAGCTGGAGGATCTATTTTCAACATCGCTTCTCGCGAAGAGCGACATGGTTCACGCTGCGGGGGGTCCCATCGCGTGGCGTCCCGGCGACGCCGCTCGATCCTCCTGGGGAACGCCCGCGGCGCTCACCCCGCTCATCGACCTGCCGGCCCCCCAAACGGTGACTGCCTCCGAGCGCGCGGGATACGAGTGGTTTGCTCGCGGATATGAGTTTCGTTGGTCGGCATATATCGACCCCATCGCGCTTCGGGTTGCGTTCGCGCCGGGCGAAGGGCGCGAGACGATGACCGTCGACCTGCGCGAGCTTCCGCTGATCGACGGGACCGAATATCGGGAGGCGGCCGATTTCGTGGGCGACGCGCGATTCAGCGCGCCCGCCCCCGCAGGAGGTGTTCGCGCCGTCGTCGGCATCGGCCCGGAGGCGTGGCCGCGTCGGGAGCTCGGGAACACGCTGAAGAGCTTCTCGGCGCACGAAATCAACTTTGATTGGATCGGGCAGTGGGCGTCTATCGGGCTGATGGACCGAACGAGCCTGGCCTCGGCCCTCTTGACGCTCAGCCCCGAGGACGTCCCCCAAAAGCCGGAGCGACGAAGTGAACGAAACCTCCACGGATCCGACGAAACCTGGATGAAAACGATCGCCGAATTACCGCTCTACGCGCAGATCGCCGTCAAGGGCGCGGCCCAGGCGGCGCTCGCGCTCGCGGCAGCGCGCGTCGTTGCCAACGAGACCCTGCCGGGCATGCTCGATTGGGGTGAGAGTGAACGTTACCGCGGCGTTCCCATCGTGCGCGTCCATGTGAAAAAGGAAGCCGCCGGCCTCGCCGGAGAGGGATCCAGCATCGACTTTTTCTACTCCGTGACTCGGGACGCCATCACCCTGACGCTGAAAGATTGGGTGCTCCGCCGGCTCGTCGACGAGGCGCTCGACGGCAAGGCGCCCGTGGCCTCGACCGACGCCGGGGCCGCTCAGGTCTCCTTTGGTCTCGGCAGCGACCCGGGCAAGGGGCTCTGGACGGCGTTGGCCTGGCTCGCCGAGCAAGAAACGGCGCGCGAGCAGTGGCCTTCCGCGAGCCTAGCCATGGCGCTCCTCGTCGGCGCGCCGGAGATCGCAAACGACGCGCCCGCGCAGCGTGCGCTCGCGCTCGCGTATCTCGGAGCGATTCCGGTGACGCCCGACGGTTCTTCCTTCGTGCTCGCCAAGGACGGCGTGCGCGACCCGTTGCGGGGCACGCCAAGCGCGCCGTCGTGGCCCGACGTGCCGGTTCCGGGCTCGGCTCTGGCGAAGGTCCTGCAGTCGCTCGCCGCCGTCCGCACCGAGATCGGCTTCGACGACGAGGGCAAGGATGGCGACCGCGTGATGCGGAGCCTGCACGCGCGAGCCGTCTTCGACTTGAGGTGAGCCGAGCCGACTAGGCCGCGAGCTCACCCGAGCCGACTAGGCCGCGCACTCGCCCGCGCCGATGGCGACTTCGAACCCCGTCTCTTCACCGATATCGCGTTCTTCGCCCGCGGCGGGTGGCAAGGACGCGATCTCGCCGAGAACGGCGACCACGCGCTTGGGGTCCACCCGGCGATAGAAGTCCGCGGGCTTCTCTCCCTCGGTGCGATCGGTCTCGAAGAGCTTGATGAGCGCCGCGACCGCATCGGGCACGCGTCGCGCGACTACTTTCACGACTTGACGGCCGAAACGGGCGCCGGACTCGTCGACTCCGCCGCCAAGATGGAGCTGATACATCGGATACGTGGTTCCGTTGACGGCTTTGACCGCGCCGTGCCATCCGATGTCTGCAATGTGGTGCTGCCCGCACGAGTTGGGGCAGCCGCTTACTTTGATCGTCGCGCCGGCGGCCGCCGCGCTTGCCTCGGCAACGTTATCTTCGCCGAGACGCTCTTCGATGGCGCGTCCGACGTTTCGTGAGGACGTGACCGCGAGGTTGCACGACTCCGCTCCCGGGCACGAAGTGACGTCACGCGCCGTGTGGACTTCCGTCTTCGTCAGCCCGATCTCGTGCAGCGCCGCGAACAAAGCCGGCAGCGACTTCTTGTCGACCCAGGGGACCAGAATGTTCTGATCGACGGTGAGCCTCACGGTTCCGTCGCCGAAGCGCGACAGGATTTCTGCGAGGGCTCGCATTTGCGCGCTCGTGATGTCGCCGAGCAAGAGTCGAAGGTAGACGGCGCTGTACCCATCCTGACGTTGGTCGATGACCGAGCTCGCGCGCCACGCCATGAAGCCCGGCAGCGGCGGGCCGGCCGCTGCTTGTACGGGCGGAGCGGGCGTGTTTTTCGGCGCATCGGGCAGCTTGAGCTCCGCCATCGCCTCGGCGTCGACCTGCGCCCGAATCTCGGCATATTTGGCCCGGAAAGTCGGCTCGCCGAGCTTGCGAAGGACGTACTTCATCCGCGCACGGCTCTTGTTGTCCCTATTTCCGAGCGCGTGAAAGAGCCGCACGAGCGCCTCCCCGACGCGGCCCATTTCGCCGGCGGGAACGAACTCGTGGAGCGTGATTGCGGCCTGCGGCGTCGTCGAAAGGCCTCCCGCGGCGTAGACCTTGAATCCGCGCTGACCGTCTTGGATCTTGGCGATGAAGCCGACGTCGTGAATGGCGCCGTAGGCGCAATCGTGCCCGCATCCGCTGAACGCGATCTTGAACTTTCGCGGCAAGCTGCTCGACAGGGGATGGCGCAAGAAATGACGCACGATGGCCTCGGCGTAAGGAGTCACATCGAACGCGGCGTTCGTGCAAACCTCCGCGAGCTCACACGCGGTCACGTTGCGCACCGAGTTGCCACACGCTTCGCACGTAGTCAGGCCGGCCTCGTGCAGACGCAGCAAGCAGGCTTCGGCGTCCGCCAGCTTCACGAAATGGATCTGCACGTTCTGACGAGTCGTCACGTGCCCGAAGCCGCGAGAATATCGGTCGCAGACGTCGGCGATGGCTTCGAGCTGCTCGGGCCCGAGCTGCCCAAAAGGGATCTTGATCCGAATCATCTGGACGTCGGACTGCCGCTGGCCATAGACGCCGCGAAGCAGGCGGAAGGCCCGAAACTGCTCCGCATTGATCTCGCCCCGCTCGAACGCCTCGAGCTTCTGGACGAACTCGTCGATGTCGCGCTTGTCCGAGAACTTGGGCAAAAACGCTTGCCTTGTCATGAGAGACTCCTGCCGCGCGTGTTACCCTAGAACCGCTGGGCAAACCAGCGGAGCACCGGGACCGCGCGCCCGGCACGGCTGTGCTTCCCCAGAGGCGAGTCTTTCAGTATACGGAGCATACGTTCGTCAAAATGGAGGAGAAAGTGGCCACGCGCAAGGCGAATCGCCCCCTAGCTGGGCCGGGCGACGACATCGGGGCCGCCGAGCTCGGCCGCCGCGTCGCAGAGAATCTGCGACAGAGGCGCAAGGCGCGCGGGCTCTCGCTCGACGATCTGGCGCGTTCGTCGGGGGTGAGCCGGGCGGCGCTCTCGCAGATCGAGACGTGCAAGAGCAACCCGACGGTCGGCGTTCTCTGGAAGATCGCGGTCGGGCTCGGGGTCCCCTTCGCGGAGCTCATCGGCGCGCCTCGTTCGGGGGCGGCTGTGTTGCGACGAGCGGATGGCCAGATTCTTCGCTCATCCGACGGCCGCTTCGAGAGTCGGCCCCTGGCGCCGGCGGGGGCTTCACCGGTCGTCGAGGTCTACGAGCTCCGGCTGACGGCGCGTTCCGTTCACGCGTCCGAGCCTCATGCGGCCGGCACTCACGAGGTGCTCGTGGTCTTGACCGGGCAACTCAAGATGCACGTCGATGGCGAGGTGTTCGAGCTCGGCTCCGGCGACTCGATTGCCTTCGCGGCGGACCGGGCGCACTCCTACGAGAACCCGTCGAACTCCGAAGCGCGTTATCACAACGTCATCGTTTACGAGCGCTGACCGCGGTTGAGCGCGACCAGCGTGTCTTTGACTGCGCCCCAAGAGTCCACTATAACGCCGGCGTGTTTGCCTTCGCGAAAGGCTGGAGCATTCCCCCGCGCGGGCCCGCCTTGGAGGCGGCCGCCGCCGTCGTGACCGCCCCCCCGCCTTCCGTACGTACCGGCGCCAGCGTCGCGCTCGAAAGTGTCTGTCTGAGCGTGGCGGCACGGGGAACGACCGTCGAGATTCTTCGCGACGTTTCCTTGCGTGTGTCCGCGGGCGAGTTCGTGTGCTTGCTCGGTCCGTCCGGCAGCGGCAAGTCGACGCTCTTGAACTTGATTGCGGGGTTTGCCAGGCCCACTTCGGGCTCGGTCCGACGGGCAGAGCGAGTCGTGGATTCGCCCGGGCCCGATCGAGCCGTGGTCTTTCAAGACGCCGCGCTGTTCCCGTGGCTGACTTTGCAACAGAACGTCGAGTTTCCCCAGAAGCTGCAGGGGGCGAGCCCACAAGCGCGTTCGGCGAAAGGCGAAGAGCTCTTGCGTCTGGTGCACCTATGGCGCTTCCGCGATCGGTATCCGCACGAGCTTTCGGGCGGGATGAGGCAGCGAGGCGCGATAGCCCGTGGCCTCGCCACCGACCCTGCCGTCCTTCTGATGGACGAGCCATTTGCGGCGCTCGACGCGCAGACCCGCGAGATTCTTCAGGGAGAGGTCGAGCGCATTTGGAGCGCCACTCGGAAGACCGTGATCTTCGTGACGCACAACGTGCGCGAAGCCGTCCGGTTGGCCGATCGAGTCGTGCTCATGGGGACGCGCCCAGGCCGCGTCCTGCATGAAGAGATGATCGACTTGCATCGTCCCCGCGACGCCAACGATGAGCGCGTGAATGCTCTCGTAAACAGCATCAGCCATCGCATCGCGAGCGAAGTCGAAAAAGTCGCGCGCGAAGAAGCCGATGACGCATGGGTCGCGCCGGGCGCGGGTCCCGGCGATCCGCGAAGGCAGCGCGGGAGAGGCATCTAACGGGACCGGTCGAGGCCCGTGCTCGCGGCTGCCGTGCTATTGAGCCCGCGGTGGACGGCGTACGCGCAATCCAACGCGGCAAGGTGTGGCTGGTCGGAGCGGGGCCCGGCAGCCCGGACCTTCTCACGGTGCGGGCGCACCGACTGCTCGAGAGCGCAACGGTGGTGGCCTACGACGAGCTCGTGACCCGCGAGGTCTTGTCGATCGCACCGGCCGGCGCCGAGCGCATTCCGGTCGGCCGTCGCGCGTCGGGTAGCCGGCACCACGACGCGCGCATTCACCCCCTTGTGATCGAGCGGGCCCTTCAAGGCCGAGACGTGGTCCGCCTCAAGGGGGGCGATCCGCTCGTGTTCGGCAGGGGCGGGGAGGAGGCCGAGGAGCTCGCGCTGGCGGGTATTGCCTTCGAGCTCGTCCCGGGGATATCCGCCGCCCTTGCCGCGGCCGCCGCCATGAACATTCCTTTGACTCACCGCGAGTGCGCTTCGAGCGTCACTCTGGCGACGGCTCACGCGGCGCGGGCGGCCGATGCAGGCATTCGACCCACGGGTGAGGGCACTCTGGTGTTTTACATGGCGCTTGGCCGCGTCGAAGAAACATGCGCGGGGCTCGTGGCAGACGGGCGCGCGCTGGACACCCCGGCCGCCGTGGTGTCGCGCGCCTCGCTGCCAGGCGCGCGCATCGTTGCCGGAACGCTGGGCGACCTAGGGGCCAGGGTCCGAGAGGCCGCGCTTCAGTCGCCCGCGCTTCTAATCGTGGGCGACGTCGTGGCGCGTCGGGTGACGAGCCCGGCGCCCTCGAGGCTCGACGCCGCGCGCGCCGCCACGGGCTGAGGCTCATTTCGTACGCTTGGCGAGCTCGCGAACGAGATCGGCAAAGCGCTCGCCCATCGGCTTGGCCGACGCGACCCATTGCGCACGAAGGGCTTGCGCGTGGGCGATCCAGTCGGGCCCCGGGAGCACCTCTTCGATGATCTCGCGAATCAGGCGCGTGAGCGCGGGAGTTGCGCCCGAGGACGAGATGGCCACCGTCAAGGGAGGTCGGCGGACGATGGCGCCAGAGTACGCGCTCGCGTTGGCCGGGTCGTCGACCGCAACGAGAAAGATCCGACGCGCATCCGCCGCGGCCGCAACCTCGCGCTGCACGTCAGGATCCGAGGTGGCCGCGAGCGCTACCCAGGCTCCGTCGGCGTCATGAGGCTCGAATCGGCGCGCGCGCCAATCGATGAGGCCTGCTTGCGATAGGCGCAGCACGTCGGGCGACGCCTCGGGCGCCACGACTCGAACGTGGGCTTGCGCGTCGAGCAGCGAACGAATCTTGCGCTCGGCGACGACCCCGGCCCCGACGACGAGCACCGTGCGTCGCGCGACTTTCAGGAAGAGCGGCCAGAGATGAGGCTCTTCGGGGGCGGACACGTCGCGGAGTCTATACGGAGCTCGAAGATCGCGCCTTCGGCCCGCAGCCTGCGGCTGGCGTGCTCGATGGCGGGCGCGCCGATGTCGCACCCGATGCAAACGCGGTCCAGGCGCGAGGCTGCGACCATGGTCGTCGCGGATCCACAGAACGGGTCGACGACCACGCCCGCCTTCCGGCTTGACGCCCGAACGATGCGCTCGAGCAGCTTGAGGGGTTTCTGCGTCGGGTAACCGGTCGTCTCCGCGAGCAGGGGGGTGTTCGCTACCATGGATGGACAGTCGGTCCAAAGGCTCCCGAGGGCGCGTCCCTCGTCCGCGTAGTAACGATACGTCCTGCCTCCGAGCGTGCGTTCCCGATAGCGTCTTCCGTCGGTGTCGACGCGATTGAAGTGCATGTGGAGGCTCGTCGCTGCGAACGGTTCTCGAAGCATCGGATCGTCACCGTTCCAGATGAAGCTCTTGCCCTTGGCGAAGATGAGCAGGGTTTGATGGGTGACCGAGGGCCTGTTCTTTCCGCCACGCGCTCCGTTCCCGGGCGCCCACACCACTTCCCCGAGAAAAGCTCGCGCCCCAAAGATGCGATCGCACACACTCTTGGCCTCGTGGACGGCTCGATGGTCGAGGTGCAGCCACATCGTGCCTTCGGAGGACAGACACTCGCGGACCGCCGCCACTCGAGGCTCGAGCCACGTCAAATAGGCCTGCAGCGAGGGCCAGCGATCTTGGTACGCGGCGCCACTCTTGGCGCGCCAACCTCCGGAGCTCTCGCGGGCCCCGAACGACGTTCCCACGCCGAACGGCGGGTCGAGATAGGCGAGCTCGGCGGACGCGGGCTTCACATGACGCCCGACGTCGATCGCGTCGCAACGGACGAGCACGTGTCCGCCGTGCGGCTTTTTCACGGGTGGCTCTGGCCGCCGACCGCGGGAGGCTGGCGGTCGTCGGCGAGCGGTTCGAAGAGCGCCGCGGCGAGCTCCTCGCTGGGATCATCGACCGGTGGCGCGGCGTATTGGAGCCACGGCCGGCGAGGCCCCGTAGGCTCGCACCCGGCGATCGTCTCCTCGAGCGAGCACGCGGTACGAACATGAATGTGGTCGTCGTGCACGCCGCCGCGGCTCGGCTGCGCCATCACCGTTTGTGCGCGAAAAAGGGTCTCGGTGGCCTCGCCCCGTGCGAGCGCCCACTGCAGCAGCTTCGCCTTGACGACGTCGCTCACGAAGATCCATTCGACGCGGGCCTCAGGGTCGAGGACGAGGGCTTTCACGAGCAGCCACTCGCGCGGCACGTCCAGGCGAAGCCAGCGGCCGTCGGCCGGATTGCGCGCGAGACCATCTGCGCCCACATGAATGAATCCGGGGCTCTCGACCGGAGCCCCTTCCAGCGTGGATACATAGAAGAGGAGATCGGCATCGACCCCTGACCGGTGCGAAAAGTGGGGCAACGCAGGCCCACCGCCCGAGGCCGTGGACAAGTCGCCGATCGAAAGCTCGGCGCCTGGACGCTCGAGCTCGACGAGAGCTGCCGCCCGCTCGATGGCTTGCGCAAAGCGGGGGAGCGCGAAGTGCCTACCGTTCGCGCGTAGCCACTTGAGCCCGGGAGCGTTCGGCCGAAGCTCTCGTCCCTCCACGAGCACGCCGCAGGCGGGCGCGCCGATGGATCCGACCCACTGCGGCGTCAGGGGCGAGGGCGCGGCGGCGCAGGCGGACGTAGAGAGCCCGCACAGCGCGCAAAGAAGAAGCAGAGAGTGGCAACTCGTGGATCCGGGGAACACGACCCTTGGGACCCGATTACCAGATTCCCCGGGAGGCGGGTGAAGCGCTTTTCCTGTAACCTCGAGCGAGGTCGGCGCGTATTCGCCGACATACCCCCGCGCACAATGAACTTTCGCTGTCTCCTATCCGTCGCGGGCTTGGCCGCTGCTACGCCGCTTCTCGCGTGCGGGAAAAAGACCGACGCCGTCGCGCCCGCGGCCGTCGCCCTTTCCCCGTCGACTGCGGAGGCTGGGGCGGGCACCTGGCGCTACGCGATCGGGCCCAGCGGTTCCGTTCATGTCGAGCTGCCGGGATTGAAGGAGCGGATCGTGGGAGACGCGACGACAGTCTCCGGCTCGCTCGACGTCGTGCCGGTCGACCTCGGCCAGTCGCGCGGGCAGGTGCGCGTGGATCTGTCCACGTTCTCGACGACGACCTTCGGGAACGAGAAAGATGCGACGCAGACCAAGCACGCCCGAACGTGGCTCGAAGTTCAGGTCGGGGACACGACCAACGAAAACATGCGCTACGCCGAGTTCGCGATCCGATCGGTCGACGGCTTGAGCGCGGGCGACCTCACCCACGTGCCTCCCATTCGTGACGGCAAAAACGACGTTCGCGCCGTGAGCATGACCGTGCACGGTGAACTCTTGGTTCACGGCCACCGAGTGCCCAAAGAGGACGCGGTCGACGTCGTCTTCTACTATCCGGCCGGCGCACCGGCCGACTCCAAGCCCACCCGGATCCAGATCACTTCGAAGGCACCGATGCGCGTCGTGCTCAAAGAGCACGACGTTCGGCCGCGCGATCCCGCAGGGCAGGTTCTCAGTTGGACGACGAGTCTAATCTCGAAGGTCGCGGAAACCGCGGACGTGACCCTTCGCGTGGGGGCTTTGCCGGCCACCTGACGCTTCGCGGGACGAGGAGAAACGAACATGCGACCCAATCTGTCATTCGAGAAGCTCACCACCGCGCTCGCCGCGCTCAGCACGAGCGCCATCGTGGCCTGCGGTGGGGCCCAGCCGCAGCCCGTGAGCGCCGCCGAAGTCGCTCCCGCAGCGGCTCCGGCCCCGTCGCCTACGCCGGCTCCGGCGCCCGCCCCCGCGGCCGTTGCGGCTCCGGCGGTCGCCACCGCGCCTGCACCGTCGCCCGCGGCCGACGCTCCCGCGCCCGTCGCGAGCTCGAGCGCCGCATCGACCAGCACGCCCACCGATAGCGTCAAGCCGTCGGCGAAGCCCAAGACTGCGGCCAAAAAGGCTGCGCCGGCCAAGGCGGCGAATGGTGAGGCAAGCTGCGGCGCGGGGACGTGCGGCGGCGACGCCAAGCAGAAAATCTTGTGACCGAGAGGGTCCACGGCGTCGGCCTGGGCCTAAGGTGGGAGTTGCTCGACGACTTGGTGGCCTGGACGCGGGCTGCCGAGGCCGGAGAAGCCGAAGCGGTGCCAATCGACTTCTTGGAGGTGTCGCCCGAGAACTACATCGGACGGGGCGGGCGATACCCTCACGCTCTTTCGTGGCTAGCGGAGCGTTACGCGATCGTGACCCATGGGTTGACTCTGTCGCTCGGCGCCACAGACCCTCTCGATGAGGACTATCTGGCGGATCTGGCGCGGATGCTCAAGACCGTAGGGTCACCCTGGCACTCGGATCACCTATGCTTCAGCGCTTCTCGTGGGCGCTCGATCCACGAGCTCCTACCGGTGGCGCACAAGACTGAAAACGTCGCGCGAATCGCGCAGCGCATCATGAGGGCTCGCGACGCCATCGGATTACCCCTCGCGATTGAGAACGTCAGCGCTTACTGGCACCCCGGCCGCGCCGAGATGACCGAGTCGGAGTTTCTCAGCCGCCTATGCGAGGCCGCCGATTGCAGCCTGCTCTTGGACGTCAACAACGCATACGTCAATAGCGTCAACTTCGGATTCGACATCGATTCATGGATGCAGTCGGCCCCACTCGACCGCGTCGTCCAGATCCACGTGGCCGGCCACGAGTGGTATCGCGTCGACGCCTCCGGGCTCGGCGAAGCGTGCGAGCCCGGCGCCGTCGATGCGGTCGCGATCGACACGCACGGGGCCGACACCCCTCCAGAGGTTCGGACCTTGCTCGCGCGCGTGCTCGCGCGCACGGGGCCGGTTCCCGTGCTTCTCGAACGCGATGGCAACATGCCGAGCTTGCGCGAGCTTTGCGACGAGATCCGACAGATTCGCGCGATCACCACGTCGTCACAAGGGGGCGCCGCCGAGCAAGATCCCTCGAGCCCCGAGCTCGGCCAGAAGCTGCGCGATGTCGGCGACGTCTGCCCGCGCCCCTTGGTCGGCGCAAGCCCGAGCGATGCCAACGCCAAGCGGGTCTCCAGCGGCTAGCCGTTCGACGATTCCCGCGGCCAACGGCGTCAGCTCGAGCCAGCGCACCACGTGCTCTTCGTCGCGATATCCGGCCAGGGCGACCTCGCGGTTCTCCGGCTCTCCGAGGGCGCTCGGATCCTCGGGGAGCTCGTGGACCGCCCATCGGTAGCGCATGAGCCTCATCGAAGGCGAGAGCAGGGTCGGGCGAGCGAGGTCCACTTCGACGGCTGGCTCGGGGGGCGGCGGCGCCTCGAAGGACGCTACGCCAAAGCAGGCCAGCTCGTGAGCGGCGAGATCGACGAGGTAGGGTCGTAGCCGCGCGTCCGCATCCCACCGCGGCTTGGCCCACTCGAAAAACTCTTCGGGAACGTTTCGCAGATAGTGCGTGCGCGGCGCGACCTCGTGGAGAAATCTTGCGAAGTCCGTATCGAAGCTCCCGTCGCACGTGGCGTTCATCCGCGCTCGCGTACGAGGCATCAAACGAGCTACGACGGCGGAAAGTCCGTTTCTCACGAGCGCTCTGTAGATGCCCATGCGGGCCGGGGCCGCGAGGATCGCGTCGACGTCGTCGGCACGCACGCCCCGGCTTTCCAGAAAGGCGCGCAGATCGCCGGCGATGGCCTCGCCACCGCGCGGATCGAGACAGGCGTCGACGAGCGCCCTTTCGAGAGCGGCGGTGGCGTCGGTCATTCGGTGAGCACGAAGTATCACTCACCGGTCCGCCGCGCTAACGAGCGTCGTCCAGGACGAACTGGTAGTGCGCTTCGGCGCCCTCGGAAATCGGGATCGTGGCCGTCTTGGCCTTTCCCGAGGGCGAGACGCAATCGAGTCGGTGGTCGCCTGGGCTAAGCTCGAAGGTCGCGACGGGCGTCAGCCCGTGGAGCACTCCGTCCACCGACAGCGCGCACCAGCTCGGCATCGATGCGACCGACAGCCGGCCGCCGCGCTTGCCCGGACCTACGACGTGTCTCGACGAGGGCAGCGAGTCGACCGAAACGATACCCGCGGCTTTGTCGCCCCCAGCTCGAAGCGGGGGCGCAGCGGAATTCTCGTCCGAGTCCGGGGCAGGCCGTCCGGCCGCTGACGCCGCCAGGTTGGAGTGGCCGACGGGACCTGCGCTCATCGCCGCCAAGAGCACGGTGGCCACCAGAGCGCCGCCTCCAACGCTCGCAAGACGGCCGAAGCGACGACGGCGTTTCGCTCGCGGGGGCCAACCCTGCGAGCCCGAGCCATTGAGCTCGGCGACTGGGGCATCCGGAGTCGGCAAGGAATGGGGCGCCACCGACGTCATCCGGCGCGAGGAGCGAAACGAGCCCCCCTCTTGCGGCGACATGGGCTCGAGACCCGAGGCATCGGCTGGCGCCGCGGAAGGATCGCGCGCCGGCAGTTGCAAGTCGGACTCGGCAAGCGAGTCGATGATGAGCGTGAGTCGCTCGACGATCGGCTCGAAGGAGGCGATGCGCCTCGCCTTCTCGGTCACCAGGCAGTCGCGGATGAGCGCCCGAAGGGCGACGGGGAGCGCCGGAGCGAGGTCGTCGATGGCTTTGGGCTGCGTCGTTGCGATGGCGACGATGAGCGCATTGAGGTTGGTGGCCGAATAGGGACGCTCGCCGCAGAGGGCTTCAAACAGAATGGTGCCGAACGCGAAGACGTCCGTTCGCTGGTCGATCCCTTCGGCTCCGAGCGCCTGCTCGGGGCTCATGTAAAGGGGTGAGCCCAAGACGGTCCCTACGATGGTGAGCGAAGCGTCACCTCCATCGAGAATCTTGCTGACGCCGAAGTCGAGAACCTTGGCGACGAGGTGCCCGTCGCGGTCCCGGTGCAAGAAGATATTGCTCGGCTTCAGGTCGCGATGGATGACTCCGCGACGGTGCGCGACCGCCAGCGCAAGGGCGACGTCGCGCATCGTGACCAGAAAATCGCGAACGGCGAGGGCGGGGACGCTGCTTCGCACCGCCTCGTCGAGAGCCATGCCGGTCAGAAGCTCCATCACGAGAAAGAGCGCGCCGTCCTCGGCCTGGCCGACGTCGATGATCTCGATGATGTTCGGGTGGTCGATGCGCGCGCTGACTTTCGCTTCCAGCAGAAAGCGCCGGCCCGCGTCGGGCGTGCGGGCCACGTGTGGAAGCAAAAACTTTATCGCGAACTCACGTTCGGTAAAGACGTTCGTGGCCGACCAGACCGTCGCCATACCGCCGGCACCGAGAACGCGGTTCAAGCGATACTTGCCCGCGACCATCTGGCCTTGCTTCATTTTGCCACCCGCTCCAGAGCTCGGGGCGCTGATGTCTTCGCGCTCTTCACTCCTACTGCGTCGAACAAAATGGCATGGGCGGCCAACAAACCTGCAAACGGACTAGCCGGCGATGGCGCCCATGCGACGGAATCGCTGGTAGCGATCTTCCACCCAGGCGTCGCCGCCTCCCAAGGCCTCGACTTCACGAAGCGCTTCTATGACCGCGGCCTTCACCAACCGCGCGGCCGCGTCGTGATCTTGATGCGCCCCCCCCGCCGGCTCTTCCACCACACGGTCCACCACGCGCAATTTCAAGAGGTCCGGCGCCGTCATCCGGAGGCGTGCGGCGGCCTCGTCCGCCTTGGTGGCATCCTTCCAAAGAATCGAAGCGCACCCTTCGGGCGAGATGACGCTGTAGCTTCCGTACTCGAGGACAAGGACCCGGTTGGCGACGCCGAGCGCCAGCGCTCCCCCGCTCCCGCCTTCGCCGATGATGGTCGCGATGATGGGTACTCGCGCACGGGCCATGGCCGAGAGGCAAGCCCCGATCGCCTCGCTTTGGCCGCGCTCTTCGGCTCCGACGCCGGGATAGGCTCCCGCCGTGTCGATCAGGGTGAGGATGGGCAGCCCAAACCGATTGGCGAGCTCGTACATGCGCAAGGCCTTGCGACAGCCTTCGGGGTGGGCCTGACCAAAGTTGCGAGTCACCTTTTCTTTGGTGCTCCGACCCTTTTGGTGGCCGACGATGGCGACGGAGCGGCCGCCCAATCGAGCGAGCCCGGCCACGATGGCCGCGTCGTCTCCGAATCGCCTGTCTCCGTGCAGCTCGACGAAATCGTCGAAGATTCGTTCGATGTAGTCGAGCGCGTAGGGGCGGTTGGGGTGACGCGAGAGCTGAACCTTTTGCCACGGCGTTAGCTCCGCGAAAAGCTCGCGGGCAAGCTTGGCGGCTTTGTCTTCGAGTCGTTTCAGCTCCGGCTCGAGGGCCCGGTCGTTTTCCGCCATCTCGCGCAGCTCGCGCACGCGCGTGACGATGTCGACGACGGGCTTCTCGAATGGCAGTACGTAACTGGCGGACGACATCGCGGATGGGCCAGCGAAGCTAGCACACGCTCGGCGCTGGCCGCCGCCGCGCTCAGCCTACTCGAGCGACAGCACTCAGCTTTTCACGAAGGACGTTGAATCGGCGCATCGGCTTCTCTTTGCCCTTGAGAGAACGGGCCTCGATCTCTTCGACCTCGAACCGATTTCCGATGCGCGCGAGCGTCGTCTCGCTCACGATGATCTGGCCGGATGTCGCGCTCGAGCAGAGCCGAGAGCTCGTATTCGCGGTATCGCCGATGACGGTGTACGAGAGCGCCTTCGAGCTGCCGACGTAGCCGACGACGCCGGGCCCGGTATGGATGCCGACCCCGACCGCGAGAGCGGGTTTGTTCTCGGTGACCCTCTGGCGATTGAAGCGCTGCAGCACCTGCATCTGGTCGAGCGCGCATTGGACGCAGCGCACGGCATCGTCGGGATGGGCGAGGGGAGCGCCCCAGAACGCCATGATGCCGTCGCCCATGAACTTGTCGAGCGTCCCTTCGTACTTGAACAGGGTTTCGACCATCAGCTCGAAGTATTCGTTGAGCATCTCGACGATCGTCTCGGCGGGCGTGCCTTCGCTCATCGCCGTGAAGCCGCGAATGTCGCTATTGAACAGCGTGAGCTCTTGCACGAGCTGGCCGCCCTTTTTCACCTCGAGCTTGCCGCTAATCATCTGTTCGGCGACGTTCGGCGCCACCAGGCGCATGAACCGATCGCGAAGCACGATCTCTTTTTCGACCTTCTTCGCAAGGATGGTGTTCTCGATGAACATGGCCGCCTGGCCTGCGACCGAAGTGATGACCTCGAGATCCTTGGGTTGGAACTGAGCGAGAGCTTCCGAGTCGAGCCAGAGAACTCCGAGGACTTCCTTTTCGTTCTCGTGAAGCAGCGGGACGACCATCGCGCTCGAGATCCGGTTCAGGATCATCGATTTCCCCTTCGATGCCGCAAAATCCATCGAAGCATCGTGCGTGAGCACGCTGGCGCGTTCGCTGGTGACATGGTTGAGGATCGTCGAGCTTACTTGGATGGGTGCCTCGCTCCCGTCGCGCCGGCGCGCGGCTCGCGGGTGGAGCGTGCCATCGCCGGAGCGAAGCAAGATGACGCCGCGATCCGCGCGAGTGAACTTGAAGAGCGCGAGCAGGATCTTGTCGAGCAAGAGGTCGAGATCGCGCTCGAGGCCGATATCCCGCGTGAGCTCCCAACTTATGCGCAGCCGTTCGTAGTCCAGCCGGAGCTGCGCCGCGTCCTGAGCGATCCCGTCGAAGGGTAGAAAGCCCTTCGCCTGGGCGGCGATTTGCGTGCCGATCGCGCGTGCCGCGTCGAGCACGTCGACCCGTGTTCCCGCGAAGTTTGGCGGACGATGGAGCGGCGGAGCCGCGGCCATACCCTCCGAAGAGGGGTACGAAGGATGAGGCGCCCGGGCGCCGATCCCAGACGCCATCGGTGCGGGCTGGGGGGCCCGAGAATCCAAGGCCTGTGCGGGGGGCGGCGACCACGGCGGCGCGACGGCGTGTTGCACTGCCCCCGGCCCGACGGGGGGCAAGGGCAGGGGCACCCCCGAGCCGGCGTCGTAGCGAGCACGGGTCGAACCCAGGGAAATGTCGTCTCCGTGCTTCAAGACGATCTCGCCGCGTACGCGTTCGCCGTTGACGTAGGTTCCGTTCAGGCTCCCGAGGTCTCGCAGGACGAACTGGCTCTCGCGCTGCTCGAGAATGCAGTGCTCCTTGGAGACGATCTTGTCGAGCAGCTGAATGGTGTTGTTCGGATGGCGACCCAGACTGTTGGTCGACCGCAGATCAATCGCCTGCTGCCCTTCGGCGGTAGCAAGGATCAGCCTAGCCATCAGCCGAGCATGTTAGCGCGCTTTCGTCCGCGGTGGACAGGTCCTGTCGGACCAAAGCCGGGGCCACAAATGCTAAGAGATTCCAACGGGCGAGAGCCCCGGATATGCCGAGCCCCCGACGACGAGCCCACACGAAGCCAGACCCCGCCCTCATTCGGGCCGCAACCATGCGACCTGACACGAAACCGAGGACGGGTCCGGCGTCGGCCCCGTCCGCGCGTCGCGCGCCGCGGCGGCGCGAGATCGCGCGTCCCTCACCCAACGTCGACGACGCCACAAAGCTCGAGCGTTCCCGAGCCCGCTACCGAGTGAGCCCCGGAGACACCGCCGTTCGAACGAGCCCCGAGGCGATTCCGGAGCTCGCCGGCGAGAGCGGGGGGCTCTTGGACCTCGTGCCCGCCGTCGCAAGGCGCGCGCTCGAGCTCGGCCTACAGGCCAGAGAACCGAGCTTTCACGTGTTCGTGGCCGCCGAACCTGAAGTGAAGGTGGAAGACGACATCGTCCAGCACGCGTCTCGAGTCGCGGTCGCGCGTCCGACCCCGAACGACATCGTCTACGTTCACGACTTCGACCATCCCGAGGCGCCTCGCCCACTCATCCTGCCACCCGGCGCTGGCCCCGCCCTCGTAGCGGCCCTCGACGCGCTCATCGAGCAGCTCAAATCGCACATCCCGGCGGTGGTCGATGGCGACGAGTTCAAGCGGGCGCAGGCCCAGCTCGCGTCGGAGCTCGAGGCCAAGAACCGCGCCCTCATTCACGACCTCGAGGGAGTGGCCAAGTCGCTGGGATTTGGCGTCCGGCCGGTGCACGGCGGCGTTCAGACGTTTCCCGTGCTGCACGGCAAGCCCGTGAGCGCCGAGCAGTTCGACGTGCTCGACGATTCCACCAAGCGCGCGCTGACCGCGTCGGAGGTGAAGCTCACTCGCGAGGTCGACCGAGCGGCGCAAAGTGTGCGTGCCCAGAGCGCGCGCTTCGACGCCGCGCGCGCGGCCGCCTTTTCGCGCGCGGCCGCCTCCATCGTGGCTGAGGCCATCAAAGGGCTCGAACCTTCGTTCGCCTCCCTGGGCAGCGACGCGAGCGCTTGGCTCGGGCGCGCTCAGCGCGCGCTCGTCGAAGACTGGGAGGACCTCGTCGAGCCCGAAGAAGAAGAGGAGGATCGCGGAAAGCTCCCGCGCGAGGAGAAGGACGATCCCGAGCTTGCCACTCGTCTGAGCCGATTCAAGGTCAACCTGCTCGTGTCCAATCCGGCGGGTTCTCCTGCGCCCGTGATTTACGAGACGAACCCGACGTATCCGAATCTCTTTGGATATCTCGAGCGTCGCGCGCGCTACGGAGCGCTCTTGACCGACTTTACGCGCATTCGCGCGGGTTCGCTCCACAGGGCCAGCGGCGGCGCCTTCGTCGCGCGCGCGGCGGACCTCTTGATCGACCCCATCATTTGGGAGCGCTTCAAGCGCGTGCTTCGTGAGCAACGTATCGGGGCGGAGGACCCGCTTGGTCCTCTCGGGCTCTATGCGACGTCCCTCCGGCCCGTGCCGGCACCCGTGCACGTCCGCGTCGTGCTCGTCGGCTCTCACGAGCTTCATGCGACGCTTCTCGAGGCCGATCCCGACTTCGCATCCCTCTTTCGCGTGAAGGTCGAGGTGGATGCGACGATTCCTCGGTCGCCGCAGAGTCTCGTGGCGCTCGACGCACACCTGATGGCCATGGCGCGAGAGCGTTCTTGGGGCCGGTTCGAGCGCGCGGCGCGCGCCCAATTGCTCGACCTCGCCACGCGCCTGGCGACCGACCGCGAAAAGCTCGCGCTCACGCTGTCGCCCTTGGAAGAGACGATGGCGTTCGCGAGCGCTCTCTCTGCGGCGAGGCAGGCCCCGGAACCGTGGGTCACCGCCGAGGATGTCCGAGCCGCCTGGAACGAGCGGCGCGAGCGCGCCGGAAGCGCGGAACGACACATTCGTGAGATTACGCTGCGGGGAGAGGTGGCGCTCGATACCACCGGGTGGCGGACGGGCGTGGTCAACGGGCTCAGCGTCTTCAGCACCGGGGACGTCGAATTCGGTCAGCCGATGCGCATTACGGCAGTGGTCGGGATCGGCCGCGAAGGCCTCATCGACGTCGAGCGCGAAGCGCAGCTCGGCGGCAGCATCCACACCAAGGGCGTGGCCATCCTGCGCGGGTATCTCGCGCGAATGTTCGGCCAAGAGCGTCCGCTCAGCCTGCGCGCACAGCTTGCCTTCGAGCAAAGCTACGGCGAGATCGATGGAGACAGCGCGAGCTCGAGCGAGCTCTTCGCGGTCTTGAGCGCGATCGCCGACGTCGGGATCGACCAAGGAATCGCGGTGACCGGGAGCGTCAACCAACTGGGCGAAATGCAAGCCATCGGCGGGGTATGTGCCAAAATCGAGGGCTTCTTCGACTTGTGTCAGGCCCGCGGCCTCACCGGTAGGCAGGGCGTGCTCTTGCCGAACGCCAACCGGCCGCATTTGGTTTTGCGTGACGATGTGGCGGATGCAATCGCGCGCGGGAAGTTTCACCTCTACGCCGTCAGTCTGGCGACCGAGGGCATCGAGGTGCTGACGGGGCTGTCCGCGGGCGAGCGCGATGCCCATGGGCGATTCCCGGCGGCGAGCGTTTTCGGTCGCGTGGAGCGGCGCATCATCGAAATCGCCGAGCGGCTGCGCGATGCCGAGGGGCATTCGAGCCACGAGGTCGCCGACGGGCGCGAAGATGCTGCCCACTCCGATGCGATGGAGGGCCCCAGCGCTCGAAGACGATGAGGGCCGCGTCGCACGCGCGCCTGGGAGGACCGGCTCAGAAGAGCGCGAGCTGCCCGCGTGGCCTGCGGAATGCCGTGGTGTGCTGGGCGCGCCCGTCCTCGGAGCACAGGCCCAAGCGCTGAACCGTCTGATCGAAGAGCGCCGCAATGGTGTCCGCGTAGGGCCCTTGCCCGCGCCCGCGCACCAAAAAGCGCGAATCGTAGAGAGCCCCACCTCGAGTCTCGCGAATGCGCCCGAGCACACGCTCGGCGCGCAGGGGGAGAGCCGCCCGCAGTCGCTCGGCGAAGACCTCTTTCACGGGGCCAGGCAATCGAAGCAGGACGCGACCGGCGCGGATGGCTCCCGCGTCGCGCGCAGCCTCGAGCACGCGGGCGATGTCTTCGTCGTTGAGCCCGGGAATGATCGGAGCCACGAGAACGCCGACGTCGATGCCTGCCCTGGCGAGGCGCTCGACGATTCGAATCCTACGAACGGGCGTCGTGACGAAGGGCTCGATGGCGCGCGCGTTCGCCTCGTCCCAAAAAGGAATGCTCACCATCACCGACAGGCGCGAGACGCGAGCGAGCTCGGTCAGCACATCGAGATCGCGCTCGACGAGCGGGGACTTGGTAACGATCGAGACTGGGTTTTGGTACTCCGCGCACACCTGCAGGCAGCCACGGGTGAGCCGATAGCTCGCCTCGAGCGGTTGATAGCAGTCGGTGACCCCGCTGAAGGCCACGAGCTCGCCCCGCCACTTCGGCTCGTCGAACGCCGCGCGAAGTAGCTCCGGAGCGTCCGGCTTGACGACGATGCGGCGCTCGAAGTCGGTGCCCGCCCCAAAGCTCAAGTACTCGTGCGAGGGGCGCGCGTAACAATAGGCGCACCCGTGAAAGCACCCGCGGTACGGGTTGACGCTCCATTCGAAGCCGACGTCCGGGCTGTCGTTTCGCGAGAGAATCTGGCGGCTGTGGTCCTCGTAGACCTGCAGCGCTGCGAGCGGCCGCTCGCCGTCGAAGTATTCGACGGCCTCCGTGGACCAAGGGTTGGGGGGATTCGAGACGGGGCGAAGCGAGCTTCCCACGCCGCTCAGGTTGGCACCTGAACGAACGTTCCGTCAACCGGGTCGACGGAAGCCGGCCCCGTCGCGAGCGAGCGCTCGCCTAGGCGATGACGGAGTCGACGAGGAGCTTGTCTGCCTGGGCTTTTCGCCAGGCCGCGAGGCTTCTGGCAAGGTCGGGACGCTTGCCGGCAAGAATGGCCACGGCGAAAAGCGCGGCATTTCCCGCGCCCGCCTTGCCGACGGCAAAGGTTGCCACCGGAATGCCCTTGGGCATCTGAACGATGGCCAGCAGTGCGTCGAGCCCGAGCAGATGTCCCGACGGAATCGGCACGCCGAGCACCGGGAGCGTGGTCTTGGCCGCGATGACGCCGGGCAGATGGGCGGCGCCCCCTGCGCCGGCGATGAACACCTCGACGCCCCGCGCCGACGACGCAGCGATGTATTCGAACAGGGCGTCAGGCGTCCGATGCGCGCTGAGCACGCGAACTTCGTGCGCGACATTGAACTCGACGAGCGCGTCGCGCGCGGCCTGCATGACGTCGAGGTCGCTCTTGCTCCCCATCAGGATGGAAACCAGCGGAGTCGAGCTCATCGCGATAACCCTGCTTGCTCGGCGGCCGGGCCCGAATCGGCCCCCGTCGGCGTCTTGGCCGCAAACGTAAAGACGAGCTTGTCGGCGTTCGCGTCGACGGTGACGTGGCCGCCGTACTCGAGGGCGCCGAAAAGAAGCTCCTCTCCGAGCGACTCTTTGACTTCGCTCTGAATGATGCGCGCAAGTGGGCGCGCGCCGTTGTCGGGGTCGTAGCCCTTTTTGGCCAAGTAGGCCGTCGCGGCGTCGGTCAGCTCGATCGTCACGCGGCGCTCCGCGAGCTGTTCGCCGAGCTCTCGAACGAACTTGCCGACGATGCTCTTCATGACCGCCGGGTCGAGCGGGCGGAAGGCAATCTTGGCGTCGAGGCGGTTTCGGAACTCCGGACTGAAGTGTTGTTTGTACTCGCGGTCGACGTCCGGTTTGTCGCGGTCCTCGCCGGCGGCGCCGCCGAAGCCGACCGCGCGCCTTTGAAGGTCGCGCACGCCGATGTTGCTCGTCATCAGCAAGACGACGTGACGAAAATCAGTCGGCTTGCCGGTGTGGTCGGTGAGACGTCCATGGTCCATCACCTGAAGGAGCACGTTGAAGACCTGCGGGTGAGCCTTCTCGATTTCGTCGAGCAAGAGAACGGCGTGCGGGGTCTTCGCGATGGCGTCGGTCAAAAGTCCGCCCTGATCGAAACCCACGTAGCCTGGGGGCGCACCGATGAGTCGCGAGACCGTGTGCGCCTCCATGTACTCGCTCATGTCGAAGCGATGAAACGAGATTCCCATCACGCGAGCGAGCTGCTTGGCGACCTCGGTCTTGCCGACACCGGTGGGCCCCGTGAGCAGAAACGACCCGATGGGTTTGCCCGGCGCGCGAAGCCCGGCCCGCGAGAGCTTGATGGCCGACACGAGCTCTCGGATGGCCGCCTGCTGTCCGAACACCACCGCGTTGAGCTCCGGCTCCAGGCCCTTGAGGCGGTCGCGGTCGCTCGCCGACACTTCGCGCGCGGGGATCTGCGCCATCCTCGCCAGAACTCGCTCGACGTCTCCGACCTCCACCACGGCGCGGGCCGCCTCTGCGGCGGGCTCCGAAGGGTCGGGTGCGCCGCTCGCGCCGCCGCCCGTTTCGAGCTTCTTCGCCGCGCCCGATTCGTCGATGAGATCGATGGCCTTGTCGGGAAGCTTGCGATCGTTCAAGTACTTTGCGCCGAGCTCCGCCGCGGCCCGGAGCGCCTCGTCGGTGTAATGCACACCGTGGAAATCCTCGTACTGCTTGCGCAGTCCCTGGAGAATCTTGACGGTGTCCTCGACGCTCGGCTCGTTGACCTCGACGCGCTGAAACCTGCGAGCGAGCGCGCGGTCTTTCTCGAAGTGCTGACGGAACTCTTGAAACGTCGTCGACCCGATGCAGCGAAGGCGCCCGCTCGCGAGCGCGGGCTTGAGCAAGTTGCTCGCATCCATGCTGCCGCCCGTCGTGGCTCCGGCGCCGACGATGGTGTGGATCTCGTCGATGAAGAGGATTGCGCCCTGCACCTTCTCGAGCCCCTTGAGCACGCCTTTGATGCGCTCCTCGAAGTCGCCGCGGTAGCGCGTGCCCGCAAGGAGCGCTCCCATGTCGAGGGCGTACACCGTGGCGCCCAAGAGCGAGTTCGGCACTTCGGCGCGCTGGATCTTCAGCGCGAGCCCTTCGGCGATCGCCGTCTTGCCGACTCCCGCATCGCCGACCAGGAGGGGATTGTTCTTCTTGCGTCGCGCCAGGATTTGTACGACCCGCGCCACCTCGTTCTCGCGACCGACGAGCGGGTCGATGCGCGACGTTCGAGCCTCCTCGTTCAAGTTGATGCAGTAGGCCCTGAGGGGATCTTTGCTGGGTCGCGGGCTCTCCCCGTCGGACTCCGCGCCCCGGCCTGCCGGAGCGTCGGCGGTGTCGTCGTCGATCTTCGAGACCCCGTGCGAGACGTAAGAGACGACGTCGAGCCGCGTGATTCCTTGCTCTTCGAGCAGGCTGACGGCGTAGGAATCGCGCTCGGCGTACATCGCGATAAGGACATTGGCGCCCGTCACCTCCTGCTTTCCGCTCGACTCGACATGCTGCGCCGCCCTCCGAATCGCGCGCTTGACGCCGAGAGACGGCGTCGGATGCGTCGTGTCGTCGCCCGAGAGCGCCTCCAGCTGGTCGCTGAGGTATCGATCGAGCCGTTTCTTGAGCACGCTTGCGTCGCCCCCCGCGTGACGCACGACCTTGACGGTGGCCTCGTCGAACAGCAGGGCGAAAAGCAGGTGCTCGAGCGTCAAGTACTCGTGCCTCCGCCTCCGCGCGTCGTCCTCGGCGACGTGTAGAGCAATTTCGACTTCGGGGCTCATCCTCATGCGTTCTCGCTTCTTACTCGGGCTCGGCCGTCAAAAGGAGCGGATACCCACGGTCTCGCGCATGCCCGATGACCTCGGCGACTTTCGTCTCGGCCACGTCCCGCGAATAGACTCCGGCGACCGCTCGTCCCTTCTTGTGCACAGTAAGCATGATGTGGAGGGCTTCGGTCTCCGTCTTGTGGAAAAACCTTTGAAGAACCTCGACCACGAACTCCATCGTCGTGAAGTCGTCGTTGTGGAATAGGACCATATAGCGCTTCGGAACCGCCGTCTCTTGGCGCTCCTTGACCTCGGCGTCTTCTTCTCGCCCGGGGCCTTTGGGGGAAGACGGCATATGCGCACCCTCGACAATAACTCTGCGCCGCGCGCTCGCAAGGTTACACTCGCGTCATGGCGAGTCGTGACGCCACCCGAGCGGACGCGCTGGTTCGCTCGACACTATCGATCGGCGACGGCCTTCTCCGGGCCCAGTACGTCGCGACGGTGGCCCGGGCGTGGCCGGTTGAGGGGCTCGCGCGCGCTCTCGACGTTCTCTGCCAACGCGCCGAGCAGGCCGAGGCTGCGGCGCGCGAGGTCTTGGTGGCGGTCGTCGACGCGCTCAACGCCGAGGGTACGGTCGAGCTCGTCCAGCGTCTGCGGGAGCTCGCTAGCGGAGACTCGCTGCTCGCCCTCGAGCGGCTGATCAGGGGCCCGACACGCGGGCCTCGATCGGGCGCGAGCTCGGGGAGCGGTCCCGAGTCGGACGCGAAGGCCGCCGGGATTCGAAACGCGAGCGGGCGGCCTCTCACGCTCGGCGAGCGAAAGTCCCTGGCGCGCCGCCCTGACCGCGAAACCATGAGGCGCTTGCTTGCCGACCCGCACCCGGACGTCATCCGGCGCTGCTTGCGCAATCCTCGAATGACCGAGGACGAGCTCATCCCGCTCGCGGCAAGGCGGCCGGGTCGCGGAGACGTCCTGGCCGAGATCGCTCGCTCGCGCTGGATACACCGGCCGCGGGTGCGCTTGGCGCTGGTCCTCAATCCGGCGACACCGCTCGAAATCGCGGTTCGCATTGCGGGTTTGCTCCTGAGGCCTGAGCTCGAGATGGTCGCGGGCTCGCCCGGAGCGCCGGGGGTGCTGCGGGCCATCTGCCTCGAGCACCTCGCGAGGCGCCCACCTGCGGCCCAGCCCGAGGCCGGCAAAAGCGAAGGCTTGCACTGAGCCCGCAGCGCTTTGTGGCAAGCGAGCGTCGCGCTAAGGTCGGCCTCCATGGGGAATGCCTCCCGCGATTTCGTGGTTGCCTCGCACGAGATCCTGTTCGCCTCATCGGACGAGATCCTCTGTGATGCGTGCGGCGGCGCCATTCACGCTCAAGAGGGCGCGGACGATGCGCCCCCCAACGGCCAGGCCACGTATCTCCGGGCCCGCGGCGACGAGACGACCCTCGAGAATGTCCCCCTGTGCGCCTCGTGCGCGTCGGTCATCGGGATGACCGCGCTCGCGCGCTGGGAGATCGAAGAAGAAGAAGGCTAGTCGAGCAGCAGAAATGCCGTGGCGGCCAGAAGCCCCATCACGGCGACGACGATGAGCACGACGACCCAAGGCGGCACGTGCGTCCCGGGAATGTCGATTTCCTCGTCGTGCAAACCCGCGGGGCCCGGCTTCGGTGCGTGCATCGGCGGGGCGAACCCTCCACCTGCATTGGGCGGCGGGGCAAACACGAACGTCGACGAGAGGCCCTGAGGCACATTCACGTGGGCGATCGGCTTGCCCGGAGGCGGAAGAGCTTGAGCGGTTTCCGGCGTCATGCGCCGGCCGGGCTCGGTACCTTCGGCCGGCTCCTCGGGCAGCACGTACTTTCGGTATTTGAGCGGCTCGCCTTCGGGCCCCGCGATGAGCGAGGCGCCGTCGAACCGGGCGACGATCACCGTGACGTTGTCGTGGCCGCCGGCCTGGTTGGCGCGATCGGTGAGCTGCTTGCAAGCTTCCGCGGGATCCGTGGTCGACCGGAGCACCTCGCGAATGTCCTCGAACCGGACCATGCCGCTCAAGCCGTCCGAACAGAGCATGAGCGTGTCGCCCTTGCGGAGCTCGCAAAACGTGAGGTCGACCTGGACGGTGTCGGCGGTGCCGAGCGCCTGCAAGATGATGTTGTTGTGCTCGAAGGTTTCGGCCTCTTCTTCGGTGAGCTGCCCCGCCTCGATCAGCTGATTGACCAGCGATTGATCGCGAGTGAGCTGCACCAACTGGCCCTGTCGCAGCAGATAGCCGCGCGAGTCTCCCACCTGCGCGAAGAAGAGATGATCATCGAGCAGGGCAGCGGCCGTGACAGTCGTGCCCATCCCCCGCCGCGTGCGATCGACCTTGGCCTCTTGAAAGATGCGGAGCCCTGCGGCCTCGATGGCGCGCACCAAGCGCCTGGCCAAATCGTCGCGCGACAGAACGCGATCGTCCTCGAGCCCATCGACCAGGCGTTCGAATACGATGTCGACAGCCAGCTGACTGGCGATCTCGCCCGCCGCCGCGCCCCCCATTCCGTCGCACACGGCGAAGACCGACCCGTGGCGACCGATCGCCTGGCCACCGCCGGCGCCGCCACTGCCGTCGCCGAGCCCGCGCGATCGCAGCGTCAGGTCGGCGACGAGAAAATTGTCCTCGTTGTGCTCCCGGATCTGGCCGACATCCGTTTGCGCGAAGGCGTTCACTCGAATGCCCTCGACGTCGGGCTTCGAGTCGCTTCCCCCGGGCGCAGCGGCGCGAGTCTGAGGCTGCGTCACGGGCAGACGGTCTCCGGGGTCATGCTCCGGCGCCGGCCGGGTCCGCGTCGAAGCGGAGGAGCTGCTGGCCGATGCGGAAATGCGTTCCCCGCTGCAGCCGGACTTCGTCGCGAATCTTCAAGAAGGTCCCGTTGGACGACCCGAGATCGGCCAGACCGAAGGTGGGGCCGCTCGGGCTCGCGGCGTCGATTCCGTGAACGCGCAAGACCGCGTGACGCCGCGACAAGAACGGATCGTCGGTAAACACGATGTCGCCCGATTCGCGTCCAATCACCATCTCCGCCTTGCGGACATGGAATACGTCTCGAACGACGCCCTCTACCGTCCGCTGGGTGATCCGCGCGTAGCGCGGGGCCGCGGGTGTACCGAAAAGGAGCGTCCCGTTTTCGGAGGCCACGCCGAACCCCTCATCCGCATGCTTCACGACCTCAAACCTTAGCACCTGTTGTCCAACGAGGAACAACTCTTGATCGGCCAGGGGCTGCTCGGGAACCGTCTCTTCTCCGAGCTTGCCGACGAAAGGGATGCGCACGAAAACACCATTGGTGCTGCCGAGGTCTCGCAGAAAGTAGGCCCCGCCTCGAAGCGCGACCCGAGCGTGCCTCGGAGACACGTAGCGGTCGTCGGCGATGACGATGTCGCCTTCGCTTCGCCCGACGTCGGCAGACTCTCCGAGGACGAAGCTCGCGCCCTCGCTACCATCGCGAGCGACCAAAACGAGTCGATACCGGACCGTGATGGGCGCAGGGATCGGAATCGTCCCGCCGACGACTGCCGACCGCGCTACCGCGACGGCCGGCGCTGGAGCTGCGACCGCGGGCGATGCGATGGCCTCCGTGAGCGAATGGCCGCAGAAGCGACAGAACGGACCGGGCCCCTCGCAGAGCCCACGGCACTTGGGGCAGATGTATGTCCGCGTGCCGGCCGGTGCCGGATTGCTCAGCTCGACGACCGGCATCGGCGCGATGGCCGGGGGGGGAGCGCTCGGAGCGCGAGGCTTGGGAACGATCGATTCGCGCCCCCCGGGCGCCTGCGCCAGAAGGTGCCCGCAGGCCACGCAAAAGCGGACGCTTCGCTGGTTGCGACTGCCGCACAGGGAACAGACCACGCGCTCCTCGGCAGGTGGCGCGTCAGTCTTCGGAAGAAAATTGAGATCCGGCGCCAGCGGCCTCTGCGGCGGAGGCCTGCTCGGCATGCGCATAGGTTCCGACGCCCCCGGCGGGGGCGTCGGTGTAGCGAGACGCGGAGCCAGTCTCTGCCCGCATTCCTCGCAAAAAATCAAATGGCTCGGATTGCCTTTTCCGCACCTGCTGCAGATCACCGGATTCGTGATGGGACAACGACGCACGGTCGACCGTCAAGTTGTCTTGTGCTCGGAAGCTCGAGCACAAGCCTCCGCCGAGCGGCTGCGCGCCAAAGCTTCAGAGAGCGTCTTGCGCTTCGAGCGCGAGCTCGAGACCCAGCAAATGGGCGATTCCTGCGTCGTGCGAGAGCGTGCTCGAGTCTTCGAATGCGTGCAGATAAATAGGCCGATACGCGAGCGATATGCCGATGAGCGAACGGCCGGAGAGCTCGATCTCGACGCCTACCCCTAGCGTCGCGGCGGGGCCCCACGTGTCGATGCCCCACTCGTCGCCATAGGCCGCGAGGCCGAGCCCGGCGAGGACGAAGGGGGCAATGCTGTGGCCCGTAGGGATGTATTCGCGGAGCTCGGCGCGCGCTTGCTGCAGAATTCCGAGCCGATAGAGCCTGCCGGGGTCCTGCTTCGAAAACTCGTAGGCGCCTCCGAAGTAGACGTTCTCGGTGGGACGCCAGCCGACACGCGCAGAAATGCCACCCCCGGACCCGAGGATGCACGGATCGGCGGCGACCGCGCAGACGGGGCCCGGGGAAACGACTCCTTCCACGGTAAAGGCGACCCCGAATTGAACGTACTTCTTGCCGCGTGGAGGCGGCTCGATGGTGGGCTCAGTCGCCGCCGAGGGCGCCGGCTCGGCGGCAAGACCCGTCGAAGTCGCCGCGGCGAGCGCGAGCCCCACGAGGCATGCGACCGCCCGGCCCATGGCCTTCCGACCCTCGCTCATTCGCTCAGCATAATACGCCCACCACGTTCACACGGGCGTTGACACGCCCAGGGTGGTTCGCATACTCGCCGTTCAGCTCATGGAGATCTATCTCGACAAACGCGCCATTCGTCAGATTCGCTTGTCCGCGCAGGACGCGGTCGATGAGGGCGACATCGAGACACTGCGCGAAGACGTCCTCGAGGCCTTCAGCGAGGAGCAGGTCGAAGAAATCGAGCGAAGGCTCGATAGCGGCGACTTCTTCGAGTTCTTGACCGATCTGCTCGACGAATGGTCGGGCGACGATGCCGACGAGCTTCTCGAGCTTCTCGACACCCAGCTGGGCGACGTCGGGGTCGACCTCAAGTTCGAGAAGCGCGCGAGCCCCGAGGGTGAGCCCGGCGAGGAAGAAGAGCCGACCGAGTTCGAGGACGAAGACTTCGACGATGACGACGCGGACGATGACGACGACGACGACGAAGAGGAAGAAGAGGAGGAAGAGGAGGAAGAGAAGGGCTAGCCCGATTTCGCACGGGCCCCTTCGACCGCGCGTGCGATGATTTCCGCCGCCTGTTCGACCTCGGCGCGAGAAACGTCCAGATGCGTCACCGCACGAAGGCGGGTGGGCGCCGCGGCCGTCAGCAAGACACCGAGCTCGCGCGCCACGCGCACGACCTTCTCCGCCGCGATGTCGACGTCGATGAGCACCAAGTTGGTCTCGACGCATGCAAGGTCGACTCGCGTCCCGCGGCCTCGGGTCGCGTCTGCCACGCGCTCGGCGAGCACTTTGGCGTTGGCGTGGTCTTGCGCTAGCCGCTGCCGGTGATGGGCGAGGGCGTAGAGGGCCGCAGCCGCGAGCACGCCGGCCTGCCTCATGGCGCCGCCCCAGCGTCTTCTCAGACGACGCCCGTCTTGCACGAGCCCGACGGGCCCGCAAAACGCGCTCCCCGCAGGCGCCCCGAGCCCCTTGGAGAAGCAGACGCTCACGGTGTCGAAGGGAGCGCAGAGCGCGCCCACCTCTTCGCCGCTCGCCACGCTTGCGTTCCACACTCTCGCGCCGTCCAAGTGCGCGGAGAGCCCGAGGGCCCGCGCGCGCTCGGCGACCGCACGCGCAGCGCTCATCGGCCAAACGCGCCCGCCCGCCCGATTGTGCGTGTTTTCGATGGCCACGAGTGAAGTTCTGGGGGCCCAGTCCGCGCGCGGCTGAACGGCGGCTTCGACCTCGTCGGCCGAGTAGAGGCCGCCCCGACCGGCCACGGTGAATTGGACGCCGCTGAGGGCGGCTCCCGCGCCGCCTTCGTGACCGACGAGATGGGCCCCCTCGCCGGCGATGACGTCGTCGCCGGGCCGCGTCTGGGTGGCGATCGCGAGCTGGTTGCCCATCGTCCCGCTCGGCACGAAGAGCGCGGCCTCCTTGCCCGTGATTCGAGCGATCTCCGCTTCGAGAGCGCGCACCGTAGGGTCGTCGCCAAACACGTCGTCGCCGACTTCGGCGTTGGCCATGGCAGCACGCATCGCGGAGGTCGGCCGGGTCACTGTGTCACTGCGAAGATCGATCATGACCGCGAGGCTAGGACAGCGGCTCGGGCCCGGTAGAGGTGTCGACACGAACGGTATTGCGCCGAGCCGGGCGGAGGCCTAGAGGTTAACTGGTTGAACCAGTAGAGGACGCAGCATGAGCGACGATTCGAACCCTCCGTCGATTCCGCCCACTGCGGATGCCGTTCAAACCCTCGCGTCGATCGCGCCCATCGCGCGACAAAGCGTCGTCGATGCCGTGTCGGATCGGCTGCGCGGAGAGATCCTCTCCGGTCGCCTTCGTCCCGGGACGCGTCTTCCTTCCGAGCGCGAGCTGTCGCTGGCCCTCGGGGTGAACCGGCTGACGCTTCGCGCGTCACTCGCCAGGCTCGAGGCGCTCGGCCTGGTCACCACGCGACATGGAGCCGGTACTCTCGTGGCCTCGTGGCGCGAGCGCGCGGGGCTCGAGATGCTCGGGACGCTCGTTCGAGGGCTCAAGCTCGCGGACCCGACGTGGCACGATCTCGTTCGGAGCGCGATGGAAGTGCGCCGCATTCTCGCCGCCGAGGCCGTCGCCCTGGCCGCGGGGCGCCACACCGAAGAAGATCTCTCCGCGATCGCCACCTGCGCGCAGGTGCTGCGCGAGCACGTCGACGACCCTGTGAGCTTCGCGCGCGCCGATCTCGCGTTCATGCGCGCGGTGTGCAAAGCGGCACGCAACCTCGGTCTCGAGCTCTTTCTCAACACGTTTGCTCGTTGGCCCGAGGACCATCCCGGGCTCGTGACCATTCTCTACGACGACTGCGCGCGGCTCGCCGAGCTCTACCCCGCCGTCATCGATCTCATACGTTCGCGCGACAGCGAGGCCGCGCGCTTTCTCGCTCGCCGCGCCATCGAGGAGCTCGACGAAGCGTGGTCAAGGCGCCATCCGCCGCCCTGTCCCGTCCCCGTCCCCGGGCTCGTCGCCACCGCCATGGCCCCCGCAGCGCACACGAAAGTGCGAAAGAGGCGCCGAGCCTGATCGCGGGCAGCTTGACGCGGCCCCCTGGCCGCGTATTTTCGCGCGACCCTTCGCCGCCCTAGCTCAGGGGTAGAGCAACGGTTTCGTAAACCGTAGGTCTCGAGTTCGATTCTCGAGGGCGGCTCAGATTCGGTGCCCGTGCGCTGCCCAATGGTGCCGTAGCGACCTTGGGAAGCAGTTGACTCGAATTGTCGGTTCCGGCCTTATCGTCGGTCGTGAGGCGAAGGGGGGCGATGCAGACCGCGGTGCGGGCCGCCAAGCTCCAGTTATGCGCTCGATGCGGCCACACGTGGTACCCCCCGAGGCCACTGGCGCAGTCCCAAATGCCCCAACTGCGGAGCCTACCTACAGGCCAGCGGGGGGCCGGGGTGCACCGGCTGCATGGTCGTGATCGCGGCCGTGGCGATTACTGGCTTCGTGGTGAGTTTCCTCGCCAACCTCAGCGAGCATGACGGACGCCTTCTAGGGGTTGCTTGCGCGACACTTACTCTGGGCGGTATTGCGGCGGTGGCTTTCAGACGCCGCAGAGCAAGGCGCCTCGCGGAAGCACAGGATGCCGAGCGCGAGCAGCAACGGGCGGCACATCAGAAAGGCCTCGAGCAGCGCTATGGTCATGAGGCCGCGCAACGCATCCTGTCGAAGACGCTCTGGCAAGGTGCCACCGCAGAGATGGTGCGCGAGATGTTCGGTGCGCCGGAAGACGTCTCAACGCGCGTCTACAAGATGAAGACCACCGAGACTTGGAAGTATGAGCGAATCGACGCGCGACGGTATGCGAAGCACGTCACGCTCGAGAACGGCGTCTGCGTGGGCTGGAAGGAGGACCGCGACTAAGGGGTTTGTCACGCCGGCGATCGCCGCAGAACGTAAATCCAAGCGCGCGAGCAAGAAGTAGCTTTTCGAGTACCTCCTGCTGTTCCTATGTCGACGCGATGCCGTCGTGGTACGTGCGCGTTGGCCGTTCGTTAGGTCGACAAATAGACCCCAATCGGTTGGCCCTTCCCCGGGTAGTTTGCCGTCGAGAATCGCGGAGATCGCCAGCAGAGTGTCGACCTTCGCTCCGCGGCCTGTCGCTCCGTCGACGACAAACAACGGAGAGGACCGAGTGCGGCTCACCGGGTCGATCGCTAGGGAAGGATCTCGAGGAGCGAGCTTCGGTGCGCTCGATGTGAGCCAAGCATCTCGAGGCGCGAGCTTCGTTGGCCTCCAAACGAGCGAAGCATCTCGAGGCGCGAGCTTCGTTGGCCTCCAAGCGAGCGAAGCATCTCGAGGCGCGAGCTTCGTTGGCCTCCAAGCGAGCGAAACATCTCGATGCGCGAGCTTCGTTGGCCTCCAAACGAGCGAAGCATCTCGAGGCGCAAGCTTCGTTGGCCTCCAAACGAGCGAAGCATCTCGAGGCGCAAGCTTCGTTGGCCTCCAAACGAAGCGAAGCATCTCGAGGCGCGAGCTTCGTTGGCCTCCAAGCGAGCGAAGCATCACGAGGCGCGAGCTTCGTTGCCCTCGAAACGAGCGAAACATCTCGATGCGCGAGCTTCGTTGGCCTCGAAACGAGCGAAGGACCGGTCTCGGACAGTCCCTCAGCCCTCACGGTGAACGGAGGCAACGTCTATTGGAGCGAGCAGCCCGAGCTCGACGCATCCGTGAGCAATATCGATGGCGGACAGACTGGCGCCCCTCCCGCCGCAACGGTGATGACGGCATGCGAATAGAGCGTCGGCCCGGTCGTTTCGGGCGCTCCTCATGCGCCCATCGACTGGCCACCTGAGCTCGTTGGGTCGGCGTTCGGCGCGGAGCGGCCGGAATGGGGAGGGGCCCGGAGCCGCCTTAAGCAACCCGAGTAACGAGCCTCACCCAGGTGACCCAGCACCCAGGTCCCCCGCTTGCGGCTCTGGGACGTCACCCATCCGGACGCGAGCACCGAACGTCGACCCAACGAGCGCGCGGTTACCCCATGCGGACGCGAGCCCCGAACGTCGCCTGCCGAGCGCGCGGTTACGTCCAGAACGACATGTCTGTCGCACCTGGCGCAACCTGGCACGCGCGGACGCCGTTTCGCTCCTGGAAGGGGAGACGCACCCGAGGCACGTGACTTGCGAACAGGCGTGCCCATGGTCCGCATGCGGCTCTCCCACAGCGTTCTCCTTGCGCTCCTCCTTGCCATGCCCATCGCCTGCTCAAGCTCCCCGTCAGCCGCCCAATTCTCTGGGGAACCGTCTGCCACCAGCGAAGCTGGCCTGGAAGGCGCGTCTGTCACCACCGCCGCAGCTTGCAATACTGGCCCTGGAGTGACTGCGGTGGTGACGGACGGTCAATACGCATATTCGATTGCCGTCGATGATGGCCAGATTTACTTCGGCAGTACGAACGGAGTTTGGCGTGTTGCGAGCACCGGCGGGACACCGTCGATCCTGAGCGGGAGCAGTGAGGTGGATGCGATCGCCATCGACACTGCGAACGTTTACTGGATCGGAAGCTCGCTGATGTCCGCGCCCCTTGGCGGCGGAGACCCGACCATCGTCGCGACGGGGGTGTCGGCGAATGAGCTGCTCGCGGACGGGCTCAATGTGTATGGCGTGGATGGGGGGGCTCTCTGGGCCGTTAGCGTCAGCGGTGGCGCGCAACGATCCTTAATCGATGGCCCGAGCTCGGGCGTCGAGGCCATCGCCGTTCTTGGCGACTCGGTCTACGTCGCATCCTTCTCCGGGATTGCGGCAGGCACGAGTGTTGTCTATCAGGGGTCGATACTGCGAGTGCCAAAGGCCGGCGGGGCAGCCCCGGTCGTCCTGGTCTCGAACCAGCCACACCCGTACGCGATCGCCGTGGACTCAACTGGGGTCTATTGGGCCAACGCGGGCTACCTCGGGGTCGCGGGGGGTCTCATGCACTCCGCTCTCGACGGAGGTAATGCCGCGGCGCTTCCTTCGAGCGCGAACGTCGGCAGTGTGGTGTTGGATGAGACAAACGTCTATTGGACCGAGGACGGCAGTCGGGTCATGAAGATGGCCAAATCCGGTGGCAGCCCTCGAGTAGTCGCGGATGAGCTTTCCGGCCCATCAGCCCTCACGGTGAACGGAGGCAACGTCTATTGGAGCGAGCAGCCCGAGCTCGACGCATCCGTGAGCAATATCGATGGCGGACAGACCGGCGCCCCTCCCGCCGCAACGGTGATGACGGCATGCGAATAGAGCGTCGGCCCGGTCGTTTCGGGCGCTCCTCATGCGCCCATCGACTGGCCACCTGAGCTCGGCGGGTCGGCGTTCGGCGCGGAGCGGCCGGAATGGGGAGGGGCCCGGAGCCGCCTTACGCAACCGAGTAACGAGCCTCACCCAGGCGACCCAGCACCCAGGTCACCCGCTTGCGGCTCTGGGACGTCACCCATCCGGACGCGAGCCCCGAACGTCGACCCGCCGAGCGCGCGGTTACCCCATCCGGACGCGAGCCCCGAACGTCGCCCGCCGAGCGCGCGGTTACCCCCTCGCACACAACGCCCATGCGTGCCGGTGCACTCACAAGGAGCAGCGCGAGCTCTTAAGAAATCCCCATGCCGAGCCGAGTCCGAGTGCACATATTGAGCGCGGGCTCCCTCTTCCGCCCGGGCGCCAATCGATTATGACCACGAGCAGGCATCCCAAATTCGGCGCGCGAGCTGACGGCCCCAGCCTGCCCGAGGAAAACGCCAGGCCCAAGCCCGCCTCCGACGATCGGCCCACCACGCCTCCACCGTTCGACGTAGAAGCGTTTGCACGGCTATCGCTCCCAACCGATCCGGACATCGCCTCCCCGTCCGAGCCGATTGGCGCGGTCGGCCCCCCCCCACTCCCCGCCATAGCCAGCCTAGGTCCGACCTCGTCGCTCGGAGCGTTCACGACGACGCGTCCGGTGACCTCGTCTCGACGTCCCTCGCGGCGACCAAGCTCCGCGCGGGCCGATCGCACGTTCATGGTCTTTGGTGGCCTCGCGGCTTTCGGCCTCCTGGTTTTCGGCATCGCGACGATGGTCGCAATCGGGCGTGCTCGAGGCGCCGCCAGGACGAGCTTCGCGGCCGTCCACGCCGCCGTCCCTCCACTGAGCCCGCCAGTCGGTGCACCTTCACCCGATTTGCCCGTGGTGTTGACGGTCGTGAGGGCGGCGGCATCCAGCCCGCCGGTCGTGCGAGCTCCCGCGCCGCAAGCGAGGTCGCCTCAAGCGACGCCGACGGGATTGCCAGACTGTCAGCCTCCGTACGTCGTCGATGGGGCGACGGGCAAGAAGCGCTGGAAGTTGGAGTGCCTCTGAGCCGCCGCCTGCCGCGTGCGCGATGTGGCGTCTACCGGGTGAACGGCACCGCGCACACCGCGTCGATGCACTGCACCAGGGGCGAATTGCAGCAGTCGCCGGTTTGCGTGCACGCTCCCCCTAGGCCGACGCAGGCGAGCTGGTTGGGCTCTATGCACATAGAATTCTCGCAGAACCCCGAGCAGCAGTCGAAGCCATTGACGCACTGAGTGCCCGCGGGCGGACCGCTGGTGCCCGCATCTGTGGAGGCGGCCATGGCAGCGGTCGGAATGCAGCCGGCCAACGTCCAGAATCCGCGCATGTTCGGGGTGGCTTCCTGCCCCTCGAGATAGATCGCGGGATGGCTCGGATCGGTCGTGCCGATCGTCGTGTCGACCGGAGCGACCCACAAGCGCCGCTTGCCGTTGACCGGACCGGTCGCCGTCACCGCGGCGGGAAACGGCTGGTTGCCCCACTTTCGCATGCTGGTGAAGACCGCCCACGAGAAGTCGCCCCGAACGACGGGGTTGAACGTCGGCTCGACCGAGGAGTTCAGATCCGCAGGATCGGGCGGGTCGTCGGCGGCGGCCAGACGAATCGGCGCCGCGCCGGGTGCGAGCGTGGAGATGTAGAGATTGCCGTCGTCGGCCGCTGTGTCGTCGCACGTCCCGGTGCACCCCGTCGACGTCGTGCCGGCGTGAAAGGCGACCGCCATCGAGTCCGGCGTGAACGAGGGGTAGCCGAGCCCCGGTGTCGTCGCGAACGCGGCCGCCGCGCCGCTCACGATGGGGTTCAGCGTCGGGTCGAAGGTGGCCGTCGCCTCGTCGAAGGTCAGGTAAACGATGGTTTCCGGAGCTCCGGGGAGCACGTTGTCCGCCATGTCCCCGGGCTGGCTCGATTCGATGAGCGCGAGCTTGGTGCCGTCCGGGGAGAACGCGGGCATCTCCAGGTTGGTCGCGCCCGCGCCGAGCACCACGCCATCGAGGCCGCTATTGGCGATGACCGTGCCGGTGCGCGGATCGCCGAGCGAGATGTACTTGGAGCCAGGCGCGCTCGTGGGGCCGCCGAAGACCAGGTACTTGGCGTCCGGCGTCAGCGCGACGTCGGCGCCGAACTTGTTCGACTGGTACACGGTGGGAGTGGTCGCCTGGGTGATATCGAAGGAGCCCCACGCCCGCGTGTTGCTCCAGTTGCCGTAAGGCGCCACCGACGGATACATCGCGCCGTTGTCCTGGTCGTCGATGTCGGCCACGAGCAGGGTGCCTTGCGCGTTGACCGCGTGGCAGCCCATGCAGGTGCCGTTGTTCAAGATCGTGGGCACGGCCCCTACGCCTGGCTGGAAGCGGCTGATGTGGCCCACGCGCCCGGCCGCGCTCTGCGATGCGGACCAATAGTAGATGGCGCCGCGCAAGCTCTCGGGTGCCACGGTCCACGTCTCGGTCGCCGACGCGTAGGCCACCTGCGCCGTGCTGTCCCAGCGCGACAACGTGAAGGTGATGGGGTCTTTCGAGCCGTAGAGGGAACCGTTCGAATTGGTCAAACGGTCCCACGTCGTCTGGTCGAGACGCGCCTGCCCCGCGGGCGCCGGAGCCGGCGCAAAGGGTGTGTAGTAGTCGACGGTGTAGGCGCTCTCTGCATAGTGCAGACGATAGACATCGGTCGCGCTGGGCCCGTTCCACATCACGAGAGGCGAGGTGAGGCCGAGTGGCCAAACCGTCGCGTCGTACGGGTAAAGGATTGGACTGATCGCCGGAGCCGGATCGCTCCCGAGATTGGCACCGTTGAGCGCGACGACCCCCGGGCTCGTCGCGCTGAGCCCCTGGGCGTACTGGGTGAGCTTGACTTGGACCGTGAGCGTCGCCAGCGCCTCGAGACCGTTGTAGACCGCGTGGACGACGCCCGTCCCTCCGTAAGGAGTGGCCGAGGCCACCGCCGGCGCGGTGGCGACGACGGGCTCGGTGTCGTTCACAGTGGCCAGGTCGGGGCGGTCGAACTCGACGGCCTGGGCGGTCACCTCCGAGAAACCGTTGCCGTAGTCGGCCTGCAAGCTGAAGGACTGCGTCTGCGGCCCGGTCCCGTCGATGGTGACCGTCGCCGTAGCGGGGACGAACTTGAGCGCCATGGGCGTCCCGGCGTCGCTGCCGCCGGCGACGCCGCCTTCGCCCGTCAGCGAGATCACGATCGCGGCGTCGTTGTTCAAGACGGGGGGCAAGACCGTGATCGTGCTCTCGGGGCCGGTGCCGAGCCCCGCGTCGCTGATGACGATGACGGAGCCATCGGGCCGAGTCGTCTCGAATGACGACTCGGGGGGATGCGCGCACCCGGCGACGCTCAGACAGGCGAAAAGCCCCAACCCAACCTTGCCAAGCCAACGCCTCATGATCGAATCCTCCAGAGCGCCCGACGCTCGCCGTCCCAGGTAGGGCCATGCGCGGAGCGTCATCCGCCGACGGCCACCGGGCGAGGTCGTCGGCAGATGGGTCACGCGCGGATGATCATCCGCTCGGATGCGAACATGGCCGTCCAAGCGACAAACCGTCGACCGTTCATTATCGCTCACTCTTCGGTCTTCGCACCCCAAAGTCTTCGCGCCTTGCCATCTCTCATGGGGGGATGTGGGAGGAGCAGCGCGAATGGTATATGTCTCCGCCTCGGCCCTTCGGGCTCGCAACGTTGGGCCTGCCCCGACATCTCACCGCGGGGTGGTCTCCGTGACGACAGCTGCAAGCCCTCCTGCTTCAATCGCCGACAAGGCCCCCGGCGCGGGTGGCCTCAAACGGCGGCTGCCCCTCCTGGTCATCCCGGCGCTCATCGGCGTGGCGGTCTTGGCGTGGCAGGCGTGGCAGCGCGCGCAGCCCTACGAATGGAGTGGAACCGTCGAAGCTCGGATGATCTCCGTGGGCTCTCGCGTGGGAGGCCGGGTCAAGGCCGTACGCGCCCTGGAGGGCGATAGCGTCGTCGCCGGTCAACCCCTGGTCGAGATCGAGCCGGCAGACCTGCCGGCCCAGCGGCTCATGGCGAAAGCGCAGCTCGAAGAGGCCATGGCGAACCTCGACAAGCTCAAAAAGGGTGCCCGACCCGAAGAGATCGAGCAAGCCAACGCTCGGGCCCAGACGGCCGTGGCCGCGTTCGAGGAAGCGCGCGTCGGGGCCCGCTCCGAGGAGATTGCAGGGGCCAAGGCTCGTCTCGTCGCCATGCAGGTGACGCTCGACAAGGCGCAGCTCGACGCCGAGCGCGCGCGCAATCTCTTTGCGTCTCAGTCGATCTCTCAGGGAGCGCTCGACGACGCCGAGAGCGCGCTCAAAGGCGCCGTCGCCCAGCGCGACGCGCTCGCTCAAGCGCTCGACGAGCTGCAGAATGGATCGCGCCACGAGGAGATCCAGCAAGCGGCCGCACGCGCGGCCGAAGCGCGCGCCAACGCGAAGCTCGTCCAGGCAGGCTCGCGCGCCGAGGATATCGAAGCCGCCCAGGCTGCGGTCGATGCGGCGCAGGGAAAGCTCGACCAAACCGACGTGCTCCTCTCCGAGCTCGTGGTGCGCGCGCCTCGGGCCGCGCGCGTCGAGTCGCTCGATTTGCGCCCCGGCGACATCCTCGCTCCCAACGGAGCGGCCGCCACGCTTCTCGAGGACGACCAGCTCTACGTCCGCATCTACGTTCCGGAGACTCAGATCGGCCACGTCCATCCGGGGCTAGAAGTGCCGGTGAGCGTCGATTCGTTTCCGCATCAATCGTTTCGCGGTGTCGTGGAGCACATCAATTCCGAAGGCGAGTATTCCCCGCGAAACCTGCAGACCGCCGACGAGCGGGCCGATCAAGTCTTCGCCGCCCGAGTGGGCCTGCGTGACGAGGGGCGAACCGAGCTCCGCGCCGGAATGGCGGCATTTATCCACGTACCCAAGTGAGCGGGGGACGCGAGCTCATGGCCGAGGGCGCCGATCTCGCGATACGCGTGCGAGGCGTCACGCGCTCCTTCGGTGACTTCAAGGCGCTCGATCGGGTGGATCTCTCCGTGCGCGCGGGCACGATCTACGGGCTACTTGGCCCCAACGGGTCGGGCAAGTCGACTCTGATACGCATCTTGTGCGGCCTCTTGGCGCCCAACGCCGGCTCGGCGACCGTGCTCGGGTTCGACGTCGCCACCCAGGGCGAGGCCATCCGGCGATCCATCGGCTACATGAGCCAGAAGTTCGCGCTCTACGATGACCTGACGGCGCGAGAGAACCTCGAGTTTTACGCGCGCGTCTACGGCCTCTCCGGCGCCAAGCTTCGCGCGCGATGCGAGGCGGCGGTCGAGCTCACGCACATCGGGCCGTACTTGGACCGTCGCGCCTCGGCGCTCTCGGGCGGGTGGAAGCAGCGGCTCGCGCTCGGCGCGGCATTGCTGCACGAGCCACGCGTGGTCTTTCTCGACGAGCCCACGGCCGGCATCGATCCGGTGGCCCGGCGTGAGCTTTGGGATTTGCTCTTCCGCCTGGCGGCCGAGGGCATCTCGCTGCTCGTGACCACGCACTACATGGACGAGGCCGAACGGTGCGGCGAAGTCGGCTACCTCTACCTGTCGCACATGATCGCGAGCGGCACCCCCGGGGAGCTCAAGTCGCTCGCCGCGGTCAACCCCCCCGGAGCGCGTCGCGTGGAGGTGGAAGCTCACGTCGACCCGGCCCGTGCCCTTCTGTGGATGCAGGCTCGCGAGTACATTCGCAGCGCGACGCTCTTCGGGCAGTCGGTGCACGCTCTGGTGTCGAGCGCCGTCAGCGACGCCGCCCTGCTCGACGACCTCCGGGCCGCCGGATTCGTGAGCGCTTCGGTGCGCGAGATCGAGCCCTCGCTCGAGGACGTTTTCGTGGCGCTGACCGAGCAGGCGGCGCAAAAGGGTGATGAGGCGCCGCGCGCCTGGGACGCGGCCGCGGTCCCGGTAGGGCAGGGGAGCTGAACGATGCACGCCTTCGTCAGCTCGTTTGTCGCGATCTTCACCAAAGAGTTCGTCCACATGCGGCGAGACCGGGCGACGCTGGTCATCGCGCTGGCGATTCCGGTGTTTCAGCTGGTGCTCTTCGGATTCATCGATCAAACCGTGTCGAATCTACCGACCGTGGTCGTCGACCAGGACGCGACGCGCTACTCGCGCGAGCTCCTCGACAAGCTGCGCGCCACGCACACCTTCAAGATTGCGCACGTCACGTCCGACCCGCATGCCGCCCGCGAAGACATCACCGCGGGGCGTGCGCGCGTGGGCGTCGTCATTCCCCCCGACTTTCACGACAAGCGTGCGCGCGGCGAGCAAGCCAAGCTTTTGGTCTTGATCGACGGCAGCGACGCGAACGTCAGCGCCCAGGCGCTCGCCTCGGTCAATGGTGTGGCCGCCGACGAGAATCTGCACACGATTGAAGAGCGACTGAAGGTGGGCGTGACCGCGCCCGACGACGCGCTCAGCGTTCAACCGATTATCTTGTTCAACCCGGAGGGGCGGACGGCGAACTACATCATCCCTGGGCTCATCGCGATCTTGCTCCAGATCGTCGCCATCGTGCTCACGGCCATCTCCATCGTGCGCGAGCGAGAAAAGGGCACCCTCGAGCAGCTTCTCGTGACTCCCATCGATCCGCTCGGGCTCATGCTCGGCAAGCTCGCGCCCTATCTGTTCGTGGGTCTGGTCGAGATGGTCCTGATTCTCTTTGCGATGCGGTTAGGCTTCGCGGTGCCGATCCAGGGCGATCTCGTGTTTCTGTTCGCGATGGCGCTCGTGTATCTCTTCGCGCTCTTGTCGATTGGCCTCGCCATCAGTACGCGCGCCCAGACGCAGGCGCAGGCGCAGCAGATGGCGCAGATGTTTCTTTTGCCGTCGATCTTTCTCTCGGGGTACATCTTTCCGACGCCGGGGCTGCCGCTCGTGCTGCGTTGGATAGGGCGGGTCTTGCCCGCGACGCACATGATCGAGATCGTCCGCGGAGTGGTCCTGCGCGGCGCGGGGCCACGGCAGCTCTGGCCGAACGTGGCCGCGCTCGCGGCGATCAGCGTCGCGATGGTGACGCTGAGCGTGCGAAACTTCAAAAAGCGAGCTCTTTGAGGGCCTGCTGCATCGCGGGATGCTTCGCCAGCTGGGCCAGAGCTTTCTTGAGCAGCCGCTTTCCGGGCTCGATTCGGTGCCAGGGCGACGCGCCGCTCGGGTGTGGGAGAGCGACGACGTCGACGTCTCGCCCATGCCACCGGCAGCGTTTCAACGTCCCGACGACATCGACGAGCGGATCCTTGGTCCCCAGGACGCGCTCGATGGCGAGCGTGCCGACTGGAACGACGAGATCGGGCTCGAGGATCGCCGACTCGCGCTCCAGCCACGTCTCGCAACGCTCGATCTCGCCACGGTCCGGCCTCCGATCCCCGCCGCCGCTGGCCTTCCCCGGAAAGCAGCGCGCGACCGCGGCGATGTAGACGCGCGCGCGAAAAGCCGCTTCGTCGACCCCGAGCGCTTCTTGGAACCATCCAAACATCGTGCGGCCCGCCGTCCACGCGAACGGGCGCCCGAACGTCCCCTCGCGAGGGCCTGGAGCCTGCCCGATGAGCATGACGCGACTGATCACCGCCGAACCGTGAACGACCGGGCCGATGACGTTGGGGCACGCCCGACAGGCGTCGAGCTCCTTGTGAAGCACGCGGAGCGCGCGCGCTTTGCTCGCGCTCAAGCGGGGCCCGGAGACATGCCTCTCGGTCAATAGCGCCCTCGGGTCCGTGCGAAAAGGCATTTAGGGGTGGACCGACACGACGCTTCCGCCGTCCGCCGCGCGCGCGCCGTGCCACGTGGGCGGTACGTGAGGCTCGGTCCACGAGAACAGCCACCGCGCGTCTTCGGGCGACAAGTTGATGCAGCCATGACTGCGTGGAATGCCGAAGTCGTCGTGCCAATAGGCGGCGTGCAGCGCGTAGCCCTCCTGAAAGTATTGAACGTAGGGAATGTCTTTGAGCTGGAACTCTTCGCCGACGACTTCCGAGCTCATCGTGGTTGTGACGTGCTTGGCGAAGATTCGGAATTCTCCGAGGACCGTCGACTTGGTGGTCTCGGGGTCGGCGAGCCCGGCTTCGCCCGTCGACACGAGGGTCGCGAACACCGGCTTGGTGCCTTCGTAGGCGACGAGCGTCTGATTGGCGATGCTGACGTCGAGCCAGCGCTCGCCGTCCTGCGCCCACTTGGTGAGGCGCTTGACCCGGTCGAGGCGCGACGTGTGCGACTCGGACAGCCACGTTCCGTCGGCCGCTTCGAAGTAGCGGCGCGCGCCGACGACGCGTTCTTTGCCGGTGAGCTTGATGGCGGCGCGGCGGGCAAGCGCGGCGGTGCGCACCATGGCCTCCCCGCGAAGCTCGTAGGCCCACGCGCCGTCTCGGCGAACGAGCGCGAGCGGAAAGTCGATGTCCTCGGGGATGTGCACGCCGTGGTAGTCGGACCCCTCGATGGGACGGAGCCGATCGACGGGGACCACGAGCGCGTCCGTGGTGATGGCATAACGGCGGCCCTCGCTGACGGCGGTATCGAGGAAGGCGAAGCCCTGATGCTCCTGGGTATGGTCGACGACGAGTCGTCGGCCGACGAGCTTTCCCGATAGGTTGCCCGGCACCGTCGCGCCCCCGGAGAGCCAGTCGGGGACCTCTTGGGTCGTGCGGCCGTCCCAGAGCGCGCGCGCATCGGGCGCGGCGGCGTCCTTCCAGCGCATCCAATAGTCCGCGCGAAAGCTCGCACCGTCTTTGGCCCGCAGCCAGTGCTGCACGTGTGGCCCGAGCGCATATTCGGCGTGCGCGGCCTCGGCGCGTGTCGGCAAGCGCGAGTAGATGGCCGCGTGCTGCCGAACGAGGCCGTACATGTAAGGCAAGCGGCCGCTGAGGTCGGGGCGGCGCGAAAGAGCAAGCGCGATGGGCGCGTTCACGTCGGTCGTGGCGACGTTGACCTCGACGCACACAAAGCCCTGCGGAGCGATTTCGAACCAACCCCCGGGACATCCGTCCTTCGAGACGGGCTCTCTGGACGCGTGGACGATGGCGCCCGCGCGGAGATAGCCGATCATCGGGCTCTGCAAGTTGGCCTCCTTGTGGACCTTCACCTCCCAGGCCAAGGCCGCGATGCGCGAGGGCAACCGCGGGTCGTCGGCTTCCAACGAGAGCGCGTCGCGCCCGGCGTCGACGATGGCGGGGGGCTCGGAGGCCGAAGCCGCCGGGCCCGCCGCGGTGTGAGCGTGCTTGGCGCACGAGGTCAGCGCGGAAGGCCCAACGGCGCGCGCTGCGAGCAGAAAGACAGTCGTCCGGACAAGCGGTCGTGCCATCAGAGGCGCGGGGTCAAGCCGGGGGATCGCGCACGAAGGCGCCCATCGCCGCGATGCGCGACTCGATGGTCGCCACGGCGCTCGCCGTCGCGTAGGACGCGGTTAGCGTCACCTTGCCGCTGTCGCGCGCGAGGTAGCCCTGGTCGACGAAGCTCGAGTAGGCGTTTTCGATGAGGGTTCGGCTGACGGCTTCGGGCCGAAAAATCTCGCCCGCGAGAGCCATCCGTTCGCCCGTGACGAGCGCGCGCTTGACGAGATCCTTGTTCGCGAGCCCCCCTCGGAGCAGCGCCGCGAGGCCGCGGGCGGCCACCCGATAGCCCTCGAGAAAGTTCTCGAGCAGTCGCGCGTACAGGGTGATTTGCTCGCGTCCGTCCTTTCCTTCGGGCTCGAGCACGGCGATGCCGCCGAGGACGGCGGCGGGCGAGGCGACCTCGCCGTCACGCTGCATCCCGAGGATCTCCTCCTCGAAGATCTTCTCGAAAGGGGCGTCGGAGCGAAACATGAACTCGTATTTGAAGAGGCGTGAAAGAGCGAGCACGCGCTCGCGCGCCGCCCCCACTTCGACGGGGGCATTGGGGGGAGCGAGAAGCGCGGTTGCGATGAGGGCGCGGGGCACGAAGAAGTGGATGATCCCGTTTTTGGCGAGGTCGAGTGACATTCGCGCGTCGGCGGGCACGACGTAGATGGCGTCGTTTCCGACCTGGTGGGTCTGAACGTTGCCCGCGCGCACGAAAAGCTCGATGGCGTCGCGAAGCGCGTCGCTGCGCGCATTGCCAAGGCGATCGCGATCCGCGAGCGATGCGCTGAACCGCGCGCCGCAACGCCGCAACGTGCGCGAGAGCCGGTCGCAGGTGCTCACGAGGTCGGCGTGCGCGAGGCCGGGCCGGTCGTGAGCGAGCAGCGCCGTGGCGACGAGCGACCCCGCGGTGACGGCCGTCACCGCGTTGATTTCGTTCATCGTTCGATAGGCGAGCCGAGTGATGACCGCGCGCCGCCGTGGCGGGCTCAGTGTGGCGATGTCCTGCGGCTTGGCGGCCGGATCGAGCTCGAGCAGGATGTCGGAAAGGCTCATGGGTTTGCCGAGCTGCACGCTCAGGCGTCCGTAGCGGCCGACGAAGACGTCGACCGAGCGCACGAGGCCGCCGACGTTCTCTTCCTTCTTGTCGCCGCCACTGAGCTCGTGGACGAACGCCTTTTCTTCGACGAAGCGTTCGTAGCCGATGCTCACGGGGCAAAACCAGGTCGTCCGCGCCGGCACGCTGAGGGCGGCGTCCACCACGAGCGAGAGCAGCCCGAGACGCGGGGGCAAGAGCTTGCCCGTTCGCGACCGTCCGCCCTCGAGGAAGAATTCGAGCGCGGACCCGTCGCGGAGCATGCGACGTACGTAGGCATCGACGACGGCGGCGTAGAGCCTGTCGCCTCCGAACGAGCGACGGATGAAAAAGGCCCCGGCTCTCCGAAACAGGGGGCCCATCGGAAAGAAATTGAGGTTGTCGCCGGCCGCCACGAGCGGCAGCGGAAGTTTGTGGCGGTAGAGCAGCCACGACAGGACCATGTAGTCCATGTGCGACTTGTGCGACGGGAGCAAGACGAGGTTGCCCTCTTTGGTGAGCGCGCGAAGCTGCTCGATCCCGGCCTCGTCCACTTCGACCGCCGAGAACATGCGCGCGGCCGCGCTGGTGATGAGGCGCTCGAAAGCGGCCACCGCGTTCATGTCGAGGCGAGCTTCGAGCTCGCGCAGCATGGCCTCCGCCCGCGCCGAGATGACCGCGCGCTCCTTGGCCCCTTCGCCGGCCATGTCCGCGATCACCTTTTGGAGCTTGGGGCTGCGAAGGACGTCTTCGCGGACCCGGTCCGGCGGCTTCTTGGCGGGGCCGAGGATGGCGCGCCGCTCGCGCTCGAGCCTGCGTAAAAGCGTATAGGTCAGCCGCCTGACCAGCACGTCGTCGCTGGGGCCGGCCGCTTCGCGCGCCAGAAAGTCGCGCAGATCGACAGGCTCGCCGGCCCGGAGCGTCGCGTGGCGCCGATTTCCGACAAACTGGGCCACCGAACGCACGTGTCCGGGCCACTCGCTCGATCCGAAGAGCGTGCTCGACAAGTTGGCGCCGATCGTTCCGGCGCTGCGCGACCAGACGAAGACTTGGGGAACGAGAAGCACTCGATCGGGACTACGCCGCTGGAGCTCGAAGAGCGCGCGGATCAAGTGGTCTCCCTCGATCTTGCCGCGGGCGCTTGCTTCGAGCAGATGGGGAGGCCGTTTGAGAAAGAGCGCCGCGCTGGCGCCGCTCGACACGGCCCGCTCGAGGTTTGCGGCATCCCCTAGGGCTGTACGCGGACGCAGCGCGTTCAGCCATCCGTTGCCCATGGGCTCGAGGACCCAGAGGCCGAGATCGTTTGCGAACCGTATCTCTGGGAGCTCGTAGCGCTTGGTGAGGTGGTCGAGCGCGAGAAAGTCGACGAACGAAAGGTTTCGCAAGACGTAGACGACCGTCCCGCGGGCTTTGGCCTCCCGGACGGCGCGCAGCCACGCGTCGTCGACTTCGATGTGCTCGAACAAGAGCCTGTAGAGCCGCGCCAGAAGGGGGCTCGGGCGGTAGGAAGTCAGCGGGCGGTCGTTCATGGCGGCGTGCGCCGGGAGCGCGCACTATATCGCATACTCGACTTTCGCCGACGCGGCGCAGGTCTGGAACCTTGTAGGATGTTCAAGATCAAGAAGATCGACCACGTGGCCGTGTGTGTGCCGAGCCTCGACGACGCGGCAGCGCGATGGAAGGCGCTTTTCGGCGTCGCGGTCGGCGCGCGCGAGGTCGTCGAGTCCCAGGCCACTGAAGTTTTGCCGCTCACGATCGGAGATTCGAGCGTGGAGCTTATCGCGCCCCACGGAAGCGCGTCTCTCGCTCGCTTTCTCGAGAAGCGAGGGCCGGGGCTGCACCACATCGCGTTCGAGGTCGAAGGGCTCGAAGAAGCGATCGCCGCGCTCACGAGTCTGGGGGTACCGATGATCGACGAAGTGCCGCGAAAAGGGGCGCGTGGTCACAAGGTGGCCTTCGTGCATCCGAAGGCGACCGGAGGGGTGCTGGTCGAGCTGGTCGAGAAGGGCTCGACTACGTGAGCCGCGCCGCGGCTCGCGCGGGTGTGGGGTGGGGGCAAGGCCGGCCGTCGTGCGGGTGACAACGTAGTAAACCCCAAGTATTCTCCGCCGGCAGCTTGCTCGCCAGGAGGCGCTTGTTCTATGAGCCAACCGATGGGGCATCGAAAAATCGCAGCAGGGATATTGGCCGGGATCGTCCTTTTGGCGCCGACGAGCCGCGCTTGGGCGCAAAAGGCGTCGACGGCGCCGGTCGCGGCACCGTCGGCGGTCGACATCGCGTCCGCCAAGAAGCACTATGCCGAAGGGGAGAAAAAGCTCAAGGCGCAGGACTTCGAAGGCGCCTTGGTCGATTTCAAGGCAGCCAACGACATCAAGGCGGCGCCCCAAGCCGAGCGAAACATCGGCCTCTGTGAAGACAACCTCGGCCACTTCCAGGCTGCGGCCGATTGGTACGCAAAGTTTCTGGCGCATGTCCCCGAGAAGCTTGCCGCGCAGGGTGAAGAGATCAAAAAGCGCGTCGCGGCCATCCAGGCCATGCCCGGCAAGGTGCACGTCGATTCGAATCCTCCCGGTGCGACGGTTACGATCGACGGCAAGGCTCAGAGCGGGGTGACACCGATCGACGTCGATCTGCCGGCGGGGCCGCACGACATCAAGCTGACCGAAGCCGGCCGCCTTCCCGACAGCAAGTCGGTGGACGTGGCTTTTGCGTCGACGCAGACGGTGACCTCCGATCTCGCGCCGGAGCCGCCTCCGGCTCCCGCCCCGGTGGTCGTCGTGGCTCCGCCTCCACCCCCTCCTCCCGCGACACCGCCCCCGACCGAGGCGCGGAGCGCGATCCCCGCGTACATCACGGGGGGGCTTGCCGTCGCAGCCGTGGGCGTCGGTACCGTGTTCGGGGTGATGGCGCTCAACGACAAGAGCGCCTTCGACAAGACTCCGACGACCTCGATCGCGGACAACGGGGACACGCATTCGCTCATTGCGGACATGGCTTTTGGCGTCGCCATCACCTTTGGTGTGACGAGCGCGGTCCTGTTTTTCACGCAAGATGAGCCGGCATCGACCACGGCATCGACGACGCCTCGAGAGACGGCTCAAGCCAAGAGCAGCGAGGTCACATTTACGCCGACTCCGATGGTCGGTCCGCACACGGCGGGCGCCGGCTTCTCGATGCAGTTCTAAAGACGTCGGTCGATACTCATGAAAAGGACGGCGATGCGTAGAATCCAGTGGGTCCGTGGGGGTCTTGTGGGCGGGGTCGTCGCCGGCGCGGCGCTGTTCTTTCTTTCCGGCTGCGAGCTTCTTGTCGACTTCGACCGAAGCAAGATTCCTGAAGACTCGGGGGTCGAGCCCTTCGACGAGGCGGGCGGCGACGCGACGGTGAGCCCCGACGCAGGTGACGGCGCCGCTTCATCGAACGATGCCGGGGACGCTACGGTCAGCGATGCGCCGCCTGCCGAGGCGGCTGTGGGCTTGGAGGCCGCGCCCGACTCGTCGCAGGAGTCGAGCCCTTCAGCGGAGGCGGCCGGTCCCGCCGACACCGGTTCGGACGTCGTGGACTCCACCAGCCCGGCCAGCGACGGCTCGGGTGAAGCGGCCCCCCCCGAAGCCGCATCCCTGGGCGAAGCCGCGTCCGATTCGAGCTCGGCCGACGACGGCGGCTAGGACGACATGTCGGCGATGGCGGCGGCCACTCGGTCGACGTCGGGCTTCATGAAAATCGGGTTGTTCGCGCCCGAGGACTCGACGCCGGGGACGCGCCGCTCGTGGTAGGCGAGCTTGAACTCGGTAAACTTTAGGCCGTTGGCGGTCGAGACGACGACGACGCGTTGATTGGCCTCGATGAGGCCCTTGGCGCGCAGCTTGAACAGGCACGCCAACGCGACTCCCGTGTGCGGGCACGTGTAGAGGCCCGTGCGGTCGGCGCGCGCGCAGGCGTCGGCGAGCTCCTGCTCGGTCGCCTGCTCGACGACGCCTTTCATGGCGTGAAGGGCAACCATGGCGCGTGGCCCGCTCACCGGGTTGCCAATCTGGATGGCGCTCGCCACGGTCTCTTGGGCGGTCACCGGCTCGATCGTGTCCGAGCCCGCGACGAAGGCGCGGTACATCGGGTTGGCGCGCTCGGCTTGGGCGATGCAAAGTCGAGGCATGCGGGCGATGAGCCCCAGGTCTTGCATCATTCGAAACCCCGCGTGCAGAGCCGCGGCGTTGCCGAGATTCCCGCTCGGAAGGATGACCCAGTCCGGCGATTCCCAGTCGAATTGCTGGACGATCTCGAGAGCGACGGTTTTTTGCCCCTCGATGCGGAGAGGGTTCATCGAGTTGGCGAGGTAGACGAGGCGGCGGCGGGAGAGCTCTTTGACGACCTCCATGCACCCGTCGAAGTCCGTCTCGAGGGCGAAGACCCGCGCGCCATGTGCAAGGGGTTGCACGAGCTGCGCGGTAGAGACCCGACCGCGTGGCAGAAGGACGGCTACCGGAAGGCCTGCGGCCGCGCCGTAGGCGGCAAGCGACGCGCTCGTGTCGCCGGTGCTCGCGCAGCAGAGCACGCGCGTGGCGAGCGTCCCCTCGGCGATCGCCTGCCTCACGACGCTCACGAGGACCGTCATACCCAGATCCTTGAAGCTTCCGGTGTGGGAGTTTCCGCAGAGCTTCACCCAGAGATCGGGAACGCCGATTTCGCGGCCGAGACGCTCGGCCCAGTAGATGTTGGTGCCGCCCTCTCCGGTGGAAACGATCGAGTCGTCAGGGACCTCCGGGGCCACCCATTCGCGCTTTCCCCAGACGCCTGACCCATAGGGCCACTGCGTGCGCATCCAGCGATCCTCGAAGAGCTTGATCCACGCCGACGCACTGCGCTCACGGAGCGCTTCGATGTCGTGCGAGACCTCGAGCAAGCCGTCACATTGCGGACAACGGTAAAGCGCCTGGGTGAGCGGGTACTCGCCGGGGCAGCCCGAAAAGCAACGAAACACCGCGCGGTATCGAGCCATTGGCGGCGAGCATAGCCCACCCGCCCGTCGGCTCCTCGGGGCTTGCCGCGGCCGGCTTCGCGGCCGCCAGCCGAGGCTGCCGAATTCGGGGCCGGCATGCTACGCGTGGGAGTGCCGATGTCGGATGTCGCCTCGATTTGCCGCCGCGCGCGCCTCGCCGCGCGCAAGCTCGCTCCGATGGGCCGCGACGCCCGCGACGGCGCTTTGCGCGCGATTGCGGCGGCCCTTCGCGCGCGTGCGGCGGACGTCGTGGCAGAAAACGCGATCGACGTGGCCGATGCGCGAGCCAAGGGCACGAGCGATGCGATGATCGATCGTCTCTCGGTCGACGCGCGCCGGGTGTCGCAGATGGCCGACGCCGTCGACCAGATTGTCTCTCTGGCAGACCCGGTGGGGCGCGTGCTCTCGGATACGATTCGGCCGAACGGGCTGCGCGTCCGGCGCGTGAGCGTCCCGATTGGTGTCATTGCCATCGTCTACGAATCGCGTCCCAACGTGACGGTCGACGCGAGCGTCCTGTGCCTGAAGGCGGGCAACGCGGTGGTGCTGCGCGGTGGCTCGGACGCAGCGCGATCGAACGCGGCGATCCTCGCCATCATCCGTGAGGGTCTCGAGAAGGCGGGGCTACCCAGCGACGCGGTCCAAGGGTTGCCCCCAGGCGACCGTGATGCCATTCGCGAGCTCTTGCACCAAACGGACACGGTCGATCTCGCCATCCCTCGCGGGGGTGAGGCGCTCATCCGCTTCGTCCAGGAAAACGCCCGCGTTCCGGTCATTGCTCACGCCAAGGGCGTGTGTCACCTCTACGTGGACGCGGGTGCCGACGTCGAAATGGCGGTCCGCTTGGCCTGCAACGGCAAGCTGCAACGGCCGGGGGTGTGCAACGCGATCGAGTGTCTCCTCGTCGACGCCGCGGATGCAGCAAGGTTGCTTCCGCCCATCGCGCGCGCTCTCGTCGACGGCGGGTGCGAGCTGCGCGGGGACGAGCGCGCTCGCTCTCTCGTGGCGGAGGCCAAAGTCGCCACTGACGACGACTGGGGTCGCGAGTACCTCGATCGTATTCTCGCCGTTCGGGTCGTCGACGGCCTCGACGGCGCCCTCGATCACATCGCGCGCTTCGGGTCAGGCCATACCGAGGCCATTTGCACGCCTGACGCCGCGCACGCCGAGCGATGGCGACGCGAGATCGATACCGCCTGCGTCGTGGTGAACGCGAGCACACGGTTCCATGATGGCGGCGAAGTTGGCCTCGGCGCGGAAATTGGAACCGCGACGAGCAAACTGCACTGGCGCGGAACCATGGGCCTGGAGGGGCTGACGACGTTCCAGTGGATCATCGACGGGAGCGGGCAAACCCGGTAGAGGGGGTGTGCGGGCCGACGAGTTCAAGGACTCTGCCGCGCTCGGAGGAAAGGCAGCGGCTTGGCGAAGCGCAAGAACGACTCGGGCGAGCAGGGGGCAGGCCCTCGGCCGCGGATCAAGACCTCTCACGAAAAGATCAAGCCGCCGCGGCGTAGGGCTCGAAAGGTAGCGGTCGTCGCGACCGACAGACCCTCGGGCAAGCTAAGCGTGCACGAGGGCCCACTCGAGGCAAGCGAGTGGAGCGTCGCAAGCGAGTCGGCTCGCGAGAGGGCTACGGCGATCGCCGTCGCGGCGCTCGACAAGAAGGCGATGGCGGTCGAAATCCTCGATGTCGCGGGCAGGGTCGACTACGCGGACTTCTTGGTCATCATGACGGGTCGAAGCGATAGGCACGCTCAGGCCTTGGCCGCCGGCATCGAAGAGGCCCTGAAAAAGAAAGGGGTCAGGCCCATCGCCGTCGAGGGCCTCCCGCACGCGACGTGGGTCTTGATGGACTTTGGCGACGTCGTCGTACACGTCTTCCAAGCAGACTCGCGCCAACTCTACGACATCGAGGGCCTCTGGCTCGACGCGGCTCGTCTGCAGGTGCCGATCTCGATTTCGCCTGAGTAAGCGCGACTCGAGCCGATTGGCGCCACCCGGACAGCCCAAATAACCGAGTGCGATTCAGGATCGCTGCGGCCGAGAGAGGGGAAAACAGAAAGGCCGGGAAGATCAGGAAGCGTGAGCGGTTTGGGGCCCTGTTTGAGCCTCCCTCGGTTTCGTTGACACGCAACTGGAGGAATCCATGCGTGTTCGCAAAAGTTACACCCCGGTTGGGCGCTCGAGGCCTCACTCTCGACCGCGTTGCCGCGCAAGGCCTTGGACATGGCCATCCGACGACGGCGCCCGGCCAAAGGCTTACTGCACCACTCCGACCGCGGCTGCCAATACACCAGCGCGGACTATCGCGAGCTACTTCGGGCTCTCGGCGTGACCGTCAGCATGAGCCGAAAGGGCAACTGCTGGGACAACGCCGTCGCCGAGTCCTTCTTCGCCACGCTCAAAAAAGAGCTCATTCACCGGGCGCTCTTGGTCCAACCGACTCGACCTACGCACCGCACTCTTCGACTATATCGAGGTCTTCTACAACCGCCGACGGCTCCACTCATCTATGGCCTACAAAACCCCCGCCGAGGTCGAGAACGATTACGCTCTCGCTATCGCGGCCTAATCAGTGTCAATGCAACCGGGGAAACTCCAGTTTGGGGCCCTGTTTCTCCCCGCCCGTTCTCCCCTTTCTGATCTTCTGACCTTTTTGTTCCCTCCTCTCTTCGGGGTGTTCCAGGATCGTGACCGGCGATTTAGTCCTTCTTGTCCTTATCCTTGTCCTCGTCGTCCTTCTGCCCCGGCTTGAGCAGATAAGCGATCGGGATCGACATGAAGTAGAGGCCGACGAGCGCCGAGCTCACGGCCAGCTGGCTGGTCACATCGGGTCCCGGCGTCACCACCGCGCCCACGACGAACGCCAGCACCGTCGCCCATCGCCCGAACTTCACGAGCTGCCGGGGCGTGACGATGTTGGCGAGCACCAAGAAGGCCACGAGGATCGGCAGCTCGAAAACGGCTCCGAATGCGAGCAGAAAGCGCGTCGCGAAATCGATGAAAAACTGCAGCGTGACGATCTGCGTGAGCTCGACACCTTGGCCGACCTCGCCGAGCAGCGACAGGAAGTAGCCGAACGTGAAGGGAAACGCGACGTAGTAGGCGAACGCAACCCCCGACAAGAAGAGCGTCGTCGAGAACAAGACGAACGGGATGATGAGCCGCTTTTCCTTGTGATAGAGGCCCGGCGCGATAAACGCCCAGAGTTGGTAGAAGATGACCGGAATCGCGCAGACGATCCCGGCGGTGAGCGAGAGCTCGAAGTAACCGAAAAAGGCGTCCGCGGGCGCCAGAGTCTGAAGCACCAGCGTCTTGTGAAAGCGTAGATCCCACGCGCGGCGATAGGGTGTCACCGCCCAGTCGAGCAATCGAACGTGAAAGGTCCACGCGACGCCCGTGGTCAAAAGGACGCTTATCGCGGCCTTGACGAGGCGCGAGCGCAGCTCATCGAGGTGCTCCCAGATCGACATGGGCCGACCGGGGCCAGCCTCGGGATCGGGGGGAGGCTCGCCCGGCGTCTCGACTTGGTCGGAAGCTCGCTTCTCGATCGCCTTGTCGGACCCCCCGGGGTCTGCCGAGCTCACGAACGGGCCTCCAGGCCGCCGAGCGGGTGCGTCTCCGATCCCGGGTTGGTCTCGTCGGGCGATTGCGGGGGCTTGGGGGGCGCGCCGCGGGCATATACGGGATCGCTGGCTAGGGGCGATGCGGCGAGCGACTCCGGGATCACAGCTGTGTCCGGGAGCGCATCATAAGCGTCGGCTCCGTCGATCGGGTACTCGCGCTCGGGGTTGACGATCACCACCGGGGGCAGAAGCGGCGGGGCTGGAGGGGGAGCGGGCGCCGTTTGCGCATGCGCATAGGGCCCGAGCGTCGCGCCGTTGGTGACCGAGCGGACCGTGCCGACGAGCCCCGTTATCTCACCTCGCGTGAGCTTTCGGATCTCGGCGATGTCTTTGTCGAGGCCTTCCATGCGCAGGACCTCGTCGATCCCGCTCTTGCGCCGCAAGTCGTTGGCCCAGTCGCGGGCTCGGCCCGCAAACTGCCCGGCCTTGCGCAAATAGCGCGGGAGCTCCTTGGGCCCGAGAACCACCATGGCCACGAGCAGCAGTACGGCGAACTCGCCGAAGCTCATGCCAAACACGCCTGCAACGTAGCACGCTCCGTGGTAACGCACCGGCGTGCTCGCCCTCCAAGCCATCACGCCTGAGGCGCTCGCCCTCGAGCTCGGGGTCAAGCTTCCCGAAGCGCGCAAGATCGTCGCCGCGGTGCACCGCGGCGAGTGGTCCGATGGGCTACGCCTCGACGGGGTCAGCCGTAAGGCCCACGAGGCGGCTCGCGCCCGAGGATACGTTCCTTTGCTCGAGATCCGCGCGAGGCGCGCGAGCGCGATCGATCCGTTCGTCAAGCTCGTGCTGGCGGCACCTGACGGCCACGTCGTGGAGGCGGTGCGCATTCCTCTCGAGCGCGAGGGCCGCTTCAGCGCGTGCGTCAGCTCGCAAGCCGGTTGCGCCCTCGCCTGCGCATTCTGCGCCACAGGGCGCCTCGGGCTCGCCCGCAATCTCGAGGTCTGGGAGATTGTCGAGCAGGTGCGAGAGCTGCGCGCGACGCTCGCCCCAGGAGCGCGCATCCACGGTGTCGTCTTTCAAGGCATGGGCGAGCCCCTGGCCAACGCCGATCGAGTGATCGAGGCGATTCGCGTCGTGACCAATCCTTGCACCCTGGCCATCGACGCGCGCGCCATCACCGTATGCACGTCCGGGCTCCCATCGGGCATTCTCCGGCTCGCGCGGGAGGCTCCGAAGGTGCGCCTGGCCGTGTCGATCGCGAGCGCGCGTCGCGAGGTCCGACGGAGCTTGATGCCGATCGACGAGGCCTATCCTCTGGACGAGGTCGTCGAGGCCGTCGCCGAGCATTCACGGGCGACGGGGCTCGCGCCGATGTGGGCGCTGACGCCGCTTTCCGGGGTCAACGACACCGACGATGACGCGCGGGCCCTTGCGGAGCTCGTCCGAGGGTTCGAAGCTCGGTGCGGTGTGCGTCCGCGGGTGAGCGTGGTGCCCTACAACTCGATCGACGAGGGAGGTCGAGATCCGTTCTCGCGCGGCGACGTCGGAAGCTTCGTCGATCGGCTCGTCGGGCACGGCCTGCGTCCGCACGTGCGCTATAGCGGAGGGTCAGACATCGCCGCGGCGTGCGGACAGCTCGCGAGCCGACGTCAACCGAGCCACGATCCGCAGAGCTCTTAGCGCTCTCGGGTGTTGGATCGTCACGGAGCGTGGCCCCACAAGGCTTCGATCGCCAGACCTCTCGCGCCCGCATCGGCCGCTGGGAACCCGAGCCGGCGTAGGGGCGCGACCAGGCACAAGAGGGCTGCGGCGGATACGCCCGCACCCGGGTCGACGCGCACGCTCGTCGCTTCCACGGATCCGCTCTGGTCGACTTGAGCGATGACGCGCGCGGCGCCCCGGGGCACCGTACCGCCGCTTCCCTGTTCGGTCGTGCATACGTCGAGAGCGTCGGCGATCTGGTCGACGGCGACGCGCGCGACGTCGAGCGGGATTCCGCGCGCTTCGGCCAGCGCCACGACGGCCAGAGGACGCTTGGCCACGTACTCGTAGCCGTCGGTGGTTCGGGTCGCCGGGCCGGCTTGCACGACGTCACGCGATGGGCCGACGACGTCGTTGCCGCTACCGCCCGCGCAACGCGCGAGAGAGAGCGTAACCGCGAGGGCGCCAAGCGCCCGAGGGCGCAGGACGACTGGCGATCGCGGCGCGCTGGTGCCCAATCTCTCTCTTGTCACCTTAGGTCGCCAGGACGTGGCGAGCGATGACGAGCCGCTGCACCTGAGCAGTGCCCTCATAGATCTGCAGTATCTTCGCGTCTCGCATCAGCTTTTCGACGGGGTAGTCTTTGACGTAGCCGTACCCGCCAAACACTTGCACGGCGTCGATCGCGGTCTGCATGGCCGCATCGGCGCCGTAGGCCTTCGCGCATGCGGAGCCCATGGCGTCGCGAGCCCCTCGGTCCAGGTTCCAGGCGGCCTTGCGCACGAGAAGGGTGGTGGCCTCGATTCGGATCTTCATCTCGGCCAGCATGGCCTGCACGAGCTGGTGGTCGGCGATGGGCACCCCGAAGGATTTACGCTCGCGGGCATACACCACGCACTCGTCCAGGGCCCGGCGCATCAGGCCGACTGCGCTCGCCCCGATGTCGGGGCGCGTCTCGTTGAACGTCTCCATGGCGAGCTTGAATCCATGGCCAGGCGCAGCAAGAACCTGAGCCGGGGGGACTCGAACCTCGTCGAGGACGAGCGGCGCGGTATCGCTCGCGCGTTGCCCGAGCTTGTCCTCATGACGGCCGGGTTTGACGCCATTTTGCGAGCGCTCGACGATGAAAGCCCCGATGCCGCGGTGCCTGAGAGCTGGGTCCTCGGTCGCGAAGACGACGTAGAAGCTCGCCAGCGTCCCGTTGGTGATCCACTGCTTGGTGCCGTTGAGAACGAAGCCGCCCGCGGAGTCTCTCGCGGCCCGGCACTGCATCCCAGCCACGTCGCTCCCCATCGATGGCTCGCTGGTGGCGTAGGCCACCATCACGGGCGAGGAGGTGAGCCAGCCCAGGTACTTTTTCTTCTGCTCCTCGCTGCCGGCAAGCCTGATGGGCGTGAGCCCAAGCGTGTTGGCGAGGCAACTCGTCTGGATGCCGGTACACCCATATCCGAGCTCCTCGGTAATCAGCGTCCCGTCGACATGGCTCAGGCCCGCGCCGCCGTACTCGCTCGGTAGCGTCGGATTGACCAGGCCAATCGCGTGGGCCTGCTCGAAGACGTTCATCGGGAAGCGCGAATCTCGATCACATTCGGCCGCAATCGGCGTGATGCGCTCGCGTGTGAAGCGCCTGGCTGTGTCGATGAGGGCTTTCTGCTCTTCGGTCGGCTCGAAATCGAACATCGGCCCCCGTCACTCTCTGGCGCGGCGCCGTCGGCGCTCGATCTCGGCTCGGGCCGCGCGCGTCCCCATGATGTAGCCGGCGACGAGGCCAATGAGCAGAACGCCCGGAATGAAAATGAAGTGCTCCGGCCCGGGCGTGTTCATGGCGACGACGGGTGGCCGCCCCCGCTCCCAGGGGCGGGCTTGGCGGGGTCCCCACTGTCGGCCGCCTTGTCGATCTCGCGCTCGAGCGCGACGAGGCGTTCGTCCATCGCCCCGGCCTTGCGCCAGATGAGCGTTACCCACGCCACGAGGATGACGAACAGGACGGCGTAAGCGCTCACCAGCAGCACTTCGCCGCTGTAGTGCTCGGCCTGCGGGCCTTCGACCGCCTGAAACGTCGTGGCGCGGTCGTTCACGGATGGCGATACGGGGGTCGGGTCGCTCATTCTTCCGTCCGGCTGTCCAAGCCCAAATCGATGGCGTCTTCCTCAGCGCGCCGCAGCCTACTCTGAACGACCTCGAGGCGGGTGCGTGACCAGAGCAGCAATATGGCTAGGAGCGTGAATGCCACAAAGCCAAGCACCAGCGCCACCTTCATGTCCGGGTGCGTCAAGCCGCCTCCTGGCCCAGTGATGACCCTGGGGTGCTGCCCGCCCCAAACCTGCACGCTAAAGTGGATGATGGGGAGATTGGCCGCTCCGAGCACGCCGAGTGCCGCGGCGAATCGACGCTCGCCGGATCCATCGCCTGCAAACGTACGCAGGACGAGGTAGGCGACGTAAATGAGAACGCTCAGCAGCTCGGTCGTCAGCCGCGGATCCCACGTCCAGAACGTGCCCCACGCCTTCGCGCCCCAGAGGGGCCCCGTCGTGAGCACGATGAAACCAAAGACGACCGCGGCCTCCGCTCCCGCGCGGGCCAAGGCGTCGGCGGCGTCGGTCGGACGCGCAAGGTAGGCCGCTGAACCGAAGAAGCATGCGGCCGCACCGATGTACATGGCGTAAGCGCTCGGCACGTGAAAGTAGAAAATTTTCTGAACGATGCCCATCCGCGCTTCGATGGGAGCCTTCAGAAACACAAACAGGATCTCGAAGACGAACGTCAGCGCCGTGAGCCCCGCAAGACCCAAGAAGACGGCGCTCTTCGCGGGGCTGCCCTTGGCGCGGACCACGAGGCAACGTAATTCGAGCGCCCTCCCGGTTCAAGTTGGGATGATTCTAGGCGGGCGGTCGCTCGGAGAGCTTGGCCTCGACCTGCTGAAGGGCGGCCTTGAGGTCTTCGTTGGCCGGCTCCAGGTGATTGGCCATGACGAGCTGCAGCTTGGCCTGACGCAAGTCGCCTTTTTTGATGAGCTCATCGGCGCGCCTTGCAAACGGCCGCGCCGAGGGCGTTCGCGCGGCGTCCTCGATCTTGAGCGACGCGGGCGGCGTGCGCTGAGGGGACCGGGACCGCGGCGAATGGCTCATGCGGGGCGGTCGGGCGGCCGGTCGCGCCTGAAGCTCGCGGTCGTAGCGTTCGCGAAGCCCGACATCGGACAAAACGAGGTAGGCCTCGGTGCTTCGCTTGAAGATGGCCGAGAGCGCCGCGCGCTCCTCCGGCGTTCGGCCCTGGTGCCGGTCCGGATGAAAGACGTCGCAGAAGGCATGGAACGCTTCGCGAACGTCGTCGGGCGTGGCGTGGGCACCGACGCCGAAAAGCTCGTAGTAATTGAGCTCATCGAGCACGCCCAGCCAGGAGAAAATGTGATCCGACGACTTGCCCATGGCTCCTGTCTCGCGTGCCCTAGCGGACCTGGATGCCGGCCTGACGAGCCTGCATCACGGCCACGCCTTGCGCGCCGGCGATGCCGACGAGCTGAAGGAGAGCCTGCGCCTGCTTTCCCGTGGCAACGTCGGTGGCGAACACCTTCAGCGTCCCGCCCTCGTCGACCTCGAAGCGCACTTGGATGGTCACCGCGCCGCGTGGGCCGGGACGAAGCCCGACGAGCTCGAGCTCGCCGAGGAAAGTGTTGTTGTCGAAGAAGGCATCCTCTCCCTGAGAGACCCGGACGCGAACCCCAGTCTGCATGTCGCTCGATGTCGTAAACGCCCGAGTGCGCTCGCAAGGTATTTTTGCGTTGCGCGGCACGATGACGTCACTGAACCCTCCGGCCGTCTCGACGAGCAGTGCGCGGGGAGTGACGTCGACTAGCACCGGGGTCGCGGTGGGCCCGCTGTTGCCCGTCGCGGGCGCCGCGCGCAGCGTTGCCGAGTCGACCGCCACCGACGCCCGCGACCGACGCTCATCGACGCCCGGAAGCATGGGCATGGTCGCCTGCGCGGGCCGCGCGGCTCGAGGCAACGGCGGAGGCGCCGCGGGGGTGGAGGGCTTGGACGAGGCCACGGTCACCTCATCGTCGTCCTCGTGGGTTGGAGGGGGAACCGAAGCGCGCATGCCCGGCGTCGGCGGGGGGGGGATACTGCGGCGGCGCGCGGCATCGGCGAGCGCCGCCGCTTGAATCGCGGCGCCGATCGCCACGACTTCGTCGGGGTTGACCCGGTCGAGCGGGGGCACGCCGAAAAACTGCTCGACCCCTTTTCGCACGAGAGCAATTCGCGTCGACCCTCCGACCAGGATCACCTTGTCGAACGACGATACCGACAGGCCGGCTACCGAAAGCGCGTCTTCGCAGACCGCGAACGTCCGTTGGACGAGGGGTGTCGCCAGGGCGTCGAGCTCGGTGCGTGCCATCTCGAACTCGAGGTCGAGGTGGGTGCCGCCCACGCCTCCTGCGACGTCTCGAAGGTGCACCCGCGCCCGCTCGCTCGTCGAAAGGTCGATCTTGAGAGCCTCCGCGGTCGCGCGCAGACGCTCGAAGACTTGCGGATGAGCGCGAGGATCCCAGCGATGCTTGAGCAGAAACGCGTCCGCGATTCGCTCGGCGATGGCGAGATCGAGGTCATCGCCGCCGAGGAAGCTGTCGCCGGCGGTGGCGAGCACCTCGAAAACATTGCCGGAGAGCTCGAGCAGCGTGCAATCGAACGTGCCGCCGCCGAAGTCGTAGACGGCGACGCGCTCTTTCGCGCTGCGCCCAAACCCGTAGGCGAGCGTGGCCGCGGTCGGCTCGTTGATGATACGCATGACGTCGAGGCCGGCGATACGGCCCGCCACTTTCGTAGCGGCGCGCTGAAGCTCGTTGAAGCTCGCCGGCACGGTGATGACCGCGCGGTCCACGGGCTCACCCAGGCCGGCGTCGGCGATCTGCTTGGCGCGCCGCAATACAAAGGCGCTGATCTCGGGCAGCGTGTACGTCTGGTCGCGCACGACCACGAGCGGCCCCTGCCCCAGCCCCTCTCTCAGCTCGAAAGCGAAACGCGGCCGGGCCTTCTTGATCTCGTCGCTGTCCCACGCCCTGCCGATGAGACGCTTGACGCTCGCAATCGTGTTCTTCGCGTCGACCACGCGGCGCTCGCGCGCGGGTTGGCCGACGAGAACCTCGCCGTTCGGGTGAAACGAGACCACGCTCGGCAAAAGGTGCCGGCCCTGCTCGTCGGCCACCACGTGCACGCGCCCGGCTCGGGCGCAGGCGACGACCGTGTTCGTCGTGCCGAGATCAATACCGACGACGGCCATCGTCCGAGGGCTTTATCACATCCGTTACGGTCGACACGGCCTCCGCCTCGAGGTCTGCGATGACTTCGCGAAACCAGCGGCGGACCGTTCCCGGGAACGGCCACATCCATCCGTAGTCCGGGCCGACATATCTGCGCACGATCTCCGGCTCGAGCGCTCGCGCGGCGCCCAGACCGAAAAGCTCGGCCGTCGCCCGGATGGTTTCGACGTAGGCCTCCCACTCGATGCGCGCTCTGCCCCAAGCCAAACCGAGCGGCAGCCAGACGAACAGATAAGCGAGGGCCATGTTGAGGTCCCCCAGGCGGCTTCGCTGCCGCAGATGCACGCGCTCGTGGCGAAGCAGGACGTATCGTGCCTCGTCGCTCATCCTCTCCCAGGCGTCGGGAACGTAAAGCTTGCCGAAAAGGACCGTGTGATAGTGCGTCAAGTAGCGGCGCTGACCGCCGAGCGTCAAGACGTGAAGGGCGAGGGAGATCGCACGCTGCAGGGGGCTGCCCTGCTTTTTCCGGATCTCGAAATCCGGGAATTCGCTTTGGATGTCCGCGAGCAAGCGATCGGAGCGCGGCACGAGGTCGTTAGTGATAGCTCCGTGCGGGCGCTCGCGCTCTCGCGGAGCGGCGCACGCGCATTGTCCGGCCTCTAGCTCGCCTGCCTGGCGCGTACAATCACTTTGGAGAGGACCTCCGGAGGCTGCGCGCCCGACACTGCGAGCCGCTCGCCGAAGACGTAAAAGGGCACGCCGGTGATCCCCTCGATCCGCGCGGCGTCGGCCTCTTCGCGCACCGCGTCGAAGTCGGCCTCTCGGGCGAGCCGTTCGAGCACGTCGTCGCGATCGAGCCCCGCGTCCGCGGCAACCTCGGCGAGCGTCGCGCGATCGCCGAGATCCCGGCCTTCGCTGAAGTACGCCGAAAACAGACGCTCGACGACGGCGGCCGCGAGATTTCGCTCGGCCGCCCAACGGATGACGGCGTGGGCCGCGATCGTGCTCGGAATCCGCTCAGCCCGATCGAACGCAAAGTGGATCCCCACCTTCGCGCCGAGGTCTCCGAGCCGCGCGTGCGCCGCATCGAGGGCGCTCGGATTCGATCCAAATCGCGTCTTGAAATACTCGGCTCTCGGCACGCCCTCTGGTGGAGTGTCCGGATTGAGCAGATAGGGCCGAAAGTGGACGTCGAACGAGGTGTCCCGGTGCTCCGCCATCGCGCGCTCGAGCTGGCGCTTTCCCAAGAAACACCAGGGGCAAATCACGTCGGAAAAGATGTCGATTCGAAGGGGGTCCATCGGCCTGGCGGACAATATAGTGGCGCTTGCGCTCGCGCGCCGCGGGTCGCGCCGAGGAAACGCGAGCGAGCCAGAGCGATGCGCGGTAACTTGTCGCCAGAAGTATGGGCGATGTGCTGCGTTCATCCGGTTCCGCCGCGACCGATGGATCGGGGCACGTCGAGTTTTCCGAGAGCGAGAGAGAGAGCCTGCGCGCGCTCGCGGCCTCGATGAGCTTCGTGGGGGTCTGCTTGATCCTTTTCGGAGCGCTTCTCGGAATGCTGGCGGCTGGCGCGCTCTATTCGGGGTTTGCCACGAGCGGCCTCGCGACGGGTGCCGTGGCCGCAGTGGTGGTCGCCGTTGCGTACCTTCCCGCGGGATGGTGGGCGATGTCCGGTGGCCGGTCGCTCTCCGCCCTCGTTCGTACGCGCGGGCGCGACGCCCAACACTTGCTCGCGACGGTGGCTCAGCTGCGGCGCTTGTTCGGCTTGGCGCGCGGGATGATTATCGTGCAGGCCCTCGTGATCGCTGCGGTCGCGGGCATCTTCGTCTGGTGCTCGTTTCTCGTCGACAAGACGGCCAAGTGCTGGGGGCCCTGGGGTTGAGCCGCGTCATCGCTCGCGTTGGGACTGCCCGCTCGCGGCCATGGCCCGCCTCAAGCTGGCCGGGATGGGACGGCATCCGCAGCGGGTCTGATGCCGCAGGTGCCAGGCGAGGCGTTGCTCCTGGCTGGCTCCTCTCGGCATGGGGTTTCTTTGGTGCCAGGCGGCGTTGATGGCCATCGGTTCGCCTCGACGGGTGAGTCTACTTTGGGCGAACTCGGTAGTGGTACGTGTAGAGTTCGCGAAACGATGCCGACCGGTAGAGCTCTAGGGCCGCGGCGTTGTCCTTTTCGACCTGCAGGTAAACTTCCTCGGCACCGGCGTCGACCGCGCAAGCGGCAAGCGCCCACAGGATAGCGCGGCCCGCCCCGCGCCTCCGAAATTCGGGCAGGGTGAGCATCGAGAAGATGCCCAGCCGTCCCGCTCCGAGCACGCCGAGACCGACCGCGCACGGGGTGCCGTCGACTTGCGCGAGGGCGTAGCGAGCCCTCGGGCCGATGCGCGCGAGTAGATCTGCGTACACGCCGGCGACGTCCGAAAAGCGTCCCCTGCGCCCGGAGACCCCGAACCACGCGTCGGTGAGAACATCGCTGACCGTTGTGGCCACACCCCTCGGGGCCGAACGCGAGATGTCAGTGGCGAGTGTCGCGTAGACCGCCGTGGGTGCGTCGAGCGCGTAGCCACGGCTCTGCAAGAAGGCGTCGAGCTCGGGCGGGTTCGCGAGCGGCGTCATCTGGAAGGCGACGGGCAGCCCTCGGTCCGCGTAGCACTTCTCGACGTGCTCGACGCGCGCCCGGCTCTCGACGTCGGAAAGGCCGCCCCTGGCGGCGCAAGGCCACACCGAGTTGCCACGACGGGTCACGCCGTGCATGAAGCGAAGACGCCAGCCGCGCAGGGCGATGACTTCGGCTGCCGGCCAAGCCTCGAACGCGCACTTGTCCACCGCCTCGATGGTGTGGCTCATGCGGCAAAGACTATCCTTTCAGAGCTTCTTGCACCCGTCTCGAAACTCGCGCGCGTATCGAACGTAGTTCGCCGCACTTTCGGCGAGCCACGCGTAGAGCGCGTCGTCGACTTGCCGTACGACTTTCCCCGGCCTGCCCATGACGAAGCTACGCGGGGGCAGAATCGTCCCCGGTGTTACCAGCGTCCCGGCGGCGATAAACGAGCCGTCGCCGACGACGGCGCCATCAAGAATGATGGCCCCCATTCCGACGAGGCACAGGTGGCCGACGGTCGCGCCGTGGACGACTGCGCTGTGACCCACCGTCACGTCGTCGCCGATCGTGGTCGCCGCGGTCTCGTGCGTAATATGGACGACGGCATTGTCCTGGATGTTGGTCCGCGCGCCGATACGAATGGGCATGTAGTCGCCCCGCACGACCGCGCCGAACCATATGCTGGCCGCGTCGCCGAGCACCACGTCGCCGATCACCGATGCGCTCTCGGTCACCCACGCGTCGCGTCCGAGCACGGGTGCGACCCCTGCCAGCTCGTAGATAGCCATCGCCGGCGCCTCTCGTCACCAGAGCGGAAGCCTGCGGACGGCGTCGCGCGCGGGCTGCGGTAGGGGCGCAAGGTCGATCGCTTCGGTGGGCACGCCGGAGAGAGAATGCTTGTTGGCGCGCGTGATGTCGACTTCCACCACTTCGCCCACCAGCGAGCCGGCGCCGTGCGCTTCGATGTGGACAATCTCGCTTCGTTCGGTGCGTCCCTGAACGCGCCCTCGAGTGAGGTCTCCCTTTTCGCTCTTGCTCGCCCCTTCGACGAGCACCCGCTGCTTGGTACCGACGAGGGCCCCCAGGTGCGCTCGCGAGAGCGTGTCGGCGGCCTCGAACAGCCGTGCGAGCCGCTCGCCCTTCACGGGCTCCGGTACGTCGTCTCCCAGCCGAAGGGCGGGCGTGTGCGGCCTCGGCGAGTACTTGAAGCCGTAGAGCGAGACGAAGCCGACCTCGCGCACGAGCGAAAGGGTCTGCTCGAAATCGTCCTCCGTCTCACCGGGGAAGCCGACGATGACGTCGGTCGAAAGCGTGAGGTTGGGGCGGCTGTTCTTGAGTCGGTCGGCGCGCGCGACGTACTCGGCGCGTGTGTAGCGCCGAATCATCCTGCGTAGCACCCGGTCGCTGCCCGATTGGACCGGAAGGTGCACGTGACCGGCCAGCACCTCGAGCTCGGCGTGAGCGCGCGCGAGGGACGCCGTCGCATGGCGCGGGTGAGGGCTCGTGTAGCGCAGGCGCGCGAGGCCCGCAGCCCGCGACGGCGACGGACGATAGGGCGGGATCTCGCGAGCGATCAGGCGCAAGAGCTCGGGAAACTGGGACCCATCGGGTCCGTCTTGCGCGTCGGCCGCAGGCAACGCGGGATCGCGAAAGCTGTCGACCGTCTGGCCGAGAAGAAGCACCTCGCGAGAGCCGGCCTCGACGAAGCGCGCCACTTCGTCGACGACCTCTCGGGCCGCGCGATAGCGCTCGGGGCCGCGCGTGTAAGGCACGATGCAGAAGCTGCAACGCTCGTCGCACCCCTTCATGGTGGTGACGAAAGCTACGACCGGCGCGCGCTGGCCCTCGGGAGGTGTCCAGGTCAGAAAGTGCGGCTCGGCGACGTCGAACTCGGTTCGTGCGACGCGCGGCGCGCCGCCCCACTGCTCGAGAGCAAGCGCGGGCAGCTCGGCGATGTTGTCCGGACCGATCACGAGGTCGACGTAGGGCATGCGCTTGAGGAGGGATTCCCCCTCTTGCTGCGCCACGCATCCGGCGATGGCGATGACCACATCGGGTCGCGCGCGCTTGAGCGGCGCGAGCTTGCCCACCTCGCTGCGCAACTTCTGCTCCGCCCTCTCGCGAACGCTGCAGGTGTTCAGAACCACCAGGTCCGCTTGCTCGACGGCATCGACCGCGAAGCCGCCTGCAGCCCGAAGGACCGCGGCCATGCGGTCGGTATCGTGCACATTCATCTGGCAGCCGAACGTCTGGATGGCGTACCGAAAGCTCACGGTGCAGCGCTTCCCTATAGCGCGTTTGGGCCGAAGCGGTGATATGTGATGGGGGGCCGCCGGCCGGGGAGTCATGCAATATTCGCCGCGCTACAAGACGCTCTGCGACATCTTCGAGGACGCCGTCACCCAACATGGGTCGCGCGAGCTTTTCGGAACGAAGAGCGGTGGCGAGTGGCGCTTCACGACCTACGCCGAGTTCGGGGTCCTCGTCGATCGCATGCGTGGGGGGCTCTCGTCGATCGGGGTTGAACGGGGCGATCGAGTGGCGATGGTCTCGAACAACCGGGTCGAATGGGCGGTGACGGCGTTTGCATGTTACACGCTCGGGGCCGTCTTCGTGCCGATGTACGAGGCGCAGAGCCCGTCCGAATGGGAGTTTGTGGCTCGCGAATGTGAAGCCAAGGTCCTCTTCGTCGCCAATGGGTCGGCTCTGGCGAAAGCCAAGCCGTTTTTGGCCACGATGCCGTGGCTGCGTGCCCTGGTGGTCATCGCGGGAGAGCCAAACGGTGCGCCAACGGGCGGCGCCGACAGAGTGACCACGTACGGCGCGCTCCTCGACTCGGGCACGGCGGTGCCGCGGGTCCAGCCGGCGCCCGACGAAACTGCCGTGATCATTTATACGAGCGGCACGACCGGGACTCCCAAGGGGGTCGTGCTTACGCATTTGAACATCGCGGCGAACGTGAGCTCCGTGCATTCGGTCTTCGAGTTCAAGAGCAGTGAGCGCAGTTTGGCCTTTCTTCCGTGGGCGCACGTTTTCGGGCAAACCGCCGAGCTTTATCTTCTGATGTCGTTCGGCGCCTCGATGGCGCTTTGCGAGGGTCCCGACAAGATCCTCGACAATCTTGCCGAGGTGCGGCCCACGCTGCTTTTCAGCGTCCCGAGGGTATTCAACAAGCTCTACGTGGCCGTCGAGCAACAGCTGGCGGCCAAACCCAAGGCCTTGCGCCGACTCGTGGCCGCGGCCCTCACGGTCGCCGCCAAGGAGCGCGCAGGGCGGCCCGTGAGGTTGCACGAGCGGGTGCTTCGGGCGCTCATCGACAAGATCGTGTTCGAGAAAGTCAGGGCCCGCTTCGGCGGTCGCCTGAGATTCACCGTTTCGGGGAGCGCTGCGTTGTCGCAAGAAGTCGCCGAGTTCATCGACTCGCTCGGAATCATGGTCTACGAGGGCTACGGCCTGACGGAGACGAGCCCCGTGGTCAGCGTGAATTTCCCGCAGGCAAGGGTCATCGGCAGCGTGGGCAAGCCGCTCCCGGGTGTGCGGGTCGCGATCGACGCCGACGCCGTTCAAGATCGCGCGACGTCAGCCGGCACGTCGCGAGTCGAAGGCGAGATCGTGGTGTACGGGCCCAACGTCATGAAGGCGTACTTCAAGCGGCCCGAAGAGACGCAGGCCATCTTTGCGCCAGACGGAGGCCTTCGGACCGGCGATATGGGCTACCTCGATGCGGCCGGGTTCTTGTTCATCACTGGCCGGATCAAGGAGCAGTACAAGCTCGAAAACGGCAAGTATGTCGTACCGAGCCCGCTCGAGGAACAGCTCAAGCTCAGTCCCTACGTGGCCAACGTGATGATTTACGGCGACAACCGGCCGTACAACGTCGCCCTGGTCGTGGCCAACGTTCCCGCGCTCGCCAAGTGGGCGCAAGCCGAGCGCCTGAATCTTCCGACCGAGGTGGACGCCATGCTCTCGGATGAGCGCGTGCGCAGCATCTTCGTTCGGGAGATTGCGCGATGCAGCGCGTCTTTCAAGGCGTACGAGTCGATTGTTGACTTTGCTCTCATCGGCACGGACTTCTCGACGGAAAACGGGATGCTGACCCCCAAGCAGAGCCTGCGCCGCAGGCGCGTCCTCGATGCCTACGCTTCCCTCTTCGACCAGCTCTATGTGAGGTCGAAGGACAAGAGCCGTCGAGCCACCTCGGGATCGGCCACCTGACCGTCAGCCGTTGGCCTCTCCCGGCGAGGCGCTCATTCGGCGCCAGTCGCCCATTTTCACGCTTCGTTGCGCCGCGCGATACTCCACACATCGCCGCGTCCCGTGGGCGTCGCCCGCCACCTGAAGCGGAACGGGGCGCGAGAACGTCATTCGAACGGCGGTGGCAAACCAGTCGTGCATCCCGGCAATATTGGGCTCGCCCCTCCATAGCCGTGGGATGGCCGTGAGGGCTTCGAAAAAACCGCGCGTGTAGACGCGTACATTGATGAACCCGGGCATTCGCTCGGCGAACGGGAACGCCTTGAACCGGTAGCCGTATTCGGGACACGTCCCTGCCGAAGCAGCCCCGGCCGGGCCATCATAGAGAACCGCCCCGCGTCGTACGTCGGTCAAAAGCTGCGGTCGGCCTTCGGCGCTTGCGCTGTAGACGGCGTCGCCTAGGTTTTCGATGACTAGGTGAGGGTTGCCGAAGAGCAGCACCTTGGGCGTCGTGCGGACCAGCGCGGCCACCAAGTATCCGTAGACGCTTTTCGAGAGGCGTCTCCCTGGGCCCCGGCTCGCCGCGAGCTGCCGCTTGTAGTCGTCGAGGATCATCGCGTCCCAGCCGGATCCTGCAAAGTGCGAGAGGGTGCCTTCGACCTCGACTAGGCCAAACTCGCGCGTCGGAAGCGGCCCCGTCGTACCTGCCAGCAGTTGGAGGCACCTGTGAAGCTTGGGAGCGCCGAGCGCATGCGCCCACGCGTTCCCGGTGCCGAGGGGGAGCACCCCCATGACTGGGAGAGGAGAGGTCTGGGGGGTCACCCGCGCAAGGGCATTGACCAGCGCGACGGCCGTTCCGTCTCCGCCCGCGGCCAATACCCCTCGCGTCTCGGGCAACATCCGCAGCCAAGCGTCGATGTCTTCGGCTGAACGGGTGACCCGCACGTTCGCGGCCGGAAGAGCGCGAGCGATCTGCGCCGCCACCCGCCGCCCGCCGCGTTTGGCGTTCGCATTGATGAGTATCGCCAGCCCCGCGCCTGTGGTCGGGCTGGGCTGGGGCCTGCCGGAGAGTCGGGGGATGGGACCGATCACAAAGCGCTCTCGAGGATGCGCCTGACGTCGTTCATGAGCGCGGCCCGACCCGGTTTGCCCTTGGCGGCATACGGCGCCGGGTCGACGCGATCGTGGACGACGACGTGGACCGTGGCCCCGGGCGTAGACCGCACACCGTGCGCAGGAAGGACGTCGCGCGTGCCACGCAGGGTCACCGGAAGAATCGGCAAGCTTGCCTCGAGCGCGAGATAAAACGCTCCTTTCTTGAACGGGAGGAGGGCGCCCGTGGGGCTGCGCGTTCCCTCGGGCGCGATCCACACGTGAGTCCCGCTGGCCAGGAGGTCTCGCGCCCGCTGAAGACTGCGGATCGCCGCGTTCCTGTCGCTTCGGTCGATCTCGATGAACCCCGAGGCCTCGAGGGCGCCCCCGAAGACGGGCACGTGGAAAAGCTCCTTTTTGCCGATCATCCGAAGGTTGGGGCCGGCCACGTTAAAAAGCACCGGGATGTCGTAGAGCGACTGGTGATTGCTCATCACGAGGTAGGTTTCGCCCGACGCCAGTCGCTCTCCGCCTACGACCTTCAGGTCGATCCGGGCGTTCCGAACGCAGGCCTGCCCCCAGCGCCGGAGCCGCTCGTCGCACGTGGCCTTGGTGACCCGGCCTAAAATGGCGTCGACCACCGTCGGCGCCGATATGGCAAGGGTCTCGTAGATGTTTCGCAGAGACAGGGCCAGCGACGCGCTCATGCGTTGAAAGGTCCGTAACACGCCATCAACACGGCTTGCTATCGCCGATGCGGGTCCGTAGCATGTCGGTTCGCCGCCGCACGCGAATTCCCGCCGGAATTTCGCGGCGTTTCGCTTGCCTCGCGTGCGCGAGCTACTGCCAGGGTGACGGATGAGCGAGAAGACGATCAAGAGCGCTTTGGGGCTTTTGCAGGACGACTCGGACAACCCTCAGGCGTGGGAACAGCTCCGGCACGAGGTCCGGCGCGATCCAGGAATGAGCCAGGGAGATCTGGCGCGGCTTCTCGAGGCAGCGCGCCGTGCCCACGACGCGCGGCGCGAGTACGAGGCCGTCGCCGAGATGCTGGCCGTCGAGAGCTTGGCGGCCGCCGGCACACCTCAAGAGGCGGAGCTCTTGGGCGAGCTTGCGCGGGTGCTCGACGAAGAGCTGCTCGACGACGAAAGGGCGCGGGGCGTCTACGAGAGACTTGCCCTCCTTCGCCCAGGCGATTCGCTCGCCGCCGAGGCGGCCGAGAGAAGCCAAGCCAAGCGAGCCAAGTGGGCGGAGCTGGTTGAGCGCTACGTGCATGAGGCCGCTCGGGCCACCGACCGCGTGTTCAAGAGCTCGCTTCTGGTTCGCGCCGCTGAGGTGATCTGCCGGTACGGCAAGGGCGACACCAAGGGCAATTCCGTCGAGAGAGGCGTCGCGCTTCTTCAAGAGGCTTTGGAGCTCGAGCCTCACAGTCTTCGCGCGGAGATTCTTTTGGAGCGGGTGCTCCGCGACGAGTCGCGTTGGGACGATTTGGCTCGCACCATTGAAACGTTCGCGACCGAGTCGACGCAGAAAGACGAGAAGGTTGCCGCCTGGGTCCGACTTGCGCGGACGTTGGCCAAGCGGCTCGAGTCGAGTGAGCGCGCGGCGGCCGCCTACGAACGCGTCATCGATTTGGCGCCTGGCCATCCTCAAGCCACAGGCTTTCTGGTCGATCACTTCACCTCGCGACAAATGTGGGAGCATCTCGTCGCTTTGTACGAAGAGCAGCTCGGAGCGGGCGGTCTTCGCACGAAGGAAGACGTGTTCGGTGCGACCCTTCAGGTGGCGATGGTCCACTGGCGCATGCGGGGTCGGCCCGACGCTGCCGAGCCGTGGTTCGACAAGCTTCGCAAGCTCGAACCGGCCAATGCCGGGATGCTCTCGTTCTTTCGCGAATGGTGCTCGGCCCGGGGTGACGTCACGCGGCTCATGGCCATCCTGGTCGACGCGCAGCGTTCCCTTCCGGAGGGTCGAGAGCGTGCGGCCGTGGGGGGCGAGATCGCCCGGCTCGCCGAAGAAGGCGCCAACGCCCAAAAGGCAATCGATCAGTGGCGGTCTCTTCTCCGGCAAGACCCGCAAAACGCGGAGGCGCGCGACGCGCTCAAGCGCCTCTATCGGCAGACCGCGAGCTGGAACGCGCTGGCCGACCTACTTCGGCAAGAGCTCGAGCGGCTTTCGCCCGACGACTCGGCCGGGCGTCTGACGACGCTGCGCGAGATCGCAGACATTTATCGAGAGAACATCAAGAGCGACTCCGCCTTGGTCACGATTCTGACCCAGATCGTGCAGATCGACGCCAACGATTTGACGAGCGTTCGCGACCTTGTCCGGGTGTACGAGGCGCTTCAACGTTGGCGCGACCTGCTGGTCATGCAGACCCGGCAGGCGGAGCTCGAGCCGGAGCCCTTGGTTCGAGCCGAGCTCTGGCGAACCGTGGCTCGGCGGTGGCTCGACCAGTTTTCGAATGTGCAGAACGCGGTCGAGGCCTACGAAAAGCTGCACGAGGCTGCGCCGGACGACGGCGAGGCCGTCGAGCGGCTGAAAGAGCTCTACGCGAAGAGACGGTCGTACAAACCTCTCTACGATCTGCTCGAAGGCCAGTCGAAGCAAATGCCCGCCGGCGCCGCGCGCCGTGAGGTGTGGACGGAGATGGCCAAGCTCGCGGCCGAGCGCCTCGACATGGCAGGGCAGGCTCTCACGCTGTATCGACGCGTCCTCGACGAGGCCCCGACCTCGGCAGCCGCACTCGACGCTCTCGAGAAGCAGGCGGAGCGAGACAAGGACTTCGAGACCGTCGCCGAAGCGCTGGAGCGCAGGGCTGCGCTCGCGATGGACGACGCTGCGCGCCTTGCCGTGTTGCAGAAGCTCGGGAGCGTCTACTCGGATCGGATTCACGACCCGCTAAGGGCCGCGAGCGCGTGGAGGCGGGTGCTCGAGGTCCAGCCGGGGCACCCCAAGGCGCTGCGCGTGCTTCGCGATAGCCATCTGGCGACCGGTGACTACGACGGGCTCGTCGAGCTCTACACGCAGAGCCGCGATTGGGAAGGGCTCGTCGAAGTGCTGTCGGGGGCCGCGGACAAGGCCGTCGATGCGGATCTCAAAGTGGATCTCAGCCTGCGGTCGGCCGAGATTTACGTCGACAAGCTCAATGCGCCGGAGCGAGCGTTTCGCGCGTACGAGCGCGTCCTCTCGGTTCGCCCTGACGACGTTCGAGCCGCCTCGGCGCTGGTGCCGCTCTACGAGAAGGACGAAAAGTGGGGGCGGCTTCCCGCCCTCTACGAGGCGTTGCTCGGCCGGGCGACGGACGTCGCCGAGAAGCTGGCACTTCTCGACAAGCTCGTTCACGTCACGGGTCATCAGCTCCAGGATAGGGCCGCGGCGTTCGGCTGGGCGACCCAAGCGTATGAGCTCACGCCGGACCGGCCCGGTTCGCTCGAGGCGCTGGAACAAGCGGCTCGCGCGTCGGGGCAATGGGAAGGCTTCGTGGACGCGCTCCGCGCGCGCTTGGGCATGCTCGACGCCTCCACGGGCGCGACGCGTCCAAAGAAGAAAAAGAGGCGCGACGAAAACGGCGGTCCTGGGCGCTCCGCGGAGACTCGACGGCTTTTGCGCGGCAAGCTCGCTCAGGTGCTCGGGCGCGAAATGGGGCGGGTCGACGAGGCCGTCGAGACGTATCGCGCGCTCGTCGAGGAGGACGACGCCGACGAGGCGGCGGTTCAATCGCTCGATCGCCTGCTGCGCGAGGCCGATCGCAAAGACGATCTGCGGTGGCTCTTCGAGCTGCGGGTCGAACGCGCGAACACGGCGTTGAAGATCGATCTGCTCTCGGAATGGGCGCTCCTTGAAGAGGAGGCGTTTGGCTCGCCCGAGCGTGCGATGGCTCTCTACAAGCGTCTTCTTCAGGTGCTGCCGCACCATGGCGCAGCACTACGCGCGCTCGCACGGCTGCTCCGTTCGCACGGAGATGCAGAAGGAGCCGCGGAGGTCCTCGCGGTCGACCGCGATCAAAGAGAGGGCGAGGAGCGAGCGTCGCGCGAGATCGAGATCGCGAAGCTCTATGCCGAGGCGTTGGGCAAGCATGCCGAGGCGCTTGCGGCTTGCGAGCGGGCTTTTCAGCTCTCCCCGAACGACCCCCGCGCCATCGGCGTCGTCGAACAACTCTTGCCGATAGGCGAGACGCGCGGTCGCGCCGCGGCCCTGCTCGAGCGTGCGTACGACGAGACGGGGGCCGCGCAGAAGCAGACCGAGGTGCTCGAGGTGCTCATCGGGACGACGGCGGCCAAAGACGATCGACTGGGGCTCTATTACCGCCTGGCCGATGTCTATGAGCGAAAGCTCCAAGACCCCGCGGCGGCCTTCGACGTCATTGCGCGGGCGGCCGCGGAGTCTCCTACCGAGCTTGCCGTCTGGGATCGTCTTGCCGCGCTCGCGACCCAGACCCAACGCGTGCAGGCGCTCGTGGATGCGATCGAAACCGTCGTGCCTCCAACGGGAGCCACCACCGTTTCGGAGGCCGTCGAGCTCGATTTGGCCGAGCGCGCGGCCACGCTCTTCGACGAACGTCTCGGCGACGTCGATCGTGCTCGTCCGTATCTCGAGCGCATGCTCGCGCGCCAGCCTGGCAATGAGCGCGCCTTCCAGCGAATGAAGCAAATTCTCACCGCTCAAGAGCATTGGGGCGATCTCAGCGCTCTCTACGAGCGAGTCGTCGCCGCGACGGCGGACCCGTCGCGTCGCACGGAGCTGCTTTCGGAGGTCGCGGTTGTGGCCGAGGAGATTACCGGCGATCGCCCGAAAGCCATCGAGTACTACGAGCGAATCCTCGAGCTCGACCCGCTGCACGAATCTGCCATTCGGTCGCTCGACGCTCTCTATGTCGCCCAGCAGCACTTCGACCGGCTGGCGCGGCTGCTGGAACGCTGGCTTCAGGCCGCCGAGGGCGATGCGCGGCTCGAGCTCCAGCAGCGGCTCGGCACGCTCTTGTTCACCCGGCTAGGGGACGCCGGAGCCGCGCTCTCGTATCTCGAGCAAGTCTTACGCGAGAAGCCGGCGGCAGCCGAGCCGCGGCAGATCGTAGAGAAGATTCTCGACATCCCCGATCTCAGGTCGCGTGCTGCGATCGTTCTCGAGTCGGTCTACACCGATCGCGACGAGGTCGAGGATTTGGTGCGTGTGCTCGAGATCCATCTCGAGTTCGCCAACGGCACCGACGAGAGGCGCGACATCTTGCGGCGCGTGGCTCAGCTTCGCGACGACCGGTTGCGTGACGACGCCGGGGCACTCGAGGCCTTCGGGCGGCTCTTGCCGCTCGACCCCGACGATGCCGTGGCACGCCATCGAATGCTCGAGATTGCGAAGCGACTGGGAGCGCACGAGCGCGTCGCCGGGGTGCTCACGGCGACGGCGGCTGCGGCAGAGGCACCTTTGCCTCGGGCCGAGATTCTGATGGATGTGGCGCGGCTGCACGAAACCACGCTTGGCGACGTATCGCGGGCGGAAGCCGCCTACAGGCAGGTGCTACAGCTCGCGCCGACCGATGCGTCCATAGCTCTCCCCGCGTGCCGCGCGCTCGACCGCCTGTATCTCCACGGCGACGGCCGTCAGCTTCGGGAGATCCTCCAGATCGAGATCGAGCTCGAGGACGACGCGCAGGCGCAGCGCGACCTGCGCGCACGATTGGGAGAGTTGTGCGAGGTCGTCTTGGGCGATTCGGCGGGTGCGATCGAGCCGTGGCGCGCAAGGCTGGAAGCCGACGCCGGCGACGCCGCGGCCCTCGCCGCGCTCGATCGCCTCTACGAGCGCACGCAAAGATGGAGAGACCTCGTTGAGATTCTGCGCGCCCGCGAGCAGCAGGTGACCGATCCCGCGACGCGGCGCGTGCTCTTGGGGCGTATCGCGACAACGTTGGCCGATCGGTTGGCGGACATCGATGAAGCCATCTTGGCGTATCGCGTGGTGATGGACGAGTTCGGTGCCGATCGGGGCTCGTTCTCCTCGCTCGCCATGCTCTACGAAACGGCCGATCGCTGGGGCGAGCTCGCGGACACGCTCGAGGCCGATCTCGGTTTGACCGAGTCGGCGACCGACAAGCTCGCTGTTTTGGCTCGCTTGGGTGACGTCCGCCACAGGAAGCTGGCCGACGTATCGGGGGCCATCGAAGCGTACAGCCAGGCACTTTCGATCGATCCGTCGCATGCGAGCTGCCGGGCCGCGCTGGAAGCGATGCTCGACGACCCGATCGCTCGTCGTGAAGCGGGCACAATTTTGCGTCCGCTCTACGAACACGACGGACAAAACGAAAAGCTTCTTCGTGTGCTCGAGATAGCGGTCGACTGCGCCGAGTCGGTCACAGAACGGCTGACAATGCTGGCGCAGGCGACGCGAGTTGCAGAAAGCGCGCTCGGGGACCCCGGCCGGGCTCTTGCCTACGTGGCGCGTGGCTTGCGCGAGGCGGTCGCGGAGCCAGAGCTTCCGCGCTGGATCGAGCACGCCGAAAGGCTCGCGGCGGCCTCCGGCAAACATGTCGAGCTCGTTGGGTTACTTCGATCGGCGGTCGACGAGATGGTCGACGGCGACTTGCAGCTAGAGGTGGTTCTCCGCATCGCCGAAGTTTCTCGGTCTCGCCTCGGCGAAACGGCGCTCGCCAAAGAATACTATGCGCGCGCGCTGGACCTTCGCGGGGATGACGCACGGGCGCTCGCGGCTCTCGAATCGCTCTACGAGGAGACGCAGGACTACGTCGCGTTGCTCGAAATCGTCCGTCGCCGCGCCGACTCCTCGGCCAGCGAGGATGAGCGCAAAGCGCTTCTGTTCAAACAGGCGCGCCTCAGCGACGAGAAGCTCGGAGATGCCCGTGCTGCGATCGGGGTTTACGAGGAGATTCTCGATCTCGGCGCCGACATTCAAGCGGTCCAGGCGCTCGAGCGGCTCTACGCGCTGGCCGAGCAGTGGGATCATCTCGTCTCTCTCTACGAGAGGCAGATCATCGCGCCAGGCGCGTCGAACGAACGCAAGGCGGCCCTCCATCATGCGCTCGCCACCGTCCTCGAAAAGAAGATGGGTGATGTCGACCGCGCGTTCGACGAGTACGCATCCGCGCTCTCGCTCGACGCCCGCCATCCCCAGACGGTGGCATCTCTGGAGGCACTGATGGCGCAGCGTTCGCACGCCGCTCGCGCTGCCACCATGCTCGAGCCCGTATATCTCGCGCGCCTCGACTGGAGACGCGTGATGGCGACGCTCGAAGCTCGCCTGGACGTGAGCCAAGACCCGGACGAGCGAAGGGGAATCTTGCGGCGGCTCTCCAAGCTGCGCGAGGAGCAGGAGGAGAACTACGGCGCGGCCTTGGAGACGACGGCCAAGCTCCTCGCCGAGGATCTGACCGACGAAACTACGTGGTCGGAGCTGGAGCGTCTCGCTCGAGTGGCCAACGCCGAGGCGCGCCTCGCGGAGATCTATGCGCTTGCGCTCGAGCAGGTCGTCGCCGACGAGTTGGCCACGGTGAAGCTAGCAAGGAGGACGGGCGAGCTTCTCGAGCTGGCCGGCGACGCCGAACGGGCGTTAGTCTTCTATCGTCGGTCGTACGCCTTCGATCCCCAGCAAGGCCTCGAGAGCTTTGCCGCCATCGATAGGTTGTTGTCTGCGCTCGGGCGCTCCGCGGCCCGCGTGGATTTTTACCGCGAGGCGCTCGACTACACGCACGATCGCGCTGAACGGCTTGGCCTTCTGCACACTATCGCGCGCATTCAGGAGCGCGAGCTCAAGGACGAATCCGGAGCTATCGATACGTATCGCGCGGCGCTCGACGTCGACGAAACTGACGCCGCCTCTCTGGACCCGCTATCGACCCTCTATTCAAAGAGCGAGCGCTGGCACGACCTCGCGGAGCTGACGCGCCGCAGGGCGGAGCAGAGCGCATTGCCGGATGAGGAGGCCCGGTTTCGCTTCGAGCTCGCGAGTCTCCTCATCGGACGGCTGGGGGAGACGTCGGCTGGGATCGACGAGCTTCAGGCGGTCGTCGAGCTTGCTCCTCCGAATTCGGCCGGCGTGGGAGCTCACGTGGTCGACGCACTTGAGCCCCTGCTTCGTATCCCGGAGCAAAAGGCGCGAGTCATCGATATCCTGCGGCCAATCTACGAAAGGTGGGACGACTGGCGCCGTCTCATCGCGCTCAACGAGGAGCGTCTTTCGCTCGCGACGGACTCCGCAGAGCGGGTGGCCATCTTGCGCGAAAGCGCGGGACTTTGGGAGCAGCGCGCCGGCGATGCCCGCAAGGCTTTCGATGCGACGGTCGCGGCCTGGACACTCGATCCGGAAGACGGGCACGCGCGCGAGCAGCTCGAGCGTTTGGCCGGCGTGACCGAACGGTGGGACGATCTGGCGGAGGCTTACGAAGCCGCGATCGCGAAGACCGAAGGGCTGACCCGGCGGGAGATTCTGTCGGCCCTGGCTCACCTGCACGACTTGCGGCGCGACGACCCGCGTAAGGCCCTCGATGCCTACGAGCGACTCTTTGCCGTCGACGAAACGGAGATCGAGCCCCTCGACGCGATGGAGTCGCTGGCGACGCTGCTCAGCGACTGGTCGACACTGGTGCGCGTGCTCACGCACAAGGTGGATCTCCTCGGTGACGACGAGGCTCGGGCCTCCACTTGGCGACGCATCGGAGAGGCCAAGCGCGACATGCTCGACGACGCGGACGGGGCCGTGGCGGCCTACGAGCGGGCGCTCGAGCTCGAGCCGACCCGGGCTCTCACTCTCGACTATCTTCTCGACCTGCTCGAGGCCAAAAGAGGGTCCTCGCGGACGGCCGAGCTTTACCGCCGGCGAATCGAGCTCTGTGGGGAGGACGAGGGAGAGCTCCGATTCGATCTTCTCGTGCGTGCGTCCAAGCACTTCGAGCGAGACCTTTCGAACCGGGCCGAGGCCATCGAGTGCCTCGTTCAGGCGCTCCTCATCCGCCCCGAGGACGGTGACGCGCTGCGCCGTCTCGGGGGACTTTACGCCGAAGAGCGGCTGTGGCCTGAGCTGCTCGACAATCTCAAGGTGCAGACAAGGCTTGCCGGGGACGAAGGGACTCGGACCGCACTGAAAAAGCGGATCGCATCACTTCATGCCGTGGAGCTTCAGGATCCCCAGGCGGCACTCGATGCCTATCGCGACGTGCTCGAGTCAGGGTTCGACGAAGAGTCGGTGGGCGCAATCCGAAGCATCGGAGCGACGCGAGACGATCTCCGGGGCGACGCCGCGGACGCTCTCGAACCGGTGCTGCGCGCTGCGGGCAAGCATGCCGACGTCGTGGCCGTGCTCGAGCTCAGGCTGCGCGGGCAATCGGATCCGGAGCAGCGCGCGCGCACCTTGCGGGCGGTGGCGGACGTCGCCGAAAACTCCCTCGGGGATATCGACCGGGCGCACTCTGTGCTCATTCGCGCCTTGGCCGAGGAACCTCACGATGCGTCGCTTCACACTCACCTCGAGCGTCTCGCCGAGCGGCTTGGACGGCCGGGGTGGGAGCGTTACGCGGACGCCCTGCAGGAGCGCGCGGGAGCCATTTTCGACGCCGCTTTGGGCGCAGATCTATTTTCGCGTCTCGGTCGTATCGCGGAGGAGAGACTCGACGATCCAAAGCGGGCCGCGGACGCGTATCAGGCGGCGGCCGAACGAATGGGCGATGAGCCCGGGGTGCTCGCGGCCCTCGATCGTCTCGTCGTGCGGATCGGCGATCCCCGCCGCCTTGCGGAGGTGCTCGAACGTCGCGTCGCGGCTACGGGCGACGCGCGCGCACAGGCTGACCTTCTCTATCGCCTCGGAGATCTTCAGGTACGCGAATTCGGTCAAAAGGCGCAAGGGCTGGCGACTTTGCGCCAGGCGCTGGAGCGGGCTCCCGACGAGGAGCGCGCCCGGCATGCCGTGGAGGCGCTCCTCGATGAGGACGATCTCTTCGAGGACGCGTTCGACATTCTTTCGGCGACGTATCGATCGTTGGGCAACGGAGAGCAAGTCGCGAACCTGTTCGAACGGCGCGTCCGCCGCTCGACGACCGCGCGTGAGCGCATTCAGGCCCGGCTCGACCTCGCGCGCACTCTCGAGGAGCTCACGGGGGACCGACGGCGCGCGCAACGCGCCGTCGAGGCAGCTCTCGCGGAAGATCCGGGCGATGCCGAGACGCTCCGCGCGCTCGAGAGGCTCGCAGAGACCAATGGAGAGTGGGCCTCAGCGGCGGACACTCTGGGCTCGGCCGTCGAGGCCAACGAGGACGTTCCCCCCCTAACGCGCGCCGAGCTCTGGGTTCGCCTCGCAGGATGGAGGCAAGCGAAGTTGGGCGACACGGTGCGCGCCGAGCAGGCCTTCGAGCGTGCGCTCGCGATCGACCCCGAGAATCTCGACATCCTGCGGGCACTGGAGAGTATCCGTCACGCGCCTGGTCGCGAGCGCGATCTCGTTGGCACCCTGCGGACGCGGGCGCATCTCGAGTCCGATATTGCGGTCAAGCGCGACCTTCTGCGACAGGCCAAGGCACTGGCCGAGACGTCGCTCGAGGACTCGGAGCTGGCCGAGGCTACGCTTCGGGATCTGGTTGCGGAAGACGAGGGTGATCTCTGGGCGTACGAGGAGCTCACGAAGCTTCGAGCCTTAGCAGGCGACGACGCCGAGGTGGTGCGTCTGCTTCTCCGGCGGTCTGAGCTTGCCGATGATGCCGCCACCGCTGTGACGCTCAAGCACGAGGGCGCGACCGTTCTCATCGACAAGCTGAGCGATGACAAACGGGCGATTTCCCTCTACGAGGAGATTCTCGACGCGGACCCCGAAGATGCGCGCGCGGCGTCGGCGCTTCGGTTTCTTTATGGCAAGTCGGGTCGCGACAAGGACCTCGCCAGGCTGCTCGCGCGACTCGTCGACGTCGCGGCCGCCCAGGAGTCACGCACCGAGCTGCGTCTCGATCTCGCCAAGCTGCAGGCCGACCGCTTTCGCGCGCCGGTCGACGCGATCGAAACCCTGCGTGCGATTCTGGAGGAAGACCCGACGCAGGCTTCCGCCGTGTTGGCGCTGTCTCAACTCTACGAGCAGACCGGGAGGGACGCGGACCTCGTCGAGCTCGTCAAGTCTCAGCTCGACGCCGCGCGTGCTGCCGGCAACGTCTCGGCCGAGATGGCTCTCCTGGTTCGGCTCGGCGAGATGAGTGAGCGCCGACTTGGAGACGTGAGCGCGGCGCAGGACGCCTACGAACAAGTGCTCGAACGCGACGCCTCTCACCGGCCCGCGCTCGAGGCCCTTGCGCGGATCGCCGAGGGACGGTCGGACTGGGATCGCGCGAGCGCGGCTCTCACCAGCCTCGTGGCCCTCTCAACGGGCTCCGCGGGTGTTGCCGTCGCCCTCAGGCTAGCGGACGTACGCGAGAAGCTCGGCGATGCCACCGGAGTCGAGGAGGCGCTACAACGAGGCTTGGCGCTCGATCCAGGCAACGTCGAGCTTCGGTCGATGTTGCGCACCCGGTGGGAGCGTTCGGGACGCTGGTCCGAGTTGGCCGAGCTGCTCATCGGCGATGCGGATCTCATCGCTGCGGCACATCCGGATCTCTCTGCCGCAGTGCAGGAACTGCCAGTCGCGCCCGCGGTTTCGCCCGCGCGAGGCGGTTCGATGCCACCCCCCCCACCTCCGGTTCCTTCGCCCATTGCGCAACAGGTCAAGCTCCTCCGAGCGGCGGCGGATATTCAGATGACGAGGCAGAACGCGCCGGATCGGGCCGTGACTGTCCTCGAGCGAGCCGCGCGCCTGGTGCCTCAAGATCGCGAGTTGCTGCTCGCGCTTTGTGACGCCTACGGTGCGGCCAATCGGGGCAGGGAAGCGGCGCAGGTGCTCGAGCGAGTGATTGGCTCGTTTGGCACGCGGCGGACCAAGGAGCTGGCGGTCTACCACCACCGTCTTGGTCGCGCGCTCTCGCAACTCGGCGAGCGGGATCGGGCGTTTTTGCAGTTCGACATGGCATTTAAGATCGACCCCGGCTCGATCGCCGTCCTTCGAGATCTCGGAGTGCTCGCCTTCGAAACGAATGACTTGGAACGCGCACAAAAAACGTTCCGCGCACTCCTCTTGCAACGCTTGGATGCGGGTGCGGGCATCACCAAAGGCGAGGTTTTCTATTACCTGGGCGAAATCAGCGCGAAGCTTGGCGATCGGCCCAAAGCGGTCCAGATGTTCGAGCGATCCATCGAGAACGACCCCTCGATGGACCGAGCGCGAGCGAGGCTTGCGGAGCTGAAGACGTGAAGCACTCGCGGGCCGCCGATTGGCTCGGATGGGTCGTCGGCGTCGTGGCGCGTCTGTGGCTGTCCACTCTGCGCGTGCGTGTGCAATACGATGCGGCCCTCGAACCGGTACGCCATCGTCCTTGGGTGCTCGCCTTCTGGCATGGGACCCAATGGCCGCTTCTGGCGTGGCACAGGCGCAGGCGAACGGTCGTGCTGGTGAGCTGGTCGCGCGACGGGGCTCTGCAGGCGCGGGCGCTGACCATGCAGGGCTTGTGCGTGGTTCGAGGATCGAGCTCTCGAGGAGGGGCTCGTGGGCTGGCCGCCTTGGTGGCCGCGATGCAGCGAGAGGGCGCGGACTCGGCGTTTGCCGTCGATGGGCCGCGGGGACCGCGCGGCGTCGCCAAGGCAGGGGCCGTCGTGGCGGCGAAGGCGACGGGCGCCGTGGTCGTCCCGATGGCGGGCGCCGTTCGCTGCGGGCTCGTGCTTCGGCGCTCCTGGGACCAGTTTGCCATCGCGTGGCCTTTCACGCGCGTCGACGTGATGCTCGGACGGCCCATTGAGCCGACCGGGGACGCGCGCGGAGAAGTCGAGCGAGCGATCCGCCAGCTCAACGTGGACCTGGCCGAACCTTTCGCCGCGGAGGCTTCCGCAAGGAGAGGGCAATCGCGTCGATTTCCACTTGGGCGCCCCGGGGTAGTGCCGCCACCTGAACGGTGGATCTGGCAGGACACGGTGCCGGGAAAAAGCGTCCGTATACCTCGTTGACCGATGCGAAATGAGCCAGGTCCACGAGATAAACCGTCGTGCGCACGACGCGCGACAGGTCGGAGTGCCCCGTCATCAGGACCGCGGAGAGATTCTGGAGGACCCGTTCGGTTTGGGCGCTGACGTCGCCACGAACTAGCTCGCCGGTGGCAGGATCGAGCGGGATTTGGCCGCTCAAGAAGAGCCACGAGCCGACACGGATGGCTTGCGAGTACGGGCCGATGGCTGCGGGGGCGGCCGGGGTCGACACGGCTATTTTCATTCGACTGTCAGATAGCGCGTCGACCGGCCAGAGCACGCCCCATGGTGATGGGATCGGCGAACTCCAGGTCACCCCCGTGCGGCACGCCGCTGGCTATGCGGGTTGCGGCGACCCCAAGCGGTGCGAGCTCTCGCTTGAGCAGAAGTGCAGTCGCTTCGCCGTCCACGCTGGGAGGCGTCGCGACGATGACCTCGGTGACACCGTCGGCACGAATGCGTTCTACCAAGCGCTGAATGGGCAAGTCATCGGGCCCGATGCCTTCGAGCGGCGAAAGGAGTTTGCCGAGGACGAAGTAGCGGCCGCGCATGCTGCCGGCGCGCTCGATGGCCATGAGATCGTGCACGCGAGCGACGACGCACAAGGTCTTGCCGTCGCGCTTCGAGTCCGCACAAACGTCACAGAGGGCCGCATCAGTGCCGCGCTCGGCCACGTTCCCGCAGCGTTCACACGGGCCCAGTTCTTCGCGAAGGCGGAGAAGCTCCGACCCGAGGTCGCGCGAAAGCACCTCGTCGGTCGTGAGCAGCCAAAGGACGTAGCGATGCGCAGTCTTTTCCCCGACGCCGGGGAGACGCGAGAAGAGCCTCACGAGGTTGCGAATTTTGGGGCTCACGAGCTGGGCTCGGATTAGATCATGCCGGGGATCTTCACGCCTCCGGTCACCTTGTCGAGCTCCGCTTCCATTTGCTTGTCGGCTTGCTCGATGCCTTGGTTGATGGCCGCGCACACGGCATCGAGGACGAGGTCGATGTCTTCGGTTTGCAGCAGTGCTTTATCGAGGTCGATTCGCCTCACGTTGCGTCCAAAGGTCACGATCACTTTGACCTTGCCGCCCAGACCCTCCACCGTGACCTCGCGCTCCTTCAGCTCCGCTTTGACCTGATCAATCTTGCGCTGCATTCGCGCTGCCTGGCGCACGAGCTCGTTCATTCCGCCGCGGAATTGCATCCCCTTCTCTTAGCCTAACCGTCGCCGCTCGGCAGCTTGACCTCTCGAACCTGAGCGCCGAACACCCGGACGGCTTCGCGCACGAGCGGATGCTCTTCCACGGCCGCACGCGCCTTGGCGAGCTCGCCTTCGCGCCTCTCGGACTCGATCGTCGCGACCGTTCTGACCCCGGCTCCGGCCTTCGCCGACGTGTCGATGATCACGGAAGTCGGCGCGCCGAAGTGCTTGCGGACCACTTCGGTGAGCACCCTGAGCGCTTCCGGCTCACCTGCACGCTCGACGACAAACCTCGCCGCATCGAAGGTCAGAACGACGCGCTCTGGGCTCACCTCGACCGGCAGCGCATGCTCGAAGACCGAGGCGAGCGCGGCATGCGTGGCGCGTAGACGTTCGACCACGGCCTGCCACACGCGCGGGTCCACAGTGACCGAAGCCGTTGGCACGGGGACCAAGACAGGCCGCGGCACATCGACCGCACGCTCCGCAGGACGTGACTCTGCGGAAGCGTCGATACGAGGTACCCCTTGGGCTAGAGCCAGCGAGCCGCGCGTTCGTGCGGCTGGCTCGCTCGAGCCCTGCGAAGGTGCCGTCGACGGGCTGCCGCCTCGGGCGGGGCCCCCGGTGCCGCGAGGAAGGGGCCCGGACGGCGGCGGCGTGCTCAGTCGCTTCTCGAGCTCAGCGACGCGAGATAGAAGCTCGTCGAGCGGCAGCAGAGGCGGCCGGCGAGCGAGCCGCACGAGCGCCATTTCGAGCGCCATCCTGGGCTGTCCACTCCTGACGATGTCGTCGAAGCTTCGCGAGAACCCCTGAAAGCAACGCGTCAAGTCGTCGACCTGGGCTTTGTCGGCCAGAGCCATGACGAGGCCAAGCTCTTCGTCGGCCAGCTCGAGCAACTCGCGAACCGACGCGGCGTCGCGCGATTGAACCGCGCAAACCTTGGCGACCACCAAGTTGCGCAGGTGGCTGAGCACGTCCTTTGCGATGTGTCCGATGTCGAAGCCCTGCTCCGCGACGCGCGCGACGATCGCGAGACATTCCGCCGCGTTTCCTTCGAGCAGCGCCGCGCCGAGCTCGTGGAGGACCGAACGGTCGGCGACTCCGAGGACACGGGTCACGTCGTCGCCGGTGAGCTTCATCCCGCTAAACGCGATCACCTGATCGAGCAGGCTCATCGCATCGCGCATCGAGCCGGCGGCTTCGCGAGCCAACACCTGCACGGCTGCAGCGTCGGCCTGTATGCCCTCTAGAGCCAGCACTTGATCCAACCTTCGAGCAATCCCCTGTACGGGGATTAGCTTGAAGTCGTATCGCTGGCAGCGCGACAATATGGTGACTGGAACCTTGTGCACCTCGGTTGTGGCAAAGATAAACTTCGCGTGCGCTGGGGGCTCCTCGAGGGTTTTCAGAAACGCGTTCCAGGCCGACGTCGACAGCATGTGGACCTCGTCCACGATGTAGATCTTGAACCTGTCGCGCGCAGGCCGAAAGCTCACGCCCTCCTGGAGCCGCCGCACCTCGTCGATGCCGTTGTAGCTTGCGCCGTCGATCTCCTGAACATCCAGGTCGTGGCCCGCGGCAATCTCGGTGCACGGCGCGCACTGATTGCACGGCGTGGTCGCCGCCGTCGTTCGAGCGCCGTCCGGGCCGACGCAATTCAGACACTTCGCCAGTAGCCGTGCGCTCGTCGTCTTTCCGACACCCCGAACGCCAGTGAACAGAAACGCGTGCGCTATCCGGCCGGTCGCGATGGCGTTGGCAAGCGTTCGAGCGACGTGATCTTGACCGACGAGATCCTCGAGGGTCTGGGGCCGATACTTGCGGGCGAGTACGAGGTAACTCACGTTCATGCGCTTACAACGCGCGCGCCTAGAATGCGAGAGACGCCGTAGGCGCGGGCACGCGCATCGCTCAGCCGCGCGAGCGAAGCAGGGACACGAGCTCGGGAACCGCGGTAAAGAGATCTTGGACCAGACCATAGTCGGCGATCTGGAAGATCGGCGCATCACCATCCTTGTTGATGGCCACGATGACCTTGGAGGCCTTCATCCCCGCGACGTGCTGAATGGCGCCCGAGATGCCGATAGCGATGTACAGCTGCGGCGCCACCGTGCGCCCCGTCTGCCCAACCTGCAGCTCCGGCGGTGCGTAGCCGGCGTCACAAGCCGCTCGGCTCGCGCCGATGGCGGCCCCCAGGGCGTCGGCGAGGGGCTCGAGGACCTGCATGAATTGCTCCTTGAGCGCGCGACCACCGGCGACGACCACGCGTGCTTCGGCCAAGTCGGGCCGCTCGCTGGCCGTGGTCTCGAGCTTGACGAAGTCGACGCGCGCGGCCGCGGGATCCCCGGGCGCCAACGCTACGTTCTCGATCGGGCTCGCCTGGGAACCCGGCTCGGCCGCGGCAAACTCCGTTTGCCTCACGCTCACAACGTGGACTGGCGTCGTAATCTCGAGCCATCCGAAGACGTTTCCCGCGCACATCGGGCGCCGGTAGAGGCGCTTGCCTGCGTCGGCCTTGACCAAGTTGATGTCGGGCGCGTAGCCCGCACCCAAGATCGCGGCGACCCGGGGTGCCAAGTCCTTGCCGAAAGCGGTTGCGGCGACGACGACCGTGTCCCATGTGCCGTCTTGCGCGACCCTGGCTACCGTCGGTGCGAATCGCTCGCAGACGTAGTCCAGGAGCGTAGGATCGTCGGCGACGAGGACTCGCTGGGCGCCGAAGGCCGCAAGCTCTTTCGCCGCCGCAGCGGTCCCCGCGCCGAGGGCCAGGACCGCGAACGGTGCTCCCACTTGTTTGGCGAAAGTTATCGCGCTGAGCGACGAGCGCCGGAGAGAGCCATTCGAAAGTTCGGCCACGACGAGTGTCCCAGCCATCACAGCACCTTGGCTTCGGTTTTGAGCTTGGTTACGAGCTCCGAGACGCTCTTGACCTTTACGCCAGCGGCACGCCGCGGAGGCAACTCGGCTGCCGCGTAGCGAACCCGCGGAGTCTCTCGCGTGAGGTCGGCTAGGGCTAGCTCGGTCAACGGTTTCTTCTTCGCGGCCATGATGGCCATGAGCGCGGCAAATCGGACGCCGTCCGGATACGCGTGACCCGCCGGTGTGTGCCGCGACACCACACTCTTGGGATGAACGATCTTGTCGAGCACTGTGACCACGGCCGGAAGACGGACTCGCAGCTTCGCAGTAGCGCCCTCGACCTCACGGCCTACGACGAGCGCGACGTCGTTTTCGCTTTCGATGCTCCCCGCGGACGTCGCCTGGGGCCAGCCGAGAAGGCCAGCAAGCCTCTGGCCCACCTCGTTCGACTCGTGTTCGGCCTGCTGGTAGCCAAGAAGCACGAGGTCAGGCTTTTCACGGTCCACGAGAGCCTTGAGACCGCTGGCGACGACGCCTGCGTCGAGGTTGTCGTCGGTAGCGTCGACGCGAATGGCTCGGTCCGCCCCTGTACCCAGCATGGCGCGCAGCATCACCTCGCTGCTCTTCGGGCCAAACGTGGCAACGATGACTTCGCCCAGACGCTGCTTGGTATTGGTGGCGTTTTCCGTGAGCCTGAGCGCGCTCTCGAGCGCGTACTCGTCGTAGGGGCTCGCCTTCTGCTCGAGTCCTGTGCTGTCGAGTTCACCCTTCGGGGAAAGCTTGATCTTGTTCAGATTCTCCGGGTCGATGACCCGTTTGGCGGCCACGAGGATCTTCAAGGATCTGCCTCCAGAGTGAATGCTGATTCAGTGAGACTCGATAGTAGGGAGCGGGCCTCCATGTCAATCGACCGGCCCCAGAGACGCGGGCACGCGTTGTGCACTAACGTCCTTGCCATGTTCCTTTGCACTGACTACCTCGTCGTCGGAGGTGGAATCGCGGGCCTATCGTTCGCGCTCGAGGCTTCGGCGAATGGGGACGTGCTTGTCTTGACGAAAGGCAGCGCGGGCGAATCCAACACTCGCTACGCGCAAGGAGGCATAGCGGCGGTTCTGGGGGCGGCGGATTCCTTCGAGGCGCATATTCGCGACACGCTGGAAGCTGGGGCGGGCCTGTGCCACGAGCGGGCCGTCGAGCTGTGCGTGAGAGAGGGGCCTGCGCGTGTGAAGATGCTGCGCGACGTCGGTGCGCGCTTCGACCTGGCGGCCGGCGCCAAAGACAGCGACGATCTCGACCTGCACCTCGAAGGCGGACACAGCGCGCGTCGCGTGGCGCACGCAGCGGACATGACGGGTCGCGAAGTGCAGCGTGCGCTTCTCGACGCTGTCGCGCGCTCGCCGAGGGTGCGCCTCCTCGAGGGCCACACGGCGGTCGATCTCATCACGCTCGCGAAGTACGGGGGCCCGGACGTCTGCGCGGGGGCCTACGTCCTCGAAGATGCCAGCGGGACGGTTATGACGATCCTCGCGCGTGCCGTCGTGCTGGCGACTGGCGGTGCCGGCAAGGTCTACCTCTATACGACCAACCCGGACCTGGCGACGGGCGACGGGGTCGCCATGGCCATGCGCGCAGGCGCCGAAATTGCGAACATGGAGTTTTATCAGTTCCATCCGACGTGCCTGTACCATCCCCAAGCGCGCCGGTTTTTGATCACCGAAGCGATGCGAGGTGAGGGTGCAGTGCTGCGCCGAGTCGACGGCTCGGCGTTCATGACGGAACACGACCCGCGAGGCGATCTCGCACCACGCGACGTCACGGCGCGAGCCATCGACTTCGAAATCAAGAAATCAGGAGCCGAGCACGTCCTTCTGGACATCACCGACAAGTCGCCGAGCTTCGTCCGCGAGCGCTTCCCCAACATTTACGAGGAGTGCCTCCGCTGGGGGATCGACATCACCAAGCAACCGATCCCCGTGGTACCAGCCGCACACTTCATGTGTGGCGGGATCACGACGAACTTGGAAGGGCGGACCACGATCCCGGGGCTTTGGGCGATTGGTGAATGCGCGTGCACCGGGCTCCATGGCGCCAATCGGCTTGCGTCAAACTCCCTGCTCGAAGGGCTCGTGTTCGCGCATCGGGCCGCTGAGGCCCTCGCGGCGACCTTGGACCGCGGGTCGTCGTGGCCCAACGTTCCCGCGTGGGAGGTGGGCGAGGCCGTTCCCAGCGACGAGGCGGTGGTCATTACCCAGAACTGGGACGAGCTTCGGCGACTCATGTGGAACTACGTCGGTATCGTCCGTTCCGATTCGCGCCTGCGAAAGGCGGCGCGCCGAATCGCTCTCTTGCAAGAGGAGATCGCCGAATACTATTGGAAGTATTTCGTCACGCGGGATCTGCTCGAGCTTCGAAATATTGCGACCGTAGCGCAGCTCATCGTCGAGTGCGCCGCCAGTCGCCGGGAGAGCCGGGGCCTGCACTACACTCGGGATTTCCCGGTCGCCGACCCGAGATTTGCTCGAGACTCGGTCATCAAGCGGGGCGTCTCCGCTCATTTGCGCGGCCCATAGTGGAGCGACCGCCCGCTCTAAGGCGCTTGAGAGTTGGAGAGTGGCTCGACCAAGGCGAAAAGGACGCCCGCGGCCAGCCGGTATCTAGTTTTTCCGTGCTCGCCGGCGTCCCGGACGCGCTCGATCGTGGCCGTGCTGCCCATGAGGTCGCGGACGCGTGAAATGAGCACTCGAACGCGGTGCTCGGCATCTGCGCTCTCGGGGCCCGGCCCACCGGCAGCGTGCAGAATCTCCTCAGCGCTCAGGCCTTCGCGGGCTCTGCGCAGCAGCTGAACGACCAGTGGTTCAAGTGCGCGCCTCCGCTCGAGCGACACTTCCCGGTCGTCGACGTATAGGGCGTGCGCGAGCGTATTGACGACCACAGGTATTCCCTTGGTTGCGTGTGCCAGCTCGGAGAGCGCAATTCGCGTCACGCCGCGCGGCGTCGTCAGATACACCAGGGCCTCGCCGCCCGAGAGCTGCGTGACACCTTCGGCATCGTGGCTAGCGGGGGGGGGAACCATCGTGGCCGGGGGCCTCACGGAAGGAAAGAGAGGAAGGACCGATAGAGTGCCCGCCGTGCCGTCGCTCAGCACGATCATTCTCTCCGCGTACCGCACGACCCGACTGTCTCCACTTCGGAGGGCGATCCGCCAAAGGGCTAGCGACTCTCGGCGCTCCGGGAAAACCCAGCCGTGTTGATGGCCCGCCAGCGCCGCCCGCTCGACGGCCTCGCGCGCAGCGGTCTCGTCACCCTGCGCTAGAGCGCAGCGTCCGACGATGAGAAAGAGATAGCCCGTGACGAAGGCCTCTGGCAGTTGCTTGCAGTGTTGGCGAGCCAGAGCGAGGGCCTCGGCCGCCTGTCCGTAGCACTCCAGAGTCCGGGCGCGGATGGCCACGAGCTCTTGATCCTCGAAAGGGTCGAGCGCCCCGAGGTCTGCTCGGAGCCGCTCGGCCTCGGCGAGCGACTGTCGCACGGCTTGAGATCGCCCGAGCATCGCGAGAGCCCAAGCGCGATGCTCCGTGAGCTGGTAGCGAAGCATCGGATGGTCGACGTCGCCCAGGACCACGAAAGCCTCGTGGATGACGTTCAGCGCGGCGCGGGGCTCGTCGGATGCGATCTCGAGAATGGCCAGGACGTCGTGCGCGTCGGCATGGCGCACAGCGGAGGCTACTTCGCGGGCGATCCCGATCGCCTGAAGAGCGTGATACCGCCCCTCGTCGAAGCGCCCCATGCTCCCGAGAGCGATCGCGAGGTTTCCGTGCGCCGTCATGGCGGCAGCGCCCCGCGCGGGGACGCGGATGAGGGCTGTGGCGTATTGTTTGGCCGCGCCCCGCGGATTGGCGAGACGCATCGACAAGTGTCCGAGGGTCATCGCGACAGGCGCCCGCCATCCGCCGTCCTCGAGGCGTTCGACCAGATGCTCGGCGAGCCGCAACGCCTCGGCGGCTCCCTCGGGATGCTCGAGCCGGATGTCGAGCTGCGCCTGCGCGATGTGCATGTCGATGTGTTCACGCAGTCCCGTGCCCCGTGGGGCTTCGGTCAGCGCGCGCGATGCGATACGCAGCTCCGCGGCGGCATGCTCGGGACGCCCTTCGCCGATCGCCAAAATGGCGCGCTCGATTGCGAGCCGTGAAACGTCCAGCGGAAGCCAGGATATCGGGGCACCGGGTAGGGACGCGGCCACTTCGCGCGCACGGTCGACGCGGCCGGTGTCGCGGTAGGCCCGAAGCAGCCGCACAGCGAGGGCAGGCTCGATGCGCCCGCGCGCCGCGAGAAGGCTCTCGATCCACGACGCGACGAACGGTGCTTGGTCGGCCGCAAACAGGCGATCGAGCGCTTGCGCGCACGCAGCGGCGGGTATGCCGTCGTTCGCCAGCGCGGCCGGCGGAGAGGATCGTCGCTCCTCATGCTGGGGCAGCCCCGATGTCGCGGAAAAGGCGGCGGGCGTACCGGAAGCGAGCACGGCGAACGCATGCGCCGCGCTCACTCGCTTGCTCCGAGGCGCAGCGTCGAGCTCGAGCGTCGGGGGCGCTACGAACGCTCGCCGCACCATAGAATTTATAACCGTAGCCGACACGTCGCGGCCAAGCCAGCTTTCGAGTAGGCTCGCCCGGCTCGATATGGACACCCGACGCACCCAACGGGCGCCTGGTGCCCCCACGAACGAATCCCGCGGTTCGGAGGGGGATGGGCATACGGTCCGCCCGGCGGCTGGAGGACGCCCGTGACGGAACGGACCATGGTGCAGGCGATCAATGATGCGCTCCGCTCCGAGATGGTTCGCGACGATCGCATCGTGGTCTTGGGCGAGGACGTCGGCAAAATCGGGGGTGTGTTCCGCGTCACCCAGGGCCTTTTGGAGGAGTTCGGCGACGGGCGAGTCATCGACACCCCGCTTTCGGAGAGCGGGATCGTCGGCACGGCCATCGGGATGGCGCTTTATGGGCTCATTCCGATTCCTGAAATTCAGTTCGCGGACTTCATCTACTCCGCATACGACCAGATCGTGAGCGAGCTCGCGAAGATGCGATGGCGCTCGGGCGGCGAGTATTCGGCGAAGGTCGTGCTGCGAGCTCCCGTGGGGGGAGGCATTCGAGGTGGTGCTTACCATTCTCAATCGCCCGAATCGCTCTTCATCCACATCGCGGGTCTCAAGGTCGTGTGCCCTTCGAATCCTTACGACGCCAAGGGTCTGCTTCTGTCGGCCATACGGGATCCGGATCCGGTGATCTTCTTCGAGCCCAAGCGCCTTTATCGCAGCCAAAGGCATGAAGTCCCCGACGGCGACTACACCGTACCGCTCGAGAGCGCTCGCGTGGTCCGCTCGGGGAAAGATGTGACGGTTCTTGCCTGGGGATCCATGCTTCACGAAGCGGTGACTGCGGCCGATGACGCGATCGAACGAGGCGTGGACGCCGAGGTGGTCGACTTGCGAACTCTCTGGCCGGTCGACGTCGAGACGGTCATCGCCAGCGTCAAGAAGACGGGGCGCCTCGTGGTCGTACACGAGGCTCCAAAGACCTGCGGATTTGGTGCCGAGCTGGTGGCGCTCGTCAACGAAAAGGCGTTCGTCCACTTGGAGGCGCCTCCCGCGCGGGTATGTGGCTTCGACACGCCATTCCCGTACGCTCTCGAGATGGAGTATCTGCCGCTTTCGCATCGGATCCTGCCGGTGCTTCTCGAAACTGCGAAGTTTTAGTCGAGGGCTCGAGCTATGCCGCTTTGGGAATTCAAGCTTCCGGACATCGGTGAAGGGGTCAGCGAGGGCGAGATCGTGGCCTGGCTCGTCGAGCCCGGCGACGTTTTGGCTGAGGACCAGCCCATGGTCGAGGTGATGACCGACAAAGCCACCGTGACGATGACCGCGCCCAAGACGGGCCGCGTCGTCGAAACTCGCGGCCGAGTGGGCCAGTCCCTGCCCGTCGGCACGGTCCTCGTCGTTCTCGAGCTTGATCTCGGCACCGAGGTGCGGCCGCCGCACACGAACGGGACCCGCACGCGAGCCGCAACCGGTGGGTCGGGGGTGGATCAAGTCGGGATCCGAGGTAGCGAACCGGCGCCGAGCGTGGCAACGCCCGAGCAGGGTCCGGACGCGACGTTGGAGTATTTCAACGAGAAGCCGCTGGCCACGCCGGCCACGCGAAGGTTTGCGCGCGACCTGCAAGTCGATTTGCGCCAGGTCCCGCCCACGGGGGATCAGGGGCGCGTGACCCGCCGGGATGTCGAGCGGTTCGGGATCCATGGGGTGACCGACGCCTCTGGAGGCCCCACGGCCGCGGGAGCCGACGAGTCGCATGCTCCTGCGCGGCCAATAGCCGCGAACGCGAACTTCCTCCAAGAACGTGTGCCTCTGGCGGGGCTCCGGCGCCGGATCGCTCAGAAGATGTCGCTTTCGAAGGCCAAGGCGGCGCATTCGACCTTCGTCGAGGAATGCGACGTGACGGAGCTCAAAGCGTGGCGGGCGCGCCTACAGGAGCCGGCGCAGCGGTACGGCGTCAAGCTCAGCTTTCTCCCGTTCATCGTGAAAGCCGTCGTGTCGGCCCTCAAGAAACATCCGGCCCTCAACGCGTCTCTCGATGAGGTTGCGAACGAGATCGTCTATTACAAATGTTACAACATCGGAATCGCCACGGCGACGCCGGCAGGGCTCGTTGTCCCCGTCGTGAGAGATGCAGACAGGAAAAGCGTCGTTGACCTCGCGCGGGACGTCGAAAGGCTCGCGGAGGGCGCGCGGACGGGCAAAGCGAGACACGAGGATCTGCAAGGGTCTACCTTCACGATTACGTCGCTAGGCGCCCAAGGGGGCCTCTTCGCGACGCCTATCATCAACTTTCCAGAGGTCGCGATCTTGGGGGTGCACCAAATCAAGCGAAAGCCCGTCGTCCGAGACGGGCAAATCGCGATTGGAGATGTGATGCTGCTGTCGCTCTCGTTCGATCACCGTTTGGTAGACGGTCACGTGGGGGCAGCGTTTGCCCACGAGGTCATTGCCTACCTCGAGCATCCGGAGCGTCTGCTTTTGGAGATGACGTAGCTCGCGGGTCCCCATTCGGGAAGTCGGATGCCGAGATTGTTTCGAAGGTCGTGCGCAACTGGCTGTAGCGCGCTCCTGTTCTCGCTCGCTTGTGGCGGCGCGCGCACTACGGGAGGTGGCGCTCTCGAGCCCAGATTCCTCGCGGTTCACAACACGCTTTCGTCGATGGGGCTCGCGCAGGTCGGACCGATTCACGAAGGCGTGCTCGGCGAGGGAGGGGAGGCGCGCGCGATGCTTTCGCTCCCCGCCGGTTGCTTCACGATCGTCGTGATCGGGGGCTCAGGGCTCCGCGACATCGATGCGACACTGCTCGATGCGCGCGGAAATCCTATCGCCCACGACACGAGTGGCCAAGCTCAGGCCGTATTGCGCCCGTGCCTCGAGTCGGTGGACAGTTACGTTCTGGCCATCAAGTCGGTAGCCGGGGCAGGCTCTTGGGTGTCCGAAACGTGGGCGGGAGGCCTCGGTCCAGGCGCGCTGTCGGCCGGCGCGGCGGGCCCCAGCCGTTTCCAGGCGGACGGGACGTGCGCCGCCCCGCTACCTCTATCGTCGGGCGTGGTGACGGGGTCGACGACGCGCGGAGAATCGAACGCCGCGGGCTCTTGCGGTCCCAGCGACTCGAACGAGATCGTGTACACATTGACGACGACCGGGCGGACCCGCGCGACCTTCGACGTCGAGGCCACCTTCGACTCGGTACTGTATGTCCGCAAAGACGATTGCGCGGACCCGAACGCGGAAATCGAGTGCAATGACGACTCTTCGGATCGCAAACACTCGCACATCGACACGGTTCTCGAGGCCGGGAAATACTTCGTATTCGTCGACGGGTATGGCCATGAGGGCGGCGACTTCAAGCTCACCGTCGCGCTGGCCGAAGCCCAGGCGTTGATCGACCGTTGCCGTCGTGCCGCGCCGCTCGTCGACGGGGTCGTCGAATGGGCAACGACCGCGGGCATGAACGACGATGCGCAAGCCACATGCGGCGCGGGCGCGCAGGGACCGGACGCCGCTTGGCGGGCCGAAATCCCGGCGCGTTCACGGGTCAGAATCGTCGAACACTCAGACGAGGTGGTTCCTGTCGTTCACGTGCGTCGCGCCTGCGCGGAGGCACAAAGCGAGGTCGCGTGTAGTGAGTCTGGAGCTACGGTTGGAGACGCGTCCATTACGGGCACCTTCGAGCCCGGGACGTATTACGTCTTTGCAGACACGCACGAGCGTAACTCGACGGGTCGCTATGGACTGCTTCTGCAGACCGCGCCTCCGGGCGGGTCAGGCTCGACGGCGGACTCGTGCGTCGACGCCGCGTTGCTCGCCGGCGGCCCGACGGGATCGGTGCAGGGGGACACCTTCAGTGCGCGCGATGACGTCTCCGGAAGCTGCGGCGGAGCCGGAGCGGCCGACGTCGTCTACCGCCTTGAAGTCGCTCGACGGTCGCTTTTCGTCGCGAGCCTCGACGGGGAGGAAGCGAAGCACCTTCTCATCCTCGGTCGCCGCTGTGGCGATCGATCGGCCGAGATCGCCTGCGGGCGCTCTGTCCGCGAGGTCTTGCCCCCAGGGACCTACTTTCTTGCGGTCGACGGTTGGTCTCCGGAGGCTTTTGGGCGCTTCAGTTTCAAGTGGGTGCTTCGGGATCTCACCGCTCAGACTCGCGCCTGCGCCGTGGCGCCGGAGCTCGCTCCGGGCCGGAGCGTGAGCGGGACGACGGCCGGCTCAGGAGACCGATTCGGCACCCTATGTGGCGAGAGCGACTCGGGCGCGAGCGGTCCCGACAAAGTCTTCAAGCTCGTGCTCGCTCGCCGGGCGGCGGTTAGGCTCTCGTTGGCCGCCAGGTTCGAGGCTGTCGTCGCGCTGCGCAATGCGTGCGGAGAGCCGCTGAGCGGGCCGGCACCGGAGCTCGCGTGCGAATCCGAAGCGGATCCGAATCACCGCACCACGCTGGCGCGGACTCTCGAGCCCGGGACGTATTGGGTTGTGGTGGACGGGCAGTCGGCCGATGACCAGGGTCCGTTTACGCTCGACTATTCCGTTCAGCCGGCGGGCGGATGACCTCGACGCCCCTGCCCAGACTTCGGGCGAAGCTTCTCGAGTGGTACGTCCGCGTGAGACGAGACTTGCCTTGGCGCGCCGTTCGCGACCCGTACGCCATCTGGCTGAGCGAAACCATGCTTCAACAGACTCGGGTCGATACCGTGATCCCATACTACGAGCGATTCCTGCGCCAGCTGCCGACCCTCGAGGCGCTCGCCGAGGCCTCCGAGCAAGACGTGCTCACGTTGTGGAGCGGTCTCGGATACTACCGACGGGCGCGGATGCTTCACGCCGCCGCCAAGGTCGTGGTCAAGAGCCATGGGGGTCAGCTGCCCAGTCACGTGGAGCAACTGCGTCTCCTCGATGGCGTTGGTCGGTACACCGCGGGTGCCGTCGCCAGCATTGCGTTCGGACGGCGCGCGGCCGTCGTGGACGGCAACGTGGCCCGCGTCTTCGCGCGTCTCTTCGCGATTGAAGACGACGTCAAAGGCTCTCACGGGCAGGCGCGAGTGTGGAAGCTCGCGCAGGATCTCCTTCCCGATGAGGCTGCAGAGGCCGGCGATTGGAATCAGGCGCTCATGGAATTGGGCGCGACCATCTGCTTGCCCCGGGGTCCGAACTGCACGCTCTGCCCGGTTTCCGCGGACTGCACCGGCAGAGCGCGCGGCATCGAAGGCGACCTGCCCCGCACGACGCCTCGGGACAAGCCGGTGGCGGTGCGACGCGTGGCCATCGTTTTGTCGTCGTCGTCGAGAGTGCTCCTGGCGCGGCGGCGGGGCGGCTTGATGTTCGGTGGCCTTTGGGAACCGCCGAGCACAGCCGGCGGCGCTGGCGCACTCGCGTCGCGATTGGGCGTCGACCTTCGAGATCTCGAGCGGGCCGGGGACGTCCTGCACGTGCTCTCGCATCGGCGCATGCGCGTCAGAGTCCTGAAGGGAAAGTTGGGGCGTTCGCGGGCCTTCTCGCCGCCGGGCCCAGACTACGACGCGATCGAGCCCGTCAACTTTACGCGCCTGCGAAGCCGGCCGCACGCGTCGCTGACGTTGAAAATACTCGAAGTGGCCAACCTGCACCGCCGGGGTTTACCCTCCGAAGAAGAGTGACCGCCCCTACCTCCAGCCCAACCTCGCCTACGATCAGCGCTGCTCCGCCCCCCCTGTCCGAAGACACGGGGGCTCTCCACGTCTTGGTCGTCGACGACGAGCCCGCGCTGCGCCGGAGTCTGGCGCGCGTGCTGGAAAGCCGCGGGATGAAGGTCGGGATGGCGGAGGATGGGGCCACGGCGCTCGCGTACATCGAGCTGACGCCACCGGACGTCGCGCTCGTGGATATGATGATGCCCGGCGTCGGTGGCCTGGAGCTGCTTGCGCGGATCAAGGCAAGTGGCGTCGCCGTCGAGGTGATCCTGATGACCGCCTTTGCGGACGTGGACGCCGCGGTGGCCGCGATGAAGGCGGGCGCCTACCACTTTCTCACCAAGCCGTTCGACTCGAACGACGTAGTCGCGCATGCGGTGCTTCGAGCGGCCGAGCACCGGCGCCTGGCCGATCGAGCACGTCAGCTCGAACAGGTACTGCTTTCGAAAGAACGCTTCGGGGAGATTATCGGAGACTCGCCCAAGATGCTCGACGTCTACCGCCTTATCGAGGGCGTGGGTCCGACGTCGTCCACCGTTCTCATCTTGGGCGAGAGCGGCACGGGTAAAGAGCTCGCCGCCCGGGCGATTCATCAACAGAGCCCACGGGCCAAAAAACCATTCGTCGCCGTCAACTGCGGCGCGATCCCCAAAGAGCTCGTCGAGTCGGAGCTATTCGGCCACGTACGCGGCGCGTTCACGGGCGCCCAGACGGCGCGCACGGGTCTCTTCGAGACGGCGGACGGAGGAACGATTCTGCTCGACGAGGTTGGCGACCTCCCGGTGGCCGCGCAGGTCAAGCTGCTTCGCGTGTTGCAAGAAGGCGAGATCAAACGGGTCGGTGCCGATGAGACCCGGAACGTCGACGTCCGGGTTCTGGCGGCCACCAACGTCGACCTCATGAGCCGAATTCAAGCCGGGCACTTTCGCCGCGACCTTTACTATCGCCTCCACGTGATTGCCATTGAGCTTCCACCGCTCCGCGAGCGGGGAGAAGACGTTCTCCTTCTCGCAAATCACTATCTCCAAAAGTTTGCGCGAAGCATGGGTCGGCAGAGCAAGCGATTGGGCGCGGACGCGGTGCGCGCCCTACGCGACTACGACTGGCCCGGGAACGTGCGAGAGCTCGAGCACGCCATCGAGCACGCGATGGTCCTGGCCCAGCGTGACATCATTTCGGCCCAAGACCTGCCGTTCGTGCGCCAGTCTGGCGTGCCACGGGAACCATCGACGGCTCCAGGTCTCGGGCCGCAGCCGCGGCGCACCGACGTCGAGCCACTTCGACCCATCGCGCCGCTGGTGGATTCGGCGAGCGATCCGCTCGCCGAGCTCGCCGAGCTTCCTTACGCCGACGCCAAGAAGCGCCTCTTGAGCCAATTCGACGAAACCTATACGCGCGAGCTCTTGCACCGCGCGAGCGGCAACATGTCGGAGGCTGCTCGTCGCGCGGGTCTCGATCGGTCGAACTTTCGTCGGCTGCTCAAGAGGTGTCGAGACGAGGTTTGAGCAGGCGTCTTGGTGAGGCCGGGTCGGGCGCGTGGTTGGAATGTGGCACGGGTCTGGCGGGCATAATAAGGTCGGGCGCGCGAGATGGTCCGCTTCGTGTGCACGTCATTCGTTGCGTCCGCCCTCGTGTCCCTCGCGGTCGTCGCGCATGCTTCAGGACCGACGGAGGCGTCGGCGCCCGGGCCCTTCTTCGGAGATGCCTCCTCCGGCCCGACTCCGACCCTTCGTCCCCACCAGTACACTCTTGCAGAATGCCTCGCGCTCTCAGACCGTAATTTCCCCAACCTCTGGGCGGCGCGAGCCAGGCTCGCCTATGCGCATGCCCAGCTCGACGAAGCCGTTTGGGCACCTTGGTTTCAGTGGTCCGCGCAGTCGTCGTTCGGTGTCGCGCCTCCACTGCAGGGTACGGTCATCTATCCCACAAGCTCCGCCGGCACCGTCAGCTACGGCACGCAGAACATCTCGAACGCGAACAACCTCGAGCCCTTTCTGCATTTCGGCGTGAGCGGCGTCGTACCGCTCTACACGTTTGGCAAGATCGATACGGCACGCGATGCGGCTGAAGCCAATGTGCGCGTGTCCGAGTGGGACATGGAGAAAGCGCGCCAATCCGTCCGCATGGACGTACGGCGCGCATACTTCGGGCTCGAGCTCACGCGCGACGCGCGCGACGTCGTGGACGACGCCATGGATCGTCTCGACAAAGCGATAGGCGGCCTCAAAGAAAAGATTGCCAAGGGCGACAACAGCGTAGGGGACGTCGATCGCCTCCGGCTCGAGGCGTTCCGCCAAGAATTCGCAGCGCAAGCCTTGCAGGTGCCCAAGGGCGAAACGTACGCCCTCGCTGCCCTGCGCTTCATGACAGGGGTGCAGACCGGGTTCGATGTCCCGGACGAACCGCTGAAACGCCCCGAGCAGCCGCTAGGGGCGGTCGCGCAGTATCTCGAGGCAGCCCGTCTTCTGCGACCCGACATCAGCATGGCGCGCGCCGGCGTCGTCGCCCGCGAAGCGTTGGTTGCCTACAACCACGCCAAGCTCTTTCCGGATCTCGGCCTGGGGCTCGGCGCGGACTTCATCGCCACCCCGAACGCGCCGTCGCAGAACAACTTGTACGCGAACGACCCGTTCAACCACTTCTACTATTACTTCGCGTTCGGGCTTCGCTGGTCGCTCGACTTGCTGCCGCAGGCTGCTCGCGTCCAGCAGGCCGAGTCGCAACTCGAGGAGACCCGTTCCCTCGAACGCCTCGCCCTGGGAAACGCGATGTTCGAGGTCGAAAAAGCGTACGCCGACACCCTCGAAGCGAAGGCCCGCGAAGAGGCCTGGGACAAGGCGGAGCACGTCGCAAAACAGTGGATTTCGACGGTGCAAGACAACATCGATCTCGGCACGGGAGACGAGCGATCTCTCCTCGACCCGTTACGGGTCTATGGAAACGCGCGCATTCAGCACTTGCATGCTTTAATGGACTATAACGTCATGCTGAGCAATCTGGCCTTCGCGAGCGGCTGGGATGCCGCTGCTCCAAGCGGGAAGTGAACGTCACCACGGGCAGGTGGCGAGCGCGAGGAGCGCGAGGATTCGGGCTTTGACGACGTTGAAGTCTTGGAGCGCGAGATTGATCTCGGCTTGGCGGTGCGCTTCGGACGCCGTCACGAGCTCGAGGCTCGTGCCCTGGCCCGCCGCGTAGGCCGTCTGCGTCATCGTGTCGTTTTGCGCCGCAAGGTCCCGCTGCTCGCTGGCCACCTTGTCGGAAGCCTCCGCCACCCCCAGTTGACGCTGCGCCTGCTCGACTTGGATGATGGCCTGGCGCTTGAGCGCCTCGAGCTGTTGGGCCGCAATGTCCTCGGCAGCACGCATGCTCCGGAGGTTGCCGTACCGTGTGCCGCCGTCCCAAATGGGCACCTCGAGATTGCCCTGCACGTTCCAAAGCGGATTCGGAAAGCCGGCGGAGACGGGCGACGTCGCGCTGAGCGTGCTCGACATGCTGAGGGTCGGCAAGAACGAATACCAGACGTTGCGTAGGTTTCGCTTCGCCACGTCGAGCTGCAGCCCGGCTTGAGCGATGTCGGGTCGCAGGTCGAGATCCGTGACGACGTGACACGACTCCATGGCGCTACCGGCCAGGGCACCCACGTTGACGTTCGGCGCGACACCCGTCTCTTCGGGAATTCCAAGCGTCAGGCCGAGCGCCTCGCGCGCCTCGCGGAGCGACTCGTCTCCAGTGACCAGCGTGGCTCGCGCATTCGCCGCGTTTTGCTGTGCGCGCACGACATCCAGACCGTTGGCAGCGCCGAGCGCTTGTTTGCGATTGGTGATCTCGAGCTGCTCGAGGGCGATGCGCAGGCCGACTCGGTTGATCTCAGCTTCTCGCTCCGCAGTGACGACGGCGACGATTTGATTCGCCAAGCTGAGAACCAGCGTCCTCTTTTCGGCGTCGACCGACATGCGTGAGGCATCTTCGCTAAGCTCGTTGATGCTGATTTGATCGAACGCCTGGACGTTGATCAAGGCCTGTTGGAGGACCAAGCTCCCGCCGTAGGCGTTGGGGACGGGGACGCGCGTGGTCTGGACGATCCCGCTACCCGTGAGGCCAATGCCGCCGGCCACCGCGCGCGTGATGAGCTGGTGCGAGTACGTGCCCCCGCCGGCGTTGTTCGCGTTGATCCACGGAAGGTACACCGCGAGCGCTAGCCTCGTCTGCGCCTCGGCCTGGAGGACCTGATCGAGCGCTATCTTGAGATCCGTAGAACGAGCGCGAAGGTATGCGACGCCTTCTTGCCACGACGAGAGTACCCGCTTGGGCGCGGGTACCGGGGCGAGCATGGGGTCGTTCACGGTCGGCGGCGGCGGCATCGCAATCGCGCTCGCGGGCGATGCCGTCGGAGCTCCCGGGGGCGAAGGCTCCGCGTGCGCGACCGCGGACACTGAAGCCAACAAGGCGAAAAGGAGCGCGAGCTTCCGCATGAACACGCAGTAGCATCCCAGCGGTCGTCGCGGCCATACGGCCCGTAGGGAAGTTCTACGTCGCTATGTGCGGCATCACGACCCGCGCAGCGTGCGGTATCGCGAATCGCCGGGCAAGAGGTCGAGGTGCGCTCGAAGCTCACCGAAGCGGCCTCGGAGATGCGCCACGCTCACGCGAAAGCACGCGGCGACCTCGGCTTGCGTCAGAGGCACGTGGTCGACGTAGACGATCGCGTACGCGATCGCAGCCGCAATGGCGTCGGCCTCGCGCAGCGGCCGAGGGCCTCGCGAGCGACGCGATTCGCCCGGACGTGAGAAGTACGTTCCGGCGTCTCGAGCCAGGGACCGCGCCCTCGCTCGCTGCTTGGAATCGAGTGGCAGGCTAGCGAGACCACGCGACAGCACCGCTTCGAGCTCGGCGGGAATGGGTGAACGGAAGTGTGACTTCGGCGCCGGATCCCCAAGGGGCCGACCGCGACCGCGCCGTGGCGACGCTTCCGACGTGGCGTCCGAGCCTCGCCTTGGATCGAGCCTGGACCCGACCTGGCTACGGATGGCGATGGGATGAATCCTCGCGGGAGTTGGCCCCGGCCTGTCTCGATCTGCAGGCGCGCCGTCGTCAATCCACCGCAAAAGAGCCGCGTGCTCGCGTGAGGCCGTGCGCTTCTTGGCCCGGGTGAGCACCTTGCGAGCGTCGGCGATCCGCCCAATGCGCGCCAGAGCATGCGCATAGCTTGCGCAAACCTCTGCGCTTTCGGACGCACCCCGATGCGCCCGTTTCAGCCACACCTCGGCCTCCGCGGCGCGGCCGAGAGCCACGTCGAGTAGGTGTCCTAGATTGTGCGCGTACCAGGGATTGGTTGGCGCGGCCGCGACCGCGCGGCGATAGGCGGCAACGGCTACCTTGTAGTTTCCGAGGAGCGTCTGACAGAGGGCGAAGGTGGCCCAACTCCGATCGTCGTCGGGGTGATGCGCGAGCACGCGGCGTGCGCAGAGCGCCGCCCGCCACGGGTGCCGCTCTACGAGAAGCTCGGCGAGCCGCGAGTTTGCGAAGAGCGATTCGTCCGAGCCGTCAGTGGCCATCCGCGCGAGACGATGAAGCAGCGGGAGGATGTCGTGCGGATCGGCGGCGCGCGCAAGGGTCGCCTCGATCTGTCGACGTAGCTCTTGCGCTTGCTCGGGACACCCATCCATATGGCCGGTTGACTCTGGGTGTAGCTTCGGCCGTGTCACCGCGCAACGCACAAATGGGCTTCTCACGCGGTGATGGGTGGCGAGGGCAGCTTTCCCTTGCATCGGTCGAAATATCGGTTAACAGGGCGCGTTCGCACAGAGCGATATGAGCGGCTCGCGTGGTCTCGCGTCGGGGGCGGGGGCCTAGGCTTTGAACGCGACGATTCGCTGTTGCACCAGGGCGTGGAGAATGCGCAGCGCATCGAGCTTTTGCATGCCGGATACGTCGATGATCATCTCGAGGGTGGAAAACCCATCGATGAGCGACAATACGAAGCCGGCGCGGTGATCGATTGAAAGCCACTGCATCTGGGCTTGCGGGACTGCGACGACGGGCACGCCGCTGCTCGGCCCGAGGCGCGCGGCATACATGTTCTCGAGGACGCTGCGGCAGTTTTCCGCACACTCGGCCGCCTCGAGGCTGCCGGGATCGGCCGCGAGAATGAGCTCCGCCATCTCGAGCGCGCCCGTGTAGTCCCCGAGCGAGGCCCGCTCGCGCATCTCGGCGATGGGGTCCTCGATGGTGCGCTCGGTAATCTCGGGAGCGGAGGTGCTTCCCTGGATGGCCCCGAGGACCGCGGCCTCGATGTTGGAAGGCGAGGGCGACGTGCCCGCGGGCGGCGAAGTCGAAGAACCGGCGTTTGGCGGAACGGCGCTCGGAGAGCGAAGGTTGGCGATGGCCAGCAAACCGCTCGGCAAACGACCAGCGGCGGGCTCGGGCGCTTGAGCCGATCTCGCACGCGCGGCTTCGAGCTCGACCTCGTTGGTGATCGTGGTTTGTTGGGAGCGAGGCTCGCCGTCGGGGAGGGCCGGCGGCGGAGGATGTGTCGTCTTGAGCGCGTCTCCCGAGACCGGCATGGCTGTCGCGGCGCGCGCGAACGCTTCGACATCGAACGGAGGATTTACCGTGGGTCGGTCGTTCTCTTCGTTGGCGCCGCCGGGCGCCTTCGATTTGCGTTTCTTCGGGGAGGGCTTGTCAATCACTTCAGGTTCGTGCGGTTCGGATAGGTGTCACTAGGGCGGGGCATGTCACGGCGTCTTCGCCACGACTCCCTTGAACATGCGATGGGTTCGCGACAGCCCTTCGATTTCGGCTTTCACGGCCGCAGCATCGCGCCTCGCCACGGCTTGGCGGGCCTTGGCGACGATCGAGCGCGCCTTCTCGATGGCGTCGCGTCCGAAGTCGCTCGCGGCCACGATCTGCTCGACTTGCGGCAGAAGCCTCTCGATTTCCCCGACGAGCTTCTCGGCCTCCTGCTTGGCGGCTTCGAACTCTTCGGTGGTCCGCCGCTCCACCATGTAGTCCTTGGCGTTGTCGAGCATGTCTTTGATCTCGTCACGAGTCAGGCCGCTTGAAGCTGTCACTTCGATGGACTGTTCTTTGGCGGTCTCGAGATCTTTCGCGTGCACGCTCACGATACCGTCCGCGTTGATCTCGAAGGTGACTTCGATCTCGACGCTGCCCTTGGCGGCTCGGCGAAGGCCGGTCAAAATGAACTCGCCGAGGAGCTCGTTCGCTTCGGCCCGCTCGTTCTCCCCTTGCATCACGACGATCTTGACCGCCGTCTGGTTGTCTCGGCTGGTAGTGAAAATCTTCGTTCGGTGCGTTGGGACGGTGGTGTTCTGCGGAATGAGCTCTTCGAAGAAGCCGCCCTGCGTCATGATCCCGAGCGCGTGCGGCGTGACATCGAGAAGCACCATCTCGTGCTTGTCGTCGATGAGGGCCGAGCCTTGAATGCCGGCACCCAGCGCAACGCTCTCGTCCGGATGCACACCCTTGCAGGGCTCGCGCTCGAAAAACTCGGCGACCGCGAGCTGAATCTTCGGCATACGCGTCATGCCGCCGACGAGAATCACTTCCTGAATCTCGTCCTTGTCGAGCCGGGCGTCGGAGAGGGTTTGCCGGCAAATGTCGACTGTTCGCTCGATGAGATCGGAAGAGAGATCTTCGAGCGTTTTTCGGTCGATGGTGCGCTGCAGGTGCAAAGCTTCGTTGCGTCCGCTCGAAATAATAAAAGGTAGATTGATCTCCGTCTCGCGCACGCTCGAGAGCTCGCACTTGGCTTTTTCTGCGGCGTCCTTCAGACGCTGGAGCGCCATGCGATCCTGTCGGAGGTCGATTCCGTGCTCGTCGCGGAAGCCTTGGACGAGCCAGTCGATGACCCTCGCGTCTACGTCCTCGCCACCGAGAAATGTATCGCCCGCGGTCGCAATGACCTTGAAGACCCCGCTCGATCCGATCTCGAGAATCGAGATGTCGAAGGTGCCTCCTCCGAAGTCGTAAACGGCGACCATCTTCTCGACGTTCTTGCCGAACCCGTAAGAGAGCGCGGCCGCGGTGGGCTCGTTGATGATCCGGATGACGTCGAGCCCCGCGATCTCGCCAGCGTCCTTGGTCGCTTGACGCTGATTGTCATTGAAGTAGGCCGGAACGGTAATGACGGCTTTGTGCGCTGGCTCTCCGAGGTAGTCCTCCGCGATGAGCTTCATTTCCTGAAGAACCATCGCGCTGACCTCGGGGACGCTGTACTCCTTGTCGCGGAGCACGATGCGGACGTCGTTGTGAGGCCCCTGGCTTATTCGATAGCTCGAAGTCGCCACCGAATTCTTCACCTGCGGCGAGTTCCACTTTCGGCCGATGAGCCGCTTGGCGGCGTAGACCGTGTTCTCGGCGTTGGTGATCGCTTGTCTCTTGGCAATGTGTCCCACGAGACGCTTGCCCGCCTCCGTGATGGCGACCATCGACGGTGTCGTCTTGTAGCCGCCCCGGTTGGGAATGACCGTCGGCACTCCGTTTTCCACGATGGCCACGCACGAGTTGGTCGTGCCGAGGTCGATGCCGATCACCTTCTCCATCCGGGCGCCTCTCCTTCCACCTTAAAGTACAGCGTACCGACCCGCGACACGAGCGCAGATGTGCGGGGCGTCGCCCACCCGGTTACGCGCCTCGTGTGAGTCGATGTCTGCGGCAACGGTCAGGCGAGCTTTCGCGCCCTTTTTAGCATTTGCGTGATGGTATCATCGTGCGGCGCCAAGCTCGCGGCAGTCTCCAGCTCCCTCCGGGCGTCGGCGCCTTGGCCCGTCGCCAAGTAAACCTCTCCGAGCGTGACACGGCTCGGTACGCTGGTCGGATCCAACGAACATGCCTGCTGGGCGAAGCGAAGCGCGCTCGGCAAATCCGTGCCGACTTTAAGCGTCGCGTTCGCAGCTCTATGGTGCGCTACTGCATCGTTCGGGCGTGCCTTACAGGCCCCTACCCACGAGCGTGCGGCTTCGGCCCATTGCCCGTTTTTCTCTTCGTACTCGGCTTGTCCACGGTAGGTCTGGCCGAGGACCGAGTCGGCTTGGGCTCTCGCCGCGGTGGCCTTGCGCTTCAGATCCTCGTCGTGCGGCGCCAGGCCGTAGGCGACCTCGAAGGCGCTCGCGGCCTTGGCGACTTGATTGGTTCGAGCCGCTTCTTCGCCTCGCGCCGCGTACTTTCTCGCTTCGACGCTCCTTGCGGCCGCGACGCGGTCTTCGTACCGCCTCCGCAGCGAGTCCATCGCCTCCGCGGTGGTGGGGGCGGGCGGGGTCGATGGGCGCGGCGCAGGAGGGATGCTGGGGCTCGACGTCCGGCCGCCGAGCAGCCTTCGGGCAAAGGTCTCGCGCCGCAGAGCAGGATCGATTTCGGGCGAAGATTGCATGCGCGCTGGGCGGGGATCGGGGCGCACGGCTATCGCGGGACCTGGAGCGACCTGTGGCGCAAGGGGCGTAAGCTCCTCGGCGCGAGCTGCCCGCTCGACGCTCTCTTGCGCACGCCGGACCTCGGCCGCCGCGTCCGCCAAGACCGTCTCGATTCCGCGAAGGCGCAGCTGCTCGTCGAGGTAGGCGTCGTACTCGGCTCGCTTTTCGGGGGCGGCCAGGGTCTCGAGGGCGAGCGTCAGGCGCGAGAAGACGGCCTCCATACGAATCTTGAACGTGCCCAGACGCTTGCGAAAGTAGCGATCGGGGTGAAACTTGGCGGCAAGCTCGTAGTACGCCCGCTTGGTGGCTTGCTTGTCTGCGCCGCGGTCGATCCCGAGCAAGGTGTAGTGGTCGAGTCGGTCGAGAGAAGCGTGAAGTGAAAGGAGATCGACGCGCAACTTGGGGTCGAGATCGACGTCCTCGGCCATGGCGGCCGCTTGGTCCGCGACGCCCCGAGGGGGAAGTGGTGTGAGCATGACAGCGCTGCTCGCCACGGGAGGTGAACGCGCCGGGCGCGTGTTGCCCGCTGCGATGGTTCCAGGCGTCGCGGCTGCGCCCGCCGCCTGACGCGGAAGAGGGCTCACGCGCGGGGGGAGAAGCCTTTCTTCGATCGTGATGAGGCCCAGAGTCTCGAGCTTGGAGAGCGAGCCCCGGACTTCGTCGAGGCCCCGTCCCGTGACGAGCGCTAGGTCGCCCTCAGTCGTGAGTCCGTCGACGCAGGACAAAAGAAAACCCTCCGTCGCAGAGAGCCGAAACGCTCGCGCATCCGGGACACTTGAGACAAGCTTCGGCGTGCGCGTTCGCGCGTCCGACAAGACCATCCTCCTAGACGTGAGGCCGCAGCATCATAGCTCGCCTTGGCCCGCCCATCGCGGATGCATCCAAACCCACGCGTGCGGCATGGCAAGAATGCGACGCGAGAGCTCGGCGTTGATTCGCGCGGTAAGCTCACGGGCGCCATCGGGGAAATTGAAAAGGTCGTCTGTCACGATTCGCGTCGCGGTGACGACCCATTTGCCCCCCGCCTCGGTGCCCGCAGGGGCCGCGGAGCCTACGACCACGGGCGCCCCCGTGCGAAGGGCGATGCGTGCTGGGCCGAGAGCCGTGAGGGCAGGGGTCCCAAGAAACGGAGCTTCGCACGAAGTGACGCGGGCTCGCAGATCCATGACGACTCCGACGACGTCACCCCGCCCGAGCGCGCGCAATACCCCGCGAGTCGCGGAAGTCGGTCGCGAAGTAGATCGACGGATCACCCCGACCCCCGCGCCGCGGCGCATCCGGTTCTGCACGCGCGAAAAGCGAGGGTCGTAACTGTCGCGCGTCAGCACCGTGAAGGGTACGCCCGCGGCCGCGATGGACGCCGCCACTCGCTCCCAGGGCCCGAGGTGCGCGGACGCGAAGATGACTCCTCGACCTTCGGATCTCGCGCTTTCGAGAGTGGCGGTCGCCTGAGAGGTTAGCGGCAGCCGCTGCCACGCGTCGGGACCGCCGAGGAGGCCGAGGGTCTCGCCGAGAACCTCGCCGAGAGTGCGAAAGCAGCGCCGGACGAGCGCGCGTTGTGCGGAAGGATGCAAATGAGGTAATGCGAGCGCGACGTTCTCCAGGGCCTGGCGACGCGCCCCTCGAGCGGCCACGTGCGCAAGGGCACCGAGCCACCACCCCAGCGCGGTGCGCAACTTCGGGGGCAGATGACGAGCGCCCGCGAGCGCGAGGCTCGCGAGACCCCAAATGACGTTGTTTTTCATTCGCTGGCTTCGCGTCCACTTTCCCCTATGGCGAACCTCCGAGCTTGAAACGACATCGAGCACGCCCTCGAGACTAGAACACCGGTTGGCAATTGGGTTGGCGATCTCCACCAAAGCGCGGGGGCCCCCTGGAAAAAACTCGCGTGCGCGGGTAGTACCCGTGCTGCATGCGAAAAGTGGCGGTCGGTTTGGTGCTCTTCGGCACGCTTCTTCGAGTCGACTTTGCAGACGCGCAAGAGGTCACCATCCCGTTCGTGAAGACCACGCTCCCCAACGGTCTGGTCGTCATTCTGAGCGAGGATCATTCCGTGCCTCAGGTGGCGCTCAACGTGTCCTACCGCGTGGGGTCGCGCGTGGAGCGTCTGGGGCGCACCGGCTTCGCGCATCTATTCGAGCACTTGATGTTCATGGGGACCGACAAGGTTCCGACCAAGGCGTTCGATGCATGGATGGAGGCCGCCGGCGGCCGTAACAACGCGTGGACCGCGGAGGACCGGACGGACTATTTCGACATCGCCCCCCCGACGGCTCTGCCACTGCTGCTATGGCTCGAAGCGGACCGGATGAGAAATCTTGGCCCGCTCATCGACCAAGCGAAGCTCGACTTGCAGCGCGAGGTCGTCCTCAACGAGCGAAGGCAAAGCATCGAGAACCAACCCTACGGAGTCGGAGAGCTCGCGCTCCCGACGCTGCTCTGGCCCGAGGGTCACCCGTATCATCATCCCGTCATCGGCTCGCCCGACGATCTGAGGGCCGCGAGCGTCGCCGACGTCAAAGCGTTCTTCGCGACTTGGTACGATCCGGCGAACGCCTCGGTCGCTCTTGCCGGCGATTTCGATCCCGCCGAGGCGAGCTCCGCTATCGCACGCCTTTTTGGAACCATTCCGACGCGCGGTAAGCCTGCCGTGGCGAGCGAGCCCGCCGCGCCGGCCAACACCCCGGACTCCAAGGCTGCACCGGCGGCGATCGTTCGCCAGACGGTGAGCGACAACGTCGAGCTGCCGAGAGTGACGCTGGCGTGGCGATCGCCGGCTCACTTCGCCCCAGGCGACGCCGAGCTCGATCTCTTGGCGAGCGTCTTGGCCCAGGGCAAGGACAGCCGTCTCTACAAGTCCCTCGTCTACGATCAAAAAATCGCGCAAGACGTGACAGCTCGTCAGGAATCGCGTGTCCTCGAGTCGGACTTCGTCATCGAGGCTACGGTGAGGCCGGGTGTCGAAGCGGCAACGGTCGAAAAGGCTCTCCTCGATCAGGTCGCGCGAGTGCGATCTCAAGACGTCTCGGCCCAAGAAATGGAGCGCGCACGCAACGGCTACGAAATGGACTTCGTCGATCGACTGCAGAGCATTCCCGAGCGGGCTTCGCTGCTGAACATGTACGAGGCCGAGGTGAGCGATCCGGGCTACACGTCGAAGGATCTGGAACGATACCGGCACGCGACCGCAAGCGACGTCGCGGGCTATGCCCGCCAGGTCCTCTCGCCGAGCGCCCTGGTCGTGCTCACGATCGTTCCAAAGAAGGAGGCCAAATGAGGCCCGCGCTCGTTGGCGCGCTCGCGGCGTTGGGGCTCGTCGGCTGCGAGGCCGCAACGCCCGTCGCGGCGGCCCCGCACGCGGCGGCTGCGCTCCCCAGCCCGCCGGTCGCAGCGATACCGACCGACCCGCTCGGTCCGCGTCCCGCCGTCGCCCCGACTCCCGCGTTCACGCCACCTGCGGCTGAAGAGTTTTCGTCGAAAAACGGCATCCGGATGTGGCTGGTCGAGCGTCACCAAGTGCCGATGGTGTCGTGCGATCTGACTGTGCCCGTGGGCGCCTCGAGCGATCCGCGCGGCAAAGCGGGCACCTCGCACGTGACCGCGAGAATGCTTCAAGAGGGAGCCGGAAAACGCGGCGCAATCGAGCTAGCCGGGGCGCTGGGCGACATCGGCGCACGACTGACGACGGACGCCAACGCCGATGCGAGCTTCGTGTCGGTCACGGTGCTCAAGCACAATCTGGCCGCCGCTTTCGCGATTTTCGCCGACGTCGTCATGCGTCCGCGGTTTGAGGCGTCCGAGTTCAAACGCGTCAAAGATCTCTGGTCCACGGAGCTTCTGGAGCGCGAGAAGGACCCGGATGCGACCGCGCGCGTCGTCTACCGCGCGGTGCTCTTTGGGCCCGATCACCCGTACGGCCATCCGTGGGACGGCACGCCCGCGAGCGCAAAGGCGGTCACTCTTGGCGACGTCAAGCGGACCTACGCGCTCGGCTGGCGCCCCGATCGGGCCACGCTCGTGTGCGCGGGGGACATCACGAAGGCTGAGCTTACCGCGACCGTCGAGTCCTCGTTTGGGTCGTGGGTTGCTCCTAAGGCTTCTCCTCCTCCTACCGTGATCCCTCCGGCCGCCGTCGGGCCTTGGCCGAAGCTCGTGCTCGTCGATCGCGCCGGCGCTCCTCAGGCCGTCATCGCCGCCCTCAGCTCCGGGATCGCCGCGGCGGACCCGCAGGCTCCGGCGCTTTGGCGCGTCAACGACGCCATCGGAGGCAGCTTTACCTCCCGCCTCAATCAGGACCTTCGCGAGCAGCGCGGCTACACGTACGGAGCCCGCTCGCGTTACTCCGTATCGCGAGGTCCGGGCCAGCTTGTGTCGTGGGCGAATGTCGTGACCGACAAGACCGCAGATGCCCTCGCCGCTCTCGTAGAAGACCTCGGCGCGTTTGCGAAGAACGGTATGACCGATGTCGAAGTCGAGCGCACGCGCTCGCAAGCGCGAGGCGAGCTCGTCGGGGCGTACGAGTCCGTCGAGTCGATCGCGGGCCATCTGGCAGCCGACGCGTCGCTCGGGCTCGGCCCCGACTGGGAGGTCAAGTATAGCGAGAGGCGTGATCTGGCCGATAAGTCGGAGCTCGACGCGCTTGCCAGGCGCTTTTACGATCCGGCGGGCGCGATTCTCGTCGTGGTCGGACCGAGCGTGAAGGTCAAGCCGATGATCGAAAAGCTCGGCCTGCCCAGCCCCGAGCTGCGTGATGCCGAGGGCAATCGCCTGAAGTAGGAAGCGGGCCGGCAGTGCGAGATCCATGCAACCCGATGTGACGCTTGCACCGTCGGCCGACGAAAACGGCCTCGCCCACATGCTCGCAGGGCTCTTGAGCCAGAACCTGCTGGCGAAGCCCCACAAGATGGAGGACTTCGCGGCACTCGACGGCCGGGTTGCGGTCGTGGCCGATGACGCCGATGTCGCGCTCACGCTCCATTTCCATCTCGGCGGCCGGCTCGTCATCCACGATGGGATCGTCGGAATCCCGGACTTGACGATCCGCGGGCCGTCCGAGGCCATCATCGCGCTCTCCAACCTGCCGGCTGCCACACCTTTGGGGTTGCCCATACCTATGCCCGGCGATCGCGAAGCCGTAGGGGCGGTGCGCGTCGTCGCGAGCGCGCTCCGGCACGGCAAGCTCCATATCTATGGCGCGCTTCTCCGTCTGCCGCTTTTTCTCAAGCTCGGCCACGTCCTCAGCGTCAACGGTTGACGCTCGCACGTTTTGGCCCGCGAGGCCGCCTGGCTGCGCCCTCTCCTTGACGGAGCGCCCCTTGGCCCGTAAGTTTCGCGCCTCCCGGAGACATCCTCCCTACCTTCCGAAGGTCTCTCATCCATGGCCGTCCACATTCGACTCTCCCGCGCCGGCGCCAAGAAGCGGCCCTTTTATCGTATCGTCGTGACCGATCATCGTAGCCCCACGACGGGTCGCTTCCTCGAGAACCTCGGCACTTACGATCCCATTGGGGAGTCCGGGCCCTTCGTGATCAACGCCGAGCGGCTTGCCTACTGGCGCAGCAAGGGGGCCCTACCGTCGAACACGCTCGATCGCTTGCTCAAGCGTCAGGCGCGGGCTGCGGCCGCGTCGCCCGCAGTGGAGCCGGAGGCGAAGTGATGGAGCTCGGGGCATCGTGCCGCTAAAGGAGCTCATCCGAAGCATCGCCGTCGAGCTCGTCGATCATCCCGAGGAGGTCGACGTTGTAGAGGTTCCCGGCAACAACAACAGCGTCATCGAGCTCCGCGTGGCGCGCGACGATGTCGGCAAGGTCATCGGCAAAGAGGGTCGAACCGCCCAGTCGATGAGAACCATTCTCACCGCCGTATCGGCGAAGTCGGGGCGTCGCGTGCACCTCGACATCGTCGATTGAACCGATCCTAGAGGTCGGCGGGCGATGCTCGCAGTGGATGCGTGGGTTGCGCTTGGTGCGGTGGCTCGTCCGCATGGCGTTCGCGGCGAGCTCAGGGTCCAGCCCTTCAATCGCGACAGCGAGCTCCTACTCGCCGTCGACGAAGTTCTCGTTCGCAGTCGGGACGGCGCGGAGCACGAGGTGAGCGTGGAAGGGGCGCGTCGAGCCAACGACGCGATCCTCATGAAGCTCTATTCCGTGGACGATCGCGCCGGCGCCGACGCCCTGCGAGGCGCTCTCGTATGTGTCCGCCGCGGAGATTTCCCGGCGCTTGCGGAGGGAGAGTTCTACGTCTGCGACCTGCAGGGGGCTCGCGTCGTCGTCGTCGACGGCGAGGTCCCGGAGTGGGAGCTGGGGCGCGTTCGCGAGCTGCGAACGTACCCGACCGTCGACACGATCCTCGTCGATGCTAAAGACGGGGGGAGCCCCTGGGAGGCTCCACTGGTCGACTCGGTGGTCCAGTCCATCGACGTGCAGGCCAACGTAGTGGTCCTGGCCACCATGCAGGGCGTGGAGCGGGGATAGTTCGCGAGAGCGGTGCTGCGTGCGCTTCGATATCGTCACCCTGTTTCCGGAGATGTTCGAGGATTTCCTGTCGACGAGCCTGATCGGTCGGGCCATCGCGTCTGGCCGGCTGTCGACCCGCTTCAGGAGCCCGCGAGAGTTCGGTCTCGGAAAGCACCGCAGCGTGGACGATACTCCGTATGGCGGAGGCAGCGGCATGGTGATGCGCGTCGACGTGCTCGTGGCGACCATGGAGTCGCTGGACGCCGACGCCCCGGAAGGTGCAATCGCCCACCGCGTCCTTCTCTCCCCGCAAGGACGCGTGCTCGACCAGAGCGCGGTTCAGGGTCTCGCCGGTCGGCCGGCCATCATGCTCGTCTGCGGGCGGTACGAAGGCTTCGACGCTCGAGTGTGCGACTACGTACACGAAGAGCTGTCGCTCGGGGATTTCGTCCTGGCTGGTGGCGAAATTGCGGCAATGGCGATCCTCGAGGCATGTGGACGCGTGATTCCCGGTGTTCTCGGCAACGACGCTTCCGCTGTCGACGAGTCGCACAGCCCCGACTCCGAAGGCCTGCTCGAGTACCCGCACTACACCCGCCCCACGGAGTTTCGCGGGACACGCGTTCCCGAAGTGCTCCAAGGAGGCAATCACGGCGACATCGCGCGTTGGCGCCACGAACGCTCCGTCGAGCGCACACGCGACGCAAGGCCGGATATCTGGGAGCGCATCAACCGCAGGCGCAACGAACCGTGACGCGTCGTTGCGCGGTGGCCCTCGTGCATCACCCCGTGCTCGACGGACGGGGCTCGGTCGTGACGACGGCCGTTACGAATCTCGACGTGCACGATCTCGCGAGGAGCGCGCGAACCTACGGGTGCACGGACTACTTTGTCGCCCATCCCATCGCGGCCCAGCGCGAGCTCGTCGAGCGCATTCGGGCGCACTGGATGGAGGGTTCGAGCGGACGTCGCATTCCGGATCGTCGCGAGGCCTTGTCTCTGTTGCGGATCTGCGAGTCCCTCGACGCCGCCGTCTCCGAGCTGGGGGGGCGCTCGCGCGTCGAAGTTTGGGTGACCGCGGCCCGCAAGTCCGTAGCGAGCCTCCCATTCGCAGAGGCCCGTGTCCGTCTCCAAGGGGAAGGCGATTCGGTGCTGGTGGTCTTCGGCACGGGGTGGGGCCTTTCCCCGGGCCTCATCGCTCAGGCGGACGCGGTCTTGGAGCCGATCGCGGCCGAGCACGGCGACTACAACCACCTCAGCGTGCGCGCCGCATGTGCCATTGCGCTCGATCGCTTGCTCGGCAAGCGTTGACGCGTGGCGGAGCAGGCTCGAGCGCCCTTCGTCGCGTCACTCACTTACTCGCTCACTCATTCGCTCGCGAGAAGCGACTGCAGCTCCGGCGTATACTCGTGGGACACCCGCTCGACGAGCGCCGGAAGCACGGCGAGGCCGCCTGACCTGCCAGGCCGCGCCTCCACGAGGGCCACCCGGGCAGGGGTCGTAGGCGTCGCATGAACCAGACGCAGGCGCTTCGGATGCAGCCCCCGCGATTGCAGCGTGCCCACGAGCGTCACGAGCTCGGCCGCCGGGTAGATGAAGCACACGCGCGCGCGCTGTCCCGCGAGCTGCCGTGCGGCGTCCACGAACGTCGACAGCTCTCCGACGCGCGCGCGGAGCTCGCTAAGCGACGCCTGACCCCGCCCCGGCGCCACGTACGGCGGATTGCACACCACCAGGCCCGCTTCCCCTCGACAGCTCCGCGCCACGTCTCGCACGTCGCATTGCACGACTTCGCCTTGGCTGCTCCACCCGTTCGCATCCAAGTTTCGCCGGGCCAGGGCTGCGGGCGCCTCGTCAATCTCGACGAAGACGACGTGGCGCGCTGCGCCAAACCTGAGAAGCGAGAGGCCGACGGCCCCCACCCCGGCGCCGAGGTCGTAGGCGACCGGTAGTGTACGTGGCCGAGCCTGAGCCACGGACCTCAGAACGGCGGGAGGGCTAGCGGCGGCAAACCCAGCGAGGAGCAGCGCATCGACGTTGGTCCGATAGCCCGCGCCTCGCGGGGGTTGGAAGAGAACCAGTCGGCCACCGAAAAGGGAATCCCTCGTCGATCGCGAGCCAGCATCGTCGAGCGCGCCGCCTGTGAGAGTCGCCATGTTCAGGTCCCGAGCAAAAGCGCCAGCGCGTTCGCCGATAGGCCCGGCGTGCTCGCGCGCCATGCACCATACTCGCCCGGTGACGGCTTCCGGCGTCTCAATACCCGATCACACCGATCTTGCGGCAGACCCGGCCTCTCTGGCTCGCCGGGTGCGCGCGGAGGCGCTCCGCCTCGGATTCCACGCTGTGGGCATGGCTCGGGCCGACGTGGCCCTAGACCAGGACATCGCCCGCTACGACGCCTTCGTGACCGCCGGAATGCACGGTGAAATGTCGTGGCTCTCGAAGCACCGAGAAGCGCGAGAGCGCCTGGACGGCGACGCAGTCCTTCGCGGTGCAAAAAGCGTCGTCTGCCTGGCTCGGCGATACCAGCGTTCGCGCGAGCAAGAAAGGAACGATCCCCAAACGGCGCGGTCGATCGCGCGCTATGCGCGGGGCCAGGACTACCACAAGTTTCTGCGAAAGCGCGTGCGCCGCCTCGCGACGTTCATCCGGTCACTGGGATCGGAGGAGGCCAAAGTTCACGCTCGTCCTCTCTGCGATGACGCCCCGATTCTCGAAAGGGCGTGGGCGTCACGAGCCGGGCTCGGCTTTGTGGGAAAGAACGGAATGCTCATCGTGCCCGGGGTGGGCTCCCTCGTCTTGCTCGGCGAGGTCGTCACAACGCTCGTCTTGGAGCCCGGGCCCCCGATGACGGAGCGTTGCGGGACGTGTACCCGCTGCCTCGACGCATGCCCGACGGGCGCGTTCGCGGCCCCGTTCGTTCTCGACGCCCGCCGGTGCATTTCTTACCTCACGATCGAGCATCGGAGCGCCATCCCGGAAGAGCTCCGAGGTCTTCTAGCCTCTCGGCTCTTTGGGTGTGACGACTGTCAAACGGTGTGCCCCTTCAACGCGGCGGCGGGCGCTCGCGCCACGCGAACCGAGTCGCCCGATCCGTTTGCTCCGCTCGAGCGATGGTCGCGCGTCGGCCTCGAGGCGCTCGTCACCATGGACGAGGCCGAGTGGCGCGCCCTGTCCGAGGGCTCGCCCCTGCGGCGCGCCGGCCGAGACGGTCTGGCGCGCAATGCCGCCATCGTCCTCGGCAACGCCGGAGACCGTGCGGCGTTACCCGCCCTGCGCCGAGCGGCCACCGAACATCCGCGACCCACCGTGCGTGACGCCGCAAAGTGGGCCGTCGGCCGGCTCTCCCGGTGACTCGAGCGAGCTATTCGGCGTGTGCCGTGCCGTTGGTCGAGGGCGCCGGATGCCGCTCCGCCTCTTTGTCGAGCAAACCGAGGCCGCCGAGCGACGTGTGGCCGATGAAAACGCGTCGATTGAAGGTGTCGAGGTTCTTGTGACACACGACCTGAAAACAAGCTGCGTTGCCCTGCATCGCGATGCGCCACGACCAGGCCAGAAAGAGGTGCCAGAGGCGATACCAGCGCGGCCCGTAAGCTTGCACCACGGCGCGCTCGTGCTTTTGCCAGTTTTGATGCCACCGCTGAATCGTCAGCCCATAGTGGACGCTCACGTTTTCGGCGGAATGAATCTCGAAGCCGGCTTTCTCGAGCCCCTTGACCACGTCACTGAGGGGCAGAGACGCGTCGGCCCCGGGAAAGATGTACTTGCTCATGAACAGGCCCCAAATCAGGTCTTCCGGGCGCAGACCGATGACCGGCATGCCGAGCTGACCTCCGCGGCGTAGCCCCGTCCACTGCAAGAGAAAGAGCCCGTCGTCTTTGAGCCGGTCGTAAACGAGGTGGCAGAACTTCTGAAAGTTCTTCACGCCCACGTGCTCGACCATTTCCAGGCTCGAGATGCGGTCGTACTGGCGCCGGGGGATCTCACGGTAATCGATGCACTCGATGCGCGCCCGATCGGCAAGCCCGGCCTTCGCGATGCGCGCATTTCCGAATGCCGTCTGGTTCTTGCTGATCGTGACGCCCGTCGATCGGGCCCCGAAATTCTTGGCCGCGTGCATCGCGAGAGTGCCCCAGCCGCACCCGATGTCGAGCATCTCATTTCCTGGGCTCACCATCAGCTTGCGGCAAACAAGATCGAGCTTGTTGTCCTGAGCAGCTTCGAGAGACTCTTTCTCATCCCGGAAAAAGGCGCTCGTGTACACCATGCGCTCGCCGAGAAACGCGTCGAAGAAATCGTCTCCTCGGTCGTAGTGCTCGCGGACGATGCGCTCGTCTTGCGCTTTCGAATGAATCGCCACTTCGGGGATGAACCGGGTGAACAAGAACTCGAAGTGGTGCTTGGTCAGGGTGTAGCTGACGACGTCCTGACGGGCCTCCAGGAACGCGTCCATGTCGGGAATGTCCACGTCGCCATCGAGATAGGCCTCGAAGAGCGCCGTCATCGGCATCTTCCCGCTCGCGTAACGCGCGGCGAGGTCACGGTCTTGGAAAACGACTAAATCGGTCAGCTTGGTCACGGGCGCCTCTCAGAATCGCGAAACGCGAAGGCCGAAAGGGACCACAAGCGGAGCTTTCATTCAACGGTTACCGCGCTTTGTGCCGAAAATGTGATAGAAGCGCGCGCGGAAGCGCGCTACCGATGGTCCCGTCGGCCGTGTCTTCGTCAGGCGATCTAGCCCGCCAAGTCCTGGCGAACGAGATCCGCGCAGTGGCCCGGGCGCTTCGTCTCGTCGACGACCGAGCGCCGGAGTCGCGCGATTTGCTCCGAGCCCTTTGGCCGAACACCGGCAAGGCGTGGGTCTTGGGAGTGACGGGGAGCCCGGGTGCGGGCAAGTCGACGCTTTGTGACCAGCTCATCACGACCTACCGAGCCAGGGGCGAGCGCGTAGGCGTCGTAGCCGTCGACCCCACGAGCCCTTACACCGGGGGAGCGATTCTCGGCGATCGGATCCGAATGTCTCGCCACTCGAGCGATGCGGGCGTGTTCATCCGATCCCTCGCCACGCGTGGGCACCTGGGTGGACTGTCGCGAAGCGCGCGCGACGCGACGCGCGTGCTCGACGCAGCCGGGTATGGAGTCGTCATCCTCGAGACGGTCGGCGTCGGCCAGGACGAGCTCGACGTCGCTCGCACGGCGCATTCGACGTTGGTTCTCGCCGTCCCCGGGCTTGGCGACGAAGTGCAGGCCATCAAGGCCGGGATTTTGGAGTGTGCCGACGTCTTCGCGGTCAACAAGGCCGATCGCGAGGGCGCCGACGCGTCCGTGAGAGATCTCGAGCTCATGATCTCGCTCGGTAACGAGAGCATCCTGGCCCTCTCGAACCGCGCAGGACACTCGGTACACGGCGTCGAGGGCGGCTTCGTCCAAGGCGCCGCTGCCCTCGCGAGCGCTCGCTGGACGCCTCCCATCGTCAAGTGCGTCGCCACGAGAGGCGAGGGGGTGGCCGACCTCGTGGCGGCGCTCGATCGACACCGCGCGTGGCTCGACGGCACCGACGCCGGCGCGCTGCGCAAGCGCGAGGGGCTCGCCGAGGAGCTGCGCGAAACACTGCGGCAATCCCTGGTCGAGGGGATAGAGCGGGACCTTGGCACGCGGATCGCGCAAGCGGTCGGCGCGGTGGAGGCTCGCCTCATCGACCCCTATCAGGCCACCGACGATCTCGTCGCGGCGTTTCGGGCGAGCCGTTAGGGGCTCTTTCGCTTTGGCGGCGGCTTTCGTCCGACCGTTTCGGCGTCGAAGGCGGCTGGACACACGTCACTGACGCGGCATTCGCCGCACGCGGGCTTGCGCGCCGTGCAGCAACGGCGACCGTGAAAGATGAGAACGTGGCTCGCCTGAGCCCACGTTTTGCGCGGGAGTATGGCGCAGAGGTCGAGCTCAATCTTTCCGGCCTCTTTATTCCGCGTCCAGGCGAGGCGCTGGCTGATCCGCATCACGTGCGTATCGACGACGACACCTTCGGGAATGTCCCACAGGACTCCGAGGACCACGTTCGCGGTCTTGCGCCCGACGCCGGGGAGTGCCAGCAGCGCGTCCATCGAGCGAGGCACTTCGCCCGAGTGGTTGGCGACCAGCGCGCGCGCGAGCCCGACGATGGCTTTGGCCTTGCTTCGATAAAAGCCGAGCGTGAAGATGTAGGGCTCGACTTGCGCGGGCTCCGCCGCCGAAAGCGCCTTGGCGTCCGGAAAGCAAGCGAAGAGCTTCGGCGTCGCCTTGTTGACCGAGACATCTGTCGTCTGCGCGGACAAGACCACCGAGACGATGAGCTCGAAGGGCGAGCGGTGGTCGAGCTCGCAGCGAGCGCTGGGGTGCTGCTTGGCGAGCCGGGCCAGGGTCTTGGGGGCGAGCTTCGGGGCTCGCTTCGTTCGCTCTTTGCGCTCTTTCGCCGGGATGGCGATCAATTGAGCTCGCTCGGTGGAACCGACGTGGGCGGAGCCATCGACCCGCTCGGGGGGGCCATCGAGCCTCCGTCGTCGCCGTCGACGGTTTCGGCGAGCCGTTCTACGGCCACGATCCGCTCACCGTCACCGAGCGTCATGAGCTTCACGCCTTGCGCGTTTCGCCCCGTCTCGCGGATCTCTTCGACGCGTGTTCGGAGCGTCTGTCCGCGGTCGGTGATGATCATGACCTCGTCGGCGTCTTTGACCAGCTTGACCCCGACGACGGGGCCGTTTCGCTCGCTCGCGTCGATGAGAATGATGCCCTTGCCGCCACGGTTTTGCGTCCGGAACTCGTCGATGTGCGTCCTCTTGCCGAAACCGTTCGCGCAGACGGCCAAGAGGTGCGGGCGCTCGGCATCGGTCACGACCATCCCGACGACGGCGTCACCTGCGCTAAGGTCAATCCCATTGACCCCGTGGGTGGCGCGCCCCATGGGACGAACCTGCGCCTCCGGAAAGCGAATGCTCTGGCCCTCTCGGGTGGCGATGAGGATGTCGCACGAGCCGTCGGTGATCGCGGCGTAGAGCAGCTGATCGCCATCGTCGATTTTGACACCGATGATCCCGCGCTCGCGAAAGTTCTCGTACTCGTCGAGCTCCGTTTTCTTGATCGTCCCGCTATGCGTCAGAGTGACGACGAACTTGCCCTTCTCGATCCTCGGAACGAAAGCGATTGCGGCGATTTTTTCTCCCGCTTCCATCCCAATGAAATTGACGATCGCGCGACCCTTGCTCGTGCGCGCGGCAAGAGGAATCTCATAAACTTTCTTGACGTACACTTTGCCGTTTTCGCTGAAGCAGAAGACGAAAGCGTGCGTCGACGCCACGAAAAGCTGGGTCACCCAGTCTTCCTCGCGGGCCTCCATTCCGATGCGGCCGCGCCCTCCGCGTCGCTGGGCCCGATAATCCTTCGGGCTCGTGCGCTTGATGTATCCTGCGTGCGAAATCGTGACGACCATGTCTTCTTCTTGAATGAGATCCTCGTCCAGGATCTCCGCGTCGCTCTCGACGATCTCGGTTCGGCGCTTGTCGCCATACTTTTCCTTTATCTCCTCGAGCTCCGCCACGATGACGTTGTCGAGCAAGGTCGGGCTCGCGAGGATCGCCCGGAAGCGCGCGATCGAAGAGCAAAGCTCGCCGTATTCGGTGGCGAGCTTCTCGTGCTCGAGCCCCGTGAGCCTCGACAAGCGCATCTCGAGAATCGCCTTGGCTTGCCTCTCCGACAAGGTGTAGGGCTGACGCAGCTTCGCTTGTTCGATCTCACTCTCGGGGCGGCCCGCCCGGCGGACGAAGGCCTCGAGGCCCGACAGCGGCAACGCCATCAGGGCGATGCGCGCGCTTTCCGAGTCGGCCGAAGCCCGGATCGTCTTGACCACGAGATCGACGTCGGACACCGCGATGCCGAGCCCCTCGACGATCTCTCGCTGGGCCTCGGCCTGACGAAGCTCGTGGCGCGTACGCCGGGCGACCACGTCACGGCGGTGCGCGACGAAGGCCGCGAGCGTCTCTTTCAGGTTCAACGTGGCCGGGCGCCCGTGCGAGATGGCCAGGTTGATGACGCCGTAGCTCGATTGCAGGTCCGTCTGCCTGTAAAGCTGATTGATCACGACCTGAGGGATCACGTCTTTCTTGAGCTCGATGACGAGTCGAATGCCGTCCCGATCGCTCTCGTCTCGCACCTCGCCCACGCCTTCGAGCTTCTTGTCGCGCACCAGCTCGGAGATGCGTGCCGCGACGCGCGCCTTGTTCACTTGGTACGGAATCTCGGTTACCACAAGCTGCTCGCGTTCCCCGCGGCCCGGAGACTTCTCGACGGCCAGGCGAGCCCGCATGATGATCGTGCCTCGTCCGGTGCGGTACGCCGCCTCGATTCCCGCGCGCCCGAAGATGAGCCCTGCCGTGGGAAAATCCGGCCCGGGAATGATCCGGATAAGCTCGTCGATCGGCGCGTCCGGGTTTCGCATGAGATGCACGGTCGCGGTCACCACTTCTGCCAGATTGTGCGGAGGGATGTTCGTGGCCATGCCGACGGCGATACCGTTGGTGCCATTGACGAGCAGGTTGGGGACGCGCGCCGGTAAGACGGTGGGCTCTTCGAGGCGATCGTCGAAATTCCGGACGAAGTCGACGCACTCCTTGTCGATGTCCGTGAGAAGCTCCATCGCCAGACGCGTCAGGCGTGCTTCCGTGTAGCGATATGCGGCCGCCGGGTCGCCGTCGATCGACCCGTAATTGCCTTGCCCGTCGATGAGCGGGTAGCGCATGGAAAAGTCCTGCGCGAGCCGCACCATCGCGTCGTAGACCGCTGCGTCCCCGTGGGGATGGTACTTGCCGAGGACGTCGCCGACGATCGTCGCGCTCTTGCGGTGCGCGCCGGTGGGGACGAGGCCTTGCTCGTAGGCGCTGTAAAGAATCCGCCGATGCACGGGTTTCAAGCCGTCTCGCACGTCGGGAATGGCGCGACCAATGATGACGCTCATCGCGTAATCGAGGTACGACGTACGCATCTCCTCCTGAATGGAGATGGGCACCTTCTGCGAGCTGGGCGGGGACGGCGGATTCGGGGGCGGAGGGATGGGCGGAGTCTCGGGCATGAGGCTGGGTTTCTAGTCCATTACTTGGATGCTAGCGATCCCCTGAGCCTCACTGCGCCTCGCCTTTGGCTCGGCTCCGTTGCTGCATCCGTTTGGGGAGGTTTCTTGCGAGATTCGGTGCGCTGGCTCGATAAGCCGACCTTCCGGAGCGACGGGTGCAGGTATCCGTCGGATAAGCCGACGTTCCGGAAGGATGGGTAGTAGGTCAGAAGAAATTCCCGATAGTGAACTCGAAGTCATTCGACTTCTCGTACGGAAGCGGGTGCAGCGGGAATCCCCACTCGAACCTGAGCGGGCCGAGGGGCGAAAACCAGCGGAAGCCGAATCCGGACGAAGTTCGCAGGTATGCGAGGCTGTCGGGGAACGAGAAGCAGGGCTGCACTGCGCGATTGAACTGCGTCGCGGGCGTCGTCTTGCAGAACTGGTCCTCGAGGTTCCAGGCGTTGCCCGCGTCCAAGAAAATGACCCCGCGAATGCCGACCGCGTCGAGAATCGGAAACTCGAGCTCGAGGTTTTCATAGGCCTCGAGGTTGCCCCCGATGTCGGCGCCGTTCGGAATCGGCGGGGAGTTCGGGTCGAGCGTCGACGTGAGCGGCAGGCGCGGCCCGATGCTTCGCAGCGAGAACCCTCGGACGTCGAGAATGCCGCCGAGAAAGTAGCGCTGGAAAATCGGAACGCCTTGGGGGTCCGGGCTCGTAATGAGACCGAGCTCCGTATTGAGCTTGAGGACGAAGCCCGACCCGGGCTTTCCTGCGGTCTGGCCCCCGAGCGGGTAGTAGTAGCGGCCGGTGAACCGGTTTCGCAAATAGTTGAACTGACTGCCGAAGGCCTTCGACGCAATCTCGCTAGAAAGCTGGAGATAAATGCCCGAGGAGGGAAAGAGGCGGTTGTCGCGTGTGTCGTAAGTCAAAGTCGGCCGGAGCGAGAACACGCGGCCCGAGTTGAAGAGGTTGGCGAGGGGAAGCTGCTGGAACACGCTCGCGAACCCGGGCGAGCCGATGCCCAGGAACGTGGCCTGGCCCGACGTGTCCACCGCGTCCCACTCGGTGGTCGCGGTGACCGAAAGACGAAGCCACGGCTGCGCGAGCGCGTAGCCGAAGGTGAGCGAATCGCCGATGGATCGCCGGGCGAAGTTGGGAAACACGAAGAGCGTGTCGTACCCCTCGACGCTCGCGTTCCAGTCGCTATCCAGAAAATACGGCTCGAAAAACCGCAAGGTCACGAGCTGCCTCAAAGACGAGAGCTGCGCCTGGAGGGCGAGAGCCTGGCCGTTTCCAAAGAGATTGGCCTGCTGCACTTGCGCGGTCGCGATGAAGCTCTCGATCGAGCTGAAGCCCGCTCCGATCTGAAAGGTCCCAGTCGGCTTTTCGCCGACCTCGATATTGACGAGAAGGCGGTCCGGGGCGCTGCCGCGTTCGGTCGAGATGTCCACTCGATCGAAGAAACCGAGCGCGTTGACGCGCCGCTTGCTCGTTTCGAGCCGGGTCTCGCTAAAGAGCTGCCCCTCTTGGATCTCCATCTCGCGACGGATGACTTTGTCGCGGGTCTTGCTGTTGCCCTTGATCTCGATGCGCTCGATGCGCACCTCGGGGCCGCGCTTGATCGGCACGACGATGTCGACCTGCTCGTGCACGGGGTCGAGCTCCGTTTCGGGCTCCGCCTCGACGTTGGCGTACCCCGCGTCCCGATACAGCGTTCGGACGGCTTGGAGGTCACGAATCAGCTGAGCGCGATTGAAGTAGTCGCCCGAGTGAACGGACACCATTTGCTCGAGCGCCTGACGCCCTCCGAGGGGGGACACTTCGTTCCCGTCGGCGTCGCGTTCGTAGACGCGCAGCTGACGAATCTTGTAGCGAGGGCCTTCGTGGATGGCGACCGCGATGTCGATACCCCCTCTGTCCTGCGTGAGCATCACGCGCGGCGTGCCGATCTGCACGCTGAGATACCCCTTGTCGTAGTAGAGCGCGCTTATCATGAGCACGTCGCGCTCGAAGACGTCTTGGCGGTAGGGGCCTCCGGAGCCGAAGGCGAAAAAGCCCCCGTTGCCGGTCTGCATGATTTCCCGAATCTCGTCTTCGCTGACGTGGTCGTTTCCGACGAAGGTGATTCTGCGGACGGTGACGGGCTGGTGCTCGACGATGTGAAACTTGACGATGACCTCGTTCTCGCGAAGTGGGCGCACTTCGTAGGTCACCTCGGCGAGGAAGAAACCCTTCTCGGAGTAGGCGTCTTTGATCTTCTGAACGGTCCGCCGAACGGCCGGGAGGCTCAGGATCGTGTTGGCCTTGATCTCGACGACTTCGCCTAGCTTGTCGTTCTCGATCTCGCTGTTTCCGTCGTAGGCGATGTCCTTGATGTTCGGCCGCTCCCGCACGATGAAGCGGAGCGTGACGCCGCGATCGCTCGTCGAAAGGTCGACCTGGACGTCCTCGAAGAAGCCCGAGTCCCACAGGGCACGCACGTCGCCCGTGAGGTTCTCGACCTTGAAGAGATGTCCTGTTTTCTCGCGAAAATAAGAGACGACGTCGCCGCGCGCGACGCGCCGATTTCCGACGACGTCGATCGCGGCGATCGGCAAGCCCTCTGCCTGCTCTGCCGCCGTGGGGGGCAAGATGACGGCAGGGCCGAGAGCGCCAGCCGGCTCGCCGGGGGCACTGGCCGCGCTCGGGCCCGCGCCCGCGTCCGGTCCTGCGCCCGAGCTGGGTCCCGCTCCCCCGTCGGGTCCGACGGTAGCTCGGGTGCCTGCGTCTGGTGCCGGGGCAGCGCTCGGCCCCGGGACTGCGCTCGGCGCTGCGCTCCCCCCATCCCCATCGTCGGCGCGGGCCGTCCTCGCGCTTAGCAGCGCGAACAGCACTGCGGCCAGAGCGGCAAGCAAGCGGGCGTTTCGCATCGGGGTTGCGAGCGAGCGGCGTCGCTCGTCCCGCGCAAAAAGTCTCGTCTGCCTAGCGCACGCCCGCGGTGGAGGTCAACCGCTCGGATGCAGATGCAGCCTGCCACCAGAGCGCGCCCCCTACGGCGAAAAGGAGCGGCACCGTGTACATGGCAAGCTGCATCGGGGCCCGGTCGCCGAGCCAGCCGATGAACGGCGGCGACCAAAGATCGCCCAGCGCGTGGATCGAAAAGATTGCGAGCCCCATCGCGTTGGCGCGCGAATGAAACGGGGCGCTCTTGAGGATGGCCACGTTGATTGGGCCGGTTAGCACGAATAGAGCCGCCAGGCAGGGCAGCCCGAGCACGAAAAAGACGGCAGCCGTCTGCGCCGTGATCGCCGCTGCAGCCAGCGGGGCGCCGACCAGGCACGCGACGGCCGTCACCGAGAGGTTGGCGCCGGCGACGTGTGCATCGTCGGCCGCAGGATCCTGTGAAGCGGTCCACCCCGCGGCGTCACGTCGCCGCCGGACCGCGCGATCGGCGAGAACGCCGCCCAAAAACGTGCCTATCGCGCCTCCCGCGAGGGTGAGAACGCCGAAAAGCAGGCTGGCCCGGCCCGGGGCAAGGCCGTACCGAAGGTGCAGGTACGTCGGGGCCCAGTACGCGAAGCCCCCGATCGCAAAGGTATACGCGCAGTAGCCGAGCACGACGCCGCGATACAAAGGCGTCGATGCCAGTTCTCGCAGCGGGCGACGCCAACCCCCGCTAGGCGCGCTCTCGGCGGCGCGGCGCGGCGGCTCCGCGATGAAGAGGCAGAGCAGGGCAGCAAGAACGCCCGGGACACCCGCGACGAGGAATGCCGCCCGCCACCCGTACGCCCCGAGGATCTGTCCCCCGATGACGTAGCCGAGCGCCGACCCCAGGGGGATCGCGGAGGCGAACACCGCCATCCACTTGCCGCGGTCCGCCGGCGGGGCCACTTCGTCGATGAGGGTGGGCGCGAGCGTCTGGTAGCTCGCTTCGCCCACGCCGACTAGGGCGCGCGCCACGCAGAGCCCCTGCGCCCCATGCGCCAGCCCGGAGCCCACGGTGGCCAGGCTCCACACGGCGATGCCGAGGGCCATGAGAGCCTTGCGAGTGCCCTGGCGACCGCTATCCCCCAGATGGCCGAAAATTGGGCTTGTGGCGAAGTAGCCGAGTAGGAAGAGGGTCGGCAGCCATCCGCTTACGAGGCCTGAGAGGTGAAGCTCCTCCCGCATCGGGACGAGCACGGCCGACAGAATGTATCGATCGACGTAGTTGAGCAGATTGAGCGCCGTCAGGAGCGCGAGAATGGCTTTCGGGTTTCGGAGCACGGCGACCGGGACGATATCAGGGGGGACGGTCCGCTTGACACGTGTTCACCCGAGCGGCTAGCCGGAGGTCCCCCTCGATGTCCTCGTCCAAGACCGATTCTGAGCCGCTCTCGATGCCTCCCGAGCCCAAGCGCCGGGCCACGGCCGAGTCGATGGCGTCGCGGCAGCGCGAGATCTCGGTCAGCGAGTTTTTTACCAAGAACCGGCACCTGCTCGGCTTCGACAACCCGGCCAAGGCCCTGCTCACCACGGTCAAAGAAGCCGTCGACAATTCGCTCGACGCTTGCGAAGAAGCGGGCATCTTGCCAGACCTCCTGGTCGAGATTCGCGAGGTCGCGGGCCCCACCAGCGCCAAGGTCGGCAAGCTGAAAGAAGCGGACGCGGGCCCCGGCGGCGGCCCTTCGCGCTTCCGCGTCATCGTCCAAGACAACGGTCCGGGCATCGTCAAGCCCCAGATCCCGAAGATCTTTGCCAAGCTGCTCTACGGTTCGAAGTTTCACCGACTCAAGCAATCGCGCGGCCAGCAGGGCATCGGCATCAGCGCGGCCGGTCTCTATGGGCAGCTGACTACGGGCAAGCCCGTGGTCATCACGAGCAAGACCGGCAAGGGGCGCCCCGCGTTCCAGATTCACCTTCGCATCGACACCAAACGCAATCAGCCCGACATCGTCCAAGAAGACACAGTCGAGTGGGATCCCGAGCACGGCACGCGCGTCGAGATCGAGCTCGTCGCCGCATATCGCGGGGGTCGAACAGGGGTGCAGGAGTACCTCGAGCAAACGGTAGTGGCCAACCCCCACTTGGCGCTGACATACGTCTCGCCAAAGGGCGAGCGCACCGAGTTTCCACGCGTGACCAGCGAGCTTCCACGCGAGGCCCAGGAGATCAAACCGCACCCTCACGGAGTCGAGCTCGGCATGCTGCACGCGATGCTCGCCGACTCACCCGACAAGAGCGTGAAGCAAGCGCTCGTCGACGACTTTTCGCGCATCTCACCCGCCGTCGCGGCCAGCATCTGTCAGATGGCCAAGGTCAATCCCAAGACGCCTGCCGATCGGATCAACGGCGAAGACCTCGAGCGTCTCCATCGTGCGCTCGGACAAGTGAAGGTCATGGCGCCGCCGGCAACCGCGGTCGTGCCCATTGGTGAGGCGCTGCTCGTCGAGGGGCTCAAGCGCCGCTTTCCGCGCGCGGAGTTTTATGCGTCGACGACGCGCCCGCCCTCGGTGTACCGAGGCAACCCGTTTGTGGTCGAGGCGGGTCTCGCCTTCGGAGGCGACCTGCCGCTCGACGAGCTCGCCGAGATCATGCGTTTCGCCAACCGCGTGCCCTTGCAATACCAGCCCAAGGCTTGCGCGATCAGCGAGGCGGTCTACCAGACCAATTGGCGCGGCTACGAGCTCCAGCAGTCCAAAGGCAGCCTGCCGCAGGCGCCGATGGCCATCGCGGTTCACCTGGCGAGCGTGTGGGTGCCGTTCACGAGCGAGGCGAAGGAAGCGGTCGCGCAGTACGACGAGCTCTTGCGAGAGATGAAGCTCGCGGTCCAAGAGTGCGGACGCAAGCTCGCGGCACACCTGCGGGCGAGGGCCAACGCCGATCGCGAGATGAAGCGGCGCGGTCTTTTCGAGAGGTACATTCCCGAGGTTGCGGGCGCGATTTCCGAGATTCTCGGCCTCGAAAAGAAACAGGTCGAGAAGCCGTTCTACAACGCGCTGCCGACCTTCGCCGGCACGAGCGACGAGCCGGGCGACGGCAACGGGGGCGCGGGTCCCGCCGGCTCTCCGGCACCCGCCTCGAAGGCTCGTCCCAAAGACGCGCCGCCACCGCCCCAGGCGGGAGTAGCCCGGCGCTCGCCCAAGCCGCGCGGCGAACAGATGACTCTCCTGGAGTAACTTCATGGCAAAGAGCAAGACGGCGAAAAAGACGGACCGCGACGCGGAGACGCTGTCGAAGATCCAGAAGCTCGCGCGTCAGGCGCTCACTCAGGTCGGCAAGGGCTCCAACCCGGCGCTCGAGATCCGAACGCGCACGCTCAGCAATGTCGCGTTCAACCAGAAGAAAAGAATCATCGAGCTCGGCGACAGGAGCCAGTCGCGAGAGTTTTTCAACGTCGCGATGGCGCGAAAGTTCATGCAGACCTTTCTGGTCGCGAGCGGTTGCAAGAACCTCATCGACGAGGGCAAGACCGTCAGCATTCGTCAGATGTTCTACATGACGAAGCACACGCTCGAGGGCTCGTCCGAAAACACGTTCGAGGACCAAAACGAGAGCGACCCCATCATCGAAGATCTCGAAGTCGGGATCGACGCGCTCCGCGAAGAGCTTCACCTCTTTGCCAACCGCCGGGGCCTTCTCGTTGGCAAGCTCACCGTCAACGACGCGGGCGACACCATCGACTTGGCCCGGATGGGACGAGGAGGTTGGGGCATCCCCAGCATCTGCGAGCCGGACCAGCTCAAGTTCGTCAAGAACTCGGCCGAGTTTATTCTCTGCGTCGAAAAGCAGGCCGTCTGGCACCGCCTCAACGAGGACCGGTTCTGGGAGAAGCATAACTGCGTCTTGATGACGAGCGAAGGCCAGGCGGCGCGGGGGGCTCGGAGGCTCCTGCAGCGCATGGCCGTCGAGCTCAAACTGCCTATCTACGTCCTCGTCGATAACGATCCGTGGGGCCTTTACATCTATTCGGTGCTCAAGCAGGGGAGCATCAACCTGGCCTACGAATCGATGCGTATGGCGGTCCCGAACGTGCGTTTTTTAGGGATGAGCGCTTATGATTACAAGAAGTTTGCGATGCCGAAGGCCGCGGAGATCAAGCTGACCAAAGAGGACATTACGCGGGCCGAGCAGATGAAGGCGTATCCGTGGTTCAAAGACAAGAAATGGCAACGTGAGATTCAGGGGACGATCGACAACGGGTTCAAGATGGAGGTCGACTCTCTGCTTACCAAACGCATCTCGTTCATTACCGAGGAATACATCCCGAAGAAGCTCCGCGATAAAGACTATTTGCAATAGGGATAACGCGAGAGAGAGAGGCGACCCGCCAGGCCGCCGGGGACGCCAGGAGAGAGAGTCAGAGGGTCTTGGAGCTCCTGCATGGCGCTCTTGGCGCTTCTCGCGCCCTGGCGGTTTCTCTTCTCACGCTCCGAGAACGTCTCCCTCGGCGACCGCCCGGCCGGCGGTCCACTCGCTCGCCTTCATCGCGCGTCGGCCCTCGGGCTGGACTGTGACGAGCTCCACCGCCCCGTCTGCGCACGCGACGAGCACGCGCGACTTGTCCGCGACGAGCACCGTGCCCGGCCGCGCCTCCGACCGTTCACCCTCCACCCGACGCGTCGCGTGCACTTTGACGGTGCGTCCGCGCACCGTCGTAAAGGCCCCCGGCCACGGGTTCATTCCTCTTACATGGTCGTGGACGCGGGCCGCGCGCGCGGCAAACAGCATGCGCCCGTCTTCCTTCGTGAGAATGGGCGCCGCGCTCGCTCGCGTGCCGTCTTGAGCTTCGAGCGTAACGTTTCCGGCCACGTATCGAGGTAGCCATTCGCCCACGGCGTCGGCTCCGAGCCTGGCGAGGCGCTCGGCGAGGGCGCCCGCGGTTTCGTCCGGACCGATCGCGGCCGCGACGCTGGCGAAGGTGGGGCCCGTATCCATCCCCTCGTCGAGCTTCATTAGGGTGATGCCTGTTTGCGCCTCGCCATGCACGACGGCCCAGGTCACCGGCGCGGCTCCGCGGTACTTGGGAAGGAGCGACGCGTGAACGTTCACGCACCCTAAGCGGGGCGCCGCCAGAACGTCGGAAGGAAGAATGCGCCCGTAGGCCACGACGAGCGCAACGTCGGCGCGCTCAACGCGGGCCCACTCCCCGAACTCTCCCGTTCGGAGCTTGGTCGGTTGGACGACGGGCAACCCCAGCTCGAGGGCCCGGACCTTCACGGCCGGCGCAGCGAGCTCCAGACCCCGCCCCCGAGGCTTGTCCGGCTGGCAGACCACCGCGGTGACCTCGAAGCGTGCGTTCAGGGCGTCGAGAGACGGAACCGCGAAGGCCGGCGAGCCAAAAAAAAGCGCGCGCAATCTCAGGCTCTCCGGCGACCGATCAGGGCGTTCCGACCTCGAGATTGAGCCGCGGCTGGCTCATTTCGTGGTCGACGCCTTCGCTAATGCCGACGAGCGGCGTGACGATCCGCACGACGTATTTGCCTCGCATCAGAGGCCCCGCGGGCTCCTGGGGGTAGCCGTGGCCGGCCGCCGCGCCTTTGGCGACGTCTCTCGACACCCACCTGTGACGGACGGCCTCCCAGGGCAACGAAGCGGTGGCGCTGCCTTGCGGAGCGATCGTCACGAGCGCGACGAGTTTGTCGGGCGCAGCCGCCTTGGCCACCTCCGGGGGCAGGGCAGGCTCGGGCCCCGCGGGACGATCGACCCGCGTGCCCTTGAGCGTGCGGACTTCGAACTCGAAGCGCGGCTCAGGGTCGACGACGAAGTAGAGCGGAAGGTCTTTCGAGCTCTTGTTGTGATAGGTGACCGTGATCGAGCCCCTGCCACCGGGCGCCACTCGGCGCGCATCGAGCGCGACTTTGATTTCGAGCGCGTCGCTCACATCGCGCGGCTTCACATCCGGCTTGGCGCCCTTGGCTTCGCAGGCCGACTGAGCCAGGACGGCCGTGAGATCGTGTATCTCGGCGCCTGCGCAAGGCGAGGGCTTGCCCGAGCTATCCTTGTCGCCGGGCGGCCCCAAAGGGGCGCCTTTCTTGTCAGCGTCCGTCTTGCCGTCGCCCGCGGTGTCTGCGGCGGAGCTATTGTCACCGTTGTCCGGTGACTGGGCGGCATGGTGCGAACCACCACATGCCGCGAGTGGCGCGAGCCACGCCGTAATTGAAATGAGCGTCCGCCTCATGGCTCGCTACGCTATCACCGTCTCTCAGGAGGATGCACGGTCCGATGACGACGCGCCCGATGAACTTCAACGCCGGCCCTGCCGCGCTTCCCCTTCCGGCTCTCGAGCGGGCTCGAGACGAGCTCGTGAACTTCGCGGGCACGGGGATCTCCGTGATGGAGCACTCGCACCGGGGAAAGGAATACGAGGCCGTTCACGATGAAGCGATGGACCTCTTGCGCGAGCTATTGAGCATCCCGTCCGACTACGAGGTCTTGTTTCTCCAGGGAGGAGCGTCGACGCAGTTCGCGTATGTGCCGATGAATTTCTTGCCAAAGGGCGCATCGGCCGATCACATCATCACTGGCGCGTGGAGCGCGAAGGCGCACGCCGAGGCCCTCGCTTGGAGCACGGTGGCGGGCGGCACAGCGCGGATCGCGGCGTCGAGCGAGGGCTCCGGCTTCACATGCGTCGCGCGCCCCGAAACGGCCGATCTCGATCCGCGCGCCGCGTACGTGCATTTCGCGAGCAACGAGACCATCCACGGCGTTCAATACCTGGACCTGCCGCGCTTTGGGGCCACCCCTCTCGTTTGCGACATGTCGAGCGACTTTTTGTCGCGCAAGGTGGATGTGTCGAGCTTTGCGCTCATCTATGGGGGCGCGCAGAAGAACATCGGCCCGAGCGGGGTTACCGTCGTGCTCGCGCGGCGCGGGTTCATCGATGAGGGTCGAAAGGACCTGCCGACGATATTGCAGTATCGCTCGCACGCAGCGAGCAAATCCCTCTTGAACACGCCGCCTACCTTCGGCATCTACCTCGCCCGAAACGTGCTCGTGTGGCTCAAAGATACGGGCGGTCTCGAGGCCATGGAGGCACGAAACCGGGCCAAGGCGGCGGAGCTCTACGCAGCGCTCGACGCGAGCTCCGGCTTCTACCGTTGCCCGGTCGAGGTCGGGAGCCGTTCGCTCATGAACGTAGTCTTCCGCCTCCCGAGCGAGGAGCTCGAGCAGAAGTTCCTGGCCGAGGCCAAGAAGAGCTCGATGCTCGGGCTCAAGGGGCATCGTAGCGTCGGCGGCATCCGCGCCTCGCTCTACAACGCCGTCGAGCCACAATGGGTTTCGGCGCTTGCCGCGTTCGTCCGAGAGTTTGCCCGGCGCAGCGGGTGAGCACTGCCGCGGCGTGATGCAGACAGGCGCGCGGCGCGGGCCGCGGCTCGCGCTCTCTATCCCTTGTGCTTGGCCCGCAAGGCCTTCAACCCTGTGTCGAGCGCCGAGGCAACCTTGGGATCGACCGGAACGCCGCGGCCCCACTGGTCGGCTTTGATCAGGGTGGTTTCTGCAGCGGCGGCCAACTTGGAGCGACGGTGACGCGACAAGGTGCGAAACGTCTTCTGAGAATCGGTGACGGACGAGCGAACTGCGGGGTTTAGAAAGCCTCTCATTGCGGGCGGCACCTTAGCGCGAGCATAAGCAACGCGCTCGCCCGCCGTTCAGGAGCTGACGCGCTCGAGCAGGCCCTCGCGAAGCAGGTGATTGAGCGTCGCCTCGACCTCTTGCCAGCCGAGGACCTTGCCCTCGTCGCTCCATTGCACCGAGTCGCCCGCCACGAACTCTCCCGCCGAAAGGATTCGTTGCAGGAAGTGAACGGCCTTTCCCGCCACGGCAAGCCCTGCTGCGCCCACGGACACGAAGAGCTTGGTGCCACCGTCCGCGATCCTTGCGTAGACGTTGCCGTCCGCGCGAACCCGAAGCCGGTCGCTTGCAAGCACGGGCGGGGGTCCCGAAGACGCCGCGCCGGGCGCTCGCGGGTTGGCGTTTTGCACGAAAGACGTCCAGAGGCGAACCATAGGCGCGCTGTCTGCGGTCACCGAGCCGAGCGCCTCGGCGGCCGTTCGAAGCTGCCGGCCGATGGCGTCGAGCGCTTGCGCGTCCACCTCTCCGGGTCGCCCCTCAGCCCTCGGGATGAGCGGGGGAGGGCTTCGCCAATCCGGGTCTTGCGACAACATCGATTCGAGCAGATCCCGGAGGAGCACCGCGTACGAGACTGGCGTGAACGACAAGTTGAGCGCGAGCGAGCCGGCCGCGCCGCCGCGCGCGTCGTGCCATGTACCGGCCGGCAGGATGAGCAAGTCGCCCGGCTCGAGATCGACTTCGGTCACGTCCTTCTCGTCGAAGGGCGGGATGCGGGCCCACGCCTCGGTTCCGACCTTCGCGTCGACGTAGCGACCTGTCCCATCGGTTCGGAGCACGCCGTTGGCCTGCGGCCACGGTACGCAGGCGCGGTTGGAAAACCGCCAGCGCTTGGTCCCGTCGATCTGAAAGGTGCTTGCGACGCGCATATCGAAGTGCCAATTGAAGCCGCTGCCGGGGGGGGAGAGGTAGGCGTTGAACGTGACCTTTCCCGGATATCCGAGCTGGCGCTTGACCGCGGCGACGATGGACGCGAGCGACGGCACGCGCGACTCGAGCTGCGTCGCGCAGAGCGTCGCGCCGCCGGCGTAGAGCGCTCCGGCTTGTTCGGGGCCCGCGCTGAAAACGGTGGCGGGCAAGTCCTTGGGAGCGCCGGAACCCCCGAGCACAGGTTCGCCGGATTTCTTGTCGAAGCTCGCGTGCAGAAAGTCGGGCGGAGCCGGGGCGCCGCCGAGCGCTTTGACGAAGGCCTCTCGATCGAAGAGGCCCTTGTACTTGTCTGGAAACCCCTTCACGAAAAGGGGCCTTCGCCCCCAGTATTCGCGAACGAACGTCTCCGGGGTCACCGGATGAAGAAGCGCACGAAGCTCGGTGCCGCGCGCGCTGACGAGCGGCACCCGCCCGGACTCAGAGGCCATGGGCAAACCTAGGCGGCGGCATGCCCGGCCGTCCAGCCGGAGCAGGCGATCACGCGATCCCGACGTAGGCACGAGCCCGGACGCGCCCGCGCTCGGCTAGCGTCAAGACCGATGGGGTGAACCCCGATCGCCGTAGGTGCGGGAGAAACGCGTCGGCGCGGTATCCACTCCATACAGCGAGCGCGCCCCCGGGAACGAGCGCGGCCTTGATCGCGGCAAGGCCCCCGGAAGAGTAGAGCCGCGCGTTGGAGCGAAAGCTCGCCCAGTGAGGGCCATTGTCGACGTCGAGCAAGATCAAGTCGGTGTCGTGCGATCGCCGCGCGACCACTTCGCCCACGTCGCCCCGAACGAGCTCGACGCGTCCGTCGTCGAGAGCTCCGGCGGACACGCTCGCCATCGGGCCGCGCACCAGACGAATGACGGCTTCAACCTTCTCGACGACGACGATCCGCGCATCGGGTACGGCAACGTCGAGGGCTCCGCGCAAGGTCGCTCCAAACCCGAGCCCGCCGATGATGATGCGCCGCGGAGAGCCGCGGCCGAGCGTCGCCCCGACCTTGCCGAAGGCGTGCTCGGTACCGAGCGAAGCGCTCGAGAGCAGAACGACGTTGCCGGCGACCAGCTCAGTGAGATTGCCGGTCTCGCGCAAGATGAGGTGGCCGGACCCTTCGATGGGCCGGATCCGGACCTCGCGCCGGCTCGGGGCTAGGGCGGGGCGGGTCACCTTCTCTTGCATGAGTCAGCTCGCGCCGAACACTTCGCGCGCGATCGACCGCACCGCGAGACGCACGGCTTCCCCCGACGGATACCGGACGCGAAAGCCGAGAGCGGCGAGCTTGTCGGGGCTCAGTCGCGAACGCGGCACGTCCCCGGGCCAGCCCTGCGGGGTCTTGCCGAAGTCGATTCTGGCTGCTTTGTTCGGAGAAGCGGCCACGCAAAGCTCGGCGATCTCCTTGACGGTCGTAACGTCTGGAGGCGTGAGATTGTAGATGGCCGGGCCTGGTTCTTTCGCGTGGTCGAGGACGAAGAGAAGACCCAAAACGCAGTCCCAAACGTGCAGGTAAGGTTTGGCTTGCCGACCGTCACCGAGGACGTCGAGGTGGTCGGGATGCGCCTGGAGCTTTTTGCAAAAGTCGAGAATGGCGCCGTGGGTTCCGCGCGGGCCGACCACGTTGCCGAAGCGGCAGATGAACCCCTCGACGCCGAAGCACTCGGCGAAGGCGCATATCATGGCTTCGCCGGCCAGTTTGCTCGCCCCGTAAAGCGAGATCGGCAGGCGCCCGAGGTCCATTTCCGCGCAGACTTCGGGGCGGTCGCCGTAGACGGTGCCGCTCGACGAAAAGACGAACCTCGTGACGCCGTTCAAGCGTGCCGCTTCGAGGGCGTTATACGTTGCGACGGTGCCCTGATCGAGGTCGAGCCGCGTTCTCTCGAGGCCCCATCGCGCTTCGGGGTTGGCCGCGAGGTGAAAGACGACGTCGTGGCCGTGCATGGCGCGCGTGAGCGCTGCGAGATCCAGGGCGTCGCCCTCGACGAGCGTCGCGCGGCCGCTCGATAGGGGTGCGTCGATGAGCTCGCGCCGTCCCACGCTCATGTTGTCGTAGACCGTGACCGTGCCGCGCAAGACGAGTTGCTCGACGAGATGGCTCCCGATGAACCCGGCTCCCCCCACCACGAATGAGCGCATTGCGCCCACACCCTAGGTCGCGGGCGGCGTCGAAGGCAAACGAGTAGCGCCCCCGACACGACTTGAACGTGTGACCTACCGGTTAGGAACCGGTTGCTCTATCCGCTGAGCTACGGGGGCGAAAACCGTCAGCCGACGTTTTGGCAGACTGACGAGCGCCCTTGGTTACCACGCCTGAACGGGTGCGCGCATCTCGCGTCTTATGCCTTCTCCGTCGCCCGGCGGCCGACGCCCAGCCCGGCGGCGCCCGAAAGGCTGTAGTGCGGGCCGCTGGCCGAGTAGCCGCCTTCGTACGGATCGCTCTCGAGAAGCCACGCTGTGTCCAGATCGACGAAGTCGACGCCCCCGAGGGCGCAAGCCAGGTGCGCGCCCGCCGTCATTCCCAGGCGTGTTTCCACCATGCCGCCCGCCATCAACTTCAGTCCCCCGGCCCTGGCTGCCATTCCGATGCGGTACGCGGGGAACATCCCTCCCATCTTGGCAATCTTCAGGTTGACGCCGCGCGCGCATCCCCGCTGCATCACGGCCGCGAGATCTTCGTAAGTCTTGACCGATTCGTCCGCGATGACCGGGGCGCCGATTGTCGCTGCGACTTCCGCCATCGCGTCGAGATCGCTTGCGGCGCACGGCTGCTCGAAGCATTCGAGGGTCAAACCGAGGTTGTCGCATTCCCGGGCCAGGGCAATGGCTTGGCGCGCCGAGAGCCCCGCGTTGGCGTCGATCCGCAACCGCACTCCGGCGACGGCGCGACCGATGGCCTCGAGCGCGCGGGCGTCGGCGTCGAAGTCGGCTCCGACCTTGACCTTGAGGCTGCGAAAGCCTCGGGCGTGCCAGGCGCGAGCGAGGTGTGCCATGTGCCCGGGCTCCGCGATGGAGATCGTGATGTCGGTTTCGAGCGCGGTGGTAAGGGTCCCGAGCTCGCCTCCGAGCAAAGACCGAACTGGAAGATCCGAAATTCGCGCCATCGCATCGAGGAGTGCCGTCTCGATTCCGGCGCGGGTGACGGGGAGCCCGGGCAAGAGGCCGTGCAAGAGGGCGGCGAGGTCGCGCGGATTCGCAGGCAGGGCAAGACCGACGAGGGCAGGGGCGGCGCGATCGATGGCTCGCAGGACATCGGGTTGATCTTCGAGAGTCACCGGGGGCAGGCAAGCCGCCTCCCCGAGGCCGGTTGCGCGCTTTCCGTTGTACGAAAGGCAGGCTTCCACTTCCACGGCTCGCGTTGTGTCGACGCGGCCGCTCGCGATCACGAACGGCTCGATGAGCGAGACCGACAGAGGTCGGCCCGACAGGCTCTCGATTCGGAGGTCGCCGCCGCTCGGTCGCAGCACGGGCCTTCGTACGAGCGTCGCACGCGCGTGTCCAGCCGGAAGCGAGACGCGGAGCGCCTCGGAAGGGTAGCATCCGCGTTCGCGTGCGAAGGCGCCTGCCATTTCTCGCGATTCTGGTCGCGCTGGCACCCGGCCTGGCGCGTGCGGACGCCGTCCGTACGTGGGGCGCGCCGCCCGATTCGCCCGATGTTCCGCCGCACCCCCCGGTCACGCCCGCACCCGCGGCGCCTCCGCCTGAACCTCCGCCCGTGACCTTGGGCACGCCCACGGCGGGATCGACGTCAGGCGCGTCCGGCCCGCCGAGCGCGGACACGAGCCCGGCGGAGGGTTTTGGCGCCCTTCTTCGCCCGGGCGGTGGTGTTACCGGTCTGAAGTACACACTGGAGGGTGTTCAGGTGCGGGGCAACCGCACGACCCTCACGAGCGTCGTGCTTCGTTACGTGAGCGAGCGCGCAGGCGACCTTCTCGACGTCAACGGGGTCGAGCTCGAGCTTACCCGGTTCCGGCTCCTTGGGACTGGCTTTTTCCGCGACGTCCAGCTCTCGCTGCAAAGGGGTTCGAGGCGCGGCAACGTCATTCTCATTGTCGACGTCGTGGAGCGAAACACGCTCGTCATCGATCAAATATGGCTGGGTCTTGCGTCCGACGTCGACCCGAGTGGGTTTGCGCGGCCTCTCAGCGCCTACGGGGGAGCGCAGGCCACCGAGACCAACCTTGCGGGAACAGGCATCGCGCTCGGCGGGGCCTTCGCGGTGGCCGAGAATCAGCTCGGGCTACGCGTTCGCTTGCTCGACCCGCAGACCTTCCGCTCGAACTGGATTACCGAGGCCGAGCTTCTCTACAACGACGCGCGCGCCTTCTTCGGCGACAGCGACGTTCTCGTGGACCAGCCGACCACCGCGACGGCCGGGAGCTCCGCCCAGGGGGCCCCGGACTTTGCCGTGGCCCAGTACAAGCGCTTCGGAGGTCGCGTAAGCATCGGTCACGACCTCGGGATCTCGTCGCAGGTCTTTTTCGACTATCGCCTCGAGAAGATCGATGCGCTGCTTCCGCCCGCGGCGAGCGACGATTGTGGCGCCGACGTTTGCCCCATCGACTTCATGCTCTTGCCCGGCTCGAGCATCCTTTCGACGCTTGGCGCGACGTTCACCTACGACACGCGCGACGATCCGTTCTTGCCGACGCGCGGCCAGCAAGTGGTCGCCAGCGTCGCCGCGTCGCTCACCCCGTTCGGAAGCGACTATCCCTATACCAAAGTCGTCGCGCGCGGCTCGCAGTGGTTCCCGCTCTCGTGGGGACACGTTCTTCATCTGGAGGCTTTCGCCGGCGTCGTCTCCGGCGATGCTCCGCTCTTCGAGCGCTTCTACGTCGGCGACTTGAGCGACCTGCTTCCGGATCGCGCCCTCGACCTTACCTTCGACCGCCGCGCCGCACCCAACTTTCTCAGCACGGACATCGTCGAGAACCTCTACGGTAACTACGCGGCGGAGGTCGACCTCGAGTACCGCGTACCTCTCTACCGGGGCAGACGCTCCATCTACGGCATCGACGTGTTCGGGAGCTTCGGCCTCTACGGGCTAGCCAACGACGCCGACTTCACGCAGCACCCCCGCGGCTATAGCGGTTTGGCCACGGTTCCGGTCGACATCACCTTCAACGCCGGGCTGCGCATCGACACGCAGGCGGGCGGGTTCGTCCTGGGGGTCGCCAACTTGGTGGGCTTCATTCCCGTGCACGGCCAGAACCAAGGAGCCGTGCGGTGAGGCGTTGGCGCATGGTCCTTTGGGGTGCGGCGATGGCGCTGGCCGCGCGGTCGGCGCTCGCGCAGCAGCAGCCCACCAACCCCGCGGCGCTCTCGCCGCGTCAAGCCAACTACGCTTGGGATCGCGACTTGCTGCGCGCGAGTTTCTCGTATCGTGACGTGCTAACGGATCCCGGCCTGACCAACAAGCTCTCGAACGGCCTGAGGATGGTGATCGCGATGCGAGCCTACGTCTATCGCGAGGGCCAAGACTCGCCCGTCGCCCTGGCCGTGCGCTCGTGCGAAGTGGCTTATGATCTCTGGGAAGAGGTATATCGGGTGCACGTCGATGATCCCGAAGGCAAGCGGGATCAGGCCGTGCTCGACGTCAAGGGCGTGCTGCGTCTGTGCGCCGAAGCCCAAAACTTGCCCGTCGTTCGCCGAGGTCTTTTGACCGCTGGCGTCGAATACTTTCTGGGAGTCGTGGTCGAAATCAATCCCGTGTCGCAAGAGATGCTCGAGCAGATGCGTCGGTGGATGTCGCGTCCGGCCGGCAGCACCGGGATTGCGCCGACCAACGCGCTCTTCGGGAGCTTCGTGCAGCTTTTCGTGCGACAGGTCGCGGCGAGCGATGGGACGCTCACCTTCCGGACGCAAGCCATCGTGCCGTAGGATTTGACGGCGCTGCCGCTCGGCGCCTACCAAATAGGAGACCATGGCGAGTCGCGACAAGCTTGACCCCGCGCTCGCCAAGCACTTTGCATGGTGCTTTGCGCCGCCCGGGGCCGTGGTCGACGTCGCGGAGCGGTTGCGTTGGGCCCGCGAGGAGCAGGCGGCCTATGGCGAGTCCGCGGTGTCCGCGGAGCTCGTCGAGCCCCTCGAGCTCGAGGACACGCCCGAGAGGGCGCGGTCTTTGTGCAGCGATCTGGCCACCGCGATCGCAGAGGCGTGGGCGGAGGCGCGATTGGACGTGAGCGCAGCGGCCACCAAGCGCATCCTCTCGCGCGCCGATCGTTTGGGAGTGGACATCGCAGGGATGGGCGCTCATCCGACCGAAGCCGTTCACATGCTCCGGCTCCTGGTGCGTCACGGCGCGAAGCTGACGCGCCGCCAGCGCGAGCGGGCTGCTGTGGTGGCCGAGCGCGTGCCGCTCGCCCATGGGGAAGTCGTCGATCTGCTCGTCGAAGTCGCGCAGGCCGGCGATCGCGCGATGGCAGAAGCGCTTCTTTCTGACGATGACGCCGCCGAAATGATCGACGACGGCCTGCTCGTCGCGCGGCTCGCCGATGTCCTGGATGCGGCGACCACTCACGCGTCGCGGGCGTTGACGATCGATATTTTGCGCCACGCGAAATCGCTCCAGGGAGCGACATCGGCCTTGCGTCGCGCTCTCGGTCTGCCAAGCTTTGCGGTCCGTGCGCGCGCTCTGCATGCGCTATCGACGTCGGAGCCCGTCGCCGTCACCGAGGGGGATGTCGTCGCCGTGCTTCGCGACTTGGTCGCTCATCCGCCGCCGGACGCGTTGGAGGTCGAGGAGCAGGACGAAGACGAGCGATTGCTTGCCGAGGCCCTCATCATGGCCCTCGAGCATGTTCAGCCCGACGAGGCCGAAGAGGCTCTGCTCGACCTCATCGATGCCGGACACGATACGATTTGGCTCGACGCCGCTTGGGCTACCGAGGCGCTGGCGGTTTGCTTCCCCGCGACAGCCGCCGTGATGGTCGACCACTGGCTCAAGTGCGCCAGGGCCCACGAACGAACGCGGGCGCTTGCGGCTCTGCGACGCCTTCCGCTCGAGCTGGCCGAGCCGCGCCTTCGGCTCGCCGCGTGCGACCCCGTCTTCTCCGTACGAGACGCCGCGAGAGCTCAATGGCTCGAACGCTTCGGGCGTACGTGCCCGGTTTCGGTGGCGGATTTGCCGGGAGCAGCGCTGCTCGACCAGCCGGTCAGCGAGCGCTTCATGGCGCGCTTGGCGGTCATGCACGGTCGCGTCCCCGATGCACGAGTGGCAATGGCGCGCGCGCTTCTCGCCGAGCCGCCTGATCGCGAGTCGCTCGTGCTCTTGCTCCAGCTCGTAGGCGACGACTTTGACTCCGAGGAGCCGCGCCTCGGCCTCGACAACGAGGGGTGGGCGGTGACGCTCGCCACCCACTTTGGCGCGCTGGGCGTACAAGGCCTGTGCGCGCTTGCCGCGCGTTTTCCGGAGCCCGAGAGCTTCGGCTGGATGCGTCGGCTCGGCGATCTCATCGAACGAGGCGTGATCCTGGCTGAGGACGCCGCGTGCGTTCGTGGGCTCGCGGCCGCGCATGTGGCCTCCGAGGACGCCGGTCGGGTCGACGACGCCATGCGGGTGCTCGCTCGGCTCGGAGCTCCTCCCGAGCTCGTCGACCGCGTCCTGGCCTTGTCGTTCGACGACGATTTTGGGGCGCCCGAGGCGCGCGCTCTGGTGGTGGCCTGGCCGGACCGAGCCATCGACGCCCGGCTGGCCTCCGAGATGGCTCTGTCTCTCGCGGAGCAAGATTGGGTGCGGCTGCGCTATGCGTCCGCGGTGGCGCTCGAACGAGGCGCCCCCGGGGGCCGCGTGATCGCGCTTCGCGTGCTCGAGGTAGCCGAGCACGAGCCGGAAGCCGCCGACGCGGCGGTCGAGTGCGCGCGGCAGCTTCGCATCGCGGGGGCTCTCGGCGATGCCTGGGCGGCCGCGGCGCTCTCGCATCCGGAGGGTCTCATCTTCGCAGTCGCCGCGCGGGCCTGGCGGGGAGCCGCGTCGATTCGGCCCGCGCTGGAGGCCGCGTTGGCTTCCCCTGCCAGGGGCGGAGGGTCCGCGGTGCAGGCGGCGATCGCACTGCTTCAGGCCGAGCCCGGCCTAAGCCCGCGCGATCGACGTCTCGTGACGATCCTCGAATCGTCCAACCCTGCGAATCGCGCGGAGCTCGTCTACGCGATGTGTGCGCGCGGAGCTCCGCTCGCGAATCTCGCGCACCACCTCGAAGAGCTGCTCGTCTCGCCCGATCCGAACGTGGCCGGCGCGCTGGTCGGGGTCTCCGCGTGGCTGACGTCTGCCAAAGCGAGAGCGCTCCTTCGGGCGATAGCTCCGAGAATCGTGGACTTCGAGCTCCGCGCCGATGTCGAGGAAACCGTGGGCGCCGTCCCCGCGCCTTACTGGGCGGAGAGTTGAAGCGAGCTCGGGGTCGCCCTCGACGGTTCGTCGCCCCATTCATATCTTGCGCACAGGGATGATTCCCGAATCGGTCTTGCAGAAGCTCGATGGGCTACCGGCCCAGCCGGGCGTCTACCTCTTCAAGGACAAGAAGGGGACGGTGGTCTACGTCGGCAAGGCGAAGAGCTTGCGCTCGCGAGTCCGTAGCTACTTTCAGGAGGCGAGCGGAGACGGAAGGGCGTTCATTCCGTTTCTGCACGGCACGGTGGGCGATCTCGACACGATCGTCACCGCCAACGAGAAGGAAGCCACGATCCTCGAGAACACGCTCATCAAGGAGTACCGCCCCCGCTACAACGTCAAGCTTCGAGACGACAAGGACTTCATCACCCTGCGGCTCGGCGTGCTGCGTGTCGGCGAGCCGTCGCCCGGCGGCGCCGCGGCTTGGCCCCGGCTGGAGGTGGTTCGGCGGCCGACCCCGGACAGCGCGCGATATTTCGGGCCGTATCACTCGGCGACCGCCGCGAGGAGGACCCTGCATCTGGTCAACAAGCACTTTCAGATGAGGACATGTGGAGATATCGAGTTCGCGAGCCGCAAGCGCCCGTGCCTCCAGCACTACATCAAGCGCTGTCCCGCCCCGTGCGTGCTCGCCGTGGATCGCGTTTGGTACGGCGAGCAAGTCGACGCCGTCACCAAGTTTCTCGATGGACGCCACGACGAGCTGTCGCGGGAGCTCGAAGACAAGATGAGAGAAGCTGCCGCGGACACGCGCTTCGAGCTCGCCGCCGTGTATCGAGATCAGCTACGCGCGGTCGACAAGATTCGCGAAGAGCAGCGCGTGGTGACCAACGACGACGTGGACCGGGACGCCATCGGTCTCTATCGGGAGGGCGAGCTCGTCGAAATCGCGCTCTTGCACGTCCGCCGCGGAAAGCTGGCCGACGTGGGCACCCATTCGATCAAGCGCGCCGAGGTCCCCGACGAGGAGGTCGTGGCCGCTTTCCTCGCGCAATATTACGCGGCTCCGCTGCGTGATGCGGCCGACGATGGCGATGCGCCCCTGCCCATCGCGCTCGCTCCCGACGAGATTATTTTGCCATGCTTGCCGGAGGGCGCGAATGGGATCGCGCAATGGCTCTCGGACGCGGCGGGCCACAAGGTCGATCTGGTGATGCCAAGGCGCGGTCCGAAGGTCGATCTGCTCGCGATGGCGAACGACAACGCGCGCCACTCGTTCGGCGAGAAAAAGCGGCGGTCCGACGACCTCGACGAACGCTTGCGCGACCTTCAGAAGAGATTGAGGCTCGCCTCGATCCCTCGCCGAATCGAGTGTTGCGACATTTCACACCTCGGGGGAGGCGACACCGTGGGCGCCATCGTCGCGATGACCGATGGCGAGGTCGACAAGAAACGCTACCGCACGTTCAACGTGCGAGGCGTTCTACGGAGCGGGGCCGCGTCGGGCCTCAACGACGACTACGGGTCCATGTATGAAGTCCTCGCGCGGCGATTCCGTCGCGCCCTCGCCGCGCGCGACGCCCCGGGAGCCGGGGGAGAAGGTGGCTCGACCGAAGAGCGGTCGGAGGGCGATTGGGACGCGCCGGACCTCTTCGTGGTCGATGGTGGCCGGGGGCAATTGGCGGTGGCCCTCGCGGCGGCCAGCGACCTCGGGCTACACGATTTGCCCATCGTGGGGCTCGCCAAAGAGCGAGAGAACATGGCCGGCGACAAGCTCGTCGATCGCGTTTACCTGCCCGGGCAAAAAAACCCGATCTTGCTCAAGAGCAGCACGACGTCACTCTTCCTATTGGCGCGCCTGCGAGACGAGGCCCACCGCTTCTCGAATCGAGCCCGGCTTCGTAAGGGGAAAAAGAGGCGTTTTCGATCCCCGCTCGACGACGTGAAAGGGCTCGGCGAAGGCGCCCGAAAGTCGCTGCTCAAGCACGTGGGCAACCTCGCCGCGATTCGTGCGGCGGACGACGCGACTCTGCTCGCGGTTCCGGGCATCACCCTGCGGCATCTGCACGCCCTTCGGGCCGCGTTTCCGAGCTCGACCCCGCCGGGCGTCGAGTCCGCGAAGGGCGTCGAGTCGGTCCCGGAGCCAACTGCGCCGGCGGAGCGCCAACCGGGTTGACGCCTCGGAGGCCGCGATTTATGCCGTTTTCGGCCCGAGTGGGGGGCGGCACGCGGAATGCTCTCTCTTTCACCGCCTTCTTTGAGACCCGATCGGGGCTTAACATGGTAATTAACTGCGCGAGACAGTCCGGGTCACGCGCGCAGCCGCGAACGAGACATGCGGCAGTGTGGGTGGGTGAGTGCGAGAGCCGGGCCTCTCACCGTCTCGTTGTGTCATCCGAGGAGCAACGTCCATGAATGCAGCCATAAAGCGTGGGGTGACTCTCGCGGCCGTCGTCGCAGGGGTTGGAGCGGTCGCCGCCGGCTGTTTGGACCGGCCCGTCGTCCCCGGCAATCCGAATACCGGGACACAGGTCGGCATCGCGGTCCCCAATCAGGTGATCAACAAGATCGACATGCTCTTCGACATCGACAATTCCGCGTCGATGGGCGACAAGCAGCAGTACTTCGTCGCTGCGATTCCGGATCTCATCGACGGTCTGGTCAATCCGAACTGCATCGACAATGCGACGCAGGCCGTCACTGGCAAATCGATGCAAGGAGCGGGCTGCGCGCCCGGAAGCAAGCCGGAGTTTCCCGCGGTCAAGGACATGCACATCGGGATCGTGAGCTCGTCACTCGGCTCGCGCTTGAGCGAGATGGACCCGACGGGCGTGACGGGTGTTTGCTACAGCCCGCAGCAAGCGCAGATGCCGTTTCAGGGCGTCAACGCCCACATGGACGACCAGGCGCATCTTCTCGAGCGCTCCTTGACTGGGACGGCGCCGGCCCTCGTGGAAGGCACGGTCGCCGACGCCTCGTCGGGGTTCTTGTACTGGTACCCGCAGGCCAACGGCACGGGGACGAATGGTGCGCCGACCGGGCCCGCCACTCCCATCGGCGCGGCTGGGAACCCGATGACCCCCGGAACACTCGAGGGAGACTTCGCCAGCCTCGTCTCGGGAGCGGGCGTTTTCGGCTGCGGCATCGAGTCGCAGATGGAGAGCTGGTACCGATTCTTGATCCAGCCCGATCCGTACAACTCACTCGCCCTCAATACGACCAAGACGCTGAGCGGCCAGCCCACGGCGGAGTGGGTGGGCGTCGACTCGACGATCATTCAAGAGCGGCACGACTTTCTGCGTCCCGACTCGCTCGTGGCCGTGGTCGTTCTCTCCGACGAGAACGATTCCGAGATCGACGTGCGGTCGCTCGGAGGCCTCGGGTACTTCTTCATGCGCACGCAATTCGCGCCTCCCCACGGCACCTCGGCGTGCGCGGGCACCCCGGCGCAAATCGCGAGTGGCGCTTGCGCCTCTTGCTCTCCTGGCAGCACCGATCCGGCGTGCGAGGCGCCCGGTGGCGGAGTGGCGACCTACACCGCATCGAACGACTGGGGGCACGACCCCAACCTGCGGCACGTGCATATGCGCCAGAAGTACGGAATCGACCCCCAGTACCCCGTCGAGCGTTACTTTTATGGGCTGAACTCGGCCCAAATACCGGATCGGAATGGGGAGTATCCGGCGGGGGCCAACAGCTACTCGGGATTTGGCCCGAACCTGGATTGCGTCAATCCGCTCTACGCAGCCACGCTTCCTCAGAAGGCTGATCTTTCGGCCGCGATTTCGACGACGATTGCGGCGGCAGACGCAAAGACGCTTTGCAGTCTGACCTTGGGGCCGCGCACGCCCGACAAAGTGTTTTTCGCGCACATTGGCGGGGTGCCCCACCAGCTTCTGCACTTCGTGGCGGGCAATCCGGCGATGAGCACGCTGACCGCGGCCGACTGGGTGAAAATCCTCGGGATGGATCCCGAGCAATACAACTACAACGGCATCGACCCGCACATGTACGAGTCGTACACGCCGCGTTTTCCGGCGGCTGGCGGAGCCGAAGGGCTGCCGGCGAACCCTCCGACGTTCGACCCGAGCGGTACGAACGCTCTGGCTCCCACGTCGGCCACCTTGGCCGCGAATAACCTCGATCCGATCAACGGTCGCGAGTGGATCACCGACGTGCCGATCGGCGCACACGTTCTGCCGGTCGATCGCCAGTTCGCGTGCATCTTCCCGCTTCCGACGCCGCGCGATTGCACCCAGATGGTCAACGGGTACGCGTGCGACTGCCCATCCCCCTCGACGTTGACCCACGACCAGACGCCGCCCGTCTGTAGCGACGCGACGCCAACGATGCAAATCGCGGCGAAGGCTTATCCAACGGTGCGCGAGCTTCTCGTCGCCAAGATGATGGGGGCTCAGGGCATCGTGTCGTCGATCTGTCCGACGGACGTGACCGACAACGCGGCGGGAGACGATCCGAACTACGGGTATCGTCCGGCCGTCGCGGCCATCATCGATCGTCTCAAGGCCGCGCTGAGCAATGCGTGTTTGCCGCGCAAGCTCGTTCCCCTGTCGGACGGCTCGGTGCCTTGCTTGGTCTTGGTCACGTTGCCGGGGGCAGGCTCTTGCCTGAACCCGACGTGTCCGGCGGGCATGGGGCTCTCGGTGCCGTCGGATCCGAGCATTCTCAAGTCATTCTGCGCGTCGCAAGAGGCCAGCTACATGGGCCCCAAGAACGCACCCGGCGATCCCGCGCTTCAGTCGGTCTGCGAGCTAACCCAGCTTATTCAAGGAACGGCCCCGGCGGCTGACTTCCAGGGGGGCTCGTGTAGCGCATCGCCTGATCATGGTTGGTGCTATGTCGAGGGCGCGGCTGCCAACGGGTGCTCTCAGGCGATCGTCTTCGGGGCGAATTCGCCGCCTGCGGGCTCGGTGACTAGCCTGTCTTGCTTCGAAGAGAGCGACACCGTCGTGGGCGGCGTGGACGGGGGCCCATAGCGACGGCCCGCCGAGCGCCGTCGGCGCGGTCCAATCGGGCCGCGCCGCGTGCTTTTGAGCTATAAGCGTCCACGCGGATGCCCACAGGCAGGAAGACGATCCTGGTCGTCGACGACGAACCGAACATCGTCCTCGGTCTGCGCGACGCGCTCGAGTTCGAGGGGTTCCGCGTTATCTCGGCGGGCAGAGGTCAGGAGGGCGTGTCGCTGGCCCGGAGCGAGTCACCAGATGCGATCGTGCTCGACCTGATGCTGCCGGACATGAACGGCTACGCCGTGTGCCAAGAGCTCCGGCGCATCAACCCGCACGTGCCCATCGTGATGCTGACGGCGCGCTCGCAGGAGACCGACAAGATCCGGGGTCTCGATGCGGGCGCGGACGACTACGTGACCAAGCCGTTTAGCGTCAACGAGCTCATCGCCCGCGTGAGGGCGATCTTTCGGCGTGCCACGAGGGGTGGCCCTGCAAGCGTGCGCGAGACGCTCGAAGTGGGCGAGGCGCAAGTGAACCTCACTTCCCAAACAGTGACCGTCGGGGGCACCGAGCACGTGCTCTCGTTCTACGAGGTCGAGCTCTTGCGCGTTCTCGCCGAGCAGATGGGCCAGCCGGTGAGCCGAGACGACATACTCTCGCGGGTCTGGGGTCTCGAGGCGTCGTCGACCAATCGCACCGTGGACAACTTCATCGTCAAGCTGCGCAAGAAAATCGAAAAGAGCCCGGAGAAACCGCAGCACATCCTGACGGTGTATGGCCTTGGCTACAAACTGGTGAAGTAAACCGCTGCCTATCTTGCGACGAAGACGACTTCGAGCCGCTCGTTACGTGCGCGTACTCTCGCGTCGGTGGGGTCGGCCACGGGGGCTCGGGTGCTGGCTAGCTCTTGCGCGACATTCGATGGTTTGGCTCCGGCGTCGACGAGGGCTCGCACAGCGGCTTTGGCTTTTTGCGTGTCGGTCTCGATCGGCTGAGGCGTGGAGTCGTGAACGACCACCTGTACGCCGAAGCTTGGATGGGCGGCGGCCACGCGGCCGAGCTCTGCGAGTCGATGCGCAGCCTCATCGGTCACCTGCGCGCCGTGAAACGCGTTGCGCAGCGTCACCACGACGCCTCGCTCGTCGGTGCTCGGGCCATAGGACCCTGCCGCGGAAAGCTCGGTAAATAGCTGATCTGTAAGCACGACGGCGTTGGTGGAAGCTCTTCGAGCTTGCACGAGCACGTCGAGGCAAGCCTCGCGGCACAGGCCGGCCGCATCGATTCGAGTGGATTGCGAGGAGTCGCCCCGATGCGGGTCGAACGAGGCCAGCGCCGCTTCGGCGGCGCCGAGGCCGTCGGCGTTCTCGGACACCAGCCGCGCCGCTCCGCAGATCAGGCGACCCTCCATGACGAGGGCGTCGACCGCCACACGCCGGGCCGCCTCCCGCTCGGGCGAAGAGGTGCGACTCCGTGCCGTTTGGAGCCGCTGTTGAATAAGCTGCTGGACCTTCTCGAGATCCGCGGCGTCGGCTTCGAGCCTGGTGCGCGACGACACCAGCGATTGAAGGCGCGCGGTTGCGTCATCGAGAGCTCCTTGCGCGGCCGCGATCTCCAGCGTCGCGCGCGCCGCGCGGGCCACCGCCATCGCGTCGGCATACGCGGCCATGGCTCGCTCCGCGCGAAGCGTGGCGGCGACGTCGTCGCCAGCGGCGTGTGCCTTGTACGCGTCGAGTCGCGCCTGCTCTGCACGGGCATAGGGCTCCGGCGCGACCTCGACGCTGCCCACGACGCCTTGGCTCGCGCGAACGCGGTCGACCTCGTCGAGGGCGGGGAGCGGCAAGCTTCCTGCGCACGCGGTGAGGGCAACGGGCAGAGACCAGCCACGGGTCACGCGAGTCACGGCGCGCCTCCGTCGGACATCGCCGCCCGGGCCGCCGGCGACGCCGGTCCCTTGGCAGGCGCTCGTTCGCCGTCGTGCACCTCGACCGCCATTCGAGGCGGCCCCCCGTCGCGCGTCGCGGCCTCGATTTGAGCGCGCAGCCGACCGGTTCGCGCGATGACCTCTTCGACGAGCTCGCGTGTCTTGGCGACCTGCGCCTCGGTGTCCAACGCTTTCTTGCGTATCTCATTGGCACGCGCCTCGCTGTCGGCAGCACGGACCAGCTCGCGCGCCGTCTCGGCCCATTGTCGTGCCACGCTCTCGGCCTCAGTCGCATGCAGCTCGTCTCGCGCGACGCGCATTCGCGTGCCCCGTTCGAGAGCGTCCTCGGCGCGGGCCACCGCGTCGGCGACCGTCGCGCGATGGCTGGGGTCGCGCGCGAGCTCCCCGAGGATGGCCTGCGCCGCAGCGCGGTCGCCTTGTGCGCCTAGGCTGGCAGCGGCAACCGTCAGAAGGAAGGTGAGCACGGCCCCTGCGCCCCAGGCCCCGCCCCGGGCGCGGATCGTCGTCCACTTCATCCGTCCTCGATGCCGTGGCATGCCGCCTTTGTCAACCGAGGCAGCACGAGAGTCCGGGCGTCCAATGTCGTGGCGTTGCCCGCCCGGCGCAGGCTTGTGCTCGCGCTCGTCACGGCGTAGAGGCCTTCGAGTGGACTCTCGAGATCCGTCCCGACCCGGCGACGCTGGGCCCTCGCCCCCCAAACGCATTCGCGTCTCCTGGGACGAGTACTTCATGAACATCGCTCGCGAGGTCTCCACGCGGTCGACGTGCGAGCGCAAGTTCGTGGGCGCCGTCATCGTCCGCGACAAGAGCATTCTCGCGACGGGCTATAACGGTAGCGTTCGCGGCCTCCCTCATTGCGACGAAGAGGGGCATCTCATGGAGGACGGTCATTGTGTGCGAACCGTGCACGCGGAGGCCAACGCGGTCGTGCAGGCGGCGCGCCACGGAGTGCGCATCGAAGGCGCCGCGATCTACGTCACGGCCAGCCCGTGCTGGGGGTGCTTTCGCTTGATCGCGAACGCCGGGCTCGCGCGGGTGTGCTTCGGAGAATTCTATCGCGACCCGCGAATATTCGACGTGGCCGCGCGGCTTGGCATCGACCTCGTCGACATGTCCAAGCGTGCGGTAGCGACTTAGTCGACTTCCGCGCTCACTGTAACTTGCACGGAAGCCCTGGACAGTAGGCTCCCGCGGGCGCAGCATTCGTAGCAAGATGGCTCGCGATTCGCTCTTTGGTGAGCGCATCCTCTGGCGGGGGCGTTGCCAGACGTCGGCCGTACCTATCGCCGAGAAGGTGATGTCGCTCGCGGCGGCCGTCGTTTCGGCCGTCACGCTCTGCTACGCCATCGTCGTCTCCAAATCCCTCGACGTTCGCGTCGACGGAATGGTGTTCTTCGCCGCCTGGTGCGCCACTCTCGCGCTCGCCGCCTGGCGAGTGCCACTTTGGTGGCGCACGGGTGTGCGCTACATCGTCACGGAACGGTTCGTGATCTGGCAGCGCGGTCGCGTTCGAAGGTCGATCGAGATCCAACAGATTAGCTACGCGCTCGTAAGGTGGGGCGCGGGCGACGCCTCGCTCGGCGATTTGGTGCTGGTCCGAGCCGTGCCCACCGGGGCGCTACACCGGACGCTGTCTCTGACGCTGAGCGACGTCCAGGCTCCAGACAGGTTGTGGGCCCTCATCCGCGGGGTCGAGCCGAGCGCGCCTCTCGGATGCGGAGAGCGTCCGCTGGCTCAGCGGCTCGACCCGGGCGAGCGCGTGCTGTGGTCGGGTGCCCCGCTCGCGTCCCCGTGGACGCATCGGCGTGTCGTGATGGCGGCGGCCGGCACGCTACTCGGGGCGACCTTCGTCGTCTCGGTCTTGCGCTCGGTGTATTGGCTGGTCCGGGTGCTGCGTTTGCACGCTCTCACGCCCTCGCTGGCGGTCGTGTTCGTGGGAGGTGCCTCGCTTGCGATGTTGCTTCTCCTGGCGGTGGCCCTTGGGGTCGCTTACGCGGCGTTCGTTCGGCCGCTGCGCCTGGCGCGCAACACGAGATACTTCGTCACCGACGCCCGGGTGCTCATTCGACGTGGGGAGGAGGAGCTCTCCCTCGATCGCTCGCGAATCGCATTCGTCATCGATGCTCCATGGAAGAAGCTGCACGATGTATTTCTCGTCCTCGACGGCCCGCAAGCCCGCGCGCTGGCGCCGAGCGGCGCCTTTGGAGGAGAGGACGGCGTCGAGGGCCTAAGGCCGGTGTTTACGGCGATCGATGATGCTGACACGGTGGGCCGCATTCTGCGGGCCGCCTAGCGCAGGTCGTGACTGGCAGGCCGTGACTAGAGGAATGTCACGATGCCCTGATCGGACAGCTCGAGCAGGATGAGGCTGCCCTCGGCGCAGGGCAATTCAGCCCGCGAGCAAACGGTTTCAACGGCCGCCAAGCCGTCGACCTCGGCGACCAAGCGACTCGCGCTGGGCGACAGGGCAAACCACTCGAGCTCTTGCCGCGACATAGCGAGGAGCGGCACCGCCTTGACATCGAGGTTGTCGCTTGCCTTCGGGCCGCGCCCTGACCCTGCCTCCCGGACCTTCGGGCGGGACGTCACTGCGAGCGACGGCCGGGGGAAGGCGCGCGGCGTCTCCTTTCTCGATGAAGGGGACTCCGAAAGCCCAAGCCTCGACTCCGTTTCTTGCGCGAACTGCGCGGGGTCGAAGGGCGGACGCGCGGTGGGTCGCTCGCTCACGTCGCGACACGTTAACATCGCCTCCAGCACAGGTCCAGTCAGGCTATGCAGGCTATGAGCGTACCCTCATGCAATCGGTGCTGACTCAGCCCCTTTTTGCCCTCGCCGAGAGGTGGCGCCTGATGTTTCGGGGGCCCAAGTGGGCTGCCACCCTCGCGGCCCTCGCGCTCGGCGCCGTGCTTTCCACTCTTTGCGCGCGGTCCGACCCGGCGCGTTCGCGCGTCGTATGGCTTGGCTTCGTCGGGGCCATCTTTGTCGTGGTGTGCGCGTCGCGCGTTACGGGCCGTCGTCGTCTGCGCGAGCCGGAGCGGATCTTGCGCGGGCCGGTAGGGCGAGTCGATCGTGCTCGAGCGGATCGAGCCTTGCGCGCGCTCTCCTTCATCGGCAGAGACGGCCAGGTGCACGCAGAGGGGACGTCGGAGGATCTCGCGCGTCTGCATGTGATGCGCGTCCTTGCGGATCTCCCGTCGGAGTCGACGCTCTCCTGGGGGGCTCGCCGGGCGCGGAGAATCAGCGCCGCGGGGTGGGCCTTGGGGGTGCTCGCGTTGGGCCTCGCGATGGGAAACTTCTGGTCCGTCCTCGAGGGCGCGGACCTGCTCTTGGCTCGCGGCGGCGTCGCCCCGGTCACCCTGCAGTGGCTCGAAGACATCGAGGTAACGGCGCGCCCGCCCGACTACCTTCATGCGAAGACCACGCTGAGCGAGGAGCCGGGCGCGCTTGTTGTACCCTACGGCTCGGTCGTCACCGTCAGGGGTGTGCCGACGCGCGTCGGGCGTCGGCTCATGCTGAGCGACGGTGTCAACGAAGTCGCGTTCGCCGACGACGGGGCCGCGACGGTGGTGGCTCGTTGGCCGGTCACCGAGAGTGGTGCCCTTCGCGTGGTCGCCAGGTTCGGCGACGTAATCATTCCCCAAAAGCGTGCAATCCACGTCACGTCGGTGCCGGATGCGGCACCCACGGTTCACCTCGAGGGCGCGCCCCGACAGGTGTCGCTCGTGGACGAAGTTCGCCCCCTGTCGATTCGATACGACGCGACCGACGACCACGGCCTGCGCGAAGTGCATCTCGTGCTCCGCTCGGCGGCGCGCGAGGATCGGCGGGTACTTTCGCGACTCGATGGCGAGACTCGAACCGACAAGGGGGGTTATCTCCTCAGTCTTCGCGACCCGTTTCTTGCGCGCAGCCATGCCCCCGTGGAGATTACGGTGGAGGCAAAAGACAACGACCCGCTCACGGGGCCGAAGTGGGGCGTCAGCCCCGCCATCACCGTCGTGCCACCGGCGGTCGGCGAACCGGAGGCGCTAGGTCTGGACGCACTGCGCGGCTTGCGGTCCACGCTCGTCGACACCCTCGATTGGCGGTTGGCGCGCGACATGCCGGATGGCTCTGAACGCCGCAAGGCGTTCGCCGCGGACGACAGCGCGCGCGCCCAAAGCGACGGGCGAGCTCTGGTCGCCACACTCGCCGCGGTCCATGCAGGCGTGCGCATTCCGAAACCGCTTCAGGCGATCGTGTTCGCCGGCCAGGAGGCTGTGACCAAGGCGGCTTCCGCCGAGACGGCAACGCCTTCGCGAGAGTCGAGCGCCAAGCTCGTGCAGGCGACCGAGCGCCTGCTGCTCGTCACCGACTCGGTCGTTCGGGGGCTTGCCTTGCGCGACGCCCGAGCCTCGGCCACGCAATTGTCCGATGTGGCCGACGACCTAGCCGTTGGGCTCGGACAGCAGCAAAGCGAAGCTCCCGATGCCCGAGCCCGCGGCTCTGCGAAGGCCGCCGCTTCGACGCGGGTCCTTTCGGACGGATCGAGCGTGCTCCGGCGGCTCGGCAGCCTCGGTCATGACATCGGCGAGATCGTCGAGACCGACCTCTCGAGGGTTCGGCGGGGCGCGAGCGACCGCGACTTTTTTCACGCGGAGCTTGCGGCGCGCGATCTGGCGATACGCTTGCGCCAGCCCGACTCGTCGTTTGGCTCGCCGGGCAATGGCGCTCCCACAGGGGGAGAAGCCGGCGGCTCGGGGGGCGGCGACGACGGACCGCCCCAGCAGCCCGACGATGTCGAACGAGCCTTCGGGGAAACGCAAGACCTCGAGCGGCTGGTCCAAGAACACGCTGGGCAACTGGGCAAGACCGAGGGGGCACTCGAGGCAGCGACGACGGCGGAAGAGCAGAAGGACGCGCTCCAAGAGGCCTTGCGACACGCGAAAGCCATTCGTGAAGCCGCCGCGCCGTTGCCACGCGTGAGCGACGGGAGCCAGTCGTGGACGAGCAAGGGATCGGCCGCGCGCGATTTGGCCGAGCAAATGGCGCGGGCTCTGGAAGAAGGTCGACCCGATGACGCCGTCCAAAGCGGGCGAAGCGCTGCGGGGTCCTTGGACGAAGCGAGACGAATGCTCGAACGGGGAGGGTGGCTCGCCGATCCGAGCGGGGAGCGGCTTGGCGTCGTCGCGGAAGCCCGTCGCAAGATTGAGGCCGAGGCCCGCTGGGCCGAAGAGCAAGTGCGCGAGACGCATCGGCGAGCGGGGGCGCGCGCTCGGAGTGAGCTCCAGCAGGGGGGGGTGGCGGAGGAGAAGCTCGCCGACCAGGCGCGAGATCTGGCGCAGAGAGGCCGGGAGAGCGGTGCGCTTCCGCAGCAAGCCATCGAGTCCATCGGGGCGGCAGAGCAGGCGGCGCGAGAAGCGTCCGAGGCCCTGAAGGGAGGCGACGGCGATCGCGCGCTCGATCGGCAGCGGCAGGCGCAGCGCGAGCTCGAGCAGGCCGAAGGCGCTCTGCAAGGCGGCGAGGACAGCCACGACGAAGGTCGCGAGGACAGCGCCCGACGCGGGAATCCCTCCCCGGGCTCGGTCGACATCCCGAGCACGCACAAGACGCCTGACGAATTCCGCCGGCGCGTCATGCGAGGCCTGGCCGAGCCGGCCAGCGGGTCCATCAAGGACGCCTGGCGTCGCTACGCCGAAGGGCTGCTGCGATGAAGACGTGGAGACGCTGGCTTGCGGTGCTCGCGTTGTGCGTCGTTTCATCGTCGGCGCCCAAGCCTTCGAGCGCTCAAGCCAGCGCCGGCAGGCGGGCGCGAGACCTCATCGTGGGCCTGGACCTCGACGCGGCCGGTCGCCTCCTTGGGGGGGCCGATCCGGACGCGGCGGCGGTCGCTCTCGAAAGGGCGCGTCTGGCCCTCTACGAGATGGATTGCGACGCCGCTAGCGTGATTCTCGCGCGCCCAGACGTTCAGGCAGTCGACGACGGCGCGCTAGTCGCCGAGATTGCGCGCGGCTGCAGCCGGGTGACGGCGGCGACGACGGCGGACCGAGACGACGCCCTTGGAGTGGATGTCCAGTGGCAAGACGAACGCGACGCCCCGCTCGCGCCCCTTCTCGTCGATACCGTGGTGCGAGCCCGCGAGATGCTTTCGCGCGATCTTGGCGTGGATTGGCCGAAGCCCACGCGGGTCGTCGTGGTTCGAGATTCTCTGTCGCTTTCGGCGATGACCGGCCTTCCGTACGCCAGTGCGAAGACCACCGGAACGGTGGCCGTAGCCAAGTGGGGCCGGGTGACGCTGCTGAGCCCTCGCGCGACCCCTCACGGTTACATGTGGCGCGACACCGTCGCTCACGAGCTGACGCACCTGGCCGTGACGCGCGCATCGGGAGACCGGGCACCGCTCTGGCTGCAAGAGGGTGTCGCGAAATACGAGGAGTCGCGTTGGCGCTCGCCGCAACCGCTCGACGATTTTCCGCCAGCGGACGCCGTGGCTAGACGCGGTATCGAGTCAGGTCAGGGCTTTGCGCTCGACAAGCTGGGACCCAGCATTGCCATGTTGCCCACTGCCGAAGCCGCAACCGTGGCTTTCGCGGAAGTGACGAGCTTTGTCCGCTTCTATTTGACGAGAGAGGGAGAAGGAGCGCTTCCGAAGTTGCTTCGCGCGATTAGGGACGCACCCAACCCGGATGCGGCTCTGCTCTCGGCGAGCGGCGCGGACATCAGGTCGTGGGACGCAAGATGGCGCGCGTACCTCGCGACGCAGCCGCGCGATGCGAGGCTGCTCCTCTTGATCGGGGCCGCGCATGCGAAAAGCGACCCGGGAGTTGTCGCCGCATACCGCGAGCACCGAGACCGCGCTCGGCTCGCGGAGCTTCTCCTGTCGCGTGGTCACGCGAGTGGTGCGACCAAGGAGCTCGACCGGCTCGATGTGTCCGGCCCCGCGGTGCCCCCCGAAATCCGTGAGCGCCGCTCCGGGGACCCGGTTCTGCGCTGGCTTCGTGGGCTGGCGCTCGAGCAAACGGGTGGGGGTTCCGATCGCGATAGCCGACGGCTCTTCGGGGATCCGCGACAAGTCCTTTCGTCCTATGGACCCTGGTGGGCGAGCCGCGGAAGATGGTTGCGAGGGGCCGGGGACGCGATCGAGGCGGACCGCTCGTTCTCGGAGGCGGTAGCGAACGATCCGCTGGATTCCGAGGCCGCCTGCGAAGCGCGCCCGGGCAGCCCCGCGAGCGGTCAGCGCTCGTCCGATCCCCTCTGCGAAGCGGCTCAAAATTGGACAGATTCTCCGTTTGACGACTAGGCGGCTTCTTGGCCAAGCCGGGGGGCTCGGCCTGCCCGGGGGGAAGATTGACCGGGCGCGAGCGCGGCGAGTAACATCCATGTAAAGGGCGAAAATTGCCTCGTTGGGCCGCTCGCCCAAGTCCGTCTTCGGGGCGCGCGCCTTCATCCATGAGCGCTGCAACTTATGTCACCGCCCAGATCATGCGCATGCTGCCTCGCGCAACGATAAGCCACGCGGTCGGACACCTGGCCGACTGGCCCTGGCCAGCGGCTCTCGGCAGCGTCGTAGTGGGTCTCTACACGCGAGTGTACGACGTGGCCCTCGACGAATGCGAGGATCGAAACGATTGGGTCAGCTTCGACGACTTTTTCACGCGCGCCTTGCGCAAGGGGGTCCGGCGAATCGACGAAGACGAGCGCTCGGTCGTCAGCCCCGCAGACGGCAGGCTCGTTTCTGCCGCCCGCATCGATCCGGGCGGCACCTTCCTCGTCAAGGGGCGGCCCTATTCGGTGGGTGAGCTGGTCGGGAGTGAGATCGACGCGCGGCGATTTCACGGCGGGGCCGGGTTCGTCGTATATCTCTCGCCGCGCGACTATCATCGGGTTCACGCTCCCGTGGCCGGGCAGATTCGGCGTATTCGTTCGATTCCGGGCGACTATTTTCCCGTAAACGCCGTGGGAATGCGCCACGTGCCTGGGCTGTTTTGCCGGAATCGCCGGGTGGCAATCGATATAGACGCGGACGCGGGCCTCGGCCGCGTGACTGTCGTCATGGTGGTCGCCATGATCGTCGGTAGGATTACGACCATCGGCATCGATCAGCGAGATGTCGAGGCGGGCGATCATGATTTTGTCCCGCCGATTCGCGTCGAGCGGGGCCAGGAGATCGGAATGTTTCACTTGGGCTCCACGGCGGTCGTTCTCGTCGGGGGCGCCGCTGTCGAGCCGTGGCTAGCGGGCGAGGGGCCCATCCGTTTGGGCCAACCCTTGCTTCGTGGGCGCGATCAAAGCCGATTGGCGGACGCCGCGCTGCGGGAGGAGCGGCCGTGACGGACGAAGATCGCGCCGGTGCCGCGGATCCGGAGGCCTTGGTCGACCCTGGCCCCACGCCCCCGGCCCCGACCGCTCAACGCGACTCGTCGCTGGCGCGTCGTCGCCCACGAGCGCTGCGAATTCCTGATGACGAAGTCGGCCGGCCCCAAGCCCCGCCTATAGACGCGAGCCCGCGCGCCGCGACGGCTGCCCCCGAGACGGTGCTCACGCCCACGCGGATCATCACAATCAGCCCGGAATCGATCCCGCTCGACGTAGCCCCGACCAACGTTCCCGCGCCATCCACGGTGCCGAGCTTGCCAATCGACGACGAGCCCGCGCACGCCCATGGCGATGGCGATGGCGATGGCGATGGCGATGGCGATGGCGATGGCGCGGCAGACTCCGAGCGCAAGGTGCGCGCCTCCATGGCGTCGGATGAAGTCGAGATCCGATTCGAAGATGACGCGCCGGTCACTCCGCGCGTCGACGCGGCGCCGCGCGTAGACGCAGCGCCGAGCGTCGATGGCGAACGGCGATCGGACCCGGGGGAAGCCCCCGAGATAGCGGCCGAAGATCTAGTGGCCGTCGAGACGCCGGCTCCAGCCGCTGGCATACCGCCTCTAAGGCCGAAAGTCGCGTCGCAGCCCCCCGTTGCACCGCCCGCGCGGCCAGCTCCTCCGAGTGCGCGAACGCCACTCGTCATCGTGCCTCCGCATGTGGGCGATATGCCCCCGGCCCCGAGTGCCGAACCTGCCGGCGCGCGTCGCAAGGCGAGGCTCTGGTGGGAGGAGCTCTTCAACGACGATTACCTTCATGCGATGGAGCGTGTCACCGACGAGCAGATCGCTCGCGAGGTGCACTTCATCGAGGAGAGCCTCGGAGTCGAGCGCGGCGGGGCGCTCCTGGATCTGGCGTGTGGCACCGGTCGGCACGCCGTCGAGTTGGCCCGACGCGGCTACGAGGTCGTCGGGTTCGATTTGTCGCTGGCGATGCTTGCGCGCGCCGGCGAAGACGCTCAGGAGCGGGACGCGAAGTTGAACTTCGTACAGGGGGACATGCGCGACATGACCTTCGACGAACAATTCGACGGCGTTTACTGCTGGAACACGAGCTTTGGCTACTTCGAGGAGGACAAGAACGCTCAGGTCATCGACCGGGTCCATCGAGCGCTCAAGGGGGGCGGACTGTTCTTGCTCGACGTGGTCAATCGTGACTTTCTCGTTCGCCAGTCGCCTTCGCTTGCCTGGTTCGAGGGAGACGGCTGCATTTGCATGGACGACATGAGCGTGGACTTCATCACCAGCCGCATGAAGATCAAGCGCACGATGATGCTCGATGACGGCCGTTCACAGGAGATCGAGTACTCGATGCGAATCTACAGCCTTCACGAGCTCGGAAGGATTCTGCACGAGCACGGCTTCACGGTGCGTGAGGTGAGCGGTCGTCTGTCGACGCCGGGGGTGTTCTTCGGCGGGGACTCTCCGCGATCGATGATCTTGGCCGAAAAGCGCTGAAGGGTCATGGCCCTTCTGAAAATCGCAACCATCGGTCACCCCGTCCTGCGAGATCGCGCGCGCGACGTGACGCCGGGGGAGCTTGCCGGCGCCTCCATTCAGCAGCTCATCGATGACATGGTGGCCACGATGCGTGACGCCAATGGCGCCGGCCTGGCCGCCAACCAGGTGCATGTGCCCTTGCGCATATGTGTCATCGAGGTTGCGTCGAACCCCCGGTACTCGTATCTGCCGAGCTTGCCCCTGACGATCTTGGTCAACCCGACTCTGGAACCGAATTCCGAGGAGAGTTTCCTCAACTTCGAGGGGTGCCTGAGCGTGCCCAACCTGCGTGGTCAGGTCCCGCGCTTCGTCGGGGCACGCATTCGCGCGCTAGACCGGCACGGTGCGCCGCTCGACTTCGTCGTACGCGGGCTTACGGCCGGCACGTTCCAGCACGAGCTCGACCATTTGGAGGGCACGCTGTTCGTCGACCGCGTCGTCGACACACGGACGCTGTGCACGTGGACGGAGTTCGAGCGCTTCCATCGGGAAGAGTTCACGCGGCGCGCGAGTGACCTGGTCGCGCGATTCGGATCCTGAGAAAGCTAACCCGCGCCATCTCTCGAATATCGAATGGCGACGATCGTCAGCTCGGCTCGGCCACGGGGGCGCGTGAGAACGACCGTATCTCCCACGCGCTTTTTGAGAAGCGAGCGGCCGATGGGTGAGCGCCAAGAAATGTGGCCCAGGGCGAGGTCGATCTCGTCCTCGCCCACGATGCGGTAAAGCGCGCGCATCCCTTCTTCATCGTCGACCTCGACGTAGGCGCCAAAATACACGATGGAAGCCGGGCCGGTGCGGGGCTCGACCACCGTGACGCTCTCGAGCCGCCTCGTGAGCCAATGAATTCGGCGATCGATCTCGCGGAGCTTCTTCTTGCCATAGATGTATTCCGCGTTTTCGCTGCGGTCGCCCTGTGCGGCCGCGGCCGCGACTTCCACGACGATCTTGGACCGTTCTGTCGTAAGCAGGCGAGCCAACTCGTCTTGGAGGCGAACGGCCCCCTCACGGGTGATGTAGAACGCGTCGCTCACGAGGCGCTGTCGGGCCCGCCTGAAGGACTAGACGACGATGCTCGACGCCGCGGCGTGGTCGGCAATCGCCGGCTGTCCCGCGCTCGAAGGAGCCGTCTCCCCGATGGGGCGCTTGTAGCCGCATTCCTTGTTCGCGCACGCGATCGCGGGCTTCGTGCGAGAGCCGCCGAAAACCAGAAAGGGGGCCCCGCAATCCGGACACGCCTCGGCGATCGGTTTTTGCCAAAGCTTGAAGTCGCATTTGACGAGCTCGTTGGCGTAGTTCGAGCAACCATAGAAGGCTCGGCTTCCACGCTTTTTGGAGCGAATCTCGATCATGTCGCCCCCACACTTGGGGCACTTGACGCCGAGGGGAATGGGACGCGGATTTTTGCACGCGGGGTATCCGGTGCACGACAGGAACTCGCCAAACCGGCCGCTACGGATCGCCATGGGCTTGCCGCATTTGTCGCAGGCAATGTCGGTCTCCCGCGCTTGGGTGGGCAGGCCGTCCGCACCGAGGTTGCGCGTATTTTTGCACTCGGGGTACTTCTCACAGCCTAGAAACCAGCCGCCCTTCGACCAGCGTTTGAGCATCGTGCCGCCGCAAAGGTCACACTTCTCGTCGGTTGGCTCTGGGTCTGGATTCCAGCGCTTTCCCTTCTTGCTGACGTCGAGCTGCGCTCGGAAGCGCTTGTAGAAACGCTTGAGAAGAGTCGTGCGCTCTTCTTTGCCAGCTTCGACCTCGTCGAGCTCTTCCTCCATCTTGGACGTGAAGGCCGGGTCCATGAAGTCGAGCTCGCTCCGAACGAGGCCGTCGACGACGAACTTGCCGAGAGTCGTGGGCCGGAAGCGCGTTCCGTCCATCTTCTCGACATAGTCGCGAGCCTGGACCTTGCTGATGATTTCCGCGTACGTGCTCGGTCGCCCGATTCCGCGCTCCTCGAGCTCGCGCACGAGCGACGCCTCCGTGTACCGGGGGGCGGGCTGGGTGAACTTCTGCTCGGTGACCGTACCCGGCGGAGTCACGAGATTGAGAAGCTGCCTCTCCTCGAGATCCGGAAGCGTGGCTTCGGCATCCTCGGCGAGAGCGTCCTTGGCGTCGCGTTCGCCCTTCTTCTCGTCGTCGCCGTCGCCCTCGCCGGCGAGCGAACCGGCCTTGGTGGATTCACCTCGACCGTACGCCTCGAGCCAACCCGAGAACTTGAGAATGCGTCCACTCGCTCGAAGCCCATAGGTGCCGCCACTGGACTTGGCCTCGACGTCGACACTGGTCTGGTCGTAGACGGCCGGATTCATCTGGCTTGCGATGAAGCGGTCCCAGATAAGCTTGTAGAGCTTGAGCTGGTCATCCTTCAGGTGACGCCGAATTGCGTCGGGCGGCAGGTCGAGCGATGTCGGTCGGATGGCCTCGTGGGCATCTTGTGCGCTCTTTCTCGACTTGAAAACGTTGGGCTGAGCGGGCACCCACTGGGGGCCATAGAGCCCCGAGATAAGGTCGCGAGCCGCGTTCACGGCGTCGGGCGACAAACGCACCGAGTCGGTACGCATATAGGTGATGAGGCCCACGGGACCGCCGTCTTTTCCTAGATCGATCCCTTCGTACAGCCCCTGCGCGACCTGCATCGTGCGTTTGGCACCAAAGCCCAAACGATTGACCGCGTCTTGCTGGAGCTTGCTCGTCGTATATGGAGCTGGCGGGTGCCGCTTGCGCTCGGCCTTGGCGACGGACGCCACGCGAAACGACGCGGAGTCGAGATCCGTTCGAACGCGCGCGGCGTCGCCGGCGTTCTTGACGGCAAGCTTCTCTCCGTCCCGCGTCGTCAGGCGTGCAAAGAAGGTTTGAGCGCCGTTTGCGGGCGATAGCGGAGCGCCGCAGTTCCAATATTCCTCTGGAACGAACGCCTCGATCTCGCGTTCCCGGTCGACAATGAGGCGAAGCGCGACACTTTGCACCCTGCCGGCGCTCAGGCCGAAGGCGAGCTTGCTCCAGACGAGGGCGGAGACGTCGTAGCCCACGATGCGGTCAAGCACGCGACGTGCCCGCTGGGCGTCGTAGAGGTTCTTGTCGAGCTCGCGGGGATGGCTCACGCCATACTCGACCCCTTTCTTGGTGATCTCGTGAAATTCGACGCGCTTGGTTGTCTTGTGGGCGGGCTTGAGCTCTTCGGCCAGATGCCACGCGATAGCTTCGCCCTCACGATCCGGGTCTGTCGCCAGCAGCACTTCGTCGGCCTCGCGCGCCGCGTCCTTCAGCTCTTGGAGGACCTTCTCCTTGCCGGGGACGACCTCGTAGGTCTCCTGAAAGCCGTTCTCGATGTCGACCCCAAGCTTCTTCGGCAAGTCTTTGACGTGCCCCTTCGAGGCGATCACTTCGAACCTTGCGCCGAGATATTTCTTGATCGTCTTGGCCTTCGCGGGCGACTCGACGACGACCAGCGTCTTACGCATCGGCTGCTTCTCTTTCGTATTTTCCAATGATCTTGAGCGGCTAGAGGGCACGACGTCGTCGGAACAATCCCGGCGGCCCTTCTACTACTACGTTCTCCAAGGCAAGCGTCAAGAGCGCCGCAGAAACCGTCTGCGCGGATTGGTGGACCCGGGCCACGATGGCATCGACGTGAAGTGCGCCATTCGATATGCATTCTAACACTTCGTATTCACACGAAGAAAGCGTAGGCAATGATGCGTCGCTCGCTCCGCCTGCTGTAGCGGCGTGCGAGTCGTTCGAGGATTCGACCCCGAGTGAGCTCAGCAGTGGCCCGACCGAGGTGAGGATGCGGGCGCCAGCCTCGACCAGCTGGAGAGAGCCCGCGAACTCCGACATCCAAGGAGCTGCGGGCACGACCCAGAGGGGCTTGCCCAACCTTATGGCGCACGAAGCTGCGTGCAGCGCTCCTGAGCGCAGACCGGCTTGGACGACGACCACGGCATCGGCAAGGGCCACGAGGACGTGGTTTCGCGCCAAAAAGGCGCCGCGATGACCTGCCTCGAACGGCCACAGCATCGCGCCCGGCCCCTTGGCAATCGAATCGAAGAGGTCCGCGTGCGACGCAGGATAGCAATGGCCCGGCCCGGTGCCGGCAACCACCCACGTCCTGCCGCCTACTCGAAGCACCGCCTCGTGCGCCGCGGCATCGATGCCGGTTGCACCCCCGGAAACGACCACGGTGTCCGCGGCCGCCAACGCACTCGCGATGTCGGAGGCGAAGGCGAGGGCGTCGTTGGTAGCCTCACGCGCTCCAACGACGGCAACCGTCCGGTCTGCTTCGACGGGGCCCCCCTGCCAGCGGATCGACGGCGGCCCGCTCTCGACCCCGAGGAGGCGTGACGGGTATCGCGGGTCGAGCTTCGTGAGGATGACTGGCGTCGACACGCCAGCCCATTCGGACTCTCGGGCGACGAAGTTGCCCTAAGTTACTTGCCCTTTTTCACCGCATTGGCCTTCGAGTAGAGCTGCACGGCGAACTCTCCGGCGCCCTGGTCGGCGACGATGTCGAGCAAGTACTTGACCGCGGATTTGGCGACGGGGCACATCGCGTCAGGCGTCTTGCCGATGACCGGCTTGCCGTCGTCAGTCGTATCCTGTCCGGAGAGGATTCCGGGCGCGAGAAGGAGGTAGAGATCGAGGTCAGTGACGTTGTTCGAATAGCCGACGATCGCGTAGCACTTGCCTGGCTTGAGAGTCACGGCGGTTTGCACGTTTTTCTTTTCTTCAAGCTTGCCGGTGATGAGCGGACCATCGGCCTTCATCCCTGCAGCGGCCGTCTTGGCGAACTCTCGCAAGCCTTTCGCGAGTGGTCCCGCTCCCGCCACGCCGTTGGCCTTTGTCCGTGCTTTCGGCGCCGCGCTGGCGGCGTCGAAAATTCTTTGAACCTCCGCCGGGTCAGTAACGAGCACGGAGGCGAGCGGCGAAGCTCCGCCGGCCGCGGTGGACCCCGAGGCGCCTTCGACCGGTTGAGGGTGAGCCTCCTCCGCCGAGCCTTCGGCGCTCACACCCCCATCAGACTCTGAAGCCGGCGCAGAGCCGTCGCCCTCGGCACCCACCTCGGGCGCCCGCGCGGGGCGACATGCAACAGCGGCCACGACGATCGCAGCGCCGAACAGGGCCGACAACATGAAAGAGGCGGAGCGGACCTTCATGGCGAAACCCTCTAACACGCTTGAGATTGCCGCGGCACTCCGAAGCGCGGCGCACCGCTACTGCAGTAAAAACTTGAACGGAATGGACGTCCTCTGGGTGCAGCCCATCGCTGGAAAATGCCAGCTTCGCACATCGTTCTCGATGCACTTGGCGACCGAGGGATCATCGCCCGACGCGCTGACGCCTTGGGCGCTTCCGTCGGCGGCGACGGTGAGCATCACGTTGATATTGACCGAGGGCTTGGTCGCCTGACTTCGCTCCCAGCATGAACGACGAACGGCAACCATGTGAAGCTGCACAACTTTCTGCACTTGCCCTTCAGAGAGGCACTGGCCCGCGGCTTTCGGGCCGTCACCGGTGGGGTCGTCGGCCAAAGCCACGTTGTTGCTTCCGAGCCCGTGCAGGTCGAGCGATCGTCCAGTTGCGGAGGTGGCCGGCGTAGCTTTGGCGATCGCGCCGCCGGTGGCAGGGGCGCCCTTGATCGGCGCCGAGCTGGCCGCCGTGGCCGTCGTCTCTGCTGTGGGTTGAGGCAACGCGACGGGACCCGAAGACGGAAGCGGGGGCGCGACAGCCGACGATCCCGCTGACTGCGGCGCTGCGGGACCATGCATGAGCTCCGAGATCCTCGGAGCGAGCGCCAATCCCAAGGTCACCGAGAAGCCGAGCCCGCAGACCACCATAAGGATGGGTATCCACGGCAGCTCCTTTCTGGTTGGCGCTGAGGGGGGTGGAATGGAGGACGGCGCGGCCGACGCCTCGACCCCGGTCCCGGCGGGCTGCGGCAGGACCGCGGGACGCGAGAACGTCCCGGGATCGTTCAACCTCTCCGCAGTGGCAGTGGCGGTGGCGAGTCGCGAAGAGATGGCGACCACGTTGTTTCGCGCAGGGGGCGCTCCCAAGGGCGCGGACCGCGGCGGGGCGGCCCGCTGGGGCGGGTTGGTCTGCGTTGGGCGAACCGAAATGCGACCCGCCGGCGGCGGGTTGGTGCGTGCTTCAGGAGGCGGTGGGGTTATCGAGCTGCGGCCTCCGAGCGCCGCCGCCCGCACGATCGCGGCAAGGTCCGGAAACGATCGAAGGGGGCGCCACTCGTCGAGCCCCTCTTGCCACACGAGCGACTCTTCCGTGACCGCACCGAGGGCTGCCTTGCGTCGAACTTCGGCGATGCGAACAGGACCCACCGGGACCCCATTGATGGCGACATACCAGTCATCGCTCGCCGAAAGCTCGGCCATATCGAATGGAGCCGACGTCTCGTCTTCGTGTTGGACCGTCGTCTTGAACGCGCCGGCGAGCGCCCCCGGCTTGGGCGCAGCAGGGCGGGCCGAAGTCAGGCTGGCCGCAAGCGCCGTCGAGCGGGGTGGGGCGGGCCGTGCAGCAGGCCGAGGAGGCCCCGGTGCTTGGCCAGCCATGGGCGCGGACGGGCGGTCGGTGGCCACGCTCGTTTCGGTAACCTCCGCGCGCACCTCGATGAGGTGTCCGCACTTTCGGCACTTCATTCGGACCGTCTTGCCAACGATCTTGTCGTCGGCAATCTGGTACTTGGCCTTGCACTGCTCGCAGAGAAACTTCACTCCCGGATCCTGCTCCCTAGAACGTTAGCAGGGAAGACGACGCGGACGCGAGCCGTCAAATCAGCCCGCGGAGGTGATCTCGAACGGAGGTTCGGATTGGCTCGTCGGGTGCCACGGCTGCGCACCGCTCCCACATCTCGACGGCCTTGTTTTTGAAGCCGGCCTTCTCGTAGAGGACAGCCAAGTTCTTGAGCGCAGGAAAGTGTCGGGGATTGAGGTCGATCGCGCGCTCGAGCTCCTGAATGCCTTCGTAGACGTTGCCTTTCTTTCCGTGGAGCAGAGCGAGGTGAAAGTGCAGGCGATAGGCCAGCGGGTCGATCGCCACCCCGCGCTTCAAGTGCTCGATGGCGGGGTCGATCTGCCCGGCCTTGTAGGCGGCGATCCCTTCGGTGAGCGCGCTTTCGGCTTCCGCCGAGAGATGTTCGGGGTCGCGGTCAGGTGTCGTCTGCCCTTCGCTCTGGGCGAGCAGTTTTTGGACGACCTCGAGGACCTCGGTGACACGAAATGGTTTCTCGAGAAATGCCTCGACCCCGTAGTTTGCCTTCAAATCCTCGGCTATCCGCCAGCCTTTGTAGACCGCGCTCATCATGACGATCGGAATTGCGCCGTACTTTGCGCTTCCCTTGATTCGGCGAGCAATGTCGAAGCCGTGGATTTCCGGAAGCATCGCGTCGAGGATGATGAGGTCTGGCACGTGGTCCTTCACGAGGCGCAGAGCCAGGAGCCCCCGATCCGCGTCGATGACGCGGAGGCCCTTCTGAACGAGAAGGCGCTGGAGGAGCTTGCGTATCTCGTCGTCGTCGTCGACGACGAGAACGAGCTTGCCTGTACCGACGCTGGCCACCCCCGCCGCGGCCGACGCCTGTCGCCTCAGGTCGTCCGGGAGATTGCGTATATTGGAGATGTCTTGCTCGATCTCGCCAAAGTCGCTGGTGGAGACTTCAGCCTCCCGTGACGCGGACTCGATCGCCTTTTCTACGACGACGGCGGGGCCCCCGCCCGGTTCTTCCATCGCCGGTAACTGCGGGGCGGCGTTCGGACCGGTTGCCGCAGCACCCGCCACGGCTGCAGGCGTCGGCGCCTTGCTCGGCGATGCGCTTGGTTGCGCGGCGGCGGCTACCTGCGCGCCGGTCGGTGTCGATTCAGGGGGCGCGATCCCGAGCTGGCGGAGGGTTTCGGCGGGCACGTGCGGGGCGATGTAGTGGGCTTCGCCTCGCGCCTTCGCGTCGTATGCGGCGGCAATGGCCTTGGCGAGAGTCGCGTGCACGGACACGTACGGAAACACTTTCTTTCCGGTAACGAACTCGAGCTCGTCGACGACTCGCTTTTCGTGGGGGTCGGCGACCGCAAGAAAGATTCGGTCCCCTCGAACGAGCACAGGAAGGATCCGGTTGGTCTCGGCCAGCTCGCGGGGAAGGACATCCAAATGGTCGAGCACGATGACGATCTGGGTGAGATCGATGCCCGGCATGCCGTGCTGTTCGGAGAGCGCGCGGAGCGCCTCGATCTCACTGACGGTTCCGCTCTCGACCAGCTGAGACAGAAGGGGGGCCGGGGCGACCGACCGCTTCTGGACACGCAGAGCGGCATCGAGCTCTTGTTGCGATACGAGCTTACGCTGGAGCAGGATTTTCCCTAGCGGTCGCTTCTCGTCGCTCGACATGCGCCTCTGCCCTAAGGGTAGAGTACTTGGACGACCGATCGCGCACAATCGACCGCCTCGCGTTTCTGCGTCAGTCGTTCTCGAGCATCGAGGCGAGGGCGGCCTCCGCCCACTCTGCGTAGCGCGCGTCTTCGATCGCTTGCCGGGCGTCACGCATCAGCTGGCCATAGAAGTGTAGATTGTGGAGAGAGAGCAAGCGCAGGGACAGAATCTCGCCCGCCATGTACAGATGCCGCAGGAGCGCCCGCGAGAAGCCCCGCGCGCAGCCGTAGCAGGAGCACTGTTCGTCGAGGGGCCGTCGGTCCTGCCTCCATCGCGCCTGCTTGATGACGATGCGCCCGGTTCGCGTGAAAGCCTGGCCGTTGCGGCCGTTTCGCGTGGGAAGCACGCAGTCGAACATGTCGATGCCGGTCTCGATCGCTTTCACGAGATCTCGTGGCGTGCCCACGCCCATCAGATATCGCGGGCGCTCGGGATCGAGTCGTGGCCCGACGTCACGGAGTGTTTCGTGCATTCGGTCGATGGGCTCACCCACTGAAAAGCCTCCCAAGGCGAGCCCGTCGAGCGGCAGGCACCCGAGCTCCGCCGCGTGAGCGGCGCGCAGGTCGGCAAAGCAGCCTCCCTGCACGATTCCGAAGAGGGCTTGGGTTTCAGGCCTGCTCGTGGAGAGCGCGCGCCGCGCCCATCGCGTGGTTCGCGCGACCGCAAGCTCCACCACCTCGCGCGGCGCGTCCGCGGGCGGGCATACATCGAGCTGCATCTGCACGTCGGCGCCGAGCAGCCCTTGAACTTCGACGGCGCGCTCGGCGGTCAGCGAATAGAGCGTCCCGTCCAGGTGCGACTTGAACAGAAAGCCCTCTTCGGCCTGCTCCACGAGCGGCCGCTGCGTTCCAGGCGCAGCCTGTGCCCCAAGCGAGTACGCTTGAAACCCCCCGGAGTCGGTCAGCATGACGTGCGGCCATCGAGTAAACTCATGAAGGCCGCCGAGCTCTGCGATGCTCTCGGCGCCGGGTCGCAAAAGCAGATGATACGTATTTGCGAGCATCACCTGGGCGCCCGTATTCGCGACTTCGTCGGGCGCGAGCCCCTTTACGGATCCTTGCGTGCCGACGGGCATGAAGGTTGGCGTGTCGACGCGTCCGTGGGGCGTGCAGAACACCGCCCTTCGAGCGAATCCGTCGGTGGCGACGACATCGAAGGAAAACCCGCGTGTGGAAGGCCTCACGGGGCTCTCCGCAAGAACATGGCGTCGCCGTAGGAGAGGAAACGGTAGCGCTCTTGAACCGCGGACCGATAGGCGGCGAGCAGCCGTTCGGTGCCGGAGAACGCGCAGACCAGCGCCATCAGCGTCGAGTGTGGTTGGTGAAAATTCGTGAGCAAGGCATCGACGACGCGCCACGGATGCCCCGGTTGAATCAAGAGCCGCGTCTCACCCGACATGGCGTGGACGTGCCCCAGACGTTCGAGATCGGCTGCGCTCTCGAGCGCGCGCGCGCTCGTCGTGCCCACGGCGACCACGGGCGACCCTCGCGAACGTGCGCGCGCGACGGCATCCGCCGTGGGCAGCGGCAAGTCGAAGGGCTCCGCGTGCATCGGATGCTCATCGAGATCGAGCGTTTGGACAGGCTGAAAGGTGCCGAGCCCCACGTGCAACGTGAGGCCGACCACTTCGCAGCCTTTGCGCTCCAAGCGACGAATTATCTCACGCGTCAGGTGGAGGCCTGCCGTGGGTGCGGCGATGGCTCCCGCGTTTTGCGCGTACACGGTCTGATAGCGCGCGGAGTCGGTGGCGACGTCGCTCCTCCTTATGTATGGCGGAAGCGGGACGTGGCCGCATGCCTCGAGTAGCTCGGCAATAGGCTCGCCCGAAGGCGCCCAGAGAAGCACCTCCATCAACCCGCTGTCGCTCGATCGGCCGAGCAGCGTGATCTTGAGCGCGGGGGCGCTTTCTTCGGGGGCGCCGCGGAGCGGCACGTCGAAGGTCGCGCCGGGCGTAGCCGAGCCAATGCCTTTGCCAAGCGCGCGCCAGACCTCTCCGGCGCCAAGCTCGCCCGCTTTGAGCTCGACCTGTCGACTTCCCACGCGGCGCACGAGCAACCATTCGACTCGGCCGCCACTGGACTTGCGACCGAGGAGGCGTGCGGGAATAACGCGCGTATCGTTGACGACGATGAGCGATCCGCCGTCCACGACATCCGGCAGGTCCGATATGTGGCGGTGAGCCGGTGCCGCTGCTTCCGGCCGCACGACCATGAGCCGCGCATGCTCTCTTTCCGATGGCGGGTGCTGCGCGATCAAGTCAGGCGGCAACTCATACTGAAAGGCGTCCACCCTCATCGCGCGGCTGAGGCGAGCGTAGCTCGGCGCGCGTCAGGGGCAGGCCGCTGATGTCAGGCTGCTGCGCCGGGGAAGACGAACGGCCGCCCGTCGACCGCCGACAACTTGCCCCGCAGAAACCGAGCCAGCTCGGTAAGATCGAACGGCTTGGGTACGAAGCCGACGGCGCCGCAGTCGACCCGGACGAGCTGACGCTCGCTCAGGTGATACGCGCTCGTCAGCACGATGCGAGTCCCCGGGTGGCGTTCTCGGATGAGCCGAGCCAGTTGGATGCCGTTCGTGCCCGGGAGCATCAGGTCGACCACGGCAACGTCGAAGCTTTGGCCGCCCATCGCCTCGAGAGCGCCGTCGGCGTTCCGAGCTTGCTCGACGTCGAAGCCCTCGATGCGAAGCCCAATGGCCGTCACCCGCGCATGGTTCGGGTCGTCGTCCACAACGAGCAAACGAGGCAAACTGGCACCCACTTTCGGACGAAGCCTCGGCCCGGAGCCGGGATCCACCGTGTGGTGCCCGCTCCGTGCCTGCGCGACAACTAGCAATAGTCGTGCCCACATTGACGGGAACCGAAGTGATGTCGGAGGCTTGAGTTTTCGCGCGTTTCTGTACTTGAGCTCGCCCCGAACGTGTCAGGAGCGTTTCATGTTTGCATCAAGGCTCTTCAGAGGTGAACGGAGAGGGGACATCTTGGGCTCTTGGACTACATGCGCCGACTAGCCGCGCGCCTCGAACGTGATGCCTAGCCGAGTCATCTTTCGCCACAGGGTGGTGGGCGAAATGTTCAGAAGGTCTGCGGCTCGCTCCCGGCTCCCATCGCTGTCGCGCAGCGCGCTCTCGATGGCGCTTCGCTCGGCGGCGTCAACGACCACGGCCAGGGATCTGCCCCCGGGGCCCGGGTTCGGTGGCGAGCTGCTCGCAACGGGTGGAAGAAGGTCGTCTGCGGTGATGGTGCCGGTTTGGACGAGCGCCACCGCCTGCTCGATCATGTGCTCGAGCTCCCGAATGTTTCCCGGGAAGTCGTAGTGCATCAGAGCTTCGGCCACGCCGTCGTGGAGCTTGGGCCGAACCCCCATCTTGCGGGCGTACTTATCGAGGAAATGAGTCAGAAGGTCAGGGATGTCCTCACGTCGCTCTCGGAGCGGAGGCAGTTGGAACCGTGCAACGTTGAGGCGGTAGTAGAGGTCTTGCCGGAACCGCTTCTCTGCGACCGCGAAGAGTAGGTCTTGATTGGTCGCCGCGATGATGCGCACGTTCACGCGGATGGGCTTGTTCTCCCCGACGCGGCGTATTTCATTTTCCTGGATCGCGCGAAGCAGCTTCGCCTGAAATGTAATTGGGGTTTCTGCGATCTCGTCGAAGAAGAAGGTGCCGCCGTCGGCTTCTTCGAACAAGCCCTTTCGCGCGCTCACCGCTCCGGTGAAAGACCCTTTTGCGTGACCGAAAAGCTCGCTCTCGAGGAGCGTTTCTGTGATGGCCGCGCAATTGACGGGGACGAAAGGCCGGTCACCGCGCTTGCTGTTGGCGTGGATCGCCTTGGCCACGAGCTCCTTACCGGTCCCGCTCTCACCGGTGATGAGGACGATGGCGTCGGTCGGCGCCACGCGCACGATGCGCCCGAGCACTTCGCGCACGGCGCGAGACTGCCCGATGATGTTTTCGAACTTGTAGCGATCTTTGAATTCGCTGGCGAGAAATGTCACCTCGCCGACAAGACGGCGGTTGTCCAGAGCCTTGGCTACCTTGACGAGCAGCTCTTGCTCGGTGAACGGCTTCTGGATGTAGTCGAAGGCGCCAAGGCGCATGGCGTCGACCGCGCTCTCGATGGTGCCGTACGCGGTCATGACGATGACTTCCGTCAGGGGATGGGCGTCCTTGGTGGAACGCAGGACATCGATCCCGTCCTTGGTCCCCATGCGAAGGTCGGTGAGAACGACTTCGTAGGCCCCCGTCGCCCCTCGCTCCGCGCCTTGCTCTCCGTCGGCCGCCTCGTCGACCTCATACCCGGTACCGCGAAGCATCATCGCGAGGGTCGTGCGCATGTTGCGCTGATCGTCGACGATGAGAATCTTGGGCATCCGCCGCCACCCCCGAACTAGTTGTTCGCCGCCCCGTTCTGGATCCACAGGGCGATGAGCGCCAGATTGGCCGGCGTGAATTGGTAGACCAAGGTATAGGGCATGTTGTTTTTGCACGTACCTTCGGCACAATTGCCAGGCGTCGAACCGTTCCACAGGGCCTGGTAAAGGGGGGCCATGGTGGGGTTGGGGGTGCCGGCGTCGCTCGGAGAGACGAGGGGCGGGGTTGCGTTCAACAGGCCTTCGTAGCACTCGTCCTTGGTCGTCCCGCACACGAAGCCGCTTACGGGCGGCTTGGTGGTTGCGCCGGGGTCGGTCGCCAATTGGTGGCAGCTGGTGGCGAGGCCGCACGCGGCGAGCCCGTAGCTGCTGCCCCCATCTTCGCTCGGGGTCTGGCCAAAATACGTGTCGTACAAATAGGTCCAAGTCGGCGTTCCGCCGGCTCCGCTGCTCCCCGAAGCGGACGCGCCGCTTGCACCCGAGGAGGCCGTCCCACTCGCGCTAATCGATGCCAAGGTGAGCTGCTGCCCACCTCCGAGCGAGCCGGTGGCATCGCTGCAAGCGCAGAGGCCAGCGGCAATCAGAGCAAGGTCTGTGCGACAGCGCATGGTTCAACGGCCGTTCGATTGAGCTTCGATTCTAGAACGCGATCCCTAGAAAGAGGCGAACTGTTTGCGCCGCGGAAAGCCCAGCCGTTCGTGTCGACGGGATGTCGATGGGCAAATAGTTTAGCCCTGCGAGTGGGAAAAACACGCCGTATTGAAGCATAGAATAGAAGCCGCCAATCTTGCTCGGGTCGTCGTTGAGCGACCCGTCTTTGGACTGGTAGTAGATTTGCCCATCGAGCTCGACGCCGAGGTCGCTCTCGTGATTGGGGGTTTGCACGAACTCGCTCGCGCGACTCCAGATGACGGCCGCCCCACCTCCGAGCTTCTCGCCGTCGGCGTGGTGGATGAAGTCGTAGTCGATGCTGGGACGGAAATAATAAGCCCCTTGAATCTGCGACATGATGTTCCGGAAGAAGATCAAATCGACGCGATAGTCCGGGTGAAATGCGAACGTCGACAGAGGGCCGTTGGTGGTCTGGGTGGGAAGGGCAGGCGCCGGGCTGAGGGCCATCTGCGGTGGGCTTCCGTTGGCCGTATTGACGGACCACGGATCTCCGCTCGCCCACCCGAAGCCAAACTGCAGGTTGAGCTTGTCGTCCACGGCCAGATACTGCGTCTGCGTGGCTACGCCGAATTGGCGAATGTAGATCGGGTTACCCACGTCGGCATTGAGGCCCGGGATGTTGCCGACCTCTCCCCAAATCATCGCCGCTTCCGCCTCGATGCGAAGCTTGTCCCACAGAATCTGCAGCCAGAGATCCGGCGTGACGGCCCAGGCCCGGCGAACCTCGAGCCCGTTGGCGGACGTTCCGGTCGAATAGTCGATGCTTTGCGGCGTGGTGCCCGATGCCACGTCGAGGTCTTGAGATCGGAACTTCGTGTAGATGCCGCCGTTGAGCACGACGTCTCCACGAGCGAGCGACAGCCTTTGCAGGTCTGGGTTGGTCTTGTGTGCGGCGAAAGCCGCCCACTCATTGACGTTGCAGAGGTTGCAGGTGTTGTAGGGCTGCCCGCCGTAGACGCTGTATGCGTTCGTGGCGTTCGAGCCAGGCGTCGCCGTGGGGCCTGTCGAAATGAAGTCCCACGCGCCGCCGAAATAGAGGTCCATCGACTTCAGCCCGGTGATGAACATGATGCGGTCGGTGGTCGTCTGATAATCGCTGTCGATGCCGTCGCCCGCGTTGTCGACCATCCCCAGCCCCCACTGGCTCGGCATGCGTCCAAAGCGAAGCTGTCCGACGGGCGTGACGTATTCGCCCCAAACGCGCTTGACGTCGATGGAGTTGGTGGAGGAGTTGACCCCGGCGGTGGGGGGCCCTTGCGTGGTCGAGAAAAAGCCGACAGGCGCGTACGCGTTGTAGCCCGCGCTGGTGTAGCCGGTGGGCGTCTTCACGGCGCTGCCCGTAGGCTGAGTCGCATACGAATTGGGGGTGGAGCCGAGCACCAGGTTGTCGAGAAGGTCGACCTCCGACAAGATGCGAAGGTTGTCCGAGATATGAATCTCCGGATCCAGCCTGAAGCGGACGTTCGCGCTCGACTCCGTCTTGTCGGTGCAGTTCGTGGTCGGTAGCGGGGTCGCGGGTCCGCAGAGCGCGACCGTCGCTCCGGAGGCACCGCTCAACGGCGTGTAGCTTTGGTCGAGTGGAATCGGCCAGAGAAACTGCGGATCGTTCGACTGGAAGCTGCTGTTGACACGGCCGAGACTGAAGTTCTGAAAGAGCTCGGCACGTGTACGAAAAAAACCATGTAGCTCGATGATGGGGCGCGCGCGGCCCCACCAGTCCTCGCTGAAAACCTGCCCCGAGCCGCTGGCAAGCTCGCCGGAGGCAGGCCGCTGGGCGCCTTGCGCGGCCGGCGCGGGATTGATGGAGGGCGGCGCCGGCGTCGCCACGGACGTTGTAGCCGGCCCTGCCTGTGGCGCTGGGGAGATGAGCGGCGGGCGGGCGGGGGCGGGCGGCTCGGGTGGAGCGGGGGCCGGCGAGGAGGGGGCCGGCGAGGAGGCGGCCGGCGGAGCCTCTTGGGCCAGGGCCACGGGCGATGCGAGCATGAGCACGGGGAGCGCCAACGAGAGCGCGGTGAGCGAACGGCGGCGCCAAGGCATGGTCGGCCGCGCGTTGTATCACTTCTTGAGCCGAGCGAAAGCGTCGCTTTATGCGCTCGGCTCGGACGGGGGGTCGATTTCCGCGAGGAACCCCTCGATTTCTCGGCGCATCGCCAGGAGCTCTTCGCGCATCCGCACCCCACTGGCGTCCGGCGTGGCTGCGCCTTGGCGCGGCGCCGCGTGTGGCTCGGACTTGGGCTCGGCTTGCTCGAGCGCAGAGCCTGCGATGGGGTGCAAGAGTCTTTTTCGGGCGCCCGCGATGGTGAAGCCCTCTTTATAGAGAAGCTCGCGCACCCGCATGAGGTTTTCCACGTCGCGCCGCGAGTATACTCGCTGCCCCTTTGCGCTCTTGGTCGGCCGAATCGTTCTAAACTCACGCTCCCAGTAGCGAAGCACGTGGGGCTCGACCCCAACGAGCCCAGCGACTTCGCCGATTCGGAAATAGAGCTTGGCCGGTAGCTCCGCGGAAGCCGACTCCGCCATGCGCTCGCCCCTCAGTCTTTCGATGCGGCCGATTCACGGCCACCCGCGATGGCCCCGCTCGTTCCGGCGCCGTTGACCGTCGAGCCGACGGCCTGGATGTTGAGGACCTGTTTCAGAATCTGGCTGGCCTTGAACGTCAGCACCCGGCGCTCTGTGATCTTGATTGGTTGGCCCGTTTGGGGGTTGCGGCCCGGGCGTTGACGCTTGTCGCGCAACACGAAATTGCCGAACCCACTGACCTTGATCTTTTCACCGCGCCCGAGCGTCTCTTTTATCATCTCGAAAACCACGTCGACCAAATCGGCGGATTCTTTTCGAGAGAAACCGCCGACCTTGGTGTAGAGCGCCTGGACGATCTCCGCTTTCGTCATGAGCGTCTGCCTCCCCAGGAAGCAATCAGACGGGCGAGTGTAAACGCGAATCGGCGCAAAGGCTACTGGACCTCGCCTCTCGGTGATGAAATCGGCGCGGCGACGGCGGGCCTGCCCGCTCGGACGTCAGAAGTCCACATTGTAGAAGCCCGCGACGCCCAGCATGAAAAATACGTGGGCGTAGCTCGTGGTGGTGGCGGCGGCGCCGGTGTCATCCGAGTCGAAGGCCCCCAGCCCCAACGTGGCCTTCGGCAGCAGTCGAAAGGAGGGGCCGATGGGCACCCAAACCCCGCCGCCGAGAGAGAGCTCGCCCGCTTGCCGGACGGTACCCGCCGCCCCGCTCGCAACGGCATAGTGGAACCATCGCGAGCCAAGCCCAAGCTCTCCGTAGAAGCTCACCCGGTCGGGGTTGACGATGAGGCCAATCACGAGCGCGGCCAGCGTGGTGTCGGCGCTCGACTGGCCCGAGGCCGTGAGCGTGGAACCGAATGCGGCGTGCTCCAGCGTGGCGCCCACGTACCATCGGCGCGCGAATCGAAGCCCTCCGTCGAGCCCGAAAGCAAAGCCGGCGCCGGCGACCGTTGCAAAGTCGACCGAGCCCCCATCCGGATTGCTCGCCGACGGGGGCAACGTCCCTCCAGCAACCTCCAGGCCAAGGTGACCCCCGAGGAGCAATCCCAAACGAGACTCTCGACGCTCGGCAGATACTGGCGCCTGTAGGGTAGCGGGTGGCGTCGGCGGGCTTGCTGGCGGAGCGGAGGAGCCTCCTGGCGTCGTCCCGGGGGAGAGAACGGCGGGCGTCGCCCCTTCGCCGGGCGCGAGGAAAAGTTGAACGACCCGCGTCTCACGCTCTTTGAGCACGAGCGACTGCTCGGCGCTCTGGTAGCCCGGTGCCGTGACCGAAGCCGTGTGAGAGCCGGGATCGAGGGGCATCGGTTGTCCGAGAAGCGCAGACGCCACGCCCTGTCCGTCGATTTGCAGGCGGACATTCGGAACGACCGGCTGCACCTGGATCACGACCTTCGGGATCCGGGGCTCGACCTGCTCCAATTCGGCCCTGGCTTGGTCGACGGCCGCCTGAAACGCGGGAGGCGATCCGGGGGAAAGCGACGTGCGTGCCAACGACCGGTACGCTTCGCTCGATTCGACGAGCTGGCCGAGGGCAGCCTCGCATTCGGCGATTCGTAGCTCGTTGGTGGGTGCCTTGAAGATCTGTTCGGCACGTTGAAACTTGTCGAGCGCCTCGGCGAAGTGCCCGGCTCGTTGCAGCTCGTCGCCTTGCCTGAAGATATCGCGCGCCGCGGCCCGCTGTCCGTCGTTGACTTGCGCGCCCGCAACCGAGCCGCAGACGATCGGCGAGGCACCGACCAACACCAGAAGGGCAAGGGATCGCATGCGCCGGATGGATCAGTAACCCGGATCGGCGCCTATCGGCGAGGGCTTGACGGTCGCCGGCTTCGCGGAAGGTGGCGTGCTCACGGTCGGCGTGCTGCGCGCGGCGGCTCGCGGCGAGGCTTTTCCGGTGGCAGGTGGGTTGGGGATCGCCGAGGGTGCGTTCGAGAGGGCCAATGCCACGGGGGTCGGTGCCACGATCGACGAAGGCGCAGAGGACGCCGACGTCGACGCACGAACGAGCGAAGCCGCGGGCAGGGGTGTCGCAGAGGCAGTTGCGGAATCCGCGACCATCGACGCTGTGGCTCTCAGAGGCGCCGCCATCTTCATCACGCCGACGACCCCTATCGCCCCTCCGACGACGGCTGCGGAAAGAACGATGAAGAGCGCGCGTCGCGGCGGTCGTGGAGGCCTGGGCGATGCGGTGAAAGGAGAGGACGTGATTCCAGCTGGGGCGACGTCTTCGGATATCGACGGGCCCACGTCTGGCTGGGGTCTCCCGAATGTTGCTTCTTCCTGACTGGAGCCTGTCCGTCGCGCGCTCAATCCGGCGGCGAGCGAGAGAGCGTTCGATAGCTCGGAGGCTTGCGAGAAGCGCTTGGAAGGGTCCCGTTCCATCGATCGCAAAAACCAGGAATCGAACGTCTTGGGCAAACCCGGCGCCAAGGCCGAGGGCGAGGGGATAGGTCCCGTGCAAATGTTGACGAGCAGATCGCCCACGCTCTCACCCTCGAAAGGCAATACGCCGGTAACGCACTTGAACGCGATGACGCCTAGCGACCAGAGGTCGGTCCGGTGGTCGATGTTGCGTAGCCCACGCGCCTGCTCCGGCGACATGTAGTAGGGGGTTCCCAGCACCGCGCCCGTCTTCGTGCTGCTCGTCGCCCCTTGCGTTCCTGGTGTCGCCATGATCTTCGCGATCCCGAAGTCCAACACTTTGGCCGTCTCGTCGTCATCGTCGAGCGAGCGCACGAGGAAGATGTTTTCGGGCTTTAGATCGCGGTGAATGATGCCGGCTTCGTGCGCACGTTGGAGCGCACGGCATACTTGGGCGAGGATCCGTGCCGTGTCCTGCAGCGAGAGGTGCCCGAGACGTTCGATGCGCCGGTCGAGAGGCTCTCCCTGAAGCATCTCCATCACGATGTAGGGTCGACCGTCGTCGGTGACGCCGTGGTCGTAGATTTGGATCGCGTGCTTGCTTTGGATCGTGGCGGCTGCGCGCGCCTCCGTGACGAACCGTGATCGGGCCTCGGCGCTTTGGGCGTGCTCTGGGTCGACGAACTTGATCGCCACTTTGGTTCCGAGGCTGGCATGGCGCCCTTGCCACACCGATCCCATCCCGCCCCGCCCGATGAGGTCGAGGACTTCGTACTTTCCGGCCACGAGGCCGCGAACTGGGCTGGAGGCGCTCATCGGAGGCTCGCACCTTCACATTAGACGAGTCCCCTCGCGCCCGCTAACACCGGAATGATGCCCGCGGCGCACGAAACTTCGACCGAAGGGGCACGCCTGCCCGAGGCGGGCGCAGCCGACGTCCTCTATCTGATCGACTTGTCCGGCTACGTTTTTCGCGCCTATCACGCCCTGCCGCCCCTCTCGAGCTCGCGGGGTGAGCCCACGCACGCCGTCCTTGGCACGGTAAATATGCTCCAGAAGATCGTGGCCGAGCGGCGCCCCCGAATGATGGCGGTCGCGATGGACTCGAAGGGCCCCACCTTTCGACACGTCCTCGACGGGCGCTACAAGGCGACGCGCCCCGCTCCTCCTCCTGATCTTTCGGCCCAGATGAGCCGCGTAGGCGAGATTATTCGCGCCTGGGGCGTTGCGTGTTTCAGTCAAGCGACCCTCGAGGCCGACGACCTCATTGCGGCGGTCACCGCGCGCGCCCTTTCCGACGGCTGGCGCGTGGTCATCGTCAGCGCCGACAAGGATCTCATGCAGCTCGTTCGAGACGACGACGCGCGCGTCGTGCTCTGGGATTCGATGCGCGACCGCGTTTATGGCCCAGCCGAGGTCAAGGCCAAGCTCGGAGTCTTTCCCAGCCAGGTTCGCGACTTTCTCGCGCTCACCGGTGACACGAGCGACAACGTGCCCGGCGTGCCTGGTGTGGGACCCAAGACGGCGTCGGACCTCCTCGCTCAATTCGGATCGCTCGACGAAATTTACGCCTCGCTCGACCGCATCCGCAAAGCCAAGCTCCAATCGAACCTGCGCGAGCACGAAGTCGACGCCCGCCTTTCGCAGAAGCTCGTCACGCTCGACGCGAGCTCGCCCATCGAGTGGGACAAGGAGAAGATAGTCTGGGGGGGCGCGGACCCGACCGAGCTGCGACGCATCTACACGGAGCTCGAATTCAATCGTCAGCTCGACCAGATCGAGCGATTGCTCGGAGCCCAGGCCTCCGTGAGCCCGCCGGTTCGCTCGGGCCAGGCGCCCAGTGAACCGCTCTACAAGACCCTCCTGGAGCTCGAGGTCCTCGAGAACATCATGGCCGAGGCTCGCGCTTGCGGGCACCTCGGGCTTGCCGTCGAGGCTACCAGCACCGATGCCATGCGGGGCGAGATCGTGGGTCTCTCTTTGGCCACCGAGCCAGGGCTTGGGTACTACCTGCCGCTTCGTCACCGGTATCTAGGCTGCCCGGCGCAGCTGCCATGGGAGCGAGTCCGCTCGACGTTGGCTCCCGTGCTCGCCGACCCGGCTATCACGAAGGTGGGCCACGATCTCAAGCGCGCGTCAATCTTGCTCGCTCGATCCTCTGCGCCCCTCGCGGGTCCCGCGTTCGATACCCTTCTCGGCGCGTACTTGCTCGACCCGGAGACGCCCAACGGCGTGAGGGAGCTGGTCCGCCGTGAGCTCGGCGTCTCGCTCAAGCGCTACGAGGATGTCGTCGAGGTCGGACGCGGCCCTCATCCGGCGTTCGACGAGCTCGACGTCGAGCAGGCCGTTGGGTTGGCCGCGGCCGGAGCCGGAGCGGCATTGGCGCTACGAGCGCAGTTCGAGCCGCGTTTGGCCGCCGAAGGGCTCGACCGGCTCATGCGCGACGTGGAAATGCCCCTGGAGCGCGTGCTCGTGGCGATGGAGATGCATGGCGTGCTCGTCGACTTCGAGGCGCTTGCTCTGCTGAGCCGGGAGCTCACCCAGACTCTGCGCGACCTGGAGAGTGCCTGCAAGACCATCGCCGGGCGCGACTTCACCCTTCGGTCGCGCGACCAACTCGAGAAAATCCTGTTTGACGAGCTCAAGCTCCCGGTCGTCAAGCGCACGCCCAAGGGCGGGCGCTCGACCGATGCGGACGTGCTCGAAGCCCTTGCCGAACGCCACCCACTCCCCATGCGGATTCTCGAGTTTCGCGAGATCGACAAGCTCAAGGGAACGTACATCGACGCGCTGCCGCGCTACGCCGATCCGAAGACCGGGCGAATCCACACGCGCTTCGATCAGGCAGTCGCCGCGACCGGGCGCCTGTCTTCGAGCGACCCGAACCTGCAGAACATCCCCATTCGAACCGAGCTTGGCAGAAAGATACGCGCCGCCTTCGTCGCACCCCCGGGCCATGTCATCGTGAGCGCCGACTATTCACAAATCGAGCTTCGAGTGCTGGCGCATCTCGCGAAGGATCCGGAGCTCATCGACGCTTTCGCGAGCGGTGAGGATGTGCACGCGCGCACCGCGGCGCTGATCTTCGACAAGGCTCGCGCCGAGGTCACCCCCGACGAGCGCAGGGCGGCCAAGACGATCAACTTTGGGGTGATCTACGGAATGGGCGACAGCGCCCTGGGCAAACAGCTCGGCATCCCCCGGGAACGGGCGGCAAAGTTCATCGAGGCCTACTTTGCCCGCTACGCCGGAGTTGCGCGTTTCATGGACGAGACGGTCGAAGCGGCGCGACAAGGCGAGGCCGTTCGCACCGTGCTCGGCAGGCGTCGTTTCTTGCCCAATCTCAGCTCCGCCAATCGGGGCCTGCGTCTCGAGGCCGAGCGCGTCGCGCGCAACACGCCCATCCAAGGGACGGCGGCCGATATTCTGAAGCTTGCCATGATCGACCTCGGTCAGAAGCCGCCCACGTCCGGCTCCCGGATGGTTCTGACGGTTCACGACGAGCTCGTGTTCGAAGTCCCGGTCGGGGAAGCGGAAGAATCGGGCAAGTGCATTCGCGAGCGCATGCAGGCGGCGATGAAGCTGGCCGTGCCGCTCGTGGTCGACGTGGGCCAAGGCAAGAGTTGGGCAGAGGCGCACTAGCGCGCGTTCGCATGCTGTTCGCACGTACGCCGGCGACGGCCTTTCTCCTCGTGGGCTCGCTCGCCTGCGGCGCTCACGTGGATCAGGGGGCGCCGCCCCGTGAGCCTCCTCACGAAACGCTAGCCTCCACTCGAGACGCGGAACCGCGCGTCGAGGTTCAAGTGGGCGATGCGACCTGGTACGGCGGCAAGCTCGCGGGCCATCGAACCGCGAGCGGCGAGCGATTCGATCCCCGACAGATGACGGCAGCCCACCGCACGCTCCCGCTCGGCACTTGGGTCGAAGTGACGCGAGTCGACACCGGTCAACGCGTGCGCGTGCGTATCAACGATCGTGGCCCCTTCGGACACGAAGGTCGCGTCATCGACCTGTCGCGCGCCGCGGCTGAAACTCTCGACATGCGCAAGCTCGGAGTCGCCCGAGTGGAAATTCGGATCGTGAGCGGGCCTTGAGCCGCCGACAGGCAGGGCAAGCGCCGCGCGCGCACTTAGGCGCACAAGGGTCAATATACGCTGTATTCGTACAAATCCGTCGCAGCTGTCCGGCAGGCGATGGCTGCGGCAATGCGATCGATTCGACTGCGGCCATGCACGGCCCCTCAATCGTGCGGCGGGGGCGGAGCCCCCGGACAATGCGGATCGAGCGGGCCCCGCTAGCGAGGCCGATGGCCCTTTATTCGGCGTCGAACGGCACGACGACGACTTCCGAGAGCGAAGGCACCGCCGAGCGCAAGGGCTCGAGCACCTCGGCAGCCGTTCCGACGACCACCGCCAAGAGCCGTTCGGCGTCGATTCGCTTCTTGACCGCGGCGCTCGCCGTCTCCGCCGTTACCGCGCGCACATGCGCCACCCACCCATTGAAATAGTCGGGTGGCAGCCCGAGAAGGTCGACATCGAGCGTCTGGTGCAGCCGCTTGGTGGCCGTGTCGACGTCGAACGCGTGAGAGCGGGCCAAATAGCGCTGGATGAAGCTCACCTCGCGCGCGGTCACGCCTCCGGCCACCCATTGCTCGAGCAGCTCGATGGATAGCTTGAGGCAGGGGCCGACGTCCTGCGCCGCGGGGAAGGTCCAAAGGATCCAAGCCTGACGGCGCCGGTCGATCGAGGCTCGGGCGCTCGCCCCGTACGACCATCCTCGCTTGGAGCGGATCTCCTTCATGAGCCGCGACGTGAAGGTCCCTCCGAAGATCGCGTTGGCCACGAGAAGAGGAACGTGGTCTTCGTCGTGCGGCGACGTGCCAAGGGTCCCGAGGAGGATCTGGGTCTGCGTCCTTTCGGGCTTGTCGACGAGAACCAACCTGCGCCCCGAGGGCATGGTCGGCTCCAAGACCTCGTCGATCCCGACCGAGCCGTGGGGCACGCCGGCCAGCAGACGAGCCGCGAGCGCGGGCACGCGATCTGCCGTGACGTCTCCGGCCAGGGCTACGACAATGTTGCCGCGCACCACGTGTCGCTTGAAGAAAGCCACCACGTCGCTGCGATCGACCCGCGGCACGCTGCCGGTGGTGCCGCCCGCGTTGCGACCATAGGGGTGCCCTGCGAAAAGCGTCCGCTGCATCGCCTTCTGTGCGATGACGCGATCACTGTCGCGGGCCTCGACAATCTCGGAGACCGTTTCGCGCTTCAGGCGTCCAAGCTCGTCCTCGGGGAAAGTGGGCGTCGAGAGCATTCGGGCGAGAAGCTCGACAAGGGCGTCGAGGTTGCGCGCGATGACCTGAGCATGAATGGCCACTGTGGACGGCGAGGTCTCGACGGCCATCTCGGCACCGAGCACGTCGATGCGAAAGTCGATTTGCTCGGCGACCAGGCCCTCGCAGCCCCGGCGGAGCATCCGCGTCGCGATACGCGCCAGTCCGGACTTGTCCTCAGGGTCAGAGGCCGAACCGGTTCGCAAGGCCACCACCAGCGAGACCAACGGCACGTCGTGCGAGGGCTCGAGCAGTGCAAGCCCTCCTCCCTCGAGCTCGAAGCGCAACGAATGGGCTTGAGCGCGCGCGGCCCTCACTGGGCCGCCTCGGCGGGCGTGCTCAAACGTTCGGGAGTTACCCGGAGCACGGTGCGCGCGCCGTCGACGAGATACCGCCGGGCCACTCGCCGCAAGTCGGCCGTCGTGGCTCGGCGAAACGCATCGACACGCCGGAACGGGTGTGCCGGCTCGCCGAGGACGACCTCGAAAAACCCGATCTGCTCGGCCTTGCCAGCCGCTGTTTCCAGTTGCTGCAGAGAGCCGAGCTCGAGACGCGCTTTGGCGCGCGCCAGCTCGTCTTCGCCCACGACATCGGCTCTTACTCGGGAAAATGCCTCGTCGATCACGGGCAGGATTTCGGTTGCCGTTCGCGACTCGCGAGCGGTGACCCAGCACTCGAACAGACCCGGGTCGCGAAACGTCGAAACCCAGCCTCGTACGTCGATGGCGAGCTCGCGATCCACGACCAGCGACCGATAGAGGCGCGAAGCGCGGCCCCCGAAAAGAACCTCGCTGAGCATGGTCAGCAGGGCATGGTCGGCGTCTCCCAACGCCGGCCCCTTGAACGCAATGAGGAGCTTGTCGCTCGCACTGGGCTTGCGAAGCTCTGCACGCCGCTCCTCGGTCTGAATGGGCTCCGGCGCGACGTCCTCCGGAGGGATCGGTTGGCTCGGGATCGCGCCGTACGCGTCGCGGATGGCGAGGAGCAGGTCTCGCTCCCGCACGTCGCCGACCACGACGACGGTCGCATTGTTGGGCGCGTAGTAGGTCCTGTAAAAATCGACGCAATCCTCCGGGGTGAAACCCTGGATGTCTTGCATCCAACCGATGGTGGGCCAGCGGTAAGGATGCTCTTGGAACGCGGTCTTGTAGAGCAGCTCATTGGCCAGCCCCTCGACGTCGTCGTCGACGCGGAAGCGACGCTCGTTGGCGACGACCTCTTTTTCGCTGGCGACTTGGGGCTCTCGCAGGACCAGCCGATGCATCCGCTCGGCTTCGAGCTTGACCGCGAGCTTCACTCGGTCGGCGGGCAAAAGCTCGTGATAGTAGGTCCAGTCGACCCAGGTCGCCGCGTTGGTCTCCGCTCCGCTCTCTTCGAGCTTTCGGTCGAAGACGCCTGCGCCGAGGCTTTCCGTTTCTCCGAACATCAAGTGCTCGAAGAGGTGAGCCAAACCGGTTTTGCCCGGTCGCTCGTGGCGCGACCCCACGCTGAACCAAGTGTGGTACGCGACGACGGGAGCCGCCGAGTCGACCAGCACGAGGACCGTCAGCCCGTTGCCCAGCCTCCAGAGGTGCAGCGCTTCATTTCCAAACGCCTGCGTGCCGTCGAAAGTCAAAGTCGCTCCGCCGCCCGCGGCGGAGGCATTGATTTCCTCCGCCCACGCACGACGTTTCTTCTCACGAGGCACGCCTCGCACTTACCACACGTTAGGACTTCTTGGGCTGAACGACGATCTCCACGCGTCGGTTGGAAGCGCGCCCCTCGATCGAGCCGTTGTCCGAGATCGGTACGTCGGGGCCCTTGCCCTGCGCCGAAATCAAGTCTTGCGGGATGCCCCGGCTGACGAGGTAGTCGCGCACCGCGTTGGCGCGCTTCTGAGAGAGATCCATGTTCATGTCGTGGGTGCCCGTGTTGTCGGTGTGCCCAAAGACGACCATCGGCTGCTCTTTGCCGATGAGGGCCTGCGCAATCTGGTCGAGCTTTGCCATGGCGCCCGCTTTGAGGTCCCATTTACCGGTCGGGAAGAGGACTTCACCCTGGAGCGTGATGACCATTCCGCGCTCGTCGTCCTTGACGGCCGCGATCTTCGCGATCGTATCGCGCGCGTCCTTCAATTTCTTCTCGAGATCCTCGAGCCGCTGCCGCTGCTCTGCGGCGGCCTTCTGCTCGGCTTCGAGCGCGCTCTGCGTTTGATTGAGCTGCGCTTTGGTCTGCGTCAGTTGCCCACGAGCCGACTGAAGCTGCGTCGACATGAGGTCCTGAAGTTGACGTTTGGCCTCCTCGGCGTCGCGCTGCGACTTCATGGTCTGCGCTTCCGCTTCGGCGATCTGCGCCTTGCGCTGGGCGACGATCGCCAGATCGATCGTGTTCGGATCGTCGGGGTCGTCGCTCCACGCCTGATTTGCGCGCTGAAGGGCCAAGTCGGCCTCGTGAACGTCCGTCGGATCGAGCTGGATGGCGATCCCGGTCTTGGCCCGATGAAATTCGTCGCGGGCGTCGGAGAGGGCCTTCGGCGGCAAGCGCTCGCCCCCACACGCGCTCAGGCCTGCGATGGCCAGAGCGCCGACGATGACAGCAGCGTGGCTCCACTTCATGGCGTTGCTCCGATACACGTCAGTTTCCTTTCGCCTTCTGCAGGTCTTGCTGGGCCTGTTGCGCGCTATCCTGCGCCGACGCCGCCTTTGCGAGGCTCAGCGCCAGCTGGGCCTCGACGCGCGCGAGGGCCACCAGGCTCGCCGCGCGCTTGTTGTCCTTGTCCATCAGGTCCTTGGACTTCTGCAGGTCTTCCTGCGCGAGCTGAAGGTGAAGCTTGGCGTCGGGAACGCTTGGAGCTCCGCCTGACTGCGCCCTGCCTACGTCGGCCTGAGCGGCCGCCCACTCGTCGCTTGGTGGCGGCAAGCTCGCCCCGCAGGCAACGAGAATTACCGCTGTCGTCGCTACTTTCGCAATCCGCATGACCATGCTCCTGGTCCTCCGAGGGTAAATTCGAGCGCCCCTCCGCAGCAAGTAGATCCGCAAGCTGCCGGCGGGCCAACGCCCAAGATGTGATCGCGCAACCGCAAAAACTAGTCAACCTTCAGGATCGCGAGAAACGCCTGCTGGGGGATTTCGACCGTCCCCACCTGCTTCATCCGCTTCTTACCTTCTTTCTGCTTCTCGAGCAGCTTGCGTTTGCGAGAGATGTCGCCGCCGTAGCACTTGGCGGTGACGTCCTTGCGGAGCGCCTTGACCGTTTCACGGGCAATAATCTTTCCCCCGATGGCGGCCTGAATCGCGACTTCGTACTGCTGACGGGGTACGAATTCCTTCAGCTTTTCGGCCAAGGACCGGCCACGCGCGTAGCTCTTTTCCTTGTGGACGATGATCGAGAGCGCGTCGAGGGCATCTCCGTTGACCAGGATGTCGACTTTGACGAGATCGTCGGCCTGGTACCCAAGCAGCTCGTAGTCCATCGACGCATACCCTCGCGAGATGCTCTTGAGTCGGTCGTGAAAGTCGAAGAGCACCTCCGCGAAGGGCAGCTCGTAGGTCACGATCACTCGGTCGGCGGCCGCATATTGCATGCCCTTCTGAACGCCTCGGCGGTCCTGACATAGAGCCAGGACGGGGCCCACGAACTCGGTCGGCACGTGGATGGCCATCGTGACGATCGGCTCTTCGATGCGAGCGATGCGCACTGGAGGAGGCAGATTGGCCGGGTTTTCGACGCGGACCTTTTCGCCCGTCGTCAGGTAGACCTCGTAGACGACGCTCGGAGCTGTGGTGATGAGATCGAGATTGAACTCGCGCTCGAGCCGCTCCTGAATGATCTCCATGTGCAGCAGCCCGAGAAGGCCGCACCGAAAACCGAAGCCGAGGGCTTCGCTCGTATCCGGCTCGAAGGTAAAGGCCGCGTCGTTCAAGTGCAGCTTCTCCATCGCATCGCGCAGCTGGGGATAGTCCGCGCTGTCGGTTGGATAGACGCCCGCAAACACCATGGGCTTGACGTCCTTGAAGCCGGGCAGGCCCTCGGTCGTCGGGCCCATGTGGTGGGGGCCGCGACCGGGGGCGTTGACGGCGTGCGTGACGGTGTCGCCGAGCTTGACGTCGTGCACGCTCTTGATGTTGGCCGCAAAGAAACCAACCTCGCCCGGCCCCAGGTCTTCGAGCGCCGCCGCGAAGGGCTGGAAGGCTCCCACCTCGGTCACTTCGTGGTCCGTGCCCGCCGCCAGGAAACGCACTTTGTCGCCGTTCTTCAGGGTGCCATCGAAGACCCGAACCATGACCACGGCGCCCCGGTACGTGTCGTACCAAGAATCGAAAATGAGCGCGCGAAGGGGAGAGGAGTCCCGCCCTTTGGGCGGCGGGACCTTGCGAATGATCTGCTCGAGGATTTCGCGCACCCCGATTCCGGTCTTCCCGCTGGTGGAGATGGCGTCGGCGCAGTCCAGCCCGACCACCTGCTCGATTTGCGCCTTGGTTCCGTCGACGTCCGCGCTGGGGAGGTCGACCTTGTTGATCACGGGAAGAATTTCGAGGCCTTGTTCGAGCGCGAGATACACGTTGGCCAAGGTCTGTGCTTCGACCCCTTGGGTCGAGTCGACCACCAAGATGGCGCCCTCGCAGGCCGCCAAGCTTCGCGAAACTTCGTAGTTGAAGTCGACGTGGCCAGGCGTGTCGATGAGGTTTAGCTCGTAAGTCTTGGCGTCCCCCGCCGTAAACGATAGACGCACCGCCTGGGCTTTGATGGTGATTCCGCGCTCACGCTCGATGTCCATCTTGTCGAGGAACTGCGCGCGCATCTCGCGCTGGGTGAGCGCCCCCGTGGTCTCGAGGATGCGGTCGGCCAGAGTCGATTTTCCGTGGTCAATGTGAGCAATGATTGAAAAATTACGGATGTAGGCTTGCGGGGTCGGCATCGAGTCGCGGATTTCCGGGGGCTCAGACTTTGCGGCCCGCACGGCTCGCACCGCGGTCGGACAGGTCGGAGGCTACTAGCCTCTCCTGGCGCAAAGGGGTCGCCCCGGGCTCCGGCGGGGCGGGGGCGGGGGCGGGAAGGTCGAAAAGACCGTCGCGGTCCCCCGCGCGCTCGAGCGGTAGCTGGCCCGGCAGCAAATGGCCGTACTGCCTGAGAACGAGGTCGATGCCCTCGCGGATGTAGACGGCCACCGGGACTTTCGTGCGCTCGTGCAGGAGTCGGAGCTGCTCGCTTTGCTCCGGGGTTACGTAAATGGTGGTCGAGATCTTTTTGCGAGACATCTTCTGTGGGTCGGGAAGTGTCGTGATGCCGAGGATTTGTGCGTTGTAGCGGGGGCGGACGCAGCTTGCCGGGAGGCTGGCCCGAAACGCGCTTCCGAGCGGACCTTACACTATGTGAACATATGTGCTCCTTCAAGTTGGGCATCAGGTCGAGCCTCGGCATGCATGGAAAGAACCTGCCGAAACCCGCCCTTGCCCCAACGTGTGCGCCCCGCGTATTGTCCACATGCTCTTCGGATGAACCTTTGGCGGACGCGGGATGGGGACCATGATCGACGTGCGCTCTAATTGCCTCCGCTGCTGCGGCGCGGCGGCCCTGCTCGCCGTGGGCGCACTGGCCGGTGCCCTTGCGGGCTTGGGATGCGGCGGCAGCTCGTCCACGACCGCGCCGGGGGCACGAGCCCCGCAGGCGGCTCACGTGGAGCGCCTGTCGCATGAGCCCTGCGGAGAAGCCCAGGGCCAAGTCGAGTCGGTCGACGCCGATGGCGACGGGAAACCCGACATTCAGCGGGTCGTTGACCACGGCCACGAACGCTGCCGCACGGTGGATCTCGACCACGACGGAAAGCCGGATCTGTATGAATATTTCGACTCCAACGGCGAAGTTCGTCGCCGCGAGTTTTGCTACGATCTGACTGGAACCGTGAACGCCGTCGAGTCGTACGAGGGGGGTAGGCTCGTACACCGCGAGTACGACGTGAGCGGCCAGCACAAGATAGACACCTGGGACTGGTTCGATCCGAACGCTCCGCTCGACCCAAAAACGGGGCGGCCCGTTCATCCGATTCGCCGCGAGCGAGACACCAAGGGAACCGGGCAGGTCGACCAATGGTGGACTTGGAACGGCGATCAGGTCACGATTTCTTTCGATCGGATCGGCGACGGGAGGCCTGATCCAGCGACCGCGGTCGTCTTGGGGCCCGACGGCAATCCTATCGGGCCCGCCCAACCAGGCTCGGGCGCGCCAGGGGCTGGCTCGGCTCCTGATGCCGGTGTCGCGCCGGCACCCTATGCGCCCGTCGTCGCCGCGGACGGAGGCCGGTCGTGAGCCTGGTCCGAACGATTGCTTGCCTCGCGGCGGTCATGGCGGCCGCGCCGTTTGCCTGTGGGGGGCCGTCACCGCGGGCGAAAGCCGCTCCAGGCGGCTCGAGCGACCCGTCGAAATGGCCTGTGGACGACCAGTCCATGTGCGAGCGGTTCGTGCACTGGCGCAACAGTCCGGAGCTCGAGGCGAGCGAGACGGCCGGCCCTTCGTCGATCCGGCCGAACATTCGCCGGGTGTTCAAGACGGTGGGTGATCGCGATTCTCGGCACAGCGTCCTACTTTGCCGCGAGATCGATTCAAACCTCGATGGCATCAAGGACGTCGTGCGTACCTTCAACGAGAAGGGCGAGCCTTTGCACGAAGAAGCGGACCGGAACTTCGACGGCAAAGTCGACGTGTGGTTGAACTTTAGCGATGGCCGTATCGAAGAAGAAGACCTCGACACGACTTTCTCGGCGGGACGAGCCAACGTCTGGAAGTTTTACGTCGACGGCCAGTTGTCGCGGATCCGCCGGAACACTCACTGCCCGAGCGGCGCGCCGGACAGCTGGGAGATTTATTACAAGGACCGGCTCGAGCGCGTCGGCAGCGACGCGACGTGTGACGGTCACGTCGATCGTTGGGACCGCGACGCGCAGCTCTTGGCGGCCGAAGACGCCGCGCAGGAAAAGGCCCAAGCCGACGCGGGTGCCAGCGGCGGCACGAGCGCCGTCACAATCGGCGTGTCGGGCCAGCTCATCGATGGCGGAGCGCAGAAGTCCGCCAAAAAGAGGCGATAGGCGCGGGACCGAGCCAAACTTGGCCGCGGCGGCTCGCGCGCGGCAGACTGTGCAAGCATGAAATCGCCGACGGAACGCCGCCAAACGCGTAGCACTGACCCGCTCGTGGCACTGCACTATCAACTAGCCCATAGTCGCCTCCAGGGCGGCCTCGACGTCGTCGTGGTCGCCGACGACAGCGGCGTCGTGGTCGCGGCGTCGGGGGGCTGGGCAGCTTGCGAGGAGCTCGCCGCGTATGCGCCGTTGCTCGTCAGGGCCGAGAGCGGCGAGCCGGGGTCCGGATCGAGCGGCAGGCTGGCGGAGATTGGCGCTTATTCGGACGTTCGGACCATCGACGTCGATGGCCAAACCGTCCTGCTGTGTGCACGCGGGCCGCGAGCGAAAACAGCGGCGATGCGGCAGGTGGCCGATGGGGTCGCTCGCATCCTGAGCCGAGCGGCCTAAAGCCCCAGCCTGGCCGATCGCGCAGGCCCGCACGTTGACCGACCCTCCCGCTCGCGATAGGACCGACACTCGGGGTCCATGAGCGACAAAGAGTCCGGGGATCGCCGTCGCCGTCTCGACAGCGTCATTCCCGAGCTGCTCAAGCGGGTCGTCGAAATCGGCGTGGAGAAGGCGACCGAGGCGCCGGACAACCTCAAAGAGCTGGTGGGGGGCATCAAGCTCCCTCGCGAGATGGCGCACTACCTTCTCGTCCAAGTGGAAGAAACGAAAAATGTCCTCGTCGGCGTTGTCGCCCGGGAGGTGCGCGACTTTCTGGAGAACACGAACATCTCGAGCGAGATGAGGAAGATCCTGACGACCGTCGAGCTCGAAATCAGCACGACCATTCGTTTCAAGCCCAACGAAGCGGTCGGCGATGGCGAGAGTGTCGCCCTGGCGAAACCGGAAGTGAAAGCCGATGTTCGCGTGCGGCGTACCTCCTCGGGCTCCGAGCCCGGCGAGGCCGAGGCGGGCAGTGTGCAAGAAGAAGAGAAACGGCGCGAGCGGCGCCCAAGCCGCGAATGAGAAAAAGGACCGAGATGCCCAAGCCCTTACGCGTAGCCGGAGAAGTGGACAGCTGGTGTACGCGCTGCCGGTTGCTTTTGAATCATCGCATCGTTTCGATGAAGGTCGGCAAGCCGCACCAGGTCGAGTGTTTGACATGCCGCTCGCAGCACAACTGGCGACCGAACGCGCCCGGTACGAAGCCCGCGTCCGGGGGCTCGGAGCGGGGCAGCTCGTCACCCGCCGCGGGGCGTGGGGCGGCTCGGTCGAGCGCGACGCGCCACGAGCGTCATTGGGAGCAGGCGATCGCAGGTCGCGGGGTGCACGAGTTCAAGGCATACAACTCCGAGGGCTCGTTCGCCGAGGGCGATCTTCTCCGGCACCGGAAGTTCGGCGACGGGGTGGTCACCCGCGTCATCGACGACAGGAAGGTCGAGGTGCTCTTTCAAGACGAGGCGCGAACGCTCGCGCAGGGCTTGACGCTGTAGACCGGCTTGGCTCGAGCCGCCGCGAGCGATAGTTTTGCTCGGCGAGCCCTTCATGCGCATCCGGCCACTATGCGGAGCCTCGGCGCTGCTCCTGGCGGCTTGCGCCCGCGCGCCCGAGTGTCCCCAGGCGCGGCCGGCGCCGCCCGCAGTCCCGGCCCCGCCGCCGCCGGCGCCCATCGTTCAGCAGGTCGCTCCCGTCGCCGCGAGCCCGCCGGCGCCCGCATTCGAGCCGCGCATAGGGTTTTCCCGGGACGGGGCCGTCGGCGCGTGGCTCGTGGCGGCTCAGCTCGATGGCGTGGTTGCGCCCGGGGTTGACGCCCTGCAGCCAAGACTTGGCGCCGCGCTGGGGACATCCGCCGATGCTCCCCGCTGGCGGCTCGCGACGACTTCCCGAGGCCCGCTCGATCTGGCGGCGGCTTTCGACGACCCCCACGCGCCGAAGACTGCAGCCTACGTCGGCGGCGTGCTGCACTTGGAGAGCTCGCGAAGGGTCCTGGTGTTTCTCGGAGTGGATGGCGGTGCGTCGCTCTTCGTCGATGGTCGCTGCGTGCTTGCGCGCGAACAAGCCGCCGCCCGCGTCGACGCCGATGAGGTGGCCGCGGTCGACCTGGGCTCCGGAGATCACGTGCTCGCGCTCTCTCTTCATCGCCGCGGTCTCGGTTGGGGCTTGCGAATGCGCCTGGTCGACGTGGACCTGCGACCGCTCACGGATGCCTGGTGGCAGCTGCCTGGCATGGCCCGGGACGACGCCGAGGGCCTTGCTCGCCGCATGTTCACGGTGAGGCTCGATCGGCGTTTGGAGGCCGATGCGTATCGCCCCGTGGTCACCGTGGCCTTCCTCGAAGGTGCACCGTTGGGCGTCGCGCTTCCCATCCGGGCCAAAGTCCTGCGCGCGTTGCCGGGAGGCGAGAGCGAGACGCTCGCGAGCGAAGAGAGCGCGGATACAGCGGCGAGCGTCGCCGAAGACCGCATCGTGACGCTTCCCGACCTCGACGCGGACCGGGTCGACGATGCCGATCTCACCGTGCACGTCGAGGTCGCCGGCGCTGGCGTCGAGTTGCCCTTTCGCCCGCGCCGAATCGTTCGAGAGGCGATAGCGCACGCCGATCGGGCCGTCGCGGGGATGCAGGGCGCGGCGGCGCTCTCGGCCGCGTCCCTGGCGAGCGTCCAATACTTGCGGAAACGGCTCGCGACATTTCTGTCGCATGGCGACCTCGACGTCGACGCTCAGCGAGACGATGCCCGCGAGCTCGACGACGCGGCGGCTGCCCTGGAGCGCGGCTTCGACCCCTACACCGGTGAGAGCGTGAGCCCGAGGGCGACGGCCGTTGGCGAAGGCGCCGGCGACGGCCGCGAGCCATGGCGAACGGGCGCCATGCGGCGCGCATACAGGTCCCCGGCCGACGGGCAATTCTCGGAGTTTGCCGTCTACGTCCCGCCGGACTTCGACGAGCGCAGGAGCTACCCGCTCATCGTGGCTCTCCACGGCATGAACGGACATCCGATGCAGATGCTCATGTGGCTCTTCGGTCACGACGACCCGGCCCGCGATGCCGCGTGGGAGGATCGCCACCCGAGAAAGGACCTTGCGCGGCTCGAGGCGATCGTCGTGGCGCCGAACGCTCACTTCAATTCCATGTATCGGGAGCTCGGCGAGGACGACGTCATGCGCGTGGTCGAGTGGGCGATCGCCACCTATCCGATCGATTCCACGCGAGTCACGATCACCGGACCCTCCATGGGGGGCATCGGCGCCGCGGCTTGTGCCTTGCACTATCCGGATCGCTTCGCCGCGGCAGAGCCGCTGTGTGGATACCAGAGCTACTTCGTCCGCGGGGACATCGCGGGTCAGCCGCTACGTCCGTGGGAGCGCTTCATTGCCGAGCAGCGTTCGAACGTCTTCTGGGCTGAGAACGGCCTGCATTTGCCTCTCTACATCGTGCACGGGACCCACGACCTCCCCGAGCAGAACAGCGGGATTCTGATCGACCGTTACGAGGAGCTTCACTACGACGTCGAGCACGAGCATCCCGAGCTCGGACACAATGTCTGGCAGACGACGTACGAGCACCTCAAGGGTGCGCACTGGCTTCTCTCGCATAGCAGGAGCCCGCATCCGAGAGCCGTGCGCTTCAAGACACCCTCGACTCGATGGGCGGACGACGCCTGGGTTCACGTGCGTGAGCTTGCATCGAGCGGAGCCTGGGGTCAGGTCGTGGCGCGTATCGACGACCACAACGACCTTTATGTCGCCACTCGCGGTGTGTCCGCGCTCGGGTTGGACCGCGATAGCGCGGCGGTCGACGATGCCATGCCGGTCTCCGTTCACGTCGACGGCAGCGCACTGACGTTCGCGGCGGGAGAGCCGATCGAGCTGCACCGCGCGGCCGGTGAAGCGGCGCCCTGGAGAGCGGGCCCGCCGACGCACCTCGGGCCGTTCAAGCACGGAAGGGTGACCGGTCCGATCCGCGACGTGTTTCACGAACCGATAACGTTCGTCTGGGGCGCAGACGACCCGGCCCAGGCAACCGCCAACGAAGCCGTGGCGCGCCAGTGGGCGCGAGTTTCACCCGGTGTGCGCGTCGATTATCCCGTCATGAGCGACGCCGATTTTCTGGCAGCAGGCGAGCCGATTGCGAGCGACAGAGCCCTCTTCTTGGTCGGCAATGCGAAGTCCAACCGCGTCTTGAGAGCGATCGAGCCCGACATGCCGATTCGCATCGAGGATGGAGGCGTCATCCTCGGGGGGTCGCGGTATGAGCCCAAGACCGTGGAGCTGCCCCAGCTCGGCGTGGCCTTCATTCGCCCGAACCCTCGCCGGCCTGACCGATACGTGGTCGTGGTCGAAGGCGTCGGTCCCCTAGGTACGTGGCGGTCGCTTTCGCTTCCCGACATGCTTCCGGACTACGTCGTGTTCGACGAGGACCTCGCCCCGGCGCGGGGAAGGTTGGCGCTGGGGACGGCTACCGTGCGAGAGGCTGGGTTTTTCGACCCGAGCTGGGGCTTGCCGGTTCGCGCGCTCGAGTGACCCGCGACCGCGTCCCTGGGTCCCTTCGTAGACTCGGGAGCGCTCGGGGGCTCCGGGCCGCTCCTTTCCGTGGCCCCGTTCGCGTTCTCCCGCCCAAGCTTTGGGTTGAGCCAGCGCGACCCTGGCCTTCGGTGTTGGAGCCATGGCCGGCGGATGAACCACTCGCCGAGGGACACCGTGCTCCTTCTTCAGTGAGGTGAGCTCGTCGGCGGTGAGGTAGCGCCACCGGCCGGGCGCCAGCCCTTCGGAGCTGATGCCCGCAAAGCTCGTCCGAGCCAACCGCATTACCCGGAAGCGCGAGGCGTCTCCCATTCGGCGCACTTGCTGGTTACGACCTTCGGTGATCGTCAGCTCGAGCCACGTCTTGTCGGCCTCGTAGCGCAAGAGGCGAACCTTGGCCGGCCCGGTCTTGCCGTCTTCGAGCTCGATTCCGCGCCGCCACTCGTCCACGTCCTCGTCCTTCATGGTGCCCTGAAGCTTGACGATGTACGTCTTCGGGACGCTTTGCCTGGGGTGCATGAGACCCTCGGCGAAGTCGCCGTCGTTGGTGGCGACGAGCAGCCCGCTCGTGTTGAAGTCGAGGCGTCCCACGGGAAAGACGCGCGCGGGCACGTCAGCGAGAAGGTCGCGCACGCTGGGGCGTCCCTCGGGATCGCTCATCGTCGACACGACACCCCGGGGCTTGTGCAGAGCCACGTAGACAGGCGTTTCTCGCACGATTCGCCGCCCGTCGACTTCGATGCGGCGCGAGCCCGGGTCGACCTTGGTACCGAGCTCGGTGACGACCTGCCCGTCGACGCGCACCCGCCCCGCCTTGATGAGCGCCTCGGCCGCCCGACGTGAGGCCACGCCCGCGCGCGCGAGAACCTTCTGCAGACGGAGCGCTACCATGGCCGGCGTGATAGCCTAACCACAGATCGGATGCGACGCGTCGACAAGCCCTGGGGGTACGAGCTCATATGGGCGGAGACCGACCGCTACGTCGGCAAGGTTCTGCACATCACGGCGGGGCAAAAGCTGTCGCGGCAATACCATGTTCGAAAAGACGAGACGTTTCTCGTCGAGAGCGGTGAGATGGATCTGGAAGTCGGAAGCGGCGCGCAGATCCGCGTGCAGAGGATGCGCCCGCGCGATTCGTTTCACTGTCCGCCAAACACGGTTCACCGAATGGTCGCCGTCACCGACGTCGACGTCGTCGAAGTGTCCACGCCCGAGCTCGACGACGTCGTAAGGCTCGAAGATGCCTACGGGAGGCAGGGGACGACGGTCGCGTGAATCCGGTGGAGCATGAGTGAGCTTTGGGCGTCGCGGCGCCGTATTTGGGCCGAGAGAATGGCGAGCGCCAGTCCTGGCGCGGTGGCGGTTCTGCCGTCGGCCCCCGTGTTTCGTCGTAACAACGACGTCGAGCACGAATATCGCCAAGACTCGGATCTCTTCTATCTCACGGGCTTCGACGAACCCGAGAGCGTAGCGGTCTTCGACAGCCGAGACGGCAAGTGGACATTGTTCGTCCGGCCGCGCGACCCCGATCGGGAGATCTGGGACGGGCCTCGCGCCGGCGTCGAGGGCGCCAAAGCCGTCTACGGAGCCGACGAGGCTCTTGCTATCGGCGAGCTCGACGAGAAGCTCCCGGCTCTGCTTCAAGATCGCCAGCGGCTCTATTACCGGTTGGGTCAGAACCGGCCCTTCGACGACAGGCTCCTGGCGGCTCTCGAGCGGGTGCGCGGCCGCGCTCGAGCGGGCGTCGTGGCGCCCACCGAGATCGTGGATCCGGGCAGCATCCTGCACGACATGCGGCTCCGAAAGTCCCACGACGAAGTCGAAACGATGCGATCGGCGGCACGGATCACCCGCGAGGCTCACGAGCTTGCCATGCAGCGCGCGAAGCCGGGTATGCACGAATACGAGATCGAGGCTCTTCTCCTCGACACCTTCAGGCGCCACGGATCGGAGCGACCTGCCTACGGGAGCATCGTGGGCTCGGGCCCCAACGCGTGCGTTCTTCACTATCGCAAAAACGATCGACTCATTCACGAGGGCGACCTCTTGCTCATCGATGCGGGCTGTGAGCTCGGCTACTACGCGAGCGACGTGACGCGGACATTTCCTGTCGCGCGGGGCTTCTCGCGCGAGCAGCAAGCCATCTACGAGCTCGTGCTCGAAGCTCAGCTGGCCGCCATACCTGCGGCGCGTCCCGGAGCGACCCTCGAACAGCTTCACGGGATCTGCGTCCAAGTCGTGACGCGAGGATTGGTCCGTCTCGGCCTTCTTTCGGGCGACGTAGAGAAGCTCGTGCAAGACGGCGCCTACAAGAAGTTTTTCATGCATCGGACGAGTCACTGGCTCGGCATGGACGTGCACGACGTCGGAAACTATTTCGTCGACGGCAAACCCCGGCCGCTGGAGGCCGGGATGGTGATCACCGTCGAGCCCGGGATCTACATCGGCCCGGACGAAAGCGCGGTCGCGCCCGAGTGGCGATCCATCGGCGTGCGCATCGAGGACGACGTGGTCGTCACCGCGGGTGATCCCGATGTGCTTACTGCGGGGATTCCGAAGACGGTCGACGAAGTGCTGCGAGCCCGCGCGGCTTGAGCTGCTCCCATCGGCGCGCCAGCGCCGTCGCGGCGAGCCCGGCGATTGCGGCGACCGCGGCTCCGATGATGACGCTACCGATGGCCCAATCGATCATGAGCTCGGCACCGCGCGCGAGCGCCTGGTGAACCGTCATGGCCGCCCAGTGGCCGGTACGCAGCCGGTGCGCCACCTGGATCTCGGTGAAAGTCGTCAAGAGAAATATCGGGGTCGTCGAGAGCCTCGAGCCAATCATCGCCCAAAGGCGATTGAGTCTCAGTAGCGTGGCAAAGGCCAGGGCCATCCATAAATGAAGGCCGACCAGGGGCGTGCAGGCGATGAAGGCTCCGACGCCCACCGAGAGCCCCACCTCACGGGGGCTGGAGTGCTCGTCCTTTGCGCGCTGCCAAAGGTTTCGCAACCAAGCGAACGATCCGGCTAGACCAGGCACGCCCGCCCAAGCTTAGCGCGACCTGGCCCCTCGGGCCCGAAGCCGCGGAGTTGGCCCGACGGGGCGCCCATCGACATAGTGGGCCCGTGACGCTCGACGAGGCGCGTGAAGCGTTCGTGGTTCACCTGCGCGGGGAGCGTCGGTGCTCGGGGCGAACCGTGACCGAATACGGCTCGGACATCGCCGGTCTCGCAGACTTTGCTCGAACCGCGCGGGGCGACGCGGTGGAAGACGTCCGGTCGGTGGACCTCGAGCTTCTTCGTGCGTGGCTCGCCCTCTTGTCGCGCAAACATGCGGCAAGCTCGCTGATGCGCAAAGTCGCAGCCGTTCGCACCTTCATGCGATGGCTCCAGAAGCTCGAGATTATCGCGCACTCTCCGGCCGACCAACTCGCCACCCCGAAGGTTCGGCGGGGCCTGCCGACCCTGCTGTCGGTGGACGCCGCGAAGGAAGTCGTCGAGACCGCGAACCCGGCGACCCCCATGGGGGCGCGAGACCGGGTGTGTCTCGAGCTTCTGTACGGGTCGGGTCTGCGCGTGAGCGAGCTATGCGCGCTCGACCTCGAAGCCGTCGATCTGAGGGGGCGTACCGCGCGCGTCATCGGCAAGGGGAACAAAGAGCGGATCGTCCCGCTCGGTGCGCCGACCATTCGCGCCCTCGAGGACTGGTTGAGGGTTCGTGCGGGCGTTCGTTCGCGTCGCAAGACCCAAGACCCGGTCGCCCTGCTTCTGACCGTACGAGGAGCGCGCCTCTTTCCTCGAGCCGTTTGGGACATCGTCCACCGCTATGGGACCGCTGGAGCGGGTCGCTCGGACTTGCACCCGCACGCCCTCAGGCACACGTGCGCAACTCACATGCTCGACGGCGGCGCGGACCTCCGCGCGATCCAGGAGCTGCTCGGGCACGCCTCACTCTCGACGACGCAGCGATACGCTCACGTCTCGGTGGGCCATCTTTTGCGCGCCTACGATGCCGCGCACCCGATGGCCCGAGCGAAGCGATGAGACTAGGCTGCCGCTCCCGGTGGCTGCCCACTTCACGCGCGTTCTCTACGCCCTGACGGGATCGCTGCTCGGCGCCGCTGTCGTTGCTTTGGTCGAGGCCGGCGTCGCATTGGAGGCCGCCCGTGCCTCGGGGATACGCGCGTGGCTCGGTCTTGCGAGCGCCGAGCTCGGCGTGCTGGCACCGGCCGCGCTGACCTTGGGCGGCCTCGCGGCGCTGGTGTCGATTTTCCTGGAGCCAAAGCGACCCCGGAGCCCCGCAGAGCGCATCGAGGCGATCCGGGCCGAGCCGCTTCTCGCTCGCAGCCGTATGGCCGCGCTGGCGCCCCTCGCTTGCCTCGCGGCAACGACCTGGCTGGTCGTCGCCGCGCACGCGGGGCGGTGGTTTCTGAGTCGAGGCGCTCCGATGGCCTCCGGGGTCGGCCTGGGTGTGGTCGCGGTGGCCGCGCTCGCGGCCGTGGGCTCCGTAGTTCTCGCTTGCCTTGCGCCCGCTCGCCGGACGCTCGCGATGGCGGCGTCGAGCTGGCCGTCCGCGGTCGATCCCGTGACGACGGGTGCGGTCGGTCTCGCGCTTTCGGGGGCGGTCATCGCCCTGGGCGCCTACCTCGGAGACGCGTCCGGCGAGGGGCCCACGCCCTTGGCTATCTTCGGGGTCCTCAAACGCCGCGAGCTCGACCTTCGGCCCATCGTCAACCTGGGAGTCATCTGTCTTGGCGCGTGGGCTGCCAGCTGGGTCGCGCGCGGTCGCGCGGCCGGCGCGCTGCGGGTCGGCGCCGCGCTCGTCATCATCGCGGCGGCTCTGGGCGGCACGGTCTACGAGGCGGGCGCTCTCGAGCGAGATCCGGGTCGCGCGCGGGCGATCGAGCGCTACGCGCCTCTCGGGCGCATCGCCCTCGCTCTCGATCGCACCGCGACCGACCGGGACCGCGACGGAGCGTCGCCTCTGTTCGGGGGTGGAGACTGCAACGATCACGACCCACACATCTCGCCGCTCGCCGTGGAGATCCCGGGCAACGGCATCGACGAAGACTGCTCGGGGGCTGACATGCCGCTCGCTCCGTCGCGAGCTCCCGAGGCGCCCACACCGGCTTCACGGTCGCTCGGGCGCGCCGACCTCAACCTCATTCTCATCACGATCGACGCCCTGCGCGCGTCCGAGGTCGGTTTCATGGGTTACGACCGCCCGACGACGCCCAACCTCGACGCGCTCGCTTCGGAGGCTGTCGTCTTCGAGCGCGCCTACGCCATGGCCTCTTACACGGGCAAGGCGCTCGCGCCGATGCTCATCGGCAAATATCCGAGCGAGACGCTGCGCGACGGAAATCACTTCAATAGGTACTTTGCAGGAAATACCTTCTTGGCCGAGCGCCTCCAGAGCGCCGGCATCTTCACGATGGGAGCCGCGTCGCACTGGTACTTTCGCGACTACTACGGGCTCACGCAGGGGTTCGATATCTTCGACACCTCCGCGATCCCAGGCTCGGGGCAGGGTGAGGGCGACACGAGCGTCACCAGCCCGCAGCTCACGAGCGCGGCCCTCAAGCTTCTCGGCGCGCACGCCGGGGCCGGTCGTTTCTTTCTGTGGGTTCACTACTTCGATCCGCACGCGCAGTACGTCGCTCACGAGGGGACCCCCGATTTTTTCAACTCGGCTCGTGGGAGGATGCAGGCTCTCTATGACGGGGAAGTCTGGTTCACCGACAAGGCGGTCGGCCGCCTGCTCGACTTCGTCCGCAGCCAACCTTGGGCCAGCCGCACGCTCATCGTCGTGACCAGCGACCACGGCGAGTCGATGAACGACCACGGCATGGGCTACAAGCACGGCTTCGAGATCTGGGACCCCCTGGTGCGCGTCCCGCTCGTCGTGCGCGGGCCGGGCCTGCCGGCTCATCGTGTGCCGGTCAAACGTAGCGCGGTCGATCTCGTCCCCACGTTGCTCGACCTGATGGCGATTGCGCCGCCCGCCCCGGGAGAGCTCTCGGGAGAGAGCTTGGTCGAGGACCTCGCGGCGCCTCTCGATGCCTACGCCGAGCGAGACGTTTACCTCGATATGCCCGAAGGGCCCTTCACGCATATGCGCCGCGGGATCATTCACGGGGAAACACCCGGGCTCAAGCTCATCCACTTCGGCGGGCGTCAGTACCAGCTTTATGATCTCGCGAGCGACCCGGGCGAGATGGTCGACATCGCGGATGATGCCGGCCGACTCGAACCGATGCTTCAAGCGTTTTCTGCCAAGCGCCAGTCGGTCAGCGAGATCTATGTCGCCCCAGAGGGCGCACTGCCCTGAAGTCATTGCGGCGGGCCTGGGGGTCGCCCGGAGGAGCTATTATCCTTTGGTCGCGTCGTTCAGTCGAATGGCGGTCATCGCGCGCTCCGACGCCGTCCTCGTCGCCAGAGTCGAGCCGCAGCTCGCGCAACGACGGACCTCGAGATTGGCGACGCGATGTTTGGGGTCGGCCTGGCGGCCGAGCAGCGGCAACAGCGTCCACCGCGACAGGTCGTACGAGGCCCCGCAACCGCACGTCTTGTGCACGGGCGGGAGTATGGAGGCGCCCGAGCAAAAAGGCCCGTTTTTGGCCTCGAATGAGTGCGAGGGGTCGGGTTCGTGTGCGCGCGCGCACCCTGCTCCGCGGACGCGTTCGATGGCGTTATACTCGCGGCATTGGTCTGGCTCTCGGGCCTCGCTTTTCGGAAACCTTCACTTTCCCAACTTGCGGGTGATTTCCATGAGAAAGAGCGTAGTGGCGGCGGCGCTGTCTCTGGTCGTCACACCCGCAATGGCCCGGGCGCAGTCCGAGCCGCTGCCGCCTTTGCCGCCACCTTCAGTGGGGACTCAGCAATCGCCGCCCGCCTCGACGGCTCCCCCCGTGCCGCCTCCGCCCCCACCGTCCGGGCCGCCCCCGTCGCCCCCCCCATATCCGCCGCCTCGGATCCTACGGGGCTGCGGCGATCCGAGTGGCCCGTATTGTCACGATGGTTTCTATATGCGCCTGGGGCTGGGCCTTGCTTATACCTCGGCGTGGGGAAGTGGCCCTTTCGGAAACGCATCCATTTCGGGGACGGGGGTTGCGCTCAGCGCATCTTTCGGGGGAACGATCGCACGCGGTCTGGTGCTCGGCGGCGCGCTGCGTCTTGCCGATGGCGTGGGGCAGTTCACGGGCGGCCCGAGCGATGCCTCCGGCAGCGCCACGGCATCCCTGGTGCAGATCTTGGGCGTCTTCGTCGACTGGTACCCCGTTCCGACGGACGGATGGCACGTGGGCTCCCAGCTGGGCCTGGGCGTCACCGGCGTGACCGACTCCCTCATGCGGAATTCGTCGGCCCCCGAGCTCGCGGGGTCGATTTTCGGCGGATACGATTGGTGGATTGGACCGCAGTGGTCTCTCGGCGTGCTCCTGAGCCTTTCGACGGCGTCTTCGGGGACGATGACGTGCGCCCAGCAGGGCTCTGGCGCGTGTGGTCAAGCCGCGTCGAGCGGCGATCAAACCGGGTATTCGTTCACGCCCCTCGCGTTCGGGCTGGAGGCCAGTCTCTTGTGGCATTGAGTAGATACTAAGGAGACTCACCTGAGCTTAATTTATGTGGATGCGAAGGAGATCACCTGAGCCTCACTCCGCCTTCGCCTCTCGGCTCGGCTCCGTTACGGCGTCAGAGATCCCCAATAGACCCCGGGGGGAGCTGCGCAGCTCCCCCCGCAGAGCCTCCCAGCGGGAGGGGGTGCAGACCGGGTACCGGGTGACACTTTTAGACCGGCCAGGGCCTAGGAGGGACTGGGTCTGATCGGGATCAGGAACGGGTCTGATGGGGATCAGACTTGAGCCTGATGGGGGGTGCAAACCGGGTACCGGGGTGACACTTTAGACCGGGTACTCCGGTGACACTTATTTGGGTGACGGGTCGGGCCTGAGGCCGGCTGGCGACAAGGAGGTCGCCAGTGCCGTGGAAGGAGACC